>Ga0182736_1000020_pt1 | contig 396758 bp, 382 predicted proteins | sample eDN5th30CKraftBY_FD_128882 | JGI IMG/M metagenome (GOLD analysis project Ga0182736, IMG submission 128882) | Enriched backyard soil microbial communities from Emeryville, California, USA - eDNA 5th pass 30_C Kraft BY (version 2) (version 2) | ecosystem: Environmental > Terrestrial > Soil >...
GAGGAATATCCACCGAGACATTCTTGAGGTTGTTGCCGGTCGCGCCGCGCAGCGACAGCTGGCGGCCTTTTTTCGCCTTGCGCCGTTCGGGCGGCACCGGAATACCCATGCGCCCGGAAAGATATTGCCCGGTGAGGCTGTCGGGGTCGGCCAGAATGTCCTGCGGTGTGCCCTCGGCCACGATATGGCCGCCATGCACGCCCGCACCGGGGCCGATATCGACCACGTGGTCCGCCGTGAGAATCGCGTCCTCGTCGTGCTCGACGACAATCACCGTATTGCCCAGATCGCGCAGGCGGCGCAGGGTATCGAGCAGCCGCGCATTGTCGCGCTGGTGCAGCCCGATCGAGGGTTCGTCGAGCACATAGAGTACACCGGTCAGTCCCGAGCCGATCTGGCTGGCCAGCCGGATGCGCTGGCTTTCGCCGCCCGACAGCGAGCCTGAATTGCGCGCCAGCGTCAGATAATCCAGTCCCACATCATTGAGGAACTCCAGCCTGTCGCGGATTTCTTTCAGTATCCGCTCGCCGATGGCCAGTTGCGTTTCGTTGAGCCGTTCCGGCAGGTCGGCAAACCATTTGGCCGCATTCTTGATCGAGAGCGCGGTCACCTCGCCGATATGCCAGCCATCGATCTTGACGGCCAGCGCCTCGGGCTTGAGCCGATAGCCCTTGCAGGCCGGGCAGGCCGCGTCCGACATGTAGCGCTCGATATCCTCGCGCGCCGCCGAGGATTCCGTCTCGCGGTAGCGCCGCTCCAGATTGCCGATCACGCCTTCGAACGGCTTTTGGGTCGTATATTTGCGCAATCCGTCATCATAGACGAATTCAATCTTGGTCTTGTCGGTGCCAAACAGCACGGCGTGCTGCACTTCAAACGGCAGGTCCACCCAGGCCGCGCTCATGGTGCCGCCATAATGGCGCACAACCGCCTGCAGCGTCTGTTGGTAATAGGGCGAGGAGGTTCGCGACCAGGGCAGGATCGCCCCGTCGCGCAGCGACAGCGCGCCATCGGGCACCACCAGATCGGGGTCGATCTTGGCCTCGGTGCCCAGTCCCGAACAGACCGGGCAGGCACCGAACGGATTGTTGAACGAAAACAGCCTCGGCTCGATTTCCGCGATGGTGAAACCGGACACCGGGCAGGCGAATTTCTCCGAGAACGTCATGCGGCTCGGGCTGCCATCGGCTTCGGTGCGGTCGGCGAATTCGGCCAGTGCGATGCCATCCGTCAGCCGCAGCGCGGTTTCAAAGCTTTCGGCCAGTCGGCTGGCGATGTCAGGGCTGACCACGAGCCGGTCGACGACCACTTCGATATCGTGCTTGAGGTTTTTATCGAGGGCAGGGGCCTCTTCGATTTCGTGGAATTCGCCGTCGATCTTGACCCGCTGGAATCCCTTTTTCATCAGCTCGGCCAGTTCCTTGCGGTACTCGCCCTTGCGCCCGCGCACAATCGGCGCCAGCAGATACAGCCGCGTGCCTTCATCGAGGGCCAGCACCTTGTCCACCATTTGCGAAATGGTCTGGCTTTCGATCGGCAGCCCGGTCGCGGGCGAATAGGGAATGCCGACCCGCGCGAACAGCAGTCGCAGATAGTCGTAGATTTCCGTCACGGTCCCCACCGTCGAACGCGGATTGCGCGAGGTGGTCTTCTGCTCGATGGAAATAGCCGGCGACAGCCCGTCGATCTGCTCGACATCGGGCTTTTGCATCATTTCGAGAAACTGCCGCGCATAGGCCGACAGGCTCTCCACATAGCGCCGCTGCCCCTCGGCATAAATGGTGTCAAACGCCAGCGAGGATTTCCCCGAGCCCGACAGCCCGGTCATCACGATCAGCTTGTCACGCGGCAGACGGACATCGACATTCTTGAGATTGTGTTCCCTGGCGCCACGAATGACGATATCGCGGTTCGGATTGGGGATGTCGTTCATTCTGTCGCACTATCCAAAGGGGGCCGCGCCGCAAAGCCGGCTCCGTCGCTGAAAGGGAGGTATGGGGGCACACGCCTCACTTAAGCGCATCACCGGCCTGCTGCAAGATATGGGGTCCCAAGTTTACTGCTGCATGAGAACATAGTAAGAACAGTGCGGGCAAGTCAACCCGAAAACTGTGCTTGACTTGCGGCGAGGGGCGTGAACAAATTAAGAACAAATTTGTGCGGGACGCTGGCAGCAAGCTGTTGATAGACGGCTCTCGACAGTTACGAAATCGCGCGACCGGCTGTAGTGTGCGCCCAACGTGACTGGCCGGGCCCATCGTCCGGCGGACAAGAGACAGGAAGGCATGACATGTCGGGAAGCGTGAACAAGGTCATTTTGATAGGCAATCTGGGCGCCGATCCCGAGGTGCGGTCGCTGCCCAGCGGCAGCCCCGTGGTCAATCTGCGCATTGCCACCTCCGAGCGCTGGCGCGATCGCAACACAGGTGAGCCGCGTGAGCGGACCGAATGGCACCGCGTGGTGATTTTCAGCGAAGGCCTCGCCAAGGTCGCGCAGAATTACCTGCGCAAGGGCTCCAAGGTGTATATCGAAGGCCAGCTCCAGACCCGGAAGTGGGAAAAGGACGGGCAGGACCAGTACACCACCGAGATCGTGTTGCAGGGCTTCAATTCGACCCTGACCATGCTCGACAGCCGCGGCGAGGGTGACAGCTCCGGCGGCGGCTATGGCGGATCTGGTGGCGGCTATGGCGGCGGCAGCCGTCAGGTCGAAAACCGGTCGCGCCCGTCCAGCGCACCGGCCTTCGAGCCGGGCGGAATGGATGACGACATCCCGTTCTGATCGGTTTTTGCAGGCGCGCCATCTACGGTCGCGTCTCGCATGCTCCATCGCAAAGGGCGCCCCACGGCGCCCTTTTTTCATCTGCAATTGCAGTTAACAGTATAAATTATATAATATCTGTATAGTATTGATATAGCAGGAATATCCTCGATATCAGAATTGGCTCTAGCGCCGAAACCGCGCCGCCAGCAGCAGGCTGGTTTCGGTGAGCGTCACCCCTTCGATCAGCCGGATGGCGCGCAGCACTTCGTCGAACTCGGGCAGCGAGGCGCTTTCGATTTCGGCTACGAGGTCCCAGCGCCCATTGGTGCTGTAAACCGAGCGTACCTGCGGCAGGCCGGCCATGGCCCGGGCCACCCGGTCGGTCACCCGGCCTTCTACCTCGATCATGGCGATGGCGCGCACGCCGTCGTGCTCGTCCGCCCGGCCCAGCCGCACCCCATATCCGGCGATGATGCCATTGGCCTCCAGCCGCTCCATGCGCACCCGCGCCGTGGTGCGTGAAACCCCCAGCGCGGCGGCCAGGCTTGCCACCGGCAGGCGGGCATTGTCGCGCAGCAGGGACAGCAATTTCCGGTCGAGATCGTCCATTAGCGCCACTTTGCACAGCAGTGCTTCTCACACTGGATAGATTTTGCGCCGGATTGGCCACAATAGCAACTTACCGCCACCCGATCGGTTGGGCATCCTTCTGTCTGTGGGGGAGACAACAGGTATGCGCAGACCGGTATCGAGAACCATCACGCTGATCGGCGCGCCCATCGAGGAGGGCGCGGGGCGGCAGGGCTGTTCCATGGGCCCCAAGGCGCTGCGCCTTGCCGGGCTTGAACAGGCGCTCGCCGATCTGGGTCACAGTGTTGCCGATCGCGGCGATGTCGCGCCGGTCAAAGCCAGTCTTTCGCTCCCCGGCAACGCCCGAAACCTTGTTGCGGTCACCGGTTTTTCCCGTGCGCTGGCCGATGCGGGCGAGGCGGCGCTGGGCGAGGGTACCGTGGTCTATCTGGGCGGCGATCATGCGTTGTCGTTCGGGTCGGTTGCCGCCGCGCTGCGCCATGCCGAGCGCAGGGGCCGCCCGTTGCATGTCCTGTGGCTCGACGCCCACGCCGATTTCAACACGCCGCACACTACCACCTCGGGGAACATGCACGGCATGCCCGCCGCCTTCTTTTGCGGCGAACCCGGCTTTGACGGCCTCGTCGATTGCCCCAAAATGCCGCCGCATCGGCTCCATCTGCTTGGCGCGCGCTCGATCGATCCGGCGGAAGCCGATTTGCTTGAGGTGCGTGGGGTCGATGTCAACGACATGGCCGAGATCGACGAACACGGCATCGGTCCCATTGTCCGCCGCATTCTGGAGCAAGTGGTGGAAGACGACGCGCTGCTCCATGTCAGTCTCGACGTTGATTTTCTCGATCCCGAAATCGCCCCGGGCGTCGGAACCACGGTTCCGGGCGGAGCCACCCTTCGCGAGGCGCATCTGGCCATGGAGATGGTCGGGCGCTGCCAGCGCATGGTCAGTCTCGATCTCGTCGAACTCAATCCGTTTCTGGACGATCGCGGCCGCAGTGCCCGGTTGATGGTCGATCTGGCCGCCAGCGCCTTCGGACGCCGCATTTTCGACCGGCCTACGCAGCCGGGCTGACCCAAGGGGGATATCATGACCACAACCAAGACATTGATTGCGCTGGAGGATCGTCTTGGCGCGCATAATTACCGGCCCCTCGATGTGGCGCTGGCGCGCGGCGAGGGCGTCTATGTCTATGATGTGGACGGCACCCGCTATCTCGATTGCCTCTCGGCCTATTCCGCCGTCAATCAGGGCCATTGCCACCCCAAAATCCTCCAGGCGTTGGTCGAGCAGGCTGGCAAGCTTACGCTCACCTCACGCGCTTTTCACAATGACCAGTTGGGGCTGTTTTACGAGGAAATTGCCGCGCTGACCGGTTCGCACAAGGTGTTGCCGATGAACACCGGTGCCGAGGCCGTTGAAAGCGCCATCAAGGCGGTGCGCAAATGGGGCTATGAGGTGAAGGGCATCCCCGATGATCAGGCAGAGATCATCGTGTGCGCCAACAATTTCCACGGGCGCACCATCGGCATTGTCGGCTTTTCCACCGATCCGGATGCGCGTGGCGGGTTCGGGCCGTTTGCGCCGGGCTTCCGCGTGATCCCGTTTGGCGACGCCGAGGCGCTGGAACAGGCCATCACCCCCAACACTGCCGGGTTTCTCGTCGAGCCCATTCAGGGTGAAGCCGGTGTGCTGATCCCGCCGCCGGGCTATTTCGCCCGGGTGCGCGAGCTGTGCACGGCGCATAATGTCGTGCTTATTCTCGACGAAATCCAGACGGGCCTCGGCCGCACCGGCAAGCTTCTGGCCGAAGAGCATGAGGGCATCGAGGCCGATGTGACCCTCTTGGGCAAGGCGCTTTCGGGCGGATTTTATCCGGTTTCGGCGGTGCTCTCCAATTCGGAGGTGCTGGGTGTTCTCCAGCCCGGCCAGCACGGCTCGACCTTTGGCGGCAATCCCCTGGCCTGCGCCGTGGCGCGTATGGCGCTTAAAGTGCTGGTTGAAGAAGACATGATCGGCAATGCCGAGCGCCTGGGCACCTATTTTCTCGATCAGCTCACCTCCATCCGCTCCAATCATATCAAGGCGGTGCGCGGGCGTGGGCTGATGCTGGCTATCGATCTGCACCCCGAAGCCGGTGGCGCGCGGGATTTTTGCTACCGCCTGCGCGACAGGGGCGTGCTTGCCAAGGATACCCACACCGACACTATTCGCATTGCCCCGCCGCTGGTCATCACCAAAGCCCAGATCGATGACGCGATGGGCGCGTTTGAGGCGGTGCTGGGCGACCATCCCTGAGCGGGGTCAGTCGTGGGACAGCCGCAGTTCGATTTCGGCGTTGAAGGCCGCGCCGAGCACGAACACCTGCGCCGAGATATACAGCCAGAACAGCAGCACCACCGCGGCGGCCAGCGACCCGAAGCTGGCTTCGAACTGGCCGAAACTTTCGACATAGAGCGAAAATGCCATACAGACGGTCAGCCAGAGGAGCGAGGCGAGGATAGCTCCGGGCAGCACCTGCCGTCGGCACCCCGGGGGTCTGGGGATGGCAAATCTGTACAAAAGCGAAAAGGCGGTGATCGCCAGCCCGGTCAGCAGCGGCCAGCGGAGCCCGATCAGGATGCGCTCGACGCCCTCGGGTACCGGAAAATAGCTGATGGCAATGGGAATGGCCGCGATCACGGCCATCACCACGATCAGGAAAACCGCGCTCAGCACCGTCACCAGCAGCGACAGCAGCGACGCGATGATGAAATTGCGCTGCACCGATTCATAATAGGCGGCAGAGGCGGCATAGATCAGCGCATGCACGCCACGCGACCCGCTCCACAGCGCGATGATCACCGATATGGCGAGCCCGATCCCCAGTCCGCGCGGCGGCTGGCTGAGCAATTTGTCGAGCTGGCCCATGATCACGGTAAACGCGATTTCGGGCATGAACATCGACAGCCGCGCCATTTGTTCGACAAGAAACGGGCGGCTGCCCAGCAGCCCTACCAGCAGGACGACGATGGCGATGGAGGGAAAGATCGACAGCAGCCCGAAAAAGGCGACACCGGCACAGCGCAGCGAGGTCTCCATGTTGACCATGGTGCGGGCCGTGCGAAACACCACCCGCCGCCAGCCGCGCCAGCCAAGGTCCGCAAGCGCTTGCGGTTCGCTGCCGAAAGCCGTCACCGGTCAGCCCGCGCTGAGGATGCGCTCGATCTTGTCGACCGGATGGTTGGTGAGATTCTTGGCGACTTCCCCGATAACGCGGTCGGCGACCTCCTGGTGCAGTTCCTTGCGCAACTCCCCCAATACGCGGGGGGAGGCGCATAGGACGATCTGCCTGAAGCGGTTGTTGAGCGCGTATTTGCGCAGCAGTTCAGCCGCATCCCTGGCGAAGCGCTCCTGCGCCAGCCGGTGCCAGTCGGTCGGCTCCATCGCGCTTTTGGGGCCGGGGCCGGAATCATAGGTGCGGCCCGGCGCGTCGGTGCCCTGTTCCCGGTTGGGCGGATTGTCCTGCTCCATTTCGCGCACGACCTTGAAATCAGGGGCATGTCTCGTCCCGGCATTTTCGAAAAACAAAGCCTTCTCGCCGTCGGCAACCAGTACCCAGACCTTGTTGTCGACCCTGAAATCCATCTGTTGCATGAGAGTGCTCCCTGTGTCCGGTCCTCATGGGAACGGGTCAATCTCGAATGGAGTTCCGCCGTCTTCATTCGACGCTGAAATCCGCGTGCCGCGCCAGCCCCGACAGCCCCAGCGCCACCACCAGCAGGAACGCGGTGCCCAGCAGCACCGGCGAAAACCCCGTGCGCTCGGCGATGAACCCGATGATCGAGGGTGCGAACAGAATGCCCGAATATCCGGTCACCGTCACGATCGAAAGCCCGATCCCCGCCGGTACGCCCGGCAGATTTCCTGCCGCCGAAAATGCGATCGGCACCATGTTGGAAATCCCGATCCCTGCAATGGCAAAGCCCAGGATGGCGATTTCCGCCGATCCGGCCCGCGCCCCGATCACCATGCCCAGCAGCGCCAGCCCGCCGCAAATGCGCATTGTGGTCACCGCGCCCAGCCGCTGGCGGATGATGTCTCCGGCAAACCGCATCACCGCCATGGTCGCGGAAAACGCCGCAAAGCCCAGCGCTGCCAGTTCGATGCTCGCGCCGTGGTCGGTTTGCAGATACACCGCGCTCCAGTCGAGGATCGCCCCCTCGGGGATCATGGAAAACAGCGCCATGATGCCGACCAGATAGGGCAGGGGTGACTTGGGAAACCGCAGCTTTTCCGCCGCTTTCGCCCCGGCTGTCGGGTCGTCGCGCGCCACCAGCGGCAGCACGGGCACGATGACAAGGGCCGCGATTGCGGTCACCGCCAGCGCATGGCCCAACTCGCCGATCGTGCCCAGCAGGATTCCGCCCAGCGTCGCGCCCAGCAGCCCGCCAAGGCTCCAGAACCCGTGGCAGGACGACATGATCGCCCGGCCCATGCGCTTTTCCACGGCCACGGCATTGGTGTTCATCACCACGTCCATGCCGCCGATGATGCCCCCGAACACGAACACCGCCACCGATGTGGACACCAGTTCGGGTGCCAGCGAGATCAGCAGCAATAGCGGGATCAGCGCCAGTGCAGCGAATTTGAGGATCGGGGCTGAGCCGTTGCGTGCCGCCAGTGTGCCGAACACCGGCATGACGGTGATCGACCCCAGCCCGAAAAACAGGATCAGCAGCCCCATGATCGATTCGGAAATGTCCAGCCGCGCCATCAGCACGGGGATTTTCGGTGCCCAGCTTCCGACGAGAAATCCGTTGATCAGGAACAGCACCGAAATCGCGATGCGGTCGGCGCGCATGCCGAAATAGAGGGGCGTTGAAGCAGAAGTCGTCGAACCGGACATGGAACTCCAACAAGGCTTGAATGAACTTTGGGCCTCCACCCTCAACAAAACGTTTTGGGCGGCGCTAATTCTCTTCTATCGTGGTCCGACAATACCCCAGCCGCGAGGCCGGGAAAGTGTCAATTATGCCTGCGACCGTGCGAAACTGGCATCTGGAGCCGGAATCGCATAAACCCAATGGCAGCAGAATCATTTCAGAACGAGCATCGTGACAGATACGCCAGAAGATGACACGGGCGGCGTGCCGGCCACCGGCATCAACCCGATCTCGATAACCGACGAGATGCGCAAGTCCTATCTCGATTACGCCATGAGCGTGATCGTGAGCCGGGCCCTGCCTGACGTCCGTGACGGCCTCAAGCCGGTGCATCGCCGTATTCTCTTTTCGATGCACGAGCAGGGCTACGAATATAACAAGCCCTACCGTAAATCGGCGCGTGTCGTCGGTGACGTTATCGGTAAATACCACCCGCACTCGGACGATGCCGTTTACATGTCGCTGGTCCGCATGGCGCAGAGTTTTTCCATGCGCGTGCCGCTCATCGACGGGCAGGGCAACTTCGGTTCGGTCGATGGCGATATGCCGGCGGCCATGCGCTACACCGAAGCGCGCATGGAAAAGGTCACCGATTCCCTGCTCGACGATCTCGACAAGGACACCGTCGATTTCCGCGACAACTATGACGCCAGCGAGCGCGAGCCCACGGTTCTGCCCGCGCGGTTCCCCAACCTGCTCGTCAATGGCGGCGGCGGTATTGCCGTCGGCATGGCCACCAATATTCCCAGCCACAATCTGGGTGAAGTGGTCGATGCCTGTCTGGCGCTGATGGAAAATTCAGCCCTCACTGTCGATCAGCTGATGGAAATCATTCCCGGCCCGGATTTTCCCACCGCCGGCATCATCATCGGCAAGTCTGGCATCCGCTCGGCCTATGAAACCGGGCGCGGCTCGGTGCTCATGCGCGGGCTCGTCACCGTCGAAGAGGTCCGCAAGGAGCGCGAGGCGCTCATCGTTCACGAGATTCCCTATCAGGTGAACAAGGCGACGATGATCGAGAAGATCGCCGAGATGGTGCGCGACAAGCGCATCGAAGGCATCTCCGATATCCGCGACGAGTCCGACCGTCAGGGTATGCGCGTCGTCATCGAATTGAAGCGCGATGCGGTCGCCGATGTCGTGCTCAATCAGCTTTATCGCTATTCGATGCTGCAAACCTCGTTCGGTTGCAACTTCGTTGCGCTCAATGGCGGCAAGCCCGAGCTGATGCCGCTCAAGTCGATCCTCGAAGCGTTCCTTGAATTCCGCGAAGAGGTCATCACGCGGCGCACGCGGTTCCTGCTCAACAAGGCTCGCGATCGTGCCCACGTGCTGGTGGGCCTCCTGGTCGCCGTCAACAACGTCGATGAAGTGATTGCCCTGATCCGGTCCTCGCCGGATCCGGCCACGGCTCGCGAGCGCCTGCTCGCTCGCAGCTGGCCGGCCTCGGACGTGGTCGATCTGATCCAGCTGATCGACGACCCGCGCCACAAGGTCAATGATGATGGCACCTTCCAGCTGTCGGACGAACAGGCCCGCGCCATTCTGGCGCTCACCCTGTCGCGCCTCACCGCTCTTGGCCGCAACGAGATCGGCGATGAACTCAATGCGCTTGGCGAGCAGATCAAGGATTATCTCGATATCCTGCGCTCCCGCGACCGCATCCTGGGCATCATCCGCGACGAACTCATCGAGATCAAAGAGCAGTTTTCGACCCCGCGCCTGACCCGGATCGACGAATTCGCCGGCGACCTTGATGACGAGGACCTGATCGCCCGTGAGGACATGGTCGTCACCGTCAGCCATCAGGGCTACATCAAGCGGGTGCCGCTCTCGACCTACCGTGCCCAGCGCCGGGGCGGGAAGGGGCGTTCGGGCATGTCGACGCGGGACGAGGATTTCGTCGCGCGCCTGTTCGTGGCCAACACCCACACCCCGGTCCTGTTCTTTTCGTCGCGCGGCATCGTTTACAAGACCAAGGTCTGGCGCTTGCCCATGGCCGCGCCCAATGCCCGGGGCCGGGCGCTGATCAACATGCTGCCGCTCGAAGCGGGTGAGCGGATCACCTCGATCATGCCATTGCCCGAGGACGAGGACAGCTGGGACAATCTCGACGTGATGTTCGTCACGCGGTCGGGCAATGTCCGCCGCAACAAGCTGTCCGATTTCGTCGAAGTCCGCCAGAACGGCAAGATCGCCATGAAGCTCGATGAGGGCGATGGCATCATTGGCGTCGAGACCGCCAGCGAGACCGACGATATCCTCATCACCACGGCCAAGGGCCAGTGTATCCGCTTCTCGATCACCGATGTCCGGGTGTTCAAGGGCCGCGATTCCACCGGTGTGCGCGGCATCAATCTGGCCGAAGGCGATGACGTCATCGCCATGTCGATCCTGCGCCATTTCGCAGCCACTCCGGACGAACGTGCTGCCTATCTCAAGATGAGCCGTGCGGTGCGCGGCGAAGCCGAGGATGGTGCCATCGATAGCGATGAAGAGGTCGCGGGCGATTCCCATCTGGGGCAGGACCGCTACGTCGAAATGAGCGCGGCAGAACAGTTCGTGCTCACCGTGTCCGAGAACGGGTTCGGCAAGCGGACTTCGTCCTACGAATACCGCACCACCGGACGCGGCGGTAAGGGCATCGTCGCCATGGTGGTCAATGAGCGCAACGGTACTCTGGTCGGTTCCTTCCCGGTTGAGGATGAAAACCAGCTCATGCTGGTGACCGATGGCGGGCAGGTGATCCGGGTTCCTGTCGAGGGTATCCGCATCGTTGGCCGCTCCAGCCAGGGCGTGACCATCTTCCGCACTGCGGCTGATGAAAAGGTCGTGTCCGTCGAGCGCATCATCGAGCCTGAAAATGGCGATGACGATGAAGACGGCGACGGCGAAGAGGGGAACGGCGAAGAGACCCCGCAGGCCGACGAATAGAGCATTTCCGGTGCGGTGCCCGTGTGGTGCCGCACCGGCCCTTTCCTACCTTCCGTTTCTCCCATGGAAGCGCATCCGGCTTGCGCTTGGGTGGCGGTCGTGACAAAACGCAGCCATGACTGAGCGCGTGGGATTCTATCCCGGATCTTTCGACCCGATCACCAATGGCCATCTCGACGTGATCGAGCGGGCCTGCCGTCTTGTCGACCGCCTGGTGGTCGGCATCGGGGTTCACGCTGCCAAACAGCCCATGCTCAGCGCCGCCCAGCGGCGCGATCTGCTGGCCGAGACCGCTGGCCCGATCGGCACACGCACCGGCGTTTCGATAGAGATCATCGAATTTGATGGCCTGATGGTGCGTGCGGCGCAAAGCTGCGGGGCAGGGATCGTCATTCGCGGTCTGCGCGATACCACCGACTACAATTACGAAATGCAGATGGTGGGCATGAATGCCCAGATGGCGCCCGACATCCAGACGGTGTTCGTGCCCTCAAGCCCCTATGTCCGCCATATTTCGGCAACGCTGGTCCGCCAGATTGCCCAGATGGATGGCGATATCGCCCCGTTCGTGCCGCGCGCCGTGCTCAAACTTCTGGAGAAATGATGTCTGGTCCTGCTGCAAAGCCGGTCAACCGTGTGGTTGGCACCCTTGTCTTTTCCTTCGTCGCCCTGTTCGGTGCCATGGTCGCCTGGCCCTATCTGCCGTTCGGGCAGACCCCGGCAGTGGCTCAGGCCCCGGCGGCGGACATTCCCGCCGATGCTCCCATCGCGACCCTCACGCTGGAAAGCGGTGACGTCACCATCGCGCTGCGTCCCGATCTCGCGCCCGAGCATGTGGCCCGCATCACCGAGCTGGCCAATTCCGGTTTTTATGATGGGTTGAAGTTCCATCGGGTGATCGATGGCTTCATGGCCCAGACCGGCGATCCGCGCGGCAATGGCACCGGTGGTTCCGATCTGCCCGACCTCGCCGCCGAGTTCACCAACACTCCGTTCGTCCGTGGCACCGTCGGCATGGCCCGCTCGATGAATCCCAACTCCGCCAATTCGCAGTTTTTCATCGTCACGGCGGACGCGCCGCACCTCAATGGCGATTACACCCTGTTCGGTAATGTCATCGACGGCATGGAGCTGGTAGATGGCTTGGAAAAGGGTGATCCGCGCACCAATGGAGTGGTCGAAAATCCCGATATCATGGTGTCGCTGCGCGTCGCCCAACCCTAGCTTCGATTTTTTGCGCATTTCCCATCTTGAATGTGCGCAACTCCATACATTTTTCACTCAATGTTTGTCACAGGTTTGGCCTAAAAACCGCCCGGCAACCGCATAAGGAAACAAGCTCATGGCTGCTTACGCCGATCCCGAAAACACCATCATCATGGAAACCACCAAGGGCAAGATCGTCATCGAATTGCGCCCTGACCTGGCCCCCAATCATGCTCAGCGCATGAAGGAACTGGCCCGCGAAGGCTTCTATGACAACATCGTCTTTCACCGCGTGATCGACGGCTTCATGGCCCAGGTCGGCTGCCCCAAGGGCAATGGCACCGGTGGATCCGACAAGCCTGATCTTAAAGCAGAATTTTCCCAGGAGAAGCACGTTCGCGGCACGGTTTCCGCTGCCCGCTCGGCCAATCCGGACTCGGCAAATTCGCAGTTTTTCATCTGCTTTGACGAAGCTCCCTGGCTCAATGGCCAGTACTCGGTGTTCGGAAAAGTGATCGAAGGCATGGACGTCGTCGATACGCTGGAGCGCGGCGAGCCGGTCCGCAATCCCGACAACATCATCACCATGCGCGTCGCTGCCGACGTCGCCTGATGAATCAGCCGGTTCTCGGAAGGCATTGATATGAAAGTCGAATTGTTCGATTTCGACTTGCCCGAGGACCGGATCGCCCTCCACCCGGCAAGCCCCCGCGACAGCGCAAAAATGCTGGTGGTGGGGGCTGATGGAGCGCTGTCAGATCGCATCGTCACCGATCTTGGCGAGTTGCTCAAGGCGGGCGACGTTCTGGTCGTCAACGACACCCGTGTCATCCCCGCAGAACTGTCCGGCCTGCGCCATCGCGGCGATACTGTCGCCCGCGTTTCGTTCAATCTGCACAAGCGGATCGACGGCAATCACTGGCTTGCTTTTGCAAGGCCGGCCAAGCGCTTAGCCGTTGGGGACCGGGTGATTTTTGGAGCGACGTCCGACGTCTGCATGCTCGATGAGCTGTCCGCTACCGTCACCGCAATCGAGGCCGGGCAGGCGACTCTTGCGTTCGATTTTTCCGATGCTTTTCTCGATGAAGCCATCAAGGCGCGCGGGGCCATGCCGCTGCCGCCCTATATCGGGTCCAAACGCGATCTAGAAGAGCGCGACAAGACCGATTATCAGACCGTTTATGCGCGTCATGATGGTGCCGTCGCCGCTCCCACGGCGGGCCTGCATTTTACGCCTGAATTGATAGAGACCCTTGAAAACAAAGGCGTTTTAATCGAGCGCGTTACCTTGCATGTGGGCGCTGGCACCTTCCTGCCGATGAAGGCGGGCGACACAGAAGATCACGTCATGCATGCCGAATGGGGTACGGTTTCCGCGCAAACCGTCGAGCACATCAAGGCGGCAAAGGCCGCGGGCGGACGCGTCATCGCGGTCGGCACCACCAGCCTGCGCCTCCTCGAAAGCGCCGCCCGCCGAACCGGCGAACTCGAACCGTTCGAAGGCGAAACCGATATTTTCATCACCCCCGGATTTCAGTTCCGGGTGGTCGATATGCTGATGACCAATTTCCATTTGCCCCGCTCCACCCTGTTCATGCTGGTCTCGGCTTTCTCAGGCCTGGAGACCATGCACGGGGCCTACAAGCACGCGATCGATTCCCACTATCGCTTTTATTCTTATGGGGATTCTTCCCTGCTGTTCCGGGCTGACCCATGACCGAGAATTTTCAGTTCACCCTTCACAAAACTGATGGCAAGGCCCGTCGCGGGCAGATCGATACGCCGCGTGGCGAAGTCCGCACGCCCGCATTCATGCCCGTTGGCACGGCGGGGACGGTCAAGGCGCTCTATCCCGAGCAAGTGCGCGAAACCGGTGCCGATATCCTTTTGGGCAACACCTATCATCTGATGCTGCGCCCCGGTGCCGAACGCGTTGCGCGGTTGGGCGGCCTGCATGATTTCATGGACTGGCAACGGCCAATCCTCACGGATTCCGGCGGTTTCCAGGTGATGAGCCTCGCCAAGCTGCGCAAGCTGGACGAAAATGGAGTCACCTTCCGCTCGCATATCGATGGCTCCAGTCACACCCTGACTCCCGAGCGCTCGATCGAGATTCAGAAGCTGCTCGATTCCGATATCATCATGCAGCTTGATGAATGCGTTGCATTGCCAGCGGAGACCGCCGAGCTCGAACGCGCCATGGAGCTCTCCATCCGCTGGGCTGAGCGCTCGAAGAAGGCCTTCGATGATGCAAAGGGGCGGGCGCTGTTCGGTATTGTGCAGGGCGGCGACGATCCGCAATTGCGCTCACGGTCCGCGGCGGGTCTGGTCGATATCGGCTTTGATGGCTACTCGGTGGGCGGGCTCGCCGTAGGGGAGCCACAGGCCGTGATGTTCAAGGTTCTCGATGATATCCTGCCCGAGCTTCCAGAGGAAAAGCCGCGCTATCTCATGGGCGTAGGCAAGCCCGATGATTTGCTGGGCGCGGTCGAGCGTGGCATCGATATGTTCGATTGCGTGCATCCTACGCGGGCGGGCCGCCATGGTCACGCCTACACACGGTTCGGCGTGATCAACCTCAAGAATGCCCGCCACAAGGACGATCCGCGTCCGCTCGATGAGACCTCACCGAACCCTAACGCCCGCCGGTTCTCCCGCGCCTACCTGCATCACCTCGTGCGCAGCGAGGAGATTTTGGGCGCGATGGTGCTGAGCCAGATCAATCTTTCCTATTATCAGGAGTTGATGGACGGCATGCGAAATGCGATTGAGAGTGCGACTTTCGACCAATACAGCATGGCGGTCCGCGACGGCTGGGCCCGAGGCGATCTGCCGGCGCTGGGATAAGGGGCCATTTTCATGTCCAACAAGGTTCGCAAAGCTGCATTCGAGCGGCTGCGGGCGCATAAGAAGCGCCTTTCGGAGACCACGATGCGTGAGCTGTTCGCCCACGACTCGGAGCGTTTTTCGAGCTATTCGGCCCGGCTGGATGATATCCTGCTCGACTATTCCAAGAACCGGATCGATAGCCAGTCGATGGCCGCGCTGTTCGAGATGGCCCGCGAGGTGGACGTCGAAGGCAGGCGGGACGCCATGTGGGCGGGGCAGCCGATCAACATCACCGAGCACCGTGCCGTGCTGCATATGGCCTTGCGGCATTTCGGCGATGAGCCGGTGCTGGTCGATGGCGCCGATGTCATGCCTGACGTCCGGGACGTGCTCGCTCGCATGAAGGTTTTCTCGGATGCCATTCGCAATGGCGATATTCGGGGCGGGCGTGGCGACCAGTTCACCGATATCGTCAACATCGGCATTGGTGGGTCCGATCTGGGCCCGGCCATGGTGACGCTGGCGCTTGCACCCTACACGCGCCCGGATCTACGCGCCCATTACGTGTCCAACGTGGACGGCGCTCATATCGCTGATACGCTCAAGGGGCTGGACCCGGCGAAGACCTTGTTCATTGTGGCGTCGAAGACCTTCACCACAGACGAGACGATGACCAATGCGCACACCGCCCGCAACTGGGTGGCAGAAGCGTTGGGCGAGGCCGCAGTTGCCGATCATTTTGCCGCCGTCTCCACCAATATCGAAGGCTGTAAGGCCTTCGGAATCAAAGAAGATCGCATCTTCGGGTTCTGGGACTGGGTCGGTGGCCGTTATTCGATCTGGTCGGCTATCGGATTGCCGGTCGCAATTGCGATCGGGTTTGAGAATTTCGAAGCCATGTTGCGCGGGGCGGGGGAAATGGACCTCCATTTCCTCACGGAACCGTTGGAAGAAAACCTGCCCGTCATCATGGGTCTGTTGGGCGTCTGGTATCGCAATGCGTGGAATTTTTCGACCCACGCGGTGCTGCCCTATGACCAGCGTCTGTCACGCTTTCCGGCGTATCTGCAGCAGCAGGACATGGAATCCAATGGCAAGTCCGTGACCCTCAAGGGCAAAGACGTCGCGTGGGAAACAGGGCCGATCATCTGGGGCGAGCCCGGCACCAACGGCCAGCACGCTTTCTACCAGTTGATCCATCAGGGCACGAGCGTGATTCCGTGCGATTTCCTGGTGGCGGCCAACCCGCACGAGAGCCTTCCACCCCATCACGCCAAGCTCGTCGCCAATTGCTTTGCGCAATCGGAAGCCCTGATGCTGGGCAAGACGGAAGACGAAGTTCACGCCGAGCTAAGTGCTGACGGTTTGAGCAAAGATGAGATCAAGGCCTTGCTTCCCCACAAGGTTTTCCCCGGCAATCGACCGTCCAACACCATTGTGTATTCAAAGCTCGATCCGGCGACACTGGGCAAGCTGATTGCGCTTTATGAGCACAAGGTGTTCGTGCAGGGCGTCATCTGGAACGTCAATTCGTTTGATCAGTGGGGCGTCGAGCTTGGCAAGCAGTTGGCCAAGGCGTTGCTGCCCAAGGTTGAAGGCGAAAATGCTGAAGGTCACGACAGCTCGACGCAGGGCCTGTTGGCGCATTTTCACGATCTCAGAGCATGACGATTACATCTGAAGAGGACCTGGAACGTTTGCGGGTCATTGGCCGCATCTGCGCCATCGCGCGCGATACGATGGCCAATGCCCTCGAACCGGGAATGACCACGCGCGAGCTCGATGATATCGGGCGCAAGGTGCTCGAAGATCACGGCGCCCGCTCGGCCCCGGAAATCACCTACAATTTCCCAGGTGCGACGTGCATTTCGGTCAACGAGGAAGTGGCGCACGGTATTCCCGGAGATCGGGTCATCGCTGCAGGCGATCTGGTCAATATCGACGTTTCGGCGGAAAAGGGCGGGATTTTCGCTGATACCGGGGCGTCCTACATAGTGCCTCCCGGAACGCCGAAAATCGAAAAGCTGTGCCGGGATGGCAAGAAGGCCATGTGGGCGGGGATCCGCGCTGTGAGGGCAGGGGGCAGACTGGGCGATATCGGGGATGCGATCGGCAAGTTCGCGGGCCGCAATGGCTATACCCTCATTCGCAATCTGGCCAGCCACGGTATCGGTCACGGGCTCCACGATGAGCCAGACCAGATTCCGACCTGGCCGGACCGGTCCGAGCGCCGAAAGATCGCTGACGGGCTGGTGTTCACCGTTGAGCCGTTTCTGTCGCTGGGGGGCAAGATGGCTGAGGAAAAGTCGTCTGACGATCCCTGGACGCTGGTGAGTGTGCCGGCAGCGCTATGCGTTCAATATGAACATACACTCGTCGCCACGCGGCGCGGGGCTGTGGTCGTGACGCTGGCGGCCTAGAAGCTGGTCCTGATGCCCAACATGGTGGCGTTGGCTGTGCCACCGCCACCAAACGTGTTCCACGCGCCGGAGCGGTGCTGGAGACGCCAAAAGACCTCTGAATTGGGGTTATCGAGCGTCGAAAGACTGATTTCCGGGCTCAGATAGAACAGGATATCGCCGGGCAACCCGTCATTGGCTTCCCTTTCGGCTTCGACGCCAATGGTTTGGGTTACGACGCTGCCGCCAAACACCAGTGAGGGTGACAATCGCAGGCGATCGGCCAGCACCCATCCGTCATATCGGCCCACGATCCCGGCCCAGCCCTCGCCCGTGATCTGCTCATCGACCCGCAGGGCTGCCCCCACTTCCAGTCCGACCTTGAAATCGTCAAACGGTTCGAAAAAATAGCGTTGGTAGCCAGCGCCGAAGACGAGGGTATCTTCGTATGTTGCCGTGAATGGGTTGAACATCTCGCCCATGTCGGACTGGCCCATACGTCCGCCCATCACAAATAGTTTCTGATCGCGCTGCTGAAGGCTCTCGGACTCTGTCGATTGGGAATAGGCGGGCATCGCTGCGGCGACCAGCATCACCGCCACAAGCAAAGGTTTCATGACAAGCACTCGATAAAGCGTTTGAGCCGCTTCATCCTTTTGGTTTTCTTGCCCGATCAGAAAGCGGGATCGGGTTCCGGTTCACTGGGGCATGAACGCAATGAAATGGGCGCAGGTTCCATAGTCAACTAGGGCAGGAGCACCAGCATCAGGGGTGCAGCGACGACCAGCAGGGCTATGGTGATCAGGCGAATGGGCAGGGATGACCGCAGCCACGCTGGCGATAGCAGGGAAACGCCAAAAACGATCACCGGACAGATGATGGCCGCTTGCAGGAAATCCAGAGCGAGAAAATTGCTGAATCCGGCCAGGCGGAGCAAAAGCCAGTACCCCGCGACAAACCCCGCCAGCGCAGCCATCAGCATGAGCAGGACATCGGCAAAAATGGCGATCATGCGATCGAGATAGGCGCTTGCGAAAACGAGGACCACTGCGAAAGCCACCAGAAAAGCCGCGGTGAGGGCCACGGGCAGCCTCAGGTCGGATAACATGGCGATCGTATCGTGAGGCCGGTAGGCACTCAGCAGCGGCTTGCCGGGGAAGGGCAGCGGCTGGGCGTTCAATCCCCACACAAGAGCAAGCAGCAACAGCGCGCTCAGAGCAAAGAACGCGGCTGTGACGCCGACGGCTTTAAGCCTGCTCGATACCGGGTTCATCGGTCAGTCCGCCCGATCGATGAACACTGAATAGGCCGCGTAGCAGTAAGAAGCGGCGCAATCGGCGAGGTCGAATTCCAGTGCGATTCGCCCGCTGCCGTCGGACACGATCGAGACGATCGGATAATAGTCGTCGAGCCGGTCCTCGCCGAGCAGCTTGCCGGAGGCGTTGCGGACAACCAGATCGAGATCGTAACAATCCTCGTCGCAATCGCCCATGATCTGAACGGCCGTTTTGGCGGGAACGTCCAGTTCGATAGTGGCGGTCTCGCCGCTGTTGATCCGAACGATACCGAACGTATCAAGTGTATAGCCGGATTGGGCATACTCCATATTTTCAAGAACTTGCTCGTACAGCCGGGAAACATAGCTATTCTGCGCCAGCGCGGGAAAAGCGACCCCGGCGAACAGAACGGCAGCGATTATACGACGCGCGAAAACCACGAATGCGCCCCCCGCATGGTTGAGAGATTGAACAGGCAATATCGGGCGGCCATAGGAACGGCAAGCGGGTTGTCGGGTTCGGATGCGCGACAAGACTATGGCGCCATATCGAGGGGAATAGGCGAGGCCTGGTTGACGACCGTGACCCGGATACGGGCGTTGGCCGCCAGATAAGGATCATTGACGAAGAACGGCTCGCTGGTCGCCCTGCCGACGACGGAATGAATACGATCGTCGGAGAGGCCGAATTCCCCCAGAATAGAGCGCACCGCATTGGCGCGGTCAGACGACAACTCCCAAGCGCCATAGGACGGGTCGGAATACTGCACTCCAGCCGCCGTGTGGCCGGAGATGCGCACCTGGTTGGGTAACCGCTCCAAAACGGGCGCAATGGCCGCCAGCGAGGCCCGCATCCATTCGTAGGGGTATTTGGAGCCTTCCTGGAACATGGGGCGACCGCGCTGGTCGACGATCTGGATATCAAGGCCGGTCTCACTGGCTTCGACAATCAGGTTGTCGGCCATTTCCATGATCTCAGGCATGGATTCCCATGCCTGTCGAATGCTGGCTGCCGCACTGTGGAAGCGCTGCGAATCCTGCGCCAAAAGGTCGGTGGCGGAATCCTTGCCTTCGCTCTGGGCTTCGGCAGTGCTGCCCGGCGCGGCTTCGAGAATGGCGTCTGCGACCGAACCGGCTATGGCGATGCCGTCCGAGCGTGTGGCGTCGGTCAGCGCTCCGGCAACATCGAGGGACCGCCCCGAAAGGACGCCACCCGAGCCGCTTTGGCTTTCGCTGACGTTGGGAGGAGCGAAATAGTTGGCCAGCCCTTCCTTTTGCTCCGGTGTGGTCATGTTGATCAGCCAGAGCAGGAGGAAAAACGCCATCATTGCCGTAACAAAGTCGGCATAGGCGATTTTCCACGCGCCCCCGTGATGGGTATGGGCCGCCTTTTTAATCCGCTTGATGATAACGGGGCCTTGCTGACGCGCCATTGGGACGAACTCCTCTAGCGGGCCAGCTTGAGGTCGGCGGTCGCCTGATCGACTTCAGAAAATGAGGGGCGATCTTCGGACATGACGGCCTTGCGGGCAAATTCGACGGCGATGACGGGCGGATAGCCGGCCACATGCGCGAGCAGCCCAGCCTTCATGGAGAGGAAATACTTGGCTTCCGCTTCATTGGTGTTGCGCAGCGCCTGTGCCATCGGCCCGAAAAAGCCATACGCACAGAAAACGCCCAGAAACGTTCCGACCAGCGCGCCACCGATCAGCTGACCAAGCACTTCCGGCGGTTCGGTGATCGAACCCATGGTCTTGATCACACCAAGCACGGCGGCCACGATGCCCAGTGCGGGCGTGGCGTCGGCCAGAGACTGCACGGCCTGCACCACCCGGTCATTTTCCTGGTGGTGGGTTTCAAGTTCCTCGTCGATCAGGGATTCCAGCTCGTGCACCGCATAAGTGCCCAGCGTGATCATCCGCAGATAATCGCACAGGAACTCCACGGCGCGATGGTTGCTGGCAAAGGTGGGAAAGCGCGCGAAAAGATCCGATTGGACCGGATTTTCGATGTGCTGTTCCAAAGCGAGCAGGCCCTTGGATTGCACCAGCTTGAAGATCGAAAATTGCAGCCCGAGCAGGTCGACATAAGACTGCTTGTTGTAGCGCGGCCCGCGGAAGAGGGTGCCGAATACGCCAAGCGATTGTTTGAGAACCGCCTTCGGGTTGCCGATGATAAAGGCACCCAGCGCGGCGCCGAGGATGATAACCGCCTCAAACGGTTGCCAGAGCACCCCCAGATGACCACCCATGGCGGCAAAACCACCAAGGACAGAGAGGAAGATGATGATTGTTCCGGCAATCAGTCGCATGACAGGTTGCTCTCCTAAGCTTGCCGGCACGGTCCGGTAGTCTGGACCGATCTATACGCGGGTAAGGTTACCGAACTCTGAGTCCGGCGGTCGCGTGGAGATCATGACAATGTGAGCAACGGGGACGGGCCGCAAAAAGCGGCATTTTCACTTCATGTGAGGGGAGAGGTTCGGAAAATGGTGGGCTCGGCGGGATTCGAACCCGCGACGGCTCGATTAAAAGTCGAGTGCTCTACCAGCTGAGCTACGAGCCCTGTTGAATGCGGTCGAGAGGTGACCGCCGATGATGCGCGGAACATAGTGGCTGACTTCGTCGAGTCAACCCGTTTGTTGGAGTGATCGAAACATCGTTTATCGCGTGGATATCAAAGGGGCAAGGGGCGACCGCGATAAGGTGTGATCTCGCAGGGCAGGTCCAGTCGTATGAGCCGTGAACACAGCGCCTGGGCGGAGGATGGACCGGGAAACGGGCCGAAAACGATGCGGGTCAACTCGGTTTGTTCCGAATCGGCCAGTAGGGGAGCGGTGTCGAGCAGCAATGAGCCCGCAATTGCCCGAACGGCGGTGTAGGCAGTTTGGGCTGTCTCCCGCCGCACCGGATCGCCCACAGCGATTCCCAACAATTGAGTTTCGGGCTCGGGCTCTGCAACGATTTCTGGTGCGAGCGGCGGGGGCAGGGGCTGTCTAGGCAGGGGCAGGGCGTCGTCGAACAGCGCACTGTAGCGAACCACCATGGCACCGCCTGCCAGTTCATAGATCTCACCAGCGGTTTCGGTGATCGAGGCGGTCAGCAGGGAGCGATCGATATCGCTTTCTAGCGGCAGCGCCTCGATGAGCAGCGGCAGGCTCATTTCCACGGCAGCCAGACGACGGATCGCCTCGTTGCTGTCGTCGTGCAACATGTTAAAGCGCGTAACGAGTCTGCGATAGTCGCCCGCAATACGGTTCCGGTCCTGTTCGAGTTCGGCCAGTTGCGTGCGGATGTGACTGAAGCTGCCGTTTTCGCGATATGGCGTATGCAGGCCGCCCAAAGTCTGCGCTGGCAGGAGAAAGGACAGGTTGGCAGCAAGAACCGCGACAGCGCCGCACGCCAGTGCCGCTATGCCCCAACAGGAAATATCGGTTCGTTCGACCGGCAGGAAAAATCGTTTGGTTTTTTGCACCTTTGCATATCCCGCTTTACTGACGAATCAGATCAAAACACACATTAGCGATGCAAACGTAAACGGAGCCGCTATTCGCACTTTGCCGTCCTGAAAATTGCGGAGGACTGGCACAAGGCAACACCGTGCTGCCATAAAGATGGGCGAAACGGCCCGGAAAAGGCTTGGGGAGTTGAGATGTCCGATCTTAGGGTAATCGTTCTGGCAGCGGGGGAGGGCACCCGCATGAAGTCCGCCCTGCCAAAAGTTCTCCATAAGATCGGGGGACGTCCAATCGTCGGCCATGTTCTCAAGGCGGCCCGCGATGCTGGTGCCCAGACCGTGGCGATGGTCACGGGGCCCGGCCATGGCGCCGTGCGCGAGGCCATGAGCGCGATCGACCCGCAGGTCGTCTTCTTCGAGCAGACCGAGAGAAAAGGGACCGCACACGCCGCCTCGATGGCTCGTCCGGTTTTTTCCGGTGCAACCGGCTATGTTGCGGTCGTCTATGGGGACCATCCATTGCTGCGCGGCGAGGATTTCCGCCGCGTCACCGCGCGGCTCGATGCCGGGCTGGATGTGGCGATCCTTGGCTTTGAGCCAGCCGACCCCACGGGTTATGGACGTTTGATCACCGAAGGAGATCGGTTGCTTGCCATCCGCGAGCATAAGGACGCCAGCGAGGATGAGCGCCGGATCGGGCTCTGCAATGCGTGCATCCTTGCCTTTCGCGCCGAGGTGTTCGAAGCCTTGATCGACGAGGTTGGCACCGACAACGCCCAGGGCGAATATTATCTCACCGACCTCGTGGAACTGGCCAACCGCGCCGGAAAATCGGTCGGTTATGCTGTCGCGCCGGAAGAAAGCGTGATGGGCGTCAATGATCGCGCCCAGCTTGCCCGGGCAGAGGGCGTGTTCCAGGCGATGCAGCGCGAGGATTTCATGCGGGCAGGGGTGACCTTGCACGATCCGGACAGCGTCTATTTTTCCTTCGATACCGAAATCGAACCTGATGTAGAAATCGAACCTCATGTGGTCTTCGGCCCGGGCGTGCGGATCGAATCCGGCGCGGTGATTCATGCCTTCTCCCATATCGAGGGTGCCCATATCGGGCCCCATGCCAGCGTGGGCCCGTTTGCCCGCTTGCGCCCGGGCGCCCAACTGGCGAGCGCGGCGCGGGTCGGCAATTTCGTCGAGGTCAAGAATGCGACGCTAGGCGAGGGGAGCAAGGTCAACCACCTCACGTATATCGGCGATGCCGAAATCGGTGCCAAATCCAATATCGGGGCGGGCACCGTCACCTGTAATTACGATGGCTATAACAAGGCGCGTACGGTGATCGGCGAAAACGCTTTCATCGGCTCCAATTCAGCCCTCGTTGCCCCCGTCGAGATCGGCGATGGAGCCTATGTTGCTTCCGGTTCCGTGATCACCGAGCCTGTTCCATCCGATGCCTTGGGGATCGGACGCTCGCGGCAGGTGAACAAATCCGGCTACGGCAAGGCGCTCAACCAGCGCTTCAAGGCCATCAGGGAAAGCAAGTAGGAGACGGCACATGTGCGGAATTGTCGGCATCATAGGGACTGAACCCGTCGCCGACCGCCTTGTGCATGCCTTGCGACGGCTGGAATATCGCGGCTACGACAGTGCCGGAATTGCAACTCTTTCCACCTCTGGCCTCGACCGGAGGCGCGCAAAAGGCAAGCTCGACAATTTGGAGCAAACGCTCGTCAATCAGCCGCTCGGCGGGACGATCGGCATTGGTCACACTCGCTGGGCAACTCATGGCGGGGCAACCGAGCTCAATGCTCACCCGCACATGGCGGGGCCGGTGGCTGTCGTTCACAACGGCATCATCGAAAACTTCAGGGAATTTATTAAAGAGCTTGGGGAAGATGGATATTTTCCCAAAAGTGAGACCGACACGGAGGTGGTCGCGCTGTTGGTGGCGCGTGAAATGGCCCGCGGTGCGACACCGCGCGAGGCGGTAGCCAGGACACTGCCAAAGCTGCGCGGGACGTTTGGTCTCGTGTTTCTGTTTGCCGGAGCTGGCGATCTTCTGATCGCTGCCCGACAAGGATCACCGCTCGCCATTGGTCACGGCGAAGACGAGATGTATCTGGGGTCCGATGCGTTCGCGCTGGCTCCGTTCACCGACAAGATTACCTATCTGGAAGAGGGCGACTGGGCGGTTCTGACACGAGCTGGGGCTGAGATTTTCGACTTCGATGGCAAGCCCGCCGAACGCAGGCGGCAGATTTCTGCCGCGTCAGCAGTGCTGGCTGACAAGGGCAATCATCGCCATTTTATGGCCAAAGAAATGTTCGAGCAGCCCGAAACCGTGTCGCACACCCTGGCGCATTATGTTGATCTGGCCGAAGAGCGTGTCAGCCTAAGGGAGTCCTTACCCTTTGATTTTGCTGCGCTTTCCCGATTGACGATCACCGCTTGCGGCACGGCCTATTATGCCGCTCTGGTCGCTAGATACTGGTTCGAGCGTTATGCAAGATTGCCGGTTGATGTCGATGTCGCGTCGGAATTCCGCTATCGCGAACCGCCGTTGCCCGAAAACGGATTGACCCTGGTTATCTCTCAATCGGGCGAGACCGCCGATACGTTGGCGGCACTGCGCTATGCGGTGCGGTCCCGCCAGCATGTCGCGGCGCTGGTCAATGTCCGGGAATCGACGATTGCCCGCGAAAGCCATGTGGCGTTTCCCACCTTGTGCGGCCCGGAAATTGGCGTTGCGTCGACCAAGGCGTTTACAGCGCAATTGACCGCCTTGGCCAGCCTGAGTATCGCGGCCGGGCAGGCGCGGGGCGTACTTAGGCCCGACGATGCGCGAGCTCTCGTTCGCGCACTCAGTGAGTTGCCCAGCGCGATTTCCCAAGCTCTGCGGCAGGAAGCGCAGATCGAGGCAATTTCCCGCCAGTTGGCGCGAGCGAGCGACGTTCTTTATCTCGGTCGCGGCCATATGTTTCCTCTGGCGCTCGAAGGCGCGCTCAAGCTCAAGGAAATTTCCTATATCCACGCGGAAGGCTTTGCCGCCGGCGAACTCAAACATGGGCCTATCGCGCTCGTGAACGAGCAAATGCCCGTTGTCGTGATTGCTCCGGGTGACGAACTGTTGGAAAAGACGCTCTCGAACATGCACGAAGTGGCGGCGCGCGGCGGAAAAATCATTCTGATTACCGATGCCGAAGGACGGAGCAAGGCTGGACCGGACATTTCCGAGATCATCGAAATGCCGCGGGTTCATTCTTTCGCTGCCCCGGTCCTTATGGCACTGCCGGTGCAGCTTCTGGCTTATCACACGGCAGTCTTTATGGGCACCGATGTCGATCAGCCACGCAACCTGGCAAAATCCGTCACCGTGGAATAGCAGGCGGAACAGTGTTTGGGCGCTGTTGCTACAGGAGGTAGATTGCCGGTCCGGGCATGCTTTCAGATGCGCATAAGTTCCATAATATATATTATGCGAATGTGATTTGCTAACGGCATCCTGCAATTGCCAAGCCGCCAGATGAACGTTGGGGGCATCGGTGACGATGGGGTATTGCCGTTTTTGTTCTCGGCGCTTGCAAGCCTGGCAAGCGCTGAGGAAACACAGTTTGAGCCTAGGCTGTGCGCGGATGGCAGCGATGAAAACGCTGGATGGGTTCAATTGTCACCCAAATACCTTGGATATGGGCGTGGGCGCACCGCATCACGATGCACGCTGCTCTTGCCAAAGGCAAGTGGCGGGTGGGGGGAGATTCGAACTCCCGAGACGCTTGCACGCCCGCCGGTTTTCAAGACCGGTGCAATCAACCACTCTGCCACCCACCCGAGGGACGCTAGGGCCCCTTGAAGGGCCCGGTCGATGGCTCGCGGTTTAGCGGTTCATGACGTGTCTGTCCAGAGGATCAGGAGGCTTTGCGCCAACCCGCTCTCAAATGTCAGGGCAGAAGAATTGTCGAACCGACCGTCTGGCGGCTTTCCAAAGCGCGGTGCGCTTCAGCGGTATCCGCAAGTGCAAAACGCTGGCCGATATGGGGCTTAATGGCGCCCGATTCGACGGCAGCGAACAATGCCTTGGCTCCGGCCAGCAACGCGGGGCGCTCGGCGAAATAGTCTGCGCCGGTCGGTCGGGTGAGAAACAGGGAGCCCTTGCGGGAGAGAATGCCCAGGTCAGGCACGCTGACAGGACCGGTCGCATTGCCGTAGCTCACCATCAGGCCCATAGGCCGCAGGCAGTCGAGAGATTTTTCGAACGTCGCCTGCCCTACCCCGTCATAGACGACGTCCACGCCCTTGCCATTGGTCAACTCGCGAACTTTCTGCGGGAAATCCTCTTCGGAATAGTTGATGACCGCATCGCATCCATTGGCGAGCGCCAACTCGACCTTTTCCGCGCTGCCCGCGGTTCCGATCACGCGAGCGCCAATTGATTTGGCCCATTGGCAGGCAATAAGGCCCATGCCGCCCGCGGCAGCCTGGAACAGGATGGTTTCATCAGCGCGCACCGGCCAGGTGAGAAACAGCAGATAGTATGCCGTCAGCCCCTTGAGCATGATTGCAGCCGCAGTCTCGTAGTCGATCGCGTCGGGCAGCAGGACGGCCTTGGATGCAGGCATGATCCGCTCCTGGCAATATGCGCCTGGCGTTCCCTGATAGGCGATGCGGTCGCCGGGCTTGAAGCTGGAAACACCAGCACCCACGGCGAGCACTTCGCCAGCCCCTTCCGAGCCGGGAATCAGTGGCAAAGGCAGAGGATACAGGCCGCTCCGATGATAGGTATCGATGAAATTGACGCCAATCGCATGGTGCCGGACATGGATTTCTCCCGAACCCGGCTCTCCAATCTCGACATCCCGGAAATTCATGGCTTCCGGTCCGCCAAAATGGTCGACGACGATAGCTTTCATGTTTCTCGTTACTCTCTTCTTCTGGCCGTACGCAGCCGTTCAGGGCGGCGACGGAGAACGGGTCGTTTCCGGCGCGACCTTTGCACAGGCATATCGCCTTCGCCAAGTGGCGCAACGTCGCTATTGCCATCGAAAACGTCATTCTCGGCGTCGGGCTGGTCAACGCCCCCCTCCCCGGCCATCGCCAGCGCCGGGTCTGCACCAGTTTCGGAATCTTCCGCTCGCTCGGCCGGCAGAACGGGTTCAACGCGCAGTTCGGGAGCTGTCTGGATTGGATCGATAGCGGGCTCAAGCGTTGGCTCGGTGCGGCCTTGCAGGCCGCGCGAACCGGGCGTTGCCGCTTTTGCGCCAGAGGCCGAAAACTCCCTCCGCATCAGCGTGGTCACCGCCAGCACCAGCACCGCGAACCCCATGGCGGCATAGAGATAGGGCCGCGCCACATCGAGCCCCAGACCATCGGCGATCAACACGGCACCGATCATGAACAGAAATCCCAGCGCCAGCGCCTTGATGGATGGGTGACGGGCAATCAGAGCTCCCGCGGCACTGGCGGCGAAATAAAGAATTATGATGGAAACGACCACAGCGACGGCCATCGCTTCGACATAGGAGGTGAGCCCAATCGCCGTGATGATCGAATCGACCGAAAATACCGCATTGATGAAAATGATCTGGACAATGGCGAGCGCCGGGCTGCTCGCGGCGGATCGGGCTGCAGCTTGCCTCGGCACTGGCTCCACCAGCAGATGCAGTTCGGTGACCGCCTTATAGACCAGAAAGAACCCACCGCCGAGAAGGATCAGATCACGCCAGCTTGGGGACCACCCTGCAAGGGTGAAGGCCGTTCGTTGCAGGCCCAGCACCCAGACAATGGCGGCCAGCAGAAGCAATCGAAACACTGCCGCCATCGCCAGGCCGATTTGCAAGATGCGCTGGCGGTGGCGTTCGGGCAGTTTTGCGGCCAGTGTTGAAATGAAAACGACGTTGTCGGCGCCGAGCGCCACCTCCATGCCGATCAGCAGGAAAAGGCTGGCCCAAAAGGCCGGTTCGAAAACGAATTCCAGCATGTGATGCCCTCAATCTGGAGGCAGAACGCTGTCATTGGTGGTGGCATGACAACGCCCGCGGGGATGATCGGCGACCGCCCCGGCGCACGAGTGCTGCACATTTGCGGGCAACAACGGCAATAAAGCGGCAGAGCACGCGCGCTGCTTGCGGCACGATACGCGCAAGCCTATCTGTAGGCCAATCAGGAGATGAACCATGGGCACACATAATCAGGTTGCGGTGATTGGCGGCGGATTGACCGGCAAGGCCTCAGCGGTCGCAGCGGCAAGGGCCGGGTTTTCAACGCTGCATGTCGCCCCGGACGTTGCTCCCGATCGCAGGACGACCGCACTGATGGGCCCGTCAGTTGACTATATGATCGAGACCGGGCTGATTGGAGATCCCGCTTCCCTCGGCACCCCCCTCACCCGCATCCGCATAATCGATGCGACCGAGCGATTCCTGCGAGGGCCCGAGGTGGCCTTCGCAGCCTCCGAATTCGGTTACGCGACATTTGGCTGGAATTTTCCCAATATCGCGCTCGGCGAGAGCTTTGCGCGGGCGGGAGCCGCATTTGAGAGCCTTGCCCATAAGGCCACCACGCTTGTTTCGGCCCATCGCCGGGAGGACGTCTGGCATTTGGCGCTTGGAGACGGATCGGTGGCGACCGTTGACCTGCTTATCGGAGCTGACGGCAAGAATTCGGGAGTTCGCAAAGCCGCCGGTATCCAGGTGCGAGAGCGGAAATTCGATCAGGCGGCGCTGGTTTGCGACCTGCAACTGGGCCGGGGCCTTGATGGCGAATCAGTTGAATTCCACTATGCCAATGGCCCATTCACTCTGGTCCCTGCCGGCAGAACACGCGCCAACCTGGTATGGATTGACCGACTGGAAACGCTTGAGCAGGCGCGGCGAGACCCTGAAATTTTCAAGGCGGCTCTCAACGAAAAATCCAGCCATCTGTTCGGGGAGATCGAACCGGTGACGCCGAGCTTCGTCTTCCCGCTGTCGACGCTTTCCGTCAGCGTCGCCGGGCGCGACGGCGCGGTTCTCGTCGGCGAGGCCGCTCATGCTTTCCCGCCCATCGGGGCGCAGGGGCTCAATCTTGGCTTGCGTGATGTGGCCGGACTCGATGCCTGCCTGAGGGCAGCCAATCCGGGTGCCTATGGCTGGGCCGATACGGTTGCCCGGCGCTATGGCGCGGACCGCAGCCCTGACCTTATGCGCACCGGATCGTTCGTTGATGGGTTGTTCGGAACGCTGATCTCCCCTCACCTGCCCGCACAAGTGCTCCGCGGCGCAGGATTGTGGGGACTGAAGACCTTTCCAGGCCTGCGTCGCCGGGCCGTGGAGTTTGGCCTGGGCCGGTAACTTCTCTGCGTGTGATCGCAGATTTAAAAAAAGGCGGGCACAGCGGCCCGCCTTTTTTGTAGCTATCAGGTTTGTGCGCCTTACTGGGCCGGAGCGCTCTCGGCAGGAGCTTCTGCGCCGGATTCCATTTGCTCACGCAGCTGATTGGCGCGATCCTGCAGAACCTGTTCCAGCACGTTCTCCGTGGAGCTCGCCTGGTTCAGTTCCTCAATGGAGATGCCTTCCGGATTGTCGTAAACGGCGGTGAACCCGGCGAGGGTAATGTTGATCGTGATGTCCTCGTTCTGGCGGTTCTTGGCGATCAGCTTGAGCGAAGCGCCCCGCTTGAGGCTCTGGATATAGGATTCGTTGACCACGAGTTGGGCTGAACAGGCCTGCGGATCGCACAGCATGAATGGCACACGCACCGGCTTTCCGCTATCGATCTGCCAGGTCAGCCCGAAAGGCAGCAGCACGCCGATGGGTACGGAGGCCACAGCCAACAGACGGCTTTCCTGGCTGGGGTCGTCGCGCAGCAGGAACGAACCGGTGAACACGCCGGTGTTGGTCACGACCTGGCGCATGATGCAGGCCTTGCCGCCATCATCAAGTTCACTGCAGACCTTAAGCCAGTTGTTTTCTGGCGCCGCACCCTCGGTGGCTTCGGCAAGGTCGACCATTCCCGCGTCTGCGGACTGTGCAGATGCGGCCCCGGCCATTGAAAGAGCCAGTCCCGTGGCAACAGCGCCAGCAAGTATCGCGTTTAAAATCTTCATGGAAATTCCTGTTGCTCTGGGCAGGTTGTCCCCGCCGGAATCAAACGGATCAGATACTTCAAGAGCGGCGAATTCGGGCAATAACATGACCCCTGCCTCCTGCCAATGCGGTTGCTCGTGTGCTGTATCTCAAAGGCTTCACCGATCTTGGGCAAGAGCGGCCAGCCGCGACAGAATTGCAGCACTGCCCTTGAGACGCTGCTCGGCAGTCGGCCAGTTGCGCGCGAACATGATCTTCTGATCGGGTCGCAACTTTGCAGCCTGACCCGGATCAGCGATATGGCGCACCAATCCGGCAGGATTTGGGAAAACCGCGTTCCTCAATGTGACAAGTGCGCCCTTGGGGCCGGCATCGACTTTTTCCACATTGGCCGTCCGGCACAGGGATTTGATCAGGACGACCTTGAGCAAGGCTTCAACTTCTTCCGGCAAAGGCCCGAAACGATCTATCATTTCTGCGCCAAGCGCATCGATTTCACGCGGCTCGGCGAGGTCACCCAGCCGGCGATAGAGTTGCATCCGCACCTGAAGGTCGGGCACGTAGCTTTCCGGGATCATCACCGGCATTCCCAGAGAAATTTGTGGCGACCACTGGCCATTTTCAGCCTGCTCGGCCGTCTCTCCGGCGCGCAGCGAAGCCACAGCTTCTTCCAGCATGGATTGATAAAGTTCGAAGCCCACTTCGCGGATATGACCCGACTGCTCGTCGCCCAATAGATTTCCCGCCCCGCGAATGTCGAGGTCATGGCTGGCGAGCTGGAACCCAGCACCCAGCGATTCGAGCGACTGCAGCACTTGCAGCCTGCGCTGCGCCTGTTCGTTGAGCTTTCGGTCCGCGGGGACAGTGAAAATGGCATAGGCCCGCGTCTTGGAGCGGCCGATACGGCCCCGGATCTGATACAGCTGGGCCAGCCCGAACCGATCGGCGCGGTGCACGATCAGGGTATTGGCTGTCGGCACGTCGAGCCCGGATTCCACGATAGTGGTGGCGACCAGAACGTCGAACTTGCCGTCATAAAAGGCGGTCATCGTATCATCGAGCTGGGTTGGCGCCATCTGTCCATTGGCCACCACGAAGCTGACCTCAGGCACATGGTCCGTGAGAAATTGCGCGATATCAGGCTGGTCGGAAATGCGTGGGCAGACGTAAAAGGCCTGGCCGCCGCGATACTTCTCGCGCAGCAAAGCCTCGCGCACCACCAGCGGGTCGAAAGGTGACACGAAGGTACGGATGGCCAGTCGGTCCACCGGTGGCGTTGCCAGCAGCGACAGGTCGCGCACTCCGGTTAGCGCCATTTGCAGCGTGCGGGGGATTGGTGTCGCGGAAAGAGTCAGGACGTGGACGTTGTGCTTGAGTTCCTTGAGGCGCTCTTTATGGCCCACGCCAAAATGCTGTTCCTCGTCCACGATCAACAGCCCGAGATCGCGAAAGCCGATGGATTTGGAAAGCAATGCGTGGGTCCCGATGACGATATCCACGCTGCCGTCCTTGAGCCCTTCTTTGGTCGCCTTCAGTTCAGCAGCCGGCACCAATCGTGAGGCCTGCCTGACCCGAACCGGCAAGCCGGCAAAGCGCTCGGAGAATGTCTTGAAGTGCTGGCGTGACAGAAGCGTCGTGGGGACCACCACGGCCACCTGTCTGCCGCTCATGGCCATGACGAAGGCCGCCCGCAGGGCCACCTCGGTCTTGCCGAAGCCGACGTCCCCACAGACCAGCCGATCCATGATCCGACCGGACGTCAGATCGTCGAACACCGCATCGATGGTGGCAAGCTGGTCCTCGGTTTCCTCATAGGGAAAGCGCGCGCAGAACTCGTCGTAAGCGCCCGTCTGTACTTCGATCGGGTCGGTTGAGGCCATCTCCCGCGCGGCGGCGATCTTGATGAGCTGCCCGGCCATTTCGCGGATGCGCTGTTTGAGCCGTGACTTCTTGGCCTGCCAGGCGACGCCGCCAAGTCTGTCGAGTTCTGCGCCTTCCGAGCCGTAACGGGTCAGCAGTTCGATGTTTTCTACGGGCAGGTAGAGCTTGTCACCCTTTGCATATTCGATCTCGACGCAATCGTGGGGCGCTCCCGCCGCCTCGATGGCCTTGAGGCCGATAAACCGCCCGATGCCGTGGTCCACATGCACGACCAGATCACCCGCAGACAGGCTCGTGGCCTCAGTCAGGGCGTCCGAGGCTTTCCTGCGTCGGGTCTGGCGGATGATGCGCTCGCCCAGAATGTCCTGTTCGGAGAGCACGGCGATATCGTCGGTGATATATCCCGACTCCAGCGGCAGCACCGCCAGGCCCAATTGCCCGACTTTGAGCTGGGCAATCTGGTTCCAGTTCTCCAGCCGGCGGATAGCCTTGAGGCCGTGATCCTTGAGCACCTGCCCCATTCGATCACGGGTGCCTTCGGTCCAACAGGTGATAACGGTCTTGCGCCCTGCCCTCGCCTCAGTCTTGATCCGGCTGATCACCGCCTCGAAAAGGTTGACGTCGGTAGCCTGCCGTTCGGCGGCAAAGCTGGGTGCAAGATTGCCCGAACAATCGATCACCGGGAGGCTTTCGCCCGCCGGGAGGAACGGGGTCAGTTCGGTGACATCGTGGCCGTGCATCAAGTCATAGGGCGATTGGCCCACGTGATAGAGCAGTTCCGGATCGATGGGCTTATAGGGCGCCCCCGCCGTCGAGCCCTGGTCGCGAGCCTCCTTGCGCGCGGAATAATAGTCGAGGATTTGATCGCGCCGTTCCCCATAGGCTTCGCTTACTTGCTCATCGAAGAACACGGGCGCATCGCCGATATAGGAGGCAAATGTCCCCATCTGTTCGTAAAAGAATGGCAGCCAGTGTTCCATGCCGGCAAAGCGCTGCCCGGCACTGATCGCACCATAGAGCGGATCATCGGCGGTGTTGCCGCCAAAGGTTGTCGTATAGTTGCGACGGAAACGGGGGATCGTGTCCTCGGTCAGCAGGGCCTCGCTCATCGGCACCAGCGTCACCTTGCGGATGTTTCCCGTGGTTCTCTGCGTTTCCGGGTCGAAAGTGCGAATGGTTTCAAGCTGCTGCCCGAAAAAATCAAACCTGAGCGGTTGATTGTTCCCTGCCGGAAACAGGTCGATCAAGCCACCGCGCACCGCAAATTCACCGGTTTCGCGCACGGTTGGAACGCGCAGATAGCCATTATCGCTCGCCCATGCGACCAGACGGTCGCTATCGATGACGCGTCCCGCCGCTGCCGAAAACGTCATTGCCTCGACCACATCGCGCGGCACGACACGCTGGATGAGCGCATTGACCGCCGTGAGCACCACGGCGCCCTTGATCTGGGGATCGACCAATTGGGCCAGTGTCGACATGCGCGAGGAAATCGTCACTGAGTTTGGTGACACGCGGTCGTAGGGCAGACAGTCCCAGGCGGGAAAAACCAGCACAGGATGGCCGGGAAGCATGGCCTCCAGGATTTCACCCAGCCGCAGAAGCCGCCGTCCATCGCGCGCAACAAACGCAATCGAAACAGGCGCTTCCGGCGCCTCCTTCAATCGCTTTTCGATTTCCTTGGCCAAAACGGCTGGCTGCATCCCGTCCGGCAGGTTGGCCAGTATCCGCTGCGGTCTGTCGCGCATCGAGTCCATAAAACTATACCTGTCCGAGCTTGTGGTCGCGGATTGCGTCGATCAACCCCCGGTCGACATCGCCGGGGATATCGCGCTGTCCCATCAACCAGGCCTGTAGATCGGTTTCCTCGTGATCCATCAGCGTCTCCAGCCGATCCAGCATGGCTGCATCGAGACCGGACAGATGTGCGGCGACATAGCCACCAATCAGGATGTCCATTTCCTGTGTGCCGCGATGCTGGGCGCGGTACAGCGCGCGCTTGCGCCGCGTTTCGAGATCGTGTTTTTCGGTCATTATTCGCTTAATCGGGTTGGAGATGGCCGTTAATAGATGCATTCGGCGCGCCTGTCAGCCTTTTGCCCGCGCACTGAAGCGGTTATCGTTCTGTTTCCGTTCATACTTGCCGGTTTCGAGTCGTGCCACGTCCCGATCTGCTTACCCCCCTATTCAAATCTCTCAAATCGACCAAAGGCGTCGGGCCGCAGCTTGGCGCGCTGTTTGCGAAGTTTTTCGGTGCTCCTGAGGGACAGGATGCCATCGTACTCGATGTGCTCATGCACATGCCCTCCGGGGTGATTGACCGGCGGGCCCAGAACGGGATCGCCTACGCGGAGGTGGGGTCGATTGCGACACTCAAGCTCCATATCGATGAGCACATCGTGCCGCCGCGCAACAGCCGTTCGCCATTGCGCATCCGGGCGCACGACGAAACCGGAGACATCACGCTTATCTTTTTTGGCGCCCGTGGTGGCTGGGTTGAACGTCAACTCCCCTTGGGGGAAATTCGTTATGTGTCCGGAGAGATCGGGTTTTTCGGGCGGGAAAAGCAGATGACCCATCCCGACTATATAGTCGAGCCCGACAAGCTTTCCAGTCTGCCGATGGTCGAGCCGGTCTATCCGCTCACCCATGGGCTTTCGTCCAAAATCCTGCGTAAGGTGATAGCGGAGGCACTCGATAGCGTCCCGATTATCCCCGAGTGGATCCCTCGCGACCGCCTCGCCATCATGAACTGGCCCGGTTTTGCGCAGGCATTGGGGCACATCCACGCGCCGCAGCGCCCGAGCGAGGGCGATATTGTCTCCCCCTCGCGCATGCGGTTGGCCTATGACGAATATCTTGCGGGACAGCTTGCGCTCAATCTCATCCGGGCCTCGATGACCAAGGCCACAGGAGTGGCCCGCGCGTTCACCGGGGAAATCGTTCCTCGCGTACAGGCGGCGCTTCCCTTTGCGCTTACCGAGGGGCAATCCGCGGCGATTGCAGACATTCGTGCCGATCTGGAAAAACCGACGCGAATGTCGCGGTTGCTTCAGGGAGATGTGGGGTCGGGCAAAACCGTTGTTGCGCTGATGGCCATGGCCATGATGGCGGAAGACGGGGCGCAATCGGCGCTGATGGCCCCGACCGAACTGCTGGCGACCCAGCATTTTCGCACGCTCCAGCCATTGGCCGCAAAGGCGGGGCTCGGTATAGCGCTGATCACGGGCAAGATGCGGGCCGCCGAGCGGCGGGAAGCGCTGGCCGGGCTGGCGGATGGCTCCATTTCGATTGCCGTGGGCACCCATGCCCTGTTCCAGGGCGGCGTGGATTTCCACAATCTTGGGCTCACGGTGGTTGACGAGCAGCATCGCTTCGGGGTCCACCAACGGCTGGCTCTCTCAGACAAAGGTGTCCGGTCCGATCTGCTCGTGATGACCGCCACCCCCATTCCCCGCACGCTCGTGCTGACCCATTTTGGCGACATGGATGTCTCAGTATTGCGCGAAAAGCCCGTCGGACGCCAGCCTATCGACACGGCGATCCTGCCCATTTCCGAGTATGACCGGGTGATCGCCCGGCTCATGGCGCGGCTTGAAGAGGGAGCGCAGGCCTATTGGGTGTGCCCGCTCGTTGAAGAGAGTGAAATTCTCGATGTGGTCGCCGCCGAAGACCGGTTTGCCGACCTGAAGACGACCTTCGGTGATCAGGTGGCGCTCGTTCACGGGCGAATGAGCGCTGCTGATAAACAAGCGGCCATGGACCGCTTCCAATCGGGAGAAGCCCAGATACTCGTCGCGACCACTGTGATCGAAGTTGGCGTCGACGTTCCCAATGCAACCATCATCATTATTGAACATTCCGAGCGGTTCGGCCTTGCCCAATTGCACCAGCTGCGCGGACGCGTGGGGCGCGGATCGGCCCGGTCGGCTTGTCTGCTGCTGTATTCCGATCCGTTGAGCGAAACCGCCCAGCAACGCCTGGAAACCATCCGCAAGACTGATGACGGCTTCGAAATCGCAGAAAAAGACCTCGAACTGCGGGGACAGGGCGATCTGCTCGGGACCCGTCAGTCCGGGATGCCTGGATATCGCATCGCCGTCCCGGACGTTCACCGCCATCTCCTCGAAATGGCGCACGAGGATGCCCGCTCGGCGCTGGAGCGCAATCCGGGGCTCAAAGGCCCCGAAGGTGAGGCCATACGGACCCTCCTCTACGTTTTCCGCAAAGACCTTGCGATCCCGCTTATCAAGGCGGGATGATCCGACTGTCCGAAGTCAAGAAGCCCCATTTTTCGAAAGTTACGCCATGCAGCCCTCTCGCGATATTTCTCATCTCATCGAAATCATGGCGCGCCTGCGTGATCCTGAAACCGGCTGCCCGTGGGATATCGAGCAGGATTTCCGATCGATCCGCCACTATACCATTGAGGAGGCCTACGAGGTGGCGGACGCCATAGAGCGTGAGGATTACGAGGATTTGCGTGATGAACTCGGCGATCTGCTCTTGCAGCCTGTCTATCACGCGCAGATGGCAGCCGAAGCGGGGCTGTTTGACATCGGTGATGTGATTTATGCGGTGACGGAAAAGCTTATCCGGCGCCATCCCCATGTTTTCGGTGAGGATGAAGCGGGCACATCCGCAACCAGCGAGCAGCGCTGGGAGGCCATCAAGGCTGGCGAACGCGCCAATAAGGCCCGCCAACGCGGTGGAGAAAAGCCCCCGTCCCTGCTTGATGATGTTCCGGTAGGTCTTCCCGCGCTGACACGCGCCGGCAAGCTCGCCAAACGCGCTGCGCGGGTGGGGTTTGACTGGCCCGACACCGCTTCCGTTCTCGAAAAAGTCCGGGAAGAACTCACCGAGACTGAAGGGGCTTTGAGCGGTGACGATGCAGCTTCCCAAGCCGAAGAGATTGGCGATTTGCTGTTCGCCGTCGCCAATCTCGCCCGCCACGCGGGGATCGATCCAGAGGCAGCTTTGCGCGATGCCAACGGAAAATTTGTCCGCAGGTTCGAGCATGTTGAAGCCCGTTGCCGCGAAGATGACATCAAGATTGCCGAGGCGGGGCTGGTCCGCCTCGATAGCTATTGGAACGAAGTGAGAGCCGCCGATAAACGGCGATCAGAGGCCTGACCGAACCAGATCGCAGTTATACGGCGATCGAAGACCGGGCCTTTGCCAGTTCGGCCAGATCAGCAGGCTTTAGCTGAACGCTTTCGCCACAGCCACAGGCCCCTTCCTGATTGGGATTGTTGAAGGTGAACCCTGAGGACATCTTGGTTTCTTCAAAATCCATCACGGTTCCGAGCAGGAACAGCGTGGCCTTGGGGTCTATCCAGACCTCGACGCCTTTGGCGGCGATATGATCGTCACCGGCAATCGCTTCGGTTACATAGTCGAGCGTATAGGCCATGCCGGCGCAGCCGGAATTGCGCACGCCGACGCGCACGCCGATCACCGGCTTGTCGCTGTCTTCGATGATTTCCTTGATGCGCTCAGCTGCATTTTCAGTGAGCTGCAGAATCGCAAACGGCATGTTTACCACCAGTTGAGCGCAACCTGCGCTTCCTCACTCATGCGATCGGGCCCCCATGGGGGATCAAAGACCATGTTCACCTCGACGTCCTGAATGCCCTCGACCGTCCGCGCGGCGTTCTCAACCCAGCCGGGCATTTCCCCCGCTACCGGACAGCCGGGAGCCGTCAGCGTCATGTCGATGGTCAGCTTGCGATCATCATCGAGATCGATCCGGTAAATCAGCCCCAGTTCGTAGATGTCGACGGGGATTTCTGGATCATAAACGGTCTTGATCGCCGCGATCAGGTCACTGGTGATGCGCTCGACCTCTTCGGGCGGAAGAGCGCTGACCGTCTGTGGAGTTTCGACCTGATTATTTTTCGATGCGCTTTCAGTCATGACTATCCAGCCTTAAAAGAAGGAACGGGCCTTTTCGATCGCCTCGACAAGCACGTCCACGTCGTCCTTGCCATTATATAGGGCAAAAGAAGCCCGACATGTAGAGGTCGCCCCAAATCTCTGGAGCAGAGGCATGGCGCAATGGGTGCCGGCCCGCACCGCTACCCCATACCGGTCGAGGATGGTCGATACATCGTGGGCGTGAGCGCCTTCCATAACAAACGAAAATATCCCGCCCTTGCCCGGCGCCGTGCCGATCATACGCAAGGTGTTGATGCGGGACAGTTGTTCTGCAGCGTATGCAACCACGTCCTGCTCGTGCGCCACGATGGCATCGCGGCCCAGCGCCTCGACGTAATCGATGGCTGCACCCAGGCCTATGGCTTCCACGATTGGCGGCGTTCCTGCCTCCAGTCGATGCGGGGGCTCGTTGTAGGTGACGGTTTCCATCGTCACCTCCTCGATCATTTCCCCGCCCCCCAGGAAGGGCTGCATCTCGGCCAAAAGGTCATATTTTCCGTACAGAACCCCGATCCCGGTCGGACCGTAGAGCTTGTGCCCGGTAAAGACGTAAAAGTCTGCACCGATGTCCTGTATGTCGACCTTGCTGTGAACCACGGCCTGAGTGCCGTCGATCAACACCGGGATGCCTTTTGCATGGGCGACCTCGACGATCTGTTTGGCAGGGGTGATGGTGCCCAGAACGTTGGACATATGGGTTATGGCGACAAACTTTGTCCGGTCTGTCAGCGATGCAGCAAAGGCGTCGAGGTCAAAGCTGCCATCATCGGCGACATCGACCCATTTGATCACCGCACCCTTGCGTTCCCGGTGAAAGTGCCAAGGAACGATGTTGGAGTGATGCTCGGCAATCGAAATGACGATTTCATCCCCTTCGCCGATGCTGGGGCCGACAAAGGACGAGGCAACCAGATTGATGGCTTCCGTCGCCGAGCGGGTGAAGATGATTTCCTCAACCCGCTCCGCATTGAGGAACGCGCGCACTTTTTCCCGCGCGCCCTCAAACCCGTCAGTCGCCCGATTGGCCAGCGTATGCAGCCCGCGATGGACGTTGGCGTATTCATGCCGATAGGCATGATCCATACGCTCCAGGACCCGCAGCGGTTTTTGTGCCGACGCGCCGGAGTCGAGATACACCAGTCGTCGATCGTGGATCATTTCCTTGAGAATGGGAAAGTCTGCACGTACCGCTGCAAGATCCAAAGCCATCAGACGTCCTTTTTCAGCCAGCCTTCAACGACACCAGAAAGGGCTTCGGCGACGTATTCGTTTTCCACTGCTTCAACGATTTCCTCAAGAAAAGCACGAATGAGGATGGTTTCCGCTTCGTCCCGCGGAATGCCTCGGCTGATGAGATAAAACAGCCAGTCCTCGTTGAGGTCGCCACAGGTAGCCCCGTGTCCGCACACAACGTCGTCGGCGAAGATTTCCAGTTCGGGCTTGGTGAGAATCTCGGATTCCTCCGAGAGCATCAGCCCTTGCGTCATCATCTTGGCGTCGGTCTTCTGTGCATCCTGGGCCACGTTGATCTTGCCCTGGAAGACCGCCCTGCCCCGGCCACGCGCCACCTGCTTGTACAACTCGGTGGATGTGGTGTTGGGCACCGCGTGGGTGATGTCGATGGTGATGTCCTTGTGCTCATCGGTGTCGACGGCGTTGAGGCCGAAAAAGTCACCATGGGCCAATTCGCCGGCGAATTCGGCGTAAACATTGGTGCGGGCCAGATGCGCGCCGGCATTGATGACGACGGACCGCAGTTGCGCGCTCCCGGCGAGCCTGTATTCCACAGTTGCGAAATGGGTGGCAGCCTCTGCCGAAAGATCGACCAGGATATGAGTCACTTCCGCATGGTCGCCGAGCGATACGTAGCTGCCAAGATTGCCCATATGGGCGGCATTGCTCCCGGAAACCGTCTCGATGATGGTTGCGGTTGAGCCGCTCGCTACGTGAATCTTGGTGCCAGACTGCACATGGACGGCGTCGCCTTCCATGCGATGATCCACATGGATGACCGGATCGACGGAACCGGAAAGTTCCAGATTGAGCGATTCCGAAGCAAGTGCAGCATTGAGGCGCACCAGGGCATCGTCCCGGGTGGTGAGCACCGATCCAGCGACCTTGCCCACGATGATGCCCGCAGGCGCGGTCGAGGCCGACTGCACGACGCCATTGGCAACGACAATCCGGTACGATCCCGGAATATCGATTGCAGGTGCGCTCATTGCCTCAGCGGCCCCGGCCAGCGGCGGAATCTTCCCAAGCAGCGTCTTGAGATCGGTATAGTGATAGGTTTCTATCCTGCGGGTCGGCAAGCCGATACCCCGCAGGCGCTCGGCAGCATCGGTCGCCCCGACGCTTTCGAGTTGGGCGACGAGACTCTCCTCGGCGCCGCTCAGACGAACCGGCGTTTGAATATTCACGGCATCAATCCTCAGGCTGCGTTGGTCTCATCGAAATCGGCATAGCCCTTGGCTTCAAGCTGCAAGGCAAGATCCTTGTCGCCCGTTTCCACGATACGGCCATCGGAGAACACGTGCACCACGTCAGGCACGATGTAGTTGAGCAGACGCTGGTAGTGGGTGATGATCAACATCGAACGTTCGGGCGAACGCAGCTTGTTCACGCCATCGGAAACCACCTTGAGTGCGTCGATGTCGAGCCCGGAATCGGTTTCGTCGAGAATGCACAGGCTCGGCTGAAGCAGCGCCATCTGGAGAATTTCGGCGCGCTTTTTCTCACCACCGGAAAAGCCGACATTGAGCGGGCGGCGCAGCATGTCCTGCTTGAATTCGAGCAGAGCTGACGCGTCCTTGATCGCCTTCATGAACTCGGGCGTGGTCAGTTCGCTTTCGCCGCGGCCCTTGCGCTGCGCATTCATTGCCGCCTTGAGGAAGGTCATGGTCGAAACGCCAGGAATTTCGATCGGGTACTGGAAGGCGAGGAACAGGCCGGCCACGGCCCGTTCGGACGAATCCATCTCCAGCAGGTCTTCGCCGCCGAACAGAATCTGGCCCTCGGTGATCTCATAATCATCCTTGCCGGCGAGAACATACGACAATGTCGACTTGCCCGAGCCGTTGCGGCCCATGATGGCGTGAACCTCACCGGGATTGAGCGTCAGATTGACGCCTTTGAGGATTTCATTGTCCTCGACACGCACGTGCAGGTTCTTGATCTCAAGCAACGGGGTGCTCATTTGGCTTCTCCGATTTCTTCGTCTTCGAACGGATCGAGACGGTCTGTGTTCTTTTCAATTCAATAGACGCCGTCTTGCAGCGTCACGACCCATATAGGTCCAGACGGGATGTTCGTGCGCCGATACCGGCCGCTTGCTGCAAGGGCCGATATTTGCGCCGCGCCGGTTGGGTCAGCCCACGCTGCCTTCCAGCGAAATCCCGATAAGCTTCTGCGTCTCCACCATGAATTCCATGGGTAGATGTTGCAGCACGTCGCGGACGAACCCATTGACGATCAGCGCCACGGCCTCCTCTTCCGACAGACCGCGCTGGGTGCAGTAGAACATCTGATCGTCGGAAATCTTGGACGTCGTCGCTTCGTGCTCGAAGACCGTCGAGGAATTCCGGCTCTCGATATAGGGAATCGTATGCGCCCCGCAGCGATCGCCGATCAACAGGCTGTCACACTGGGTGAAGTTTCGCGCATTGGTCGCCTTGCGGTGGGACGAGACCTGGCCGCGATAGGTGTTTTCCGAACGACCGGCCGCGATCCCTTTGGAGATGATGCGCGACGAGGTGTTCTTGCCCAGGTGGACCATCTTGGTGCCCGAGTCGATCTGCTGCTTGCCGTTGGAAATCGCGATGGAATAAAATTCACCGCGCGAGCCGTCACCCTTGAGGATGCAGCTCGGGTACTTCCAGGTGATCGCCGAACCGGTTTCCACCTGCGTCCAGCTGATCTTGGAATTTTTGCCCCGGCACTCGCCGCGCTTGGTCACGAAATTGTAAATTCCGCCCTTGCCTTCGCTGTCGCCGGGATACCAGTTCTGAACCGTCGAATACTTGATTTCGGCATCATCGAGCGCGACCAGCTCCACAACGGCGGCGTGAAGCTGGTTTTCGTCGCGCATCGGCGCGGTACAGCCTTCCAGATAGCTCACATAGGAGCCTTCCTCGGCGATGATGAGCGTGCGCTCGAACTGGCCGGTATTGGGCTCGTTGATGCGGAAGTAGGTCGAAAGCTCCATCGGGCACCGCACACCCTTGGGGATGTACACGAAGGACCCGTCGGTAAAGACCGCCGAATTGAGTGTCGCGTAGAAGTTGTCGGTTACCGGAACCACCGAGCCGAGGTACTTTTTGACCAGGTCGGGATATTCGCGGATTGCTTCCGAAATCGAACAGAAGATTATGCCGTGCTTGGCCAATTCCTCACGGAACGTCGTGATGACGGACACCGAGTCGAACACTGCGTCCACGGCGACGTTGCCGCTGAAGGGCGTTCCTTCCGGCTCTTGAACACCAGCAAGGATCTTCTGCTCCGAGAGCGGAATGCCGAGCTTTTCATAGGTCCGCAAAAGCTCGGGATCGACCTCGTCGAGGCTCATCGGCCCTTTTACGCTCTTGGGCGCGGCGTAGTAATACTGATCCTGAAAGTCGATCGCGGGATACGACACCCGGGCCCAGGTGGGCTCGTCGAGCGTCTGCCAGCGGCGAAACGCTTCCAGACGCCATTCGAGCATCCATTCGGGCTCGCCCTTCTTGGCCGAGATGAAGCGCACCGTGTCCTCGTCGAGGCCCTTGGGCGCCTTTTCGGTCTCTACAATGGTCTCGAACCCGTATTTGTACTTGTCGACATCGAGCGCAAGCACCTGGTCAACCGTGGCACGGTCGATGTTTTCCTTGAGGGTCGGAATGTCATAGTCGGACATAAAGGTCTCCTGGTACTAAGCCGCCGCGCCGTTGCGGTGATGACGGCTCAGAACGGTTTCAAACGCCATGAAGAAGGCGTCGATATCTTCGGCCCGCGACGACCAGCCGAAGCTGGCCCTCAGGCCGCACTCACTTAATTCAGGCGTCACACCCATTGCGCTGAGCACATGGGAGCGTCCTACCTTGCCCGACGAACACGCCGAGCCTGACGAAACGGCGATGCCGGCCAGATCGAGCCCCATCATCGCCACCGTGTTTCTGATCCCGGGCACCGCGAAGTTGACGGTGGTGCCGATTCGCTCGGCCGCGCGGGAAAAAATCACCGCATCCGGTGCCGCAGCCAGCAATCTCGTTTCAAATTCCGAAACCAGCCCCGCAACGCGCTCAGCGTCAAAGGCTGCAGGGAAAGCATCACACGCTGCGCCGAAACCAGCGATCAATGCTGCCGATTCCGTGCCCCCACGCCGCCCCTGTTCCTGCCCGCCACCCGGCACAAGCCTGACGGTGTCGGCATGTCCTTTTACCAGGAGCGCGCCAACGCCCGCCGGGCCGCCGATCTTATGGGCTGATATAGCCATCATATCGGTAGGTGAAGCGGCAAAGTCCAGAGCCAGTTTCCCCAAAGCCTGCACTGCATCGATGACAAGAATATGAGGGGAGGGCCCCACCATCGCCTCGATGCGCGACCGGGGCTGGATTACACCGGTCTCGTTGTTCACCCAGGCGATCGTCACCAGCAGCTTTTCCCCGGCGGCATCCGCCCTATCGATCAAGGTCAGCAGCGCCGCAAGGTCAATGATCCCCTCGGAATCGACGCCGATCGAGTGGACTGGAACGCCACATTCTTCGGCAGCCCGGAGTGCAGCGGCGTGGTCCGTCGCGCAGACCGCGACACCGTCAACGCCGAAAGCCTTTACGCCGCCTACGATGGCTTGCGTGATCGCTTCTGTTGCGGAACCGGTGAACACAACCTGTTTGGCGTCCGCGCCCGTCCGTGCCGCCACTGTCTCGCGAGCAGTGTCGATAAGCGCACGCAGGGCCCGCCCCTGGCCGTGCACCGACGACGGATTGCCCGTCATCGCAAGCGCGGCCTGTATCGCTGCGCCCGCTTGCTGCAACAGCGGCGCCGAAGCATTATGGTCGAGATATGTGCTCATCGATCCATCAACCTGGCTGCAACAGGCCGGTTTGGAGGGCCCTACAGCAAACAGTCCTTGAAATTCGACTCACTCCTTAAGTAAAAGGAGCGCTCAACATCGCCGGGGAGCCGGCTCGAAAACCCGTTTGGAACAGTTCTAAACTGGTATGACGGTCAGTTTTATGGACACCCGGCCCATTCGTCAAGCCAGCGTCCGCCGTCACATGGCTCCCTTGCGGCCCGCTCATGCGGAACGCCGCGAGATGGAGGCGAAAGCGCCTCCTTTTCAGCAGCGCTACCGTACAGGAAAGAGCAGCCCAAGTCTGCCTGATTCGGCAGCGATCGGCTTTAGCGTAAAGGTAAGAGTAGATGCCTGAAGTGATTTTCAACGGACCCGAAGGGCGCATAGAAGGCCGGTATCAGCCGGGCAAGGAGCCCAACGCGCCCGTTGCGATCGTGCTTCATCCGCACCCCCAGTTTGGCGGCACGATGAACAATCAGATCGTGTACAATCTCTTCTATATGTTTGTTGAGCGTGGCTTTGCGGTCCTGCGCTTCAATTCGCGCGGCGTCGGCCGCTCTCAGGGCATCTTCGATCATGGTGTTGGCGAGTTGTCTGACGCCGCTGCCGCGCTCGACTGGCTGCAGGCGCTCAATCGCGAAAGCCGTGGCTGCTGGATCGCCGGCTTTTCGTTCGGCGCCTGGATTGGCATGCAGCTGCTGATGCGGCGGCCCGAAGTCGAAGGCTTCATTTCCGTGTCGCCCCCTGAAAATCTGTATGATTTTTCGTTTCTGGCCCCCTGCCCGTCCTCGGGCCTGATTATCCATGGGGACAAGGACCGTGTGGCTCCGCCCGAGGCCGTTCAAAAGCTTGTGGACAAGCTCAAGCTTCAGAAGGGTATCACCATCGAGCAGCAGATCGTTGAAGGGGCCAACCACTTCTATGAAGACCGCGTCGATGAACTGATCGGGGCTTGCGGCGAGTATCTCGACCGTCGCCGGGCCGAGATCGCCGCCGGCGGCGGACGCTAATACCCTGCGATCGTATTGGGGTGCCGATCAGCACCCCGGCGAAGCTCATCCTGGGCGGCAAGGGCGCCTGAGAAACGGGATGATTTCGAGCCCAACCAGCCCGGCAAGCCTTGCCGGGCAGCCCCAACGCTCTGGAATCAAGACCAATGACGCAGTTTAAATCAGAATTCCTCCACACCTTGTCGGAACGCGGGTTCATCCACCAGATTTCCGATCCTGAAGCTCTGGACAAGAAATTTTCGACCGAGGTCGTCACTGGCTATATCGGCTACGATCCGACAGCGGCCAGTCTCCATGTCGGGCACCTCATGCAGATCATGATGCTGCACTGGATGCAGCGTACCGGACACCGGCCCATCGCCCTGATGGGCGGCGGCACCGGCATGATTGGCGATCCGTCCTTCAAGGACGAAGCGCGCAAGCTGCTGACGATTGACGACATTGCCGCCAACATCGAAGGCATCAAGCTCAAGTTCAGCAATTTTCTTGAATTCGGCGACGGTCCGCAACACGCTGTGATGGCCAACAATGCCGACTGGCTTCTCGGCCTTTCCTATGTCGAATTTCTTCGCGACGTGGGCAGGCACTTCTCGGTCAACCGCATGCTGAGCTTCGAATCGGTCAAGACACGGCTGGACCGCGAACAGTCGCTGAGCTTTCTCGAATTCAACTACATGATCCTGCAGGCTTACGACTTCGTCGAGCTCAACCAGCGCTATGGCTGCACGTTGCAGATGGGCGGCTCGGACCAGTGGGGCAACATCGTCAATGGCCTTGATCTGGGCCATCGCATGCTTGGCACCCAGTTCTATGCTCTCACCTCGCCGCTGCTCACGACCGCATCCGGCCAGAAGATGGGCAAGACCGCCAACGGCGCCGTGTGGCTGAATGCCGACGCGCTGTCAGTCTATGAATTCTGGCAGTTCTGGCGCAACACCGAGGACGATGACGTCGAAAAGTTCCTGAAACTCTTCACGACTCTCCCCCTCGACGAGATCGCCCGCATCGTCGGCGGCATGGCGACCGACATCAATGAGGCCAAGAAGATCCTGGCGACCGAAGTGACGGCGTTGGTCCATGGACGGCAGGCTGCCGATGACGCCGCCGCCACAGCCATCGCCGTCTTTGAAGCTGGGCAGATCGATCTGTCCCTGCCCACGATCCAGATCGGCTGGTCAGCGCTACGGGGCGGCCTCGGCATTCTTGCAGCCACGGTAACGGCTGGCCTGGCCGGCTCCAATGGCGAGGCTCGCAGGCACATTCAGGCCGGGGCACTTCGGGTCAATGACGACGTTGTCACCGACGAAAAAATGACGCTCGGTGAAGCCAACGTGCTTGCCGAAGGCGTCATCAAGCTCTCGGTCGGCCGGAAGCGCCACGTGCTGCTCAAGCCTGTGTGACGGCCGTTAGAGCATCTACGGGCCGCCCTGGTTGGCGGCCCGATACTCGAACAGGGTGCGGAAAACGCCCGGCGCGAGAATGGACACCGGATTGACCAGCAATTGAGGATCGTCGAGCGGCCCGCGCACAGCAAATGTCACTCCGATCAGCCCCTCGCCTTCCCGTCCGCCGAACAAGGGTCCGAGCAGCGGGATTTTCTGGAAGAAATTGTTCAGCCCGAACAGCGGCACATAGGTTCCAGCCAGATCGTAACGGCCCGCCTCTGTCAGTACATTTCCGCGTATGGTGCCCCCCACCATATCACTGTGAACCAGCGCATCGACCACTTCGATGCGGTCGGAATAGCGCACAAATTCCGCCCGGCCGAAATCGAACTCGATTGCCGATGCGCCGCCGACCGCCTGCCGCGATTCATCGTGTGAGCCGATGATCACCCCGAGATTGCCTTCATCGACGATGGCAAAATTGCGGACGGCAAATTCGCCCGTGTCCGTATTGGTCGCCGGGTTATAGCGCATCACCATGCTGCCTTCCCCGCCCGCGAGGCGTGGATAGACGCCGATGAACCGCAGCGTCTGCCCCAGATCATTGGTGGCGTAGGAAATCACCCGTCCTGAAGACAGCGGATTGGTGGTTGCGGAAGCGGATCGGTCGCCGCCGAACTGGGCCGCCAAATTGATCCGCCGCAGTTGCTCGCCTTGCACCGAGATATCGAGGTCGACATTGAAGGCTGCCGTTCCGTAATATCCCAGTGCCCGGTCCAGATTGACCCGCACATTGAAAATCTGGTCCTGCAGATCGGTGCTCGCCGCCGCCGTGGTGTCGCCTTCCAGGTTGAAGAAGCGCTTGAGCACCGGCTTGATGTCGAGCTGTTCGCCCTGCACAGCAAACGCATATCCCCCATCGATGGGGCTCATGCTGACGCGGGCGCTGTCGCCGGGGCTGATCTGGAAATTGGAAAAACTGGCGGAGCGCAGATCGCCGCTTGTTCCAAAAAGCATATCGCCTTGCAGCCGGACCGTGCCAAATGCCAGAGACAGGTCGGATACCGATATTTCCGAGTCATCGAGCCTTATCACGGCATCGAGTTGCCCGCTGGTCCCGCGTTGTTTGGAAACGCCGATATCGCTGATGGTCAGCGCTGTGTCGGCCAGATCGGCAGCGAGTTCGATGCGTCCGTCAGCAACGGGACGCGCGGTAACCCTCACGCTGCCTTGCATGAATTCCGAAAGGTCTATCCCGAACGCGGCAGCATCAGCCACGTTCAGCGTCGAGCCGATCACAAATTGCGGGGCCGCATCGCCCGATTGCGCCGCTTCGATCTCGATCCGGGCTTCGCCGACGCCTTGAGTTCCCACATTGGCGTCGCCCAGGACGCGAAATCCTTCCTGCGAGGCGGTGAAGGCAAGGCTGGAATCAGAAAAGCTGAATCCCTGGATGGGCCTTACACTGGCCAGGTTGCTGATGACGCCGTTGAGCGCATAATCGGTGCTTACCAGCCGCCCGGTATCGTCTGTCGCGATGGTGGCGATCACGGTTGTCGCTACCTGCCCCGACAGGTCCCGGGCGAGTTGCGCGAGATCGATGTCCGTATCGAAATCATCCAGCAGAGTCATCGAATCGCCGCTGGCCGCGCCCAGAATGGCCGGAACGGGACCGGAAACATCCCCCGACACTTCGAAAATCTGTTCGGTGGCCGATACATCCTGGTTGATATAGGCCGCGTTTTCGATCGCGATGGCAGCGCCGAATTCAGGAACTCTGGCGCGCTCGAACGCCATGGTCAGTTGATTGTCGCGCATGGTCAGTTGCGCTTCGCCATCCACCTGAAATTCCGGCAGTCCATCGAGAGGCAGCAATTGAACGTCGCTGCCTTTCAAATCGATCTGCATGGCGCCTTGTGGCATGGGGCGCTGTTCCCCATCGAGGGAAATACTGCCCACAGGAAACCTGAAACGCATATCCGCCGCGCTGACCCGTCCATCAGACACATAGGATGTGAACCACTCGCGCCCTTCCCGGGCAAACAGATACGGCCAGAGGCGCTTGATGTCGTCGGCTGAGGCGCCCCGCCCGCTCAGGGTGACGTCCAGCCCCACCCCGTCGCGCACCATATCGATGCGTCCCTGCATCACGATGCCCATTTCATCTTTGGCAACCACCATTCGGTCGATGCCGATGGCGCCATAGAGCGGGGCGGACCACCCTTCGAAATGAACGTCATCGAACGGCTCGGCAGGCGCATCCAGATCGTCGGGATGCAGCCACAGGTCCCGTCCGCGCACAGACATACCCAGGGTTGGGCCGAACTGTGTATCAAATCCCATGACGATATCGGCGTCGAGCGTGCCGCGGCTCTGGCCGATGACGAAATCGACATCGGAAACGCTAAAGCGCGACTGGGCAGGCAGCCATTCGATGTCGAACGGTTCGGCCGCGATCCGAAATTGATCGTTGTTGAGGCGAAGTTTGGTGCCGTCAATGTCGACAGTAAACCGCCCCCCTTTCAACGCACCGCCCTCGCCAGATTCGAAATCCACAGCCAGCCCCAACCGCCCCGCGCCCCGCAAGGCCGCCAGGCTGTTGGCATCGTCCAGGAACGGCGCGACGGTTGAAAAATCGATGTTGCGGATATCGGCGGTGATGCTTGCCCCGTCCCCGGTGAGGCGGCGTATGATTTCGCCTTCCATGGTTTGTCCGCCAATTTCGGCTGAAAACGACGCAGAGATACGCCCGTCGATCCTCCCTGCTCTTATGGCGAGATCGACATGTTCAAACGATTTGTAGAGCCCATACACTGTGTCGAGCACCCCGACCGCCCCGTCACGGATGTCGAGCCGCCGAATTTGCCCTGCCATCGCCTGGTCCGACAGTTGCGCGAGGACCTGATTGAGCGCCTCTACATTGAGAACCAGCCAGTCATTGTCCGATTTCAGCCCGATCTCGCCGCCAACGAGCCCGTCCAGCAACAGTCCCTCATCACCGATCTGGACCGCCGGCGCCTGCTCTCCGCCTTCCATGATCCGGACCACAGCTTCGCCGGTCTGTTCATCATCGAGCAGTTCGAAACGAGTAAGTTGGGGCCCCAGCAGGCTTTGCAGCGTCTGGAAGCGCGGCTCGATCAGGATGACCCGCGCATTCGGACGCCCCAGGGCGAGCCCTATTGGCGAAAGTTCGATTTCCAGGGCTTCCATTTCAATGACCGCATCGGTCAGCGGCTCGGTCAGCGTGACCGCAGACAGATGGAATCCGACACTGAACGGCCCGGTCAGCGACAGTCCGAAATCGCTCCAGTCAACAGCGAAATTGTCTTCGACGATGCCGGCAACCGCTTCTTTCACCCTGTCCGATACGAAGCCGAGCGAGATCGGCCCAAACAGCAGGCGAACGTAAAGCAGCGCCATGACCATCAGGATCCCGATACAGATCCACGCCAAAGCCTTGATTGCCAGTTGCCGCTTCGGCCCCCAAATGGCTTGCCTGGGGCGGGTCGTTTCACTCACAGTCAGGTGCGGGTCCCATGCAAGTCGCGTCGGAAAAAAGCGCAAGAATCGGCTATTGACGCTGTCTGTTGCTGACCATATCGGCTTGAATATGGCACAGATAGCCTGCCCGATCACAGGCGAGAACGAAATACACGACAAAGGCAATAATCATGACTGAACTGGCTGTTGGCCGGCCCGCCCCGGACTTTACCCTTCTTACGGATTCAGGCGAGCAGTTCACCCTTTCCGATCAGAAAGGCAAGTCGGTACTGCTCTATTTCTATCCCCAGGCTGGCACCCCAGCGTGTAACGACCAGAATCTGGCTTTCACCGCTCATGCCGACTGGTTCGCCCAGCGCAATATCGTGCTGGTTGGCATCTCACCGGACAGCGTCGAGAAACTGGCGCGTTTCCGGGCTGATTACGGCCTTTCGCCTCTCCTCCTCTCAGACCCCGAACACAAAGCCATTAGCGCTTTTGGTGTCTGGGGTGAAAAGCGCAATTATGGCCGAACCTATGAGGGGCTGATCCGCTCCACGGTTCTCGTTGGCCCGGACGGCGATGTCGAGCACATATGGCCCAACATTCGCGCCAAAGGCCACGTCGATCGACTCATAAAGGCGCTTGGTTAGCGCACCATTAACCAACAAAACGCATAGTTCCCCCAAACGCATAAACATGATCGTTGAGGCTGGGGGCGTGACGGTGAAATCGGACGAACGCGTGATCGGGCTGGGGCGGCAGCAGCCCCGACAGCGGCATCGCTCTGCGGCATATCTGCTGCTGACCGGTGCGGTCGCCCTTTTGCTCGGCACTAACGCAGTCACCGGCCTCGCGCTTTATTTCGCTCCAGAGATCAACGGTCTGATGCGCAAGGACAATTCAGCGCTCAGCCATGCCTATGAGCAGCGCATTACCGAGTTGCGCCTCGAAGTGGACCGCCTGCATTCGCGCCAATACGCCCAGATGGGCGACATGAACCTGCAAATGCACGAACTTGTGCAGCAGCAGGAGGTTCTGTCCGAGCAGCATGAATATGTCAGGGCCCTCACCGACATGGCCCGCGACATGGGTATTGCCAGTCCCCAAACTCCAACCGATCCGGTGATCACCGGCAGCATTGCTCCGCAGCCGCATCTTTCCGGAAGCGACACCGTTGCCCTGGCTGCCAGCATTTCGACCATGCAGCATGAAACGCGCATGGCGCTGGTGTCGCTCTCGGACGCGGCAACCCTGTCGACCAATGAAATTCTGGACGGCCTGCGCGGGGTCGGTCTTGAGCCACAGGTTGCCGAGACCGGTATCGGCGGACCATTCATCCCGGCACGTGGCAGCGGCGAATCGATCATCGACGAAGCAAACGCCGTTGCCGACGCGCTGGCCCGGTACCATTCGGCAAAAACTGCGCTGCTCGCGGCACCGATAAGAATACCCGTTCCGGGCTCCGGTGTCCTCAGTTCGGGCTTCGGAAACCGCAAGGATCCTTTCCTCAATCGCACGGCTTTTCATTCGGGAATCGATTTTCGCGTCACCACCGGCACACCGGTCTTTGCGGCAGCTGGCGGGAAAGTCGTATTTGCCGGCACAAATGGCGGCTATGGAAAAATGGTGGAAATCGACCACGGCAATGGCCTGACCACGCGCTATGCGCATATGAGCCAGATCGGCGTTACGGCAGGCCAATCTATCCTGGGCGGCCAACGAGTCGGACTCTCCGGCTCGACCGGCCGGTCAACGGGGCCGCACCTGCATTTCGAGGTGCGCCGGGGCGGCAGTGCCATCGATCCGTCGCGGTTCATCGCTACCGGACGGACGCTCTCTTCCCATCTCTGATTGCCGTTCCGCAGCGCTGGCTGGAGCGATCCTGACCGGAAACGCTACTCGTCAAGAATCGGTATGAAACCGCCCCAGAACATGCGGGCACCATCGAAAGGCAGGGTCATGTTGTCCATGTCCGGGTCCTCCATCATCTTTCGATTGGCTTCATCCCGGGTCGCCTTGTCAGGATATTCAACCCAGCTCAAAATCGGGGTTTCGTCATCCTTTGCCTGGGTGGCCTTGTAGAAATCGGTGAGCGTGCCCTTTGGCACGTCATCGCCCCAGCATTCCACATAGCGAGTTGCCCCCAGCTTCTTGAAGTAAGCGGCGGCCTCCTGGACATGCTTGAGATACTTGTCCTTGTTGGCGGTTGGCACCGCAGCAACAAACCCTTCGATATAGGCCATGGCGTTTCTCCTTCTGGTGTTCTGCAGAGAAAAGACGCACCGCCCTTTATCGATCCGACACCATCGGAAAAAAAATCCCGAACGCGGCTAGCCTTCAGCGGCCTCCGTATTGAGCCGCTGGGCCAGCGAGGCCTCCATGAACTGATCGAGATCGCCATCGAGAACATCGGACGGCGATGTGCTTTCAACCTGCGTCCGCAGGTCCTTGACCAGTTGATAGGGCTGCAGAACATAGGAGCGGATCTGGTGTCCCCAACCGATCTCGGTCTTGGACGCTGCCTCGGCGTTGGCCGCTTCCTCGCGCTTTTGCAATTCGAGTTCGTACAGGCGGGCGCGCAGCATGTCCCAGGCTTGTGCCCGGTTCTTGTGCTGGCTGCGCTCGTTCTGGCATTGAACCACGATGCCCGTTGCAATGTGAGTTATGCGCACCGCCGAGTCGGTCGTGTTGACGTGCTGCCCGCCCGCACCCGACGCCCGGTAGGTATCGATCCGCACATCCGATTCGCTGACATCGATATCGATCGTATCGTCGATCGCGGGATAGACCCATACGCTTGAAAAGCTGGTATGTCGGCGCGCCTGGCTATCATAGGGCGAGATGCGCACCAGCCGGTGCACGCCACTTTCAGTCTTGAGCCAGCCATAGGCGTTGTGTCCGCGGATGACGATGGTTGCGCCCTTGATGCCCGCTTCTTCGCCAGCGCTGTACTCGATGGTTTCGACCTTGAAGCCGCGCCGCTCGGCCCACCGGGTGTACATGCGAAAGAGCATCTGAGCCCAGTCCTGGCTCTCGGTGCCGCCCGCGCCCGAATGGACTTCGAGATAGCAGTCGTTCGCGTCGGCTTCGCCCGAAAGCAGGGTTTCCACGCGCATGCGTGCAGCGGAGGCCTGGAGCGCGCCCAGCGCTTCTTCGGCTTCGGTGACGATTTCCGCATCGCCCTCGGCTTCGCCGAGTTCGATCAGGTCAACATTGTCATTGAGGCCTGTTTCCAGGGAATGCACGTTGGCGATCGCCGATTCGAGCGTCTGGCGCTCGCGCATCACCTTCTGGGCTTCCTCGGGGTCGTTCCACAACTCCCCCGACTCGGTCCGGGCATTCAGTTCGTCGAGGCGTCTTTCTGCTGTATCCCAGTCAAAGATGCCTCCTCAGCAGGCTTAGGACCTGCTTGATTTCGTCGACAGTCTTCAGAACTTCTGCGCGCATCGTTCTTTCCGCAAATTCGATCTTTCGAGGTGACTTAGCGATATTGAAAGCGACAATCAACCACTGCCCTGGTCAGAAAAGGCTGCCGGTCCCGAACATTGGCTGCCGGCCTGGGTCAGAGCGTATGGTGTCAAAGGCCTGGGAATTGAGCCCGATCACCGACGTCATCGGGTTAGGGCCAGTGCCCGGCTTGAACGCTTCGAGCACTCCGGACCCGCCGGCCACGCCAGTGGTAATATCAACCCAGTCGGTGTGCATCCCTGCAGGCATCCGGAACTGGGTCGGCGGCACGCCCTCAAGGGCTGCGGAAACAAAATCGGCAAAGATTGGAGCGGCCAACTCGCCGCCGGTCGAGTTCGATCCGAGATTGCGCGGGATGTCGTAACCCACATAGACCCCGACCGCTAGTTCCGGCGTAAAGCCCACGAACCAGGCATCCTTGTAGTCATTGGTGGTTCCGGTCTTGCCCGCCACCGGCCGCCCTGCCCTGCGCGCTGCCGTCCCTGTGCCGCGCTGCACAACGCCCTCCATCATCGAGGTGATCTGATAGGCGGTCATGGGATCGAGCACCTGCGGGCGACTGTCGATGATCGTCGGCGCGCCTTGTCCATGCCAGTCAGCCTGCTGGCATCCCTCGCAGATACGTTCATCGTGGCGATAGATGGTCTGGCCATAGCGGTCCTGAATGCGATCGATCAACGTGGGTGTGATCTTGCGCCCGCCATTGGCCATTGTCGCATAGGCCGCGGTGAGGCGCATGACGGTGGTCTCGCCGGCCCCCAGCGCCATTGCCAGCACATGGGGCATGTCATCGTAAACACCGAACAATCGCGAATATTCCTCGATCATTGGCATGCCTAGATCCTTGGCCAGCCGAACGGTCATGACGTTCCGCGAGAGCTCTATCCCCCGTCGAAGGGTCTGCGGTCCGTAGAACTGCCGTGCGTAATTCTCAGGTCGCCAGACTGATCCATCGGCATTGACCACTTCCAGCGGCGCATCGAGAATGACCGACGCTGGCGTATAGCCATTGTCCAGCGCAGCGGCATAAACAATCGGCTTGAACGAGGAGCCCGGCTGGCGCATGGCCTGGGTCGCGCGATTGAATTCGCTTTCGGCAAAGGAAAATCCGCCTACCAGCGCCAGCACGCGCCCGGTTCGCGGGTCCATCGCCACGATCGCCCCTTCGACATCGGGCACCTGACGCAGGATATAAGTCCCCTCCTGCCCAGCCACCGGCTCGACATAGATTACATCGCCCACGCTGAGCACCTGGCTTAGTTGCTGGCTGACCCAGGAGACCGCTGATCCGGGCAGCGTTCCTGTGATCCGGGCTGAACTCACCCGCCCATCGATGTCGATCAGTGGGCGCAGGCCAATGCGCGCGGAGTTGGACTCCATTTCGAGAACGACCGCCAGTGTCCATTCCGGAACATCGCTCAGGGGCGAAACGGCTGCCAGCGCCTGCCCCCAATCCTCGCTCACATCGATGGTTGTTTCGACGGCATGAACGCCCCGCCGCTGGTCATAGGCGATCAGCCCGTCCATCAGCGCTTTACGAGCATGCAATTGCATCTGGGGATCAAGGGATGTCCGCACCGACATGCCGCCGCCATAAAGCGTATCCTCGCCATAGAGCGACGCCAGTTGTCTCCGGACTTCCTCGGTGAAATATTCCGCCGAGTAGAGCTGGGAGCCGCCTTGACGCGGGATCACGTCGAGATTTTCGGCCTTGTAGGTTCGGGCGGCCTCTGTCGAAATGTATCCATTCTCGGCCATCCGATCGAGCACCCAATTGCGCCGGTCGATAGCCGCTTGCGGACGGCGAAAGGGATGGTAGTTGGAGGGCCCCTTGGGCAGCGCCGCCAGATAGGCAGCCTCGGCGTAGGTCAGCTCATATAGCGCTTTGTCGAAATAATTGAGCGCGGCCGCTGCAACCCCATACGAGTTGAGGCCCAAGTAGATTTCGTTGAGATAAAGTTCGAGAATCTTGTCCTTGGAAAAGGTATTTTCGATCCGGAGCGCCAGCAGGGCTTCCTTGATCTTGCGATCCCAGGTCTGATCGGCGGTCAGCAGAAAGTTCTTCGCGACCTGTTGGGTTATGGTCGAAGCACCCGAAAGGTTGCCCGAACTCCCGTCAATTATCTGCTGGACGTTGTCCCGAACGGCCCGGAATACGCCCGAAATATCGATGCCGAAATGGGTGTAGAAATCCTTGTCTTCTGAAGACAGGAACGCTTCGATCACCATCGGAGGGATGGTCTCTACCGGCTGGAACAGCCGCCGCTCGCGGGCAAATTCTGCCAGCAGCACGCCATCGGCGGCATGCACGCGGGTGGTGACGGGCGGCTGATAATCGGTGAGCACCGTATAATCAGGCAGGTCTTCGCTCAGCAGCCAGACATAATAGCCAACGACGCCGAGCACGATCACGCCGCAAAAGACGCCAAAACCGAAGAGCCAGCTCAAAAGTCGAAACATTCAATTCTCTTACGGATATGCGCCGAGCGCTTCACGCCGAATCCCGCTGCGATAAACTATCAGACTCCGCGCCACGTGTACGCGGGAACCGCCGTTGCGCCTATCAAAAGCGTGTGTCGCTGACTCAGGAACGTCCGTCAAAATAAACCGCGACGCCCCGCGCCAGTGCCGCCGCGACCCGATCCAGCCACGCGTCGGTGGTCAGGTTCTGCGTGTCGTCGGAATTGGACAGGAAACCCAGCTCGATCAGAACAGAGGGGATATCCGGCGAATTGAGGACGAAAAAATCCGCCTGCCGCAAGGGAAACCGCCTGAGCTGCACCGAAGGCTCAAGCTGCTCGATCAATTCCTGCCCGGCAAGATAGGACTGACGCCGCGTTTCCCGGGAAAGGAAATCCACCAGCACGTCGATGGCTCCCTCGTCCTCGGGCGGTGAAAATCCGGCAATCAGGTCCACCTTGTTCTCGTTCTCCGCCAGGATCCGATCCAGATCGCTGGTTGCCAGATCGCCGCGCGTATAGATCGACGCGCCCCGTACATCCGGCTGATCGAACGAATCCGCATGCAGCGAGATAAACAGATCAGCCTGGTTCTGCCGGGCCAGAGCCAGCCTGTCAGACAGAGTTAGAAAGGTGTCGGTATCCCGCGTCAGCGCTACATCGAAGCGGCCTGTCTCGACCAGCAGGCTCTGCAATTTCAAGGCAAATGCCAGAACTATGGTCTTTTCCTCCAGACCATTGGTGGCCCGGGCGCCGCCGTCCACGCCGCCATGGCCGGGGTCGATAACCACCAATGGCCGCACCGTATCGCTTGCTGTTGCTATCTCCCCGGGCGCCGTTTGCTGGCTATCCAGTTCCGATTGAACTGCGGACGAGGCAATGTCTGCCTCCTCTGCTGCTGCGTCGCGCAATTTGGCGGCAAAATTTTCCGCCGTGTCCGGCACGAGATCGATCACCAGCCGGGCGGGCTGATCTTCGAAGGCTTCGAGAACATAGGATTGTTGCACCTGTGCTGGACCTGCCAGCGTCAGTGTCACCTGCACACGGTCGGGTGCGGGTGCTTCCACCAGATACCCGGTGACCAGTCCGTCTCCGGCTGGCTGGGTTTCGATGCTGTCGCCGGCCTGGGCGCGCAATTGCACGACCACCCGCAAAGGATCCGCTTCTGTATGTACTGCAAAATCCGTAGGTGTTCCCAGATCGAGCACCAGGCGCGCCCGGTCCTGCGTTGCGGTCACCCGCGAATCCAGCAGCGGTGGCGGCGCAGAGGCTGCAGTTGCCTCGACGCTCGGGGGCGCAGCTTCCTGCGCAATGGCGATGCCCGCCAAGCCGCCAAGATACAGCAATATCAGAACAAGCAGACGCCCGTGCATACTCGGAAACGACATCGGAAACTCCCGTTCGGAGCCCTCTTATGCGATTCCCGGGCTGATTCAGGCAAGCCGCAGCTTGAAATTCCTCGCCCCTCACGCCACATTCTGGCCGTGCGGTGACTGGTCGATTGCTGCTTGCCAACCGATCGGAACACCCGTAATGACTGTAATGCGGTGCTCTTTGGAGTCTGCGGCGAAACCCTTGGTTGCCTCCGGCACACTGCCGGCCTCGACTGAGGGAATATGACGCGCGACGTGCACCGATTACGAATAACGGACCTGCCGGTTATGGTGGTCCGAATGGCCGGGCCGGCTCGGCTCGGTTTCCCGAGGACGAGGTCGAATGGGTCTTTCTCTGGCAATCGGCACGATGGATTTCCCGGCGCGCCGAAGCCCGTTGCCCTGCTCCATACCCCCTCCCCTTCAAGCAAGCGGCGCCCTGTGCGCCTTCACGATACTGTCATTCGCCTCGCATGGCGCTGGCGGCCCGCAAGGATTGCGGCCCGGGTCTGGCGCGCGAGTGCGCGGAGTTTTATTTTATGGCCACGAAGAGAATGTTGGTGGATGCCACCCACCCGGAAGAGACACGGATTGTCGTCACCAGCGGTAACAGACTAGAGGAATTCGACTTCGAATCTGCCGAACGGCGCCAATTGCGAGGCAATATCTACCTCGCCAAGGTGACGCGGGTCGAACCGTCCCTCCAGGCAGCCTTTGTCGAATATGGCGGCAACCGCCATGGTTTCCTCGCTTTTTCCGAAATTCATCCCGATTATTACCAAATCCCGGTCGCTGATCGCGAAGCGTTGATGCGCGCCGAGGAAGAGGAATCGCAGGAAGAGGCTCAAGAGGAGGAAGACGAGGCGGATAACGCTGACGACGGCGATTCCGACGACGAGTCTTCCGATCATGACGAACATGGTGAGAACGGCGACGATAACGGGCTGGGCTTGCCGCGCGAAGTCAAGAAGGTCGAGCAGATCGGCGAAGGCGACGCCCTGGAAGACCTCCAGGAGCGGCCGCGCCGCAATCAGCGCAGATACAAGATTCAGGAAGTCATCAAGCGCCGCCAGGTGTTGCTGGTTCAGGTCGTCAAGGAAGAGCGCGGCAATAAGGGCGCTGCGCTGACCACCTATCTTTCGCTGGCCGGACGCTATTCGGTTCTCATGCCCAACACCGCCCGCGGTGGCGGCATTTCGCGTAAGATCACCAGCGCCGCAGACCGCAAGCGCCTCAAGGAAATCGCCGCCGATCTCGAAGTGCCGCAAGGCATGGGCGTCATCTTGCGCACGGCTGGGGCCTCGCGCACCAAGGCCGAGGTCAAGCGCGACTTCGAATATCTGATGCGGCTGTGGGAGAACGTGCGCACGTTGACGCTGGAATCGTCGGCACCCAACCTCGTCTATGAGGAAGGAAGCCTGATCAAGCGCACCATCCGGGACCTGTACAACAAGGACATTTCCGAAGTGCTCGTTGCCGGCGACGCCGGCTACCGCGAGGCCAAGGATTTCATGCGGATGATCATGCCTTCGCATGCCAAGAATGTGCAGACCTACAAGGACGATGCGCCGATTTTTTCGCGCTACAACATAGAGTCCCAGCTCGACTCCATGTTCCATCCGCAGGTCACCCTGCCCTCGGGCGGCTACATCGTGATCAATCCGACGGAAGCTCTGGTCTCCATCGACGTCAACTCGGGCCGAGCCACCAAAGAGCACAATATCGAGGACACCGCCCTCCAGACCAATCTCGAAGCTGCCGAGGAAATCTCCCGCCAGTTGCGTCTGCGCGACCTTGCCGGGCTGATTGTCATCGACTTCATCGACATGGAGGAAAAGCGCAACAACCGGGCCGTCGAGCGTAAGCTCAAGGATTGCCTGAAGAACGATCGTGCCCGTATTCAGGTCGGCCATATCAGCCATTTCGGCCTGTTGGAAATGAGCCGTCAGCGCATCCGCTTCGGCGTCTTGGAAAGCTCGACGCACACCTGCCCCACCTGTGCTGGAACGGGCCTCGTGCGGTCCGTGTCCTCTCTCGCGCTGATGATCATGCGCGCCATCGAGGATCACGTGCTGCGCAAGCCCGGGCAATCGATCAACGTCAACATGCCGACCGAAGTAGCGCTCTATATCCTCAATACAAAGCGCGATTCGCTTACGGCGCTTGAGGCCAAATATGCGCTGTCGATCACCATTTCCGCCCAGAGCGGGTTGGTTGGGTCCCAGTTCAACATCGAACGCGGCGAAGCACGAGCCCCGGTGGCGGCTGCGCCCGTTCAGCACATTCGCGCCGATGCTGCTTCGATGGAGGATTATGACGACGCCGAAGCGGATATCGAAGCCGAGGACGCCGTCGAGACCGTGTCTGAGTCCGATACGGATTCCGGTGAGGAGCAGAACGGACGCAGCAAGCGCCGCCGCCGGCGTCGCCGCGGCAATGGTGAAGGCACGGTCCAGGCAACCGAGATTGCGGTTCCTGATGCTGAATCCGGCGACACCGAAGACGATGCCGAGGATGAAATCGCTGCCGGCTCTGACGATGATGAAGACGATCATCCCCGCAAGCGCCGCCGTCGTGGGCGTCGCGGAGGTCGCCGCAACCGGCGTTCGGCGGATGGTTCTTTCGGGCACCATGACGAGGAAGCAGCGCCTGGCGATGCCGAGGCGATGAGCGCGGTCGAAGACCGCGGCGGCGTCGAAGTCGAAGCTGCGCCTGCGTCCGATGCCGCCCCTGAGACGGTCGTGGCCAGCGAAGTGGAGGTGACGGAGCCGCAGGAAACGGTCGTCGCCGATGTGGCTCCCGAGGAAAAGCCGAGGCGCCCTCGCCGTACCCGCCGTCCGGCGAAGGCGGAAGAGACGCAGGCCGATTCCGTAGCCCAGAAGGCCATTGAGAGCGGATCGGACGACGTGCCGGTCGAGGAAACCGTTGCCGCGGAGGAAAAACCCGCCCGCAAGCCTCGCGCTCCGCGCCGTAAGAAGGTCGAGAGCGAGCCGGTAGAATCGGTCGAGCCCGCCGCCGCGGTCGAGGCGGAAGCTCCAGCTAGATCAGAAACAGTGGCTGAGCCTGCTCCGGTCGCCGAACCTGAGGCCGCTGTCGAGGCAGAGCCTACCCCTGCACAGCGCAGGAAGAAGGTCGTCCCGGCAGACGAGATTGTCGTTTCGTCCACAAGCGACGAGCAAGCCGACGATAAGCCGAAAAAGGCTGGCTGGTGGCAGCGCCGTCTGGGACTGGGCTGAGACCTCCTACGTTGAAAGATTGATAAAAAGGGCGGCCACAAGCCGCCCTTTTCTTTTTAAGAGAGTGTTGTGCTACCGCCGCAAAAACGGGCGCATGCGGTTGAGTGCCGTCTCAATGCTTTCAAGTGTGCCTGCGTAAGAAAAACGCACATATTTGTGCCCATCGGTGCGGTCAAAATCCAGGCCCGGCGTAGCGGCTACTCCGGTTTCGTCCAGCATACGGACGCAGAATTCCATGGTATCGTTGGTAAATGCCGACGCGTCCGCATAGGCATAGAACGCCCCGTCGGACGGATCCGCTAGCCCGAACCCCAACTCCTTTAAACCGTTTGCCAGCACCAATCGGTTTTGCGCGTAGCGATCACGCTTAAGATCGTATTCATCCCTTTCGTCCAGGGCCGCCAGAGCCGCGTGTTGCGCAATGCTGGAGGCTGAAATGAACAGGCTCTGCGCCATCATTTCCGCCCTGCGGATCAGATCTTCGGGCAACACAAGCCAGCCGATCCGCCAGCCTGTCATGCAGTAATATTTCGAAAAGCTGTTGACGATCACATGGCCCTGGCTGAACTCCAACGCGCTGATATCACCCCCAACGTAATTGAGGCCGTGATAGATTTCATCGGAGATGAATCGGACTCCCAGCCGGTCGCAACACACAATGATCGCCCCCAGTTCATCGCGATCAAGCACGGCGCCGGTCGGATTGGCCGGGCTGGCCACCAGCAATCCCTCGAAAGGCGAGCGCTTATAGGCAGCCTCGATATCCGCCGCCGTCAGCTTCCAGCCATTGGCCGGCGACACCGGTATCTCGACGGTTCCGATATTGAGCGACGTGAGGATATTGAGATAGGCGGGATAGCCGGGGCGGGTGACGGCGACCCGCTGTCCGGGTGCAAATGCGGCGAGAAATGTGAGGATGAACCCGCTGGAAGACCCCATGGTCACAACGATGCGCTCTGCGTTCACCTCCACCCCGTGCTGCTGCGCATAATAGTGGCTCAGGCGCTCACGAAGCGCCGGGAGTCCTTTGGCTGCGGTATAGCCCATGGGGCGTTCGAGACTGGTGTGCACCGCGTCAAGAACAGACTGGGCCGGACGGTCGCCAGGTTCACCGATTTCGAGATGACATACAGATCGCCCCTGCGCCTCCAGCGCTTGCGCCCGCGCCATGATTTCCATGACATAAAAAGGGCGAATCGGATTTTCATTGATCATTGTCAGGCCCGGAACAGGTTAGATTATGCTGCGACGGACTATAATTTGTATTCGCCGCAAAACAATGCGCACACAGTATTTCATCAAGTTCTCAAGTTGTTTCCGCTCGTCGCACGGCCTTGCCCACATCCGCTCTCCTCTTTGCCACTGGCCACCCAGCGGCCATTGCGCTACATCCGCCGCAACGCGACATGGAGTTCAACATGCAAAAAGCGATCAATATCGGCCTTGCCGCTGCCGTGGTGCTGCTCGGCGCTGGTCTTGTGGCCAGTGTTGCAACACGGCCCGAGCCGGGGATGAGCGCGGCCGAGGTCCAGAGCCTGTTGGCCAGCATGCAATCCCCGCTGCCGGCGGCTGAAACGGTGCCTGAGCAGACGGCGCTCGATACCGCTGCCATCGGCCCGGTGATCGAGGACTATCTTCTCGCCAACCCGCGCCTCCTCGAACGCATGTCGGTTGCGCTGGAAACCGAACTTCGTGCCGAAGAGGGCGAGCGCACTCTCCTGGCGCTAACCGCGCTGGAAGATGAAATTTATAACGACCCCGACAACATCATCCTCGGCAATCCCGATGGTGACGTCACTCTTGTCGAAATGTTCGACTACAATTGCGGCTATTGCCGTCAGGTCGTCGCTGATGTGATGTCCCTTGTCGATGAAGACCCCAATCTTCGCGTTATTCTCAAGGAATTCCCGATCCTGTCGCAAGGATCGATCGACGCCGCCCGTATCGGCATTCTCGTCAATCAGTCCGATGTCGACTATCGCGATTTCCACACCACTCTGTTTTCCACACGCGGTGCCATCGATACCGAAGCGGCCCTGCTGGCTGCCTCCCAGATCGGACTCGATCGGGTCCCCCTCGAACTGGATATGAGCGCCACGAAGATTTCCGACGCCATCCAGCGGACCTATGCCATTGCGCAGGCGCTCGGCGTTTCGGGCACGCCCACCTTCATCATCGGAAACGAGGTCATTCCAGGCGCGATTTCCAAGGCCGATCTCAGCCGACGGATCGACAATATGCGCGCTTGCGGCGCCACCGATTGCGCGGGCGCGTAGCAAGGGAGCGAACCGCCCGTTGTGGTCGGAAGCACCGGTTTTGCCGTTCTTCTTTGCCTTTTCAGTGCATTTCGTATAACGCGAGGTTGCACCGCCTGCCCCTCTGGCCCACAACCTAAAAAAAGGCGCGTTCCGCCTTCATTGCACAGGGTGGCCGCGACAACATGAAAGCATCATGGCAAAACGCATACTCATTCTGAACGGTCCGAACCTGAACCTGTTGGGAACAAGGGAAAAGGCCATCTATGGTGCCAGCACCCTTGCCGATATCGAGGCGATGTGCCGGACTGCGTGTGAGGCGCTCGATCTGAGCTGCGATTTCCGCCAATCCAACCACGAAGGCGAGTTGATCGACTGGATCCAGTCGGCCCGCAAGACGGCTGATGCGATCATCATCAATCCGGCCGGATACTCCCACACATCGATCGCTATCCCCGACGCCTTGCGTACGGTGGACAAGCCGATCGTGGAAGTTCACATCACCAATATTCACCAGCGCGAAGCCTTCCGCCACCACTCCTATATCTCTGCGGTGGCATCAGGGGTTATTTGCGGGCTGGGACCTAGAGGATATACCTTGGCCATTGAGGCCGTGGCCGAAATCCTGAATTGAAAAAGGGCCCTCAGGGGCCTGGTGGAGACACGATAACAATGGCAAAGATCTCACAGGTCGATCAGGACCTCATTCGCACCATCGCCGAACTGGTCAATGACGCCAATCTGGCTGAAATCGAACTGGAGCAGGATGACTTCCGCATCCGTGTGACCCGCACATTCGCCAAGGAAGTGGTGCAGGTTTCGGCTCCGGCCTATGCGCCGCAAGCTGCCGCGCCTGCTCCTGCCCCGGTCGCTCCAGCAGCGCATGCACCCGCGCCCGCCGCCACAGCCGAAGACCTCGCATCGAGCCCCAATACGCTGACGTCGCCCATGGTCGGCACCGCCTATCTCGCTTCCGAACCCGGCGCCAAGCCGTTCGTTGAAGTCGGGGCAAAAGTGTCCGAAGGCCAGACCGTGCTCATCGTCGAAGCCATGAAGACCATGAACCAGATTCCCGCCCACAAGTCCGGAACAGTGATCCGCATTCTGGTGGATGATGCGTCGCCGGTGGAATACGGCGAACCGCTCGTGGTCATCGAGTAAGGCGGCGCCATGTTTTCCAAGGTTCTCATAGCCAATCGCGGTGAGATTGCCCTGCGCATCCTTCGGGCGTGCAAGGAGCTGGGCATCCAGACCGTTGCGATCCATTCGCTGGCCGATGCCAACGCCATGCATGTCCGGCTTGCTGATGAAAGCGTCTGCGTTGGGCCAAATGCGGCGCGCGACAGCTATCTCAACATCCCGTCGATCCTGGCAGCGTGTGAAATCACCGGCGCCGAAGCCGTCCATCCGGGATATGGCTTTCTGGCTGAAAATGCGCGCTTTGCCCGCATTCTCGAAGAACACAAGATCACCTTCATTGGCCCTTCCGCCCACCATATCGAGATCATGGGCGACAAGATTCAGGCCAAAAAGACCGCCCTCGAACTTGGTATCCCCTGTGTGCCGGGCTCGGCTGGTGCCGTCCTCAATGAGGCCGAGGCCAGACAGGCCGCCGCCGAAATCGGGTACCCCGTGCTGATCAAGGCCGCCGCCGGTGGTGGTGGTCGGGGCATGAAGGTCGCCAAGGACGAATCCGAGCTTGCCGTTGCCTTCTCCACCGCGCGCACTGAAGCCAAGGCTTCGTTTGGCGACGATTCCGTCTATATGGAAAAGTATCTCGGACAGCCCCGGCATATCGAAGTGCAGATCATCGGCGATGGTCGCGGCAATGCGGTGCACCTGGGCAGCCGCGACTGTTCCTTGCAACGCCGCCACCAAAAGGTCTGGGAAGAGGCGCCCGCGCCCACCGTTCCGGAAGACCGGCAGAACGAAATCGGCGAAATCTGCGCTGCCGCCATGCGCAAGCTCAAATATTCCGGTGCCGGCACCATCGAGTTTCTCTACGAGAACGGTGAGTTCTATTTCATCGAAATGAACACCCGCCTGCAGGTCGAGCACCCCGTGACCGAGCGGATCACTAATTTTGATATCGTTTACGAGCAGATTCGCGTTGCCGCCGGCGAGCCTCTGTCGCTGCGGCAGGAAGATGTGAAGTTCTACGGCCACGCCATCGAAGTGCGCATCAATGCCGAAGATTCACAGACTTTTGCGCCCTCGCCTGGCCGGATCACCTATTATCACCCCGCCGGTGGCGTGGGGGTTCGGGTCGATTCCGCCGTCTATCAGGGCTACAATATTCCGCCCTATTACGACAGCCTGATTGGCAAGCTGATCGTGCATGGCCGTACCCGCTCCGAATGCCTCCAGCGGCTCAACCGGGCCCTTGATGAGTTTATCGTGGACGGGGTGAAGACGACCCTGCCGCTGTTCCGCCGGCTGATTCAGGAGCCTGATGTCCAGGCCGGAGAGTACGATATCCATTGGCTCGAAAAATATCTCGACGCCAACAAGCAATAAGAGGGAGCGGCCACACTGGCCGCTTTTTTGTTCCCGCCGATGACGCGCAAGAATGATCCGTTCGACCTCGAACTTACGCCTGATCTGATCCTGCGTGCCTATCGTGCCGGCATCTTTCCCATGTCGGAGAGTGCCGAGGATGCCGACATATTCTGGGTAAGTCCCCAATTGCGCGGCATCATCCCTCTCGACGAGTTCCGGATTTCTCGCAGTCTCGCCAAGACCCTCCGTACCCATCGCTTTTCGGTCGTTGTCGATCGCGATTTCGATGCTGTGATCGAGGGCTGCGCCACAGCGGGCAGCGACCGGGAGTCGACCTGGATCAACGCCACCATCCGCGATCTCTATGCCGAACTGTTCGCCATGGGATATTGCCACACGGTGGAAGTCTATGATGGCGAGACCCTTGTCGGGGGCCTTTATGGCCTCGCTATAGGCGGGGCGTTTTTTGGCGAATCCATGTTCCACCGACGCACCGATGCGTCCAAGATCGCCACGGCGCATCTGGTCGATCGACTCAATGCTGGCGGCTATGTCCTGCTCGACACCCAGTTTCTCACCGATCACCTCGCTTCGCTGGGGGCCATCGAGATTCCCCGCGCCCTCTACGAGCTCCGTCTGTCAGCGGCGTTGGAACTCGAAGGCGATTTTTTCGCCCTGGATCGTGCCTGATAACTCTATTTGGGGTTGCGGTCAGCGCTGCCTTGGCGGCGGCACGTCGGACGTCTGATTGCAATCGATCAGCCAGACGTCATAAACGGCGTTGTCGATGGCGCTGAGCGCCGGGGAGTCGGCAAACATCCAGCCTGAAAACACCCGCTTCATGGTTGCCTGCAACGACACTTCATCGACCTGCACGAACGCTGCCACACTTTGGGCTTCGGACGAGGGGCGCGAATAGCAGGCCTTGGGCGTCAGCTGGAGCGAGCCGAACTGCACGGTTTCGTCGATGTAGACGTCGAATACCGTAATCCGTCCGGTGATCTTGTCGAGTCCTGTGAATACCGCCACGGGATTGCCGATGGCTTGCGCATACGCCTGGGAACCGGCCGCAAATCCAGCGGCCAGCAAAACTGTGATGCACAGGCTCCGGCCAATGCTCTTGTAACGCATCGGGCAAGGCCGCCTATTTGGGAGACCAGGCGTCGTAATCACCGGTTACGCGGGGCCGCGTCTGATCGGAAAGAATCGATCCGTCAGGCCGGTATGCCAGCGCAGTGCCGGTCATATTCGGCGCATGCGGCTTTTCCCACTCATATGGCGTGTAATCGGATTGGGTGGGCGGAACATCGGTGCGGTAATGCATCCAGCCGTGCCAGCCCGGCGGAATGGCAGACGCTTCTGCATAGCCGTTATAGATGACCCAGCGTCGGCCATTTTTCCGGCCTTCGTAATAGACGTTGCCCAGTTCGTCCTCGCCTACCTTCACGCCCCGCAACGCGGTGAACAGGCGGGTTGAAAGGGTCTGCTTGTTCCACCAGCCGAAAATTTCGAAAATGAACTGCTTGAAGCCGCCGTTTGCCACGTCCGATACCTTCACGGGTCAGTCTGATGCGCTCGGCTTAGCATACAAGCCCCCGCGATCCTAGAGCCCCGTCGGCCTTGCGCCGATACTGTTTTCCCCTGCCCCCAACAGAGCCGCAAGAGAGCTCTCCCGCACCATCGTGTTTCTTGCTATGCTCTCCAAAAGGATCGCGCCTCGCCCTCTTCCTGCGTGGTATCGTTTCAAACACAAAAGCGCGATTGCCCGAGAAAAAATTGCCCTTGACACGGTTAAGGCAAGACTCAGCGTAACGACGCCAAGGCCAAGAGACGCAAGGTTCATCGGCACTTAACGGCGGATGCAGACAAACCGCTTGAGTGGTTCGCCTCTGGAATACGGCCCAAACGGGGCTTTTAGCCCCCTCCAGTGTTTTGCACGTTATCCTCGCTATTCCCAGTGAAAAGCACTACATTTAGGCATCGAAAAGCTTTGGAGCACTAGGGATAGTCTTTTTGCCGCGATTGACCTGTGACCAGAATCGCCGAAAAGTCGCCCTCAACAGGCCCTCGCCTGTCGCACCATGAATATTTGATGGGCCGGCCCTCTCTCAGCGCTTCACCGCCGAGGGGTTGGCATAGTTTGGGGATATAAGAGCCAATGAAGATCGAACGGCGATTTACCACGGCGGGTCAGTCTGCCTTTGACGGTATCGAGTTCCGCTCCGCCACGAGCGAAATCCGCAACCCTGACGGGTCTGTGGTGTTCCGGCTCGAAGACATCGCCGTGCCCGCTGCCTGGAGCCAGGTCGCTGCCGACATCATTGCGCAGAAATATTTCCGCAAGGCCGGCGTCGCCCGCGCCCTGCGCAAGGTCGAAGAGAACGACGTTCCGTCTTGGCTGTGGCGCTCGGTCCCCGATGAAAAGGCGCTGGCCAAACTCCCCGAAGACCAGCGCTACGGCCCTGAAATGGATTCGCGCCAGGTGTTCAACCGGCTCGCCGGCACCTGGACCTATTGGGGCTGGAAGGGCAAGTATTTCACCACCGAGGACGACGCCCGCACCTTCTACGATGAGCTGTGCTACATGCTCGCGACCCAGCGTGTCGCCCCCAACTCGCCGCAATGGTTCAACACCGGTCTGCACTGGGCATACGGCATCGACGGGCCCGGCCAGGGCCATTTCTATGTCGATCCCTTCACAAACAAGCTCGTACAGTCCAGTTCCGCTTATGAGCACCCTCAGCCCCATGCCTGCTTCATCCAGTCCGTCGATGACGATCTGGTCAATGAGAACGGCATCATGGACCTTTGGGTGCGCGAGGCGCGCCTGTTCAAATATGGTTCGGGCACCGGCACCAATTTCTCCGCCCTGCGTGGCTCGGGCGAAAGCCTTTCGGGCGGCGGCAAGTCGTCCGGCCTGATGAGCTTCCTCAAGATCGGTGACCGGGCCGCTGGCGCCATCAAGTCAGGCGGCACCACCCGCCGAGCCGCCAAGATGGTGGTGATCGATATCGACCACCCCGATATCGAGGAATACATTAACTGGAAGGTCAAGGAGGAGCAGAAGGTCGCCGCCCTTGTCACCGGCTCCAAGACCGTTTCCCGCCATCTCAAGCTGATCATGAAGGCCGCCGTCAATTGTGAAGGCAATGGCGACGATTGCTTCGATCCCAAGAAGAACCCCGCGCTCAAGCGCGAGGTGAAGGCCGCAAAAAAGGCATTGGTGCCGGAAAACTACATCTTCCGCGTCATCCAGTTCGCGCGGCAGGGCTACACCGACATCGACTTCCCCATTTACGATACTGATTGGGATTCTGAAGCCTATCTCACCGTTTCGGGCCAGAACTCGAACAACTCCGTTCGCGTCACTGACGATTTCCTGCGTTCCGTTGAAGACGATGGCGAGTGGAACCTGACTGCCCGTCAGACCGGCGCGATCACCAAAACCCTCAAAGCCCGCGATTTGTGGGAGCAGGTCGGCTATGCCGCCTGGGCCTCCGCCGATCCCGGCATCCAGTACCACACCACCATCAACGAGTGGCACACCTCGCCCGAAGCCGGCCCGATCAATGCGTCGAACCCGTGTTCGGAATACATGTTCCTTGACGATACGGCGTGTAACCTCGCGTCGGTCAACCTCCTGCCCTATCGCGGCAAGGACGGCGTCTTCAACACCGGTGACTATGAGCACACCGTCCGCCTCTGGACGCTGGTTCTCGAAGTCTCGGTGATGATGGCCCAGTTCCCCTCGCGCGCCATCGCCGAGCGCAGCTTTGAATACCGCACGCTGGGTCTGGGCTATGCCAATATCGGCGGCCTGTTGATGACTTCGGGCATCCCCTATGATTCCGATGAAGGTCGCGCCATCGCTGGTGCGCTGACGGCCATCCTGACCGGCGTTTCCTACGCAACATCGGCTGAGATCGCGTCAGAGCTGGGTGCGTTCAAGGATTATAAGCGCAACGCCAAGCACATGCTTCGTGTCATCCGCAATCACCGCAATGCCGCCTATGGCAAGGCCGATGGCTACGAGGGGCTTTCGATCACTCCGGTGCCACTCGATCACGCCTCCTGTGCGGACAAGAACCTCATCGCCCGCGCTACGGCGGCCTGGGACAAGGCGCTAGAGCTGGGTGAAAAGCACGGCTATCGCAACGCCCAGGTTTCGGTCATCGCCCCCACCGGCACCATCGGGCTGGTGATGGACTGCGATACCACCGGCATCGAGCCCGATTTTGCCCTGGTCAAGTTCAAGAAGCTGGCCGGAGGCGGTTACTTCAAGATCATCAACCGCGCCGTGCCCGAGGCGCTGCGCACCCTTGGTTACGCCGAAGATCAGATCGCCGAGATCGAGGCCTATGCCGTGGGGCATGGCAACATGAACCAGGCGCCGGGCGTCAATGCCGCTACCCTTGCGGCCAGGGGCTTCCCCGCCGACAAGATCGACGCTCTCAATACGGCCATGAAGTCGGCCTTCGACATCAAGTTTGTCTTTAACCAATGGACGCTGGGTGCTGATTTCCTTAAGGAACTCGGTGTCACCGACGAACAGCTTTCCGACCCAGCTTTCGAGCTGCTGCCCTTCCTGGGCTTTAGCCGGAAAGAGATCGAAGCCGCCAACATCCATGTCTGCGGTGCGATGACGCTGGAAGGCGCGCCGTTCCTGAAGGACGAACATCTGCCCGTGTTCGATTGCGCCACCCCCTGTGGCAAGATCGGCAAGCGTTACCTCTCGGTCGAATCCCACATCCGCATGATGGCTGCGGCCCAGCCCTTCATCACGGGTGCGATTTCCAAGACCATCAACATGCCGAACGACGCGACCGTCGAGGACGCCAAGGAAGCGTACATGCTCTCCTGGAAGCTGGCCCTCAAGGCCAACGCCCTCTACCGCGATGGTTCAAAGCTGTCGCAGCCGCTCAACTCCTCGTTGCTCGCTGATGGGGACGATGACGAGGATGATGTGGACGATCTCGCCGCAGCGTCGCTCGCCGAGCGGGTGCCTGCCGTGGCCGAAAAGATCGTCGAGCGCGTGATCGAACGCGTCCGCGAGCGTGAGCGCATGCCGGACCGCCGCAAGGGCTACACCCAGAAGGCGATCGTTGGCGGCCATAAGGTCTATCTGCACACCGGCGAATACGGGGACGGCAGACTGGGTGAAATTTTCATCGACATGCACAAGGAAGGCGCTGCCTTCCGGGCGATGATGAACAATTTCGCCATCTCCATCTCGATTGGCTTGCAGTATGGCGTGCCGCTCGACGAATTCGTCGAGGCCTTCACCTTCACCCGCTTCGAGCCGGCTGGTCTCGTGATGGGCAATGACCACATCAAGAACGCGACCTCGATCCTCGACTATGTGTTCCGTGAACTGGCGATTTCCTACCTCGATCGCACGGATCTGGCCCATGTTACGCCCGATGCCGGCGCAACGTCGATCGGCAAGGGGGTGTCCGAGGACAATGCGGTCAAGGAGCGTGTTGCCCCTGCCCCACTTCCCGCTGACAATTTCGTATCGCGCGGGATGACCCGTGGCCGGGTGAAGGACAAGACCCTGATGCTGGTCGCCTCGACGGACTACGTGGCCCCCACGCCCGTGCAGTCCATCCAGGCCAACACCGTAACGGCGCTCAAGCAGGGTACGGCTCTGAAGGCCGAGGCCGAGGTGCAGACGGCAAAGCTGGTGGACGAAGTCCAGGCCAAGGACACCACGACCCTGCGGCTGGAAGCCCAGATGAAGGGGTATGTCGGCGAATCCTGCTCCGAGTGCCAGAACTTCACGCTGGTCCGTAACGGCACCTGCCTGAAATGCGACACCTGTGGCTCGACCACTGGTTGCAGCTAAACGAAAGAATGGCCGGCGTCCCCGCCGGCCAGCACATTCAGGGCGGGTGCGCTATGCGTGCCCGCCGTCCTTGATGATGATATCCATTCCATCAAAGGCTGGAACGACGTTTTCCGGCACCTGCGCCGCTACCATCGCATAGTCCATGTCGACGTGCAGATTGGTCAGCACCGCACGTTTGGGACGATGTTCGGCCACCAGCGCCAGCGCTTCATCGAAGCTCAGATGACTGGGATGCGGCGCATAGCGCAGCGCATCGAGCACCCACACATCGAGATTGTCCAGCGCCCACAGCGATCCTTCGGGAATTCCCGAGAGGTCGCACGAATAGGCAAAGCCGCCCACCCGGAACCCCAGCGAAGTGATCGAGCCATGCTGCTGCTCGAACGCAGCAATTTCGATTGAACCGCCAGCGCCTTCCACGGTAATCCGCTCGCCATCGGCGATGGAAAGAGCATTGAGGATCGGCGGATACGGGCTATGCTCGGGAGCCGTGAAGCAATAGCCAAACGCTTCGCGTAAGCGCACCTCGGTAGCGATCGACATATAGGCGTTCACCCGCCGCCGCGCGTTGAGGGCCAGCACCCGCAGGTCGTCGATGCCATGGGTGTGGTCCGCATGCTCGTGGGTAAACAGCACGCCATCGATTTCCGGCACGTCCGCCGCCAGCATCTGCTCGCGCAGATCGGGCCCCGCGTCGATCAGAACCCGGGTCACCCCGTCACGGTCATCGCGCGATCCGGTGATCAGCAGCGAACAGCGCGTCCGGCGGTTTTTCGGATTTTCGGGATCACACGCACCCCAGATATTGCCGATACGCGGCACACCCCCCGACGATCCGCATCCCAGGATTTTTGCCGTTATGCGCGTCGCCGGTTCCGTACTCATATATCGAGCTTCGCCTTTGCAAAGAGCCGCGCAAAATTGCGCGTCGATTGTTCCGCGATGGTCTCCAGCGGCACATCGCGCAACTGGCCCAATTTTTCGGCCGTGTGCCGCACAAAGGCCGGTTCATTGCTGCTCCCCCGATGGGGAACCGGCGCGAGGTAGGGCGCGTCGGTCTCGACCAGGAACCGGTCCTGGGGCACAAATCGGGCCACGTCCTGGATGTCCGCAGCGTTCTTGAAGGTCACGATCCCGGAAAAGGAAATATATCCCCCAAGCGCCAGCCCCCGCCGGGCCAGTTCCGCCCCGGAGGTGAAACAATGGAGCACGAAGGGGAAAGCTCCCACTTCCGTTTCCTCTTCGAGGATGCCGATCATGTCATCGTCGGCAGAGCGTGCATGGATAATCAGAGGGAGACCCGTTTGCCGCGAAGCCGCTATGTGATTGCGAAATCCCGCTGCCTGCGCCTCACGGGGCGATGAATCATAGTGATAGTCGAGCCCCGCTTCGCCAATGGCGACGCATTTTGGATGCTGCGACAGGGCGACGATTTCCTCGACGCTTACGTCGAGTTCCTCATGGGCATTATGAGGATGGGTGCCTACCGAACAAAAGACGTTCGCATGGCCCTCGGCAATCGCCACAAGAGTATCGAATTTACGGATACGCGTCGAAACGGTCACGCAATGGCTGACGCCATTGGCTTTCGCGCGCGCCAGCACGCCGTCGATATCTTCGGCCAGCACATCGAAATCGAGATGGCAATGGCTGTCGATCAGCATCAGTTCGCGCCTTCGTCCTTTTCCACATAGCGCGGAAAAACGCCCTGGGGCGCCGGCAGGGGCGCGTCGGCCACGAGACGTCCCGAAACGCCCAGCGCTTCGAAAGTCCGTGCAACTTCCGCCACGCCAAGCTGGTCGAGCAGGCTTGCGCTCGATTCCGGCATCACCGGCTGGGCGAGGATTGCGACCTGGCGCACGACCTCGATGGTGACATAGAGCACCGTCGCCATTCGGGCCGGGTCCGTCTTGCGTAGAGCCCAGGGCTCTTGACCGGCAAAATAGCGGTTGGCATCCGCCACCACCTGCCAAACGGCGTTGAGCATCTGGTGGATTGCCTGATCGTCCATTGCCTTGTGCGCCTGGTCGAGCAGCCCATCGGCGGCGGCGAGGATCGCCTTGTCCTCGGCGGTAAATTCGCCCGGCGTCGGCACGCGGCCATCGCAATTCTTGGCGACCATCGACAGCGACCGCTGGGCGAGATTGCCCAGATCATTGGCCAGATCAGCGTTGATGCGATTGACGATGGCATCGTGATTATACGAGCCGTCCTGCCCGAACGAGACCTCGCGCAGGAAATAATAGCGCATGGCATCAAGGCCGTATTTATCGACAAGCTCGAACGGATCGACAACGTTGCCAACCGATTTTGACATCTTCTCGCCGCGGTTGAACAGGAACCCGTGGGCAAACACCCGGCGCGGCAATCCGATCCCCGCGCTCATCAGAAACGCTGGCCAATAGACCGCATGGAAGCGAACGATATCCTTGCCGATCATGTGGATGTCGGCGGGCCAGTATTTCCAGCGCGGATCGCTTTCATCCGGATATCCGGCAGCGGTCAGATAATTGGTCAGGGCATCGACCCAGACATACATGATGTGATCGGGATCGTTGGGCACCGGAATGCCCCAGTTGAAGGTCGTGCGCGAGATCGAAAGATCCCGCAATCCCGATTTGACAAAACTGGCCACCTCATTGCGCCGCTCCGCGGGCATGATGAAGCCGGGGTTGTTTTCGTAGTGCGCGAGCAATTTGTCGCCATACGCGGACAGCCGGAAAAAGTAGCTTTTTTCATCGACCCATTCGACCGGCGATCCCAGTGGCTCACGGCGCACGCCGTCCTCGCCGAGGGTGGTTTCCTTTTCGTCGAAGAAGGCTTCCTGACGCACCGAATACCAGCCGGAATAGGAATCGAGATAGATATCGCCATTCTCGACCATCCGCTCCCAGATCGCCTGCGAAGCCGCATGATGGCGCGGTTCGGTCGTGCGGATATAGTCGTCATAGGAAATGTTGAGCCGCTCCCACAGCTCCCGGAACACCTGCGAATTCCGCGTGGCGAGCTCCAGCGGCGCAATGCCTTCATTCTCGGCCGTCTGCTGCATTTTCTGGCCGTGTTCGTCGGTTCCGGTCAGGAAAAACACGTCCTTGCCATCCAGCCGGTGAAACCGGGCGATGACGTCGCTGGCGATGGCTGTGTAGGCATGGCCGATATGGGGAACACCATTGGGATAGAAAATCGGCGTGGTGATGTAAAAGGTCGGACGGCTCATGGAAATTCAGCTCACGGGGATGGTTTTGCGCACATGGTCGCGAATGAGGTCGAAGACCGCGACAAGGGTCTGCCGCCGATCGAGATTGTAGATGTCCGCATCCGCGATCAGGGCGTTGGACTTCTCCCATAGTGCATTGGCTGAGGCAAGGCGGAAACGTGCCGGTGCGCCGCTTCGCGCCGCGGCCTCTGCTTCATGCCGTAGCCAGTCGCGGATCATGTCCTGAGCAAAGCCCAGTTCAGCGCCCTTGGAGGCGGCAAGCCCATCGGCAATCGTAAGGTGCGCCTGGGTCGGATGGGCGGACGGCGTCGCCAGCCATGTCTGGAGGGCGTCGAGCACATCCCCCTCTTCGAGCATCAGGGTTTCGAACGCTCTGCGTGGCCGTCCGGCGGCGTAAGCCACCGCCCGCGCCATCTGGTCAGGCGCCAGGTCGGGCCGGATACCGGTCAAAACGCTTTCCACTCCGACATCGGCCAGTGGCCTGAGCCCAAAACTCTGGCACCGCGAACGGATGGTGGCGAGCAGCCCTCCCGGGCGGTGCGAGATGACGATGAACATCGTTTCCGCAGGCGGTTCTTCGAGCGTCTTGAGCAGAGCATTGGCCGAATTGACGTTGCAATCGTCCACACTATCGACGATCGCCACGCGATAGCCCGCCCTGCCCCGGGTCTGGTGCAGGGACTCGCGCATGGCGCGCACATCATCGACCCGGATGGCCGAATAGAACTTTTCGGCATTGGCAGGGTCGGAGGTGCGGCGCAGCAGGAACAAATTGGGGTGGGAAAGCGCGGAAACCTGTGCCGAAATGCGCTCTTCGGATTCGTCGGATGTTCGGGTCAGCACCATACGCGCTACCGCAAAGGCAAAAGTGGCCTTGCCGATGCCACGCGGCCCATGCAGCAGGATTGCACTGGGCAGCCGACCGCGCTCCAGCGCATCGGAAAGCGCGTGCAGCGGTTTGTCGTGTCCCACTAAAGTTCCGAATTCGGGTGCGGGTACGCCCTCGATCTGGTCGGCTTCGCGGCGTTCGGTCACCCCGTCAGCCCTTCCTGCCCGAGATCGGGGAAGTGGTCGGCAACCGCACGCCACACCGCTTCGGCCAACACGTCCTCGTCGGTATCCGCCGACAGCACCACGCACCGTCCAGGATTAGCGATCGCGATTGCCAGGAAGTTGTCCCGAAGGCGACGGTGGAAGCCAAGGTCTTCCTTTTCAAATCGGTCGCCAATCGCAGGAATGCCCTCTTCGAGCTCGCGCTGGCGCACCCTTTCGAATGCGATATCGGGGTCCATGTCCAGAATGACGGTCAGATCGGGCGTATTGCCATTGAGCGCCAGATGTTCGAGGGCGTCGATCAGCTTGTCGTCCACGCCGCCCGTCAACCCCTGATAAGCGCGTGTCGAATCCGCGAACCGGTCGCAGATCACCCATTTTCCTGCCGTCAGCGAGGGAGCTATCAGCGCGTTGACGTGATCGAGACGGGCAGCGGCAAACAGTACTGCCTCCGCACCGACACCCCAGCTTTCGGGCTTTCCCTGCAAGATAAAGGAGCGGATCGCTTCCGCCTTGGGGGTGCCTCCCGGCTCGCGGGTGCGCACCACCGGAATGCCGTGCGTGTTGAGCCGGTTGGCCAGTCGGCGCACCTGTGTGGACTTGCCGACACCTTCTCCACCTTCGAAAGTTATGAAGCGGGGCCTGATCGATCCAGTCGCCATCGTGTCCGTGCCAGTTCCTGGTAGCCGTTTGGAGCACTCAATCGGATTGAACCCGATCGGGTGCGCCAGGTCATTGTTTTATCGCGCTTCTGAACTGGAAATGCTCCGGGGAGCGCAGGTCAGAACCAGCCAAAGGCCAACTCCCACAGGGCATCACTCGCCTTGCGCACGATGTCCCCGTCACCCACGGGTTCAGCCGCGTAAAGAGGCGCTGTCTGAATGAGCTGGTCATTGCAGAGTATGTTGAGTTGCGCAAGCCTGTCGCCCTGCCGTACCGGCGGCAGGATCGGTGCCGTGTAGGAAATATGCGCCGAAAGGCACCGCCGGTTGCCGCGCGGCAGGTAGATGTCGATGCTGCCTTCCCCCACCAGCCCGACCTGCGCCTGGTCGCCGCCATAAACGCTGGCCTGTCCCACCACCACGCCCTCGCCATACGCCGGGATGCGCTCGAAACTGCGCGAACCCCAGGTGATCAGCTTGCGGGCTTCCTCATTGCGTTCGGCAACGCTCTGCATGCCATGGAGCACCCCAACAAGCCGCCTGCCCCCCTCTGCGGTCGATACCACAATGCCATATCCGGCCGAATCGGTGTGACCGGTCTTGAGCCCGTCTACCCCGATCCCCAGATTCAAAAGTCCGTTGCGGTTGAGCTGTCTGATGCCGTTCCAGGTAAACTCTTCCTCGGCGAATACCGGATAATACTCCGGAAACTCCCGCACGATGTAACGCCCAAGATCGGCCAGATCGCGGGCGGTGACCAGCATGTCGGGGTCCGGCAACCCGCTCGCATTGGTGAAATGGGATTCGGTCAGCCCGATATCGAGCGCGAACTCGTTCATGATGGCGGCAAATGCCGCCTCGCTGCCGGCAATCCCCTCCGCCAGAGCGATGGCCGCGTCATTGCCCGATTGCACGATCACCGAATGCAGCAAATCATCGACGCTGACTTGCGAGCCGAGTTCGGCAAACATCGTCGATCCGCCCGAAGGCGCGCCGCCGGTGCGCCACGCATGTTCGGAAATGAAAAACTGGTCGGTAAGCTCCAGTGCGCCGCGCTTTATCATGTCGAGAACGACAGCCAGCGTCATCAGCTTGGCCATGCTGGCCGGTTCGATCAGCGCGTCCGCTTCCTTCTGGAACAGCACTGTCCCCGATTCATGATCGACAAGGATCGCATAAGGGGCCCGTGTGTCGAAATCGAGTTGTGCCAAAACGCTGGTGGCTGAAACGGCCAACCCACCCATTGTCAGCAGAACCATGCGACAGGCGCGTTTCACCCAAGTCATCTGAACCAGCGGCGTCGGTGTGACGCTCCCGAGTTAACCCTTGAACATTAATACAAAATCGTTGGCGACAAGCCAAGCGATGAGGCCATATCGAGGGCATCATTCTCAGTCACGCCTTCGCGAAGATGGGTCAGCATCAAATGGGTCACCACCTGCTCGCCCCGCGCGATGGTGTTGACGTCGATTGCGCCCAGCATCGCCAACTGAGTGGCGATCTCCTGGCTGCGCGCTTCATCATCGAATGTTCCCAACGCCATGCGGATCGGTGTCCCCGAAGGCTCAGGCAGGCTGTCGAGGGCAGGATCGGCATAGAGCAGAACCTGGAACGGAATATTCTGGGGCACAGGAGCAACGTTGGCCACGGCCGCTGCAGCCGTTTCAGGCCGCGCAACGGGCACAGGTGCAGCCGTCGGCACGGGCGCTGCCTGGGCGACCTGCATTTCCTGATAGGCCATGCGGGAATTGTTCTGGATTTCGTAGGGCGTCAGTTGATTGATCGAGGCGGTCAGGAACCTGCCATCGTCGCCATTGAGCGGCGCAGGGCCGACATATTGCACCCGCACATCCGTCTTGCCCTGGTCGATAAATCCGAGCACTTCGGCGGTCCGGCGCGAAAGGTCGATCACCCGGTCATGGGAGAACGGCCCGCGATCATTGATCCGCACGATGGTCGAGGCGCCATTGGAAACATTGGTCACCCGCACATAGGACGGCAGCGGCAAGGTCGGATGGGCGCCGGAGAGATGATACTGGTCGAACACCTCGCCATTGGCGGTCATCCGGCCATGGAAGGCCGGCCCATACCACGAGGCTTGTCCGGTCACGTCGAGATTGGGCTGCTCCCTCGGCACGAAGGTACGCCCGGCAACCGTATAGGGCTGGCCAACCTGATAGCGCCCGCCGCCCTTGGGCACGTTGCGGGATGTCGTCACCCGAGGCGACGCTTTCACGCCCATCGATGATTCCGAGAAAAATTCCTTGCCCGCGAACAAATCCGCGCCCGCACACCCGGAAAGGGCGACGGCAATGGCAGTCACGACGCCGAGTGTGGCGACATGGGGGCGGCGGCGCACCGCTGCATTTTTCAAGCTCATACAATCCGACCCGATACAAACAAGATTGTCGATGCGCTTGCGCGTCGAGCCTCTGAACAACCATAGCTTTGTGTAGGTTTTGTTAATATGCGGGAAAGAGTTTGCCGGTCGGCGGGCTACAATGCTCCTGTTTTCGCAAGCGCAGCGTGCACCGCGCGCGCCAGATCGAGCGCTCCTGGCGTGTCCCCATGCAGGCAGATCGAGCGGGCTTCGCTCTTGAATATCGTGCCATCGATGGCAACGATCTCCCCGGTTTCGGCCAGCCGCAGGCAGCGGTCGATCACAAGCTGTTCATCGGTGATCACGCTCCCGCGATGCGCGCGCGACACCAGCTGCCCGTCCGCGGTATAGGCCCGGTCCGCATAGGCCTCCAGAATAACATCCAGGCCAAGATCGCGCGCCGCCCATTCCTGCTCGGACGCTGCCAGCGCCAGAACCGACAGGCCGGGAAATGCTGCGTCCACCGCTGCAAACAGCGTTTTGGCCAGCGCCCTGTCCTCAGCTGCCATATTGGCCAGTGCTCCATGCAGCTTGAGGTAAGTGATTGCCGCGCCTTCGGCTTGGGCAATATCGTGCAATTGAGCAACCTGCGCCACGATCTGCGCAGAGAGCCGATCAGCCGGAATGTCCAGACGCCTCCGTCCGAAATGGTGTGGATCGACAAAGCCGGGATGTGCTCCGATCCGAACACCATTGTGCAATGCTCCGCGCACTGCCCGGCGCATGGAGTGCGCATCTCCCGCATGGCCGCCACAGGCGATCGAGGCGCTGGTGACGATTTCCAGCATCGCGAGATCGTCTCCCATTCCTTCGCCCAGATCCGCATTGAGATCGATCATGGCCGCCACCCCGCCAATCGATGGGCATGCTCGACGCTCACCGGCGTGAACCGTACGGATTTTCCCGGACGCATTTGCGCGAAGCGGTCCAGATCAACATCGATCACCGTCCCGATGCGCGGATATCCCCCGGTCGGCTGATGATCGCGCATCAGCACAATGGGCGACCCGTTGCCCAGAATCTGGATATCCCCCGCCACGACTGCATCCGATACGAGCCCCAGGCTCCGCGTTTCAGCAAAGACCCCATTTCCATCGTCGAGCCAGACCCCCATGCGATCCATACGTGGCAGGATGCGGAAGCCGGCCTCAATGAACTCCGCCCGTACCTCCGGGCTGAATTGGTCCGCATGTATGCCCCAGATAAAGCGGATGGCATCGTTTTCCGCGCCGTTGCTCCATCCCGGGGCTTCAGACACGACGTCTGCAAGCGGTAAAAGGCCAATGCGGTCCCCTCCCCGCAGCCCGCGCCCTTCCAGCCCGCCCAACCCGACGGTTGCGTTTGTGGCGCGGCTCCCCAAAACCGGAGCGACATCGATCTGTGCGCCAAAGCGGAGGTAAGCATAATTGCCGCGCGTCCCCGTACCGATCGAGACCGCCATTCCATCGGTCAGATCGATCTGCGCTGGCCAGGGGCCCTGCTGCCCATCAAGAGTCAGGCGGAACTCGCCACCGGCCAAACCGGCCCTCATCGGCGCGCCGGAATAGATGAAATCCATGCCTTGGGGGCCGATTTCGATGGCTGCGCCGCACGTACAACCGGCCATCACCGCCGCGCCGGCATAAGCCCTCCTGTCCATCGGGCCGGACGCTCCAATGCCGTGAGACAGCAGTCCGGGCCGTCCCTCGTCCTGGATGGTGGTAATGGGGCTCGCCCTTGTCACAAGGATATGGCTCATTGGGCCACCTCGAATGTGACATCGTCGCCAGCAATTGCGTGGGTGGGCGGCATGGTCTCAGGATCGAAATTGAGAAAGCGCGTCCGCCCGATGATCGACCAGCCGGTGGAAACCGGCGTCGCAGTGATTGCAGTCTGGCGCGCGGCAAACAACACGCTGCCCGGTGGCACCGAGGGCACGACCTCTTCCCTTCGCGGTAGCAGCAGGTCGGGTCCATGCATCCCGCAATAGAGAAAGCCCGGAGCAAACCCCACCGACAGGACGCGCAACGCCTCCGCCCGGTGCGCCGCGACAAATCTCTCTACGGTAAGCCCGAGCGTTGCGGCGACCGCCTCAAGATGCGGCCCGCCAGCGCCCCCGTACACGACCTCAATCCTATGTGTGCGACCGCCGCTTCGGTTCGGGCCTGTTTCGGACCCGATCAGCCGGATTTCACCGGCCAGCGCCGCAAATGTGGTCCGCGCTGGATCATACCGCACAAGCACCGATACAAGGTTCGGGGCCACTTCCAGAACGCCCACGGGCGGTTGGTCTTTCAGCCGTTGCGCGAAATCGATGGCCAACGCGTTGGCACCAACATCGAGCCGGTCGGAAAACCGCACCAGAATGGCATGGTCACCCAGCGGCATCAGGGTTGGAATGTGCGGGCTTTCGGATGCCACGGGATGCGTCCTCACCGTATTCTCGGAGCTGCCGGGGTAGCCCTGCCTGCTTGCATTGGCAAGTCAAACGCGACACCATGACGGCAGCCATGTGGAGGGGACATGCGGATTTTTCTTATCGCGGCCGGTCTTGTCATCGTTGTTCTGGCCCTGCTCGGATTGGGCCTGTCGGCGGCCGAATTCGGCATCGTGATGCTCGGCGGCGCGCTGGTGGTCGCCATCATCATGTTCTTTATCACACGCCGCCGCTATCAGCGCATGAGCGATACCGAAAAAGACGACCGCACCCCGCCCGGATTGCCGTAAGATTAATCCATCGATAGCACGCGTTTGATTCAATTTGGCCACCGGCTGTTTGCTGCCGCTTTGCGGCTCGCAGCGTTTAGTCGCCCGATGACTCACTCTGCTCCCGAAAAATTGCAGCAACGCGCGGTATGCGGACAGGCTCATGCCATCCTGGAAAGCCTCGCCCGATCGCACAGCCTGCCCCTCTCCCTTTGCCTCTCCATCGAAGAACTTCTCGAAGGCGCATGGGAAATCGCTTACAGCTCATCCTGCGTCGGCTCGGACAGCAATGTCATTGTCGTGCCGCACTGGATGTTCAACCATAATCCGCTGGGACACGCCGCAATGGCGCAGCGCTGACGAAAAGCTGGAATATTGGGCCGCATGCGGGCATACCAGACAACGACGCCACGAGATGGATTCCCGCTGAGATGAAAACCGCCCTTCCGCTTTTCGCTTTGCTTGTGCTTTCCGGATGTGCCTCGACATCGGGTGGCGCGCCCGAGCCGCAATTGCATCATACCACCAGCGTCAAATGCGTCGCCAGCAACGTCAAGCAAAGCGGCTGCAAGACGGAATACGAGTTGGCGATTGCCGTGCTGCTCGGCACGGGCACCGTGCCCAGCGCCGATGATTTGCGGGTCCCTGACGCTGGAAAGTCCGAATTCTGAGAAAGACGGCAGCACAACAGGGGCGTTGCCGCTGTTTCTCACCGCCGCTTATACAACACTGGCGGTCCAGCCAACGATTTGGTTCAGCAGTGCGTCGAGTGCGGCATTGAGCGCCGCCACCACGGCGGGCTGCTGCAATGAGGCTGAAGGGACATCGGCGGAGAACGTCTGGCTGGCAACGACGGTTCTGCTACGATCATTGACCAATTGGATCGCCAGCGCCACTCGTGCCAGCGGTGCGCCGCTGCTGGTATCGAGTTCGAAGGCACGGATATCGGTCGACAGGATCACATCAAGGGCAATGGGGTCGGTGGGCTTGCCGATATTGGTAATCCCGGCATCGCGGAACGCATGCAGCATACGGGTCTGCACCAGCAGCGGCAGCGTGTCCGACCATTGGGATTCACTGAGATAACTCAATACTCCGCCCGGCTGGCGCACCACGATGCGCTGGCTGTCATAAGTTGCGATGGTCGAGGGCTCTCGCACCACAATGGTGCGCCCGCTGCGGCGCGGCACCGGCGCGGGAGCGCCCGGGGTCAAGTCATACGTCACCGGGGCTGTTGCCCCCAGCCCAAGACATCCCGTCAGCACGGATGTGAGGCCGATGGCCGTCGCAGACAGAAACACGCGGCGTCCGATTTTTGCTGACATCTGGTTCATCCCTTCTGGGGTCAAGGAGCAAAGTCGCGAACGGTTTCCCCGCCGAAGACCAGCGACTGCGGATTGCGTTCGATCTGCTGGAGAACGCGGTTGAACAAATTAAGGCTCCGCACCGCCTCGTTGGCAAGCGTTTGATAAGCGCCCAGCCCGTTATTGGTGAAGCCGATAATGCCCGCCGAAATTGCCTGCGTCCGTTCGTCGAGCGCACCGGCAAGGCTTTCTACGGAGTTGGCAGCAGCCCCGATATTGGCGATCAGCGCCCGGCCTTCTTCCGAGCTGGCCATGGCGTTCAGCCGGTCCGACAGTTCGCGGATCGAATTGGCTGCCGCGCTGAAATCGGCGAACAGCGTCTGGCCGTCGTCCGATGCGACCATGGAATCGACGCGTTCGATCAACTGGCGCAACGAAGTCGCGGTTGCTCCCACTTCGTTGAACAATGTCTGTCCATCTTCGGTGGTGATCATCTCGTCGATGCGCGCGATGATCGTGTTGGCCCGGTCGGCAGCACTGCCCAGCGTTGTGGTGATTTCGCGCGTGTTGACGATGATCTCGTCAATGTTGGACGAATTGTTGCCAAGAGCGGTCGAAAAGGCGTCGATGTTCTCCATTGCGCTGGCAATGATGTCCGGATCGATCGCAGCCGAGGCCCGATCCATCACCTCCAGCGCGCCCTCCAGACCTTCCGAGACGTCAGACAGATTGCTGGCCAAAGCGCGGGCATCGGCAAACAACCCCTCGATATTGTCGGTATTATTCGACAGCGCCTGAGCAAAACTACCGATATCGGCAACGATCATCTGCACGTCCTCCGCCGGAATGGCAGCAACGATCTCTCGCACTTGATTAGTCAACCCGCGCAACTCGTCCGCCAGTGGCCCGACCCGCTCGCTGGTTTCGGTCATCGACGCCAGGAACCCGTCGATCGAATCCGAATTGGAGGCAAGTGCCGTCGAAAACACTTCCGCATTGGCAATCGTCGTCGAGATGCTGTCGCGGTTGTCAGAAACCAGCAGTTCAAGTTCCGAGAAGGTGCCTGACACGCTTTCCAGCGTATTGGTCAGATTGGAGACCACGGCGTTGAAATCGAAATCCCCGGCCGCGCCGGCGCCGCTCACCAATTCGGCAAGACTGCCGGAAAGCTGATCGATGTTTGCCAAAGTCGAGGCAAGATTGGCCTCATTATCGGCAAAGAACCGGTCAATTCTTCCAAAGGTTGCCTCCGCATTGGCGACGATATCGCGCGCACCTTCCATGATCAGCTGAAAATCCGACGCCTGTCCGTGCATGGTGGCGATGGTTTCACCCGATGGAGGTTCCAGCGGTCCGGCGTCCAGTGTGCCGCCCAGAAGCTGGATATTGGCCATGCCAGTCAGCCCCTGCACTTCGAGCACGGCCCGCGTATCGTTCATCACCGGCGTGCCCGCCTCAATGCCGATCCGCGCGACCACCTGCGCCGGGTTCTCGGGGTTGATGGCGACCATCTCGACAGTACCCACCGGCAGGCCGTTGAATAACACATTGGTGCCCGCATTCAGCCCCGTCACAGCCCCATCGAACACAATGCGATAAGCAGTTCTCTCGCGCACCGCATCGGCGACCGAGAACCAGTAAATGAAGACCATGAACCCAGCCAATACAAGGGTTACAAAGGCTCCGACGATGGCGTAATTGGCTTTATTTTCCATCGTTTACGTGTGCTCCAGGTGGTGCTCGGCGCGTGGGCCATGAAAATATTCGATCAGCCACGGGTCGTCGGCATTCTGCAACTGGGCGAGCGGGCCGACCTCAATCAGCCTGCCCTGGCCCAGCGCCGCGATACGGTCGCAGACCGTGACGAGACTGTCGAGATCGTGCGTCACCATATAGACGGTGAGCCCCAGCGCGTTCTTCAGATTGAGAACGAGTTCATCGAAACGCGCCGCCCCGATCGGGTCCAGTCCGGCGGTGGGTTCGTCCAGAAAGACAATGTCGGGATCAAGCGCCAGCGCCCGCGCCAGTGCCGCGCGCTTGATCATGCCGCCGGACAGCTCGGAAGGATAAAGTCCTTCCGCCTCCGGTCCAAGGCCGACCATATCGATCTTGAACCTTGCGATTTCCCTGCGTAGCTTTCGTGGAATATCCAGATGCTCCCGCATTGGAAATTCCACGTTCTCAAGAACGGTGAGCGACGAAAACAGCGCGCCTTGCTGGAACAGAACGCCCCAGCGGCGCTCGATCGCGATGCGCTCCCGATACGGCAAGGTAGAATAATCCACGCCCAGAACTTCGATGGTTCCGGACATTTTGGGCAACAACCCCACGATGGTGCGCAACGTTACCGATTTTCCCGATCCCGATGGCCCGATCACCCCCAGTACCTCGCCCCGGCGCACGTCAAGGCTGAAGCCGTCGATGACCTTGCGGTCGCCAAAGCCAACGACGAGATCCTTTACGGAGATGATGGGATCGGGAACCGACATGTCCACCATGGCTAGACCCCGATCGCCGCGAAAAACATGGCAAACAAGCCGTCGGCCACAATAACGAGGAATATCGCCCTCACCACGGATGCGGTCGTGTGGCGTCCGAGGGATTCAGAACTTCCCGCCACCTTGAATCCTTCATTCGCAGCCACCAGACCGATGATTAGAGCCATCACCGGGGCCTTGATCAATCCCACCATCAGCGTGCGCATGTTGAGCGCATCCTGAAGCCGGTCCAGAAAGACATCGATCGGAATTCCACCGTAAATCAGCGCCACGACTGCCGCGCCGGCAAGGCCGGACAATGCGCCGATAAATGCCAGAAACGGCAACCCGATCAATAGCGCGAACATGCGCGGCAGGATCAGTACCTGATAGGGATCGACGCCGATCACCGAAAGGGCATCGAGCTCCTCGCGCATCCGCATCGACCCCAGTTCAGCGGTGATCGCCGAGCCTGATCGCCCCGCAACCATGATGGCGGCAAGCAGCAGGCCCACTTCACGCAGCATCAAAATGGCTGCCAGATCAACCACATAGATCGCAACGCCAAAATTGTTGAGTTGAAGGATCGATTGCTGAGTGATGATTGCACCGACAACAATCGAAATGAGCATGACTATGGGAACGGCACGCAGGGCAATCAGGTCGAACTGATTGACCACTGCGGCAAACCGGAACGGTGCGCGCAGCGCCAGCGTGGAACCGGCTGCCGCCAGCGTCCGACCCAGCACCGCGTGAATCGAAACCACGTCCCCCAGCGCGCCGACTGTCATGCGGCCCAGCCGGTCGAATGGCCGTAACAGCCGCGGCAATCTCTGCTTTTGTACTGGCTGATGCGGCTCTACCGCGTTGACATGCTCCAAAAGCGTTGCATGAGCAGCACTGGCCCCGGCAATGGCCACGTCCCTGCCCGTTTCGCCTGCGGAACGACGGCGCGCCAGCAGCCAGGCTCCGACAGTGTCGAGTGCGGAAACGCCACTGAGATCGAACTCGATCCGCCCCTTCTTGCTGGCCGCAAATGTCTTGTCGATCAGAGCGTCGAGCTGTGCTGCATGATGAGTCGTCCACGGGCCAGACAGGCGGGCAACGACTCCACCGTCGCCCTCCGCAATCTCAACCTGTGGCTCGCGCTGCTGCACCATTCCCTGAAGCGAATCTCCCGCCAGCAGCCACCGGGGCCGCTCGTTACAAAGCGGTTAACATAGCGAAGGAGCGTTGTCACAGTCCGATCGGACCCGATGGGAGACACACGACCACACTTGGCGCAGTGTGATGCAAGAATGCAATGGCAGGTTTGTGCCGAAGAGGTACCTTCAGGTCACCTTATCCGATGCGAAATCCGGTGTAGTTTTCCGCCAACGATTGCTGGGCAGCGCGGGAGGCTGCCAGATAATCGAATTCAGCGCGCTGGATACGCCGCCCGAATTCCCCCTCCTCGCTGAATGTATGCAGTAACGTGGTCATCCACCATGAGAAGCGCTCGGTACGCCAGGTGTTTTCCACGATGACCCGCGAATAGGCGTCAATGCCCGCATGACTGCGTTCATGGTAAAACTCCACCAATGCATCGGCCAGGACCTCTACATCATGGAGCGCCATGTTGAGGCCTTTCGCTCCGGTCGGCGGTACGATATGAGCAGCGTCTCCAGCGAGGAAAAGATTTCCAAATCTTACCGGCTCGACGACGAAGCTGCGCAGCGGCGCGATCGACTTTTCAATCGAGGCGCCGGTTTTAAGTGTCTCGGCCAGGTCGGGTTTGATACGAGCGCGCAATTCGTCCCAGAACCGATCGTCCGACCAGTCGCTGACCCGTTCCTGCGCCCCTACCTGCACGTAATACCGGCTGCGCGTGTGCGAGCGCATTGAACACAGCGCGAATCCGCGCTCATGATGGGCATAGATCAGTTCGTCGGCGACTGGCGGCTGATCAACCAACACACCGAGCCAACCGAACGGATAGGTGCGCTCAAAGGTCTTGAAAGCGGATGATGGGACACTGGCCCGGCTCACGCCATGATAGCCATCGCAGCCAGCGACGAAATCGGCAATGATGTCCAGCCTTTGCCCGTCTTTGGTGTAGCTGACGGTCGCTGTACCCTCATTTTGGACGATTTCGACATCTTCGGCCTCATAGACGATCTGGCCTCCCGATTGCGCACGGGCATCCATCAGGTCGCGAACCACCTCTGTCTGGCCGTAAACGACCACATGGCGTTCGATCAAATCCTCAAAGTCGATCCTGAGCATGTCGCCATCGAACGACAGCTCGCAGCCGGTATGGACGATCCCTTCACGTTCGAGCCGTTCTCCCACGCCAATCCGCCTGAGCAGATCGGCTGAACTCTGCTCCAGAACCCCCGCGCGGATGCGCCCCAGAACGTAGTCGGCGCTGCGCCGTTCGAGAATGATGGCGTCGATCCCGGAGCGCTCCAGCAACCGTCCCAACGCCAGCCCCGCGGGTCCCGCTCCGATAATGGCAACCTGTGTGCGCATGCTGTCCTGCCCCTCTGCCCGCGACGTTGCAAATGATGTCCAGCTTTCCCGCACTCCGGATTCCGCGCAATGGACAGAGCCAACAAAGGCTTGCATTATACGAACATGTCATCCATTCCCTCCTACGCCCTGTACGGCGAAAGCATTGCCCCCGCAGACACCTGGATGCATTGGGAAACCATCACTTCCCGCTCAAGCCTGCATGGCTTCCGCATTGCGCCGCACCGCCACGAGCAGCTTACGCAATTGCTGTTTGTCGCCAATGGCACGGCGGAAGTGACCTTTGACGATCAGGTCACCCCTGTCAGCGGCCCTACCCTTTTGATTATTCCGCCGGTCATCGTTCACGGCTTTCGCTTTTCCGACGATGTTCTGGGCCATGTCCTGACCCTCGTCTCGCGCGATCTTATGGAATTGCTGGCGGACGCCCCGCAGATCGCCGCGCTGTGCCAAAGACCTTCCATTCTCGATCTGACCGGCCTCGGTGGCTCTGGCGCGGCCGTGGCCGATGCTTTTGTCGATTTGATTGCCGAAGGGGACCGGCTGGAGCCGGGGCAGAGGCTGGCCCTCAAGGCGCGCGCCGCGCTGCTGCTGGTCCAGATTCACCGCACCGCTCTGCTTGCTGAACGGCAAACCGACGTGAAAGGGACGAGAGCCGAGATGCTAGCGCGCTCGTTTCAGGCCCTTGTGGACGACCGGTACGGCAAATCCCGCACTATCGGGGATTATGCCGCCGCGCTGGGTATCAGTTCGACGCACCTCAATCGCGTCTGCAATCACGTGTTCGGCACGTCGGCGCTCAATGTCATCGAGCGGCGTATCGTGCTGGAAGCCCAGCGCTATCTGCAATTCAGCGTCCTGAGCATCAAGGAAATCGCCTTCCTTTTGGGCTATCAGGACGCGGCCTATTTCAGCCGGTTCTTTCGCCGTCGGGTAGGAACTTCCCCACAGGACTATCGCAACAGGGCATCGGTAACCGGCTAGATAGCCGCCTGCGTCACATAGGCGTGCGCCGCCTGTGCGGCGGCGCGTCCGGTTGCGAGGCAGGCATTCAGCAAATAGCCGCCGGTCGGCGCTTCCCAGTCAATCATTTCACCGGCGACGAATACTCCTGGAGCGTTCTTGAGCATGAAATGCTCGGTGATCGCTTCCCATGTCACCCCGCCCGCCACCGAAATTGCCTCGTCAATCGGACGCGGCCGCAACAGTGGTATGGGGAGCGCCTTGATGGCCCGGGCGAGCTCCGAAGCGTTGCTGCGCTGCACGTCGTCGGTCAGCTCTCGTGCCAGCGCTGATTTAACCGCATCCAGCCCTGCCCCCTTGCGCAGCCGGTTGGAGAAACTGGCCTTCGCCGGTTGCCTTAAAAGGTCCCGCTCCAGCCGTTCGAAGGATCTTTCGGGCGATAGATCGAGCAACAGGGATGCGGGTCCCTCTTCCAGCGCATCCCGCAGCGCGGCGGAGTGAGCATAAGCCAGACTGCCTTCAATACCGTGTTGGGAAATGACGAATTCCCCCCGACTGGTCCCTGCCCCCGACTTTGCCGCCACCGATTTGACCGGCGCTCCCGCAAACCGCTCGATAAAGTGCGTGCTCCACCCCACGTCAAATCCGCAATTGGCCGGTCTGAAGGGCACGATCCCCACGCCCTCGGCCTCCAGCCAGGGCACCCATGCCGCGTCGGACCCAAGCCGTTTCCAACTGGCGCCACCCAGCGCCAGGATGGTCGCATCGAACCTTTCGCTATATCGGCGATCCGTCGTTTCGAACCTCAGGGCGTCACCCTCAAACCCGATCCAGCGGTGGCGGGTGAGGATGGTGACGTTCTGAGCTTCCAGCCGCTTCAGCCACGCCCGCAACAACGGTGATGCCTTCATCGCCACCGGAAACACCCGCCCCGAGGAGCCGACAAAGGTTTCGGTTCCCAGACCCCCGGCCCATTTGCGCATGGCGGCATTGTCGAAGTCCCTCAATGCCGGTTCCAGACGCAGTCGCGCTGCCCCAAACCTGGTCATGAACTCATCCATCGGCTCGGCATGGGTGAGGTTCAGCCCCGATTTTCCGGCCATCAGCAGCTTTCGCCCTACCGTCGGCATCGCTTCAAAAACGGTTACGGCGTGCCCCGCTGCCGAAAGCGTTTCTGCTGCCATCAGCCCTGCCGGTCCGCCACCGATGATTGCAATCCGCTTGTTCATATCGTTCGATTCCACCGCCATCCAACCGGGCAGAACACCCTTTTCCCCCGCCTGTCAAACCGTTAGGCTCGCCGTTCATTCTGAGTCATCTCATAGAGCAAAGAGCCCCATCATGTCCGAGTCACGCGCCGACGCGCCCGTTAGTCCCGAAAAGCTCGAAAAGCTGGCCCAGGTTGCGGTTCACACCGGCCTTGGACTGGAAGCGGGGCAGAACCTTCTGATCACCGCGCCGCTGTCTGCCCTGCCTCTGGTGCGCAGGATCACCGAACATGCCTACAAGGCCGGCGCCGGTCTCGTTACCACCATCTATTCCGACGAGGAAACCACTCTCGCCCGCTATCGCTATGCCAGTGATGAAGCCTTCGACCAGGCGGCGGACTGGCTTTATGAGGGCATGGCAAAGGCTTTCGGATCGAACACCGCCCGACTCGCCATCGCTGGCGATAATCCCATGATGCTGGCCAGTGAGGATCCGGAAAAGGTTGCCCGGGCCAATCGCGCCAATTCGATCGCCTACAAGCCCGCAATCAAGAAGATCACCGGTTTCGAGATCAACTGGAACATTGTCTCCTATCCCAATCCGAAATGGGCAAAGCTGGTGTTTCCCGATCTGGGCGAAGACGAAGCCGTGGCCAGGCTGGCCGACGCGATCTTTGCAGCCTCGCGTGTCGATCAGGACGATCCGGTCTCTGCCTGGAAAGCCCATAATGCCGATCTTCATGCCCGGCGCGACTGGCTCAACCAGATGCGTTTCCGTGACCTGCATTTCCGCGCTCCCGGCACCGATCTCGTGGTCGGGCTCGCTGACGATCACGAATGGGCCGGCGGTGCATCGCTGGCCAAGAACGGCATCACCTGCAACCCCAACATTCCCACCGAGGAAGTGTTCACGACGCCCCATGCCCGCCGCGTAAACGGTCATGTTCGCTCGACAAAGCCTCTCTCCCATAACGGAACCCTGATCGAGGACATCGAAATGGTCTTCAAGGATGGGGTGGCGGTCGAGGTTCGCGCCTCGCGCGGTGAAGCGGTCTGGAACAAGGTCCTCGATACCGACGAAGGCGGTCGCCGCCTCGGAGAAGTCGCTCTCGTTCCCCATTCCTCGCCCATCTCGCAATCAGGCGTCTTGTTCTACAACACCTTGTTCGATGAAAACGCCGCGTGCCACATCGCCATGGGCCAGTGCTACACTGAATGCTTTGTGGATGGTGACAAGCTGACCGAGCAGCAAGTGGCCGACAAGGGCGGCAATTCCAGCCTCATCCATATCGATTGGATGATTGGTTCAGGCGAAATGGATATCGACGGCATCACCCAGGACGGCGAGCCTGTTCCCGTTTTCCGCAAGGGTGAATGGGCCAACTGACTTGGCGGGGGGCCGAAACCGGCCCTCCCTCAGCCGGCATCATGGAGCGTAGTATGCACAGAAATGGTTTTCTGACTGCCCTCTTCATCGCCTTGCCAAGCCTTGTGATCGCGCAGGACAAAGCCATCGAATCCAGCGCGGCCTACAGCCATTTCAAACAGGGCTTTACCCAACTCTGCTTTCTCGATGGCGACACTGCGGCGCGGGACTATTACCCTTCGCAAAGCTGGGAGCTAAGCTGGCAATACGAGCATTCCGACGAGATCGAGACCGCCACGCTTTACAAATTCTTTTGTGGATCAGGCGCTTATAACGCCAATCACGTCTATTATCTCGATACCGAATTCGATGGGCCTCAACCGATCGGTTTTGCCATGCCGCATTTCGATGTGATCTATGAAAACGACGACTTTGACGGCGCAGTACTGGATATCCCACTGACTGGCTATGAAAGCACCTCCGTTCTCACCAACTCTGAATTCGATCCCGAAACCGGTACAATCACGAGCCATGCGTTGTGGCGAGGTATTGGTGATGCCTTTTCGAGCGGCACATGGCGCTTCATCAAGGGCAGCTTCGTCCTCAAGTCTTTTGACGTCGATGCCCAATATGATGGCAAACAGCGTCCCAAGCGGCTGGTAAACTTCGAATAGGCAATTGCCGGATGGCCGAACGGAAAACCCGCCCCACCGATCGCGATGTCCATGAGTTCCTCACCTCCGTCGAGCCCGTGCAAAAACGTGAGGATTGCAAGACTCTGATCGCTATCATGCAAAACGTTACCGGCTCGGATCCGGTGATGTGGGGACCTGCAATCGTGGGGTTCGGCGCTTACACCGTTCAATCGGCAAAAAAGCCGTATGATTGGCCGCTAGTCGGCTTTTCACCCCGCAAGGCCAATCTGAACCTTTATATCACGCCCGGTTTTTCCCGGTACGATGAACTGCTGGCAAAACTGGGCACGCACACCCTCGGCAAATCATGCCTGTACATCAGGGCTTTGGCCGATATTGATCTGGCGGTTCTGGAAGAACTGATCGCAGATGCGGTCCGTTATATGCGGGCCACGTATCCCACAAAATGAAGAGACCGCAGCGCCGGGCGGACTGCTGCGGTCTCCGTATATGCTTCCGCCGCGCTGTTGAGGGCTTGGGGGACTACAGCGGAAGCCTGGGTCCGCCGGTGCATGGGCTCGTTTGCCAGTCCAGCAGACGCATCTAATATCGTGCGCCAATGCGGCGACAAAAGGCCGGATCACCGAAGTGTGATGTTTGTCTGCCCTCATGAGCGCCCATTGCACGGCGACCGGGAAACTGCCATGGCTGGAGCAAATAAGAGCAAGAATAGGATATGGGCATGAAACTCGTCACTCCCCCACCGTTGCCGCTGAAATCGTTCTCAGATCCGGTCAAGGCCTGGGAATACGTTTGCGAAATCTATGATCGCAATACCAGCTTCATCCGCGACCACCTGTTCAATCTGATGCAAGGCAAGGTCCCGCCGGGCAAGGTGCGGGCCTTTTATCCCAAGGCCCAGGTGCTTTCGACCAGTTTCCAGCAATACGCCAATTCCCGCCTGGCCTATGGCTTCCTTCACAGCCCCGGGGTCTATCAAACCACGCTCACCCAGCCCGAGCTGTTTCACAAATACCTGATCGAAAACTTCTCGCTGATCCTCAAGAACCATGGCGGAGAGATTGAGATCGGGGAATCCGATACGCCCATTCCGCTGCATTTTGCCGTCGATCCCAAGGAGCGCGTAGAGGGTGAAACGCTCGATGAAGTCGGCGCCCCGTTGAGGGATCTGTTCGATGTGCCCGATCTTGCCCATATGGACGACGAGATCGCCAATGGCACCTTCATCCCCCCTGCGGGCGGCCCCTACCCTCTGGCTGCCTTCACCGGCCCACGGGTCGATTATTCGCTGCACCGCTTGCATCACTATATGGCCACGACGCCGGACCATTTCCAAAACTTCGTGATCTTCACCAATTATCAGTTCTACATTGAGGAATTTACCCGCCTCGCCCACCAGTGGATGAGCGAGGGGCACGAATTTTACGAAAGCTTCGTTGAGCCCGGCAACGTCATCACCATGAATACCCGCCTGGGTGGTGGCACCGTCGGCACCCCGCCCGCACGCCAGTCACAGATGCCGGCCTACCATCTGACCGCCTCCAATGGTCGCGGCATCACGATGATCAATATCGGCGTCGGCCCGTCCAACGCCAAGACCGCAACCGACCATGTCGCCGTGCTGCGGCCCCACGCCTGGCTGATGCTGGGGCACTGCGCCGGGTTGCGCAATTCCCAGTCCCTGGGCGATTACGTGCTGGCGCATGCCTATGTGCGCGAAGATCACGTCCTTGATGACGACCTTCCTGTCACCGTTCCCATCCCGGCGCTTGCTGAAATTCAGGTCGCCCTTCAGGACGCGGTAGCTGAAATCACGGATCTCGAAGGCCTTGAAGCCAAGGCGATCATGCGCACCGGTACGGTGTTCACCATCGACAACCGCAATTGGGAACTGCGCGATCAGAACGAGATTGTGCGCCGTCTGTCCCAGTCCCGGGCCATCGCACTGGATATGGAAAGCGCCACGATCGCAGCCAACGGGTTCAGGTTCCGGGTGCCCTATGGCACGCTTTTGTGCGTTTCCGACAAGCCGCTGCATGGCGAATTGAAGCTGCCCGGAATGGCGTCCGATTTTTATCGTACGCAGGTCAACCGACACTTGCTGATTGGTCTCAAGGCGATGGAAATCTTGCGCAACGAGCCTATTGCCCGGCTCCATTCGCGCAAACTGCGCTCCTTCGCCGAAACTGCCTTCCAATAGAAAAAAAGGCGCCTCTGGAGAGTTTCCGGAGGCGCCTCTTGTTTACCGGTCCTTGAGAGCCAGGCTTTCGCTGACCGTCACCGCCGCCATATTGACGATCCCCCGGCTGGTGACCGAAGGCGCAAGGATATGCGCCGGGCTTTTGGTTCCCATCAGGATCGGCCCAACCGGAAGCGCATTGTTCATTTCCTTGAGCAAGGTCATGGAAAGGTTGGCGCTTTCCAGATTGGGGAAGACCAGGAGATTGGCTTCACCCTTGAGAACCGAGTCTGGAATATAGCGCTCGCGCAGCGTTTCATTGAGGGCGAGATCGCCCTGCAATTCGCCCTCGACAATCAGATCGGGGGCCACCTGCTTCAGCTTTTCATAGGCGCTTTTCATTTTCAGCGCCGTGGTTCCGGTTCGCGATCCGAAATTGGAATAGCTCAACAGCGCTGCCTTGGCCTCGATGTTGAAGCGGCGCAGATGGTCGCGCGCCTGCAACGTGATCGAGACGATTTCGTCTTCGGTCGGGTCCATATTCACATAGGTGTCCGCTAGGCAGAACACCCCGCGCGACATGATGAGCATCGACAGCGCCGATACGTCCTGCACGCCCTCGGCGAGGCCGATCACCGACTTGATGTCGCGCACATGCTTGATGTAGCGCCCTTCCAGCCCGCAGATCAGCCCGTCCGCCTCGCCCCGCTTGACCGCCAGCGCCCCGATCACCGTCGTGTTGGTGCGCACGATCGTTCGAGCCGTATCCGGCGTGACCCCGGACCGCCCCACCAGCGAATGGAACAGCGATACATATTCCTTGTAGCGCGGGTCATCCTCGGGGTTGATGATCTCGAAATCCCGGCCCGGCTTGAGTTGAAGCCCCAGCCGCTCGATCCTTTGGTCGATCACGTAGGGCCGCCCGATCAGGATCGGCTGCGCGATTTCCTCGTCGAGGATCACTTGCGTGGCGCGCAGCACCCGTTCGTCCTCGCCATCGGCGAAAGCCACCCGCTGCCCGGCCCCCTTGGCGCGCTCGATCATCGGCTTCATCACCATCCCCGAGCGGAACACGAAGCGATTGAGGCTGTCCTTATAGGCCGCAAAATCCTCGATCGGACGCTGGGCCACACCGGTGTCCATTGCCGCCTTGGCCACGGCAGGGGCGATGCGCATAATCAGGCGCTGATCGAACGGATTGGGAATCAGATAGTCGCGCCCGAAGGTCGAGGGTGTTCCCGGCGCCGCTTCAAGAACCGGCTCATGGGCCAACCTGGCGATCGCATGGGCCGCCGCGGCCTTCATTTCCTCGTTGATGGTCGTCGCTCCGACGTCGAGCGCGCCACGGAAGATGAACGGGAAACACAGAACGTTGTTGACCTGGTTCGGGTAGTCCGACCGGCCCGTGCAGATCATCGCATCAGGACGTTCTTCCTGCGCGATTTCCGGCATGATTTCCGGAACAGGGTTGGATAGCGCCAGGATCAGCGGATCGGGCGCCATCTCGCGCAGCATTTCCCGCTTCAGCGCTCCGGCGGCCGAAAGTCCAAGGAAGATATCAGCGCCTTCCATTACCTCGGCCAGCGAGGTCTTGTCGGTGTCCTGGGCAAACGAACCGCGCCAGCGGTCGACGGTATTGTCACGCTTGGTGGTCACCAGCCCTTCGCGATCCGCCACCCAGATGTTTTCGCGCTTCGCGCCCACGGCAATCAGCATATTGAGGCAGGCAATCGCGGCGGCGCCTGCGCCGGACGTGCAGATCTTGACCTTGGAGATATCCTTGCCGGCAATCTGCAACCCGTTGAGGATTGCGGCGGCGACAATGATAGCCGTGCCATGCTGATCGTCATGGAACACCGGAATGGGCATGCGCTCTCGCAGCGCTTCCTCGATCTCGAAACAATCGGGTGCCTTGATGTCTTCGAGATTGATCCCGCCGAAACTCGGCCACATCGGAGCGACGGTTTCGATGAATTTCTTGGGATCTTCTTCGTCGATCTCGATATCGATCGAATCGATGCCGGCGAACTTCTTGAACAGAACCGCCTTGCCTTCCATGACCGGTTTGGAGGCCAGGGCGCCGATATTGCCAAGACCCAGAACCGCAGTGCCATTGGAAATCACCGCAACGAGGTTGCCTCGCGCTGTGTATTTCGCCGCCGCCTGCGGATCGCGCGCAATCTCTTCACACGGCGCAGCCACTCCGGGCGAATACGCCAACGCCAGATCGCGCTGATTGGCCAACGGCTTGGTCGCTGCAATCTCGATCTTGCCGGGCTTGGGATACTGGTGGAAATGCAGCGCAGCTTCTTGGAGCGCCTTCTGCGGATCGCGCGGTTCGTCGGTCATTCCCTCTCCTTGAATTGATGGCTGATACCTGCCACCAATCATAGATAATTGGAAGCTGGCGCGCTGATCTTTTCCGCTATGCGGCCAATCTGCGGGACAAATTGGTGTTCTTCGTGCTGGGTTTTAGCGCGTCGGCCAGGACGAGGAAAGAAGCGAGCTTGAGGGGCGGTGAAAACAGATACCCCTGAGCGAACGCCACGTTCTTTGAACGCAGGTACAACGCCTGCGCCTGCGTTTCGACGCCCTCGCCGACGATTTCGATACCCAGTTCCCGCCCCATGGAAATCAGCCCGTCCACCACCGGCACCGGCACATTGGGATCCTTGATCATCTCGACAAAGATCTTGTCGATCTTGACGATATCGATGCCGAGGGTCTGAAGATCGGCCAGGTTGGAATGCCCGGTTCCCGCGTCGTCCATGGCGATCCGCACACCCAGCTTGTGCATGGCGGTGATAACCCTGTTGGCAGCGTTGCGGTCATCCAGTGGGCGGCGTTCGGTGATCTCAAAGACAAGCTGGCGGTAGGAAATTCCGCTCCCCTCGAATATCGACTGGATATCGTCGACGATCGACCCGTCGCGGAAATGCCCTTCGAAAAGATTGATCGAAATCTTGAAGTCGGGAATTTCGCGGCAAAGGTCTTCAAGGTCGTAGCGGACTTGCTCCATCAGGCTCAGCGTCATCGGAATCGCCAGCCCGGACATTTCCGCATAGTCAATAAAGACCGCTGGCGGAACGATCTCCCCGTTTTTCCTGACCCACCGGATCAGGACTTCGCAGCCGCTGATCTTTCCGGTCCTGAGATTGATCACCGGCTGGTAATAGGGTTTCATCTCACCGGCTACGATGGCCCGCTCCAGGTCGAACGCGACAACATCGGCCTTGCGCACATACTGGATGGCGAGGATCAGCACCAGGATGCCCATAAAGCACGCCGCAATCGTGAAGCCGACATCGAGTTGCGCGTAATCGGCGCGCACTTGCGAAAAGGAGATGCGCGCCTCCACTTTCACCGGAATGTCTCCGGCAAAGGACCGTGCGGCAAGATAGTCTTCGCTGCGCCCCCCGCCCGGTCCAGCGGATTGGTCGCCCCGTAACAGGATCGGGGCGCCATCGGTCAGGGACACTTGCAAATAGCCGATGTCGCTCAGGAGCGGCACGGCTTGGCGCATCAACATCGGTGAGGCCAGCACCAGCGCAGACACTGTGCGCTCTCGCCCGAAACGCTGGGTGATCTTGAGCAACGGCGTGTCGCCGTCCATGGTGACGACGCTGAGGGTTTCGGTCGATCCCGGGATCGTCAGTTCCCCGGAAAGGACACGGTAAGCGGCTGCATGCTCGTACGCAGCGCAATAGCGCACTCCGTCGCTATTTTCGACGAGGACTTGCCGCAAAAACGGATTGCCCGCCAGTTCATGCTCGACATTGTCGAGAAAGGTGGCTGCGCACAGCGAGGGACTGCTGGCCAGAATGCGGCGCAACGACTGGATGCCGTCATGCACCGTTGCCTGAGAATCATGGGTGATGGCGTCGACTGTCGCCTGCAGGTTGGCGGTCTCGCGCACCGTCACATATCGATCCAGCAGATGATCGACAGCGACCACCGGCAGAAATGCCAGCAGCGCAACCACCAGCCAAATCAATTGCGAAAAGCGCGACCGCAAGACCCTGCCCGCTAAAACCGACCCCAGAGGGCGATAGTAGCGGGCAAGGCTTTAACTGCCCATTAAGAGAGCGTCACGCTCCTGGGCCCGCAGCGTTAGCTGGATTTCTTTTCCGCAGGCAGATTGAGGCGGAGATGCAGCTCGCGTAATTGCTGGGTCGATGCTTCGCTGGGCGCTCCCATCAGCAAGTCTTCCGCCTGCTGGTTCATGGGGAACAGCGTGATTTCACGCAGGTTCTGCACGCCACACAACAGCATCACAACCCGGTCCACACCAGCCGCCATGCCGCCATGCGGCGGTGCGCCATACTGGAACGCCCGATAGAGCCCCCCGAAACGCTCTTCCACATCGCTGCGCGACAAGCCGACCTTTTCGAAGGCTGCAACCATGGTCTCGGGCTGCTGGTTACGAATGGACCCGGATGCGATTTCAAAACCATTGCACACAGCGTCGAACTGGTAGGCCTTGATCGACAACGGGTCCTCACCGTCCAGGGCAGCCTTTCCACCCTGAGGCATCGAGAACGGATTGTGCGCGAATTCGAGCTTTTTCTGCTCTTCGTCCCACTCATAGAAGGGGAAATCGACGATCCAGCACAGAGCGAAACTGTCGAGATCGATCAGGTCCAGATCCTGTCCGATCTTCGTGCGCGCCGCGCCGGCAAAACTGTGAAACTTGGACGGAATGCCGCAAACGAAGAATACCGCGTCACCGTCTTCAAGGCCAAGCTGCGTGCGGATCGCTTCCGCCCGTTCTTCGCCGATATTCTTGGCGATCGGGCCAGAACCGGCGCCGTCCTTGAAGAAGATATAGCCCAGCCCCGGCTGTCCTTCGCCCTGGGCCCAGGCATTCATGCGATCGCAGAAGGCACGGCTGCCGCCCGTTGGTGCAGGAATAGCCCAGACTTCAACCTTCGGGTCTCCCGCGATCTGACCGGCAAACACCTTGAAGCCGGAATCGCGGAAATGATCCGTCACATCCTGCATCTCGATCGGATTTCTCAGGTCCGGCTTGTCGGTCCCGTATTTTCTGATCGCCACGTCGTAGGGAATACGCGGGAACTGCTGAGTGACCTTCTTGCCCTCGGCGAACTCTTCGAACACGCCACGCAGCACAGGCTCCATTGTGTCCCAGATTTCCTCCTGGGTCACAAAACTCATTTCCAGATCGAGCTGGTAGAACTCCCCCGGGAGGCGGTCAGCTCGCGGGTCCTCGTCGCGGAAACAAGGCGCGATCTGGAAGTAGCGGTCAAACCCGGCAACCATAAGTAGCTGCTTATACTGCTGGGGGGCCTGTGGCAGCGCGAAGAACTTGCCCGGATGGATGCGGCTGGGCACCAGAAAGTCCCGCGCCCCTTCCGGCGACGAGGCCGTCAGGATCGGTGTTGAATACTCGCCGAATCCGATGTCAGTCATGCGGTTGCGCATCGACGCGATGATCTTGGTGCGCTTGACGATATTGGCGTGCAGTGTTTCGCGGCGCAGATCGAGGAACCGATAGCGCAGGCGGATATCTTCAGGATAATCGGGCTCGCCGAAAACCGGCAGCGGCAATTCGGCTGATTGCCCCAGCACTTCGATTTCGCGGATGAACAGTTCGACTTCACCCGTCGGCAGGTTCTTGTTGGTCGTTTCCGGGGTGCGTGCCTTGATCTCCCCATCCACGCGCACCACCCATTCGGCGCGCAAGGTCTCGGCCAGTTTGAAGGCCGGAGAGTCCGGATCGACCACACACTGGGTCAGCCCGTAGTGATCACGCAGGTCAATGAACAACAGGCCGCCGTGATCGCGGATCCTGTGCACCCACCCCGAGAGGCGGGCCGTAGTGCCGACATCCGCCTTTGTGAGCTGGGCGCAGGTGTGCGAACGATAGCGATGCATCACATGAAGTCTTTCGAAAAACGGAGTGGGAATTTTGCCCGGAAAAGCGCATGTGGCACCCAAAATGTCAAGCGCGATCAGCCAACCTGCCGTTTCCGCTCTTACATTCGAGGTGCGTTCTGGACGTCGATTGACCCGGCTGCATCCCCGTGCGTCCAGTAAACGCATTCCTTTCTTTGCGACGCTGCGTCATTGCTGCTAGGACACCGGCAATCATTGTTAACTGGATAGCGATTCAATGCAGGTCATTACAACAACGCAGGCGCTTGAGGCGTTCTGCAAGGACGCTGCAACCCACGATTTCGTCACTGTCGATACGGAATTCTTGCGCGAAACAACCTACTGGCCGAAGCTTTGCCTGCTTCAGGCCGCTACCCCCGATCAGGCCGTGATCATCGACCCGCTGGCCAATGGGCTCGATCTTGCGCCCTTTGCGGCGCTCCTGGTCAATCCCGACGTCACCAAGGTCTTCCACGCCGCTCGGCAGGATATCGAGATATTCGTGAAAATGTTCGGTATCGTTCCCCAGCCGCTCTTTGATACGCAGGTGGCGGCCAGCGTTTGCGGGCATGGCGATTCGGTGTCCTATGACAATCTGGTGCGCGCCATCGTTGGCGAACAGATCGACAAGAGCTCGCGCTTCACCGACTGGTCGCACCGTCCGCTGACTGAAAAGCAGCTCACTTACGCGCTCGCCGACGTCACGCATCTGCGCAACATTTACGTGCAGTTGCGTACGGAAATCGAAAAGGCCAAGCGTGGAGCCTGGGTCGCCGACGAAATGGCGATCCTTGAAAATGTCGACACCTATGTGGTCCGCCCCGAAGATGCGTGGAAGCGAATCAAGGCCCGCGTCAACCGGCCGCTCGATCTGGCTGCCCTGCAAGCCATCGCCGCATGGCGTGAGCGCCGGGCGCAGCAGAACGACCAGCCCCGCGGGCGCATCCTCAAGGATGACGCCGTAGCGGAACTGGCTGTTCAGCGTCCCACCTCACCCGACGCTTTTGAAAAGCTTCGCGCCGTTCCGCGCGGCTATGGCCGATCTTCGGCAGCGGCCGAACTGATCGAAACCATTAAATCCGTCGAGAAGCTGGACAAGGCCTCGCTACCCAAATTGCCCGAGAGGCCGCGTGGCCCCTCGCCCAAGGGGGCGGTCGGCGACTTGTTGCGGGTGCTGTTGAAGTCGGTCGCTGATGCCAATGGCGTTGCGACGCGCATCATCGCCAGTTCCGACGATATCGATGCCATCGTGCTCGATGACGATGCCGATGTCGAAGCCCTGAAGGGCTGGCGCCGTAAGCTGTTTGGCGAGAAAGCATTAGCGGTTAAGCATGGCCGCCTCGCCTTGGCCGCGACCCGCAAGGGCGTTGTGGAAGTTCCCGTCGAGATCGGCTGAGGCTTACTCAGTCGACCTCGATCGTCCCATCGTCCAGCCCGGCCTCGATGGCCAATTGGTTCTGCCGTCCTCGCATCCGATCGCCATCGAGGAACGCCAGGTCGGATGGCAAGTGCAGGACCAGCGTCTTGCCCTCAAGCGAAAAATGCGTACGCGGCAGGATGCCCGGCATGGCTGCTGCCAGCGGGTACGCAACCCGAAAATAGGCAGCCAGTTGCCGCGATCGCTTTTCCATCGTGGGCCCCGTCAGTTCCAGCAGTTGTGAGCTTTCGCTCTTTTGCTTGAACCCCATGTACCGGAACGCCAACGTACGAGCGAGAAAAGCCCGTCCCGCATGGCTGACGCCGACGATATCGGAAAATGCCACCATCTGGATGCTTTGTTCGCCCCGATAATCGGGATGCGTCCGCCAGCCGATGTCGGACATGTAGCAGGCCGCTTTGCGCAATCGTTGCTCGTCGCCGGTCTCTGTGATGCCAATCAGCTTAAACAGTTGATTGCTGCCCTCGATCAGTTCGCCGCAAAACTCCGGCGCCCGCGACCGGAGCAGCGAGATTTCCTCAGCTGCCTGCAACAGTGGATCAAGCGCCCGGTCTTCAGCGCTCAGCCGGTCATAAAGATAGCCTTCGCGTACGCCGAGGGCAGAAAAAACAACCTCGTCGAACTGTCCGGCTTGCAAGACTTCCGCCAGAACGGCTGCCCCGTATGGCAACAGGTCCTTTCGCGAACCCGATACGGTTTCAATGCCCTTGAGCAGCCGCTTATCCCCATTGCCTGCGATCAGGGCGTTGCAGAGCGGCAGGATATCCTTGGTGGCTACCGTATAGTCCTGCACCATGTGCAGGGGATACTTCTGCTGTGTCTGATGCAGTTTGGCCAGCGCACGCCACGTGCCGCCGACAGCAGCGAAAGACTTATAGCGCCCTGCCCCCAACAGTTCGGAGCCGGCCAGCCGCTCGCGGATGATCGCGGCTGCGGCCGGCACCTCCATCTGACTGTCGTCCTGCAGACGGATCACACCCAGTTCGTGGGTTTCCACCTGGGTATCTTTGCCTTCGTGGACCTTGGCGAGTTCAAGGCTGCCGCCGCCCAGGTCACCGATAATACCCTTGAAATCAGGCATGCCTGACATGACGCCCAGCGCCGCGAAATGAGCTTCCTCGGGACCGCTGAGCACCCTCACCGGCACGCCGATCACGTCTTCAACTTTCCTGGCGAAGTCCTGCCCGTTGCTGGCATCGCGCGTTGCCGATGTCGCAATCGCGAACACCTCGCCCACTTCCATCAATTTACAAACCAGAGCAAACCTGCGGATGGCTTTGAGGGCACTGGCCATGGAGGTATCGGCAAGGCGACCCGTCGCCGCCACGCCGCGTCCGAGCGTGCTTGATGATTTCTCGTTGTAAAGCACCGTGAGCGAGCGGGCATGCCGTTCATAAACGACAAGCCGCACCGAGTTTGAGCCGATATCGAGAACGGCGACAGGTCTCGCTCCGGAAAGGCGTCCCTGCCCTGCCGGATCGGATTCGAGGCTCCAGAATCGAATCAAGGGTTAGTGTCCTCATCCTCATTGTCCCCGTGCAGCGCGCTGCCGCGGCCGGACAGGGAGGGATTGGTCATGAAATATTCATGGGCATTGAAGGGTTCTTCCTCATGGCCAGGCACGACCCTTTGGGCAGTGCCATCGGGAAGCACTTCCCAACTCTGCTGGTTGTCACGAAGATTGGCTACCATGATGCGGTCGAGTATCTGCCTGTGAACCGTTCGATTCTTTATGGGCACCAATGTCTCCACCCGCCAGTCCAGATTGCGCGGCATAAGGTCCGCCGACGAGATGTAAACGGCGGCATCACGGGACGGCATTTCGCCTCCGTTGCCGAAGCAATAGATGCGTGAGTGCTCCAGAAACCGTCCAACAATCGATTTCACCCGGATGTTGTCGGAAAATCCGGGAATGCCCGGTCGCAGGCAGCATATGCCCCGCACCACCAGTTCAACCTTCACCCCCGCCTGGCTGGCCTCATACAGCGCATCGATGATTTGTGGGTCGACCAGCGCGTTGCATTTGAACCAGATCGCCGCCGGCTCGCCGCGCCGCGCCAGTTCAATCTCGGCCGCAATGTGATCCATCAGGGTCCCGCGCAGCGAAAATGGCGAGATTGAAATGGCTTCCAGTTCGCTCGGCCTTGCATAGCCGGTGATAAAGTTGAACACCCGCGCCACGTCCCGCGTAATCACCGGATCGGCGGTGAAATAGCTCAGGTCGGTGTAAATCTTGGCCGTGACCGGATGATAATTGCCCGTTCCCACATGGCAGTATGAAACCAGCTTGCCTTTCTCTCGGCGCACAACCTGGCTGAGCTTGGCGTGGGTCTTGAGCTCGATGAACCCGAATACCACCTGCACACCGGCCCGTTCCAGGTCGCGCGCCCAGCGGATATTGGCCTCCTCGTCAAAGCGCGCCTTGAGCTCGACCAGTGCCGTCACCGATTTGCCGACCTCAGCGGCTGCGATCAGCGCCTTGACGATCGGGGAGTCCTTTGACGTTCGGTAGAGCGTTTGCTTGATCGCTACCACTTCGGGATCACGCGCCGCCTGCGCAATGAACTGGGCCACCACATCGAAGCTTTCATAGGGGTGGTGGACGACGATGTCTTTTTCCTGGATTGCGGCGAAACAATCCCCGTGATGGTCCCGGATTCTTTCCGGAAAGCGCGCGTGATAGCGCGGAAATTTCAGCTCCGGGCGGTCCAGATCACAGAGCTTCCCGGCATCGGCGAGCGCCATGAACCCATCAACTGCAAATGTATCTTCGGCCGAAATGCCCAGTTCTTCCGCAATCAACCGCTTGAGTGATCGGGGCATGGAGCGTTCGATTTCAAGCCGGATGACTTGTCCCCGCCGCCGCTGCCGCAACGCGGATTCAAATTCGACCACGAGGTCCGCTGCCTCGTCGTCAATTTCGATTTCGCTGTCGCGCACAATGCGGAAAGAGCCGTATCCGACAATGCTATAGCCGGGAAAGATCTTGTGGAAGAACAGTTTGACCATCGTTTCGACGGTCACCATCTCCACCTGCCGGTCGGAAATAGCTGAAGTCGGCAGCTTGATGAAACGGTCGAGATTGGTCGGAATGCGCACCAGTGCGGTCAGCCGGGAATTGTCCGTCACCCTGTCGAGCTGGAACGCCAGGGCAAATCCCAGATTGGGAATGAACGGAAAGGGGTGCGCGGGGTCGATGGCAATCGGGGTGAGAACAGGAAATACGTCCTCGCGGAAAATCTTTTGCAGGAAGTCGATCTGGTCTTCCATGAGGTCTTCTGCCTCATGGATCACGATGTTCTGCTCGTAGAGCTCCTCGCGGATGGACTGCCAGCGATCCTGCTGTTCAAGGTGCAGGTGCTGGGCCAGCGTCGTGATCTCCTCGATCTGCTCGGAAGGCGTCATACCGTCAGCGCTTTCGCGCGGCAATCCGGCCCGCAACTGTCCCTTGAGCCCGGCCACCCGGACCATGAAGAACTCATCGAGATTGCTGGCTGAAATCGACACGAACCGCAGGCGTTCGAGCAGCGGATGGTTGGGATTGGCCGCTTCCTCCAGCACCCGCATGTTGAACTGCAACCAGCTAACCTCGCGGTTTACAAAGCGCGCCGGGCTTGCTCTGAGGGCCTCGATATCGGGGGCCGCTTCGTCGCCGAGAGGATGCTCTTGTGCCATGTCGTCCATTTTTGCCTTCCCGTTGGCCCGTATCAGCGTCGTTCGCGGATGCCTAGCGCTTCAGCCGCGATCACGCGGGTAATCGCGCGACCCCGCGATAGTGACAGTCTGTCGAGCAGGTCGACCAGCGCGACCACTTCCTCCGATGAGCGTTCCATTCGGCCTACCAGATAGGAAATGACTTTTGGATCGACTGACAACTGTCTGTCTGCGAACAGTTTTACGAACATCTGCGACAAGAGGATGTCATCGGGCGCCGTCAGCGAAAAATGTGCGGCAAGGCGCGCTCGCGATTTGACGTCGTTGGTGCGGTAAGGCCAATCGACCACCGGATCACGCGCAGTGATAAGAACGGGTCGTTCATCGCGCATCGACTGGTTGAGCAGGTGAAACAGTCCGGTCTCGTCATATCCGGCGCGATCCGCATCCTCGATCAGCACTGCCCGCTTCCCGCCGGCTGCCGCCAGGGCCTCTACTCCATGAGGTCGCGCTATCACAGCGTCGGCCCGCGCAGCCCAGATTCCTGCCAGGTGCGATTTGCCCGATTTGGGCGCGCCGACCAGCAAGGTCAGCGGCGCCGCCCAATGGGGAAACGCCATGATGTGATCGAAGGCCATCTGATTGCCGTCGCACACCATGAAATCGCTTTCGCTCTGCGCCTCGGTATGGCCCAGTTCGAGAACGAGTTGTTCCCTGCCCGGCATGTTGTCGGCCCTATCGTTCTTTAAGTGCACGTTCATCGGCGGACGTCTCATGAACGGTGATCACAAGGGAGTCCTTCGCGTCGTATAGCGGGCTGTTCTTGTATTTGATCACGGCCCAGCGCACCAGAACCCCGCTGATCGCCGCCAGCGGAACGGCGATGATCACCCCCACCGCGCCAAACAACACGGCAAAGGCAAACAGCGAGAACATCAGCCAGACCGGGTGCACCCCGATGCTTGACCCAACCAGTTTGGGGTAAAGGATGTTGCCCTCCAGAAACTGGCCAAACAGATAAATGGCAAGGATCAGCGAAATCATGATCCAGTCGGGCCAGAACTGAACCAGCGCCACGCCGATCGAAAGCACAAATCCGATCAGCGCCCCCACATAGGGAACAAAGCTGAACAATCCGGCGATCAGCCCGATGGCCAAACCGAAGCTTAACCCGGCCAGAGACAGCGTGGCGGCGTAATAAATGGCCAGAATTCCCACCACCGCGCCCTGCCCGCGCACGAATCCGGCCAGCGCCCGATCCATATCCTTGAACAACGCCCGCATTTCAGCCCGATGGGCCGGCGGGAACAGGTTATCCACGCTTTCCACCATCCTGTCCCAGTCGAGCAGGAGATAGAAGGCCACAACGGGCGTCACGATCATGATGCTGATGGTGCTGATGATGCTCATCGATTGCTGCATCACCTGTCCGGTTATCCCGGTCAGCAGCCCGATTCCATCGGCGAACATCTGCTCCAGCCCACGTTCGAGCTCCAGCATGCGGTCCGGGCCCAGCCATTGTTCGAGACGCGGGATGAGATTTTCGACAAAACCCTGCAATTGCTCGACATAGCCGGGAATATTCCGAGCCAGGCCAAAGGCCTGCTGCAACAGCAGCGGCACAATCAGCAAAAAGGCGGTGATAAGCAGCAATACTGCGACCAGCATGACCACCAGCGTCGCGAATCCGCGGTGAACCCGGCGCCTTTGCAGCCAGTCGACGAAGGGATTGAGCAGATAGGCGAGCGTGATGCCCAGAACGAAGGGCAGCAGAATCCCGCGGAACATCCACAAAAGCAGGCCGAAAATCCCAAGCAGGACAACCCAGGCCGTAATCTGGTTCTTTAGCGACATGGCAGTCCTTGCGCGAAACGTTGTGAGCCGGTAATCCAGCCTTTCCGACATACCGGGCCCTTAAGGGCCGATCAACGTCAAACTTGGTGCCTGGGACTATGGCTCCGGCACCCTACCAAGGATAACGTTCCAAGCCCATGTCCGACGACGCAAACCTGCCATCAAACGGCCTTTCCTACAAGCAGGCCGGCGTCGACATCGATGCCGGCAACGCACTGGTCGAGGCCATCAAGCCTGCGGTCCGATCAACCCGACGTCCCGGTGCGGATGGCGAGATTGGCGGCTTTGGCGGCGTATTCGACCTCAAGGCCGCCGGTTTTTCCGATCCCGTTCTGGTGGCCGCCAATGACGGGGTCGGCACCAAGCTGCGCATCGCCATTGACGCCGGCATCCACGATACGGTCGGCATTGATCTGGTCGCGATGTGCGTCAACGACATCGTGGTGCAGGGCGCCGAGCCCCTGTTCTTTCTCGATTATTTCGCCACCGGCGCACTCGATGTCGAGCAAGGCACGGCCATCGTCAATGGCATCGCCGAGGGCTGCCGACAGGCTGGGTGCGCGTTGATCGGCGGCGAAACCGCTGAAATGCCCGGCATGTACATGAACGGCGATTATGATCTCGCCGGCTTTGCCGTCGGGGCCGCCGAGCGCGGCACGCTCCTGCCTCGCGCCGATATCGCCGCTGGCGACAAGCTCGTCGCCATCGCGTCTTCCGGCGTCCATTCCAACGGCTTTTCACTGGTCCGCAAGATCGTGTCCGTATCGGGACTGTCCTGGTCCGATCCGGCGCCTTTCGCGCCAGAGTCCAGCCTGGGCGAAGCTCTTCTCACCCCCACCCGCATCTACGTCAAACCCATCCTTGATGCGCTGCGCTCCGGGCTGGGCATCAAGGCTCTCGCCCACATCACCGGTGGGGGATTTCAAGAGAACATTCCGCGCGTGCTGCCACAAACCCTTGCGGCCCGCGTCGATCTTGGCGCAATTGCAACGCCAAAAGTGTTTGGTTGGCTGGCCCAGCAGGGCAAAATTGCCGAGCGCGAAATGCTGCGCACCTTCAATTGCGGGGTCGGCATGCTCGCGGCGGTCTCAGCGGCGGATGCCGAGGCGCTGGTTGAAAAACTCGCCGAACATGGCGAAACCGCCAGCATAATCGGCGAACTGGTCGAGCGAACCGGCAATCCGGTGGAATTTTCGGGCTCCCTCCCCCTATGAGCCTGAAAAAGCGCGTCGCCATCCTGATCTCCGGGCGCGGTTCGAACATGGGCGCGCTGATCGAGGCAGCACGAGCCCCCGACTACCCCGCTCAGATCGTTGGCGTATTCTCCAATCGCGCCGCTGCACCCGGCCTCGATGTGGCGCGGTCCGAGGGTATTGCAACGGCTAGCCTGGCCCAAAGCCGCTTTGAAACCCGCCAGGCATTCGATGATGCTCTCACCGCCGTGCTGGAAGAATGGGATGTCGATTTCATCTGCCTTGCCGGCTTCATGCGCATTCTCACGCCGTCGTTCACCAATCACTGGCTGGGCCGGGCCATCAATATTCATCCCTCGCTGCTCCCGGCCTATAAGGGCCTCGATACCCACGCCCGTGCCCTCGCCGATCAAGTCAGCGAAGCGGGCTGCACCGTTCATTTCGTGACGCCGGGGCTCGACGAGGGCCCGTCAATCGCTCAGGCGCGCGTTCCGGTGCTGTCCGATGACACGCCCGACACTCTGGCGGCACGGGTTCTGGAACAGGAACACCTGCTTTATCCCGAGGCTTTGCGTCTCCTTTGCGCTGGAGATGTCACCTACCGGCGATGATGTGATTTCCGGGTCGTGTGCATCACCGATTTTGATGCAGGGTATCGTCACAACTGTTTCGACAACGGGCCAACAGGGGACTAGGCTTCGGCCGCGATACAACAAGGATTGGGAGCGGTTCACCGGCGACCGGCTCCAAAGTGGCAGGCACATGACGACACGTGATTGGTTCCTGATTGGCCTGCTCGGCACCATCTGGGGATTTTCCTTCATTTTCAATGCAATTCTGATACGCGAGATCGGCCCGCTCTGGGTGTCCGGCTTGCGGGTCAGCATCGGCGCGCTGGGCTGCTGGGTTGCGGTGCTGGCGCTGCGGCGCCCGGTGCCGCGCGATCCCGTGCTCTGGGTCAAGCTGGGCCTGCTTGGCGTTCTTGCCTATGCGCTGCCGTTCGCGCTCTTTCCTCTGGCCCAGTCGCATGTCGCCAGTGGCGTGGCCGCTATCGTCAACGCCCTGACCCCTATCGTCACGGTCATCGTGTCCCATTTTTGGCGCGATGGCGAAAAAGCGACCCGGTACAAGTTGATCGGTGTTGCCGCCGGCTTTTCCGGCGCGGCCTTTCTTGCGCTGCCCTCGCTGGCCGGTGGCGGAGCCTCGCAACTGTGGGCCATCGGTGCATGCCTTTCAGCAACCCTTTGCTATGCGCTGTCGCTCAATATCACCCGTAGCTTCAGGGATGTTGAACCTACAGTTTTCGCCGCCATCGCTTTGACCGGTTCGGCGGTCGCTGTCGTCCCGGTTGCCTTGGCCGCCGAGGGCATACCCGTCATCACCCATGCTGAAACCTGGGGTGCCGCGCTTGCGCTCGGGCTGATTGCCACAGCTTTCACTTTCCAGATCATGTACCGAATCCTCCCAAGGGTTGGCGCGACAAACTTCTCCGCCACAACCTTTATCGCCCCTGCGTCGGCCATCATCTTTGGCTTTCTGCTGCTGGGCGAGATCATTCGCCCTACCCATATTCTTGGCCTGCTGGCCATCTTTGTCGGGCTGTTGATGATCGATGGCCGCCTGCCCCGCTGGGCCAGTGCGCGAAAACGGGCACGCGCCAGCTGATCAGCTCCGTGTCGGCTGGATCGGGTCGCCAGGATGCGGCGGGATTTCCGGCTCGGGCGGATGCGGCAACGGATCGCTCGGATTGGGGATTGGGCTGTCTGGTCGGGGCGGAATTGGCTCCGGACGCGGATTTGGAATGGGGGGAATTGGGTCCGGATTGGGTACGTCCGGGCCGGGGTTGTCGGGCTGGGGATCGGTCATTGATCGTCTCCTTTGGACGTCAACGCAGCGTTCGTATCCGCCGTTCCCTGCCTGCTGAACGCATCGCGGACCGAGCCCCGCGATCCCGCCCGAAGCAGCCTACAACCGCTTATCCTTTGATAACGCCTTATAACAGTATCCCTGGCGTCGTCACCCATCCCCCGGTCAAGTTTGATTGCCCGTCCAGTGGCTTGCCTTGCCTGCGCGTGCATTCGGCTCGGCAGAGAACCCCATATTGCGGAACGAAACCCTGCTGTGTCCATTCCCCGTCGGAGTGCAGTTGCCGATCGGTGGCCGCCCCCACTGGTGGGCCCAAAGACGGGAGGGTCTTGGGTCCCTGCACTTGCTCTGGCCCCACGGGTTCTCCCTCCGGCATAGGGTCTTCACCCGGGCCAAACCGATCCTGCGCAAGGCCACCGCAGGGGAAAGCAGAGGAAGGGCGAAACAGGTCCAGCCCTTCCTCTTGCCTTCCAGCCCTTGTTCGGCCCAATCGAATCTCAATGTCCTTAAAAAAACGGGCCGGACGCTTCCAATGGGGGCATTTGAAGCAGTCCGACCCTGCCCCGAGCGGGGAGGTCCGCCGCAACCGAGGTCCGGATTTCGTGACTAGAAAATGCGGCTTTGATGGGGCACGTTCCCAAGCGATGAAACCCTATGGTGCATAAAACTTCTCATGCAATTGGCGGATCGGTCCGGCGAACTCCTCTACCGGCCCCATTACATCGGCGTCCTGCAGAACATCACGGATCGACAGCGGACGCACCGGCGACGCTGGAGCATTGAGTTCGACCAACCACTCTCCCAACTGCTGGACTGAAGACGCATACACGATGCGGCCCAACCCCACCCATCCGTGCGCGGCGGCGCACATGGGACAGTGTTCTCCGGACGTATAGACCGTAGCCCTGGCCCTCTCGTCGGGCGCGAGATGTTCCGCCGCCCACCGCGCGATGGCGAACTCCGGGTGCCGCGTCCGGTCGCCGCCGGAAACCCGGTTCCGGTCTTCGAACAGAACCTGGCCACTGCTTGAAACCAGCACCGATCCGAACGGTTGATCCCCGTGCTCCAGCGCTTCCGTCGCCAGTTCGACGCAGCGCTGCAAATGCTTACGGTCCACTTCACTGATCATCGTGTTTCCCTTTCCAATTCGCATCTGATCGGCATTTTAGCCGCCCCGTCGCGCGTCCGCCACAAGAGGCCAATTCGATATCTGGGGTGATGATGGCGAGCATATGTCGCACCCCAAGCAGTTCCATCCCGACGACTTCCAGGAACGTTTCCGAATTCGCTCGATACGGTTCATTACCTCTCAGTAAACCCCTTGTTTGTCTGACATTTCCTGACCCCAGATAATCACGAGGTTGCTTTGAAAAATCCTGCGCATCCTCTAGGTCCTACAAGATTATCCATCGATTATTCAGGCGATCTGGCACTGAAACTTGCAAAATCGCCCCGATAGGGTACAAACGTTGCGCTGCCGCAGCAGCTTCACCGGGCTTGCGTCGCCCAGACGCTCTTTGACCATCCTGGTTCGCCCCTATCGGCCCTTGGCCGGACAACGTTCGTGCAATTGCATGCGCCATGGCGTCCTTCGCCAGGGTTGGCTCTGCTTTTTTGCAATTTGCATGACTAGCAACGTAGGACATATGCAACTCCAACAATTGGGGACTCCCCTCACACTTTTTCTTCTCTTTGCCTTCTTCGGAATCACCTTCCTCATATCGCTGTCGATTGGACGAAAACGGGAGAACGCCGATAACTATATGACCGCCGGAAACAGGGTCGGGTTCGGTGTCTCCGCCGCATCGATGACAGCGACGTGGATCTGGGCGTCTTCCCTCTACGCCTCGGCCACCTCCGGTTATACGTACGGCGTTTCCGGCCCCATCCATTACGGCCTTTGGGGTGCGCTGATGATCCTATTCATCTACCCCTTCGGCAAACGCATCCGTTCACTGGCCCCTGAGGCCCATACCCTGGCCGAAATCCTCTATGCCCGCCACGGGCGCTCCAGCCAGTTGATCCTCGCCGGCTCCAACATTTTAGGCAGCCTGCTCAGCCTAACGTCCAATTTCATCGCTGGCGGCGCGCTGATCGCCATGCTGTCGCCGCTGTCGTTTTCGACCGGCATCCTCATTATCGCCAGCGGCATTCTGCTCTACACGTTGTGGTCGGGCCTCAGAGCGTCCATTCTCACCGACTTCATCCAGGTGTGCGGCATGCTTGGCGCGGTCGCTATCATCGTACCCGCAGTCTATTTCCTCGCCGGCGGCCAAGCGATTTTCGAACAGGGTGCGGTCAATCTCACCGCCGAACAGCAGAGCTTTTTTTCCTCGGACGCCTTCTTCAATCAGGGCGCCCCGTATATCGCCGCCGTTCTGGCCTATGCCATCGGCAACCAGACCATCGCTCAAAGGCTCTTTGCGGTTCGCGAAGACATGATCAAGCCGACATTCATCACCGCCACCATCGGATATGGGGCCACGGTGATCGGTGTCGGCATGCTGGGCGTTCTGGCACTGTATATCGGTATTGAACCGCTCGATGGCGACGTCAACAACCTCGTGCCGCAATTGGCCGCCTCCTATCTCGGCGTCGGCTTGCTGTGTGTGTTCTTCGTGATGATCATTGGTTCGCTGGCCTCGACCGCGGACTCGGACCTTTCGGCCCTGTCCTCGATCATGATGGCTGACATCTATGGCCGCAACGTCGCCAAGGGCAAAGCAAACCCCAAGCTGATGCTCCTGATCGGGCGAATGACGATGATCATCGCAACCGGTATTGCCCTGTTCTTTGCCAGCAATCAGTTCAATATCCTTGAACTTCTGGTGCTGGTTGGCGCGATCTGGGGAGCCCTCGTCTTCCCCGTCATCGCCAGTTTCTACTGGAACAAGGTCACCAATGCCGCCTTTACCATTTCGGTACTGAGTGGGCTCGCCGTATTCTTCGCTGTTCGATTTGAGTTCGTTCAGCTCCAGGGTGCGCTGGCCATCGGCAGTGATGTTCTGGCGTCGGCTGGCGTTGGCGTTATCGCCGGACTGATGGCGTTCGGATTTTTCGGACGCAAGGTCGGCCTTACGCTGGGGGTGGTGGCCGCCATTGCCGTGCTGCCATTCGGCATCGGCTTTCTCCACACCTATCCGGTGCTGACGGCCTCTCTGCTCGCCTATGCGGTCAGTGCCATCGTTTGTGTCGGCCTTTCGCTTGGCAACGCAGACCTGTTCGACTTTTCAACCATCAAGAAAAGGACCGGCAACTTCGACAAGACCGAAGTTGCGGCCTGAACCAGAAAGGAAAACTACATGTCTCCCTCGTTTATGAGCTTTTATGTCCTGATGTGGCCGGCCGCGGTTGCGGCAATCCTGTTCGTTCTCGTGCGCGCCTTTGGCGGTGAATGGAAAAAGGCCCGCCGCCTGGGGCGCTCCCTCGTCTGACCAGACATAAAAATTGGGCCCCGAAATCGGGGCCCGTTTTTTATGTGCGGCGTATGGAGATAAAAGCGTTATTCGAGTTCGAGCTTCGCCTTGAGGATCTCGTTGACCGCCTGCGGATTGGCCTTGCCGCCTGTCTGCTTCATCACCTGCCCCACAAACCATCCCAGCAGCCCTGGCTTGGACTTGACCGCTTCCACCTGCCCCGGATTGCCGGCGATGATCTCATCGACGATCTTCTCGATCGCCCCGGTATCCGAAACCTGCTTCATGCCACGAGTTTCGACGATTTCCGCCGGATCGCCACCTTCCGCCCAGACGATCTCGAACAGGTCCTTGGCAATCTTGCCTGAGATTTCGCCCTTCCCGATCAGATCGATGATGCCGCCAAGCTGATCCGCGCTAACGGGGCTGGTGGTCACGTCGATGCCTTCCTTGTTGAGGCGGCCGAACAACTCGTTGATCACCCAGTTCGCAGCCAGCTTCCCGTCGCGGCCTGCAGCCACCTGTTCAAAGAAGTCTGCCGATGCCCGGTCAGACACGAGCACACTCGCGTCGTAATGGGAAATTCCATAGCTCTCGATGAAACGAACGCTTTTTTCATCCGGCAGTTCGGGAAGATGCTTGGCCAATTCCGCGATGAAGGCATCGTCGAATTCGAGCGGCAGCAGGTCGGGATCGGGGAAATAGCGATAGTCGTGCGCTTCTTCCTTGGTCCGCATCGAACGGGTTTCGCCGCTCTTGGGATCGTAAAGCCGGGTTTCCTGTTCGATGCTCCCGCCATCTTCCAAAATGCCGATCTGTCGCCGCGCTTCATATTCGATCGCCTGACCGGCAAACCGCACCGAGTTCACGTTCTTGATCTCACACCGCGTGCCGAATTCGCCGCCGGGACGGCGGACGGAAACGTTGACATCGGCCCGCATGGAGCCTTGCTCCATATTACCGTCGCAGGTTCCCAGATATCGCAGGATCGTGCGCAGTTTGGACAGATACGCCCGCGCTTCATCCGACGAACGCAGATCGGGCTTGGAAACAATTTCCATCAGCGCCACGCCCGAACGGTTGAAGTCGACAAAGCTCATGGAGGGATGCTGATCGTGAATCGACTTGCCCGCATCCTGCTCAAGATGCAGCCGCTCGATGCCGATCTCGACCTCACCATCCTCGCCCATGTCGAGCAACACCTTGCCCTCACCGACGATGGGGTCCTTGAACTGGGAAATCTGGTAGCCTTGCGGCAAGTCGGGATAGAAATAGTTCTTGCGGTCGAACACCGAGCGCTTGTTAATCGCTGCTTTCAGGCCCAACCCGGTGCGAACGGCCTGCCGCACGCATTCCTCGTTGATCACCGGCAGCATGCCGGGCATGGCCGCATCGACAAAGCTCACATTCGCGTTTGGCGCATTGCCGAACTGTGTGGACGACCCGGAGAACAGCTTGGATTCGGAGGTTACCTGAGCATGAACCTCCATCCCGATGACGATCTCCCAATCGCCAGTGGCGCCGGAAATGAAATATTTGGGGTTGGGTGTGCGTGTGTCGACAATGGTCATGCGATAGCGGTCCTGATCCCGAAGTCTCCGGATCAGTGGCGACCCGGCTGAATATGTGAAATGGGGATAAAACAAATGCCCCATAGAGGCTAGGGGCTGCCCTCAAAAAGTACGCTCAACACTTGTCGAATGACGGTTTCAGTGCGCCTCGACGACGAGTTGCTTTTCCATGCGGACTTTTTCGATTCTCTGGCCCAACAAGCGTGAAAATTTGATTCCCCGCCAGACGATCGCATACCCCTCCCGCGCGTAAAAGCGGATGGCTCCGCCATTCTGCGCATGGGTTTCAAGGACGCTAACATCATGGCCCGCCCGGAAGATATCCTGCTCGACAGCATACAGCAACGCGCGGCCCACGCCCTGGCGTTGATAGTCCGGCGCCACCCACAGGTCGGAGATGTAGTCGCTCATCTGGTCGCGAGCGCCCCAGCCCATCAGGACGCCATCCCCTTCAGCCACGGTGATCGCCGGCCCGGCATTGATGCAGAACAGTTGGAACGACAACTCCAGCGCGGCTCGCTCGGCATCCTGCGCTTCCTCGCTTTCCGCGTTGAGGATGTGGCGCATGCTCGAATCCCACGACGCAAACGCCAGCCTGCCGAGCTTGTCAGCTTCGGCGATGGAGGCTCGACGGAGGAGAAGGTGGTCGAGCATCGTCTGCAGCGCCCTACTTGTTCCTGTTCCGGGCGATGATGATGCCCTTTTCGTAGTTGATGTTCCAGTCAATTAATGTGCGCCAGATCAGTTCGGCCTGATCTTCATCCAGATCGACCTGTTGCGCCTGCTGCCGGCGCTTGGCGACAACGGCCTCGATGCGCACAGGATCATTGGCCTCGTGCGGGTCGGTCTTGATCTCTGCCATGCGCGTCACATAGCCGTGCCGTTCAGCAAAAAGCTCGACAAGCGCACTGTCGATCCGGTCGATCTCAGCGCGAACATCTTCCTTGGTTGCACATTCGGCAGGTCGTTTTCTGGCAGACATCAGCATGGTCCCTGTTTCTATGGCGGCGGTGAGAGGGTTTAGTGCCGCGGCGCATCCGTGAGCACCATGGCCATATGCTCCCATTCCTGGGAAACCGATGGCGCGGTGCGGCGCTTGCCCGATCGGCGATACCAGTAATCGGCATTGCCCATATCGGCCTCGATCCAATGCAGCAGGGCATGCACCCAGTCAAAGGACTGGACGCCCTCCATCTGCTGCACGATCCTGTGCGCCTCCTCCCATTCCGGGCCCATGCGGAATTCGCCCTTCCTCACCCACCACAGCGCCTGAAGCGGCAGGCTGAGATCCTTGGGCGGAGCTGACCAGTCGAGAGTAGTAAAAATATCGGACATGTCGGAAAGCAAGAAACCTGTTTGCTGGCGAGAGAATAGCGGTTCAGTTAGTCACTTGTGAGCACAAGTGCAACATGGCGGATCACCGGCTCCGGGGAAAGGGCCGTATCCCGAGCGGACGCACGAGATCGCCAAGCTGATCTTCGGAGACCTTCATCCCGGCAAATGATGCGAGCCGCGTTACATCAAGGCCAAGCAGAGTGCCATCGCGCAGATCAGCATTATCGAGGATCGCGCCATTGAGATTGGCTTCGCTGAGGTCTGATCCGCGCAGGTCGGCTCCCGAAAGCGAAACCTGCCGCAAATCGGCCTGGCGCAGGCTGCATTCGGCAAAGGTGCAGTCGTCGAGTTTGGTGGCGCGAAATCCTGCCATATCGAGCATGGTGGAAACGAAAGTCACTCGGGCAACCGACGTCCTGCTCGATACCTGCTTGGAAAAGCGGGCATCTTCGAAATCGGCTCCGGCTGCCTTGCAGCGGGTGAAGCTCGCCCCGAACAGTCCGGCAAGGCCGAAGCGGGCCATCGCCAGGTTGCAGTTTTCAAACGTCGCGCCATCGAGATCGGCGCGACCGAAATCGCAGCCTTCGCGCGCTTCCGCGTCAAAGAAGTTGCAGCCGACAAAAGCCACATCGGTCAGGTTGGCTCCGGCAAACCGGACGTTCTCGAAAACACAATTTTCGAACCGTCCACCTGCAAGATCGGCCTCGGTCAGGCTGTTCTCGCGCAGCACACAATTGCGCGCCACAACCGCAGCGCTTGGCAGATCGCTCCAGTCGATCTGCGACAGGTCAGCATTCTCGACAGGGTTTCCGGCGAGGAGGAGTTTTTCAAACTCCCCCTGCCCCATCACCACCACTTCGATGGCGCCAGGTCGAGTGCTGCGTTTTTCTCGATCACCCGGCCAGCGGCAAACAGGGTTTCCTCGTCAAACGGACGCCCAATCAGTTGCAGTCCGAGCGGAAGCCCCGCGGCGTCCTTGCCCGCAGGCACGGCAATGCCCGGAAGTCCGGCCATATTGACGGTGACGGTGAACACGTCATTGAGATACATCTTCACCGGATCGACGCTGAGGTCCTGTTCGCCGATGCCGAACGCCGCCGACGGTGTTGCGGGCGTCAGGATTGCGTCCACGCCTCCCTGAAAGGCCTCGTCGAAGTCACGCTTGATCAGGGTGCGCACCTTTTGCGCTCGCACGTAATAGGCATCGTAGAACCCGGCGGACAGCACATACGTCCCGATCATCACCCGCCGCTTGACCTCACGCCCGAAGCCTGCGGCACGGGTCAGTTCATACATGTCGGTGATATCGTTGCCCGACACCCGCAGGCCGTACTTCACCCCATCATAGCGCGCCAGGTTCGAGGACGCCTCGGCTGGCGCGACGATGTAATAGGTCGGCAGCGCATATTTGGTATGCGGCAGCGAAATATCCTTGAGCGTTGCCCCTTCGGCTTTCAGCCAGTCGAGCCCCTGCTGCCACAGCGCCTCGATTTCCGCCGGCATCCCCTCGATGCGGTATTCGGCGGGTACGCCGATCACCAGACCCTTGACGCCGCGCTCTACCGCCGCCGCGAAATCGGGCACTGGCAGGTCGGCAGAAGTCGAATCCTTTGGGTCGAAACCGGCCATCGATTGCAGCATCAGCGCCGAATCCTCGACGGTGCGCGTAATCGATCCCGCCTGATCGAGCGAGGAAGCAAACGCGATGGTGCCCCAGCGCGAGCACCGGCCATAGGTCGGCTTGATGCCCACGGTGCCGGTGAAGGCTGCCGGCTGACGGATCGAGCCGCCCGTGTCGGTTGCGGTCGCCCCGGCACAGAGCCAACCGGCCACCGCAGCTGCCGAGCCGCCTGACGACCCACCGGCCACCAGATCCTTGCTCTCGCCTTCCGCGCGCCACGGGTTGACCACCGGACCGTAATACGAGGTCTCGTTGGACGAGCCCATCGCGAATTCATCCATGTTGAGCTTGCCGAGCATCACCGCGCCATCGCGCCACAAATTGCCGGTCACCGTCGATTCGTATTCGGGCTTGAACCCGTCGAGGATGTGGCTGGCGGCCTGAGTGTGCACACCCTTGGTCGCAAACAGATCCTTGATGCCCAGCGGAACGCCTTCGAGTGGCCCGGCCTCGCCAGCGGCGACTTTCGCATCGGAGGCTTTAGCCATCTGGCGCGCCTCATCGGCGGTCACGGCGACATAGGCGTTGAGCTTTTCATTGCCCGCTTCGATCGCCGAGATATAGGCGTCCGTCGCTTCGAGAGCGGTGAAATCCTTGGCGGCGATGCCATCGCGCAGGGTCTTGAGACTTAAACGGGTAAGATCGGTCACTGACAAATCCTTGATCAGGCGTCGCTGCGACCTCAGGCCGGCAATGCAAACGCAGTAAATTCAGGCAGATAGGTCGCGAACTTCGTCTATTCGACGACCTTGGGAACCACAAAGAAGTTGTCTTCCGAGACCGGCGCGTTGGCGACGATCTTGTCGGCATAGCCGCCGTCAGTCACCCGGTCTTCTCGGCGGCGCAACTGCATCGGCGCCACCGATGTCATCGGCTCGACGCCGTCGACGTCGACCTCGTCGAGTTGCTCGACAAACCCGAGAATGGCGTTGATCTCGCCCTCATAGGCGGCGACCTCGTCCTCGGTGATCCGGATTCGGGCCAGGCGCCCGATGCGCTTCACGGTATCGGCGTCGACCGACATTGGACATTCTCCTGGAAAGGCATGTGTTGTTGCATGGCTTTTAGCAATGGGCGTCCGGCAATGGCAATCGCCAAATCCGGTTCAGACCTCCACCGCCATCCCCGGCTCCAGCACGACGAGGCTCGCATCCCCTATATCGTCTGCCAGAGCATCGAAAGCGACATCGATCGCGCCGTCGGTCACCGCCAACGCAATCAGACGCGGTCGCGCAATGTCGAGCAAGGCGAGACCGTGGGCGGCACATTCCGCACCGGTTCCTGAAAGAACGACTACCGCACCATCCGCCCAGCGGTTCCACTGAGCCTGGATGCCTGCATCTTCGAGGACCAGCAGCCCCTCATCGAGCGAATCGGCGACCAGCCCACGCGCGCTCAGCCGATAAAGGCTCAGTCCTTCCTCGCCGGGGTCCACATCGATCACCCGGGCGCGCCTGCGGGGGCGCCAAGACAGGGGATCGAATCTGGCCAGTTCCGGGCTGTCCGCCGACACCAAAGTTTGCGCGCCGCCTACCAGCTCTGCCGGATTGACGTGCTCAGGAGCGCCATCCGCATGCACGACGACGATCCGCCCGGCAATATGTATCCGGAACGTCATCGCCGCAAACCAGGTGATCTTCATTTGGTCGTCCCTTGCCAGCCACTGCAAAAGCCGAGATAAGCCGCCATGTCGCCGTCGGCAAGGATATCCGCCATGACCGTTAGTGAAGACCCGCTTGCCGGACTGTCGGACAAGGGCAAGCTGATGGGCCTCGATCTGGGCACCAAAACCATTGGCGTCGCCGTTTCCGATTCTCTGCGCATGACCGCGTCGCCCGCCGAAACCATCAAACGCACCAAGTTCATGGCCGATGCGGAGCGCTTGCTCGAACTCATTGTGCGCAACGCGATCACCGGTATCGTCATCGGCCTGCCGCTCAACATGGATGGGACCGAAGGGCCGCGCGCCCAGTCGACCCGCGCTTTTGTGCGCAACCTCGCGCAAAAGACAGACCTGCCCATCGCCTTCTGGGATGAGCGCCTGTCCACCATGGCCGTGACCCGCACGATGATCGAGGCCGATCTGTCCCGAGCCCGACAGGCAGAAGTGGTCGACAAACTAGCGGCCAGCTACATCCTTCAGGGCGCACTCGATCGGCTGCGCAAGCGCTGAGGCTTCTCGCACCGCACGCAAATCCCGGTGCATCTCTCTTGCCGCCTCTGCCCCCATGCGTTACGCACCGGCAGTCGCATGCGAGATGAGAGATGGCCCGAAGACAACCCGAACACCCCCCTGCTCCCGACGCCCGGTTTCTTCCCTTTCGGCATCGGCATCTTCTGGGCATTGCCCAGCTCAACCCGGTGGAGATCATTGATCTTCTGGACCGCGCCGAGGCGATGATCCCCATTTCGCGCCAGCGCGAGACCCTGCCGACGCTGGCAGGCAAGACCCATATCAACCTGTTCTTTGAAAATTCCACCCGCACCCTCGCCAGCTTCGAGATTGCCGGAAAACGGCTTGGCGCAACCGTCCTCAATATGGCGGTGCGCACGTCATCGGTGGCCAAGGGGGAAACCCTGGTCGATACCGCTGCCACCCTCAACGCCATGCAGCCCGATGTGATCGTCGTTCGCCATGGTTCATCCGGCGCGGTCGAATTGCTGAGCCAGAAGGTCGGGTGTGCCGTGGTCAATGCTGGCGATGGTGCCCATGAGCACCCCACCCAGGCCCTGCTCGACGCCCTTACCATCCGCCGTCACAAGGGGCGCCTCAACGGCCTCACCGTCGCCATTTGTGGCGACATCGCCAATTCCCGCGTCGCCCGTTCAAATCTGATCCTCCTGGGCGCGATGCAGGCCCGAACCCGCGTCATCGCCCCGCCCTCGCTGCTGCCGCGCGGCGTCGAGCAGATGGCATCCGAAGTCTTCACCGATATGGAAAGGGGCCTTGAAGGCGCCGACGTCGTGATGATGCTGCGGCTTCAGAACGAGCGTGCCTCAGGCAAGCTCATCCCTTCGGTGCGCGAATATTATCGCTTCTATGGCCTTGACGCGCAAAAGCTCGCCTATGCCAATTCCGATGCGCTGGTCATGCACCCCGGCCCCATGAACAGGGGCGTGGAAATCGATCCTGCCATCGCCGATGGCCCGCAATCGGTGATCACCGAGCAGGTCGAGATGGGGGTCGCCGTCCGCATGGCCGTTCTCGATGCTCTCCTCAACAAGGAGGCAGAGGCATGACAAGGCCCCTTCTGATTGAAAACGCCCGTATCGTCGATCCAGCCACCGACGCTGACTTCACCGGCGCGGTGCTCATTGAAAACGGCGTGATCTCCGACATATCGCAAGGTGCCGCTCCCGGCGCTCCGGACAAAGCCCGCCACATCGATGCACAAGGTCTCGTGCTGGCGCCCGGTCTTATCGATATGCGGGTGTTTACTGGCGAACCGGGGCACGAATATCGCGAAACGCTGGGCAGTGCCGGCCAGGCTGCTGCCGCGGGCGGGGTGACCTCGATACTGGTCATGCCCGATACCGTCCCGGTGATCGACGACGGCGCGCTGGTCGAATTCATCGCCCGCCACGCTCAGGCCACGACGCCAATCAACATCCTGCCCTCTGCCGCTATCACGAAGGGTACCGACGGACGTGATCTGACCGAATTCGGCCTGCTGCGCGAGGCAGGCGCCGTCTGCTTCACCGAAGGCCGGAAGTCGCTGCAAAGCGCCGCTGTGATGCGCGCCGCCATGGTCTATGCCACCAATTTCGACGCCCCGATCCTGCATCTGCCCGCTGACATGAGCCTGACGTCTGACGGAGTGATGAACGCAGGAGCCCTGGCCACATTCCGAGGTCTCAAGGGCATTCCGGCTGAAGCCGAAACCATCCCGCTCGACCGCGATCTGCAACTGGCCCTGATGACTGGGGCACGTTACCACGCGGCGGCAATCTCCACCGCGCGTTCTGCTGAACTCGCCGCCTTTTACAAGCAGCGCAGCAAGTCCATCTCGATTGGCGCGTCGATCAACAATCTCTGCCTCAACGAGAACGACGTCGGCTCCTATCGGACGTTTTTCAAGCTCAATCCCCCGCTGCGCACCGAAGACGATCGCCTGGCGCTTGTCGAAGCGCTGCGTACAGGAATCATTGACGTCCTCGTCTCCGACCACGACCCTCAGGACGTCGAGGGCAAACGGCAGCCCTTCGCCGATGCTGCCACCGGCGCCATTGGACTGGAAACCCTATTGTCCGCCGCCCTGCGGCTTGTTCATTCCGGCGATGTCGGCCTGATGACGGTTTTGCGCGCCATGACCTCCCGCCCCGCCGACATTCTTGGCATCGAGGCGGGGCGCATTGCCAAAGGCGCGAAAGCCGATTTGTGCCTGTTCGATCCGGACTTCCCCTGGGTCGTGGAGGAAGCTACGATCCGGTCGCGCTCGCGCAACTCGACATTTGAAAACGCCCGCATGACGGGCAAGGTCATGATGACGCTGGTTGGCGGCACCATTGTCTTTCGGGAGGAAGCCTTCGCATGATGTTGTATGCGCTGGCGGCAATCATTGGCTATCTGCTGGGCTCGATCCCCTTCGGCCTGCTCGCCACCCGGATGTCCGGTCTGGGCGATGTTCGCTCCATTGGATCGGGCAATATCGGGGCCACGAATGTGCTGCGCACCGGGCGTCGCGATCTTGCGGTGATCACGCTTCTGGGCGATGCCGGCAAGGGTGCATTCGCCGTTGCCGTCGCCGGGTGGTTGTGGGGATATGAAGCGGCAATGGTTGCTGGCGTGGCGGCCTTTATCGGCCACGTCTTTCCTGTCTGGCTCGGCTTTAAGGGCGGCAAGGGCGTCGCCACCTATATCGGCATTCTTCTCGCACTCAACTGGGTTATCGGCCTTATTTTCTGCGCCGTGTGGCTACTGATCGCGTTTGCCCAGCGCTATTCCTCCCTCGCTGCGCTCACCGCTGCGGCCACGGCCCCGATGTTTGCCTTCGCCTTTGCCGATTCCCGGCTGACATGGGCTACCATGGTGCTGTCGATCGCACTGTTCATCACCCATCGGGAAAACATCAAACGCCTGTTGGCCGGCACCGAAAGCAGGATCGGCGAGCGAAAAGCGGGTGAAGGCTGAGGAGATCGGAATGACGCGTCTGAGATTGTCACCATCCCAGCGCGTTTCCTGGCTTCGCCTGATCCGCACCGATAATGTCGGTCCCATAACCTTCCGCACTCTCATCAACCGTTTCGGATCGGCGGAAGCAGCCCTTGACGCCCTGCCCCATCTCGCCCGTCGGGGTGGCGCGTCCGCCCGCATTCCTTCCGTCAGCGAAGCGGAAGATGAAATCGCAGGCTTAGAGGCCTTGGGCGCGCGATTGGTCGCCATCAGCGAGCCCGACTACCCTTCCCTGCTTCGCCATATCCCGGGCCCGCCGCCCCTGCTTACCGTCATGGGCGAAAATAGTCTTGCCGATCGGCGCATGGTCGGCATTGTCGGCTCCCGCAATGCCTCGGCGGCTGGCAGGCGCATGGCACAAATGCTCGCCGGTGATCTGGGCCGCGAGAACTATGTGATCGTTTCCGGCCTCGCACGGGGAGTCGATGCTGCCGCTCATCAGGCTTCGCTTGAAAGCGGCACCGTCGCGGTGATGGCCGGCGGACTCGATCACATCTATCCGCGCGAAAATATCGAACTTGCTCGTGCCATCGTCGGGTCTGGCGGAGCGTTGCTCACCGAAATGCCGCTGGGCTGGGAGCCGCGCTCCCGCGATTTTCCGCGCCGCAACCGCCTCATTTCCGGCCTGGCTCTGGGTGTGGTGATCGTTGAGGCCGCCCGCCGATCCGGATCGCTGATCACCGCGCGCATGGCGCTCGAACAGGATCGTGAGGTGTTCGCCGTGCCGGGCTCTCCGCTCGATCCCAGGGCTGAGGGCGGCAACCACCTCATCCAGCAAGGCGCAAAGCTCGTCACCGGCGCACATGACATCATCGCCGAGCTTACCCACGCCGATCCGTCGCGCCTTCCCCTGTTTGAGATGGACGATCGCGATCAGCCTGCACCGTTTGCAATGACCGATCCTTCCGATGATGATCGGGTGCGCCTGCTGGAAGCTCTCAGCCATACGCCCACCGCCATCGACCTGTTGATCGAGTCGACGGCCATCGCCGCCCCCGTCATGCAGATTTTGCTGCTCGAACTTGAATTGGCGGCGCGCATCGAGCGCTCCGGCCATCAGCTGGTCGCCCTGCGCGCCTGACCGCTCTCTGCCAGCTCTTTTTTCGCTGCAATTGACAGAGCGGGACGTTATCACCATTTTGCGCGGACCTTTGACGGCGGGCATTCGCTGCCCCGGTTTCAGCCGTTCGAGGCACTTTTTACGAGTGCGGTCAGGAAAAGCTGTAGATTTTTCCGGTTCGATCTCACGTCAAATGAACATCTGGAGCAGCCAGCGATTGTCAGCTGGTTGATCTCTCCAGTAATTGCGGAGCCCCCAGAGGCATGAAAGTCGTCATCGTCGAGAGCCCGGCCAAGGCCAAGACCATCAACAAATATCTCGGCAAGGATTTTGAAGTCCTTGCCAGCTTTGGTCACGTGCGCGATCTGCCTGCCAAGGACGGATCGGTGCGCCCCGATGAAGATTTCGCCATGAGCTGGGAAGTTGATCCGGCGTCCAAGAAGCGGATCACCGATATTGTCCGGGCCCTCAAGGGCGCTGATGAACTGATTCTGGCGACTGACCCTGATCGCGAAGGTGAAGCCATTTCCTGGCACCTGCTGGATGCCCTCAAGGACCGCAAGGCCATCAAGAAGGATCTGCCGGTCAAGCGCGTGGTGTTCAACGCCATCACCAAGGATGCGGTGACCGAAGCGATGAAGAATCCGCGCGATATCGATGAGCCGCTGGTCGACGCCTATCTGGCGCGCCGGGCGCTCGACTATCTAGTCGGCTTCACGCTCTCACCCATCTTGTGGCGCAAGCTTCCGGGCTCGCGCTCGGCTGGACGTGTGCAATCTGTCGCCCTGCGCCTCGTAACCGAGCGCGAAGAAGAGATCGAGCGCTTCAAGCCCCAGGAATACTGGAGCGTCGTGCCAACTCTCAATCAGGCCGGCAAGAGCTTTGCCACCCGCCTGCTGTCCGTCGATGGCGAAAAGACCGACAAGCTGTCGATCGCGAATGGCGAGGATGCGGAAGCGCTCCAGAAGGCTATCGAGACGGGCACGTTCAAGGTCTCCAGCGTTGAAAAGAAGCCGACCAAGCGCAACCCGTACGCTCCCTTTACCACCTCCACGCTGCAACAGGACGCTTCGTCGCGCCTGAGTCTGTCGCCGTCGCGCACCATGCAGATCGCCCAGCGGCTCTATGAAGACGGTCTCATCACGTATATGCGAACCGACGCAGTTCAGATGGCCCCCGAGGCCGTCGCTGCGGCCCGTCGCGTTATCGGCAAGGAGTTCGGTGAAGAATACGTCCCGGAAAAGCCTCGCTATTACAGCACGAAAGCCAAGAATGCTCAGGAGGCACACGAGGCCATCCGCCCCACCGATCTGGGCAAGCATCCCGATACCTTGCGCAATCTCGATCCTGATCAGCACAAGATCTACCAGCTGATCTGGCGCCGGGCCCTGGCCAGCCAGATGCGCTCGGCTGAAATCGAGCGCACGACCGCCGATATCGACGTCCTTGCCGCGGGCCGCGCCATCTCGCTGCGAGCAACCGGCTCGGTGGTGACCTTCCCCGGTTTTCTTGGTGTCTATGGCGTCGAAAAAACCGACGAAGACGACGAAGACAGTCGCGAATTGCCCGCGCTGTCCGTGGGCGACACCCCGGCACTGGAAAAGGTCGATATCGAGCAGCATTTCACCATGCCGCCCCCGCGCTATACCGAAGCCAGCCTGATCAAGAAGATGGAGGAGCTCGGCATCGGGCGCCCCTCGACCTATGCTTCGACGCTGGGCACCCTGCGGGACCGTGACTATATCCGGCTCGAAAAGCGTGCCCTCGTACCCGAAGATCGGGGCCGCCTCGTCACTGCTTTCCTGCAAAGCTTCTTTTCCAAATACGTGGAATACGGCTTTACCGCCGGCCTTGAAGAAGAGCTGGACGAAATTTCAGCCGGACAGATCGACTACAAGGAAGTTCTGCGCCGCTTCTGGGCCGATTTCTCGCGCAATGCTGACGAGATCAAGGAGCTGCGCATCACCGAGGTGCTTGATGCCCTCAACGACCTGCTCGGCCACCACATCTTTCCGCCCAAGGCCGACGGCTCCGACCCGCGCCTGTGCCCGACCTGCGGCACTGGGCAGCTTTCGCTCAAGCTCGGCAAGTTCGGCGCCTTTATCGGCTGCTCGAACTATCCCGATTGCCGCCACACCCAGCAGCTCGCCGAAAGCGCCACCGGTCAGTCCGGCGAGGCCCTGCCTGGTGATGGCATTTTGGGTGCCGATCCCGAAACCGGGGCGGAAATCTATCTCAAGACCGGTCGTTTCGGCCCCTATGTCCAGCTTGGTGACGACAAGGAGCCAAAGCGCGCCAGCCTGCCCAAGGGCTGGGAGCCCGGCGCTATGGATCTTGAAAAGGCTCTTAAGCTGCTCTCACTCCCCCGCGAAGTCGGCCTGCATCCAGAATCGGGCAAGCCGATCACCGCTGGCATTGGCCGCTATGGTCCGTTCGTTCTTCACGATGGCACCTATGCCAACCTTCCAGATGTCGAAGAGGTGTTTTCGGTTGGGCTCAACCGCGCTGTCACTCTGATCGCCGAAAAGCTGGCGGGTGGCGGGCGCGGCGGACGCGCAACCGTTGCCCCCATCCAGACTTTTGAGCATGACGATGGGCCGATCACCGTGCGCTCTGGGCGCTATGGCCCCTATGTCAATCAGGGAAAGATCAACGCTACCCTGCCCCGCGATCTCGCGCCCGAAGCGGTGACACTGGACAAGGCTCTGGAACTGATTGCCGCCAAGGCGGCTTCAAAGCCAAAAGCCAAAGCCAAGACCAAGCCCAAAACCGCCGCGAAGGCGAAAACCGCGACCAAGGCCAAGACCGCTGCCAAACCAAAGGCGGCTGCCAAACCCAAAGCTGCAACGAAGCCAAAAGCCGCCACCAAAACTGCCAAATCCAAAGCAACGGAAACCGAGGCATAAAGCCAATGGCCAAGCGCCCCACTCCGCAGCACAAGGCCCCTGCGTCCAGCAAGGGCCGGCGCTCGGAAAGTTTTGCCCCCGGCGCTTTGCCGACCCGCGAAGCGATTCTGGAAGCGATCGCCGATTTCCCGGAGATCAATTCCAAGCGCGAGATCGCCCGGCATTTCGGCATCAAGGGCGATGATCGTATTCCCCTCAAGGTCCTGCTCCGGGATATGGAAGCCGAAGGCCTGCTCGCCCGGCGTCGCAAGGAATTGCGGCCGGTGGGCGAGTTGCCTGCCGTTACAGTGCTCGACATTCCGTCCGATGCCGATCCGGACGATCTTTACGCCTTTCCCGCCAAATGGGACGATGAGGAGGGCGAAAAGCCCCGGGTTGCGGTGACGGTCGGCAAGGACGCGCGTGTCGTTCCGGCCCCCGGCGATCGTATCCTGGCCCGTATCCAGCGTAGCGATGGTCTGGTTCCCAGCTACACCGCCCGTCCCATGAAGGTGCTCGACAAGCCGCGCAAGGCCGATCTTGGCGTTGTGCGGATGGACGAGGACGGAGCGAGGCTCGTTCCCATCGAGCGCAAGGCTCGCGAAATGCGTATCCCTGCCGGCGACCTTAATGGTGCCAGGGATGGCGATCTGGTCGAGGTCGAAATCGCCGTTTCGGGCCGCATGATGATTCCCCGCGCCCGGGTCATCAATGTGGTGGGCAACCCGAAATCAGAAGGCGCGGTGAGCCTGATTGCGCTGCATTCCCTCGATATCCCCTACCGCTTCCCGGCCTCGGTTCTGCGTGAGGCCGACGAGGCCAGGGAAATGACCCTCAAGGGGCGGGAGGATTGGCGCGCCATCCCCTTCGTCACCATCGACCCGGCCGACGCCAAGGACCACGACGACGCCGTTCATGCCGAGCATGATCCCGATCCCGGCAATCCCGGCGGCTTTATCGTGCATGTCGGCATCGCCGATGTGGCCGCCTATGTCCGGCCCGGCTCGGATATGGATCGCGAAGCGTTCCTGCGCGGCAATTCGGTCTATTTCCCCGACCGTGTTGTCCCCATGCTGCCCGAGCGCATCTCCAACGATCTGTGCTCGCTGCGCGAAGGCGAGAATCGTCCGGCCATGGCCTTGCGCATCATCATCGATGCCCAAGGCAACAAGAGAAGCCATTCGTTCCATCGTGTCACCATCCGCTCTGCCGCAAAGCTCAGCTACCAACAGGCCCAATACGCGATCGATGGTCGCCCGGATGATGTGGCGGGGCCGCTCTTGGACACCGTACTCAAGCCCCTCTGGGGTGCTTATGAGGCGCTGGCAGCAGCCCGCGACCGCCGCCACCCTCTCGCCCTAGATCTGCCGGAGCGCCGTATCCGGCTGGATGAAAGCGGCATGGTGCACGAGGTCTATGTCCCCGAACGCCTCGAAGCGCATAAGCTCATTGAGGAGATGATGATCCTCTCCAACGTGTGCGCTGCCGAGACGCTGGAAAAGCACAAAACCGGCCTGCTCTATCGCGTCCACGATTCCCCCAGCCGCGAAAAGCTCAACGCACTGGGTGAGTTCCTGAAATCACTGGATTTGCCGGCACCACGCAGCGAGTCGCTGCGACCGCGCGATTTCAACCAGATTCTCCTGCGCGCCGAAAAGGCTGGCAAGAGCCAGCAGGTCAACGAAATGGTGCTGCGCAGTCAGGCACAGGCCGAATACGCCCCCACCAATTACGGCCATTATGGGCTCAATCTCGATCGCTACGCCCACTTTACCTCGCCGATTCGCCGCTATTCCGACCTCATCGTCCATCGCGCCCTGATCCGGGCCCTCAAGCTTGGCGATGATGGGCTGACCGATGCCGAGGAACACCGTCTCGGCGCCATCGGCGAGCACATCTCCGCCACCGAGCGCCGTGCCATGGCCGCTGAGCGCGAGACGTCCGACCGGTTGCTCGCGCAGTTCCTGGCCGCCCAGATCGGCGCCCGCTTCCAGGGAACGGTCTCGGGGGTCGTGGGGGCAGGATTATTCGTCCGGCTGGACCAGACCGGCGCCGACGGCTTTGTGCCCGTTTCCTCGCTCGGGCAGGATTATTTCCGCTATTTCGAAGAGCAGCAGGCCCTGATCGGGGAGCGGACTGGCGAACGCTTCCGTATCGGCGATAAACTTGAGGTGCGACTGCTTGAAGCAGCGCCCGTGGCTGGTGCTTTGCGCTTTGAGGTTCTATCTCAGGGCGAACGTATAAAGCCGCCCGGCCCTGGGCGCAGGGACCGTACACGAAAACCTATGCCGCGCGGACGTGGCGCAAGGAGAAGATGAATGCCGGTCACCGATCTGACGTTAAGGCCGACCCGGCCTGTCTGGCCTGCTATGGTCAATGGCTTGAAGTGCCGCTGCCCTGCCTGCGGCGAGGGCAAGCTGTTCAGCCGCTATCTCCGGGTTGCCGATACTTGCGACGTTTGCGGAACCGATCTGTTCCATCACCGTGCTGATGATGCTCCTCCCTATATCGTCATCACTATTGTCGGCCATCTGGCGATCGTGCCGGTGCTGCACATGGAAATGAGCAACACTCCGGCTCACCCCCTGCTCTATCTGCTGATCATGATTCCCGTGTTGATTCTGGCGTCGCTGGCGCTCTTGCCAGTCATCAAGGGCTCCATCGTGGGCTTGCAATGGGCGCGCTACATGCACGGGTTCGATCCAGAGGGCGCCGAACACGAAATCGAGCAGGACTTGCGAGCCTGACGCGCTTGACTTTTGGCGCAAAATGCCTAGTTTGCGCCCAACTCATTGAACGCCGTGCGTGAAAGTCCGTCGCGCGGTCTGTCATATTTTCGAAGGCATATGCGATGGCAAAGTCCAACACGATCAAAATCAAACTGGTTTCGACTGCCGATACCGGATTTTACTACGTCACCAAGAAGAACACGCGCACTGCGACCGAAAAGCTGTCGTTCCGCAAGTACGATCCGATGGTTCGCAAGCACGTAGAGTTCAAGGAAGCCAAGATCAAATAAGATCAGGCCTTCCCCGCATGACAAGAACCCCGCTTTCGGCGGGGTTTTTTGTTGTCTGATCGAGCGAATTTGGAAACCAGCAAGGGCCGGCCCGGTTCCGGTTAGTCGAAGAGGCCACTCTTGTCCGGAGCCGGGCCAGCGACCCTACGGAACAGGAGTTGCGGCGGACCTGAAAGCCGTAGGGTTGGGCACTGATCGGGTCCGCGTGTCGCGGCCGCCTCAGTGCTTGCAATCTACTCCTGCCCGCCGCGTGTGCCAACCATTGCAGGCCTCGCGCGCTCTTGTATCGGCATTAATAATGAAAGGTTAACCTTACTGGCCCCGTTTAGGCCGCGTCCGACACCACTCGGTTCCGCCCGGTCCGCTTGGCCCGATAGAGTGCCACGTCAGCGCGCTTGAGCACCGATTCCGGCGTATCGTTTTCCCTGTCGTTGGTGGCGAGGCCCGCGCTTACGGTAATATTGATGGTCTGGTCCGGCCCCGCAGCAAACCCTTGTTCCGCCATTGCGCTGCGCACCCGCTCGGCAACCCCCAGGGCCTGCCGCATGTCTGTGTCGGGCATGACCACCACGAATTCCTCGCCACCATAGCGGCACGCCAGGTCCACGCCGCGGATATTGCGCTGCAATCGGGTCGCGAACTCTTTGAGCACCGCATCCCCCACATCATGACCGAACGTATCGTTGACCGGCTTGAAATAGTCGATATCGAGCAGCATCAGCGTCATGTCGCGATCCTGCTGCTGAGCCCGCGCCAGCACCATGGCCAGATGCCGCTCGAAATAACGGCGGTTATATAGCCCCGTCAGTTCGTCGATCACCGCCATGGCCATGGTCGAATTGAGGCTTTCGCGCAGTTCCACCGTATAGCGCTGGCGTCTGATCTGGGTCTTCACGCGCGCCGACAATTCATGCCGCTCGATGGGCCGCATGATGAAATCATTGACCCCCAGGTCGAGCGCCTTCACGATCTGGGGCCGGTCCTGCTCCTCGGCTACGAGAATGATCGGGATCGAGCGGGCCTGCTCCACCGTGCGAATCTGCGAGCAGATTCGCAGCGGATCGAACCCGTCCAGCACCATCGAGACGATCGCCAACTCGAATTCCCCGCCCGCCATCTGAAACACAGCATCCGCCGGCTCGGTCAGGATGTTCACCATATGACTGTCGCTGAGGAACGACTTGACCCGTTCTGCACGCTCCCGGTGTGTGTCGATGACGAGAATACGTCCGCCATCCACCGGCACGCCGAATTCGGTCTGCGTCGCATCCTCCAGCGCGATCTGGTGACTGGTTTTTGCCCGTGCCCGCAATTCGTCGCTGAGGAGCTTGAGCCGCACGAGGCTTTTCACCCGCGCCATCAGTTGCACATCGTCGACCGGCTTGGTCAGGAAATCATCCGCCCCCGCCTCCAGTCCCCTCACCCGGTCCGAAGGCTGATCGAGCGCTGTGACCATCACGACAGGAATGTGCGCGGTCGCCGCGTCGGCCTTGAGCAGCTGGCAGCACTCGAACCCATCCATTTCGGGCATCATCACATCGAGCAAGACGATGTCGATATCCTGGCTGCGGCAAATCTCGATTGCCGCCGCTCCCGAAGATGCGGTCACCACTTCGAAATATTCCGCCAGCAGCCGCGCTTCGAGCAGCTTCACGTTTACGGGAATATCATCGACGATGAGCACTCGTGCGGTCACGGCGCATCCTCTCGGCCAATCAGATACGGAAAGGGTCGGCTATTGGGCCTTTCCAATGTAGCTTTCAATCGTTTCCAAAAAGTGTGGCACCGAAATCGGCTTGGAAATGTAGCCTTCGCAGCCGCCTTGGCGGATGCGTTCCTCATCGCCCTTCATCGCAAAGGCGGTAACGGCAATCACAGGAATGGCCGCAAGATCATCATCTTCCTTGAGCCATTTGGTCACCACCAGACCCGATACTTCGGGCAACTGAATGTCCATCAGGATCAGATCGGGCCGGTGTTCCCGGGCCAGATCGAGTGCTTCCATCCCGTTGCGGGTTTGAATGGTGCGGTATCCCCGCGATTCGAGCAGGTCATGGAAGAGCTTCATGTTGAGCTCATTATCTTCCACGATCATCACGGTTTTGGCCATGTCCCTCGCCTGACACCTGAACGCGGTGCTATAGAGTTGTCATTGTGTTGCGGTACCAGCAATATATTACGAAACCAGAAATAGACGAGTCCGGGCCTTTGGTCGAAGCCGTGAAAACCGCAGAATTGTTGAGTGTTGGCGAGGCGTGCCTCGGCTGGCTGGCCGCCGATGTGAACGAACTCGAACGGTTCATGGCGCTCGCTGGCTATTCGCCCCAGCGGCTGCGCGAGTCGGTCGGCACCAGGGCCCTTGCCGAAGGGCTGATAGACTATTTCGGTCGCAACGAATCTCTGTTGCTCGCGCTGTGTGCCAATGCCGGCATGGATACCACCCGTGTCATGCGTCTTTGGCACGCCCTGAATCCGCAAAGTTGAACCATGGCGAGCGGCGGACACCTGTGCCGAGACTGTTTTGCGACCGGCTCGTCTTCGGTTGCGCCGCAGCGCTGCCCTGCCTGCGGTTCGCCGCGTGTCCTCCATCACCCTGAACTGTTCACCCTCTCCATCGCCCACATCGACTGCGACGCCTTTTACGCTTCCGTCGAAAAGCGCGACGATCCGAGCCTGATCGACAAGCCGCTGATCGTCGGCGGCGGCCAGCGTGGCGTGGTCGCCACCTGCTGTTATATCGCCCGCATGAGCGGGGTGCGCTCGGCCATGCCCATGTTCCAGGCGCGCCGCCTCTGCCCGCAAGCAGTCATCATCAAACCCGACATGGCCAAATATGTCGATGTCAGCCGGCAGATTCGGGCTCTGCTCGATTCGCTCACCCCGCTGGTCCAGCCGCTTTCGATCGATGAAGCGTTCCTCGATCTTTCGGGCACCGACAAGCTCCATAAGGCCCCTGCTTCCGTTTCGCTGGCCCGCCTCGCCAGCCAAGTCGAAAGAGAGCTTGGCGTCACGATCTCCGTTGGCCTGAGCCACAATAAGTTCCTCGCCAAGATCGCTTCCGAACTCGATAAGCCCCGCGGCTTTGCCGTGATCGGCAAGGGCGAGACCACGTCCTTTCTCGCGCAAAAGCCGATCACAATCATCTACGGTGTCGGCAAGGTGATGGCGGAAACCTTGAAGCGGGACGGCCTCACCACCATCGGCCAGCTCCAGCAACGCGCGCCCGAGGACCTCATGCGCCGTTACGGAGAAATGGGCGCCCGCCTGTCGAAACTGGCTCGCGGCGAAGATTATCGCCCCGTCACGCCGGAGCGCGAAACCAAATCGGTCAGTTCAGAGACCACCTTTTCGTCCGATCTTGCAGATTTCGAGTCCCTGTCCACGGCGCTATTGTCGCTTTGCGAACGTCTGTCCGAACGGCTCAAAAAGCAGCAATTGGTTGGCGACACCATCACCCTCAAACTCAAGACAGCCGGCTTTAAAACCCGCACCCGCGCCCAGCACATCATGTTGCCGACCCAGTTGGCCACCACGCTTTATGAAACCGGACGGCAATTGCTGGCGCGTGAAATAGACGGCACGGCCTTCCGCCTGCTCGGTATCGGTGTTACCGGACTGGAGGCCGCCGATGGCAGCGATCCGGTTGACCTGATCGAGCCGCGTGTGGCCCGCAAGGCAGCGGCTGAGCGCGCGATGGACTCGGTGCGCGGCCGCTTTGGCCGCGAAGCCCTTGTCCGTGGCAGGCTTTACCGCCAGCCTGACCAAACACCGTCCCATCCGGAGAGTAATGATGACGATCGAACAAAAACTCAGTGACCTCGGCTATACCCTGCCGACTCCCAGCGCCCCAGCCGCCAATTATGTGCCCGTAAGCCAGTCAGGCAAGCTGATCTACGTCTCTGGTCAGCTCTCGTCCGGACCCGACGGGCTGATGAAGGGCAGGCTCGGCGATGGCACTGACGTTGCCACCGGGCAGAAGGCTGCTGCACTATGCGCCATCAATATCCTTGCGCAGATCAAGCAGGTTGCTGAGCTCTCCAGCATCAAGGCCATTCACAAGCTGACGGTTCTGGTTGCTTCGGCCCCTGATTTCCACGAACAGCACTTGGTTGCCAACGGCGCGTCCGACCTGCTTGGCGAGGTGCTCGGGGAAAACGGCCGCCATGCCCGCGCCGCCTTCGGCGTTGCTGCCCTGCCGCTCGGCGCCGCGGTCGAAATCGATGCAATCGTAGAGTTGGAATAGCATGACCGGCCTCGCCCTCGACGCTCCCATTGCCCATCGCGGCTTCCACAATGCCGCCAGTGGCGTCATCGAAAACTCCCGCTCGGCGTTCGAAGCGGCGATTTCTCGTGGATTTGCCATCGAATGCGATCTGCAACTGACGTCCGATGGCGAGGCCGTCGTCTTCCATGACGCCGATCTGGCGCGCCTTACTGGACAGCAGGGCCTTGTGCGGGAAACACCTGCCGATGCCCTTTGCGCCATGTCCCTGTCCGGCAGTTCCAGCGGCGACACGCCCTTGCGGTTTTCCGACCTGCTCACCGGCGTCGCAGGACAGGTTCCGCTGGTCGTGGAGCTCAAGCAGCAATATTCGCCGGACCTCACCCGTCAGCTCAGCCTTAAAGCCCTTGCCGACACCGCCGGCTATGGCGGGGCTCTGGCCTTCAAATCGTTCGATCCGGTTGCGCTGCACACGCTGCATAAGGCCGGTTTCAAGGGCCCTCTGGGTATCATCACCTTCGATTACAAAACTGAAGCAAGCCATTTGAGCGGGCTGCAGAAATTCCTTTTGCGCACGACCTTGCATAAGGCTGTGTCACACTTCACATTCATATCATGCGAGCGAACGCACCTTGCGCACCCCATGATCCGGCTGCGGCGGGCGCTTGGCCTCAAGGTGATGAGCTGGACTATCCACTCACCCCTTGAAGCCCAGGAGGCGCGGCGCGGAGCCGATCAGATAGTTTTTGAAGGATTCGATCCCGACGCGTGACTGCAAGTTCTGAGCTGACCATCTCGGTTCATCCCTCGACCGCTTCGATTGACCGGTCCACTTGGAATGCTCTTGCATCTTCTGGTGGAAAAATTCCTGACAACCCTTTTATCAGCCACGAGTTTTTTCTGGCACTGGAACAGTCGGGATGCGCTACGGCAGATACTGGCTGGCAACCCCAGCATATCCTGATCTCGCGCGACGATACGCCTGTTGGCCTCATGCCGCTGTTTTTGAAATCCCATTCCATGGGCGAATATGTCTTCGACCATGCATGGGCCGATGCCATTGAGCGCGCCGGTGGCCGCTACTATCCTAAGCTGCAATCCTCGGTGCCCTTTACGCCCGCCGGCGCGCCGAAGCTGCTCACCGCTGATGGCAGCACCGATACGCAGATTCTCCTCTTGCAGGCCGCAGAAACCCTTGCCGAACGGCTGGGCGCCTCATCCATTCATGCCACTTTTGTTCCCGAAAGCGAGGAACGCATCGCGGCAGCAGCCGATTGGCTGGTGCGCCACGATACACAGTTCCACTGGACCAACGACGGCTATACCGATTTCGACGCCTTTCTCGATACGCTGCAATCGCGCAAGCGCAAGGCCATCCGCCGTGAACGCCGCGAGGCGCTGGCCAGCGGCATCGTCTGCGAATGGGTCACCGGCAGCGATCTGACCGAAGCCCATTGGGACGCGTTTTATGCCTTCTACATGGATACAGGCGCGCGCAAATGGGGCCGCCCCTATCTCAATCGCGATTTCTTCTCCGCCATTTCGGCCACCATGGCCGATCGGATTGTCCTCATGCTCGCCCGCGATGGTTCGGACTATATTGCCGGCGCGCTCAATTTCCTCGGGCGCGACACGCTTTATGGCCGGAACTGGGGGGCGGTGCGCGACGTCCCGTTCCTGCATTTCGAGCTGTGCTATTATCAGGCCGTTGATTTCGCCATTGCCCATGGCCTGAAACGGGTCGAAGCCGGTGCCCAGGGCCACCACAAGCTGGCACGCGGCTATGCGCCCGTCACGACGCGTTCCATCCACCACATCGTCCATCCCGGCCTGCGCCGCGCCGTTGCCAGCTATCTTGACGACGAACGCGAACAGGTCGCGCACCAGAACCAATATCTTTCCGGCCACGCCCCATTCCGCAAGTCCTGATGGACTTCGCCACCAATTCCGGCGAAACAGATGCACAGTTTCAGTTGGGCGACCCCGATCGCGAGGAGCTTTATCAATGACGGCTTATGATCCGGAAAACATTTTCGGCAAGATTTTGAAGGGCGAGATTCCCAGTCACAAGGTATTCGAGGACGCCGACACCCTCGCCTTCATGGACGCTATGCCACAATCGCGCGGCCATACGCTCGTCATTCCTAAAACCGGTTCGCGCAATCTGCTCGACGCCGACCCGCAGGTTCTCGCCACCCTGATTACCCGCACGCAGCACGTGGCCCGCGCAGTGAAGGCCGCCATGCAGGCCGATGGCATCCGCGTTGTGCAGTTCAACGAAACCGCCGCTGGCCAGACCGTCTTCCATCTGCATTTCCACGTCATTCCTGTCTATGATGGCGTCCCGCTCAAGCCTCATTCCGGCGAAATGGCCGACAGTGCCGAACTGGCAGGGCTTGCCGAAAAGATTCGTTCAGCACGTAAACGCCGCGCCTAAGGCCGCTCCCACTCCAAGGATTGTCATGCTGGTGCCTTTGCAGCACTGTGCTGCATGTTTGGCTGCGGTTGGCCGTGGAGGAAAAGACCCTGCGATTTATCGATTTTTCGTCCTGGCAAAGCATTCTGGGCACGGTACTGGGACTGGCGATATTTGCCCTGATCGGCATCGGGATTCGCATTCTCGTCATGATGACGATCCAGCAGCGCCAGCAGCGGATGAATCGCCAGATCAACGAACGGCTCAAAACCCTGATTGCCGCCTACAAGGTGCTCGGCGGTTCGTTCACCGGCAATCTGGCCGTCGATCCGCGCCATTTCCGCGATCTCAAATCCGCCACTCTCGATGTGCCGTTAGAGGATACGGAGCAGGCGGAGACGCAACCCGCGAGCGCAACGCTTTCAGACCGCCGCCGCCAGATTCGTGATGCGGTCGAGGCCGCACTGTCCGATATCATCCTGCTCGGAACCGAGGACCAGGTGCGGCTCGCCAGCACGGCGGCGCGCGAATTGATTGCCGGCAATCCGGTGCACACGGGCGAACTCGTCGTGTCCCTGCGCGATTTCATCCGCAAGGCTCTGGACCTGGATCCGATTTCTGCCGACCTCCAAATCCCCATGCAGGGACCGTCGCGCCCCTCAGGTTCGGGCGGCAGGGGCGGCGGTAATCGAGGCGCTGAAGGTCGCGGAGGTTCAGGCGGCGGAGCAGGCGCCGGGGGCTCCGGCGGTGCAGGTGCCGGAGGGGGCATGGGACCGTCCGGCGAGCCAGAGCCCCCCACAGGCCGCTAAAACCGCTTCACCGAAACAGAACTGCCGGAACACCCGGATCGTCGTGGCTTAGAAGCACGTCGCGACAAGAGGGTCTCGTTGCAGACTGGAGGCTGGCCCGAAGATCGCGCCAGCCTCCAAATCATAGTCGTGCCGCCTGTTGCGCTGTACCGGCGACTTACTCGACGAAAACCGTTTCCCGGCGCTTTCGGAATGCAGGAAGCACCAGCATAAGAAGGGCCACCGCTGCAATAGCGAGGAGTGCCGCGCTTAACGGCTTTTCGATGAAGGTCATCGGATTACCACGCGAGAACATCATGGCGCGGCGCAGATTTTCTTCCAGAAGTGGCCCCAGGATAAAGCCCATCAGGAAGGGCGCCGGTTCGCAATCGAGCTTTATGAGTACATATCCGATCAGCCCGAACATTCCCAAAAGCGTCAGATCCAGACCGTTCATGTTGGTCGAATAGATGCCGATGGCGCTGAACAGCAGGATGGCGGGGAACATGTAGTTGTAAGGCGTCGAAAGCAGGCGCACCCAGATGCCCACCATGGGCAGGTTGAGGACCAGCAACAACAGATTGCCAACCCACATCGATGCGATGAGCCCCCAGAACAGGGATGGGTTGGTGATCATGACACTTGGCCCGGGCTGAATGCCCTGAATCATCAGCGCGCCGATCATGATCGCCATGACACCATTGCCGGGGATGCCCAGCGTGAGCATGGGAATGAACGAGGTCTGGGCACCGGCGTTGTTGGCCGATTCCGGTCCGGCCACGCCTTCGATCGCGCCGTGTCCGAATTCTTCACTGCGCTTGGAAAGCTTTTTCTCAAGCGCATAGGACGCAAAAGACGAAAGTGTAGCGCCCCCGCCCGGCAAAACGCCCATCACCGAACCAAGACCGGTGCCGCGAAAGATCGGGCCGATAGACCGCTTCATTTCATCCCAACTGGGCAGCAGGCCCTTGGGTTTGCTGATCTTGGTTTTCCGGCTGGGGTCCTGTTCCAGGTTGGAGAGAATTTCAGAAATACCGTAGATGCCGGTGGCAAACGCGACGAAGTTGATACCGTCCATCAGCGACGGCTGGCCGAAAGTAAAGCGCGGGATACCCGTATAGATATCGGCCCCCACAAGCCCGAACAGCAGACCCAGAATGATCATCGCCAGCGCCTTGAGCACAGAGCCATTTGCCAGCGTCACCGACAGCACCAAACCCAGCACGATCAGCGAAAAATACTCGGGCGGACCGAAGCGAAGAGCCATTTCGCTCAAGGGGGGCGAAAAGATCACGACGACGAAGGTTGCAACCGTTCCGGCAATAAATGAGCCGATAGCAGCGATAGCCAGCGCCGAGCCCGCCCTGCCCTTCTGAGCCATCTTGTACCCATCGATGGCGGTAACCGCCGACGACGCCTCGCCGGGCAAATTCACCAGGATCGCCGTGGTCGAGCCGCCATATTGGGCTCCGTAATAGATGCCCGCGAGCATGATGAGCGAGGTCGAGGGATCGAGGCCGAAGGTGACCGGCAGCAGCAAAGCGATGGTCGTCACCGGCCCAACGCCGGGCAAGACGCCAATCAATGTCCCCAGCAGGCAGCCGAGGAAGCAATAAAAGACGTTTTCGAGCGAGAGAGCCGTTTGCAGGCCCAGCACAAGATTGTCGAAAAGTTCCACGCGGCAATTCCTTAGAAAGTGAGCCAGTTGCCCAAAAGCGGCAACGGAATGCCAAGCGCCAAAATGAAAATGACCGTACACCCAAGCGTCAGAACGAGAGCGGCCCCCAGACGCTGGATCAGGGTCATTCTCGGCGCGGCAATGGTCGCAACAAGGCTGGTCAGGATCACAGCTGGCACAAACCCGAGAGGCCGCACCGTGGCGGCAAATAAAATCGGAGAACCGAGAACGGCAATAAGAGCAAGCGGACGAACCACAACGACCTTCTCAGCTCCCTTGCGGAAGCCGGTAATGCCGATGGCGATCCCAAAAACCGCCAGAATCGCCGAGAGCAGCGCGGGGTAATACCCCGGCCCCATCTGGGCGAGACGTCCCATCGGGTAATTGGTCGATATCAATCCAAAACCAAGCGCGAAGGCGACAAAAATCGCGCCCGCCGCAACGTCTTTATTGATCGGAACGACCAGGAGTTTGTCCATATCGTTGTTCATATCCGCCACCAGATAGAATACGGCCACGCCCTTGGGAGGACGCGGCCGCCAATTGCGTTATTGTGCCAGTTCGAGCCGCTCGATCAGATCGGTATAGCGGACGACTTCGTCTTCCATGATCTCACGCGCTTCTTGAGGCGAGGACGCAACAATAGTTGCGCCCAGCGTCGCGAGCCGCTCCGCAACGTCTTCACGAGCGAGAATGGCAACGACTTCGGAATTCAGCCGATCAACGATCTCCTGAGGGGTGCCGGCCGGGGCCAGCAGCGCACTCCAGGACGAAGCGTCATATTCGGGAAAACCGGATTCGGCGATCGTAGGAACGTCGGGGAATTCCGGATGCCGCTCGGCCCCGGCAACGGCAAGTAGCTTGAGGCGTCCGTCGCCTACCAGGCCCTGCACCGAAGCGAGCGTATCAAACGCCATGGTTGCCACACCGCTGATAAGATCGGGATGCGCTGCGGCGCTGCCGGCATAGGGGACATGGATCATGTCAAGGTCGGCCATATCCAGAAACCACTCGGTGAAGATATGGGCGTTGCTTCCGTGTCCGGCGGACGCAAAGCCAAGCTCGCCGGGGCGCTCCTCGATATAATCGACAAAGTCGCCAAGCGTTTCGACCGGCAGGCTGGCGGGCACCACGACCCCCAGCTGAGTCCGGGCCATCAGCGAGATGGGTTCAAAATCGTCGACCGGGTCGTAAGTAAGGCCCGGCATCAACGCGCCAGCCAGAACGTGCGACTGCACGACAACTTCAAGCGTATATCCATCAGGATCGGACTTGGCGACGAGATCTCCGCCGATCGTTCCGTTTGCACCGGGACGGTTTTCAACCACCACCGGCTTGCCGAGCGCCGGGCTCAGATGCTCTGCGATGAGGCGGGCGGTGATATCGCCTTGCCCACCGGGGGCATAGGGCACGATGATCTGAATGGTTCGCGTCGGGTAATCCTGAGCCAGCGCCGCGCCTGTAGCGGTCAGAGCCGCAAGGCCGAGCATTGCCCCAGTGGCAAAAGCCTTAAATGTCATTTATTTCTCCTCACTTTGACTTCATTTTACCATGCGAGAGCCCCCGATCGGGCTCGGCAATATTGACGCGCACCATGTCGCGAAGCAGTTGAACTATGGCCATGCCGCTCTCGCCCTCAGCGCCATCGACGATGAAGCGGTTGGTGCAGTAGCGCATCTCCCAGCCTCCGGCATCGAGACACGCGGTCACGATCCTCTTTTCCAGTTCGGGCGTCTGGACGAGTTCCTTGTCCTTGAGCAGGAACGCCAGCATCGCCGCAATGCCATAGGCACCCCAATTGGAGATGGAGGCCGGCAGAAAAATATCGGTCGGCGTGACGGTGATCGCGCCACCCGGCTGGTCCGTTTGGGTTTCGCGCCCATAGGGATGAAAATCCTGCATGAAAGCGTGGATGCGCCCAAAGCCGATCTCGTTGCCATTATCACCGACGCCGATGGACAGCACGCCGCGCTTGGCGGCTTCATCGAATAGAGGCCCGATATTGACGCAGCCCTTGGGCGCGACGCCGGTCGAGTAATGGACAACACCATTCTCATTGGGTCCCAGACGCTCAATGGAAATGATCGCCTTGGGGTCCATCCGCGTCAGGATTTCACTGGCCCAGTCTTCGATCTCGTCCTGGTTTTCAGGAGCGGTAACCAGCGCAGCGCCCATACGGCGGTGCTTGGCCAGCTCGAAATCGCGGATCATGAGATGGGCCGCTTCGCTCGAAGCGATCATGGGGTTGGCGTGGCAGACTTCGGTCACAAAGACCGGCACCGCCTTGAGACCCCAATAGATTGCCCGCGCCAACGCCGCAGCGCCCGGAGGGCCATCGCTTTCGCCCCATGGCGCTTCAGGGCCATAACCGGCGCCTGTGACGATGAAGACCACATCGCCTTCACCAACCTTGTCGACAAGCGCTTCAGCCGCCCGCGCCGTGATTGGTCGCCCGCCGCCCTCGCGGCGCGCCTCGGCATAGATGGGCGCGATGATGTTGTGATTCATCCCGCGGTTGCGCATTTCGACGGTGATCAGGCGATCGATATACTCGCCGATGATATCAGGCATACTGAACTAACCTCGCAAATGACGAGCTAGTCTGCTTCGCCTTTGCCATTCGTTCCAATCGAATGTAGTCATCTGTCATAACAGTTTGTTATAGCACCCATGGCTCGGCATCGAAGCGAGGAGGACCCATGCGTATCAATCCAATCTCCACTCTAAATCCTCGGCAGCTTGCTGCATTCCGGGCCGTCATTGTGTGTGGAAGCGCCACTGGAGCGGGCAAAATCTTGCATGTCAGCCAGCCCGCCATCACGCGCCTCATCAAGGAACTGGAGATCGCGTTAGGTTTTTCGCTGTTCTTGCGGCGCTCCGGCGGGATGACCCCGACTCGCGATGCTCAAATCTTATACCGTGATGTTGAGCGCTATTTTCTTGGTCTGGAGCGGGTCGTGGAAGCGGCGCGCAATTTGCGCAACAAGCGCGGAGGACAGCTTAGAATTGCGGCCATGCCAACGCTGTCGTCGCGCGTTTTGCCCGAAGCGATCGGCAGGTTCAGGGAGCGGTTTCCCGAGATCGACGTGATCATCGAATCCGACGTTTCAACCCGCATTCTCGATGCGCTCGCCCACAACGAAGTCGATCTCGGTATCGGTCGCATTCCGCTTGAGCGCGATGACTTGGACAGGCTGGACATGCCCGTCTCCGAAGCGATCTGCATTCTGCCCAAGCAGCATGAACTCGCCCGGAAAGATGAAATCTCGGTTCAAGATCTGGCGGGCCAACCTTTCGTCGCGTTAGGCGCGAGCAGCTTGTTGCGCCTTCAAGTTGAGGCAGCGCTCAGGATATCGGGCGTCGAGACCGGCAGTCTTGTGCAGACACTGTTTTCCAACACCGCCAGTGCCTATGTCGCACGTGGCCTCGGCATCGCGGTGGTCGACGTTTTTTCCATCATGGGTTCTGACCTTACTCGCATCGAAGTCCGTCGATTTCGCCCGCGCATCGCTTTCGATTTCGCGGCGATTTATCCGCGCGATGACCGATCCCCCCTCGCCTCAGCCTTTGCACGTGAACTTCTGGCGGTCGTGACCCACGAGGTTGAGGATTCAATCTCAAAACTCACTCTATCTCGGATCTAGCCAATGTTCTGTCTCCGCGCCGTCCACGCTGAGCACCGCCTGGAAGCAATCTGGTCGCTGTAGAAGAGGCCGAACATGGCGTCAGGACTGAGGCTGAGATTCAGCCCCGATTCGATCACCGCGCTGTTTTGGCAATCGGAGACCCGGCAATGGTAAAGGCGTTCCCGGCCTCAAACGCCCTCTTTGCCACCTACGTGCCGGTGGAGTTCGAAACGATCCTCTCGGTCACTGCCGCGCGTCGAAAGGGACGCACGAAGCTGCACTCGTGAACAAACCAAGCGCAAAAAGCGGGAACACCCGGCCAACAGAAGTGGGAACACAAAAAAGGCGCCACCATTCGGAAGCGCCTAAACGACTGAAAGCCTTGGAAAAATGGCGGGAGTGACGGGACTCGAACCCGCGACCTCCGGCGTGACAGGCCGGCGCTCTAACCAACTGAGCTACACCCCCTTGCTGGTCGGGAACGTCTCGTCCCCGCAAGGTGTGCTTCGTTTACCGGCACCCCCTGACCAAGTCAAGCGGGTTCCGGTGCCTGCTGTGAAGAATTATGCTTTTGCCCACATAGAACGGCGCAACCCCCTGTCATAATGGGGGAAATCAGGCTTTTGCGCCTCGCATCCGCTCTTTTTTGCAGCGCTGTGCAGCACTGTCCCGGAGCCATCGCGGCTGTTAGGATCATCGCAACGGGAGAAATCCTCGCCGCCCGGCAGATATTTCCGTCCGGGCATGCGAATCTTCGGCTCAATGCCATTTAAAAGCAGCTGCCAACGACCTCAGGACAGCATGTCAGATCGAATCGAAATCACCCCTGCCCTGAGTCTTCCGCTTTCCGAAGTCCGCCTCACCTATGTGCGCAGCTCCGGCCCCGGCGGGCAAAACGTCAACAAGGTCGCAACCGCGGCGCAATTGCGCTTCGATGTGGTCGGCTCGCCCACGCTGCCCGAAGACCTGAAAACCCGGTTGCTTGCCCGGGCCGGTGCGCGCGTCACGCGCGATGGAGTCATCGTCATCACCGCCGATCGCTATCGCACCCAGCCCCTTAACCGGGCCGATGCCCTCGACCGGCTGGCTGAACTGATCCGGGCGGCAGCCCATGTTCCGCGCACGCGCCGCCCCACGCGCCCTACCCTCGCATCAAAACGACGGCGCCTCGACGCCAAGACCCGCCGCGGCGCGATCAAGGCCCTGCGGGGCAGCAAACCGCACCTGGATTAGCGCTTCCCGTATCGCCGCGCCAATAACAAGGGCCCGCGACGGAATCGCGGGCCCCACTGGTTGGAGAAGCGCTTTAGACGTTCCGGCGCAAAATGGCGGCCAGCTTCTTGCCGCCGGGAATATCGCTTTCGCGGACTGCCAGAACCGTCGCGCCGGACGAAAGCGCGCGGGCGGCGATTTCATCGAGAATGCAGTAATTCTTTGCATCCTTGCCCTCATCGAGGGTGATGGCGCCGGTCTCGTCATCGACATAGCCGTCAACGACGCTGTCGATGTCTACCAGAAGCGTATCGATGGCCCCGAACGTTGCCGCCCGTGCAGCGTCGGAAAAATCGGTGGTCGCCATGCGCGCGCCCGCCCGCGCCTCGAACATGGCGTTGAGGTCGCTGATCCGCTTGGCATAATCGGCGTCGAGCACCGGGCGTGCCGCCTCGGCAAGCTCTTGTTCGCTCAGCCGGTCGGGACTGCCGCTGATCGCCTCATCGAGCGGGTTCAGCGAGCTGACCGAGCGAAAAATGGCGTCCATGGGCTGGGTTGCGGCCAATATCAGCGGAATGTCGGATTGCCCAAGGATCGGGCGCAGAGCCGCATCGATCTGGCGTACATATTGGGCAAGCCGCACCTTCTGGCCTTCCGAACCCTGGATACGGCGGCTGGCGCTACGATCGTTGATGGTCGATTTGCCCACAGCGCTGGCCGCGTCCTTGGGAAGCCCATCCACCTTGACGAGGCTGGGCGGCAAATCTGCGGAAATCTCCACCAGCCGCACGCCGTTTTCGGACAGGGCCAGCACATGCGCAGAATTGGGGAACGTGACCGCGCGCAACAGCGGCTTGAGGTGGAAGCGATCCGATACCTCTACCGATGCAGTCAGCGTGTTGGCGAGGCGGTAGGTCCAGATGCGTTCCGGTGTCGCCAGAATCGCAAGGCTATGGGCTTGAAAGCGCCAGAATTCATCATCCTCGCGCAAGTCGTTGATGTGCTCCTCCAGGCTGGCGACCGCTTTCTTGTCGATCCCCGCCTCCTGCGCCTGCGCGATCGCGTCCTTCAAGAGATTACCCAGCTCGATCCGATTGCCATCGGTATCCTGAGTGATCGGAGTGGTGGGCAGATAGATCGACACGGCCGCCTTGGACCGGACCTTGTGGAGTTTTGCAATATCTTTGGCAGAAGGGAGATCAACGTAAAGCATGCGTATTTTCTTTCCTTTGAAAAGGGCAGTTCTTGTCCGGAGAAACCCAGCAAGTGCCCGAATTTTTATTATACCGTCAAACGGAGCCGGAAAATTATGCAGGCCTATGCTGCCCCTCGTTCCAACACTGTCTCACGTTCTTTCGACATAGGGAGCGCAAGGCCCGATAACCACCTTAGGGAGCTCGCCCGTGACAAAACGCCTTCCCAAACGGCATTCTTTTTCTTCGAAGCCGCGAAATCAGATGATTCCGTGCTGTTTGAGCAGCGCATTCTCGTCCCCAGCCACCCAGCCAAACACTTTGGCGGCGCCGCCAAGCACCTGAACCAGGTAATGCACCTCGAAATCGATATCCACGTCCGTGCCGTCCCTGCGCAGATAGGTCGCCGTCCAGCCCACATGCGCCACGCAATGGAGGTCCTCGATGGGCGAGATGCGCACATCGCGGACCTGCATCTGGCGCGTGCCTATGGCGCGATAATGGTCATAACCCCGGATCAGGTTATCGCGGAACTCCTCATCGTTCCTGCCGGTCATTACGCCCGTGGGAGAAGCAGCAATGAATTCGGGGGCATAGAGTTCCCCGGCTTCAGTCATGTCGGGCTCACCCTGCAAGAAACGATTGAAAAAGCTCTCATAGCTGGCAAACAGCCGCTTAACGCTGGCGTCCATCATGCTCTCCCCTGCTCCGATGCAACATGGAAGCATTCTCTAGCTGACTCAACCAAGGCCCGCATGGGCAAGGGCCTCGACCGTACGCTGACGATCCGCACTGGAGAGCGGCAAAATGGGCTTTGGAGGGGCGGCCTGGCTCAAGCCCAGCGCGTTAACCGCTGCATAGGCGACACGAAGACTGCCGAATTGGCGAAACAAGCCCCAAAGCGGCTCCAGCAGACCGTTGATCCTCGACACCTCCTGCCGATCGGCGTCGCGGGCCGCCCGCACCATTTGCATTGAAATTTCGGGCAGGAAGCCAGCCACGACGCTGTACCAGGCATCCGCGCCAGCCAGCAGCGCCTCTGCTGCACCCCAATCTCCGCTATAGCCAATCGCGAGGCGACCGGCCGGCCCCGCTCTCAACACGTCGAGTTCGCTCGCGATCGGCATAGCCCCCGGCAGAGGCATCTTGACCGCTTTGATGTTGGCGACCCCGGCAAGGCGACCGAGAAGCGCCGGGCTGAACGTGAAATGCGTCGTGCTCGGATTGTTATAGATACACAGTGGCAAACTGGTTGCGCTCGCCACCGCGGCATAGTGCGCAAAGACCTCGTCCTCGGTCAGCGGCGTATAGGATACGGGCGCGAGAAGAAGCGCGCTCGCGCCTTCGAACTGTGCATCGCGGGCCAGATTTTGAGCCTCATCGGTGCGGAGCGCGCCAACGCCGACGATCAGCGGCGTCGTGCCGCCGACCGATTTCATCGCTGCCTGGATTGCCCGGCGGCGTTCCGTCCGCGTCAGATAGGCATAAGTTCCCGTGCTTCCCAGAAGCCCGATCGTGTCCACTCCCGCTGCTGCGAGCCGCGCGGACAAGCCCATGACTCCCTCGGCATCGACAACCCCGTCTTCGTCAGCGGGCGTGATCGGAAAAGCCGAAAGACCCTGAAAAATTTCCATTTCACCCCCTTTTCTTGAACACTCGATGCTTGTGTGCCGATGACGCACCGTGCCAGCCCAGGGCTGTCGGCGCCAGTACCGGGGGCATGAAAAAACCCGCCTGGAGGACCGGGCGGGCTGGGTTTTCCGTAAGACTTATCCGCCGCGCGCCATCGAAGGCGCTGTGGGGCGGTTTGGAGCCCTCCGCTTGGGGCCAGCAATGACACCCTCGCGAATAGCCTGTTTTCTGGCCTCCTTACGCAAGCGGCGCACGGCTTGCGAAGCCTCTCTCGCACGCTTCTCAGAGGGCTTTTCGTAGAATCTACGAACTTTCATTTCGCGGAAGACGCCTTCACGCTGCAATTTCTTCTTGAGGACCCGGAGGGCCTGATCAACATTGTTATCGCGAACTTGTACCTGCAAACAGCTTCCTATCCTGGTGACCGCCTCACCCCGTTGGGCAAGCGGGGAAGCGCTGGATTGCGCTTCTGTTATCCATCATAGCACACTTGGCGGCCAACCTGTAATTTCGGGCCATTCATGCCGCCCCAGAGGCTCCGTTGGCCGTTCCCGGCGCGGAACACGCCCTTTTGTAGGTTGGGACCAACGAACCACAGCCCGCCCGCGCGCGTTATGCTTGTGCTCTCCATCAGCAATGAGGCCCCGGATGAACGCGCTCAAGTGGATCATTGGCATCGTCAGCGTCCTGGCATTGCTTCTGGGCGGCCTGTGGTTCCTGCAAGGAACAGGGCTGGTCACGATCGAGCCAATCGCCTGTATCGGGGAATGCGAACCATTGGAGGGCCCCTCCACAACTTGGACCGCCTTTGGCCTGATGCTCGTGCTCGCTGCTCTTGTGGGGATATGGTTTGTGACAAGACGTTAGCGCCTGACCAGGGAACATTCTCGGACAGCCGACAGTTTGCCTATGAGAACCGGAGGTGCGACATGACGAACACGCAACGATCTCATCATACCGAAGGATGGCCAGAGGAATCCCGGGAAGCAGCGCAATTGGTCATCGACACATATGGCGAACCCGATGAAATAACAGAGAGCCAATTGATGTGGGACAGGCCCGGCCCGTGGAAACGCATTGTAGCCTCCAAGGCATTTTACGAGCACAATTTCCCTGCTCCGCATAACGATTCCGTCGAGTCATTCATCGACTATCGCGTCCCCGTGGAAAAATTCTCCGATCTGGCTGCATTCGATGGGAGCGTCATCGTGGAGCGCACCACTGGAGAAGTTTCTGCCCGGTGCCATGATGAACAGGCCAATTTATTGGCACTCAACCTGATGCACGACATTGTCACCGGCGCTAAATCAGTAGAACAGGCCCGCGCCTATTACGCCAAGGAGTTCGCCGATTACCGGCGCAACAAACCCACGCCCTATATGGAAAAGCTGCATTTTTCGCCTGCGGGTCAAAACGCAGCTGACCCGGATACTCGCATCCTGTCAGACAGCGATCTTGAGCAGGCCAGACGCGAGGGCGAGCGATCGGACGACCACGGTTCCTCATAACCCGATTGACCGGGACGGCAAGGGCGCCCACAATCGACGCCTGTTGCAGCGTTGCAACAAATCATTGGAGCGGCTGGGACCCCTTCCAACGGCCAGTCGGTTCGAAACGGAATCAATCACGCGGCGATGCTGCGAGAGGAAAGAGGAACCATGTCCGAAGTCGACCACGAGCCTCACGAAAACCGTAATGCGCTACGCGCCATGGGAAGAGGCTTTGTGGGGAAGTGCCCCAATTGCGGTGAGGGCAAGATGTTTTCCGGCTTCCTCACCTTGAGGAAGTGCGAGGTATGCGGGGAAAATCTGGATCAGTTTGAACCGAGCCTGCTCCTGCCCCTGGCTGTCGGCCTCGTCATCGTGGCCATAGTGGCGCACGTATATTTCTTCCTTGAGGTATCCGGTGTCGGCTCGCCGATGATTTCCATTCTGGTCATCGTCCCCATCGCGACCATCGCCAGTATTCTGATCTTAAGGCCTTTCAAGGGCGCGCTGGTCGGCTTGCTTTGGGCATTGAGGACCAAGAGGTCCTGGCAGGATTAGTCTGGCGTTCAGGCGCCTGATCGGATTGCTTCGGATCAGGCGCTCTTGACCGGGAAAAACCGGGTCCCCTCGTCCCCAAAACGCCCTATCGAACGACGAGCACCGGAATAGAGATCGTTGCAACCACCTCGGATGTCTGGCTGCCCAGCAACAGGCGCTGGACGCCCCGCCTGCCGTGCGACGACATGACGACGAGATCGCAGTTATTCTCCAGCGCAGTCTCAACGATTCCTTCTGCTGGCGGGCGCTCGGCGATATGCACGGTCTTGATATCGACGCCGACGGACTGCGCCGTTGCGCTTGCCGCCTGAAGGATCTTGTTTGCTTCGGCCGCTGAGGCTTTGCGCTGTACCTCCAGCGGATTGATGCCGTCGGCCACGTCTTCCGCCATGGCGTAGGGAGACAGGAATTCATTGGCCGTCACAGTAACGACCGTGACCTTTGCTCCGAGTGCCTTGGCAAGAGCCAGGCCATGCTTGAGGCCTTTGTCCGCCAGCTCCGAACCATCGGTGGCGATGAGAATGTGCTTGTACATATTTACTCCATGCCGAGTGCTCACCGCATACTGTCCTACCAAATTCAGCCTGTCCACAAGCAGTTGAAGAGATCGGCATCGAGCACGTTATCGGCACGCAAGCGATGCACGCCCCGGATTCGGTGCGGAGAAAACTGGAAAGAAGCCTTGGAAATCAATGGCCCTTAAGGGGATGGTGGGCGATGACAGACTCGAACTGCCGACATCCTCGGTGTAAACGAGGCGCTCTACCAACTGAGCTAATCGCCCCCGACCGTGCATTTTACGGTCTGGCTCCGGCACTGGCCAGCGGGCCGAACCGGATGAATTATTGGCGCCTGATTAGGCGTAAACCACGGCGGCGTCAATAGCACCGCAGGGGAACCGGCACGGGCCGGAAACGGCAAGACCCCGGACGCCTGCCCGGGGCCAAACCAGACTCGATTGCGGCAATGAAGCCTAGTTCAGAGCATCCTTGAGGCCCTTGCCGGCCTTGAACTTGGGCTGGATGGAAGCAGGAATGTCGATTTCAGCGCCCGTGGCAGGGTTGCGGCCCTTGGTGGCCTTGCGCTGGGCAGCGGCGAACGTGCCGAAGCCGACCAGGCGAACTTCTTCGCCGTCCTTGAGCGCCGAGGTGATGGCCTCGAAAACAGCATCAACCGCTGCCGCCGCCTGGGCCTTGGTGAGATCAGCCTTTTCGGCGACAGCCGCGCTCAGATCGTTCTTGTTCATAGCGTTTCCTCACAATGAATATGCCCATCCGTTCGGACGAGCGGAAGCGGCCTCACCCTTTTACGATTCCGGGGCAAAAGCAAGGAAAACTGCGGGTTTCCCGGCGATTTCGCTCGCAAACTGGGGAAAATACCGGCCCAAAGTCCGATTGTGGCAAAAGCCTGACGCTTAAGGCAGCGCCAAAACGGCGGTGCATCGCCGGGACTGGCTGTCTCCCGAATCGATAGTGCCGGCAAAAAAAGAACGGCGCCCGGAGAGGACGCCGTTCCCGATTGTTCCGGGGCATTTCAGTGTTCAAGCAAAACCGCTGAAATGCCCCGGCTTTCGTCGTGTCGCGCGCGATCAGTGAGCCACGATCGCGCCGGCCTCGCCTTCGGGGGCCGGAACCGGCTTGGCGTCCTCGTCGAACGACCACTCGATGGCGACGGGCTGTTCGAGCAGGGCATGCTCAAGCACCTCACCCATCCGGCTGACAGGCACGATTTCCAGGCCTTCCTTGACGTTATCCGGGATCTCCTTGAGATCGCGGACGTTTTCCTCAGGGATCAGCACCTTCTTGATGCCGCCACGCAGGGCGGCAAGCAGCTTCTCCTTGAGGCCGCCGATCGGCAGCACCCTGCCCCGCAGGGTGATTTCGCCGGTCATGGCGACGTCATGGCGCACCGGAATACCCGTCATCACCGAAACGATGGCCGTTGCCATCGCGATGCCGGCCGAGGGACCATCCTTGGGGGTTGCCCCTTCCGGAACGTGCACGTGGATATCGCGCTTGTCGAACAGCGGCGGCTTGATGCCGTATTCGAGCGCCCGGGCCCGCACATAGGTCGCGGCAGCCGAGATCGACTCCTTCATCACGTCCTTGAGGTTCCCGGTCACGGTCATCTTGCCCTTGCCCGGGCTCATGATGCCCTCGATGGTCAGCAATTCGCCACCCACCGATGTCCAGGCCAACCCGGTCACCACGCCAACCTGCGGTTCGGCATCGATTTCGCCGTAGCGGAAGCGCGGGGCGCCGAGATATTCCTCGACGATCTCCGGGGTCACCACGATCTTCTTCTTGCCGGTCAGCAGGATATCCTTGACCGCCTTGCGCATCAGGTTGGCGATCTCACGCTTGAGGCTCCGCACGCCCGCTTCACGGGTGTAGCGCCGAGTCAAAAGGTGCAGGCTCTCGTCAGGCAACTCGAACTCTTCAGGGCGCAATCCATGCTCCTTGAAGCTTTCGGGAATGAGGTGACGGCGGGCGATTTCCCACTTTTCCTCGTCCGTGTAACCCGACAGCCGGATGATCTCCATCCGATCGAGCAAGGGGCCCGGGATGTTGAGCGTATTCGCCGTCGTCACGAACATCACGTCCGAGAGGTCGAAATCGACTTCGAGGTAATGATCGTTGAACGCCGAGTTCTGCTCGGGATCGAGCACTTCGAGCAGTGCCGAAGACGGATCGCCCCGGAAGTCCTGGCCCATCTTGTCGATCTCGTCGAGCAGGAACAGCGGATTGGCCTTCCCTGCCTTCTTGAGCGACTGGATCACCTTGCCGGGCATGGACCCGATATAGGTCCGCCGGTGGCCACGGATTTCCGCTTCATCGCGCACGCCGCCCAGCGACATGCGGATGTACTCGCGCCCCGTCGCCTTGGCGATCGAACGCGCCAGCGAGGTCTTGCCGACGCCCGGGGGGCCGACAAGGCACAGGATGGGGCCCTTTAGCTTGCCGGTCCGGCTCTGCACCGCGAGATACTCGATGATGCGTTCCTTGACCTTGTCGAGGCCGTAGTGATCGGAATCGAGCACGTTCTCGGCGAACTTGAGGTCGCGCTTGACCTTGCTCTTCTTGCCCCAGGGCACGTTGAGCAGCCAGTCGAGATAGTTGCGCACCACAGTCGCTTCAGCCGACATCGGGCTCATCTGCTTGAGCTTTTTCATCTCGGCGTCGGCCTTCTGCCGCGCTTCCTTGGAGAGCTTGGTCTTGGCGATGCGCTCTTCGAGCTCCTGGAGCTCGTTGGCACCGTCCTCGCCGTCGCCCAGCTCGCGCTGGATCGCCTTCATCTGCTCGTTGAGGTAATATTCGCGCTGGGTCTTTTCCATCTGGCGCTTGACCCGGCTGCGAATGCGCCGCTCAACCTGCAAAACCCCGATTTCGCCTTCCATCAGGCCGAGCACTCTTTCCAGCCGCGCGGTCACGCCCGGCGTGGCGAGAATGTCCTGCTTGTCCTGAATCTTGACGGCCAAATGGCTGGCAATGGTATCGGCAAGCTTGGAGTGATCCTCGATCTGGACGACCGCGGCCACGACCTCGGACGAGATCTTCTTGTTGAGCTTGACGTAGTTTTCGAACTCGGTGACCGCCGAGCGCGACAGGGCCTCCGCCTCGACGGCGTCATGGCCCTCGATCGGCAGCACATCGGCCTGCGCTTCGAAATAGTTCTCGGTCTGCACGTAATTGTCGATCCGGGCGCGATGCAGCCCTTCGACCAGCACCTTGACCGTGCCATCCGGCAGCTTGAGCAGCTGGAGAACGGTCGCAATGGTGCCGATCTCATAGATGCCTTCAGGCTCCGGGTCGTCTTCCTGGGCATTCTTCTGGGTCACGACCAGAATGTGCTTATCCTCGCGCATGACCTCTTCGAGCGCGCGCACCGATTTCTCGCGTCCCACGAAGAGCGGCACGATCATCGAGGGGAACACCACGATGTCGCGCAACGGCAGGACGGGATAAACCTTTTCGCGGTCGAACTCAACTGCGGTGGGTTGGGTATCGGACATGGACTACTATCCTTTCGCCGCTGCCGGCCAGGGAGGGAGAAAGCCGGCAACAAGTAGGGTCTTGCGGTTCAGTGTGCGCCTCACCCGTTAGGGATTGGCTAACCGAACCGACTCTTTGTCTCTTAAGATAGGGCAACCGCGCGCGTTCACAAGTTCAGCGCCAACAAATTCCCGCTTGCCCACCACATTGCGGGCATGCACGGCACGCATTGTTGCGTCATACGGACAATTCCGGAGGGTTTTCCGTCCCGGAACCGTTCTCGCCAGCCACGAAAAAGGCCCGAACGTGCGTCGGGCCTTTTCCAGCATATCCTTAGGTACGGCGCGCTCAGGCGCCGGACTTCATGTCTTCCTTGGCACGCTCGGCATAGATGTAGAGCGGACGCACGTCCTTGTTCTCCACCACGTCCTGGCTGATCACCACCTCTTCCACGCCATCGAGCGAGGGCAGGTCGTACATGGTGTCGAGCAGGATGGCTTCCATGATCGAGCGCAGGCCGCGTGCGCCGGTCTTGCGGGCGATAGCCTGACGGGCGATGGCCTTGAGTGCATCCTCGTGGAAGCTGAGCTGCACGTCTTCCATCTCGAACAGCCGCTGATACTGACGCACCAGGGCGTTCTTGGGCTCCGAAAGGATTTGCACCAGCGCGTCCTCGTCGAGGTCTTCGAGCGTCGCGATCACCGGCAGGCGGCCGATGAACTCGGGGATCAGGCCAAACCGGACCATGTCCTCGGGCTCGACTTCGCTCAGCACGTCGCCAACCCGGCGATCGAGCAAATCCTTGACTTCGGCGGTAAAGCCGATGGACGAGCCTTCGCCACGGGCCGAGATCACCTTTTCAAGTCCGGCAAACGCCCCGCCACAGATGAACAGGATGTTGGTCGTGTCCACCTGCAGGAATTCCTGCTGCGGATGCTTGCGCCCGCCCTGGGGCGGTACTGAGGCAACCGTGCCTTCCATGATCTTGAGCAGGGCCTGCTGCACGCCCTCGCCCGATACATCACGGGTGATCGAGGGGTTGTCGGACTTGCGCGAGATCTTGTCGACCTCGTCGATATAGACGATGCCGCGCTGGGCCTTGTCGACGTTATAGTCGGCAGCCTGAAGCAGCTTGAGGATGATGTTTTCTACATCCTCACCTACATAGCCCGCCTCGGTCAGCGTGGTCGCATCGGCCATGGTGAACGGCACGTCGAGAATGCGGGCCAGGGTCTGGGCCAAAAGAGTCTTGCCGCAACCGGTGGGGCCGATCAGCAGGATATTGGACTTGGACAGTTCCACATCCTGGTTCTTGGCTGCGTGGTGCAGGCGCTTGTAATGGTTGTGCACGGCGACCGAGAGCACCCGCTTGGCGCTCCGCTGGCCGATCACGTAATCATCGAGCACCTTGCAGATGTCGGCCGGGCTGGGCACGCCATCTGCGGACTTGACCATCGAGGTTTTGGATTCCTCACGGATGATGTCCATGCACAGCTCTACGCATTCATCGCAGATGAATACGGTTGGTCCGGCGATCAGCTTGCGGACTTCGTGTTGGGACTTCCCGCAGAACGAACAGTAAAGCGTGTTCTTGGAGGTGTCGCCGCTCGAATTTTCCTTGGACATCTAGCAACTCCAGAAGCGTTGCAAACGCTTGATTCAGTTTCGCCGGACTTTGACGATATCCGACGGTGCGTGAACAATCAGTAATTCACACCATGACCATAAAGGTCGATGAACGGGGGCGCAATCAGCTCGCATGAACCGCTTGCCCCCCAATTCCGGGGCCGGCAGACGGGGATCAGGCCCCGGTGTCCGGCACGACCCTCTTTTCATGAACATGGTCGATAAGCCCCAGTTCCCGGGCTTCTTCGGGCGAAAGGAACTTGTCGCGTTCAAGCAGGTCTTCCACCTGTTGATAATCCATGCCCGTGTGCTTCACGTATATTTCATTGAGCCGGCGCTTGAGGCTTTCGGCCTCACGGGCGTGAATCAGGATGTCGGTCACCTGGCCCTGATAGCCGCCCGAGGGCTGGTGCACCATTACCCGCGCGTTGGGCAGGCATCCGCGCATGTCCTTGTCGCCAGCCGTGAGCAGGAGCGACCCCATGGAGGCCGCCTGCCCCAGACACAGCGTCTGCACCTTGGGACGGATGAACTGCATGGTGTCGTAGATCGACAGGCCAGCCGTCACCACGCCACCGGGCGAGTTGATGTACATGGCGATTTCCTTCTTCGGATTTTCCGATTCCAGAAACAGCAGCTGTGCCACGATCACCGACGCCATGTTGTCCTCGACAACGCCGGTCACGAAAATGATTCGCTCGCGCAGCAGGCGCGAGTAGATATCGAAGGCGCGTTCTCCGCGGTTCGACTGCTCGACCACCATCGGCACAAGCGTGTTCATGTAAAGATCGACGGGATCTCGCATATGGGTAACTCCCCGGGGGACAGAATCGGCATTGCTGCCAGTGCAGACGATTGCTGCTTAATGGGCGGTAAACGGTCACATAGGCTTGGCTGGGATCGACTTCAATAGCAACCCTGGCGTGGCCTAATTATGACGCATGCTTAACGGCTGGCGCCCGGCCCCTAGACGAAGCTGACGGCCACGCCTTTCTTGCGGAAATACGATTGCATCAGCTTGCGGCCCTGCCGGTTGGGCTGCGCCAGTTTCGCGGTTTCAAACACTGCTTCGCTGACCCCCTCGCCCGCCATGGCCGTCTTGAGTTCGGCAATGCGCAGGTCCAGATCTTCGTTGTCGTTCTGAATCGCGGTATAAATGGCGTCGATGGCCTGGGGAACGGTGATATCGCTCACGATGGGTGCCCTCCGAAATGGTCAGGCCCTTCCCTAAACAATTTTCCGGGCAGCACAAGCCTTCACCAAAGCGCAGCGCGGCTGTCTCTGTCGATCTAATCGTGGACGATGTCGCTCAACACCTCGGGGATCAGTGGCGGCAGGTCCTCTGCGGTCATCCCCCGTTTGCCGAAGACTTCCGCTGCCCGTCCGTGGAGGAACGCCCCCGCCGCCGCCGCATCGAACCCGCCCATTCCCTGCGCCAGCAGCCCCCCGATCAGCCCGGCCAGCACATCGCCGGACCCGGCTGTCGCCAGCAATGGCGTTCCGGTCGTATTGATCACCGCCCGTCCGTCCGGTCTGGCGATCACCGTATCGGAGCCCTTGAGCAGCACCACCGCGCCCGAGCGTCTAGCCGCTTCGATCGCCATATCCGTCTTGGCGCCGCCGATCGCGCCGAACAGCCGCCGGAACTCGCCCCCATGGGGTGTGAGCACCACCGATAGCGGCTGACGCCTGCGGATCGCCGAAAACAAATCGTCCGGATTCCCCTCAAAACTGGTCAGCGCATCGGCATCGAGAACGAGACGCGCCCGACTTTCCAGCGCCACCAGGACTTTTTCCCTCGTTGCGTCCCCAACCCCTGCTCCCGGCCCGATGACCAAGGCGTTTTTCCGTTCGTCTTCGAGCAGCGCTGCAAGCTGGTTGGCGTCCGCGGCTTCGGCCAGCATGATGGCGGTGACATGCGCTGCGTGGACGCCCAGCGCTACCCGGTCACCAGCCAGCGTGACCAGCCCGGCCCCCACCCTCGCCGCCCCCATGGCGGCCAATCGTGCCGCGCCGGTGTGCAGCGCGTCGCCAGAGACCACCACACAATGCCCTGCATCGAATTTATGCCCATCGGGCTTGCGCTCCGGCAATTGCCACAGGCGGGGATCGTTCTCGAACAGCTCGATCCCGATCTCATCGAGCACCGTGTCGGGAATGCCGATATCTGCGAGCAGAACCACTCCGCACAGCCCCGCACCCGGATAGAGCAGATGTCCCGGCTTGTGGCGGAAGAAGGTGACCGTGAGATCCGCCTTGACCGCAGCTCCTGATATCGCGCCGCTGGCTCCATCCACGCCGCTGGGGATATCCACGGCCACCACCTGCGCGTCGCTGGCATTGATGGCGTCGATCACCTCGGCCAGTTCGCCCTCGATGCCGCGCGACAGGCCCGCCCCGAACAGCGCATCGACGATGATCCCGAAGCCCGAACATATGTCAGGGCTCAGCGGCTCCACCGGCCCGCGCCACATGCGCGCCATGATCGCCGCATCGCCGTGCAGATCGGCCTTGCTGCCCGCAAGCCCCAGCCGCACCGGCCATCCCCTGTCGGACAGCAATCGTGCCACGACAAACCCATCGCCACCATTGTTGCCCGGCCCGCACAACACCAGCACCGGTTGCAATACGAAGCGCTGGGCAATCTCATAGGCAACCGCCTGCCCCGCGTTTTCCATGAGCGACAACGAAGCCACCCCGGCGTCGATCGCCAGCCGGTCGGCCTGCCCCATCTGCTTTGGGGTCAACAGATCCTGCACCCGTAAACTCCCGATTTCCTGAGCGCCCCCACGGCCCGGCAACGAAAAAGGGCCCCGCAAGCGGAGCCCTTGTTCATTGTGCGAGTTCTGTGTCGATAACGTGGCCGTGATCGGCCCGCGCGATCAGTGTGCGTGATCGTTGTCGATATCGAAACCGTCTTCGCCTTCGCGAACCAGCTTGGCCAGTTCGTCGCGGGCGATGGTCTTATCAGTCACATCAGCCAGTTCGACGATGAAATCGATGACCTTGTTTTCAAAGATCGGCGCGCGCAGTCCGGCCAGCGCCTGCTGGTTCTTGCGGTAGAAGTCGTACACTTCCTGCTCCTGGCCCGGGAAGCGGCGGACTTCGGCGATCAGCGCCTGCTGGTGCTCTTCGTCGCTGACGGTGATCTCGTTGACGTTGCCGATTTCAGCAACCACGAGGCCGAGACGCACGCGGCGCTCTGCGATCTTCTGGTATTCCTCGCGAGCCTTGTCCTCGGTCGTGCCCTCGGATTCGAACGTCTTGCCGTGATGCTCGACCTCATGCTTGACGCGATTCCAGATAGCGTTGAACTCGGCTTCGACCAGCTTTTCCGGCACGTCGAACTTGTGGCCTTCGTCCAGCGCATCGAGCACGAGGCGCTTCACGCGCTGCTGGGACAGGCTCTTGTTCTGGGCTTCGATCTGGTCCCGGATCGCCTTTTTCAGGGCTGCCAGGTCTTCGAGGCCGAGCGTCTTGGCAAATTCGTCGTTGAGTTCGACATCGGCCTTGGGGCCATCGACGTGCAGGATCGTCACTTCGAACTGTGCCTTCTTGCCGGCCAGTTCAGCATTCTGATAATCTTCGGGGAACGTGACTTCTACGGTCTTTTCCTCGCCCTTCTTCAGGCCGACAAGGCCCTCTTCGAAGCCGGGAATGAACTGGCCCGACCCCACAACGATGTGGGTATGCTCTGCCGAGCCGCCATCGAACGGTTCGCCGTCGATCTTGCCGACGAAGGACAGGCCGACATTGTCGCCATCTTCCACGACGCCTGCGTCGCCTTTATCCTCGTAGCCGCGGTTCTGCTTGAAGAACTTTTCGACTTCCTCATCCACCTGCGCGTCGGTCACCTCGACCACCGGCTTTTCGATCTTGATGGACTTGAAATCCATCAGTTCGACCGGCGGGAGCACTTCATAGGACACCGAGAACGCGAGATCGGTTTCGCCGTCCAGAACCCGGTTGATGACGGCCTGGTCTTCCGAAAGATCGATTTCCGGCTGGGCAGCGGCCTTTTCCGAACGCTCTTCGAGGGTCTTGGAAACGGTATCGTTGATCGAATCCTGGAGCACTTCGCTCATCAGCGAGCGGCCGTACACCTTCTTGAGGTGCGAGGTCGGCACCTTGCCCGGACGGAAGCCCTTGAGCTGTACCTGGCCCCGAACTTCGTCGAGCTTCTCGTCGAGGCGCGATGCGAGCACCGTCGCCGGAATGACCACATCGAGCTTGCGGCGCAGCCCTTCGTTCAGAGTTTCAGTAACGTTCATTTCTGTTCGATCCCGTATTTGGATTCCGCCGGCGGCAAGCCGGTGCGTTTGACACTTTCGAAAAGGCCGAGCGATCGAGGCTGGTGCGGGTGAGAGGAGTCGAACCTCCACGCCTTGCGGCGCTGGAACCTAAATCCAGTGCGTCTGCCAGTTCCGCCACACCCGCGCGCCTCGTGCGCCGGGCGCCGAGTTGGAACGCGGTCTAGCCCAAGATCGGTTTCCAGTCAAAGGCTCATTGACCGGCCCCACATGAGTTTGCGCTCAGTCCAGTGGTGCCCAGGCGTCAGGACGGGCCATCGCCCGTAGTCCTTTTCGCACCATTTGCCGGTCATTTTCCATGCGTAGTGCCTAAAAATAAGGCACACGCCGACCTAGCTCTTGAGAGAAAACCTTCACTATCCGCTCTATCCAATTGAATTATAACTTCTTTTATTTGGCGCAATCATCTGGCACGGCGTATGCTTTCCTTAACGCGCAGCCCGGCAATCAGGAGACATGGGACGTGAAGAAAATCGAGGCCATCGTAAAACCTTTCAAGCTCGATGAGGTCAAGGAGGCCCTGCAAGAGGTTGGCCTGCAAGGCATCACCGTTACCGAGGCCAAGGGATTCGGGCGTCAGAAGGGCCATACCGAGCTCTATCGGGGCGCCGAATATGTGGTCGATTTCCTGCCCAAGGTCAAAGTCGAGGTCGTGGTTCCCGATCAGCTGGCCGACAAGGCTATCGAAGCGATCCGCAATGCCGCCCAGACCGGACGCATCGGCGATGGCAAAATTTTTGTCTCGACGGTCGAACAGGCAATCCGCATCCGCACCGGCGAAAGCGGCGACGCCGCCCTTTAACCGCACACACCAACACCAGACATTTGGAAACTTCCATGAGTTCAGCAAGCGACCTGATCAAGCGGATCGGGGATGAAGGCATCAAATATGTGGACCTGCGGTTCACCGATCTGCGCGGCAAGCTCCAGCACGTCACAATGGACGCCTCCGTGGTTGATGCCGATCTGTTCGAAGAAGGGGTGATGTTCGACGGGTCCTCGATCGCCGGCTGGAAGGCGATCAACGAAAGCGACATGGTGCTCATGCCCGATCTGGCATCGGCCTATATGGACCCGTTCTTTTCCGCCCCAACCCTGTGCATCAACTGCGATATTCTCGAACCGGCCACCTATCAGCCCTACAACCGCGATCCGCGCTCGATTGCCAAAAAGGCCGAGGCCTATGTGGCCACCGCCGGCATCGGTGACAGCGTCGTGTTCGGTCCGGAACCGGAATTTTTCCTGTTCGACGATGTCCGCTATTCCACCTCCACCTATTCGGTGGGCTTCGAGGTCGAGGCGGGCGAACTCATCACCAGTTCTTCCGCCCATTATGAAGGCGGCAATAACGGCCACCACATCGGGCTCAAGAAGGGGTATTTTCCGGTCCCGCCTCTCGACAGCGCGCAGGATATCCGTGGGGAAATGCTCGAAGCCCTGGCTTCGATGGGCGTCGTTGTTGAAAAGCACCACCACGAAGTGGCCTCGGCCCAGCACGAACTCGGCATCAAGTTTGCGCCCATGATCGAGGCCGCCGACCATGTGTTGCTGTATAAATACGGCGTGCAGCAGGTCGCCCAGTCCTATGGCAAGACGGCCACTTTCATGCCCAAGCCGGTCTATGGCGACAACGGATCAGGCATGCACTGCCACCAGTCGATCTGGAAAGGCGGCAAGCCGCTGTTCGCCGGCGATGGCTATGCCGGTCTGTCGGAGACGTGCCTTTATTATATCGGCGGCATCATCCGCCACGCCCGCGCCATCAACGCCTTCACCAATCCGACCACCAATTCCTACAAGCGGCTGGTGCCAGGTTTCGAAGCCCCGGTCCTTTTGGCCTATTCGGCCCGCAACCGCTCCGCATCGTGCCGCATTCCGTTCGGGCAGTCGCCCAAATCCCGCCGCGTGGAAGTGCGCTTCCCCGATCCTCTTGCCAACCCATACCTCGCCTTCACGGCGTTGTTGATGGCAGGCCTCGATGGCATCCGTAACAAGATCCATCCGGGCGATCCGATGGACAAGGATCTGTACGAATTGCCCAAGGAAGAGCTGCGCGACATTCCCACCGTCGCCCTGTCGCTGCGCGAAGCGCTCGATAGCCTCGATGCGGATCGCGATTTCCTCAAGGCCGGCGGGGTCATGGATGATGATTTCATCGACGCTTACATTGCGCTCAAGATGGAAGAAGTCTCCAGGCTTGACCACACGCCGCACCCGGTCGAATACGAGATGTATTATTCCGCATAAGTCCCGTCTTATTAAACCTGCGACTTATTACGACAGGGGCCCTTCGGGGCCCTTGTTTTGTCGCGGTGTACCGCGATGTTAAAATGGTCTTCGACAGTGAAAGGCCGCCGCATGCGCACACCGACATCTTATCTTGTCGCCGCCCTTTTTACCGCTATCGGCACGCTGCCTATCGCCCCGATCCTGGCGTTGGAATCCTCCCGCCTGCACGAGATCGAAGCCATTCTCGACACAGCCGAAACGATTACCCCGCTGGAAACGGTCATTGTCTCCCTTGATGGCGAGATCATCGCCCAGCGCGGCTTTCACGGCCATTCGGTGTCCGAGCCCACCAACATCAAGTCGGCGTCAAAGCCCATCATCGGGGCAATGGTTGGTATTGCCATCGACAAGGGCTTACTCGAAGGGCCCGACCAGCCCATCGCCAGCCTGCTGTCCGATGCGTTTCCGCCCGATCCCGATCCCCGTCTCGATGCCATCACCGTCGGCCATTTGCTCTCCATGCAGGCCGGACTGGAAGGAACATCTGGCGACAATTACGGTCGCTGGGTGGCAAGCGACGATTGGGTGCGTTCTGCCCTCGCCCTGCCCTTTGCCGATGATCCCGGCGGCGCCATGATCTATTCCACCGGTTCCACCCACCTGCTCTCGGCCATTCTCACCCGGGTCGGCGGCGCATCCACGCTCGATCTGGCCCGCGACTGGTTTGTCGACCTGGACGGATTTGCCATCGCTGGCTGGCTGCAGGATCCGCAAGGCCTCTATCTGGGCGGCAATGAGATGGCGATGACGCCACTCTCGCTGCTGGCGTTTGGCGAATTGATCCGCAATGGCGGCAAAACCGGCGACGGCCAGCAGATCGTCCCCGGCGACTGGATCGAAACCTCGTTTGAGCCGCGCACCACCTCCCGCCTCACCCATGGCCCTTATGGCTATGGCTGGTTCCTGGGTAATTTCGGCGGCGAAGAGTTCGCGTACGGTTGGGGATATGGTGGCCAGATGCTCTATGTGGCCCGCGCTGCCGGACTGACCGTCGTAATGACCTCAGACCCCACCAGCCCTTCGGACGGCAATGGCCACCGTGAACGCCTCAACGCCTTGCTGGCCGACATCGTAAAAGCAGTCAGCCCACCCGTTTCTGGAGCCGCTGATTTGTAATCAGAGGCTCCAGTTCATTGCTTTGTCGCGTTTCCGAAGCGAACAACCGGCTCCACTTGTTCTGGAAACGCTCTAGTTCGCGATTTTCGGTGCCATCTTGCGCGCCAGGATCAGCGCTGCCTCGCGGGTGATATCGGCATGGGCCAGCACCTTGTCGGTGAGATATCCATGCGCATCCATCTGCACCCCGTGCGCCTCGATGATCGCCCTTGCATGCACCGGCTTGAGGGTTTCGCGATAATCGCGCGCCGTGCGCTTGCCGCCAGCGGCCTTGTGGGTTTCTTCCAAAAGCCCGATCGCGTTGGCAATGCCCTTTTCATCCACCGGAATGCGCATATGCGCCGCCAGCGCCTTGAGTTCCCGCGGCCCCTGGGCGCGAAGGTCTTCAAAGCGGATGACATGGACTTCCGGCTGCCGCACGCCGGTCCAACTCGCAACGTTCTGGCTCCAGGACCCTTGCGGTTCGGACACATTGTGCACGCTCGACCGCACCCGCCGGTCCACCGTCATCATCGCCTCGATCACCCGCATGGGCTGCATGCCGGTGGCATCGATCAGCGATGCGGCCACATCGAGCGGATTGCGCACGATATAGACACCGCCGGAGCTCACGCTGGTGTTGAACGTGGGATGGCCATGGAACGTGCCGCGAATGGCGTGGGTCCGAATAACGGGGAATCCCTTGTGCTCGCTGGCAAGAAACTGATGCACCAGAGGCCGCGCTTCGGCGACCTCGGTCTCCCCCAGTTCCGAGGCGTCCTTGCCCGTCACTTCCTTATAGAAGCGGCCATGGGAATCGAGCGGAATGATATTGTCGATATTGCGCATATCGATGCGCTTTGGCGGGTTGGGCTGCGCCATCGCCACCATCAGGAAGATGGCGGAACGCACCCACCTGCTGCCCGAACGCGGATAGGAGGCGACGAAATAAAGGGGGCGGATCGGTTTTGCCTGTGGTTCGGACACGCACGGAACTCCAAAGGATGTTCCGAACTAGTTATCCGCCGTTGCGCGAGCACGCAACCGCTCACGGGCTCAAGCGAGGAAAAACAGGGTCACAAGCCCCGGCATGATGACAGCCTTGGGCAGGTAAAGGTGGGCAAGCCGGTACGCAGAACTTTTCAACCCGGCCTGCAGCCACCTGAACACTTCGTGCGCCATTCCTGACGCGTGATACGCAGCATCAGGCGAAGATTTCGCACGCATACGGCAACTCCAGACACATGAACCGTATGACTGAAATTTCTAGCTGAACTGACTTAAGAAAGTGCTGATGAGTGGCAAAGCCAAAGTAAATGCGCGCGGTTTTTCCTCCCTCTTGTGTCCCAAGATGAGAATGCCCCACCAACAGCCACTCGCGCTCCTGCGGCGTCAACCGTGTTGAAAAGCAGCGGAAACTGTGATGATTCAGCGGGCGCGGCAGACCATATGATAGTGTCAATTCATTCCTGATTCGCTTGCCGCGATATTTCGAGGCCCATGACCGACAACAACGATCTTTTTGGCGCCCCAGCGCCCCAGGCGGCTCCCGAGCCCCGCCCTGCGCCCCCTGCCCCCGCCACCACGGGCGGCGGGACCTACACGGCTGCCGATATCGAAGTTCTCGAAGGTCTCGAACCGGTCCGGCGTCGCCCCGGAATGTATATCGGGGGCACCGACGTCAATGCCCTGCACCACCTGTTTGCCGAAGTCATCGACAATGCGATGGACGAGGCGATCGGCGGCTATGCCACCCGCATCGAGGTACATCTGGGCGAAGACGGTTATGTCACCGTTGTCGATAACGGACGCGGTATCCCCGTGGGCACCCACCCCAAGCGCCCCAACCTGTCGGCGCTCGAAGTGATCATGACCACGCTTCACGCTGGCGGCAAATTCGATTCCAAGGCTTACGAGACCTCCGGCGGCCTGCACGGCGTCGGCGTCTCGGTGGTCAATGCGCTCACCGACGACCTGGTCGTCGAAGTCGCCATCGACCAGACCCTCTATCGCCAGACCTATTCGCGCGGCCATGCCACCTCGCAGCTGGAAAATCTTGGTCGGGTCAACAACAGGCGCGGCACCAGCATCCGCTTCCATCCCGATCCGCAGATTTTCGGCTCGTCGATCAAATTCGTGCCCGATCGCATCTTCCGCATGACCCGCGCCAAGGCCTATCTGTTCGGCGGCGTGGAAATCCGCTGGTCCTGCGATCCGTCGCTCGCCACCGAAGCGGTCCCGGCCAAGGCGACGTTCCATTTCCCCGGCGGCCTGCGCGATTTCATCGAACGCCGCATCGAGGGCAAGACCCGCATCATTGATGACGTGTTTTCCGGGCGCACCGGCAAATCCGGCGGCCATGGTTCCGTTGAATGGGCGATTTCGTGGTATCTGGGCGATTCCTTTACCACCTCCTATTGCAACACCGTGCCGACCCCCGAGGGCGGCACCCATGAATCCGGGTTGCGCACCGCCCTGTTGCGCGGGCTCAAGAATTACGCCGATCTGGTCGGCAACAAGCGCGCCTCCGCGATCACATCGGAAGACGTGCTGGGACATTGCGGCGCGATGTTGTCGGTGTTCATTCGCGAGCCCGAGTTCGTTGGCCAGACCAAGGATCGACTGGCCTCAGGCGAAGCGACCCGCATCGTCGACAATGCAATCCGCGACGCTTTCGATCACTGGCTGACCGCCTCGCCCAATCAGGCCAACAAGCTGCTCGAATGGACCATCGAGCGGGCCGAGGACCGGTTGCGGCGGCGCAAGGAAAAAGAGATCGACCGCAAGTCGGCCACCCGCAAGCTGCGCCTGCCTGGAAAGCTGGCAGATTGCAGCCAATCGGCTGCCGAGGGTGCGGAACTGTTCATCGTGGAAGGCGATAGCGCTGGCGGCAGCGCCAAGCAGGCGCGCGACCGCAAGAGCCAGGCCATTCTGCCGCTGCGCGGCAAGGTGCTCAACGTCGCCGGCGCCAGCCGCGACAAGCTCGCCGCCAACCAGCAGATCGCCGATCTGTTACAGGCGCTGGGCTGTGGCACCCGCGACAAATATCGCGAAGACGATCTGCGCTACGACAAGATCATCATCATGACCGACGCCGACGTGGACGGCGCTCATATCGCATCTTTGCTGATGACGTTCTTTTATCAGGAATTGCCGAAACTCATCGAGGACGGGCACCTCTATCTCGCCCTGCCCCCGCTCTATCGTCTGTCGCAGGGTGCCAAGACCGCCTACGCCATGGATGACGAGCACAAGGACAGATTGCTGGCGGAAGAGTTCACCGGTCGGGGCAAGGTCGAAATCACCCGCTTCAAGGGCCTTGGCGAAATGCCTCATGCGCACTTGAAAGAAACGACCATGAACCCCAAATCCCGGACATTGTTGCAGGTGCGCGTCGTCTCCGACCGCACCCAGACCAGCGACACGGTCGACCGGCTGATGGGCAACAAGCCTGAAGCCCGGTTCGAGTTCATTTCCGAAAATGCCTCATTTGTGACCGCTGTGGATGTCTGATCCGACAGGCTGCGACACCACGTTAATCTAGATGGCCAAATCAAGATTGACTTGAACTCAAGGTAGTTTATGGTCCCGCCCGTCAGAGGCCATACCCGTTTGACCGTACGTATTGTTGTACGGCATTGAGCTTGGAGCGTTTGCGGCGGTGTTTTTTATCACGTCTGCCGCGTCATAGTGCGTTAAGCGTCAGGTGTGGATGAAGTGTACCGATTTCCGCTGGCGACACATCGAAAAGGAATTGATCCGGGCTTCTCCCGTTGCTTCCTTGTTCTCTGATCCGAACATGATGGACATCCGATTTGACTGTTGAATTTTCCGAGCTGGGCTTGGGCGACAAAGTCACCGAAGCGGTGATCGCCGCCGGTTACACCCGGCCAACCGATATCCAGGCGCAGGCCATTCCCCACGTCCTTGAGAAAAAGGACCTGATCGGCATTGCCCAGACCGGAACCGGCAAGACCGCTTCGTTCGTCCTGCCGATGCTGACCTTGCTCGAAAAGGGTCGGGCCCGGGCGCGCATGCCGCGCACGCTGATCCTTGAGCCGACCCGCGAACTTGCCGCGCAGGTACACGAAAACTTTGAAAAATACGGCAAGAATCACCGTCTCACCGTCGCTTTGCTGATTGGTGGCGTGTCGTTCGAAGACCAGAACAAGAAGCTCGATCGCGGCGCTGACGTGCTGATCGCGACCCCGGGCCGCATGCTCGACCACTTCGAACGTGGACGTCTGCTGCTCACCGGCGTCGACATTCTTGTCATCGACGAGGCCGACCGCATGCTCGATATGGGCTTTATTCCCGATATCGAACGGATTTGCGGATTGCTGCCGGCGCGGCGGCAGACCCTGTTCTTTTCCGCGACGATGCCGCCGGAAATCCAGAAGCTCACCCAGCGCTTCCTGCACGATCCGGTCCGCGTCGAAGTCGCCCGGCAGAACTCGACCGCCGACACCATCGATCAGAAACTGCTTAAGGTCGGCAAGACGCCAGCTGAAAAGCGCGCCGCCCTGCGTGACCAGATTCGCGCCGCCAAGGATCTGCAAAACGCCATCGTCTTCTGCAATCGCAAGCGTGACGTGGCGATCGTCGCGCGCTCGCTCGAACGCCACGGCTTTTCAGCCGGCGCGCTGCATGGCGACATGGACCAGAAGTCGCGCATGGAAACCCTCGACAGCTTTCGCGCCGGTGCTTTGCCAATCCTCGTTGCGTCCGACGTTGCGGCGCGCGGGCTCGATATCCCGGCGGTCAGCCATGTGTTCAACTTCGATATTCCGACCCATGCGGAAGACTATGTGCACCGGATCGGGCGCACCGGTCGTGCCGGACGCTCGGGCTCCGCGATCACCCTGGTCGGGCCCGGCGAAAGCAAATATGTCGACGCCATCACCAAGCTGATCCAGCGCGACATCGAATGGCTGCCTTCGGGGTCAAAGCCCGCTGCTGCAGCTGCTCCTGCTCAGGATAGCGCTTCCGAAGAGCGCAACAGCCAGGCCCGTCAGAAGGACAAGCCCGCCAAGCAGCCCAACCCACAGCCGGCCAAAGCCAAGCCGGTTGCCAAGGCAGCTTCGGAGGAGCAGGCGCCGCGTCATCGCGAACGCCAGCGCCGCCACAGTGATGACGACACTCCGGTCAGCTTCAAGACCGAGGGTCACATCCCGGCCTTCCTGCTGCGCTCGACCGGCAAGCGCGTCTAGCGTTGTTTTCCCGCTGAACCATTCAAGAAAAAGGGGTCCGTTCTGCACGGACCCTTTTTTATATAAGCCACCACTTCTGTTGGTCGGCAAATCCGATCAGTTGCCGTCGAGGCCAGTAATCCGGCCAGCAAATTTTTCCAGAAACTCGGCACGGTGTCGGGGCAATATCCGCACGGTGAAGCGCGTGCCGGTCTCGTCGGGTTCGCTCCGCTCGATCACTTCGGCATTGGCGTATAGCCAGCCCGGCTCCGATCCGGCCTCGTGCGGCACCAGCACCGAGAACAGCCTTGCGTCCTGCGCCAGGGCCTTTTCGATCGCGGTGAGCAGTTCGGGGATGCCCTCTCCGGTGAGAGCCGAAACCGCAACGGCCCCTACCGTCTTGCCCATCGGCACGATCCCCGAAATCGCCGCCTTGCCGTCCTCGGACAGGTTGTCGATCTTGTTCCAGACCTCGATTATCGGCGTATTTTCTCCCGTTACGCCGAGATCGGCCAGCACCGCCAGCACGTCGGCCGCTTGCGCCGTGTGGTCGGGATTGGACACATCGCGTACATGCAAAATCACCTGGGCCTGGGTCACCTCTTCCAGCGTGCCGCGGAATGCGGCGATCAGGTCGGTGGGCAGGTCCGAGATGAACCCCACCGTATCCGAGAGGATGATATCGCGCCCGTGAGGCAGCGTTGCCCGGCGCACCGTGGTGTCCAGCGTTGCAAACAACAGGTCCTCGGCCATCACGTCAGATCCGGTAATGGCGTTGAAAAGGCTCGATTTACCGGCGTTGGTATAGCCTACAAGCGCCACCACCGGGAACGGCACCGCTGCGCGCGGTCCGCGCTGCAACTGGCGGGTGCGCCGCACTTTTTCGAGGCGGCGCTCCAGCGACAGGATACGATCCTGAATCTGGCGGCGGTCGGATTCGATCTGCGTTTCCCCCGGCCCGCCCAGAAATCCGCTCCCCCCGCGCTGGCGCTCAAGGTGCGTCCAGGAGCGCACGAGACGACCCTTCTGATAGTTGAGGTGGGCGAGTTCGACCTGCAACACGCCTTCGCGGGTAGCGGCGCGTTCCCCGAAAATTTCAAGGATCAGCCCGGTCCGGTCGAGGATTTTCACCCCGATCTCGCGTTCGAGGTTGCGCTGCTGGATCGGCGAGAGCGCGGCGTCAATCACCACCAGTTCGAGGTCGAGTTCCTCGGCCCATTCGGCGAGTTGAGCCACCTGCCCGCCGCCCAGATAGGTGGCCGGCCGGATTTCGCGTACGCGAAAAATTTCGGTGAACACCAGGTCGAGCGAGATGGCGGCCGCCAGCCCAATGAACTCGGCATGGCGCACGTCGGCGGGGCGGGAATAGCGGATGCTCTTGACGTCAGGCGTGACCAGCCCGGTGCGCGTTGGCGCAACGATACGGTCGATCAGGCCTTTTTCGTGTCCGTTACCGGTGTCGGTCAATCGGTGTTGCTCTCGGGGTCGAAAAGCTGGATCGGAGCGCCCGGCATGATCGTCGAAATCGCATGCTTATAGACAAGCTGGCTCTGGGCATCCCGGCGCAGCAGCAGACAGAAATTGTCGAACCAGGTGATCACACCCTGCAATTTCACGCCATTGACGAGGAATATCGTCACGGGAACCTTGTTCTTGCGGATGTGATTGAGAAAAGCATCCTGAAGGTTCTGCTGTCTTTCACTGGGCATTGTCCGGCCTCTTGTTTGCGTCGGGCTCAGCGTTGCGCGTCTGGCCCGATTATCTCGTTCCCCTGTGACACTTAGCATAGGGCCGCCCTGCCCCGATCACGCCGTGCCTGTCAAAGGCGTAAACTATGGCATATTCGCAAGGGAGCGCCTAGAGCACCTTCGGGAAATCTTTCAGTCTTTCAACGAAGTGCCCCGGTCTTTCAAAATCCGGTGTTAAAACGCGCTGGCCATGTGTCACCAGCGGTTGCCCGCCAGGGCCGCAAGCAGCACCAGGATTTCGATCCGCGCCACGGCCCCAAGTATGGCTATGGTGAGCAGGGTGGAACTGGAAACACCCCCATCCGCCAAATCCGGCGCCGCCGAAACCAGCACATTGCCCACCTGCGAGAACGCTCCCGTCGCAAGCGCCATGGCCGCTGGCAGTTCATACCCTTGCGCAGCAAAGATCTGAATGGCGATGGTGAGGGTCAGAACCGCCAGAAAAAACGCGCTCCACACCGCCTTGGCGATGGCCCGCTGCTCCTCATCATATTGCACATCATCGCGCAGCATGGCGTTGGGATAGACCAGCCGTTCGAGTTCATTGCCCACATGGCGCAGCATGGTCAAAAGGCTATAGGCCTTGATCCCCCCGGCGGTCGAATAGGAACAGCCCCCGATAAACACCACGATCAGGATCACTTCGAACGGAATCGACAGGCCCAGGCTGCGGTCATGGCTGATGCCGGTGGTGGTGGCGATCGAGACGATGTCGAACACATAGCGGAACGCTGTGTCCGCCAATCCGTGATCGTTGCGTGGTCCGAAAATCGCCGCCGCGATGGCCAGCGCGATCAACACTCCCAACGCCGTCAGATACAGTCGGCCCTCGGCGCTCTCGCGTGATTGCGTCCGGTCCCGGGCCAGCACCAGCTTGTGCCACACGATACTGGTCGCCCCCAGCACCATGAACACCAGCATCACCAGTTCGGCAGCCGGATTGGCGAGCACAGTCCCCTCGGCGGCTCCGGGGACGAACCCGTTGGTCGATATCATGCTCATGGCCGTGATCACCGCCGTATCGGCGGGCACCCGCATCACGATCAGCAGCACCGCACAGAGCACCGTCAGCCCAAGATACGGAGCGGCAATGGCCCGCAGGGTCGTGAGGATACGCGGATCGTCCTCGGTCTGCGCATGCTGGACGCGCCGCAGATTGGTGTTGGGCATGCCCCCCACCTGATAGGGCCCCAGTACATAGACAGCAAGCGCCAGGGTCATCAGGCCGCCGATCCAGGCTGTCGTCCCGCGATAGAACGCCATGGACGGCGCGATCTCGGCGGGCGGCACCAATGTGGTGCCCAGCGTGACCGCCGCCGAGCTGGCTTCAAACAGGGCCTCGATCGGCCCCTGCCCTTCAACCAGCATGAATACCGGCATGGCGGCAACGATCAGGCTGAGCCACACCACGATGGCAGCGGTGAAGACCCCGGCCCGATTGAGCGGCCGGGCGCGCGGGCTGAGCGCCAGAATGGCGGTGACGGACAGAAACCCATAGCCGAGCGCGATGAGAAACAGCGCTTCAAGCGCCGCGAAATTGCCCTCCAGCAGCGCCACCAGCAAGGGCAGCATCATCGAGAGCGCGAACACTCCCAACACCCCCGCCGCTAGCACCCCGATGGTCGGCAATGCCGAACCCCCTTTATTGAGCGTATCTTGCCGGAAACGCGCCTGATCAGAAAAAGTCGATGCTCACCCGGAACATCTGCTCGACCTGCCGCAGACTGGCGGCCAGAGCAAAGACGATGACGAAATCCCCGGCCCGGATCACCGTATCGCCGGTCGGCATGATCGGCTGGCTGCCACGCACGATGGCGCCGATCCTGATTCCGGGCGGCAGCTTGAACTCGCGCAGCGGCCTGCCCACCAGTGTCGAGGTTTCCAGCGCTTCCGCCTCAAGGATTTCCGCCGCGCCATTGGCGAGCGTATAGACCCCGCGAATGCGCCCGCGCCTCACATGGCGCAGCACCTTGGAAACGGTGATGGCGCGCGGGTTGACGAAGGCGTCCACGCCCAATCGCCGCGCCACGCGCGGGTAGTTGGTCTGATTGACCAGCGCAATATTGGCGCGGCACCCCATCTCGCTGGCGATTACCGATGAGAGGATGTTGGTCTTGTCGTCATTGGTGAGCCCCAGAAACATGTGCGCATCGCGGATATCGACTTCGCGCATGATGTCGCTGGCCATGGCATCGCCATACACCACGACGGCGCGCTTCAGCTCTTCAGCGGCTCTTTGGGCATTGTCGCGATTGCTTTCGACAAGCCGCACCGAAACCGATGGATCGGTTTCCTCGATCCGTCCGGCCACATAGCGCCCCACATGGCCTGCCCCGGCGATCACGATGCGCGATGGCGGGGCTTCGTCGCGTCCGAACAGGCCGAGCACGCGCTGCACCTGATCGCGCGATACCGCAACGATAGCCTGATCACCGGCAATCATCTGCTCGTGGGAGTGCAGCACCCGCATTTCCCCGTCGCGACGCACGCCCATCACGGTGGCGTCGAGGCCGGGAAACAGGTCGGTGAGGTGCCGCAAGGGCGTATCGATCACCGCGCAATCCTCGGTGACGTTGACCTCGATCACCAGAACCTTGCCGTCCTCGAACGAGATGATTTCATTGGCGCCGGGATAGGCCATGCGTTGCAGGATCAGTTCGCCCACTTCGATCTCGGGCGAGATGATCACATCGATGGGCAGGTGTTCGCGTGAAAACAGGGTGCTCCATTCGGGATCGAGATAGCTGCGCGAGCGGATACGGGCGATCCGCGTGGGCACCTCGAAAATCGCGTGAGCGATCTGGCAGGCCACCATGTTGACCTCATCCACCTGGGTCACGGCGATCAGCATGTCGGCATCATTGGCCCCGGCCTGCGCCAGCACTTCGGGATGCGAGCCGTGCCCATGCAGGCCTCTGGCATCGAGCGTATCGCGCACCCTCTGGACAAGCGCGGGATTGTGGTCGATGACCGTCACCTCATTGCCTTCAGCAGACAGGCGTTCGGCGATGCCGTATCCCACCTGTCCTGCTCCGCAGATAATGACTCTCATGGCATTGTCCCGCGTCCGACCCGGTTTTCAGTGTTATCACGCGCGACCGGCGACACGCCAGCGCCGGCCTACCCCCCAGAGGGGTGTGCGATTTAAAGGCCTAGAGACTTGATCTTGCGGTGCAATGCGCTGCGCTCCATGCCCACAAACTCTGCGGTTTTCGAAATATTGCCGCCAAAGCGCTCGATCTGGGCAATCAGATATTGCCGCTCGAACACTTCGCGGGCTTCGCGCAAGGGCAGGCTCATCAGGTGGGCCGAAGAATCTGAATCGCTATCGCCGATTGTGGGCAGCACCTCGGAAATATCGGGGGGCAGCATCGCTGCGGTGATCACGCCATCGGAAGGCTGCTGATCGCGCACGAGGATCAGCAGGCGTTCGATGGCGTTGCGCAATTGCCTGGCGTTGCCGGGCCAGTCCTGCCCCTGCAAGACCGCGATGGCATCATCACCGAACAGGAAGCGCGGCAAATTGTGCATCCGCGCCAGTTGCGCCACGAACACATCGACCAGCGAGGGGATATCCTCGCGGCGTTCGCGCAGGGCGGTGAGTTGCAGCGGCACCACCGATAGCCGGTGGAACAGATCGGAGCGGAATTTCCCGTCCTCGATCAGCCCGGCCACGTTTTGCGAACTGGACGAAACGATGCGCACATCCACCGGCACCGGCCCATGACCATCAACGCGGGTGAATTTGTTTTCCACCAGCGCACGCAACAAGGCGGTCTGGCTGTCGACGGGCAGTGCTGCAACTTCCGAAAGATAGAGTGTTCCGCCATGGGCGCGCTCCAGCGCCCCCACCTCGGTGCGCAGCCCGGTCTTGTCGCGCACTTCACGCCCAAACAGCACCACGGGAATTTCCTCGGGCGCGTAGAGCGAAGCGTTGATTTCGATGAACGGGCCTGACGCGCGCGGGCTCTTGAGGTGCAGCAGACGGGCGCACAGGCCCTTGCCGCTCCCCGCGCCCCCGGAAATGAACACCCGCGAGCGGGTTCCGGCGGATTTCTCGATCAGCGAGCGCACCTGGGAAATAGCGCTGGACACGCCTACCAGTTCCGTCTCATCTCCCGTCCGCTCCTTGAGGTCGGCAACCTCGGTCTTGAGTTTGCTGGCCTCGATGGCCCGCTGGGTGATCAGCAACAGCCGGTCGATCTTGAACGGCTTTTCGATATAATCGTAAGCGCCGCGCTGGATGGCCGAAACGGCGGTTTCCACATTGCCGTGGCCCGAGATCATCACCACGGGCAGATCGGGGTGATCGGCCTGCAACACGTCGAGCAGTTGCAGCCCGTCGAGCCGCGATCCCTGCATCCAGATATCGAGATAGACGAGGTTGGGCCGCCGCTTGGCGATTTCGTCGAGCGCACTGTCGGCGTCGGCGGCCTGCCGCGGCTCATAGCCTTCGTCTTCCAGAATGCCCGCGATCAGGTCGCGGATATCTTCTTCGTCATCGACAATCAGAATGTCACGAGCCATTATTTTATTGCCATCGCGGAGGTGCGCGATGTCTCCTGTTGGGTCGTCTGGTCGGGGTCCGCTCCGTCCGCGAACGGTTCAGGTGGTTGCTTTCCACTTTCATGCAACGGAAGCGTGAACGCGAAGGACGCGCCGACACGTCCATTCGCGTCGGGTGCGGAATCGCGCAGGTCGATACGGCCGCCATGCTGTTCAATGATCTTTGCGACAATCGCAAGGCCGAGCCCCGTCCCCTTGTCGCGGGTTGTCATATAGGGTTCGAGCAATTGATGGCGGTTTTCCTCCGGCCAGCCCCGGCCATTGTCGCTCACCGACACCACGGCTTCGTCGCCTTTGACAATGGCGGCAACGATCACTTCCGGATTTTCGATCGTTTCTATGCCAACAGCTTCAATGGCTTCCACGGCATTCTTGATCAGATTGGTGAGGGCCTGAGACACCAGCCGCGCATCGAAATAGGCATAAATGGTTTCGTCCGGCAGGTCCGCCCTGATGTTGATCAGGGGCTGGCGCACACTTTCCAGAAACACCGCTTGCCGCACGGTATCTGTCAGATCGGCCCGAGCCATGGCCGCTGAGGGCATCCGCGCGAAGGACGAGAATTCGTCGACCATCCGCCCGATATCGCCCACCTGCCGCACGATGGTGGAAATGCACTTGTCGAACACTTCGAAATCGTCGCTAAGCTTGCTGGCATAGCGGCGGCGCAAGCGCTCTGCGGAAAGCTGGATCGGGGTCAGCGGGTTCTTGATCTCATGGGCAATGCGGCGCGCTACGTCGGCCCAGGCGCTGTTGCGCTGGGCGGCCACCAGTTCGGTGATGTCGTCGAGGGTGACGACAAATCCCTTGGATTCGGTAATCGTCCCTTCGCGGGTCAGGCGCACCTGATAGGTGCGGCGGTCGAACCCGGCTGAAAGCTGCACCTGATCCTGCACCCGCCCGCGCCGCACCGATTGCGCCCGCTCCACCGTCGGAGCCAGTTCCGGGGCCACCTGCGCCAGTTCCTGGTTCATCAGGTCGATTTCCGATTGCCCCAGCGCCGCGCAGGCGCGCGAATTAACCAGAGTGATCCGGCCAAAAGCGTCGAGCCCGATGATCCCCGCCGAGACCCCTTCCACCACGGCTTCGGTGAACTGGCGGCGCTGGTCGTTGGTGCGGCTGGCGGCAACCAGCGCCTCGCGCTGGTTGCGCAATTGCGCGGTCATCTTGTTGAAGCGCACGGCCAGATCGTGCAGGTCGCCTCCGCGTCCCGGCACCGGCAATTGCACTGCCAGATCGCCCCGGGACACACGGTTCGACGCGATCATCAGGTTGCGGATGGGGTCAATCAGCCCGTTGGCCAGCGCGATCCCGATCCATAGCGCTGCGAGCAGGAACACGAACGCGACCCCGACATACATCAGCGTATAGGTGATCTGGAACACCAGCCGGTTGGAATCATAGAGCCGGTATTCGGTGATGTTTTCGTCGGTCAGGCGCACATATTCGAGCACTTCCGGGTCGACCGGACGGGCGACGAACAGGAACAGATCCTCATAGCCGCGCAGCTTTACCACGGCCCCCACCAGCGAACTGGTCGAGCCGGGGGCAATCAGGGTCGGCGCGCCCTCGCCCGCCGCCTGCAACACTTCGTCCGGCACGCGCGGGATCGTTCCGGCGGCGTTGATCTGGGCGCGCATGATGTTTTCACCGGCGCGGTTGACAAGGCTGGTGAAGGGCAGCGAGCGGGTCGTCGCCAGTGCCGTCAGGATGCGCTGGAAGCGGGCGCTGTCGGACGCATAGGTGTCGCGCGCGCTCTCCAGTTCGCGGGCCACCCAGATGGTGTCATCACGCAGCACCTGGGCATGTTCGAGCATGTAGGAGCGGGCGACGAGACGCGAGCTTTCCACCATCGAGCGCATACGCTCGGAAAACCACTGGTCCAGCCCCTGATTGAGCGAGAGCATCGCGACGACAGCGACAATGAAAGCAGGACCGGCAGCCACCACAGCGAACATGGTGACGATCCGCACCTGCAGCCGCGCGCCCTCCTGCTTGCGGATTCGGGCCTGGAGCAGCATCACCAGTTCGGTGAGGACCAGCGCGACGACCAGCACCACGAGAATGGCGTTGGCAATCCAGATCAGCGTCCACACGTCGGGGCCCGGTTCGATATCGGTAGCCCCGCTCATGATCAGGAACGAGCCGGTGGCCACCAGTACCGAAATCAGGACAACGACAAACCCCAGCGTTCGCAACAACCGGTTGTCGTGAAAAAGATTGGCGGTCTTGTCGGCGGCCCGGGCCGAAGAAATCCGGCGCTCGTCCGGTCTAGCCACCATGCGCGCCACTTCCCCGGCCCAGGGGGCCGGTTGGGATCGGGCCAATCTGGCCTTTGGTGCTTGGCAGGTGTACAGGCATCGCCGTTTCCGCACTCACGGTTGCAAGAGCCGCTGGAGAGCGGCTTTTGCCGAGTCTGGCCCAGTTGCGCAATAGGTTCAAGACCGTTGTTGCCAAAATGTTACAGTACCGCCTGTGCCCGTCAGCCCGTCTCGCGCCCGGCCTGCCGCGATTGCCGGACGATCTCGATGCCATGGGCGCGGATTTTCTTGCGCAATGTGTTACGGTTGAGGCCCAGCAGGTCTGCCGCCTTGATCTGGTTGCCCCCGCACAGGTTCAGCACCGCTGACAGCAGCGGTATCTCCACGTCGTCGATCAGGCGCTGATAGACGCCCGGTGGCGGCAATCCCGGCTCATACTCGCGAAACAGCCGCGCCACCTCAGCTTCGACCACCGTTTGCAGACCCCCCGCACCGGTGGCAAAGTCAGTCCGTTCCCCCAGATTGAGTTCAGTGCGCACGATATCTGCGGAAATGGTCTCATCGGCATAGAGCGCCACCAGCCGCCGCATGAGGTTTTCCAGTTCGCGCACATTGCCCGGCCAGCCGTAATTGTGCAGCAGGGTCAGGGCATCCGGCGCCAGCACCTTTGGCGGCTCGCCCTCGCGCTGGGCGTCCCGCAGAAAATGGGCAGCAAGGTCCTTGACGTCATCGCCCCGCTCCCGCAGCGGCGGCAGGCGGATCGGCACCACATTGAGGCGATAATAGAGGTCTTCACGAAACAGGCCCTGCCGGATCGCCTGCCCCAGGTCGCGGTGGGTTGCGGCGACAATGCGCACATCAGCGCGCAGCGGGGTGCGCCCGCCCACCATGGTATATTCGCCCTCCTGCAACACCCGCAGCAGCCGTGTCTGGGCCTCCATGGGCATGTCGCCGATCTCATCGAGAAACAGAGTGCCGCCCTCGGCCTCGCCAAATCGACCCGGCGTCCGCGCCGTCGCCCCGGTAAAGGCCCCCTTCTCGTGCCCGAACAGTTCCGCTTCGATCAGATCGCGCGGAATGGCCGCCATGTTGATCGCGACGAACGGTCCATTCCTGCGCCTGCCGAAATCATGGAGGGCGCGAGCCACCAGTTCCTTGCCCGTGCCGCTTTCCCCGGTGATCGTTACCGTCAGGTCGGTCTGCATCAACCGCGCCAGCGTGCGATAAATGTCCTGCATGGCCGGCGAGCGCCCCACCAGCGGCATCGGATCGACTGTATCGTCTGCCTTGCCGCTTCCAGCCGGGCGACGGGCATCCGACAGCGCCCGCCCGGCCACCCCGATCAGCTCGTTGAGGTCGAACGGTTTGGGCAGATACTCGTAAGCCCCCAGTTCCGACGCCCTGATCGCCGTCATGAAGGTATTTTGCGCACTCATCACGACGATGGGCAGGTTCGGCCGCAGCTTGCGGATTTTCGGCATCACATCGAACACACTGCCATCCGGCATCGAGACGTCGGTGACCAGCAGGTCGCCCTCGCCGCGCGTCACCCAGTTCCACAGGGTCGAAATATTTCCGGTCGGGCGCACCTCATACCCGGCCCGCGACAGGGCTTGGTTGAGCACGGTGCGAATGGCGGCATCATCGTCGGCAAGCAGGATCGTCTGTGCGTCCATGGCTAGTCCCTGTCCTCATGGTCTGAGGTCTCGCCGCTCCGGGCGACCGGCAACAAAATCCGAAACGCAGTGCGGCCCGGGCGGCTTTCGCAATCGATCACGCCCCCATGATCGCCGATGATCTTGGCGACCAGCGCCAGCCCCAGCCCGCTGCCGGTCAGCTTGGTGCTGATGAACGGGTCGAACAGATACGGCAGGATATCGGCGGGCACCCCGGGCCCGTTATCCTCGATCATGATCTCAAGCGGCAATGAAACCTTCTGCGCCCCGCCTTCCCCGATCCACATGCCGGGACGGAACGCAGTGGTAATCCTGATTTCAGGATTAAGCGTCTTATCAATGGCTTCCGCTGAATTCTTGATCAGATTGAGGAAGGCCTGAATGAGTTGATCGCGATCTCCCATCACCGGCGGCAGGCTCGGATCATAGTCGTGGACGAAGGCGACGCCCTTGGCCACTCCATTGGCGGCGAGCAGGTTTACCCGGTCGAGCACCACGTGGATATTGACCGGCTTGCGGTCGGCAGGCCGGTCATCGCCGAATGCTTCCATGCGGTCGACCAGCCCGACAATACGGTCGGTCTCGTCGCGGATCAGCCGCGCCAGCACCCGGTCGTCCCCATCCGCCCCCTGTTCGAGCAATTGCGCCGCCCCGCGAATGCCCGATAGCGGATTTTTGATCTCATGGGCCAGCATCGCCGCCAGTCCGGTCACCGACCGCACCGCCCCGCGCGATCCCATCTGACGGTCGATCTTGTCGGCCATGGTGCGTTCCTGAAAGATCAGGGTGACGTGATCGGGCCTGTCCGGCAGCGGGCTGGCATAGACATCGGCGCTGCGCTCATGAGCCATGCGCGCCGTATCGACCAGCACGCGATATTCACTCATCGGGGCCTGCCGCTCTGTGACCGCCTCGACCAATCCCAGCACCGGCGAGCCGACAGCCAGAAAATCGGCCAATTTGTGCCGGGTCAGAATAGACGCCGAGGCCTGGAAGAAGGTTTCGGCGGCATAATTGGCAAAAATGATCGCTCCATCCCGTGCGCACACCAGCACCGGCTGGGGCAACGCATGAAGGATCTGTCCGTGCAGATCGGCCTGTGCCGAAATGGTCATGCGGCCCTGTCCCGATCCTCGCGCATGAGGTCGCGCATCAGCTCGATAACCCGTTTGGGATCGTTCTCGGTCATCACCGGACGCCGCGCCGCGCTTTCGGTGTTACCGATGGCATCGAGATACCAGCCCAGATGCTTGCGCCCCACCCGCACCCCCAATTCTGTGCCATAATCGCTTAGCATGGCCTCGTAATGGCCCTCGACCAGATCGATCAAATCCTCGCCCGCTGGTGCTGGTTCCGCAGTCTCACCCCGCAGGACCGCCCCCACCTGGCCGACGATCCAGGGCCGCCCCTGCGCCCCGCGTCCGATCATCACCGCTTGCGCGCCCGATTGCGCCAGTGCTTCCCGGGCCTCGTCCGGGCCGGTGATATCGCCATTGACGACCACCGGGATCGACACGGCCTCGACGACCTCGCGCACCAGTTGCCAGCGCGCCGTGCCCTTATAAAATTGCTGCCGTGTGCGCCCATGCACGGTGATCATTTTCACCCCGGCATTTTCGGCGCGGCGGGCGATATCGGCAGCGTTGAGGCTGTCCTCGTCCCAGCCCAGCCGCATTTTCACCGTCACCGGCAATTCAGTCGCGGCCACAACCGCCTCGACCAGCGCCAGCGCCGTATCGGGCACCCGCATCAGGGCCGAACCCGCATAGCCGCTGGTCACCCGCTTGGCGGGGCAACCGAAATTGAGATCGATGACGTCGGCCCCGGCCTCCTCGGCGATCCTGACGCCGCGCACCAGCCAGTCGGCCTCGCATCCGGCCAATTGCACGATATGGGGCAGGCTGCCGCTGGGGGTGAGTTTTCGGACCATGTCGCGCTGCCCGGTGACCAGCGCGGCGCTGGCGATCATTTCCGAGACAACCGATCCGGCCCCGAACCGGGCCGCGAGGTCGCGCATGGCGCGGTCGGTGATTCCCGCCATCGGCGCGAGAAAAGCGCGGTTTGGCAGTGTGATAGCGCCGATGCTTATTGCGCGGGCATCTGGCATGACGCGCCCTGCCTCAAAACTGTACACTTATTTCGATGTGCCGTTATATTAGTCACCACCTTCTGGCGCAAGCAGCGGATTAGCCCTCATTTGCCATTCGCCCGGGGCCGCGCCAATGCGACACAATCGGCAACCTTGCGCAGCGTATTGAGCATTTCCCCCGATTGCCGAAATGTTCTATGAGCACACCAAAGGGTGCGAGCGTATCCGCAGGACGGCCAGAATTCATGACTGAACACAAATCCATTGTCGCGCTGGTGGTTGCCGCAGGCCGCGGCGAGCGCGCCGGGGGCGATGGACTGCCCAAGCAGTATCGCGAGGTGGCGGGCGTTCCCCTGCTTGCCCGCACCCTGCGCGCCCTTCTCGCCATCCCGACCATCACCAAGGTCGTTCCTGTCATCGGCCCCGACCAGGGCGCCCTGTTTGCCGCCCTCGGCCTTGCCGATCCCCGCCTCGCTGCCCCGGTCACCGGCGGCGAAACCCGGCAGGTTTCGGTGTTCAACGGCCTTCAGGCTCTGGCCGATACCGCACCCGATATCGTCCTGATCCATGACGGCGCGCGCCCCTTTGTCGATGCAGCGCTGGTGTCCCGCGTGGTGGCTGCCCTCGACGATGCCAGCGGCGCGCTTCCGGTCACGCTCGTTACCGACACCATCAAGCGCTCACTGGACGGCAAGACGGTTGGGGGCACCGAGGATCGCACCCAGCTTTTCGCTGCCCAGACGCCGCAGGGCTTCCACTTCCCGGCCATTTACGACGCCCATCGCCGCGCCATCGCCATGAGCGACGGGTTCACCGACGATGCGGCCATCGCCGAATGGGCCGGGCTCAGCGTTGCGCTCGCCGAGGGCGATACTAGCAACATCAAGATCACGCTGCCCGATGATTTCGCTCGGGCCGAACGCCTGCTGGCAGGAGAACAGACTATGGAAACGCGCGTCGGCTCGGGCTTTGACGTTCACGCCTTTGCGCCGGGCGATGCAGTGGTGCTGGGCAATATTTCCATCCCCCACACGGCAAGGCTCAAGGGCCATTCCGACGCCGATGTGGTGCTGCACGCCCTGGCCGACGCCCTTTATGGCGCGCTGGCCGAAGGCGATATCGGCACCCATTTCCCGCCCAGCGAGATGGAATGGAAGGACGCCGATTCCGCGATCTTTCTCGATCACGCGGCGCAAAGGGTACGCGCGCGCGGCGGCCGCATCGTCCTGCTCGACACCACCATCATTTGCGAAATGCCCCGCATCGGCCCCCATGTCGCCGCCATGCGTGTCCGCATCGCCGAAATCGCCGGCCTTTCCATCGACCGGGTTTCCGTCAAGGCGACAACCTCTGAACAACTGGGCTTTACCGGGCGCGGCGAAGGCATAGCGGCCCAGACCACGGCCACCATTGAGGTTCCCATCACCGGAGACTGACATGCTCGATACCGAAACCCTCGATCTGGCGCGCAAGGTCAATGACCGGCTGACGGTCGCGGGCCAGATCATGGTCACCGCCGAAAGCTGCACCGGGGGCCTGATCGCCGCCGCGCTCACCTCAGTGGCCGGGTCCTCCGCTATCCTTTATGGCGGGTTCGTCACCTATGCCAATGAAGCCAAGAGCGAGATGATCGGGGTTCCGGCGACGCTGATTTCCGCACACGGCGCTGTGTCCGAACAGGTCGCCCGGGCCATGGCCGAAGGAGCGCGCACCCGCGCCGGGGTCGATCTGGCCATTGCGGTGACCGGCATTGCCGGGCCGGGCGGCGGCTCGGACACCAAGCCCATCGGCCTTGTGCATTTCGGCCTCGCGACCCCGTCGGGCACGCTGCATCAGGAAATGCGCTATGGCGATCTGGGCCGCACCCAGATTCGCGCCGAAACCGTCCGCACCGCCCTCGCTATGATTCTCGACGTTCTCTGAGCAGGTTGAAATTTCCAACCCTCAGCCGTAGCGGCGCTTCGCCTCGACCACAAACGCGTCGATGATCTCTTCCTGCTTGGCGGCGAAGGCCGGTTCGGCCACCGTTCGGATCAGCGGGTTGGCAATCCCGAAATCGATATCGAAGCGGATTTTTGTCCCGGCCTCGCCCTCGGTAAACCGCCACATGCTGTCGAGGTGGGAAAACGGCCCATCGACCGCCCTTACCCTTATCGTCGCAGCGTCGCGATTGACCTCGATGCGGCTGGTGTAGCTCTGGGCGATCGGCCCGAACCGGATATGCATGCGCGCATCAAAACGCGTATCGGGCGCGTCAAAACTGCGGCGCACTTCCATGCGCTCGCAATGGGGAATGAAGTCGGGATAGGTCGCCACATCGGCGACGAGCGCCATCATCTGCGCCGCGGAATGCGGAACGAGGCGCTCGAATGTCTTGTGCATCAGGCGAGTCCGAGCTTTGCCTGCCGTGCCTTGCGCAATTCGGCGAAATCCTCGCCGGCGTGGTGGGAAGATCGGGTCAGCGGGCTCGACGACACCAGAAGGAACCCCTTGGTCCTGGCGACCGTCGCATAGGATTTGAATTCTTCCGGCGTCACGTATTTCTCGACCTTGTGGTGCTTGCGGGTCGGCTGCAGATATTGGCCGATGGTGAGGAAATCCACGTCGGCGATCCGCAGATCGTCCATCAATTGCAGCACTTCGTTCCGCGTTTCGCCCAGTCCGACCATGATGCCTGATTTGGTGAACATCCGGGGATCGAGTTCCTTGACCCGCTGCAGCAGCCGGATCGAATGGAAGTAGCGCGCGCCGGGGCGTACGGTCAGATATTTGGACGGCACCGTCTCAAGGTTATGGTTGAACACGTCAGGCTTGGCCGCCACGACGATTTCCAGCGCGCCGTCCTTGCGCAGGAAGTCCGGCGTCAGGATTTCAATCGTCGTGCGCGGGTTGCGCGCCCGGATCGCGTAGATCACATCGGCGAAATGCTGCGCGCCCCCGTCCGGCAGGTCATCGCGGTCCACCGAGGTGATGACCACGTGTTCCAGCCCGAGCTTTTCGACGGCGAGGGCCACATTTTCCGGCTCATTGGGGTCGAGCGCCGTGGGCATCCCGGTGCGCACATTGCAAAAGGCGCAGGCACGGGTGCAGATTTCGCCCATGATCATCATGGTGGCGTGCTTTTTCGACCAGCACTCCCCGATATTGGGGCATCCGGCCTCTTCGCACACCGTCACCAGCCCGTGTGTGCGTACGATTTCGCGGGTTTCGCGATAGACCGGGGAACCCGGCGCCTTGACGCGGATCCAGTCGGGTTTGCGCAGCACGTCGGTATCGGGGCGATTGGCCTTTTCCGGGTGGCGAATGGCCTGACGGGATACCGTGTCGAGAAGCGTTACCATGAAACAGCCCTGTTCGAACGCCGCCTGGCGCGGCAGAAAAAAGACCGCGCCCATTTACAGGCGCGGCCTGTTGTTTGTCTATCGCCTGCCGCGAACGGCCCTGCCGATCCAGATCAACAGACAAGCACCGATCACGCCTGCGATAAGATTTCCGATCCAGCCGGCAAAACCGATACCGAATACGGCGAGGAGAGCGTTGGCGACGATGGCACCGACGATACCGAGAATGATATTGACTAAAAGCCCCTGGTCGGAGCCCATGATCTTTTCAGCAATCCAGCCGGCCAGGCCGCCTATGATGATTGCCCCTATCCAACCTACACCTTCCATTACGGTCTCCTGTGGTTTCAGACAGCGGATCAATGCACATCAAACTGTTTTGGATGCATCGGACACGGTCGAAAGACTCACTTTCGACACGTGAACCATAACACGACATTTACGGATCAGATATTAAGCGCCCGACCGTAAGCGTCGAGCACGCTTTCCTTCATTGTTTCCGACAATGTGGGGTGCGGGAAGATGGTATGCATCAGTTCTTCCTCTGTCGTTTCCAGATTCATCGCCACGACAAACCCCTGGATCAACTCGGTAACTTCAGCCCCCACCATGTGCGCGCCGAGCATTTCACCGGTCTTCTTGTCGAAGATGGTTTTCACCATGCCGTCGGGCTCGCCCAGCGCAATGGCCTTGCCATTGGCGACGAACGGGAACCGGCCCACCCGGATATCGCGCCCGGCTTCCTTGGCTTTGGCTTCCGTCATCCCCACGCTTGCCACCTGCGGCTCGCAATAGGTGCATCCGGGGATTTTTGCCTTGTCGAGACCCGCGACGGTCTGGCCAGCGATGGTTTCCACCGCAATCACCGCCTCGTGCTCGGCCTTGTGGGCCAGCATCGGCGCACCGGCGACGTCGCCAATGGCCCAGATGCCCTTGACGTTGGTGCGGCCATGCCCGTCCACCACGATCACGCCGCGATCGGTCTTTACCCCGAGCTTTTCCAGCCCGAGATTTTCCGAATTGGCCTGCACGCCGACCGCCGAGATCAGTACATCGGCCTTGATTTCCTGCTTGGCGCCGTCCTTGAGCTCGACATGGGCGACGATGCCCGCCTTGCTCTTGTCGACCTTGGATACCTTGGCGTCGGTCAGGATGGTGATGCCGCGCTTTTCAAAGCGCTTGCGGGCCAGTCCGGCGATTTCCGCGTCCTCGACCGGCATGATCTGCGGCAGCAGTTCGATCACCGTCACCTCAGCGCCCAGCGAGCGATAGAACGAGGCAAACTCGATGCCGATCGCACCCGACCCCATCACCGCCACCGATTTTGGCATGGTCTTGGGCTTGAGCGCCTCGAAATAGGTCCAGATGCGATCGCCATCCGGCTCAATGCCCGGCAGCACGCGCGGACGCGCACCGGTGGCGATAATGATATTCTTCGCCTTGTAGGTCCCCTCGCCCAGCGTATTTTTCGGCTTAGGGTGCTGCGGCTCGACCACCGGCTTTTTCGATCCGGCGACCGTGATCTCGCCCGGCGCACTGATGGTCGCTTCACCCCAGATGATATCGACCTTGTTCTTTTTCATCAGGAACTGCACGCCGTTATTCATCTGCCCGGCGATGCCGCGCGAGCGCTTGACGATGGCGTCGATGTCGAAGTCGAAATTATCCGCCTTCAGCCCGTATTCCCCGGCATTGGTCATGTTTCCATAAACCTCTGCCGAGCGCAGCAGCGCCTTGGTGGGAATGCAGCCCCAGTTCGAGCAGATGCCCGCCATGTGCTCGCGTTCGACCACGGCGGCCTTCAGCCCCAGCTGGGCCGCCCGGATCGCCGCGATGTAGCCGCCGGGTCCGGCACCGATAACGATGATGTCGTATTGAGCCGCCATGGTTTTTCCTCTTGTTCTGGCTCTAGAGGCCAAGCATGTCTTTTACGATCGGCGCCAGAGCGTCGCCGATGGCGCGGGTATTGGCAGAATCGAGATGCACCCCATCGGCGCGCGAAGCCTTGGCGACCGTCGCGGCATCGAAGAAATGACATCCGGTTTCGGCGGCCACGCGCTGATAGTGGCCGGCGAGCCGACGGCTTTCGGCAATGATCTCGCCGAAACGCGGATCGAGCGCCGGGCCATCGGGTTCGATGCAATGGGGTGGAGAGACCAGCAGCACCGGGATATCGCCCGCCTCGGCCCTGACGATCTCCGCCAGCCGCTTCATGCCACGGGCGGCACCGAAGGCATCGCCGCAGATGAAACTTTTCATGTCGTTGGTGCCCAGCATGATGACAACGGCATCAAGCGGGGCGTGGCTGTGAATGAGCGTGGGCAGGATGCGCGCGCCATTGCGATCAGCGGTTGTGGCGAAATCGTCGAACACGGTGGTGCGCCCGCCAAGGCCCTCGGCAATGACGCGCGCCTCTTTGTCCAGCCCCGCTGCGAGCCGGGTCGGCCAACGGTCCTCATAGGCGTGACGGCCGCCCTGAACCAGGGGGTCGGAGCCGTAAGTGAGGCTGTCGCCATAGGCGAGGATGGTTTTCATCATCCGCGCCTTGGTTAAGCCAGCATCATCACGGGGGTTTCGATCAGCTTCCTGAACGCCGCGAGCAATTCTGCCCCCAACGCCCCGTCCACCGAGCGGTGATCGCAAGAGAGCGTCACCGTCATGAACTGCCCGGTCTTGACCTGGCCCTTGTCGGCATAGACGCGCTCTTCCCCGGCCCCGACCGCAAGGATCGTGCCGTGGGGAGGATTGATCACAGCCCCGAAATGCTTGACCCCATACATGCCCAGATTGGACACGGCTGTAGAGCCGCCCTGATACTCGTGCGGGGCCAGTTTCTTGGTCCGCGCCCGTGTGGCAAGGTCTTTCACTTCTTCAGAAATCTCGCGCAAGCTTTTGGTATCGCACGATTTCACCACTGGCGTGAACAGCCCTCCGGGCACCGCAACCGCCACAGCCACATCGGACCGGTGGTGGTAGAGGATCGCATCCCCCGCCCATGTCGCATTGGCCTGCGGCACATGCTGAAGCGCGAGCGCCCAGGCCTTCATGATGAAATCATTGACCGAAAGCTTATAGGCGGGCTTGCCGTCTTTATCCTTGGGCGCGCCGGCATTGATCTCGGCCCGCGCTGTCATCAGCGCGTCGATCCGGCAATCCACTGTCAGGTAGAAATGTGGAACGGTCTGCTTGGATTCTGTGAGCCGTGCCGCCACGGTCTTGCGCATGCCATCGGCAGGCACGAGGTCGTAGGTGCCTTCCTCGTACAGCGCGATGACCTGATCGCGGCCCAGCCCGGCGGCCAGCGCCGCCCCGGCTGCGGGAGCGGCGGACGGTCTGGCTTTCACGCCCTGCTGCTTTGCCTTTTCGATATCGGCCTTGACGATCCGGCCCTTCGGCCCGGTGCCCGATACCGCTGCCAGATCGATCCCGGCATCCTTGGCCAACCGGCGCGCCAGCGGCGATGCAAAGACGCGCGCGCCGTCCGAGGCCTTTGCCTGCGGGCGAGCCTCGCTGGGCGCCTCAACCTTGGCTGGCGCTGGCGCTGCCACCGGCTTGGCAGGTTCGGGCGCGGGCGCCTCGACCTTTTCAACTTCGGCCTTCGCAGCGGGTGCGGCGCTCGCCTCGGTCATCGCGTCAGCGCTTTCGCCCTCTTCGAGCAACACGGCGATCACCGCGTTGACCTTGACGTTCTCGCTGCCCTCGGCGACCAGAATCTTGCCGATGGTGCCTTCGTCGACGGCTTCCACTTCCATGGTTGCCTTGTCGGTTTCGATTTCGGCGATCACGTCACCGGCGGCAACCGTGTCGCCTTCCTTGACGTGCCATTTGGCCAGCGTGCCCTCTTCCATGGTGGGCGAGAGGGCTGGCATTGTGATGTTGATGGGCATCCCTGCCTCCCTCTAGCTGCGATAGGTGACGGCGTTGACGGCGGCGATCACCTCGTCGACGCTGGGCAATGCCAGCTTTTCGAGGTTCGCCGCATAGGGCATCGGCACGTCCTTGCCGGTCACCCGCATCACCGGCGCGTCGAGATAATCGAACGCCTCTTCCATGAGCCGTGCCGCGATCTCCGAGCCGATCCCGCCCTGCGGCCAGCCTTCTTCGACGGTCACGCAGCGGCCGGTCTTTTTCACCGACTCGATCACCGTGTCCATGTCCATGGGACGCAATGTGCGCAGGTCGATCAGTTCCACATCGACGCCCGCGGCCACCAGCTTTTCGGTGGCCTGGGTCGCGTAGCGCATGCCGATCGAGAACGACACGATGGTCACGTCCTTGCCCTCGCGGGCGATCCGCGCCTTGCCGATCGGCAGGACGAAATCGTCCATCTTGGGCACTTCGCCGGTCGAGCCGTATAAAATCTCGTTTTCGAGAAAGATCACCGGATTGGGCGAGCGGATGGCCGCCTTGAGCAGCCCCTTGGCGTCCGCCGCCGTATAGGGCGCGATCACCGTCAGTCCCGGAACGTGGCTGTACCAGGCCGAAAAGTCCTGGCTGTGCTGGGCACCAACCCGCGCCGCCGCCCCGTTCGGGCCCCGGAATACGATCGGCGCAGGCAGTTGCCCACCCGACATATAGAGCTGCTTGGCGGCAGAGTTGATCACCTGGTCGATGGCCTGCATGCCAAAGTTCCACGTCATGAATTCGACGATGGGTCTCAGCCCTGCGAATGCCGCGCCCACACCCAGCCCGGCAAAGCCGTGCTCGGTGATCGGGGTATCGACAACGCGCTTGTCACCAAATTCCTGCAACAGGCCCTGGGTCACCTTGTAGGCGCCCTGATACTCGGCCACTTCCTCACCCATGACGAACACGTCGGGGTCGGCGCGCATTTCCTCGGCCATCGCATCGCGCAGCGCTTCGCGCACCGAGGTCGTCACCATCTCGACGCCCTCGGGAATGTCCGGGTCGTTCTGGGGCACAAACTGCGGTGCAGCGGGCACTGCCGGCGTGGACGCAGCGGGCTCAGCCGGCGATTCCGCCACTGGGGCCTCCTGGGCCTGTGCCGGTGCGGGTTCCGCCGAAACGGCGCTCGCGTCCTCGCCCTCGGCGACCAGCGCCGCGATCGGGGTGTTGACCTTCACGCCCTCGGTCCCTTCCGGCACGAAGATTTTCGCGACAATGCCCTCATCGATGGATTCGACTTCCATCGTGGCCTTGTCGGTTTCGATTTCGGCCAGCACATCGCCGGGCGAAACCTTGTCGCCTTCCTTGACCAGCCATTTGGCCAGCGTGCCCTCTTCCATGGTGGGCGACAGCGCGGGCATCAGAATATCGGTTGCCATTTTAGATCTCCCAGCCTGCGCTTAAACGGTGATGTCGGTGTAGAGTTCGGAGGGATCCGGCTCGGGATCGTTGGTGGCGAAATCCGCCGCCTCCGTGACAATGGCGCGGATGTCCTTTTCGATCTGCTTGAGATCGTCTTCGGTCGCGTAATTATTGTCGAGGATACGCTTTCTCACCTGCTCGATCGGATCGCGTTCCGAGCGCATGGTCGAGACTTCTTCCTTGGAACGGTATTTCGCCGGGTCGGACATGGAATGCCCGCGATAGCGATAGGTCAGCATTTCCAGAATGTAGGGCCCCTTGCCCGACCGCGCGTGTTCGATGGCGCGTTCGGCGGCTTCCTTGACCATGCGCACGTCCATGCCGTCCACCTGCTCGCCGGGAATGTCGAAAGACCGTCCCCGCTGGCTCAGGTCGGTGGTGGCGGCGGAGCGCTCGATCGAGGTGCCCATCGCGTAGCGGTTGTTCTCGATCACATAGACCACCGGCAGGCTCCAGAGCTTGGCCATGTTGAAGCTCTCATAGACCTGGCCCTGGTTGGCTGCCCCATCACCGAAATAGGTGATCGACACCGTGTCTTCGCCCCGGTACTTGGCCGCGAAAGCGAGCCCGGTTCCCAGCGGCACCTGCGCGCCGACAATGCCGTTGCCGCCATAAAAGCGGTGCTCGCTCGAAAACATGTGCATTGAGCCGCCCTTGCCGCGCGACAGCCCGCCCTGACGTCCGGTCAGTTCCGCCATCACACCGTTGGGGTCGAGGCCCATCACCAGCATGTGCCCGTGATCGCGATAACCGGTGATCTGGGCGTCTTCGCCCTTCTTGGAGGCCATGGTGATGCCGGTAACCACGGCTTCCTGCCCGATATAGAGGTGGCAGAAGCCCCCGATCAGGCCCATGCCGTACATCTGGCCGGCTTTTTCCTCGAACCGCCTTATCAGCAGCATTTCGCGAAAGGCATAAAGCTCTTCGTCCTTGGTGAGTTCGGGGGTATTGGATTTGGCCTTGGCGGCCGTCGCTTTACGCGCCATGCGACATCTCCGGAACGAAAAATGGCTCGCTGCCGCCGCGCCCACAGAACAGGCAGGCGGAATGCTGGGATGCATTGATATACAATACGCGCGGACCCGCCGCCAGCAAGGGCCGGCAGCCCGCAACGCCCGGCCAGTAGCGCCTTGGCAAAGAATGCATTTCGGCCATCAACCTAAATGCAGTTAATATTTAAAATGAACCGAATTGAGGTTTATCGACCACCATCCGGAACGATGATGACATCGTCCGGGTGCACCAGCCCGAGCAGCGCCCGCGCCCTCTCGGTCAGGATATCGGGATCGAGCTGGCGCGGATCGAACAGCGCGATGCGGTGCTCATAGGAATCGATTTCGATCTCCAGCGCCGCCTGCCGCGCCTCCAGCACCTTGATCTCTTCGAGCATTTCGCGCTGGCTTTCCATCCCGAAGGTGCCCGTCACCACGTGATAGCCAAGATAGCCCTGAAACGCGAGCAACCCCACAGTGATGCTCAGCTTGGCAAGGATGGAAGGACGTTTGACGCGGGTAGGCATGGAAGCACGAAACCAGAGGACCATCAGACGTTAATACGCCATCAAGCTTAAGGACTTCTTGCCGGGGTGACCCTCAGGGGAACAATCTGCGGCTACAGCCCCATCACCTTGCGCAACATGGCGTTGACGCGCTGCTGCCACCCGGGACCGCTCCCGCGCAGTTTTTCGAGCACATCGGCATCAAGGCGCAAGGTCACCTCACTCTTGGCGGCCTCACCCCTCCCCCCGCGTGAAATCTTTTCGGCGAACTCTGGAAACATCTGTGCAAATGGACGGCCTTGGGCGAGCTGCGGGTCGGTCAGTTCGGGATTGTCCGGATCCGACGCGATCATCTTGCGGATTTGCGCCTCCTCGTCATCGGTCAACGGACGGCGGGAAGAGTAGCGTGTATTCGTCATCTCATACCCCTTTCCTTGCGGCTGGCTGGACGCATGGAAATCACCGAAAGCGCCTCTGATCCCAGAACAAGAAAAACCACGGCGACATCAGTCTGCCATCGAGCTCGCCTATGGCAACGAAACGTCCCGATTTTGCCGGGTAAACCATAGCGCTGGAAAAGAAATCGAACGAAAGATCGGCAAAATCCAACCCGTGTCTTTCCAGGTTGAGGCGGCGCTTCGGCTCGTCCCAAACGATCTTCATCGTGCAAATGTAACTACGCTCTGGAAAAATGGCAACAAAAAGGGCGCGTCGGTGGACGCGCCCTCAACCATAAGCTCTCGCTTATTCAATCAGCCCCGAAGCACCGAACGCCCTGCGTAGCGCGCGGAGGTTCCGAGGAACTCTTCGATGCGGATCAGCTGGTTGTACTTGGCCAGCCGGTCGGAGCGGGCCAGCGAGCCGGTCTTGATCTGCCCGCAATTGAGCGCCACGGCGAGGTCGGCGATCGTCGAATCCTCGGTCTCGCCCGAGCGGTGCGACATCACCGAGGTGTAGGACGCCTTGTGGGCGGTCTCGACCGCTTCGAGGGTCTCAGACAGCGTGCCGATCTGGTTGACCTTGACGAGGATCGAGTTGGCCACGCCCATCTTGATGCCCGACAGCAGCCGTTCGGTGTTGGTGACGAACAGATCGTCGCCCACAAGCTGCACCCGGTTGCCGATCGCTTCGGTGAGTGCCTTCCAGCCGTCCCAGTCGTCCTCGGCCATGCCGTCCTCGATCGAGATGATCGGGAAGCGGCTGGTGAGGTCTTCGAGGTAGCGCACCATCTCGTCGGACCCGAGCGAGCGCCCCTCGCCCTTCAGCGCATAGACGCCGTCCTTGTAGAATTCGGTCGCCGCGCTATCGAGCGCCAGGAATACGTCCTCGCCCGGTGCGTAACCGGCCTTTTCGATCGACTTCATGATAAAGCCGAGCGCGTCTTCGGTGGAGCTGAGGTTCGGCGCAAAGCCGCCCTCGTCGCCCACATTGGTGTTGAGGCCTTCCGCCGCGAGGCCCTTTTTCAGCGTGTGAAAGATTTCCGAGCCGATCCGCACCGCATCTTCCAGCGAATCCGCGCCCACGGGCATGATCATGAATTCCTGGATATCGATGGCGTTGTCGGCGTGTTCGCCGCCATTGATGATGTTCATCATCGGCACCGGCATCAGCCGCGCGTTCGGGCCACCGAGATAGCGCCACAGCGGCAGTGCACACGATTCAGCCGCCGCCCGGGCCACGGCCAGCGACACGCCGAGAATGGCGTTGGCGCCGAGCTTTGCCTTGTTGGGCGTCCCATCGAGCTCGATCATCGCCTGGTCCACGGCGATCTGGTCGAGCGCGTCCATGCCCTCGATTTCCGTGGCGATCAGGGTGTTGACGTTGTCGACGGCGTCCAGCACGCCCTTGCCCAGATACGCTTCGCCGCCGTCCCGCAACTCGACTGCTTCATGCGCGCCGGTCGAAGCGCCCGAGGGCACTGCCGCGCGGCCGAAGCTGCCATCATCGAGAACCACGTCGACCTCGACGGTGGGATTGCCGCGGCTGTCAAAGATCTGACGACCGATAACGTCAATAATTGCAGACATGAAAGCGCCCTTCATTTTATGGGGAGATGCCGGTTGCAGCCGTTCTAGAGCGTTTGCCGCCAAAGTGGAAGTGACTTTAGCGGATCGGAATCGCGGCAAAACAAGGGCTTACATTCAAAATGAAAAGGGCGGATGCCTGCGCACCCGCCCGTATAATCACACATCTATATCAGCGCGCACTTATGTCCAGTAGGGATCGACCTTGTAGTAGGAATAGGCCTCGCGGCGGGCCTGGGCCCCGTCGTCCCGTGTCAGTTCATTGATCGAACTTGCGGGCGCGGCTTCCAGTTCCTCGCGGGTGAAGGGCACGACATAGCCTTCCTGCTCCCTGTCGTAATCGAGCGTCGCCCAGGGAAGCGGATGGAACTTCTCCCCCATCCCCAGAAAGCCGCCGAAACCGACCACGGCAAACATGATCGAGTTGTCGGTCTTGTCGAGCACGATATCCTCGACCTTGCCGATCTTCTTGCCGTCAGAATTATAGACGTCGGTGCCGATCGCGCGGCTGGCGCGAACGGCCGTCGTATGTCCCGATGCAGTGGGCATGAGCAACCTCCGTTGGGTTTTTCTTGTTGTCGCGTTGACAACGCCCATGGCGGCATCGGGTTCCTACGGCTCGTCGTCGCGCTCCAATCGGTGCGCGTCGAGACGTTTCGTTTCGAGGCCGGCCTGTTTTTCCGTCTGCTCGCGCTCGGCTCTGGTGCGCCCGAACCGGATACGGTTGGCCTCGGCGGCCCGCTCCTTGTCGGCGCGGGCCTTGGTTTTTCTGGCCTGTCGCAGATTGACGATCTCGGCCATGGGCTGCCCCTAAACCAGGCGGCTCTGGTTCACCGCAGCGGCAATGAACGAGGTGAACAGCGGGTGCGGCTCGAACGGACGCGACTTCAGTTCCGGGTGATACTGCACGCCGATAAACCAGGGATGGTCGGTCCGCTCGACGATTTCGGGCAATGTCCCGTCCGGCGACAGGCCGGAGAACAACAGGCCATTGGCCTCCAGCACCTTGCGGTACTTCATGTTGACCTCGTAGCGGTGCCGGTGGCGTTCGGAGATGTGGTTGGTGCCATAGATATCCGCCACCCGGCTGCCGCGCACCAGCTGCGCGGGATAGGCGCCCAGCCGCATCGAGCCACCCAGATCGGCGTCTTCACTGCGCTTTTGCGTATCGTTATCCTTGACCCACTCGGTCATCAGGCCGACCACCGGCTCCTTGGTCGGGCCGAATTCGGTCGAGCTGGCCTTGGTGATCCCGGCGGTGTTCCGCGCCGCCTCGATACAGGCCATCTGCATACCGAAGCAGATGCCGAAATAGGGCACATCGCGGATGCGGGCGAACCGCGCCGCATTGATCTTGCCTTCCGAACCGCGCTCACCGAACCCGCCGGGCACCAGAATGCCGTCGATCCCTTCGAGATAGGGCGCCGGATCGTCATTCTCGAACACTTCGGAATCGATCCAGTTGATATTGACCTTCACATTGTTGGCAATGCCGCCATGGGTCAGCGCTTCCGAAAGCGACTTATAAGCGTCCTTCATCTCGGTGTATTTGCCCACGATGGCGATGGTGACTTCGCCTTCCGGGTTATGGATACGCTTGGAGATTTCGTTCCATTTGCCCAGATCGGGCGTCGGGGCATCGGTAATGCCGAAGGCCGAGAGCACTTCGGTGTCCAATCCCTCCTCGTGATAGGCGACCGGCACGTCATAGATGGACGAGACGTCGAGCGCCTGGATCACCGCGCTGGGGCGCACATTGCAGAACAGCGACAGCTTGCGCTTTTCGCTTTCCGGAATGGGCCGGTCGCAGCGCACCAGCAGCACGTCCGGCTGAATGCCGATCGAGCGCAGTTCCTTGACCGAGTGCTGGGTCGGCTTGGTCTTGAGCTCGCCCGCGCTGGGAATGAACGGCATCAGCGTCAGATGCACAAACACCGCATCCCCGCGCGGCAGTTCGTTGCCCAGCTGGCGGATCGCTTCGAGGAACGGCATGGCTTCAATATCGCCCACGGTTCCACCGATCTCGCACAGGACGAAATCATAATCCTCATTGCCGGCGGTGACGAAGGTCTTGATCTCGTCGGTGACGTGGGGGATCACCTGCACGGTTGCGCCCAGATACTCCCCGCGCCGCTCCTTGGCCAGGATATCGGAATAGATGCGCCCGGTGGTGACATTGTCCTGCCGGCTGGCCGAGCGACCGGTGAAGCGCTCATAGTGGCCCAGATCGAGGTCGGTTTCCGCCCCGTCATCGGTCACGAACACTTCGCCGTGCTGATAGGGCGACATCGTGCCTGGGTCGACGTTGAGATAGGGGTCGAGCTTGCGCAGGCGCACCGAATAACCGCGCGCTTGCAGCACCGATCCCAGCGCCGCCGAAGCCAAACCTTTTCCGAGCGAGGAAACCACGCCACCGGTGATGAAAACGTACCGAGCCATGGGACTTTACCTTACATATGCCATCGTCGATTCGAAGCGCGAAAATCGCACCTCACAAAAAAAGAAGGGGATGTTTCCATCCCCAGCTTCTTGAAGTTGCCAGTCCCGTCAGTTGGCGGGAGCTGCCGGTTCCTGGTCCGGCGCAGGTTGTGCCCCCATCGTCGACATCATCGAAGCACCCGGCTCGATAATGTCGGGCTGGCCAGCAGCAGCAGGCTGTTCGGGAACCTGGAGATCGTCATTTGCCGGAGCGGGCTGGCTGGGGACCGCGAGGTCGTCATTGCCGCCGCCAAGCGCGTCGAGCGCATCGAGCACGGTCGAGCGCGAGCCGTCCGGGTTCTGCGCCGCACGATCGAGAATCGAAGTGGAGCTGCGGTCGGCCTGGCTCACGATGGTGAGACCGATAGCCGTGACCATGAACAGGGTGCCCAGAATTGAGGTGGTGCGGGTCAGAAGGTTTGCCGAGCCGCGCGCGCTCATGAAATTGCCGCCGCCGCCCATGCCCAGCCCGCCCCCTTCGGAGCGCTGAAGCAGGATGACCACGATCATGGCAATCACGATCAGCAGATAGGCGACAATCAATACTGTGGCCATGTAACGGTTTATCCTTCAAACAGGCGCCATTGCGGAGAATGTAGGTGCGATCCCCGCCAGCGCAATAGCTTTGGAGCACATCCGGCAGGAACGGATCGTTTTCCTGCACCGTGGACGCGCCACCGATCAAACAGTCGATCCAGCCCGGCTGGGCCAAACCCGAAATCCTTCAATGCACGGAGCGGTCAACGCCAGGTGGCATCTCACGGCTTTGCCCTGCCCCGCGCTCAATCACGCAGAAGCAAGGCTCGACACGGGCATTGCGTTGGTCGGCGTTCTACACCCAAAAATCGGCAATGGCCAGCCCTTCCCCATGCGCAACGCGCAATTGCCCCGCCCCTTTTTCCGCGCCAAAATCACGCTGGCGCGCTCAGGCCGCGCGGCTGGCGTTGAACGCCTGCGCAAGGTCGAGAAAATTGCGGAAAATAGCGTGGCCGTTTTCCGAAGCAATGCTTTCGGGATGAAACTGCACCCCATGCACCGGCAGGTCGCGGTGCTGCAATCCCATGATCTGCCCGTCCTCGGAACGGGCCGTGACCCTCAGCACATCCGGCAGGTCGGGCTCACTCACCACCAGCGAATGATAGCGCGTGGCCTTGAAGTCCGGCGCGATCCCGGCAAATACCCCCTCGCCCTCATGGGTGATGGTGGATACCTTGCCATGCATCGCGTTCGGCGCGCGCACGACCGAGCCACCGAAAACCTGCCCGATGATCTGCTGGCCCAGGCATACCCCGAAAATGGGAATCACCCCGGCAAAGCGCTCGACCAGCGCAAGGCAGATACCCGCATCGTCCGGCGTGCGCGGTCCAGGCGACAGCACGATGGCGTCCGGTGCCTTGGCAGCGATCTCGTCGAGGGTGATCCGGTCATTGCGGACCACATCGGTGGTTGCGCCCAACTCGCCGATATAGTGGACGAGATTGTAGGTGAAACTGTCGTAATTATCGATGACCAGTACGCGCATCATTGGCCCACCTTCGCCTGCCCCGCATAGCGCAGCGCTTCTTCGGCTGCGCTGAACAGGGCCCGCGCCTTGTTCTCGCATTCGAGCTGTTCCAGATCGGGCTGCGAATCGGCAACGATCCCGGCCCCGGCCTGCACATGCAGCTTGCCGTCCTTGAGGATCGCGGTGCGCAGCACGATACAGGTATCCATGCGCCCATCCGCGCCGAAATACCCCACGCACCCCGCATAGATGCCACGTCGGGCGATTTCCAGCTCATCGATGATTTCCATCGCCCGCACTTTTGGCGCGCCGGACACGGTTCCTGCCGGGAACCCGGCGGCCAGCGCATCGATATTGTCGTATTGCGGGTCGAGTTCGCCCACCACGTTAGACACGATATGCATCACGTGGGAGTAATATTCGAGGAAGAACTGGTCGGTGACCTTCACGGTCCCGGCCTTGGAAACCCGCCCCACATCGTTGCGGCCCAGATCGAGCAGCATCAGGTGCTCGGAGCGTTCCTTGGGGTCGGAGAGCAATTCCTCGGCCAGTTCGCGGTCGCGCTCAGGGGTATCGCCGCGCTTGCGGGTTCCGGCGATGGGCCGGATGGTCACCTCGCCCTCATCCACCCGCACGAGAATTTCCGGGCTCGATCCCGCCACGGCGAAATCGCCCATGTCGAGGAAATACATATAAGGCGAGGGATTGGTGCGCCGCAGGGCGCGATAGAGCGCGGTCGGCGGCAGGGTGAAATCAGCGGAAAACCGCTGGGACAGCACCACCTGAAAGATATCCCCGGCAGCGATATAGTCCTGGGCCTTGCGGACCATGTCCGCATACGCTTCGCGGCTGGTGTTCGAGGTCACCTCGATCGAGCTGAAATCAGGCACCTCACCGCGCGGCAGCGGGCGTTCGAGCCGGGCGATAGTTTCCTCGATCCGCTCATTGGCCGCTTCATAGGCCTGCCGCGCGGAAACACCCTCGCGGGGATAGACCGGCGCAGAGAGAAACAATTCATCGCGCAGCGAATCAAACACCGCCAGCATCGAGGGGCGCATCATCAGCGCGTCCGGCACCCCGAGCGTGTCGGGATTGCCTTCGGGCAGTTCTTCCATGAACCGCACCATGTCATAGCCCAGATAGCCGAACACGCCCGCCGAGTTGGCAGGCAGTTCAGCGGGCATGTCGATGCGGCTTTCGGAGATCAGCGCCCGCAGCGCGTCAAGCGGCTCTGCGTCCACCGGCTCGAAGCTGTCGGGGCTGATGCGGGCGTCGCGATTGATCTGCGCCCTGCCCTCGTGGACCCGCCACAACAGGTCCGGCTCCAGCCCGATGATCGAATAGCGCCCGCGGACGGCCCCGCCTTCCACCGATTCGAACAGGAAGGTGAAGCTGCGGTCCTGGGCCAGCTTGAGATAGGTGCCGATCGGGGTTTCCAGATCGGCAACCACACGCCGATAGAGCACCTGCCCCTCGCCCGAGGCGTAGGTTTGCGCAAAGGCGTCAAAGTCGTAGCCGTCGGCCATGGTGCGCCTATTCGAGCCCGATAACGCGGTTGACGGCTTCTTCGTTGATCCTGACGCTGAGGTCTTCGCGCAGGCCGGTGACAAAGCTCATCAGCAGCAGATTGGAGAAGTCCGATTCCAGCGTCTGGGCGACCTGCGAGGGTGCGTCGGCCGGAGCCGGGTCAACCTCTGTCACCTGATAGACAACGATATCGCCGTCGCGGGTGGGAACGTAGCCGGCATGGCCCTCGCCTCCCTGGAATGCCGCCTGCATCACGTCGGGATCGAGCGTTGCGTCGCCGCCATTGCGGGTAAAGGGCGCCGAGCTCTGCGGCACCTGGCCGAATTCGAGCGCGACGCTGAACAGATCGCCGCCCTCATCGATCGCCGCAACCATGTCTTCGGCGGCGCGGGTCATCGCCATGTCGGTCTGAAGCTCCTGCCAGGCAACGATCACCTCGTCCCGCGCTTCGTCGAGCGTCCGGTCGCGCGCCTCGCGCACTTCCTTGAGTTCATAGAATACGGTGCGGTTCGAACCCAGATTGATGGCCGGGGTCACCCGCGCATCGGGCGAGGCTGCAAACACTGCATCGACGATGGTGCGCGTCGCGCCGTCGGGCAGGTTCTCGACCGTGGCCAGTTCGGCCCCCGACGCGGTCAGCTCCAGATCGTACGTCGCCAGCCCGTGGCGCTCCGCAACGTCAGCGACCGGCAGGAACGCCGCGCGGGCCTCCTCGATCTCGTCATAGACGGTGAACAGGATTTCCTGCGCCTTGCGGCCGCGCAGCGTGGATTCCAGCTGGCCACGCACCACATCGAGCGGCGCCTGACCGGCTTCGGTGATGGCGCTCACCCAGATGACGCGCGGGCCATTGGTGCTCTCGACCACGGCGTAGCCATTGGCGTCGAGCGCAAAGGCCGCTTCGGCCAGCACCGGATCGGTCAATTCGGCTTCGGCCACCGTGCCGATTTCGTTCACACCGGTCTGCAATCCGGCCTGTGAAACCGCGGCGGCAAAGCTGTCCCCGGCCTCCAGCGCATCGGCAAACACCTGCGCAGCGTCCTCATCTGGCAGGGCAAGCTGGTGGATGGTGCGGCGCTCGGGGGCGATGAACTGTGCCGCGGTGCGCTCATATTCGGCGACGACCTCCGCGTCATCGAGTTCCACGCCACGCGCCAGCGCGTCGGCTGTCAGCGGCAGCAGCGAGACCACGCGGGTTTCCACAGTGCGGAACCGGCTCTTGTTCTCCTCGAAGAACTGCTCAAGGTCCGCCTCGTCCGGCTCCCCGCTTTCCTCGAACAGCACCGGGTTGAGGGCCGCGAACTCGATGGTGCGGGCATCATTGTCGAAGGCCCGGGCGATATCGAGGCCCACCTTGGGCATCACCGCGCCATTGAAGATCACGCCGATCTGCTGGCGCATTGCGAATTTGCGCTGGGTGTTGAGATATTCCGCTTCGGTAAAGCCCGACTGGCGCAGCATGGAGCTGAATTCGCGCGTATCGAACAGCCCCAGCGCACTGGCGAAATTAGGATCGCGACGCACCAGTTCGGCAAGCTTGTCATCCGACGCGCCCAGTTGCAGGTCGCGGGCGAGGATTTCCAGCGCCACCTCATTGGCCAGCGAAGCGATAGTCGATGTGGGCAGGCCCATGGCCAACGCCTGCTGCGCGGTCGGAGCCATGCCGGTCTGCTGGGCAAACTGATTGACCTGTCCGCGATAGAGCCGGTCGAAATCGCGCACCGTGATGTTCTGGTCGCCGACCCGCGCCACCGTATTGGCGTTCATGTCGAGAAAGACGCTCGGAATTCCGAAACCGGCAACTGCGATAACGAGGACGCCCAAAAGGATCTTGGCAGTCCAGGAGCGGCCGAAATGGCGAAAATTGTCGAGCATTGTGTACCGATCGGTTTTGATGCGGCGCTAGCCCATGGTCTTAGGCCGGCCCCTATGGCGTTCGAAGCGCGCGCATAATAAACAGGGTGTATCCGGCCCTGCAAGGCGCACACAGGATGCCCGGTTAAGCCATTGTGCATGTGCGCGCAAGGAGTTGTTGGGTTGGCAATGGATGACGGTTTGCAACCGCTGATCGCGGGAAACTGGAAGATGAACGGCACCGGCGCCGCGCTCTCGCAGCTTGAACGGCTCGCAACGCTGCTCGAACAAGCCGGCCCGCGCCGCCCCGATATCCTCATCTGCCCGCCGGCAACCCTGATTTCCCGTGCCGCCGAGACTACTCAGAGCACCCCGATCCGCATCGGCGGACAGGATTGCCACCCCGCCGAAAACGGCGCGCATACCGGCGATATCAGCGCCCCCATGCTGGCCGACGCCGGCGCGTCCCATGTGATCGTGGGACATTCCGAACGCCGCGCCGATCACGGGGAAACCAGTTCCCTCGTCCGCCAGAAAGCGCAAGCGGCGCTCGCCGCCCAGCTGGTGCCGGTGATCTGCGTTGGCGAGACCGAGGCCCAGCGCCTCGCGGGCGATGCGAATCGCGTCGTGGCTGATCAATTGGCCGCCTCCCTCCCCGACGCTTTTGGCGATGCCCCCATCATCGTGGCCTATGAACCCGTCTGGGCCATTGGCACCGGGCGCACCCCCACCCTCGACGATATCGCCGCCATGCACGCCCATATGCGCCTCCTGCTCGCCGCGCGCTTCGGCGCTGCTGGCGAGACGGCGCGGCTGCTCTATGGCGGATCGGTCAAGCCCGACAACGCCCGCGACATCCTCGCCATCCCCAACGTCAATGGCGCGCTGGTCGGCGGCGCGAGCCTTCTGGCCGATGATTTTTTCGCGATCATCGCGGCGGCCTGATACTGCACTTGCCCAACCCGGCGCGGTTGCGCTACCCCACAGCACGATCCAAAACAGCGACAGGCACGGCCATGGATATCAAGGGAGCACTCGCCCGCATCGCCGAGGGGAAAGACCTCACCGGCACCGAAATGCGCGACGTGATGGAGATCATCATGTCGGGCGAGGCCACGGCGCACCAGATCGGCGCGTTCCTCATGGGCATGCGGGTCAAGGGCGAGACCGTGGGCGAGATCGCCGCCGCCGTCTCTATCCTGCGCCGCAAGATGATTCCCGTGGATGCTCCCGTCGATGCCATCGATATCGTGGGCACGGGCGGCGATGGTGCGGGTACCCTCAACATCTCGACCGGGGCTTCATTCGTGGTTGCCGCCGCCGGTGTTCCCGTCGCCAAACATGGCAATCGCGCCCTGTCTTCAAAATCGGGTTCGGCAGAAGCCTTGCAAAAGCTCGGCATCGAGCTCGACCTGTCGCCTGAACGCATCGCCGCCTGTATCAGCGAAGCGGGCATCGGCTTCATGTTCGCTCCCAACCACCACCCCGCCATGCGTCATGTCGGTCCGGCGCGGGCGGAAATGGGCGTGCGCACCATGTTCAACCTGCTCGGGCCCCAGTCCAACCCCGCTGGCGTCCGCCGCTATCTGCTCGGCGTTTACGACCGCGAATGGGTCGAACCGGTCGCCGCGGCGCTGCTGGCCAATCAGGCCCAGACCGCCTGGGTGGTTTTCGGCCATAGCGGGCTCGATGAACTGTCCACCACCGGCCCCTCCTTCGTCTCCCAGATCCGCGACGGCAATCTGACCTCGTTCGAAGTCACGCCCGAGGAAGCCGGCCTGGAGCGCGTGAGCCTTGAGGACATCGTCGGTGGTGATCCCGAATACAACGCCGCCACCCTGCGCCGGATGCTCGATGGGGAAAAGGGCCCCTATCGCGACATCGTGTTGCTCAACGCCGCGGCGGCCCTGATCATTTCTGATAAGGTTGAAACCCTGCGCGATGGCGTGGCGATGGGCGCCGAGCTGATCGACAGCGGCAGGGCGAAGGCGACGCTGGACAAGCTGATCGCCGTAGCGAGGAACTAGATGACCGATATCCTGCGTAAGATCGAAGCCTATAAGCGCGAGGAAATCGCCGCCGCCAAAGCCGCCCTGCCGCTGGCCGAACTGGCCGCCGCCGCCCGCGATCGCGACGCCCCGCGCGGCTTTGTCGATGCCCTCAAGCGCAAACGCGCAGCGGGCGAATACGGTCTTATCGCCGAGGTCAAGAAAGCCAGCCCCTCAAAGGGCCTGATCCGCGCCGACTTCAATCCACCTGCCCTCGCCAAGGCCTATGAGGCTGGCGGAGCCGCGTGTCTTTCGGTTCTAACCGATACTCCGTCCTTTCAGGGACGGCCGGAATTTCTGGGCGAAGCCCGCGCGGCGACTGCCCTTCCCGTTCTGCGCAAGGATTTCCTGTTCGAGCCCTATCAGGTCGCCGAAGCGCGCGCCTGGGGTGCTGACTGCATCCTGATCATCCTCGCCTCCGTCGATGACACCGCCGCCCGCCATTTGCTCGACGCCGCCGCCGAATGGGGCATGGATGCTCTGGTCGAGGTCCATGACGCGCCCGAGATGGAGCGCGCCGTGGCGCTGGGGGCCGAATTTATCGGCATCAACAACCGCAATCTGCGCAGTTTCGAGGTCACCCTCGATACCACCATTGCCCTTGCTGGCATGGTACCCGACGATCGCCTGCTGGTGTCGGAAAGCGGCATCTTCACCCATGAGGATGTGCGCCACCTTGAGGCCGCCGCCGGCGTTGGCTGTTTCCTCGTCGGCGAAAGCCTGATGCGTCAGGATGACGTGACGGCGGCCACCCACGCCCTTTTGACCGGAGCCTGAGCCATGGGCGGCGGGCTGACCCATCTCGATGATCAGGGCGCGGCCCGCATCGTCGATATCAGCAGCAAGGATCAGACCGCCCGTCGGGCCGTGGCCGGAGCCACCTTCAACGCCACCCCCGATATCGTCTCCGCCATTTTTGGCGGCGAGCTGAAAAAGGGCGATGCGGTTGCCGTGGCTCGTGTTGCCGGAATCATGGCTGCCAAAAAGACGTCCGAGTTGATCCCGCTCTGCCACCCCATCCCCATCACCCGGATCGCGGTGGACATTGAACCGGGCGAAAAGACGGGCACCATCTCTATTCGCGCTACTGTAGAAACCGTGGGTCGCACCGGCGTCGAGATGGAAGCGCTGACCGCCGCCTCTGTCGCCGCCCTCACCCTTTACGACATGGCCAAGGCCCTCGATAAATCCATGACCATCACCGATCTGCAGCTTATGGAAAAAAGCGGCGGCAAATCGGGCGATTTCTCACGGGCCACCCCATGATTTCCGTCGATGAGGCCCTGGCGCGCGTTCTCTCCGCCATCACCCCGCTGCCAGCCGAAACCGTTGCTCTGTCCGCTGCGTCCGGGCGCACCACAGCCTCCCCCATCACCGCGCGCCTGTTCAATCCCGCCTTCGATGTCAGCGCCATGGATGGCTATGCCGTCCGCGCCGCGGATGTCGCCCCCGGCGCAACGCTGGAGATGATCGGCATGGCGCAGGCCGGTTCGGGATTTTCCGGCACCATCGGCCCCGGCCAGTGCACCCGCATTTTCACCGGCGCTCCGGTCCCGCAAGGGGCCGATGCTGTGGTCATTCAGGAACACACCCACGCTGACGGCGCGGCAATTCACTTCGAGCAGACCGTCGCGCCCCGTCTCAATATCCGGTTCCGGGGCGCCGATTTCGCACTTGGCGATGCGTTGGTCCCCGTTGGCGCGAGGCTGACCCCCGCCCGCCTCGCCCTCGTTGCGGCGGGTAACGTCGATACGCTCAGCGTCGCCACCCTGCCCCGGGTCGCGCTTCTGGCCACAGGCGATGAACTCGTTCTGCCCGGCAGCACGGTCGGCCCCGACCAGATCGTCGCCTCGATCTCGACCGGCCTGTCCGCCTTCCTTGCCCCCTATGCCAGCACCGTCACCGATCTGGGCATCGTCCCGGATGATCGCGAGGTTCTGGGCGCGGCCCTTGCCGCGGCGCTGGACGCTGCCCCTGACATCCTCGTCACCACTGGCGGGGCCAGTGTGGGCGAACACGATTACGTTCAGGACATGCTGCGCGCCAATGGGGTCGATATCGACTTCTGGCGCATCGCCATGCGCCCGGGCCGCCCCCTGATGGTCGGGCGCCGGGGCCGCACTCTTGTTTTCGGCCTTCCGGGCAATCCCGTATCGGCGCTGGTCACCGCGCGCCTGTTCGTTGTGCCCGCCCTTCTCGCTCTCGTCGGCTCCGCTCCCCCGCCGTCCTTTTTCCTTCCGCTCGCCGCGCCGCTGCCCCCCAATGGACCCCGCCGTCATTTCCGGCGTGGGCGGCTGATCAGCGACCCGAAGCGGGGCACACTGGTCGAGCCGATCCTACAGACCGACAGCGGGCATCTGTCGTCTCTGGCCGATGCCGAAGTGCTCATCGAACAAAGAGAGGATTGTTTAGGCATTCCGGCTCTTAATTTCGCACAAGTCCATACATTTTATCCCAAATGTTGACACGGGAATTGGCAACCCACTTGCGGAACATTTACAGAACATATATAAAAGTTCAATATTTGTTCCGATTCGATACTGGTGGGGGAATCGCCAATGTTGACGCATAAGCAGCATGAACTTTTGATGTTCATTCATGAACGGATGAAAGAAAGCGGCATCCCTCCTTCGTTTGATGAAATGAAGGAAGCCCTTGATCTTAAATCGAAATCCGGGATTCATCGTCTGATCACGGCATTGGAAGAGCGCGGGTTTATCCGCCGCCTGCCCAACCGGGCCCGGGCGCTGGAAGTGATCAAGCTCCCCGATTCCATGAACCCTTCATTGGGTGGCCGCAAGGCCCGGTTCGAGCCCAGCGTCATCGAGGGTAATCTTGGAAAAGTCCCCGCAAAATCAACGGCTTCCACCCCGGACCCCAGTAGCTCCGTCGCCATTCCGGTGATGGGCCGGATCGCCGCTGGTGTGCCCATCGAAGCGATCCAGACCCACTCCCACACCATCGCCGTCCCCCCCGAAATGCTGGGCACGGGCGAGCATTTCGCCCTTGAGGTTCGCGGGGATTCCATGGTCGATGCGGGCATCTTCGATGGCGATACAGTGTTGATTCGCAAGCAGGATTCCGCCGGCAACGGGGAGATTGTGGTTGCGCTTGTCGATGACGAGGAAGCCACGCTCAAGCGCTTGCGCAAGAAGGGCAATGCCCTCGCCCTCGAAGCCGCCAACCCCGCTTACGAAACCCGCATCTTCGGCCCGGACCGGGTCAAGGTCCAGGGGCGTCTGGTCGGTCTTCTGCGCCGCTATTAAGCCGATATTTCAACGGCTTACACTACCGATCCGCCATGGACGATCCGGCGGATCGATCGCCGTTCTCACGGTCAGCGCCTTCTCGTTCCAGCCGATCATATGCGCCCCAAGCCGCTCAAGGTCGCTGGCGTCCACCACCATCCGCGCCACCTCGCGGCAGGCTGATGGCGCCACGAGGCGCGTCACCACAATGTCGGCTACGCGGCAATCCTCATCGAATGCCGCCCGCGTCTTGACCAGCGCCAGCGTGAACCCTTTGTCGGAATCGATAACGCATCCCATTGAATCGCAATGGTTATTTTCATGGGACTTACCAATGTCGGTGATGTAGCGTTCCGACCAGACATTGGTGGCAAAGGTGTTCAGGCGTCCCGCAATCAGGGCAAGTTCCCCTCCATGGCGCACCGCCAGCGCCTGGCTCTGGTCGGCGATCAGGATATCGGGTACCGGCTCAAGACAGCACACCGCAATCACCGGCACCGCCAGCAGCGGCCCCAACAGTCTGATCCCGTCACGGAAATAGGCCAGCCAGGCGAGCGCCGCCAGCGTCACCAGCAGCGCAGATGGGGCAAGGATCGGGCTGGGATCAAACCCTCCGGCCAGGTCGCGCACGAACGTCGCGCACCACAGCATGAACTCGACGCTCCACCCCAAAGCCATGTAAACCGGGCCTTCCAGCCCGAATGGCAGCAGCAGAGTCCCAAACAGTGCCGCTGGCATCATGACGAAACTGACGGCGGGCATCACCATCAGATTGCCCAATACCCCGAACGGCGCGGTCTGCTGAAAGTGGTATGCGGTGAACACCAGCGTTGCCAGTCCGGCGATCAGGCTGGTCATGGCAACGTCGATCGACATACGCCATACCCTGCCCCTCGCGGGACCCTGCCGCGCCTCGCGTCGCCTGCGCACCAGTTCATAGGCCGCTATCAGGGCCACGACGGCGGCAAACGACAGCTGGAAGGACGGGCGGAACACGCTGGCTGGCTCAACAGCGATGATGATCAGGGCAGCGATGGCGACATTGCGCATGGTCAGTGCCTGTCGTCCGGCAATTATCGCAGCAAAAACAAGGCCTAGCATGATGGTCGAGCGGACCGCCGGAATGACCATTCCTGAAAGCATCATGTAGCCGATAGCGGTGACGATACCGAACACGGCGGCGATTTTCTTGATCGGCCAGCGCTGGGTCACCCCGTGCCCGAGCGCCAGCACGAAGCGCACACAGAGCAGCATGGTCCCGGCAACCAGCGTCAAATGCAGGCCCGAGATCGAGATCACATGCACGATCCCCGCCTGGGCCATCACGTCATAATCCTCGTCCGAAATCCGGCTCTGGTCGCCGGAGATCAGCGCCGCCGCGATGCCCCCGATCCTGTCTCCCAGTTGATTGACCAGGCGGGCGGTGATGGCGTTGCGGGCGTGTTCCACGATGCGCTGGAGCGTTTTGCTTGTTCCGGGCGTAACGATGACCTCATCAAAAGCATTCCCATAAGCACCGATACCGCTGAAATAGCTTGCAAATTGTGAGTCGTGCCCCCCGGGCACCGCGGGGGCCGGTACCGGGTAGAACCGGATGCGCGCCTCGATCCTGTCTCCGGGCACCACCGGATAATCGCCCTGAACGACGATTCTGGCCCGGCGCACCGGCGGCACCGTCCACGCCTCGTCCCCCTCGATATCGGAGAGGATCCAGCGCTGTTGCTGGCCATCGTTGAACGGGATGGAATCGACCCTTGCCGTATAGGTTCCATAGCGCGGCGCGTCGAGCATCGCCGTTCCCAGAAGCGCACCATGAATCGGTAACAGCATGATTCCCAAGCAAAAAATCATGCCCATCTGTGCGAAGCCGTTGCTGTTGGGCCGGGCAATCTCCAATATGAGAAAGGCCAGGAGGGCCATCACCAGCGTCACCGGTTGCGGCTCGACGGGCAGGCTTCGGTAAGTCGCCAGTCCGAGGATCATCACAAACGGCCACAAGACGAAATTGCGCCTCTGGGTCACAGCGTCCGACACCGCGTCGGCAAACTGATTTCGCCAGTCCGCGAAAATCCCGAACTTTGTGACTGTTTGCCCCATCCCCCCGCGCCCCCACCCTTGCGCTCGGCGGGTGCTATGGTACACACGGGGCCAAGAAATCTCCAAGCGGTAAGCCCAAATGTCCACACCCGTCGTTACGCGTTTTGCCCCTTCTCCCACCGGTTTTCTGCATATCGGCGGCGCCCGTACCGCCCTTTTCAACTGGGTGTTTTCGCGGCACACGGGCGGAAAGATGCTGCTGCGGATTGAGGATACCGACCGCGAGCGTTCGACGGACGCAGCGGTCACGGCCATTCTCGATGGCTTAAGTTGGCTCGGACTGACCTGGGATGGCGAGCCCATCTCCCAGTTCGCGCGCGCCGCCCGGCACGCGGAAGTGGCGCGGGAGCTGCTCGCATCGGGCAACGCCTACAAATGCTATTGCTCGCCCGAAGAACTCACCGAGATGCGCGAAACGGCGCGCGCAGAAGGCCGCCCGCCTCGCTATGATGGACGGTGGCGCGACCGCGATCCGTCTGAAGCGCCAGAGGGCGTCGAGCCCGTGATCCGGATCAAGGCGCCGCAATCGGGCGACATCGTCGTTCGGGACCGGGTACAGGGCGACGTCGTGTTCAAGGCTGAAAACCTTGATGATTTCATCATCCTGCGCTCGGATGGCACGCCCACCTACATGCATGCCGTGGTGGTGGACGACCACGACATGGGCGTCACCCACATCATTCGCGGCGATGATCACCTGACCAATGCCGCACGCCAGATCGTCATCTATCAGGCGATGGGCTGGGCCGTGCCCGAAATGGCGCACATCCCCCTGATCCACGGACCTGATGGCGCCAAGCTGTCCAAGCGTCATGGCGCGATGGGCGTGGAAGCCTACCGGCAGATGGGATATTTGCCGGAAGCGCTGCGCAACTATCTGGCCCGGCTGGGCTGGGCCCATGGTGACGATGAAATCTTTTCGACCGACCAGATGGTGGAATGGTTCTCGCTGGAAGCGCTCAACAAGGGTGCCTCGCGTTTCGATTTCGCCAAGCTCGACAATCTGAACGGCCATTATATCCGCGCCGCCGATCCCGCACGGCTCTATGACATTATGGTCGACACAGCGTCCGAGACCGGCCGCAACGCCGACTATGCCGGGCTCGTTTCCAAAAAGGATACGGTTCTGGCCGCAATTCCGGAATTACAGCCACGCGCCAAGACCGTGCTCGAACTGATCGATCTCGCCCAGTTCATCTACGCCTCACGTCCCGTGGTGATTGAGGACAAGGCAGCGGCCTTGCTCAACGAAGATGGCCTCACCCATCTGGTCGGGCTCTCTGCCAAGTTTGCAAACCTTGACGACTGGAACGTTGAAAACCTCGATGGAACAGCGCGCTCCTACGCCGAAGAAGCTGGCCTGAAGCTTGGCAAGATTGCCCAACCGCTGCGCGCTGCCCTCACCGGACGGACAGTTTCGCCAGGTGTGTTTGAAGTGATGGTCCTGATCGGGCGCGAGGAAAGCCTGGCCCGGCTGGCGGATGCGACCGCCACATTTGTGCAGGCGTAGGAGCGCATCAGCTTTTCGTCTTACCTATACGTCAAGAGCCATGACGCAGTTGCATGGCTCCCCAAATTCGGATACCCAAGCGAAGCATTTTACGAAGCCGTTGTGTGTGCTCAGTTTTGAGCGAGCTCCACGCTCGCGGTGCCTGAGCCCATTGAACCCGCGAGGCACTTGATGAGCGAACACTCCGCAAAACTTACTCTGGGCGACCAGACCTATGAGTTCCCGGTTCTCAGTGGCACGGTGGGCCCTGATGTCATCGACATCCGATCGCTCTATTCGAAGACCGGCCTTTTCACCTACGATCCGGGCTTCACCTCGACAGCGGCTTGCGACAGCGCCATAACGTTTATCGATGGTGACAAGGGCGAATTGCTCTACCGCGGATATCCCATCGAACAGCTTGCGGATAAAAGCTCCTACCTCGAAGTCTGCTATTTGCTGCTCTATGGTGAGTTGCCGACCAGCGCGGAACTGAAAGACTTCGAAATCCGCGTGACCCGCCACACCATGGTTCACGAACAGATCCATTATTTCTTCCGTGGTTTCCGCCGCGATGCCCACCCGATGGCGATTGTGACGGGCGTGATCGGCGCCATGGCCGCGTTCTACCATGACTCGACCGACATTTCCGATCCTGAACAGCGCGAGATCGCCTCAATCCGCATGGTGGCCAAACTGCCCACCATCGTGGCGATGGCTTACAAATATTCGGTCGGGCAGCCTTTCGTTTATCCGCGCAACGATCTCGATTATGCCTCCAACTTCCTGCACATGTGCTTTGCCGTGCCGGCCGAGGAATACAAGGTCGACCCGGTGGTGGCGCGGGCGATGGATCGCATCTTCACCCTGCATGCCGATCACGAGCAGAATGCCTCGACCTCGACGGTTCGTCTGTCGGGGTCATCTGACGCGAACCCCTTTGCCTGCATCGCGGCGGGTGTTGCGTGCCTCTGGGGGCCGGCCCATGGCGGTGCCAATGAGGCCGCGCTCAACATGCTGCGTGAAATCGGCAGCGTCGATCGCATTCCGGAATTTATCGAACGCGCCAAGGACAAGAACGACCCTTTCCGCCTGATGGGCTTTGGGCACCGGGTCTATAAGAACTATGATCCGCGCGCTGCCGTGATGCAGGAATCCGCGCGGGAAGTGCTCGCGCTGATGGGTGTCGAAAACAACCCCACCCTTCAGGTTGCGCAGGCGCTGGAAAAGATCGCGCTTGAAGACCCTTATTTTGTCGAACGCAAGCTCTATCCCAACGTCGACTTCTATTCGGGCATCATCCTTGACGCCATCGGCTTCCCCACCTCGATGTTCACCGCCATTTTCGCGCTGTCGCGCACAGTGGGGTGGATTGCTCAGTGGAAGGAAATGATCGGCGATCCGCAGAAAAAGATCGGTCGCCCGCGTCAGTTGTACAAGGGTGCGGTCCAGCGCGACTATGTGGATATTGCCCGGCGCTGAAGCCTTGGCTTCAGGCGGGTAGCCAGGTCAGAACAATCTGAACAGGATTTTCAAGGGGCGCTTCCGGCGCCCCTTTTTCCATGAGCGAGCGCACGTCGCGAAAGCCGGAAACTTGCGCCGCAAGGGCTTTGGGATCGTCCAGCAGCGTATCAGCGGCCGCAGTGAGTTCATCGGCTTTGCCCTTATGGGCAAACAGGATTTCCGGGACGATCTGCCGACCGGCGATGATGTTAGGCAGGCCGATAAAGCGGCTTGTGGCTTTCTTGAACAACCGCACCTGAGCCCCCTCGGCCACATAGGTCAGAATGTGGGGCACGCCGCTGAGCGCCAATTCCAGGGTCACGGTGCCACTTACAGCAACCGCCGCCAAAGCCTCGTGTAGAGCGTTGCTGCGCTGTTCAGGCTCGACCAGCAGAGCGGCGGGCACCGGCCAATCGGAAATCATGCGAGCGATGCGGGGCGCTTGAGATCGGGTGGAGAGGATCGCAAAGCCCGTTACATGGGGGTGTGACGCCAACCTGCCCGCCAGTTCTCCAAACATGGGCATGTGTTTTTCGATTTCGCTGGTACGGCTACCTGGTAGCAGCAGGATTGGGCCGGACGCAGGCTGAGTCGAGCGAAACGGATAACGCTGGAGTGCGGGGTGGCCGACATAGACCGTTGGCGGCCCGCCCAGCCTGCGCATCGCTTCGGGTTCGAATGGCAGAACGCTGAGCACCTGATCGAATAGGCCCGAGAGCTTTTTTGCCCTCCCCGCCCCCCAGGCCCACACTGCGGGGGCCACGTAGAGCAGGATCGCGCCGCGATAGCCGCGCCGGCGCAACCGTCCGGCCACCACCCTGGAAAACACCTGAGCATCGATGAGCACAACGGCATCGGGGCGATCGCGCAGGATGGAGGAGACGACCTGGTTGGCGCGCCACAGCAGCCTTGGCAGGCGCAGGATCACGTCGCGATAGCCCATGACCGCCAGATCATCGATCGGAAACAGGGACCGCAGCCCTTCTGCTTCCATGGCGTCGCCCCCGACGCCGTTGATCATGAGGTCCGGGCGTTCATGGCGCAGGCCGTGCATGAGGTTGGCGCCGATCCGGTCGCCAGACGCCTCGCCGGCGAGGATGAATAGGCTAGCCATTGGGAATCGCAAAGCCGATGAGCGCAATGCCAGCCGCATCAGCGGCAGCGACCATCTCGGCCCGCCCGATTACAAGGGTTCTCCCAGCCTCGATGGCAATGGCTGAAATACCTGCCTCACGGGCAAGCTCGACCGTGCGGATGCCGACGGCTGGCAGGTCGATATGGAGAGGCTGGTCGGGCTTGGAGGTCTTGCCAAGCACGATATAGCCGTGCCCGTCGCCGATCAGTCCCCGATCCCGATAGACGCGGCAGCGCATGAGCAACTCATCGGTGCCACCGATATCTTCGGTGGCGATCACGCGTCCGCCGGCCACCACCAGCGCCTGGCCGAGATCGAGCGCCCCCGCCTTGCGGGCTGTGGACACTGCGAATTCGGCAGTGCGGAGCAAATCTCCTTCGATCGGAACGGCGCCGAAGGGGCCTTCGGGTGCAAGCAGGTCGGCGACGATTTCATGGACGCCGATGAAGGGTAGGCCGAGCATGCGAAGCAGCGCAGAACCAAGCTGCGACAGCTTCCCGTCACCCTTGGATTCGGGCTGTTGCTCGCCCGCGAATTGAGCAAAACTTTCCCGTTCGCGATCAGACATATGCATGGCGCCGACGGCACATACATGGGTCGCCTTGAACCTGCGGATCTCACGCAGGACCTGATCTGGGCGGGAAACCTTGATCTGGAAAGGCTGCTCTGCGGCCAGATCCTCACGCGGATGCAGGGCAAGCACCCGCACTTCCCATCCGGCGTCCCGCGCGGCCGCTATGGCCTGCGGGACGAGATCGCCGGAGCCGACGACCAGCGCCAGCCGACCCGGCCCGCTCATTGTTCCGTATGGGTGCCGTTGCGCGGCATGCACAGGGCCCGGTCGGACGGCTGACGAATAAACTCGATCACGTCCTCAACCAGCTTCTGGCCCTTGAAGAAATCGGCTGCATCCTCGATCCGCTCACGCAAGGTGCCTTCGTTGGAAAAGATCATGCGATAGGCAGCGCGAAGAGCGTGGATGGACTCCCGGTCGAACTTTCGGCGCTTCAGGCCGACAAGGTTCAACCCGCCCAGATAAGCGCGATTGCCCAGAACCGAGCCATAGGGGATGACATCGTTTTCGACGAAACTCATTGCACCGACAAACGCGTGGTCACCAATACGGACGAACTGATGTACGCCACAGATGCCGCCAAACCGGACATAATCGCCGATCTCGCAATGGCCGGCCAATGAGGCCTGATTGGCCATCACCACATGATTGCCGACCCGGCAATCATGAGCGATGTGAACGCCGACCATCAGCAGGCAGTTGTTGCCGACACGCGTCTCCATACCGCCCCCGGAGGTGCCGGGGTTGACCGTCACGTATTCGCGCAACACACAGTCTTCGCCGATTCTGATCGTGCTGGCTTCGCCCTCGAACTTGAGATCCTGCGGAGGCTGCCCGATGGACGAAAAAGGGTGAATTGTGGTGCGGGCGCCGATCGCGGTGTCTCCATCGATGGAGACGTGCGAAACCAGCGTCACATCGCGATCGAGCACGACATTATCGCCGACTATGCAATAGGGACCGATCCTGACATTTTCACCGATTTTCGCCTTGTCGCTGACGATTGCGCTTGGATGAATTGCGGCGGTCACTCTTGTTCCTTGACGATCATCGCACCGATCTCGGCTTCTGCAACAACGACGCCATCGACTATGGCCTTGGCCTCGTAACGGCCTACGGTCTTGCGCCGGTGAATCTTTTTGATGTGGTATTCGAGCCGATCGCCTGGTCTGGCGGGCTTGCGGAATTTCACGCCATCCACTGTCAGCAGATAAACAAGATGTTTACCGCCTGACTGATTTTCAAGATTGATGACGATAGCCCCCGCAGTCTGGGCCATCCCCTCGATGATCAAAACGCCTGGAAAGATGGGCTCTTCGGGGAAATGTCCTGCGAATTGCGGCTCGTTGAACGTCACGTTCTTGATGCCAATAGCGGAATCGTCGCCATCGATTTCGATGATGCGGTCGATCATCAGGAACGGATAGCGATGCGGCAGCGCCTTGAGAATCGCGTCGATATCCATGCTGGAGAGTTCGGCCGTCTGGCGGGCCGTAGTCTCGCTGAGCGTACTCACACTTTGTCCCCTTTCGACAATCGTCTTATGGCAGCGATTTCCCGCTTCCACATTCTTACATCCTGAGCTGGCGCACCGGCAATATTGGAGCCGGCCGGAAAGCTGTGGGTAACACCGGAACGCGCTAGAACGCGGGTGTTCGCGCCCAACCGAAGATGCCCGGCAGTGCCCGCCCCGCCCCCCATCACAACTCCGTCCTCCAGAATAGTCGAGCCGCTCAGCCCGCACATCCCCGAGATAACGCAATTGCGTCCGATTCTGCAGTTGTGCCCAATCTGAACCAGATTGTCGATCTTTGTTCCTTCGCCGATCACCGTATCACCGAGCGTCCCGCGATCGACAGTCGTATTGGCACCCAATTCAACCCGGTCCTGGATGATGACGCGTCCCAATTGCGGAATCTTGCGGTGCCCTTCCCGCCGAAGTTGGAACCCGAAACCTTCGCCGCCGATCACCACGCCGGGCTGCACGACGACCCCGTTGCCCAGGTAGGCACAATAAATCGAAACATTGGCGCCGATGATGCAATCGCGGCCAATCGCGACCCCGGCCCCGATCACACTGTTGGCGCCGATCACCGTATCGGCACCGATCTCGGCCCCCGCTCCGATCGAGACATTGGCTCCAAGCATCACGCCCGGTTCAAGCAGCGGTGCCGGTTCATCCAGGATGGCGGCGCGGATGACGCAAGCGCTGTCGTCCGGATAGAGAATGTTGAGGATATCGACGAAGACATCATAGGGATTGTCGCAAACGACCGCCACGGCCCCCTTGGCCACGGCGTCGCTCAGATCGACTGTGATCAGCACGACGTCCGCCCGGCTGGACGCCAGTTGATCGGCATAGGCACGGCTGCCGGCAAAGGAAATGCTGCCGGCGACCGCGTCGCTCAGATCGCTCGCGCCTTGCACAACCGGATCAACTGAAAGATGCGCTGCCAGGTCGGAGTGGCCTGAGGCTGAGAGCAGGTCCGAAAGGGCGACCGGTGCAGTGCTGTGATGAAAACGGGTATCGATCATGACGTCGCCTGAAAAAGAAACCGCGGCCACAATGCGCCGCGGTTTCAGCCTTTTCAATGAAACGGTCGATCAGAACAGTGTCGACAGTGTCAGCTGGAATACCTGGGTCCGGTCAAAGCTGTCCGGCTCGATTACGTGGGCGAAGTCACCCCGCAGCGGCCCCATCGGCGATTCCCAGATGATCGACGCGCCAACCGAGGATTTCAGCGGATTGCCAATGCCCGTGTCAGCGACGCCCGCTGCCGGAGTGCCGTCGATCCAGCCGACATCACCCCAGACCGCACCGTGCAGTCCCCAGTTTTCCGGCAGGAACGGCAGCGGGAAGTCGATTTCCGCAGACAGTCCGGCGTAGGCCAGAACACCGAGAGGATCGTTGGTTGGGTTGGCGCGGGCACCCATGCCGCCATAAGCATAGCCACGGACCAGATTGGGGCCAAGGATAAAGGCATCCGTCGGATGAATTCCGCCGCCGCCCAGATCGGTGATGGCACCGGCCTGACCGCGCAGGCTGGCCACAACACCCATCTCTTCCCAGATCGGATAGTACACTCGGGCGCGCACTTCGGTGGTCAGGAAGTCCGAGGTCAGGGTATTGTAGTCCTGCGAGAAGGACAGAACCATGCCTTCGGTCGGGCGCTGCTGATTGTCGAGTGTGTCGTAGGTCAGCGTATAGCCCAAGGTCAGCTTGTCGCGTGTCATGCCATCCGTGATGTACCACGGGGACGGCATAAACGGAGCATCCGCGTCCTTGAAGATCGTCTGCGACAGCCCAACGCGGGTGGTCAGCGTCAAATCCTCGATGATCGGCAGACCAAAGCGAAGCTGTCCGCCGGTGGTCTCGGTTCCGTAGGTGAAGTTGTTTCCTTCGGCAGTAACGCGGCGATAGAGATCGATCCCAGCCGACATGCGCAGACCCATGAACCGCGGCTCTGTGAAGCTGAAATCATAGGTCTCGCCGTTTTCCGACCGTCCGAGCGCCACGCGCAGATACTGGCCCCGGCCAAGGAAGTTCCGCTCGGTCAGCGAGATTTCGCCGAAAATACCGTCGCGGGTGGAATAGCCTGCACCCACGCCATAGTCACCGGTGCTGCGCTCGACAACGGCCACATTGAGCACAACCCGATCGGGCGCACTACCTTGAGCCGAGGTCACCTGCACCGAGGAAAAGAAGCCCAACGACTCGATGGAAGCACGGCCCTTGGTCACCAATGCGCGGTTGAACGGATCACCTTCGCCAAACTCGAATTCGCGGCGAATGACATAATCGCGGGTCTTGGTGTTACCGGTGATATTGATGCGCTCAACATAGATGCGCGGACCTTCATCGACCAGATAGGTGACATTAAAGGTGTTGTTGGCGACATCACGGTCGATGCGCGGGCGCACTTCCGCAAACGGATAGCCCTGATTGGTTGCGCGGATCGCCAGTTCGGATGTCGACTGCGAGAGATCGGAAATCGAATAGCGACTGCCCGAGCCGGTCGCAATGCCTCCGCGCAGGGCGTCGGCATTCAGGCCCGGAATCGAGGTTTCGATAGCGACATTGCCGAAATTGTAGCGCTGCCCCTCTTCAACGGTGAAGTTGATGAAATACGCATTGCGCTCCGCGTCGAATTCGGCAACCGACGACAGCACGCGCGCATCAGGGAAGCCACGGTTGGCGTAATAGAGACGGACGCGCTCGCGATCGACGGCGAGACGATCCTCATCATAGACGTCGTCACGGAACAGCCAGCTGAACAGGTGGCTTTCCTTGGTGACGAGAACACCCTTGAGCACCATTGAGCTGATCGAGTTGTTGCCGGTGAAGTTGATGGCGGCGATGCCTGCCCGATCTCCTTCATTGACCACGAAGATCACCCGCGCCCGGCCATCGTTTGTCGGCTCCGTGCGCACGGTGACGGAAACATTGCTGTAGCCCGCCTGGGAATACGCTGCCTGGATCGTCTGGATATCCGTGGCAATGCCGGCCTGCGTATAGACGCGCCGGACCGCAACATCGACCATGGCTGACAGCTGATTGTCGTTGAAGCGACTGTTACCATCAAAACCGATGGAAGCGACTTGCGTTCCCTCGCTCACCGCTGCCTGGGCATGGGCCTGAGCAACCCCAAAAACCAGCGCCACATTCCCCATCAGAGGCGCAACGAATAGGAGCGCCATGGCGAGGAGGACGCTGTGCAAAAGCTTGGCTGATTTGGTCATGATTGTTCTTGCTTGCCCTGTGAGACTTGTGCGGGGAATCGTCTCCAGACATGGATTCCCCCATACTCCGTTGACAGGTTTTACCCTTTTTTGCCGCTGGGGCAAGGTGAAACGCCCCGCCTTGCGGCCAAAAGATGGCCATTCATGTATTCATGCAACACTGCTAACCCCTTGAAACGCCGCGTCAGACGAGGTCGTTGACCAGCGTGAAGATCATGAGCGTACACACCAATGCGAAACCGATCCGGTAACCGATTTCCTGAACACGCTGGCTCAGGGGACGCCCCCGCACGGCCTCAAAAACGTAGTACAATAGGTGACCACCATCCAGCATAGGCACTGGAAAGAGGTTAATTATACCGATATTGAGCGATAAAAGTGCAGTTAGGTTAACCAATGCCAACAGGCCCAGTGTAGCCACCTCTCCCGAGATCTGCGCCATGCCCACCGGCCCGGCCACCTGATCAAGGTCGGCGCGCCCGACAAACAGATCGCCAAGGAAGTTCGCTGTACGGTCGATGAGGAACCAGATTTCCTCAACCGTCATCCCGATCGCTTCGATCGGCCCGGGACGATAAAGGATGACATCCCCTTCTTCCACACTGCGCACAACGCCAATACGCCCCACTTTCAATTCCCGTCCGAACCGGGTGGTCGTGGTCTCCGTCCGCGGGATCAGCGTCAGGTCGATGCGCTGGCCATTGCGCTCGATGATGATCGGCACCTCGCGCTCGGATGCCGTGGAAACCACGCGTTGCACGTCCTCAAATCCGCGAACGGCAAATCCATCCACCGACAGGAAGCGATCACCCTCTTCGAGCCCCGCGATGGCGGCTGGAGAATCGGCGACGATCTCGCCCACCACCGGATCGAGCGTGAAGCGGCCATAGCCGAGCAACATCGTGTAGAGGATGAGAAAGGTGAAGATTACATTGGCGAGCGGCCCCGCGACGACCACGGCCATGCGCTGCCACACGGATTTATTGACAAACAAATGCGGCGCGAGCTCCGGATCGGCCTTGGCAACAGCATCCGGGTCAGGAACGCTGGCGGCGTTCATGTCACCGGAAAATCGGACATATCCCCCCAGAGGGATGGCCGCCAGCCGCCAGCGCGTACCGCGCCTGTCGGTCCATCCGAGCAGTTCGGGGCCGAACCCGATGGAAAAGGCATCCACAGCCACGCCGTTCCAGCGCGCCACCAGATAGTGCCCCATCTCGTGGATGAAAACGATGACGGTCAGTATCGCAAGGAACGGAATGATATAGTTTAGGTAGAACGGGAGCGAGCCGATCATCGATTGCCCTTTCGGTTCCGATCACGAGATTGGGCCCATGCGCCGTCAATGTGTCGATTTACAGGTCTTACCAGAACAGGATGCCCTGCGGCACCGCCCCCAGCCCGCGGTTGGCCAGCCCCACGCACCAAAGGACGATCCCGGCGACGGTCAGGCTGTCGATGCGATCCATCAATCCGCCATGGCCGGGGATTATGTCGCCACTATCTTTGACGGCAAAGCGGCGTTTCACCGCACTTTCCGCCAGATCGCCCAATTGCCCCGAAATCGAGACAACCACCGAAATCAGCAGCCCGATGGCAAAGGGCGACGGAGTATCGAGGGCCCAGCCAGCCACGAACCAGACCACAATGCCGCTCAGTGTTCCGGCACACAGCCCCCCTGCCGCGCCCGACCAGGTCTTGGACGGCGACACATCCGGCGACAACTTGGTGCCTCCAACGATCCGTCCAACAAAATAGGCACCTATATCTGTCATCCAGACTATCGATACGAGGAAAATCCCGGCCCATATCCCCACACCGGAACTGCCGCGAATGGCGAGGAACGCGATGGTGGCAAAGCCGAAAAAAATCACGCCGCTGATGCGCCAATGCCGGTTCGGAGCCTTGATGAAGGCGGCAATGACCACCGTGATGCCGAACACCACTGCGCTGGCCCAAGCGCCGTTCATGGGATGCGCGATGGCGATCATCGCGACAAGACCCATGATGAATACCGATGGCCAGGCGGAGTGACGCCCGGTGATCATCTCTTCCCATTCGCGATAGGCGCCGGCCATGACCAGCGCGATCAGCAAAGCGAACAAAAGCCATCCGGCAGTCAACGCAATCGCGGTCAGCGGGATGAGTACGATGGCCGAAAGCAGCCGAGGCAGTAAATCGGGACCGAAAGGCCAGAGCCTTGGGTTCTTTTTTTCGGCTCTGCCATGTTGTTCCGTCACGTCGTGATACCGCCAAACCTTCTTTCGCGTTGAGTGTAGGTCCTCAATGCCCGGACGAAAACCGATTCGTCAAAGTCAGGCCAGTTCTCGGGGACAAACACCAGTTCCGCATAGGCTGCCTGCCACAACAGAAAGTTTGAAAGCCGCATTTCCCCGCTGGTGCGGATGATCAGATCGGGATCGGGCAGTCCTGATGTGTCGAGGTGGCGGGCGATAACGGTTTCGTCGATATCTTCGGGCCGCATGTCCCCCGCCGCAACTTTCCGCGCTATGGCCCGGGTGGCGTTGACGATTTCGACCTTGGAGCCATAATTGAAGGCGATGATGAGATCGAGGCCTGAATTGCCCGCCGTGCGCGCTTCAACATCATCGATGATGTTGAGCAGCCCGCGTTCGAGGCCGTCGCGCTCGCCAATTACACGGATACGCACGTTGCGGCTATGCAGCTTTTCGAGATCGGACGCGACGAACCGGCGCAAAAGACCGAAGATAAACCGAACCTCGTCCGGAGGCCTGCGCCAGTTCTCCGCGGAAAAACTGAACAGGGTCAGGCAATCGACGCCATGATCCATAGCCAGCGCCACGACCCTGCGCACGGCCTCGACCCCTGCTTTATGCCCATCCGAACGGCTCAATCCGCGCTGCTTTGCCCAACGCCCGTTACCATCCATGATGACGCCGATATGGCGTGGAATCTTGAGGCCGCCTTCAGGCTCTAACGATGCTGCTGCCGGTTGTGTCGACATCGGTTTCCTCAAGCCTGGCCGGTACAAGTCGGATCAGACCTGCATGATTTCCTGTTCCTTGGTGGCCACCAGCTGATCGATTTCGGCGATCGCCTCGTCAGTTGCCTTCTGGACACGTTCGCTTTCGACGCGGGCATCGTCCTGCCCCATCGTACCGTCCTTTTCCAGTTTGCGCAGCAACTCGATACCATCGCGGCGCACGTGGCGAACCGCCACCCGGGCCTGCTCGGCATATTGATGCGCCACCTTTGTCAACTCGCGCCGCCGCTCCTCGTTGAGCTCGGGCAGTGGCACACGGATGACCTGGCCTTCACTCATCGGGTTGAGGCCAAGCGAGGACTCGCGAATGGCTTTTTCGACCGCATTGGCCATGCTGCGGTCCCAGACCTGCACGCTCAGCATGCGCGATTCCGGCACGGAGACGGTCGCAACCTGATTAAGCGGCATCATCGATCCATAAGCATCAACCATGAGCGGGTCGAGCAAGCTGGCGCTTGCACGTCCCGTGCGCAGGCCCGCCATGTCCCCCTTCATCGATTCGATCGACTTCTTCATTCTGGAACGGATATTTTCGAGCGAGAACGCTTCGGACATTGAATTTCTCCCGGTCGTGGTTCAGGGCATTACGCCCGGCGCCGCATCGGCATTACCGGCGCGACCATGTCATTTTTAAGTCAGCACACGCAGGGCCTGTATCAGCCGACCCTGGTACTCGGCGTCCGGCCCTCGATGACGCCCACAAGCCCCTGCTCATCGGAGAGGGCATAAACGATTATCGGCAAGCCGTTATCACGCGCAAGCGCAAATGCAGCGGTGTCCATGACCCGCAGGTCCTGGGCGATGACCTGTTCGTGGGAAATGGTCTCGAAACGCGTTGCAGTGGGATCGATTTCGGGATCGGCGGAATAGACGCCATCCACCTTGGTTCCCTTGAGCAGCACATCGCAGCGCAATTCGATCGCCTTGAGCGCGGCCGCAGTGTCGGTGGTGAAGAACGGATTGCCGGTGCCCCCGGCACAGATCACGACCGCACCGCCTTCAAGCGCCGCAATCGCCGCCCGCTGGGTAAAAGTGTCGCAAATCGAGGGCATCGATACCTGCGAGAAGACGTGGGAGCGCCCCCCTGCCCTGCGGATGGCATCGCCAAGCGCCAGCGAATTGATCACCGTGCCGAGCATGCCCATGTGATCGCCGATCACCCGATCGCCACCTTTGGCGGCAATGGTCATGCCGCGAACGATATTTCCGGCACCGATCACCACGGCGACTTCCACGCCAAGCCCGACCAGAGCGACGACCTGCCCGGCGATGTCATCGAGAACTTTTGGCTCGATTCCATATGACTGGTCTCCGGCGAGTACTTCGCCGGAGACCTTGAGCAAGACGCGTGAATAGCCGGTTTTGGACATGAGCGCCCCACCTCAATCGTAACGAATCCGAAGAAATTCCGGGTACGTTACGCGGTGCCCGCAGCTGCGGCAACCTCAGCAGCGAAGTCCGCATCCTGCCGCTCAATGCCTTCGCCAAGGGCGAAAATCACAAAGCCTGTGACCGTGATTGGCGCACCGACATCGGCCTCTGCATTCTTGACGGCCTGCTCAACAGTGTTCTCACCGTCGATCACGAACGTCTGGGCAAGCAGGGTCACTTCCTCATAGTACTTGCGGATGCGGCCTTCGACCATCTTTTCGACGATATTGTCGGGCTTGCCGGACGCCTTGGCCTGCTCGATGAACACCGTGCGCTCACGCTCAACGGCCTCGCGATCGAGCTCGTCCGATGACAGCGACAACGGCTTGATGGCCGCGATATGCATGGCAATCTGCTTGCCGAGCTCTTCGAGCTTGGCCTTGTCACCCGTCGATTCCAGACCAACGAGCACACCAATGCGGCCCAGGCCTTCGGTCACTGCCGCGTGCACATAGGTGCCGAGGGCGCCTTCGGACACTTCCATCAGCGCTGCGCGTCGCAGGGTAATGTTTTCGCCAATCCGGCCGATGGCTTCCGCCAATTCATTCGTCACGGTGCGTCCGGTGCCGGGGAATTCAGCGGCAGCCAGCGCGTCGACATCGCCATTGGCGGAGAGCGCAAGAGAGGCGACGTTGCGAACGATGTTCTGGAAGTCTTCGTTGCGGGCAACGAAGTCGGTCTCGGAGTTGATCTCGACAAGAGCGGCGCGGTTACCGTCCACAGCAACACCGACCAGGCCTTCCGCGGTGACGCGGTCTGCCTTCTTGGCGGCCTGCGCAAGACCGCGTGTCCGCAACCAGTCAACTGCGGCCTCAATGTCACCATTGGTTTCCGTGAGTGCCTTCTTGCAGTCCATCATGCCCACGCCGGTCATTTCGCGGAGCTTTTTTACGTCTGCTGCACTGATTGACATCTCGATACCTCTCTGATTGGCCGCCCCCCGCAGAAGCGGAAAGGACGGCCTGAATAGATCTTAAACTTGGCTTGGCGGCGCAGTGCGCCGACGCTGTCAGGCCTGTGCGGCCTCGCCTTCGCTTGCCGCGGCCTGCTCTGCGGCAGGTTCATCGGCAAGAGCGGGCTCTTCGAGAACTTCGGTCGACGCACCCAGATCGTGCCCCAGCGACGTGGAAGACCGCGAAATGCCATCAATGGCTGCGCGCGACACGAGCGACAGGTAGAGTTCCAGCGCGCGGGCGGCGTCGTCGTTACCCGGGATCGGATAATCCACAACGTCGGGATCGCAATTGGTGTCGACGATGGCAACGACCGGAATGCCCAGACGACGGGCTTCCTTGATGGCGTTGGCTTCCTTGTTGGTGTCGATCACGAACAGCAGATTGGGAATGTTGCCCATGTCCTTGATGCCACCCAGGTCGCGCTCAAGACGCTCCTGCTCACGGCTGCGCTGAAGGCGCTCGCGCTTGGTTAGGCCGACCGCACCTTCCGCCTCAAGGGCTTCGAGTTCACGCAGGCGGGCAATCGAATGGGAAATGGTCTGCCAGTTGGTCAGCATGCCGCCGAGCCAGCGCGAATTGACATAATACTGCGCGCTCTGACGGGCCGCTTCGGCGACCAGCGGGGCTGCCTGGCGCTTGGTACCCACGAAGAGGACGCGGCCGCCATCGGCAACAGTATCGCTGATCAGCTGCAGGGCGCGATAGAGCGCCGGCACGGTCTGGCTGAGATCGATGATATGAATATCGTTGCGAACACCGAAGATGAACCGCTCCATCTTGGGGTTCCAGCGGTGCTTCTGGTGACCGAAGTGAACGCCGGCCTCAAGCAATTGGCGCATGGAAAAATCTGGCAATGCCATTGGGTAGTCTCCTTTACCGGTTATGCCTTTGCAAAGGAAAGAGGCGGACGCTCCGCCACCGGATCGGCGCCGTTGAAATACGGAACCAGCCTTTGCATGTGGATTTAACGAGCCGCCCTATACAGGAACAGCCGTTCAAACGCAAGCTTAACGCGCCTAATTGAGCCTGACGTCAACCACTCCGGAGATGGCCTTGAGACTTCCGGCCAGTTGCGGTGTCAGCCGGAAATGTCCAGGCAGTTCCAGTTCATATTCCCGCTCGCCCTGGTCGCGGACCAGAACCAGGCTCACCACCCCTTCCCCGCCGGACTGAAGCTGCGACTTGATCGGCGGCAGGCAGCGTTCGTCGCCTGCAAAAATAGTCATGCGACGACCAAGTTTTTCCACTGACATATCGATGGGTTCGCAATTGATCAGCCTCAGCCTCACCCCATCCGGGCGCGCATCCGCCCCCACCTCGATGACCACCGAACTCCCCGGCTCCAGCCAACGCCCGAAATCATTGATCTGTTCGGAAAAGGCGATGCATTCATACGATCCGCTCGGATCGGAAAACATCATGATCGCCATGGTCGACCCCTTGCGGGTGCGGCGCTCCTGTTTGGAAATGAGCGTGCCAGCAAGGCGGCCCGCGACTGCGCCATTGCGCGCCGCACGTTCAAAGCCGGCCCATTGCTGCACCCGGAGCCGTTCGAACAAAGCTTCGTAATCATCGAGAGGATGGGCGGAGAGATAAAAGCCAATCGCCGCATGCTCCCTTGCCAGTCGCTCGGTGAGACTCCAGGGTGCGACATGCTCGGGCAAAGCGATAGCTTGCGGCTGACTACTGGCAAACATGTCCTCAATGCCATCAGCCCTCCCGCTTGCCTCGCGCTGGGCTGTGTTCACCACGACATCGATCACACCGACCAGTTGCTCGCGCCGCTGCGAGAGCATATCAAATGCCCCGGCGTTAATCAGCGTTTCCAGTGTCCGCTTATTGATGATTTTGGGATCGACCCGGCTCGCGAAGTCCGCAAGGTCGCGGAAGGGTCGATCGCCCCGCACCTCGACAAGATGTTCGGCCACGTGGCGACCCACACCCTTCACGGCGCATAACGAATAGTGAATCCGACCTTCCCGCACCGAAAAATCGATCTCGGACCGATTGATGCATGGCGGAACGACTTCGATGTTCTTTTTCTGCGCCTCGCTCCTGAAATCAGCAAGTTTTTCTGTCTGCGCCATATCCAGCGTCATCGACGCAGCATAAAACTGCTCAGGATAATGGGTCTTGAGATAGGCCGTCTGGTACGACACCCAAGCGTAGGCGGCAGCGTGGCTCTTGTTAAACCCATAGTTGGCGAACTTGGCGAGCAGGTCAAAGATGGCGTCGGCCTGCCCCTTCTTGATGCCGTTGCGGACCGCGCCCTCGCGAAAGCGTTCGCGCTGCTGGTCCATTTCCGCCTTGATCTTCTTGCCCATGGCGCGCCGCAGCATGTCGGCCTCGCCCAATGAGTAGCCCGACAGCAGTTGGGCGATTTGCATCACCTGTTCCTGATAAACGATGATGCCATAGGTTTCATCGAGCACCGTCGACAGCGAAGGATGCGGATATTCAACCTTTTCCCGCCCGTGCTTTCTGCTGATGAAGCTGGGGATATTGTCCATCGGGCCGGGCCGATAGAGGGCGTTCATGGCAATCAGGTCTTCAATACGGTCCGGTTTGAGTTCGACCAGCGCGCGCCGCATCCCCGGGCTTTCAAACTGGAAGATGCCGTAGGTATCGCCATCGGCATACAGCTTGTAGGTTGGCGCGTCCTCCAACGGGATTGCATCGATGTCGAGATCCACACCCGTAGCCTTCACCATATCGACGGCGTAGCGGATGGTGGTGAGGGTTTTGAGGCCGAGAAAGTCGAATTTGACCAGCCCCGCCGGTTCTACCCATTTGAGGTTGTACTGGGTAACCGGCATGTCCGACCGCGGGTCGCGATAGAGCGGCAACAGCTTTTGCAGCGGGCGATCGCCGATTACGATACCGGCGGCATGAGTCGAGGCATGCCGGTAGAGCCCTTCGAGCTTGCCGGCGATGCGCAGCAGTTCGGCGACAGTCTCATCCTCATCGCGCATCATCTGCAAGCGCGGCTCGTCGGTGATCGCCTGGGCCAGCGTCACCGGATTGGCCGGATTGTTGGGCACCAGCTTGCAGATCCGGTCCACCTGCCCGTAAGGCATCTGGAGCACACGCCCCACGTCGCGCAATGCGGCTCGCGGCTGCAACGTTCCGAACGTGATGATCTGGGCGACCTGCTCGTAGCCATATTTTTGCTGAACGTAGTGGATCACCTCTTCGCGGCGTTCCTGGCAGAAGTCGATGTCGAAGTCCGGCATCGACACGCGCTCGGGATTGAGGAAGCGCTCGAACAGCAGGTTGTAGCGCAGCGGATCGAGGTCAGTGACAGTAAGGGCATAGGCAACTAGAGACCCCGCCCCTGACCCGCGCCCCGGACCCACTGGAATGTCATGGGCTTTCGCCCACTTGATGAAGTCCGCAACGATCAGGAAGTAGCCCGGGAATTTCATGTCCCGGATCACCTTGAGTTCGAACTCCAGCCGCTCCTCATATTCAGTGGTGGTTCGATCCGGTGCATGTCCGTAGCTCGCCAGCCTTTGCGCAAGCCCCTCACGGGCCTGACGCGCCAGCTCGTCCCCTTCGGCAGCAACGGCGTCTTCGTCGCTCACGCCTTCGGCGGCGGCAAATTTGGGAAGGATAGGATCGAGAGTACGGGGACGATAGCTGCACCGCCGCGCGATCTCGATGGTGTTGTCCAGCGCCTCGGGCAGATCGGCGAAGAGCGCGATCATTTCCTCGCGCGTCTTGAAATAATGCTGATCGGACAACCGCCGGCGTTCGGTTTGCGCCACCACCGAGCCTGCAGCGATAGCGAGCAGAGCATCGTGGGAATCGAAATCGTCGTGGCGTGGAAAGTAGGGCTCGTTGGTCGCCACCAGCGGCAAGTTGAGCCGATAGGCCAACTCCACGAGGCGCGGCTCCACCGTATTTTCCAGGGCATGGTCGTGGCGCTGGATTTCCACATAGAGACGATCGGCAAATATGCGCTGAAGCACCTCCAGTCGCGCCTCGGCCTGGACATCGAGCCCTGCTGCCAAATACGGGTCGATCGCGCCTTCAGGCCCCCCGGTGAGGCAGATCAGCCCGGCACCATGATCGACGAGCCAGTCGATATGGGCAGCGGTTTTTCCGTCCGAGCCTTCCTGGTAGGCCTTTGAAACCAGCTCGGAAAGGTTGGCAAAGCCGATACCGTCGGCTGCAATCAGGACAACCGATCCCTTGCCCAGATTGACGCGATCGGATGGCTTGTCTTCATCCGCTCCAAAATCGAGGGTCAGTTCGCAACCAATGATCGGCTGGATGCCCTTGGAGGTCGCCTTTTCGGAAAACTCCAGTGCGCCGAACAGATTGTTCGTATCGGCAATCCCGATGGCCGGCTGCCCGTCCTTGGCGGCCATCTCCAGTATCGTGCCAAGCGGCAGCGCGCCTTCGAGCAGCGAAAACGCGGAATGAACGTGAAGATGGACGAAGCCGGGGCCTGTCATGCGCAAATACCCGATCAGTTATGGAACTCCCGGACGGTCCGGCTGCGGATTTCGTCCGCAGCGCCGAGCGCCCGGGAATCAAACGAGATAGGTCATCATATCGAAATAGAACAGCATCACGCCACCGAACGCGGTGAGCGAAACAAGAGCCATGAAATCCTTGACCAAAGCGAGCATGGGAACCTCCAGCACAGTGTTTATGCTTTGTTCTTCTACGTTCATTTTTTGTTCCTGTCCAGATATTGAGAACTCTGGGGATATCGACGGTTAACAAAGTGTGGATAACAAAAAACCCCGGAGCCCAACTGCACCGAGGTTCGGACAAGAAAGCCGCCTGCTTTTAAAGGGTTGTGGCGTGCACCTTGCCGTCCACAATGGTCACGATCCGATCGGCCTTGCGGGCCAAATCATGATTGTGCGTGGCGATGATGCAGCCGGCATTCTGCTTTCGGATCAAATCCGAGAGCGCACGGAACACAGTATCCGAAGTGCCGGGATCGAGATTGCCGGTCGGCTCGTCGGCGAGGATCAGGCTGGGGCGGTTAGCGGCGGCGCGCGCAATGGCCACCCGCTGCTGTTCCCCCCCCGAGAGTTCCGCGGGTCGATGGTCTGCGCGATGGCTGATCCCCAGGGCGTCCAGCAGGGCCATGGCGCGTTCATTGCCGACGCTCTGGCTCTCCCCCGCGATCAGTTGTGGCATCGTGACGTTTTCGAGGGCACTGAACTCAGGCAAAAGGTGGTGGAATTGATAGACGTAGCCGATCTTGTGTCGGCGCAGCAGGGTCCGCTGCCGGTCGGCGAGCTTTGCCGTGCGTTCGCCGTCGATATCCACTTCCCCATCGGTTGGCCGCTCCAGCAGCCCGCAAATATGCAGCAAGGTCGACTTGCCCGCCCCTGAAGGCGCGACCAGCGCGACGATCTCGCCCCGGCTGACCGTGAGATCCGCGCCGGTGAGGACGTGGATCGCCCCTTCCCCATCGCCGTAGGTTCGGCGCACGTTGCGCAGGCTCAAGAGTGCGTCACTCATAACGCAAGGCCTCCACGGGATCGTATTGGGCCGCACGCCAGGCAGGGTAGAGCGTCGCGAGGAATGACAACGCCAGCGCCATGACCAGCACAACCGTCACCTCTGTCGGATCGACGCGCGAGGGCAGTTGGGACAACATGAACACCTCAGGCGGGAACAGCGCCACGCCGATGACATCGGAAATCCACGCCCGAATGGTTTCGGCATTGATGGCGAGAACCAGCCCAAGGAGAAACCCTGCGATGGTGCCGATAAAGCCGATAGCGGTGCCCGTGATGCAGAAGATGCGCATGATCGAGGCTCGCGTCGCGCCCATGGTGCGCAGCACGGCGATGTCGGGGCCCTTGTCCTTCACCAGCATCACCAGGCTGGAGATGATGTTGAAAGCGGCGACAAGGACGATCATCGAAAGGATGGTGAACATCACCACCCTCTCAACCTGGAGCGCTGAAAAGAATGTCTGATTGCGCCGCTGCCAGTCGGTGAAGACCATGGGGCGGCCTGCGGCCTGCTCCAGTTCCAGCTGTTTGCTCCAGGTGGAATCTGGATCGGTGAGGAACACTTCAACCGCGGTCGCGGTATAGACCCGCTCATAGGCGGCATCGATTTCCTCGTCGGTCGCCATCAGCGGCAGTTCGTCGAACCCTTCACGCAAGCGGTCTTCGTAAAGGCGGAAATAGTTCTGCGCAGCGCGGATCGGCATGAACACGAACAGAGAGTCAAATTCCACCATTCCCACATCAAAGATAACATTGACGGGATAGGATCGGATTTGCGGTGTGGATCCCAGGGGCGTGCGCGGACCATTGGGCGTCACGATCGTAATAGGGTCGCCGATCGTGACACCAAGCTGGGACGCCATGCGTACGCCGATGGCAACGCCTTCAAGATCATCCCAATCTTCCCAGCCGCCGGCAAGCGTACTGGAATAGAGCAGCGGCAGCTTCTCGATGTCTGAAAGAGACATGCCGCGCACGTTGACCCCGGAAGAATTGTAGGTGCCCGTCGCCAGCGCCTGCCCCTCGACAAAGGCCACAGCCGACACCACGCCATCCACGGTTTCGAGCCGGTCCCGCACGGCCTCGTAATCGTGGAACACCTCCTCGATGGGAAACGCCGTAAAATGACCGTTGAGCCCCAAAATCTTGGTCAGCAGCTCATCGCGGAACCCGTTCATCACGCTCATCACGACGATCAACGTCGCGACACCAATGGCAATGCCGATCATCGTCAGCCCGGCAATCACCGAGATGAACGTGTCGCGTCGGCGCGCCCGCAGATAGCGACCGGAGACCAGCCACTCGAAACGCGAAAACGGTCGCGGGCTCTTCTTCAGGCTGGCATTGGCTGTGGAGGTCAAACGGCGTCCCTGCGTTCGGGTTCGATAAGAGCCTTGAGGCGCGCAACCGCATCCTCGATGCCCAGTGTCTCACGCTCACCGCTCTTGCGATGCTTGATCTCGACTTCTCCGGAAGCCAGTCCGCGCGGGCCGGCAATCAGCTGGAAGGGAATGCCGATCAGGTCAGCTGTGGCAAATTTCTGGCCCGCGCCCATCTCGCGATCATCATAGAGCACGTCGATGCCGGCGGCATCGAGTTGGCCATAGAGTTTTTCGCTTGCGGCGTCGCAGGCCGCATCGCCGGATTTGAGATTGATCAGGCTCACCTCGAATGGCGCGACGGAGACCGGCCAAACGATCCCATCTTCGTCATGGCTCGCTTCGATGATGGCGGGGATGATGCGCGTCAACCCGATACCGTACGAGCCCATATGGACAGTGGCTTCCTTTCCGTCCGGCCCGGTAACCGTCGCCCCCATGGGTTCGGAATATTTGGTGCCAAAGTAGAACACCTGTCCCACTTCGATGCCCCGGGCAGCGATGCGCTTGTCTTCGGGCACCTTGGCCGCAAACTCGGCTTCGTCGTGCATGTCCTCGGTCGCGGCATAGAGCGCGGTCCAATCCGAGACGATCGACGACAAATCGCTGTCGAAATCGATGTCGCTTCCCGGAATGGCCGTATCGAGCAGGTCTGCGTGGCAGAAAACGCCACTTTCACCGGTTTCTGCCAACACGATGAATTCATGGGACAAGTCGCCGCCGATGGGACCGGTTTCGGCGCGCATCGGCACGGCTGTGAGGCCCATGCGGTGATAGGTCCGCAGATAGGCGATGAACATCTTGTTATAGGCCTTGATCGCGTCTTCCTTGTTGAGATCGAAGGAATAGGCATCCTTCATCAGGAACTCGCGGCTGCGCATGGTTCCAAAGCGCGGGCGGATCTCGTCGCGGAACTTCCACTGTATGTGGTAAAGATTGAGCGGCAAATCCTTGTAGGAGCGGACCGAAGAGCGGAAGATCGCGGTGATCATCTCTTCGTTGGTCGGACCATAGAGCATGTCGCGCTCATGGCGGTCCTGCATCCGCAGCATTTCCTTGCCGTAATCCTCGTACCGCCCGGACTCACGCCACAGGTCCGCGTTCTGGAGCGTAGGCATCAGCAGTTCGATGGCCCCTGCCCGGTTCTGCTCTTCCTCGATGATGCGCTGAATCTTGCGCAGCACCTTGTAGCCGAGTGGCAGCCAGGCATACATTCCGGCCCCCTGCTGGGAGATCATGCCCGCCCGTAGCATCAGCCGATGGGAAATGATTTCCGCTTCTTTGGGCGTTTCCTTGAGGACGGGAAGGAAATAACGGGACAGGCGCATGAAAACTCCGAATTGCCGCAGACCGACTCAAGGCTCAATAATAGGCCGCACAATCAAGCGCAAGCAGGCTCGCGCTGACAAGCGACAATGCTGGAATGCGGCCAATTTGAGCCTTTTGCCAACGGGTGTGACAAATCCACGCATTTTGTGCTTGTCCAGGCAAAATGTCCTTGATAGGGTCCGCCCATAAAACCAATAGACAGGCACAACCTGTCCTGACGCGGACAACGTCAAGGGAGGAGCACTGGCCGCCCGATCTGAGCGCTGTAAGACCAGTGGATTGTCGCGAAACTTTTCCAAAGTGCAGGGCATCGCCCTGCACTTTTTTATTTCACTTACAAAGATTTGCCGCCCGACCTTCATGCAAAAAGATCGGATTTCGGCCTTAGGCCCAGTAATCCTGGAGCGCGGGATTGCCCAGTATCCAGAACACAGCCACGGTCAGCACCGCTGAAATGATGGTGGTGATCAGCGCCTTCTGCCACAGATAGGTCTTCACCGGAGCGCCGGGGTCCGTGCCGTCAGCGATCTCCCCATCCTCGTGCTGGCTGCGCACCGAGAACGGCAGAACGACAAAAAGCACGGTCCACCAGACCACGAAATAAATCGCGATATAGGTCAATGGCTGCATGCCTGAGGTCCACCCCACTGTCTTGGGCCTTCCGTCCGAGAGCCACGAAGGATCGACCGGAAGACCTCCAATAAAAAATCAGGTCCTTCAGACCTTGTGAACGAACACTTTCACGATGGGCTTGCGCCCCCACGCGTGGTTGAGTTCGGCGCGCACCGCACGGCGGATGGCCTCTGCGAAACGGTTGGTATCGGACCGCCGCTTTTCGGCAAAGCCCTTGATGGCGCCACGCGCCGCCGAATGGGCAACAGCGCTCAACGGATCGTCATCGTCGGCCAAATCCGGCAGACCGTCCAGATCGAATACCGGACCCGAGACGATCTGTCCCTTGCCGTTAATCGCAAGGCTCACGACGACAACGCCGCCAAAAGCCAGTCGGCGCCGATCACGAACATTGGATTCCTCGGGCGTGCAGACGAGATTACCGTCCAGGTAGAGCACGCCGGTGCGCACTTCATTGCGTGAATGTTTCAGCGTCGGATACAGCCGCACCATGTCCCCGTTGCGGATCGAGAACACTTTGGGGATACCCTTCTCACGGCCAAACGTAGCGTGGGCCTCAAGATGCATCGGCTCGCCATGCACCGGAATCAGCACATCCGGCTTGAGCCAATCGTAGAGCTGGGCCAGCTCATGGCGGCGGGGGTGGCCGGAAACGTGAATGGTTTCCCGGTCCGCTGTCACGATCTCGACGCCCTGGTCGACCAGCTTGTTCTGGATATCGAGTACGGCCTTCTCGTTGCCTGGAATGGCCCAGGACGAAAAAATCGCCATGTCACCGGGCGAAAGCTTGATGACCGGATGAGAACCATCGGCAATGCGAGCCATGGCTGCGCGGGATTCGCCCTGACTGCCCGTGCAGATCAGCACAACCTTGTCGCGTGGCAGAGTGTCGAAGGCATCCTGATCGAGAAAGGGCGGAATGTCTTCCATCATGCCCAGTTCACGCGCGATGCCCGCGATTCGATGCACCGCCCTGCCCGCCGCGACGACCTGCCGGTCGGCTTTGGCCGCCGCGCGCGCAATCGAGATCATCCGCCCAAGGTTGGACGCAAAGATCGTCACCGCCACCCGGTTCTTGGCCGAAGCGATCAGCCGTTCCAGGTTGACGCCAACCTCGGTTTCCGAGGGGCTGTCCCCGTCTTTCATGGCGTTGGTCGAGTCGCAAACCAGCGCAATAGGCTCGCCATCCGACCCGATCTCCCTGAACCGCGCCATGTTGGTTGCCGGGGTGCCAATTGGCAAAGGATCGATCTTCCAGTCACCGGTATGCACCACACGACCGGCTGGCGTCGAAATCAGCAAAGCATTGGATTCCGGGATCGAGTGCGAAACCTCGATGGCTTCTACGGTGAACGGGCCGACATGGAACGGCACACCCGGCTCGAACAGCTGGATTTCGACATCGTCCACGATATTGTTGGAAATGCGCTTGGCCCTGAGCATGGCCGCGCCGAATTTTCCAGCAAAAACCGGCTTATCGAAACTGGGCCACAAGTCGAGGATCGCGCCAAAATGGTCCTCATGAGCGTGGGTCAGCACCAGCCCGACGACGTTCTCGGCCTGGTCTTCCAGAAAATAGGGGTCGGGCATGACCAGTTCGATGCCGGGCAATTCGGGGCCCCCGAAGCTCACGCCACAATCGACCACCAGCCATTTGCGCTTCTCTTCGGGGCCAAAGCCGTACAGGCCCATGTTCATGCCGATTTCGCCCACGCCTCCAAGAGGCACGAAGACGAGTTCTTCGATCCCGGAATTCTTTTTTGCCATTAGCGGATTGCGCCGTCGCAAGGCGGCGGCGTCCCTGTTTCTAACGGCCCGCATCGTCTAGCGCAGCGTTGCCGTGGTTCCAAAATGGACGTCGCCCGCGGTAATCGCGATACGGTGCCCGTCGTCATCGCGGACAATCAGATGGCCCGCTTCATCAATCGTTTCAAAAATTCCGCGCAACACGCCGTCCTTGCGCTGAACGGCCACCTCGCCACCAATTCCAGCGGCCCGCTCGCGCCACAGACGAATGATCGCCGGGGTGCCTTCACCATCGTTCCATGTCTGGTAGCACTCGACCCAGCTTTCCGCCAGTGCCTCAAAAACTGTCGCAGCGTCGATAGCTGCGCCCAGCGCGGCCAGCGAAGTCGCCGGATACGGCACGTCCTTGGGGGCTGCGACGACGTTGACGCCGATGCCGATCACGATTGCGGTGCGGCCATCGGGACGTTTTGACGCTTCGAGCATGATGCCCGCCAGCTTGGCCCCATCGCTCAGCAGGTCATTGGGCCATTTGAGCGCAAACCGCGTCTTGCCTCCCCCGCTCGCCCCGTCCGCGCCATCGAGTGCGCTGTGGATCGCTGCTTGTGGGATCACACGGGCAAGAGCAGTGTTGAGCGCTACGCCGGCCACAAAACCAAGGCTGGCAAGGCTGGCAGCCGGGGCATCGGGCACAATGAGTAGCGAGGCGGCGAGATTGCCATGAGGGCTCTCCCAGGCCCGTCCGCGCCGTCCCCTGCCCTCGGTCTGCTGCAAGGCCGCAAACCACAGCTGGCCCGCATCCCCATCCATGGCAGCCTGCATCGCCAGGGTGTTGGTGGACCCGACCGTATCGAAACCCACCACCCGGTACCCGGCATTGAGTGCCCGTTTGGAAAGCGGAAACGTAACCACCCGTCCTCGGCTCTAGAGCAATGCTGTGGCCGCGCCACGGGCCAGGGCCGTCAGCGGTGCGCCCACCGTGAAGTAATAGGTGAGGATCAGAAACCCGGTAAAGGCCAGCACCACGCGCACTTCGACGGGCGGAATGGCATAGGTCTGGGTCGGCTCATCAAAATACATGACCTTGACGATCCGCAGATAATAAAACGCGCTCACCGCGCTCGCCAGCATGCCGATGACAGCCAGCACGAACAGCTGCGCTTCCATCGCTGCGAGGAACACCTGCCACTTGGCGAAAAATCCGGCCAGAGGCGGCAGCCCGACCAGCGAAAACATGAACAGCGCCATCACCGCCGCTACGAACGGACGATTGCGGGCCAAGCCTGCAAGGTCATCGATGGTTTCGACATATCCGTTTTCGTTGCGCAGGGCCAAAAGACAGCCAAATGTCCCGATGGTCATGACCATGTAGATCGCCATGTAGATGGCAATGCCTTCGACACCCACCAGATTGCCCGCTGAAAGGCCGACAAGCGCAAAACCGACATGGCCGATTGAGGAATAGGCCAGCAGGCGCTTGAGATTGTTCTGCCCGATGGCTGCAAATGACGCGAGCACCATGGAAGCGATGGACAAAAAGATCACCACCTGCTGCCAGTCACGCGCGATGGGCTCGAAACCGTCGAACACGAGCCGGATCAACAGAGCCATCGCTGCCACTTTCGGCGCCGAGGCGAAAAATGCCGTCACCGGCGTGGGCGCGCCTTCATAAACGTCGGGCGTCCACATATGGAACGGCACGGCGGAAATCTTGAAGGCGACACCGGCAAGCAGGAACACAAGACCGAAGATCACGCCCGGATTACGGTCGCCAAGCGCCACGGCCTGAGCGATTTCCGGCAATTGGGTATGGCCGGTAAATCCATAGACCAGCGACGCGCCATAGAGCAGCATCCCCGAGGACAAGGCCCCGAGCACGAAATATTTCAGCCCCGCTTCGGTCGCCTTGCCGCTATCGCGCTTGAACGCAGCCAACACATACAACGCCAACGATTGCAGTTCGAGGCCGACATAAAGGCTCATCAGATCATTGGCCGACACCATCATCATCATGCCAACTGTGGCCATGACGACGAGCACGGGATATTCGAACTTGTTGAGCCCGCTGTCGGACGCGCTCGACACCGACAACACGAGTGCGAGCGCCGATCCTGTGACGATCAGCACCTTCATGAAGCGCGCGAAGCCGTCATTGATGAAGCCGTTCTGGAAGATCGTGCCTTCCGAGGGCATGAAGGCGATCAGCACCGCGACCGCGATCAGCAGCCCGATAGCGATGCCGGTCACGCCGGCGGCGATCTCTTTTTTGGCGAACACGCCGACCATCAGCAGCGCCAGCGCCCCGACGATCAGCACGAATTCGGGATAGGCAGGCGCCAGGGCGGCGAAACCGGGAAATTCGGACACCATAGTCACCTCCTAATGCGCCAGACCGATAGCGGACTGGTACTGATCGACCAGCGCCTGCACCGAAACGGCAGTCGCGTCGAGCAGCGGCGCGGGGTAGAAACCGAAGAGGATTGTCAGGACAATCAGCGGGGCGAGCATCGCCACTTCACGTGGATTGAGATCAAGAATCGCCTTGAGGCTCTCCTTGTCCAGCGCGCCCCAGATGATCTTGCGATACAGCCAGAGTGCGTAGCAGGCCGAAAGGATCACGCCGGTCGCTGCAAACACTGCAAACCACGTATTGACCTGGAACATTCCCAGCAGCGTCAGGAACTCGCCCACGAAACCGGACGTGCCCGGCAAGCCCACATTAGCCATGGTGAACACCATGAACGCGAATGCGTATTTGGGCATGCGTTCGACCAGCCCACCATAGGCGGCAATCTCGCGGGTGTGCATGCGGTCATAGATGACGCCAACACACAGGAACAGCGCTCCGGACACGATGCCGTGAGAGATCATCTGGAAGATCGCTCCCTGAACCCCCTGCACATTGCCGGCAAAGATGCCCATCGTGACAAAGCCCATATGCGCCACTGAGGAATAGGCGATGAGCTTTTTCATGTCGGTCTGCACGAAGGCCACCAGCGAGGTGACGATAATTGCGGCGACAGAGAGAAAGAACACGAAGCTGGAAAAATACGCAGAAGCTTCTGGAAACATCGGCAGCGAAAAGCGCAGGAACCCATAGCCGCCCAGCTTGAGCAGGATGGCTGCAAGGATGACCGAGCCCGCCGTTGGCGCCTCGACGTGCGCTTCAGGTAGCCAGCGGTGGAGCGGCCACATGGGCATCTTGACCGCCAGCGAGGCAAAGAAGGCCAACCACAGCCAGTATTGCATCGATTCCGGGAACTCGACGCGCAGCAGGCGCGAGATATCGAGCGTTCCGCCCTGCCAGTACATGGCCATGATGGCCAGCAACATCAGCACCGAGCCGGTAAAAGTATAAAAGAAAAACTTGTAGCTGGCCTGGATACGCCGCTTTCCACCCCATATCCCGATGATCAGGAACATGGGAATGAGGGTGCCCTCGAAAAACACGTAGAACATGGCCAGATCGAGCGTAGCGAAAACGCCGATCATCAGCATTTCAAGCACAAGGAACAGCACCATGTACTCGCGCACCCGGAAGGTGATCGATTCCCAGCTGGCAAGGATGCACATGGGCATCAGCAGGCCGGTCAGCACAATGAACAGGACCGAAATTCCATCCACGCCCATGCGATAGCCGATCACGTCGCCGAGCCAGAGCTGGTTCTGAACGAACTGGAAATCGGCTGTTTCGGGGTCGAATATGGCCCACATGACCAGCGTGAAGACGAAAGTAACGATTGTGGTCGCCAGCGCGATGCGCTTGATATTGGTGACCGCGGCCTCGTCGCGTCCGGGCGTCAGGAGAATGAAGAATGCCCCGACCAACGGCAGAAACGTCACGATGGTCAGGATGTTGCTTTCAAGAATCATCCCAGAAGTCCCCCGGCGGCGATGGCCCAAGTGATAAGGGCGGCAACGCCGATGAGCATGGCGAATGCATAGTGATAGAGGTAGCCCGATTGCAGGCGGGTGACGTAACCGGTCACCTGCCTCACCCGCCGCCCGAGGCCCTCGGTGAGCGTTTCGTCGATCAGCCAGTCGTCGAAGCCCTTCCATAGAGCCGTTCCGATCCAGCGGGCCGGACGTACGAAAATCCGGTCATAGAGCTCGTCGAAATACCACTTGTTGACGAGGAACTGATAGAGGCCACGATGTTCCTCGGCCAGCCTGCGGGGTGTTTCCGGGCTGCGGATATACATGAACCAGGCGGCGACGAACCCGATCACCATGGCAAGGGTTGCCGACCACTTCACCCAGACTGGAACATGGTGGGCCGCATCGAGCAATTGCTCGTCGACAACGACCGAGCCGTTGAAGAACGCCATAACCTCGTCTGCGTGTTCGAAGAACACCGGGTAAAACACCACACCGGACAGCACCGCGCCGATGGCGAGCACATAGAGCGGCGTCAGCATCACATTTGGGCTCTCATGAGCCCCTTCGACCGTGGCCTGATCGGCGCGGGTCGGACCGTGGAAGGTGAGATGGATCAGTCTCCAGGAATAGAAGCTGGTGAACATCGCCGCGACCACCAGCAGCCAGAAGGCCAGCGAGCCCGCGCTGCCGCCAAAGGCATAAGCGGATTCGATGATGGCATCCTTGGAGAAAAACCCTGCGAAACCCAAAGGCGTGCCGGGAATACCCACCCCGGTCAGCGCCAGTGTCCCTATCAGCATCATCGCGTAAGTGATCGGCACCTTTTTGGCGATCCCGCCCATCCGGCGCATATCCTGCTCATGGTGCATGGCGTGGATGACCGATCCCGCCCCGAGAAACAGCAGCGCCTTGAAAAAGGCGTGGGTGAACAGATGGAACACGCCCGCCGAATAGGCCCCTACCCCCAGTGCCACGAACATATAGCCCAGTTGCGAACAGGTCGAATAGGCAATGACGCGCTTGATGTCGTTCTGGACCAGCCCAACCGTCGCGGCAAAGAACGCGGTGATCGCCCCGATATAGATGACGAACAGGGTTGCCGACTCGCTGAGTTCGAACATCGGCGAGAGGCGCGCCACCATGAACACCCCCGCCGTCACCATCGTGGCCGCGTGGATCAGGGCAGAAACCGGCGTCGGACCCTCCATGGCATCGGGGAGCCATGTGTGCAGGAGGAATTGCGCGGACTTGCCCATCGCGCCCATGAACAGCAGCAGGCAGATGACGGTCATCGCATGCGCGTCCCACCACAGGAACTGGATCGTCGCATCGGCCATATTCGGCAGTGCGGCAAAGGTTTCATCGAACCCCAGTGTGCCGATGACGAAAAATGTCGCGAGGATACCCAGGAGGAAGCCGAAATCGCCGACACGGTTGACGACAAAGGCCTTCATTGCGGCTGCCCGCGCCGACTCCTTTTGGTACCAGAACCCAATCAGCAGGTATGAAGCCAGCCCGACGCCTTCCCAGCCAAAGAACATCTGCACGAAGTTGTCGGCCGTCACCAGCATCAGCATGGCGAAGGTGAAAAGCGACAGGTAGGCAAAAAACCGCGCCCGGTGCGGGTCGTCGTGCATGTACCCGATCGAATACAGATGCACGAGTGCGGAGACGGTGTTGACCACAACCAGCATGATCGCGGTCAGCGTATCGACGCGCAGCACCCAGTCGACAGACAGCTCCCCCGAATGAATCCAGCTCAGCACCGTTATCGAGAACGGCTCGCCTGAGCCGAAAAAGAAAGGCAGGAAAACTACCCAGGATAGCGCTGCCGCCGCCATCAACAGCGACGTAGTGAGAATTTCCGCCGGCTTGTGCCCGATGAAGCGGCCAAAAAGCCCGGCCACCAGCGCGCCGATCAGCGGCAAGAAGACGATTGCCTGAATCATTGCTGCCCTACCCCCCGGAGCATGACTTTTTCCGAAAGCCGGATTTGCCTTTTCGGAGCCATGCCCTAGCCCTTCATCATGTTGACGTCGTCAACCGCGATGGAGCCGCGGTTACGGAAGAAGATCACAAGGATCGCCAGCCCGATGGCGGCCTCCGCTGCGGCAACCGTCAGGATGACAAGCGCAAACACCTGCCCGACCAGATCGCCCAGATGATTGGAAAACGCGACGAGATTGATGTTCACCGACAGAAGGATCAGTTCCACCGACATCAGGATGATGATGATGTTCTTGCGATTGAGAAAAATCCCGAACACCCCGATGGTGAACAAAATGGCCGCGACGGTCAGGAAGTGACCGAGCCCGATAACCGGTGTCATCATTGTCCCCTAAAGCCCTTTTCCGCTCTCTACCTTGACGACCTCGACGCCGGTCGCCTTGGTGCGCGCCACCTGTTGCGCCACGTCCTGGCGCTTGACGTTCGGCTTGTGCCGCAATGTCAAAACGATGGCCCCAACCATCGCCACCAGCAGCACGAGACCGCAGGCCTGGAAGAGATGGATGTAATCGGTGTAGAGCACCCGTCCGAGCGCCCGCGTATTCTCAATGGTGCCGTCGATGGGCAATACGCCCGTCCCCGCCACCTCGGGCACCAGATAGGCCGATCCGGCGACCAGCAGCAATTCAAGCAGCAGGATGATGCCGATCACGAAGCCAAATGGCGCATATTGCAGGATTCCGCGCCGCAGCTCTGCAAAGTCCACGTTGAGCATCATCACCACGAACAGGAACAGCACCATCACGGCGCCGACATAGACCACTATGATGATGAGTGCGAGGAACTCGGCCCCGGCCAGCATGAAAATCCCGGCGCCATTGACGAAGGCCAGGATCAGAAACAGCACCGAGTGCACCGGATTGCGCGACGAGATCACCATGATCGCCGAAGCGACCAGGACAGCCGAGAACAGGTAGAAGAAAAATAGCGGCAAGGTCACCTGTCGCTCCTAACGGTACGGCGCGTCGAGCGCGATATTGGCCGCGAGTTCGCGTTCCCAGCGATCGCCATTGGCAAGCAGGCGCTCCTTGGAGAAATAGAGTTCTTCACGCGTCTCGGTTGCGAATTCGAAGTTCGGTCCTTCCACGATCGCATCGACCGGGCACGCTTCCTGGCAGAAGCCGCAATAGATGCATTTGACCATGTCGATGTCGTAGCGGACGGTTCGGCGGGTGCCATCATTCTGGCGTGGGCCTGCCTCGATGGTAATCGCCTGCGCCGGGCAAATCGCCTCGCACAGCTTGCACGCAATGCAGCGCTCTTCGCCGTTGGGATAACGCCGCAGGGCATGTTCCCCCCGGAAGCGCGGCGAGACAGGGCCCTTTTCGAACGGATAGTTGATAGTCGGCTTGGGCGAGAAGAAATATCGCATCGACAGGAAAAACGTCGAAACGAACTCCCTGAGCAAAAGCGCATCGAGAAACCGCAAAGCTCTCATGGGTTCTCCTTAAGCCATGCCGCCATGCCATCCCCAGCCGGTCAGCTGGAGAACGGCGGCGACTGCGACGACCATGAACAGCGAAATCGGCAGGAAGACCTTCCAGCCCAGCCGCATCAACTGGTCATAGCGATAGCGGGGGACGAAGGCCTTCACCATGGCGAACATGAAAAAGACCATCGACAGCTTCAAAACGAACCACACGGGTCCGGGCACCCATGTAAAGGGCGGCAGGTCGATTGGTGCTGTCCATCCGCCGAGGAACAGGATGGTGGTCAGGGCGCACATCAGGATGATCGAAACATACTCGCCGAGCATGAACATCATGTATGGCGTCGATCCGTATTCGACCATGAACCCGGCAACCAACTCGGATTCTGCTTCCGGCAGATCGAAGGGAGGACGATTGGTTTCGGCCAGTGCTGAAATAAAGAAGATCACGAAGATCGGGAACAGCGGCAGCCAGAACCAGTTGAGGAACGTCAGCCACGGCACGCCCAGCATATGGGCCAGTCCGCCCTGCTCCTGCGCTTGAACGATATGGGTGAGATTGAGCGACCCCACGCACAGCAGCACGGTGATGATGACGAAGCCGATCGAGACTTCATAGGACACCATTTGCGCCGCCGAGCGCAGCGCGCCGAGGAACGGATATTTCGAGTTCGACGCCCACCCGCCCATGATTACGCCGTAAACGCCAAGGGAGGAAATGGCGAAAATATAGAGAATGCCGACATTGATATCGGCCAGCGCCCAGCCTTCGGAAATCGGGATTACCGCCCAGGTCGATAGCGCCAGCAGCACCGAGACCAGTGGAGCGAGAATAAACACCGCCTTATCGGCCCCGGCGGGAATAACCGGTTCCTTGAAGACAAATTTCAGAAGGTCGGCAAAGCTCTGGAACAGCCCGAACGCACCCACCACGTTAGGGCCCCGCCGAATCTGAACGGCGGCCCATATCTTGCGGTCGGCCAGCAGAACATAGGCTGTAAAGATCAGCAGTGTGACCAGCAGCAACAGCGCCTTCCAGACAAAGCCGACCGTGGTTCCCAGTCCCAGGATCGGGGCTCCCACCAGGTAGTCCAGCGCGTACAAAATCCAATCCATATCGCTGCCTTACTCCGCGGCCTGTTTCAGGCCCGCCATGAGCTGCGAGCATTCGGCCATCACGGCGGATGCGCGCGCTATCGGGTTGGTGAGGTAGAAGTCGCCAACCGGCGAGATGAGGCCATATGTCGATTTCGGCGTGGCCATTTCGGCAATGGCTTCGATATCCGAGGCCTTGCCTGCTGCGATCGCATCGATCCGCGCCAGATGCGGATGCTGCTCATAGAGCACCGCTCGCAACTGGGCGAGGGAATCGAACGGCAGGGTATGGCCCAGCACCGCCGACAAGGCCCTCAATACGGCCCAATCTTCCCGCGCTTCGCCCGGTGCGAACACGGCCCGCGTGGTCGTCTGTACCCGCCCCTCGGTGTTGACGTAGGTGGCCGATTTTTCGGTGTAGGTCGCCGCTGGCAGGATAATATCGGCGCGGTGCGCTCCGGCATCGCCATGGGTGCCGATATAGACGACGGTGGTGTCGCCAAGCGCCGCCATGTCGAGTTCATCGGCTCCGAGAAGGAACAGGACGTCGAGCTTGCCGCTTCCTGCAGCCTTCGTCAGCGCCCCAGCATCCATGCCGCCACGACCCGGAACAAAACCGATATCGAGCGCTCCGACGCGGGAGGCCGCATTATGGAGCACGGAGAACCCGTTCCACTCCTCGGTCAGCGCCCCGCTGGCCCGCGCGATTTCGGCGGCGAGCGCCAAAACGTCCTTGCCTGAAACGCCGGTGACAGCACCCTCGCCCACAATCACCAATGGGCGCTTGGCAGCCTTGAGCGTATTGGCGAAGTCACCCTTGCCCGCCGCCAGATCGACCAGACTGTCGATACCGGCGCCCAGATGGGTATAGTCATAGGTGAGGTCAGCAGCTTCGCCGATGACGCCGATGGCGACATCGCCCGCGCGCCACGTTTTGCGGATGCGCGAATTGAGCACTGCGGCTTCACGGCGCGGATTGGCGCCAATGATCAGAATCGCGTCAGCGTTTTCGATACCCGCGATTGTCGCATTGAATAGATACGACGCCCTGCCCTTTTTCGGATCGAGCCCTGAGCCTGCCGGTCGTGCGTCGATATTGGCAGAGCCCAGAGCGGTCATCAGCGCCTTGAGCGCGAACATTTCTTCCACGCCGGCCAGATCGCCGGCAATCGCGCCGATCCTCTTGGGGTCTGCCTTGCCGACTGCTTTTGCGACTGCCGCGAACGCCTCGGCCCAGGTTGCGGCCTGCAACTTGCCGCCCTTTTTCACATAGGGCCGGTCAAGCCGCTGCGTGCGCAGTCCGTCCCAGATGAAACGGGTCTTGTCGGAAATCCATTCCTCGTTCACCCCCTCATGGATGCGCGGCAGGATGCGCATGACTTCGCGGCCCCGTGCATCGACCCGAATGGACGACCCCACAGCGTCCATCACGTCGATGGATTCGGTTTTGATCAATTCCCATGGGCGCGCCTGGAACGCATAGGGCTTGGACGTCAGCGCACCCACCGGGCACAGATCGATCACGTTCCCCTGCAATTCGCTGGTCAGCGCCTGCTCTAGATAGGTGGTGATCTCCATATCCTCGCCGCGCCCGGTCGCACCGAGTTCGGAAACCCCCGCCACTTCGGTGCTGAACCGCACGCAGCGGGTACACTGGATGCAGCGGGTCATCACGGTCTTGACCAGCGGACCCATATATTTGTCTTCGACGGCGCGCTTGTTCTCCCAGAACCGCGAACTGTCCACACCATAGGCCATGGCCTGATCCTGCAAATCGCACTCGCCGCCCTGATCGCAGATCGGGCAATCGAGCGGATGGTTGATCAGCAGGAATTCCATCACGCCTTCGCGGGCCTTTTTGACCATCGGCGTGTTGGTGAACATTTCGGGCGCTTCGCCATTGGGCCCGGGGCGCAGGTCGCGCACGCTCATGGCGCAACTTGCCTGGGGCTTGGGTGGCCCGCCCTTCACCTCAACGAGGCACATGCGGCAGTTTCCGGCCACCGACAGGCGTTCATGATAGCAAAAGCGCGGGATTTCGGCCCCCGCTGCCTCGGCGGCCTGCATCAGCGTGAAATGATCGGGAACCTCGATCAGTTGCCCGTCGACCTTGAGTTGCACCATAGCCCTTACTCCGCCGCGACCGATGGCACGGCGCCATCCGAGGTGGACTTGTAGGTATATGCGTCGATCCGCTCTTCGATCACATGACGGAAGTTCTTGATCAGCCCTTGGATCGGCCAGGCTGCCGCATCGCCCAGCGCGCAGATCGTGTGGCCTTCAACCTGCTTGGTCACGGCAAACAGCATGTCGATCTCGCGCTTTTGCGCTTCTCCACGCACCATCCGTTCCATCACGCGCATCATCCATCCGGTCCCCTCGCGGCACGGCGTACACTGACCGCAGCTTTCGTGCTTGTAGAAGGCCGACAGACGCCAGATCGCCTTGATGATGTCGGTGGACTTGTCCATCACGATCACCGCAGCGGTGCCTAGCGACGACCCCACTTCCCGCAGGCCATCGAAATCCATATGCGCGTTGCGGATCGTTTCGCCCGGCACGCACGGGACCGAGGACCCGCCCGGGATCACCGCCAGCAGATTGTCCCAGCCGCCGCGAATGCCGCCGCAATGCTTGTCGATCAGCTGTTCAAACGGAATGCCCATCTCTTCTTCGAAGGTGGCAGGATTGTTGACATGCCCCGAGACGCAAAACAGCTTGGTGCCGGTATTGTTCTCACGCCCGAGCCCGGAGAACCACGACGCCCCGCGCCGCAAGATTTCCGGGACGACGGCGATGGATTCGACGTTGTTGACCGTGGTGGGGCAACCATAAAGCCCCATGCCCGCCGGGAAAGGCGGCTTCAGGCGCGGCTGACCCTTCTTGCCCTCAAGCGATTCGAGCAGCGCGGTTTCTTCGCCGCAGATATAGGCCCCCGCCCCGTGATGGACGACGATATCGAAGTCCCAGCCATGGATATTGTTCTTGCCAATCAGCCGCGCGTCATAGGCCTGCTGCACCGCCGCTTCCAGGTGGTGCCGCTCGCGCATGAATTCGCCGCGGATATAGATGAACGCCGTATGAGCATCCATCGCCCTGCCAGCGATCAGGCAACCTTCGATCAAATGGTGCGGATCGTGCCGGAGAATTTCCCGATCCTTGCACGTGCCCGGCTCAGATTCGTCGGCATTGACCACGAGATAGTGCGGACGCCCGTCGCTGACCTTGGGCATGAAGCTCCATTTCAGCCCGGTGGAAAAACCAGCGCCGCCCCGGCCCCGCAGGCCCGAAGCCTTGACCTCATTGGTCAGCCATTCGCGCCCCATATCGAGCAGGTCCTTGGTGCCCTGCCAGGAGCCGCGCCGCCGCGCTCCCTCAAGGCCCCAGTCGTCCTGGCCGTAGAGATTGGTGAAAATGCGATCCTTATCCGCCAGCATCGTTCACTCCCCCTTCGACTTGCCGCTTGGCGACTTGCGGTCGGACGCGCTCTTCGCCGTGCCATCGATGGCACCAGATTCCGCGCCGGTTGCGCCCTCGCGCATAGCCTGATCGGGCTTGCGCCCGACGGGCCCGGTCGCATCGTCCTTTTCCGCTTCCGCTTCTGCGACAGAAGCCTTTGCTTCATCGGGAGCCGGAGAGTTGATCGCGGGCGCGGCCTCCTCCCCGATCTGGCTTTTGCGTCCCGGACGGACGGCTTTGGGATCATCGCCGGCCCCGGACGCCGCCGCGCCGCCAGCAGGTTGCGCGGCGACCGTGTCGAGCAACGTGGTTTGTCCGGTCAGCGGCGCGGAAAAGCGGCGGCCATTCTGCGGCCCTGCCGGAATCGTATCGCCCTTGCCGTCCCTGAAAGCGAAGAGGATTTCCTCGAAGCGCTCCGGGGTCAGATCTTCATAAGTGTCAAAGCCGATGGTGATCATCGGAGCGTTGACGCAGGCCCCCGCGCACTCGACCTCTTCCCAGCTCATGGTGCCATCGTCATTGAGATGGTGCGGCTCGGGATGGATATGCTTCTGGCAGATCGCCCGCAGATCCTCAGCGCCGCGCAGCATGCAGGGCGTGGTTCCGCACACCTGGATGTGCGCACGGGTTCCAACCGGCTGAAGCTGGAACTGGTTATAAAACGTCGCCACTTCCAGAACGCGGATATAGGCCATGCCCAACATGTCGGCGATGGTTTCGATGGCGGCGCGGGAGACCCAGCCGTCCTGCTCCTGTGCCCGCATCAATAGCGGGATCACGGCGGACTGCTCGCGCCCTTCCGGATACAGCGCAATGCGCTTTTGGGCCCAGCCCGCGTTCTCTTCGGAAAACGCAAAAGATTTGGGCTGGACGGATTCGTCTGCAAGGCGACGCACACTCATCAGCGATCAACCTCTCCGAACACGATATCGATTGAGCCAAGGATTGCCGACACATCGGCCAACAAATGTCCCCGGCAGAGAAAATCCATGGCCTGAAGATGGGCAAACCCCGGCGCGCGAATTTTGCACCGGTACGGCTTGTTGGTGCCATCGGCCACCAGATACACGCCGAACTCGCCCTTGGGCGCTTCGACCGCCGCATAGACTTCACCAGCCGGCACGCGATAGCCCTCGGTGTAAAGCTTGAAGTGATGGATCAGCGCTTCCATCGAGCGCTTCATCTCGCCACGGCTGGGTGGCACCACCTTACCATCGGTCGCAGACACCGGCCCCTTGCCTTCCGGCGCGTTCATCAGGTCGATGCACTGCTTCATGATGGAATTGGACTGGCGCATCTCTTCCATGCGCACGAGATAGCGATCGTAGCAATCGCCGTTCTTGCCCACCGGAATATCAAAATCCAGCCGGTCGTAGCATTCATACGGCTGGCTCTTGCGCAGATCCCAGGCGGCGCCCGAGCCGCGCACCATCACACCGGAAAAACCCCAGGCCCAGGCATCTTCGAGCGAGACCGTCGCGATATCCACGTTGCGCTGCTTGAAAATGCGATTCTCGGTGATCAGACTGTCGATATCGTCGAGCGCCTTGGGAAAGGTTTCCGTGAACTTTTCGATGTCGTCGATCAGGTCCTGCGGCAGGTCCTGATGCACGCCGCCGGGACGAAAATAGGCCGCGTGCATCCGCGATCCCGAGGCGCGCTCGTAAAAGATCATGAGCTGTTCGCGCTGCTCGAACCCCCAGAGCGGTGGTGTCAAAGCGCCTACGTCCATTGCCTGCGTCGTGACATTGAGCAGATGGGACAACAGCCGCCCGATTTCTGAATACAGAACCCGGATCAACTGCCCGCGGAACGGCACCTTGAGGTCAAGCAGCTTTTCGACCGCAAGTGCGAAAGCGTGTTCCTGATTCATCGGCGCGACGTAATCAAGCCGATCGAAATAGGGCACCGCCTGCAGATAGGTCTTGTGCTCGATCAGCTTTTCGGTGCCCCGATGCAGCAGTCCCACATGGGGATCGACGCGCTCGACCACTTCGCCGTCCAGCTCCAGAACCAGGCGCAAAACACCGTGCGCCGCCGGGTGCTGCGGGCCAAAGTTAATGTTGAAGGTTCTGACGTCGTGCTCGGTCATTGCTTCGCCTTCTCATCGCCGGGGAGGTCGTAATCGGTCCCATCCCAGGGCGACAGGTAATCGAAATCCCGAAATTCCTGCGCCAGCTTGACGGGTTCATAGATCACCCGTTTGCGCTCTTCGTCGTAGCGCACCTCGACAAAGCCGGTCAGCGGGAAATCCTTGCGCAGCGGGTACCCGTCAAAGCCATAGTCCGTGAGAATGCGCCGCAGGTCCGGGTGCCCGGTGAACAGGATGCCATACATGTCGTAAGCTTCGCGCTCGAACCAGTCCGCGCCCGGAAACACGCCGGTGATCGAGGGAACAGCAGTCTCCTCGTCGGTGATCACGCGCACTCTGATGCGATTATTCTGGTGCGGGCTGAGCAGGTGATAAACCACATCGAAGCGCTGGCTACGCTCGGGATAATCGACGCCACAAATATCGATGATCGAGATGAACTGGCACTGCGGATCGTCCCGCAATGTCCGCATCACATCGACAATGGACTCGCCCTTCGCCTCCAGCGTCAGTTCATCATAGGCAATGGCAAATCCAAGAAGGGAATCGCCCAGCTTTTGTGCGATGTACTCGCCGAGTTCAGAAAGGGCATCTTCCATGGATTGACCTTATCGCTCGATGGTTCCGGTGCGCCGGATTTTCTTTTGCAACAGCAAGACGCCGTAGAGCAGCGCTTCGGCCGTGGGTGGGCATCCGGGAACGTAGATATCGACGGGCACGACCCGATCGCAGCCCCGCACCACCGAATAAGAATAGTGATAATACCCGCCGCCATTGGCGCAGCTTCCCATCGAGATGACGTAGCGCGGCTCGGGCATCTGGTCATAGACCTTGCGCAGGGCCGGAGCCATCTTGTTGGTTAGTGTACCGGCGACAATCATCACGTCCGACTGCCGGGGCGATGCGCGCGGCGCGAAACCGAATCGTTCGCAGTCGTAGCGCGGCATCGACATCTGCATCATTTCGACGGCGCAACAGGCAAGGCCAAACGTCATCCACATCAGGCTGCCTGTACGCGCCCAGTTGATAAGTTCATCCGTCGAGGTGACGAGAAAGCCCTTGTCGGCCAGCTCGTTATTAATGTCGACGTAATAGGGGTCGGTTGCGCCCACCGGCAAATTCGTCGACGGATCGATCACGCCGCGCGCCTGGGGGGCCACCAAAGTTCCGTTGCCGCTCAATCCCATTCCAGAGCCCCTTTACGCCACTCGTAGATGAACCCGATGGTGAGCACACCAAGGAACACCATCATCGACCAGAACCCGAACCAGCCGAGCTCTCCGAACGCGACGGCCCAGGGAAACAGGAAGGCGACTTCAAGGTCGAAAATGATGAAAAGTATCGCAACGAGGTAGAAGCGGATATCGAACTTCATGCGGGCATCGTCGAAAGCGACAAAGCCGCATTCGTAGGCGGAGACTTTTTCCGGATCAGGTCTTCTGACCGCGATCAGGAATGGAGCCACCAGCAATGCAAGGCCGATAAAGGCGGCCAAGCCCACGAAAATCACTATCGGCAGATAGGTGCTGAGCAGTTCGTTCATGTGACAGCCTAGCTTCGATGAGCCCCGGCCGGGCGCCGGGCATAAGGACTCGTGGCTATCTGAGCCCTGACGTTCGGACAGGGCTTAACCCACCCCCTAGGTGGTTGCAAGAGGGCACAATTATGACACATTTTGTCAGGTTAGAAATTCAGGCTAAAACCCCGACTTCCAGCTCATTTTCCGCCGCAACATCGGCAAAAAGGGCAAGACACGCCTGTCCCGCCCTTTGAATTTTTGCGAACACGATTGCGAGATCGCCGGGCATATCCGCCGCGATCCCGCGCGTCTCCTAAAGATGAAAGGCGATCCCAGCGGTCAGCCGCATGTCGGAAGGGCCCGAGCCCCATTCGCCGGTGCCCAGCACTTCGCCCCGCACGCTCATATAGTCGGTGATCCCGTAGTCGGCACCGCCGCCAAATGCATACCCGAAGTCGCCCGAGACAATGCCCGTACCTGCGGTGGCATAAACCAGCGCACTGCCAAAACTCATACCGCCCTTCCCCAAGACCAACGCGTCAAGACTGGTCGAATCGGCCATGTCGGCCCCCAACTGGGCCTCGACACCAAGCACCAGACTATCGATCGAGACATTGACACCGGTGAAGATACCGGCATTCCAGGAGGCATCGCCGAACGGCACGCCGCCCCCATACACACCGGCGTAAAAACCGTCCCAATCGAATCCATATCCGCCGCCATAGCCATAGGGGCCATAGTCCTGGGCCGATGCGTGGGTGGAAAGCGCGGCGGTAGCCATGAGGATGGCCGCAAGCCGGACAGCAACAGACATGGGCGTCACTCCGTTAAGGTTAATTGACGCCATTATCCCGGCCTGCGCGGCGGTCTCAAGCAAAGCCGGTCAACGTGGATAAGACTTTACTAAAATTGTAGCGATCGCCCTGCCCTACCCCAACGTTGCACCGACAAAAAAAACGGCCCAGCAATGCGCCGGGCCGTCCTTATCGATATTGACATTGGCGCGCTAAAGCAGCGCCAACACCATCTTAGAAGTGGAAGTTCGCGCCGAGCGTGAACTTGTGGATGTCGCTGGTGCCGGCGTCGTTGGACTGTTCCCAGCCATAGACATAGCGGGCGTCAAGCGAAACGCTGTCGGTCACTGCGAATTCAGCGCCCAGACCGGCGAGAATGTGGTTGCCGGAGCCGACATTTGCGGTGCTGTCGAGGTCGGAACCATAGCCGACTGTACCGTACAGCAGGGCTTCCGGAGCGACCAGCACACCAGCGCGCAAGGTTGCTTCCGCATATGCATAGTCCGCATTGGCGAAGACATAATCAATGCCCACTTCACCACCGAGAACGAACATATCGAAAGCGGCGTTCACGCCGATTTCCACGCCGAGGGTCCAGTCGGTGTCGGACTGCACCTTGTTTTCTGCACCAACGCGGGCACCGGCGTAAAAGCCGTTCCAATCGAAGGCAGAAGCAACCGGAACGATCGGGGCGACCGGAACAGGCATGATCGGATCGGCGGCCTGGGCAGCCGAAGCAATGGCAACGGTGGCTGCTGCGGCAAGCAGCACGGACTTGAGAGCGGTCATTGAAATACCTCTTAGCACGGGGAACTGATTATCTGCATATTGCCCAGTTACTGGCCGATTCCAACCCCCTCGCCTCGCTGGCAACCAAAATTCGGCACAAAATTGCCATCAATTGTGCACTCTGTTGCCTTTGAACCACAGGCAAGCCACGCGCATTAACACTCCATAAACGAAAACGGCCCCGCTGGGGGCCGCTGACGCATTTGGTTCTGAAGGTACGATCAGAAGTGGAAGTTCGCACCGATCTGGAACTTGTGGATGTCGCTCGACGCAGCGTCGTTCGACTGATCCCAGCCATAGAGGTACTGGCCGCGGATCGACACGCTGTCGGTTGCCGCGAATTCCAGACCACCACCAGCAAGGATGTGATCGCCGTCGCCATTGGTCGCGCCGAAGTCCGAACCGTAACCAACCGCACCATAGGCGAGCAGTTCGTCGGTGATCAGCACACCACCACGGGCAAGTGCCGAGCCGTAGGTATACATGTCGGGATCATCGAAAACCCCATCAATGGCCACTTCGGCACCGACCAGGAAGAAATCGAAGGTCGCGTTCACACCAACCTGGGCACCGATGGTCCAGTTGGTTTCAGAAGCGGTGATGTCATTCTGGGCGCCGACATTGGCACCGGCGTAAAAGCCGTTCCAATCGAAGCTGCTGCCCACGTCATAAACGGGAGCGGCAGGAATGGCGGGAGCGGGGATCCCGATCGCGTCTGCGGCGAAAGCACCGCCGAACGCAGTCGTGGACAGAAGGGCTGCGATGGCCACTTTCTTGAGCGTGTTCATTAATATTCTCCTTGTTACCGGCTGTGCAAAACAAATGGGTGCCGGTTAGCACTGGTTCCGATCCGACGGCCGCCAATCCGAAGTCAGGGCCGGGAGTGTTGCCCTGCTGCCACAACTGCGCCGAACGGGTTCCGCACCAATGCAATGGCCCGGACTTTCGGTTTCGAGTGCGGACGAAGTGGGGCCGACTCGTGGCGAGAATAGGGCAAGCGCGCAATGTTGCTCAAATGCAACGTAAGCATAGTTAACCCATCATAAACATTAAGCTTTTCCGAAGATGCACTAGCGGCTTTCCGCCCTGTTTCCGCGCGCTTTCGGCTTGATGAGCCTTGCATCGCCCCGTCCGCCTGTTCTGGCGTTTCCCGCTCTCAAACGCGAGCGCCGGTTCGCTGCTGGCTGCCCCGCGTTCATGCAGGTTAATTCCACATTTCATGCCAAGACGCAGCATCCGGCACCCCGGTTATACCACCCCCAGCCAACATCCTTGAAAATACAAATAAAATTCCCATATCAAAGCAGCATCGTAATAAAATACGGAGTAAAATACCTTGAGCACAAGACGAGAAGACCGGCATCAGAGAGTGGATCGCATTGCGCGTCAGATCATCAATGACGAACGACTGGCCCGTGAGAAAAAGACCGCCCATCTTCGCGCGCTGCGCTTGCAACGCGAGCAGGAAAACGCCGGCTAGCCCTGCATCCTCCCTCGGCCCGATCTTTCATGCATGAGAAAAGCCCGGCATTTTGGCCGGGCTTTGCATTAGAAGGTCCCACTCTTGCCTTAACGACCCGAGGAATTTTCTTCGAAGGTCACGGCAACGTCGCCATTGGCTGAAAGCCTCACCCGATTTCCCTCGACACCGGCCACCAGCCCCATTGAGATATAGTGGTGACGGCCATCGCCCTCCCCGCTGTCGTCGCGAGTCAGTTTGATCCGGTCGCCTTCGACCCGATCCACTGTCCCCACATGCACCCCATCCGCTCCGATCACCTCAGCATGTGCCTTGATATCTTGCGTATTGACCATTGCACTACTCCCTGTTTGGAACAGGGATAACGCCCGCAAGGCCAATTGGCTGCGCCGCGTACACGGACTTCGGCAAAAATCACTCCGTAACGGCAGCAGGTCATAGGCGCCGCGCACGTGAATTTCGCGCTTCCTCATATCCGCTTTTTCTTGCATGTAACTGACCAGTCAGTTATATATGGGGAAATTGGAAAGGCCTGCCATGAAGACCCCTTCGTCCGTGCCGCCCCCCAAATTCCGGCGAAGAGCCGAAGCCCGTCCAGATGAAGTGCTTGACGCAGCGCTCGGCCTCTTCATGGAAAAAGGCTTCGCCGCCACACGCGTCGAGGACATCGCCAAGCGCGCCGGTCTGAGCAAGGGGGCGGTTTATCTTTATTTTTCGTCAAAGGAAGCCATCCTCGAAGGACTCGTACGCCGCGCCATCCTGCCGGTGGCGCAATCGGCGCTCAGCACGCTGGACGCCTATGAGGGCGATCCTCGCGTGATCATCGCCCTGGTCATCAGGACACTCGGCGCGCGGTTCTCCGATCCTCAAACGCTGGCCATTCCCAAGGTCGTGCTGCGCGAGGTGCTGGGCTTTCCCCATCTGGCAGAAATGTATCGTCGCGAGGTTCTGGACCGGGCCATCCCGGCGCTGGAAAAGCTGGTCGCGCGTGGCATTGAGCAGGGCTATCTGCGCCCCGTCGATCCCGAACTGACCGTCCGCTCCATCGTCGGCCCCATCATGGTGCACGCCGTGCTGGCCGAGGTGTTTGGCGTCATGCCCAAGGGTGGGCTGGAAATCGACAAGCTGATCGACAACCACCTCACCATTCTCTTTGACGGCATGAGCGCGCCCGGCGCAAAGTGAACTTGAGGAAACCGCCATGGACCAGTTCATTGCCTGGCTCTTTGGATTGATCGCCCTGATCGTGCCGGGTTTCGGCGCGCCGCAAACGCCGATCTGGAACGGTTATGTCGAAGCCGATTACGTCTATGTAGCGGCCCCGGGCGATGGCACCATTGCCGCGATTACCGCGAGCGAGGGCACCATGGTGGGCGCAGGCGACATTTTGTTCACCCTCGACGATCGCGCCCAGCAGGCCGCACTGCGCGCTGCCGCGGCGCGGGTAGAAATCGCGGAGGCCAATGCCGACAACCTAGCCACCGGCAGCCGCGACGCCGAACTCGACGTCATCCGCGCCAACCTCGAAAAGGCCCGCGCCGATCTCGACCTCGCCCGTTCGCAGGCGCAACGGACCGACGAGATGCTGGCGCGCGGCCTTGTCTCCCAGGCCCAGGCGGACCGCGACCACACCACCCTGGCCAGCGCCCAGGCGCAACTGACCCAAATCGAGGCGCAATTGCGGGTCGCCGAATTGCCTGCCCGCAATCCGCAGCGCGACGCGGCCCAAGCCTCGCTGATCGCTGCCCGCGCCGACGCTGAACAGGCCCGCTTCGCCCTGGCCGACCGCACCATCCGTGCGCCCCTCGCCGGGCAGGTCGAGCGCATCTATTTCGCGGCAGGCGAGTTCGTGGCGCCCGGCGGCCCGGTCGTCGCGCTGCTGCCCGATGACGCCCTGAAGGTTAAATTCTTCGTTCCTGAGGCCGACCGCACGGCTCTTTCGCTCGGGCAGTCGGTCGCCATATCCTGCGACGGCTGCCAGGCCGGGCTCACTGCCACACTCAGTTTTTTCGCGTCCGAGCCGCAGTTCACCCCACCTCTCATCTATAGCCGCGAGGAGCGCGAACGGCTGACCTTCCTCGTCGAGGCGACGCTCGATGCAGGGGTGGTGCTGCATCCCGGCCAGCCGGTGACGGTGGAGCCATGACCGGAGAAGCGGTCATAGACGTACGCGGGCTCACCAAGAGCTTTGGCGACAAGCGGGTCGTCGATCATTTCGACATCACCGTGCCGCGCGGAGCGATTTACGGCTTTCTCGGGCCGAACGGTTCGGGCAAGACCACGACCATCCGCATGCTGTGCGGACTCCTGACTCCCGACGAAGGCGAAGGCACTTGCCTGGGCTTCGACGTCCGCAAACAGGCTGACCGCATCAAGGAACAGGTCGGCTACATGACGCAGAAATTCTCCTACTACGAAGACCTATCGATCCGCGAAAATCTCGATTTCGTGGCGCGCATGTACCGGCTCGACCGCCGCCGGGAGCGAGTGGACACGGCGCTCGCCCATCTCGGGCTTGCCGACCGGCAGAAGCAGCTTGCCGGTTCGCTGTCGGGCGGCTGGAAACAGCGGCTCGCTTTGGCTGCCTGCCTGTTGCACGAACCGAAATTGCTGCTGCTCGATGAACCCACTGCTGGCGTCGACCCAAAGGCGCGCCGCGATTTCTGGGATGAAATTCGCCGACTTTCGGCACAGGGCGTCACGGTTCTGGTCTCAACCCACTATATGGACGAGGCGATCCAATGCGATTTCATTTCCTATATCGCCTATGGAAAAAAGCTCATCGACGGGCGCTCGGCTGAAATCCCCGCCATGATCGGGTTGGTCACCTATCGCGTATCCGGGCCCGATATTTCCGCTCTCGAAGACGAACTCAAAAAGGAAGACGGCGTCGAACAGGTCGCCCGCTTCGGCGCTGTGCTGCACGTCTCGGGTACCGACCGGGCCAAACTCGATGCCGTAGCTGAGGCCTACAGGAAACGGGGCACACATCGATGGGATGAGAAACCCTCCGAACTGGAAGAAGCCTTCATCTATCTCATGACGGGAGCACGGGACAATTTCACCCGCGAGCCGGCATGAGATTTTCCTTCGCGCGCTTTTTTGCCGTTCTCGCCAAGGAATTCATACAGATGCGGCGCGACCGCGTCACCTTCGCCATGATGATCGGTCTGCCCGTCGCCCAGTTGCTGCTGTTCGGTTTCATCATCAATTCCGACGCGCGCCACATGCCCACGCTGATCGAATTGAACGATACCGGCCCCCTCTCCCGCGCCATCGTCTCATCGATGCAGATTTCCGACTATTTCGACGTGCAGGGAACCGTCCGGGGCCCGGACGCCGGTGAACAAGCCCTGCGCGACGGGCGAGCGTCGTTTGTCGTCGTCTTCCCGGACGATTTCGAACGCAACGTGGTACGCGGGCTGCGCCCCGATCTGCTGATCGTCGCCGATGCTTCGGACCCGTCCGCCGTAGGCGGCGCCGTCGGTGCGCTCAGCGGCATCGTCCAAACGGCCATGTCCGAGACTTTTTCGGGCCCGCTGGCCAGCCTTGAACCCGCCCCGCCCCCCTTCGGCGTCGCGGTCCACAAGATGTACAATCCCGAAGGCCGGACCTCGACCAACATCGTCCCTGGCCTTCTGGCCATCATCCTGTCGATGACGCTGGTGATGATGACCGCCGTTGCTATCGTCAAGGAAACCGAACGTGGCACCATGGAAATGCTGATCGCCACCCCGGCGCGGCCGCTTGAAGTGATGCTGGGGAAAATCCTCCCCTATGTCTTCGTCGGCTATATCCAGACGGCGGTGTTCCTTCTTACCGGCCTCACCCTGTTTTCCGTGCCGTTCGAAGGCTCGGCCTGGGCGTTTTTCGTGGGGTTCAACCTGTTCATCCTCGTCAATCTGGCGCTTGGCTTCCTGATCTCGGCGGCGGCGCGCTCGCAAATGCAGGCCATGCAGCTTTCGATGTTCACCATCCTGCCCTCGGTCCTGCTCTCGGGGTTCCTATTCCCCTTCGCCGCCATGCCCGGCTGGGCGCAGATCCTCGGCGACGTGGTGCCGGCCACCCATTTCCTGCGTATCGTCCGCGCCGTGATGCTCAAGGGCAGCGCCATCGGCGATGTGGGTGGCGAGCTCTGGGCGCTGATCGCCCTGCTCGTCGTCATCTCGGTCATCGCCATGCTGCGCTACCGGCAGACACTCGACTAGGGTTGATCCTACACCTCAGGCATACCGTCCGCCCGTCGCGGATAGGAACATTGCCGTTATTGACCATGACCGTCTTTCAGCCGATGGCTATCGGGCCTGCCCGAAGCGCAAGGAAGCTCGACCCATGACCAGGGAAACCATCCAGAACATCAGCTTCGTCGTGATCGTCATTGCGATCACCGCCGTTTTCGCGTGGCTGCTCCTGCCCTATTACAGTGCCATCCTCTGGGCCGTGATTTTAGCTATTCTGTTCAATCCGCTGCAGCGCCGATTGACGATCTGGCTGGGCGGACGGCGCAGTGTGGCAGCCGCGCTCAGCGTTCTCACCTGCATTTTCGTCGTTCTCATTCCCGCGAGCCTGATCATCGCCTCGCTCTCGATAGAGATCGCCACGGTTTATCAACGCATACGCGACAGCGATTTCACGCTGGCCGGCGCTGTGGCCCAGACACAGGCGATGCTGCCTGATTTCGTCAATACAGCCCTCGCCGGCATGCACCTGGGCAATCTCGAAGAGATCCAGCAAAGCCTGCTGTCCGCGCTATCGAGCATCGGACAAGCCATTGCAAGCAGCGCCTATGGCGTTGGCCAGGGCACGCTGCAATTCTTCATCAGCCTGGCGATCATGCTCTATTTGCTGTTCTTTCTGTTCCGGGACGGCAGGCGTCTTGCAATCCTGATCCGCGCCTCGGTGCCTCTGGATCGCAACCGCACCGATGACATCGCCGCGAAATTTGTCTCGGTGGTTAAGGCCACCGTTCGCGGCAACGTCTTGATCGCGATTATCCAGGGCGGGCTTGGAGGAGCGACATTCTGGCTCCTCGGCATCGAAGCCCCCTTGCTGTGGGGCGTTCTGATGGCCGTCCTGTCGCTGCTGCCCGCCGTTGGTGCGATTCTGGTCTGGGCGCCATTCGCTATCTACCTTGCGTTGTCCGGGCACGTAGCCCAGGCCATCATCCTCGTCCTAGTTGGCGCTTTGGTCATCAGCATGATCGACAATCTGCTGCGCCCTGTTCTGGTGGGCAGGGAGACGAAGCTGCCCGACTATGTTGTCCTGATCTCGACAATCGGCGGCCTGTCGCTGTTTGGGATAAATGGCTTCGTTCTCGGCCCCCTCGTTGCAGCGCTCTTCATTGCGGTGTGGTCGCAATTCACCGATGACCGGCTGAATGAGAGCAACGAAGGAGACATGCCTGACCAGAGCAATTCCTGATCTGATTGAATCATGTGATCCGGCAAGCACCCGCCTTGCCATGCAGAGGCGAACCAATGAAACCCGAATCCTTCATCGATTATTTCCGGGCACGTCACAGTTGGTGGTGCAAGCCAGGATCCCAGATTCACGATGACCTTACCGCGTTCGCGAACGAGAATGCACAATCCCCGGACAGCCTCGGTGAATTGTACATGATTTTCTGCACGCTGCACGGTATTGCGCCGAAGCCGAACGCTGGAAGCGCGATGGAACAATGAAGCGGCTGACCTGATTCAACCAGATCAGGATTGCTCTCGTTGCGCGCGGTCGACAAAAATCACCGGCGTGTGACGCGGCGAGGATTGCGTACGGCATCAATTGCTTATGTAAGGGAGTGGAGGCCTCGACCGGAATCGAACCGGTGTTCACGGATTTGCAATCCGCTGCGTAACCACTCCGCCACGAGGCCTCTGTTGCGGGCTTGTAGTGCAATTCCGGGCACTTAGGCAAGGCCAGAAGTTGGCCGTCCCATATTTTGTGGCGAGACATCCGGCCGGAGCGTGCGAACCGTGCATCGGATTGTCCTACGTCCGGCTCGACCTGAAAATCGGCGGATTTCACAGTTATGTTGGCCGGATGCGCTCCAAAGCCGTCAAGGGCCGCCCCGCGGACCAGGCATGGGGGAGAAAATGATGACCACGACCGTCCAGCGCCTGGGCCGGACCGACATACATCTTATGCGGCAGTTGAACGCGCTGTTTGCGTCCGTTTTCGAAGATGCACAAAGCTATGCCTCCGCTCCCCCAAACGATGGCTATTTGGCTGACCTTCTGGCGAAAGACGGGTTCTTTGCCCTGGTGGCACTTCAGGGCAAAGATGTAGTTGGCGGCTTGGCCGCGTACGAGCTTGAGAAGTTCGAGCAGGCCAGATCCGAGATTTATATCTACGATCTGGCGGTCGCAGAGACCCATCGGCGGCAGGGCATCGCAAGAACGCTGATCAATAACTTGCGGGACCTGGCCGCGCAGCGTGGGTGCTGGGCCCTTTATGTCCAAGCCGACTATGGCGATGACCCGGCTATTGCGCTCTACACCTCAATGGGTAAGCGCCAGGACGTCCTGCATTTTGATATCGATGTCAGAGCGTTTCCTGATCTGATTGAATCAGATCAGACGCTCTAGGGTGGCAGTGCCGTTTGCACTTCTTTGCACGTTGGGAGTGGATCGAACCTTCTGCTTCCTGCATTATCAGGGGTGTCAACAGCCCTCGGGAAGTAATCATGACAACCATGTTCAAAGTCGGCTATTTCGTCGGGTCGCTCTCCAGCACGTCCATCAACCGCAAACTCGCGGCGGCGCTGGTTCGGCTTCGCCATTCGGGGTTTGAAATGGCGGAGATTTCGTTTCGCGATCTGCCCCTTTACAGCCCCGATTACGATGCGGACTATCCGCCCGTCGCCAGAGCCTTCAAGCAAGCCATCGCCGACGTCGATGCCATCTTGTTTGTCACGCCGGAATATAACCGCGCCATACCCGGGGCCCTCAAGAACGCCATCGACTGGGCCAGTCGGCCTTGGGGGCAGAACTCGTTCACCCGCAAGCCTTCCGCGGTCATCGGCGCGTCGATCGGGGCAATCGGAACCGCTGTGGCGCAGCAGAACCTGCGCAGTGTTCTGAGCTTTTGCAACTCACCGCAGATGAACGCCCCTGAAGCCTATATCCACTTCACGCCCGGCCTGATTTCTGACGATGGTGAAGTGGCCAACGACAGCACCCGCGAATTTTTGAGCGAGTATATGTCTGAGTTTCACCGGTTCGTCGCCCGGGTCTATACGGCCCTGCCCCGCGACGAATAACGTTGCAGCGGGCGTTGCCGTGTTGCGGTCAAAGCCGCTAAAGCTGTGCCCGAAGCAACGCCCGCCAGCGCGGCGTCAAAGAGGATCGCATTCATGAACACGCCAACGACGCCCACGAAACTCATCGTCGTGATGGCCTTTGAAGACGATGGTGAAGGCGGCATGCGCCCGGCCTTTGAACCGCGCGAATTTCAAAGCGAGCAGCGGGCCCGCACCGAAGCGGGCTCGCTAATCACGACCTACCCGGCGGTCATCGCATGGTCGCGGACCGCCGACCCAAACCTTGGTGAATATGGCGAGCCCGAAATCCTGTTCAGTCACGGGCCCGTACCTGACATGGAATAGTCCTTCCGCACGCCCCAACCGGTCCGGAACTCATTGCCCGGTCCAGTCGTTGAGGGTTCGCACGTGCGGGAGAATCGAAAATGAAACACTTCAGTATTCTTGTCGCCTTGGCCGTCCTGGTTGGGGGAGCGGTCATTCTGTCCACCAACACTTGGCCCGGCAGCCAGGCTGTGGCGCAAACTCCACCCGATGCGGACGCCGTTCCCGTTGATGACGCGTTGTTCGCCACCGGGGAAAGTGAATTCGCCATCTGCGCAGCCTGCCATGGCGCCTCGGGAGAGGGCGGCGTTGGCCCGGCCTTTGCCGATAATGCCGAGCTTGCCGATGCCCATCTGGTGATCGAAACGATCTTGTTTGGCAAAGACGTTATGCCAGCTTTCGGTGATCAGTTCGATGACGAGCAGGTCGCGGCGGCGGCCACCTATATCCGCAATAGCTGGGGCAATGAGTTCGGCGGCGTTGCCGTTGACGACGTTGCATCGATCCGCGCCGCCGGCGCACCAGCACAGTAATCGACAGCTCTTTGAGGGCGGGACCTCGGCGGCCCCGTCTCCCTTTCTTGAGCGCGTCTTGTCGTACCACTCCTTATGCGTGGAACCATTTCCCCAACTCGTACTTCTATGCGCGGCGTCCTTTTTGGCGTTTGCCGGCTGCGACATTTTAGCCGGTTGATGCTGAAGGGTTAGCCGCCACTTAACATTTATCTGGAGTGGGTCAGTGGGGACGCGGTTCAAGCAGCCGTTCGTTCCGTTGATCCTGGGGCTTCCGAGACATCGCAACCCAAAGCACACCGTTCGCCCTCGTGAACGGGTGAGGAGAAAACTATGTCCAAAAACGTGCTGGTTCTCGGCGGGGATGGTTTTTGCGGATGGCCGACGGCCCTGCACCTGTCCACCCTCGGCTATGAAGTCACCATCATCGACAATCTATCGCGTCGCGCCATCGCCACCGAGTTGAACGCCGAAAGCCTTACCCCCATCGCCCGTATCGATGAGCGGCTGGCCGCGTGGACCCGCGTTTCGGGAAAGGAGATTTCGTTCCTGCGGATCGATGTCGCCCAGGATTATGCAGGCTTGCGCGATGCCATTGCCCGCCTTGCCCCGGATGCGATCGTCCACTTTGCCGAACAGCGTGCCGCGCCCTATTCGATGCGCGATGCCGCCCACAAAATTTACACCGTCGATAACAACATCAATGCGACCAACAACCTTTTGGCGGCACTGGCCGAACTCGAAAGCGATGCCCATCTCGTTCATCTCGGAACCATGGGCGTCTATGGCTACGACGGCGATGGACTGGAAATTCCCGAGGGTTATCTCGATGTCACCGTGACCGGCGATGACGGGCGCACCTATCCGCGTTCCATCCTCTATCCTACCCGCCCCGGCAGTATCTACCACCTGACCAAGTCTCTCGATCAGCTGCTGTTCCAGTTCTACGCCCAGAATGACCGTCTGCGCATAACCGATCTGCACCAGGGGATCGTGTGGGGTACCCAGACCGAGGAAACAAGGCGCGATCCGGCGCTGATCAACCGCTTCGATTATGATGGCGATTACGGCACGGTCCTCAATCGTTTCCTGATGCAGGCGGTGTCCGGCCACCCGCTGACCGTGCACGGCACGGGCGGGCAGACACGCGCGTTCATCAACATCCAGGACACTGTGCGCTGCGTGGCTCTGGCGCTGGCCCATCCACCCGCCAAAGGCGATCCGGTCAAAATCATCAATCAGGCCGCCGAAACCCACCGTGTCCGCGATCTGGCGGAAATGATCGCCCACGCCACCGGTGCACAGGTCGATCTGGTCGATAATCCGCGCAAGGAAGCGGCGGAGAACGATCTGCGGGTTTCCAATGCCACCTTCAGGGCGCTTGGTCTCGATCCGATCCTGCTCAAGGACGCCCTCTTGTCCGAGACGCTCGAAATCGCCGCGAAGTATGCGTCGCGCCATAATCCCGATGCGGTCCCGGCGACCTCCCTGTGGACCCGCGCCAACAAGCCGGGGCGCTCCGTTCCTTCCAAGCTGGATGCCGCGCAATGAGCGACTTTGTGAGACTTCTTACGGTGGCGGTTCTCAGCTTCGCCCTCGTGGGCGGCGCGCTTGTCTATTCCCGTGACAGCGATGCGCTGACGCGTGTGGTCGATTTCGTCTCTGATCGCCTGACTTCGGGCGACGGTGGGACCGCTACAACGGCCGATGACCAGCCAGAGCCAACACGGCTGTGGATCAGCCGCCCGGAGCGCGACACCTGGATGGGGCTGGCCGGTTTTCCCGACCAGTACGCGCTGCGCTTCCCGATTCCCGCCGGCGTGACCTATGAAAACGGGCGGCTGGAGCTCGCTTTCGATGCTCAATTGACCGAGAATGGCGATGGCCGCCTCACCATCGCCGTCGGTGGAGTCCGTCGGGGCGAAATCGTGCTCAATCACGGGCGCCAGACCCATGAGGTGAACATCGAGCTTGGCCCGGATGACCTTCTGGGCCGCTCGCTCGAAGTCCTTCTTTCGGGTATTGGCACCACCAATAGCGGCCAGATCTGTCCCACCAATGCCGCCAATTCCGGCAGCGCCATCACGCTGCTGCCCTCCAGCGGGCTGGCCCTTTATACTTTCGATCCCGTTGACAGCCCCCGCATTCGCCTCGCCAGCCTTGCCGAACCCATTCGGGTCGATCTGGGCGAGACCGCGAGCGATCAGGCCGCTGCCCTATGGGGCGCTCAGGCTTTGGCGCGCGCGGGTATTGCCACACAGCTGGTACAGAATGAACCCGCCGATGTGGCCATTTCTCCCCTGGGCGGTCGCGCTGTTGCGTTTGATGGGGATGGCGCGCTCGTGCTGGCCGGACAGGCCGGGCTCGATGATCTCATTGCCGCCCGATCCGCCCTTCTCGATCCGCCATCGCTCCCCCATGCGTGGCCGGTTTCGGCCCAAGCCTTGGGCGCTGAAACAACGGCACGGAACTTCCGCGGCAGCCGTCGCTGGTCGCTTCCCTATCGGATCGCCGATCTCGATGGCGGCAGGATGCCCACCCATTTCGATCTGGCGTTGCGGCCATCCGTTCTCGCTGGAAATGCCGATTGGGTCGTGCGGGTCGCCCTCAACGGCAATCTGCTCAAGACCGGGCGCTTCGGCGCAAGTACGGAGTTGATTACGATGCCGGTCGAATTGCCAATCGACAAACAGGGATTGCGCAATGAAATCATTGTCGAACTGATCGATACTTCACCCAATGATTCAATCTGCCGGACTGGCCCGGATGCGCAGGCGCAGTTGCTGCCTGAAACCATCCTCTCTGCCGATGGCGTCCAGCCCGCCACCGGCTGGGGCGCTATGGTCCGCACGCTGGCGCAAATGGATGCGGTCGGGCTGGGTGTCGAGGCGGGGCTTTCCGCCGCTGATGCGCTCGATGCCCGCGCCATGCTGGCGAGCTTCATCCCGGCCCGGGCCGACATAGTGTTCGGGGACGATGCGTCGCGGGCCAGGGTCAAGGTGACAGTGCTGCGTGCGGCACAGTTGCAAACCTCTCTGCGCCTCGCCCGCACGCTTGAAATCCAAACGCGCAAGAATGGCGGTGGCGCTCTGGTCTTTACCGGTGGGGAGCAGGGCAACGAGCCCATGCTGCTTCCCCTTGACGATCCCCGCATCGAGGACGAAATCAACGCCCTCTCCCCGGCCACCACGGTTCTGATGGTTTCGCGCAATTAAATGAACGGCGTTTCCACCCCCGCGGGCGGGCATCAGTATTGGTCGGTCGACAGCGCACCGGCCCGGCTGACCCGCTCGCTTTCACCATGGGCGGCCCCCACCGCGCTGGTCGTTTTCACCGTGGTGGCCGCCGCCATGCTTTATGCTGTCAATTCCATCGAGGTACTGGCGCGCAATTTTCCCAATCACGACATCGTTTTTTCGCCCTATAGCGGCACCCATTCGCTGCCGCTGCGGATTTTCATCCTGTCGTTTTTCATTGCCTATTCCACAGTGGTGGGGGCGTCGATTGGCGGGCGTATCCGGTTCTTTTTCGAGCTGAGCCTCTATTTCATCGTCCTGTGCGGCGCATTCGACGTGATGAACCTCGTGGCCTATCACCTCGTCGGCTTTGTCTATTCGCTGCATGTGGTGGAGATTTTATCGGGGCTGTTCGGCTTTTTCGTCTTTTCCCTGAAATTGCTCGATCACGGTTCCATGCCGGCGCGTGCCGCGACGCCCCGGTCCCCCCGCTACAAGCTGCGCTCGGTTCTGCTCATTGCCCTGGCCACCGCAGCCGCAATCGCCCTTTCCGTCGGCGTCGATGCGATGGATCTTCCCCTCGTTTCCGACCTGCAAAGCGTTTCCCTTCTGGGCGGCACAGGACCGGGCGTCTTTCTGTTCCTGCCAGCGCTGTTTTTCATCCTTTACGTTGCCGGCACTCTTCAGTCGCTCTTGCGCCGCACGTCCGATTTCGCACCTCCGGTGACAATCATCATCCCGGCCCATAACGAAGCGCATGTGATCGGGCAGACTCTTGCCGCCATCGATGCCTCGGCGGGCCGATATGGTGGGAGCGTCGAGGTTCTTGTCCTCGACAACTGCTCGACCGACGGCACCGCGCAAGCAACAGTTTCGGCGCTTTCCGGTCTTTCCCACGCGACCGGGCGCGTGGTCGACGTTCCGACTCCAGGCAAAGCCAATGCGCTCAATCGCGGTATCGCCGCCACCGCAACGCAATTCATGATCCGCATCGATGCCGATACCCAGGTCCTGCCCGATACCATCCGCTTTGCCATGCGCCATTTCTCACGCGCCGACGTCGGCGTGGTTGGCGGGCTTCCGCAAGCGCCGGGCGGCGGGGTGTTCGATCGCGCCCGCAATCTCGAAACCCTGCTCAAGCACGGCTATTATCAGGTGGCCTACGGGGCGGTGGATGGCATTGTGGGCATTCCCGGAATGTTTGCGGCTTATCGCACCGACGCCCTGCGCACCGCTGGCGGTTTCGTTGGCGGGATGAACGGGGAAGATACCGATGCCTCCTTGCGCATCGGCGAGTCCGGCTGGCGGATCGTCGGCGATCCCTCGATCGTCTATATCTCCGAAGTCCCCCGCACCTATCGCCATCTGCGAGAACAACGGATGCGCTGGTTTCGCTCGGTCTATCATGTGAGCGCGCGAAACCGGAACTATCTGGACAGCTGGACGCTTTCGGCGCGCGGTAAGATCATCCTGCCGTTCATGCTGCTCAATTCCGGCCGCAGGGCGATGACGGTTCCGCTGGTGATCTTTGGCGCGCTCAACTACCTCTATGCCTTCAACCCCCAAAGCACCCTCACCGCTCAGGCTGTGATTGCGGTGGTTCTGGGTGCTCCGGCCCTGATGGCTGCGTTCGCCGCGCTGGCAAACGGGCGCGTCGGCGCGCTGATCGGCCTGCCCGAATATGTGATTTTCCGGATGATGCGATCCTATCTCACCCTCGAATCGGTTCTTTCGATCGCTTTCCAAAGCCGAAAGGAACAATTGCCAGCATCGGATTAGCGATTTTTTGGCTCCGGCCTGAAAGGCTGCTCTCCAGCGGCCCTCACTGACTGCATCGGCTGGGCGCGCGGAGCGTACCCATGCGATATCCACTGTGGCTGTTTCTGTTCGTCTTCATTGTGCCCCCGTTCGCCCTGCATGCGGTTCTGGCAGGCAAGGCCAGCTTCATTGATGCGCCTGCTGTTGCCATCACTGCCACGGTCACACCTGACCCCCTCGTCCACCAGTTCTGATCGGCCTACAGGGAACCGCTGAACGGTCTCGGCGTTGGCTCCAGAGCAACATGGAGACCCCGCGATGACCGACGTGACAGCCATCCCACGCCTTGATCTCAATCACTATCTTGGCCGCTGGTATGAGATCTGCCGCCTGCCGCTCAAATTTGAAGACGAGACGGCCACCGACATCACCGCCACCTATTCCCTCAATTCCAATGGCGCCGTGCGCGTCGACAACCGCTGTTTCGATGCGGATGGCGAGCCATCGCAATCGATTGGCGAAGCCACTCCGGTCGATGATGCCAAATCACGGCTCAAGGTGACGTTCCTCCCCGAATTCATTCGCTGGATTCCCTTCACCAGCGGCGATTACTGGGTGCTCAGGATCGATCCCGAATACCAGACCGCGCTGGTGGGGACGCCCAATCGCAAGAATTTGTGGGTATTGGCGCGCCAGCCCGATCTGGAAGACGATACCCGCGAGGACTTTCTCGAAACCGCGCGGCAGCAGGGGTTCGATCTTTCAGCCCTCATCTCTCCCCGCCACACCGGGCGCGAGGTGACCGACGCCATGCTGGCCCGTTCCTTGTGATTTTTGGGACCTCAAGCCCCGGCTGCGCGTTTCCTGCTTAAAAGGAGAACGCCATGAAAGAAAAGATCATCAAGCCATCGCGTGATCGAACAGGCGACGACACCGACGCGCCCGAAACCGAAGCACAAAAGTCCGGGGAAGTCATCGACGTGGCGCGCGACGGAACCGCAACCAGGCGCAGCAAGGATTCCCCAGCGGCCGGGCAGTCGGGCCGCGCTGTTGCCGACGAAGACCCGGACGACAGCCCGATGGACAACAGCCCGGCTCGCAACCGCGATCGCCTGCGGGACCGGCCTTATGACAACCCCGGCCCGGATGACGACACCTACGACTGAGCAACAGGCCTGTGCTTGCCGACCTTGCCATCCCCGCCTACCGTAAACTCTTTGCGAAGGCGGCACGGTGGGGCGCGGCATGGTCATTGTGGGGCTGATTCTGGCTGGAGGCAGCGGCGTTCGGCTGGGCGGTGTGCGCAAGGCTGATCTCCGGCTCGGGAATGTATCGCTTCTCCAAAGGGTGACCTCGTCGCTGCGCGGCCAGTGCGCACCGATTCTGTTGTCGACCGGCAGCACCGTCTATCCAGATACCCAAGGTTTGCCCCAAGTGCCGGATGCGCCCGACGCGATCACCGGCCCGGCGGCAGGACTACTGGCGGGCGCATTGTGGTGCAAACAGAATCAACCCGGCGCGCTTTTGCTCTCGGTCTCCGTCGATACGCCGTTCTTTCCCGCTGACTTTGCCGCGCGCGCCTCCAGAGTGCTTGATGACGGCTGCGCCTGCGTCGTCAGCGCCTATGGCGAGCGCACCTATCCCACCAACGCCATCTGGCGCTCTGATTCCCTGCTTTCTCACCTTTCGCTGATTCCACCCGCCCCCCGCGGCCCGCGTTTGCGCGATATCGAGGCCGCTCTGGCCGCCCGTCACCTTGATTACGGGCCCCTTGCCCCTGCCGATCCCTTCCTTGGGGTTAACAGAATGGCCGACCTTCTGGCCCTTTCAGCGCGGATTGCGCCCATCGGGCCCTGATTGGCGATTTGGGGGTTGGCAAGCGCCACCAAATTGGCTAGATGATCGCCACCTGCCGAGCAGGCTACACGTTCCCCGGTAGCTCAGTGGTAGAGCAACCGGCTGTTAACCGGTTGGTCGCTGGTTCGAATCCGGCCCGGGGAGCCACTTTTTCCAATCATCACACCTCTTTTCTGCTTTTTTCGCGCGTAAAAGCGCGAAGGAAATGGGTGCCCCTCTTTTTTCTCCTGCACAGTGTCCCTATATATCGTCGCGCAGTGCCGGGCCCCTCTGGCGCAGTGCTCTTGATCGCTGCGTGATGTCGGAACTGCTCCACTTGTAAAATGGAGAAGGTCCCGGCGATGGAAAATCTGTCATCGTTATTGTCGACGCCGTTCCTCGATACCCCTGTGTGGTTCTGGGCGGCATTCGTTGTGATCGTGGTTGCGATCATGGTTTTTGATCTCGGCTTCCTGCACAAGGAGCAAAAAGAGATCAGCGCCAAAGAGAGCTTTATTCTCTATGGCTTTTATGTCGCCGTCGCCTTTGCGTTCGGCGCGTGGGTGTGGGTGGTGCGAGGCGCGGAACAGGGCCTCGAATTCTTCACCGGCTACATCATCGAGCAGTCGCTCGCGATGGACAATATCTTCGTCATCGCGACGATTTTCGCTTTCCTCGGCGTCCCCCGCATGTATCAGCACCGTGTCCTGTTCTGGGGCATCATCGGTGTGCTGGTCTTCCGGGCCATCCTGATCGGAGCCGGCGTTGCGCTGGTTCACAATTTTGAGCCGATCCTGTTCCTTTTTGGCGGGTTCCTCGTCTTTACCGGCTTCAAGATGTTCTCGAAGGTGGATGAAAACGAAGACATCGAGAACAACCGGATCCTGAAATTCCTGCGCAAGCACTTGCGGATCACCCCGCAGTTTCACGGCAACCGGTTCCTTGTCGAACAGCCCCATCCCAAGTCCGGCAAGGCGGTATTGTGGCTGACGCCGCTTGCAGTGGCGCTGATCATGGTCGAGATCGTCGACGTCATCTTCGCCGTCGACTCCGTCCCCGCCATCTTCGCGATCACCCAGGACCCGTTCATCGTCTATACTTCGAACGTCTTCGCCGTTCTGGGCCTGCGGGCGCTGTTCTTTGCCTTGTCTGCGGCAATGGCCCGGTTCCGTTATCTTCAGGTCGCGCTGGCCATCGTGCTGATCCTCGTGGGTATAAAAATCTTCCTGGTTCCGCTCGATATCCATATCGACACGTTGCTGTCCCTGATCGTCACGGTCTCGATCCTGGCCGGCGGCATCCTCTATTCCCTGTGGAAAACGAGGAACGATCCGCCCCTCGACCACAGCCCTGCCGAGGGCTCCAAGGACTGATGCACGTCACGGCCGCTCACCCCCTCTCGCTTGACGAAAGGGGTGAGCGGTCGTAACCGTTCGGAAACTCAATGTGGCGTCGGCCCCCGGGCCGCGCCTTTCCGGATGATCGTCATGACCGCTACAGCCGCGGCCCCGCAGCCCGCGCGGCAAGCCACCTCGCTCTGGATCCTGTTCGCAGTCAGCTTCTCCCACCTGCTCAACGACCTGATGCAGTCGCTGCTGCCGGCGGTCTATCCGCTGCTGCGCGATCTCTATGCCCTCGATTTCACCCAGATCGGCCTGATCACCCTGGTCAATCAGGTCACCTCGTCGCTGCTTCAGCCGCTGGTCGGGCTTTATACGGATAAATATCCAAAACCGTATTCCCTGCCGATCGGCATGTGCTCGACCCTGATCGCGCTGTTGCTGCTGGCGGTGGCCGACAGCTTCCCCACGCTGCTGCTGGCGGCCGGGCTGCTGGGCGTCGGATCGGCGATCTTCCATCCGGAGGCCTCGCGCCTTGCCCGCATGGCGTCGGGGGGCAAGCTGGGCTTTGCCCAGTCACTGTTCCAGGTGGGAGGCAATTTCGGCACCGCCATCGGCCCCTTGCTGGCGGCCTTCATCATCATCCCGCTTGGTCAGGGCACGGTGGCGTGGTTTGCTACGGTGGCGCTCACCGCCATCGTGGTGCTGTCGCTAGTCAGCATGTGGTACGCGGGGCAAACCCGCATGGCCAAGCCCGAGCCCGTGCCGGTCCGCCATCCCTCGCTCACCCGCCGCAAGCTGATCGGCGCCTTTGCCGTCATCGCCGTTCTGGTGATGAGCAAGAACGTCTATATGTCTTCGATGACCACGTTCTACGCCTTTTTCCTCATGGAGAAATTCGCGCTGGCGGCGTCGGATGCCCAGCTGTATCTGTTCGTCTTTCTTGGTGCCGCAGCCGCCGGCACCTTTATCGGCGGCCCGATCGGCGACCGGGTGGGCCGCAAGGCGGTGATCTGGGTATCGATCCTTGGCCCCCTTCCCTTCACGCTGGCGCTACCCTATGTGGGGCTGGAACTGGCGATCATCATGACGGCCCTGATCGGGTTCATCCTCGCATCAGCGTTTTCGGCGATCCTCGTTTACGCACAGGAATTGCTGCCGGGCCGCGTCGGGATGATTGCTGGCCTGCTGTTCGGGTTCGCCTTCGGCATCGGAGCTCTGGGCGCATCACTTCTGGGCATCGTGGCCGACGTCACCAGCATTGTGTTCGTGTTCCAGATCGTCGCTTTTCTGCCTCTGGCCGGGTTGCTGACGGCCTTGCTGCCGGACACGGATGTCCGCTGACACAATCGAAAATCAGGAGCCCAGTGCTCCGACGGAGACTGAAATTGAGCCAAGCCGACGAAAATTCCATCACCATCAGTCGCGCCTTCGACGTTCCCGCCGACGAATTGTTCGCCGTCTGGACCGATGCGGCCTTGCTGGAGCAGTGGCAGGCCGATCACGTGACGTTCGAAGCCTTCGAAGGCGGCCACTTCCGCTACGAATCCGCCGATGTCGATACCCCGGGCCACACACATGTGGTGACAGGCACGCTCATCGGGTTCGAGCAGGATCGCAAGCTGGTCGAGCTTTGGCATCACGAAGGCGATGGCGAGGTTCCCGACAGCACGCTGGTCGTCACCTTCCGGCCCCTCGCCGATGAACGGACCGAACTCACCCTCGTCGAGATTTCCGACGCCCACTCCGATCCGCAATCGCGCATCTTTTCGCTCGAAGCCTGGGACGAAGCGCTCAGCGAAATCGCCGAACTGCTGGAATAGCTTGCTCCGAAGCGAGGTCTTTTCCGCACGATGCCCGATATCCACAACATTGCCGCCCCCCACGCTTGCGGCCTCCCCATGATTGTATAAATCGGCGCTTATGGACCTCTTTTCTGTTATCGCCGATCCCACACGGCGGCGGATGATCGATATGCTTGCGGGTGGCGAACTGGCCGCAGGCGCGTTCGTCGCTGCGTTCCCTGCCGTCACGCAACCGGCGATTTCCCAACACCTCAAGGTGTTGCGTGAAGCTGGAATCGCCACGGTGCGCGCCGACCGGCAGCGCCGCCTCTACAGCCTCAACGCAGACGCACTGCTGCCACTGCGGGACTGGCTCGCCCCGCATATTGCCGCTGCGCCTTCCCCCCCAACCGGCAGCCCCTGCCCCCAAAAAGCCTCGCGCCACCGAACGGCCAAAACCGTCTGCCTCGTCCGAGTTCACCCTCGACCTGTTCGGCTGACGCCGGTTCAGATCATCAGCGCCGCATACAGGTCTTCCGCCATCTCCTGCGCCGTCTTGAGAGCGCCGTGGAGCACGATATCGGGCTGTTGCGGCGGCTCGAACGGGCTGTCGATGCCGGTGAAGTTGGAAATCTGCCCGGCCCGCGCTCGCGCATACAGCCCCTTGGGATCGCGCGCTTCGCACACATCAAGCGGGGTATCCACATAGACCTCCAGAAAATCGATATCACCGGCAATTTCGCGGGCAATGCGGCGCTCATTGGCAAAGGGCGAGATGAACGAGACCAGCACGATCAACCCCGCGTCGGCCATCAGCCGTGCCACTTCCGCCACCCGACGGATGTTCTCGATCCGCGCTGCCTCGGTGAAACCCAGATCCTTGTTCAGCCCGTGCCGCACATTGTCGCCATCGAGGATGTAGGCATGACGGCCCTCCGCCGTCAGCCGCTTTTCCATCAGGTTGGCGACTGTGGATTTGCCCGACCCCGAAAGCCCCGTGAACCATACGATGCTGGCCGTCTGCCCCTTGAGATCGGCCCGCACCTGACGGTTGACGTCGAAATTCTGGTAGGTGAGGTTGCGCGCGCGCTGCAAGCCAAACCCGATCGTCCCCGCACCCAGCGTTCCGTTGTGCATCCGGTCGATCAGGATAAACCCGCCCATTGCCGGATTCACCGCATAGGGGTCGAACGTGATCGGCCTGTCGGTGGCAATTGTCACCGTTCCCACCTCGTTGAGCTCCAGCCGCTTGGCCGCTGATTTCTCCAGCGTATTGATATTGATGCGGTGCTTGAGGCCGGTGATGGTCGCGGGCACGGTCTGCGCCCCGATCTTGAGCAGATAGCTGCGACCGGGATAGGCCGGCTCGTCGGCCATCCACACAAGATCGGCCTGGAACTGGTTGGAGTGATCGGGCGTCTGCCCGCCATGGGCGAGCACGTCGCCACGCGAAACGTCGATGTCCCGATCCAGCACCAGCGTCACCGCCTGCCCGGCCACGGCGCTGCCCAGATCTCCATCCATGGTGACGATGCGCGCCACCTTTGCCGGCTTCAGCGTCGCCGCGTCCAGTATCTCGTCCCCTGCCCGCACGCTCCCCGACGCCACCGTTCCCGATAGTCCGCGAAAGTCGAGATCGGGCCGGTTGACCCATTGCACCGGGAAACGGAACGGGGCAGCCCCATGGTGCTCGTCAACCGCAAGGGCTTCGAGATAAGGCAGCAGCGGCTCGCCGCAATACCATGGCGTGTTGGGAGACTTGTCGACCATATTGTCGCCCCGCAGCGCCGACACGGGAATGGTTGCCAGCGAGTCGAAGCCCAGATCGGCGGCAAATTCACGATACTCCGCGTCGATACGCTCGAATGTGTTTTCGCTATAATCGACAAGGTCGATCTTGTTGACCAGCAGCACCACGTGTTTCACGCCAATCAGAGACAGGATGAAACTGTGGCGGCGCGTCTGGGTCAGCAAGCCCTTGCGCGCATCGACCAGCAACAGCGCCACGTCGGCGTTGGACGCGCCGGTGACCATGTTGCGGGTGTATTGTTCGTGCCCCGGCGTATCGGCGATTATGAATTTTCGCTTGTCGGTGGAAAAGAACCGATAGGCCACATCGATGGTGATGCCCTGCTCCCGTTCGGCAACCAGTCCGTCGACCAGCAGCGAAAAATCAATACCCTCATCGCCCACATGGCGGTTGCGGCTATCGTTTTTCAGCGCGGCGAGTTGATCGTCGAGAATGGTCTGGCTGTCGTGGAGCAACCGTCCGATCAGCGTCGATTTCCCGTCATCCACCGATCCGCAGGTCAAAACGCGCAGCATCGGCTTTCCGCTCTGTTGCTCCAGCCACAGGTCGAGTTCAGAGGCGGTTCCGATATCTTCGGAGAAAGCGGTAATCGCCATCAGAAATAGCCTTCCTGCTTCTTTTTTTCCATCGATCCCGCCTGATCGGCATCGATCAGGCGCCCCTCGCGTTCGGAGGTCCGGCTGGCCTGCATTTCCATGATGATTTCGGGCAGCGTCGTCGCGTTCGAGCGGATGGCGCCGGTCAGCGGATAGCAGCCAAGGGTGCGAAACCGCACCATCTCCTCGCGTGGCCGTTCCCCCCCTGCGAGACGGAAGCGCCCGTCATCGACCATGATCAGCGTTCCGGATCGCTCCACGACCGGACGAGGGCGGGCAAAATAGAGGGGCACGATCGGAATGGCCTCGGCGTGGATATAGGTCCAGATGTCGAGTTCGGTCCAATTGCTAAGCGGAAACACCCGCATGCTTTCGCCCGGCGCCAGCCGCGTATTGAAGATGCGCCACACTTCGGGGCGCTGCTTTCTGGGGTCCCAGCCATGGGCCGCATTGCGATGCGAAAAGATGCGCTCCTTGGCGCGGCTCTTTTCCTCGTCGCGCCGTGCTCCACCAATAGCCGCGTCATAGCCGCCTGCCTCCAACGCCTGGCGCAGCGCCTGGGTCTTCATGATGTCGGTATAGCGCGCCGAGCCGTGATCGAAAGGATTGATGTCCGCAGCCACGCCTTCGGGGTTCGTATGCACCCTGAGCTCAAACCCCAATTCGCTGGCCATCTGATCGCGGAAAGCGATCATTTCAGAAAACTTCCAGGTCGTGTCGATATGCAGTAACGGGAACGGAATTTTCGATGGAAAAAACGCTTTCCGGGCCAGATGCAGAAGAACGGCAGAATCCTTGCCCACGGAATACATCATCACCGGGCGCTCGAAACTGGACGCAACTTCGCGCATGATCGCGATACTTTCCGCTTCAAGCCGATCCAGATGAGACAGTGCGGAATTCATCGCGTTAATCCTGTAAAAAGGTGTTTCGCGAGCCAGACCTAGTCCAGTTTTTTCCAGCGAACAACACAGTCCGTTGCCGTTTGCCACGCTGGCGCCGTCCCGATTTTGCGTATCGGACGCTGCCCGATCCTAAATTTTCGGAACAGCGATTGAAATGTGAATCATCGCCCCGATTGCCCCTCAAGGACGCAAGAATTTTTCACTCGCCGGTCTCGCTCTCTTGCGCCGCGCAACACGATTGCGGCGCGGGCCGTTGCAGTGGCAGAGCTTTGCGCCAGAGGCCGCGAAAGTGAAAAAGCCTGTCTATCAAGGCCTTGCGCCTTGCCCCTCCTCCGGGCCCTCACTACCTTCGGGACCACTCTCCACCAGTCCGCGATAGGTGCCATGTCCCGCTTCAATGATGTTACCGCCGCCATCGGCAACACTCCGCTCATCCGCCTCAACGCAGTGTCCGAGGCGACCGGTTGTGAAATCTGGGGCAAGGCCGAGTTTCTCAATCCGGGTCAGTCAGTCAAGGATCGCGCGGCACTCTACATCATTCGCGATGCCGTGGCGCGGGGTACGCTCGGACCCGGCGGCACCATTGTCGAGGGGACGGCGGGCAACACCGGCATCGGGCTGGCTGTGGTGGGCAGCGCCTTGGGGTTCAAGACCGTCATCGTCATCCCCGAAACCCAGAGCCAGGAAAAAAAGGACGCGCTGCGGCTGGCCGGGGCCGAATTGCTCGAAGTACCCGCCAATCCCTACAAGAACCCCAACAATTACGTGAAAATCTCCGGCAGGCTGGCCGAAAAGCTCGCCTCGGAACTGCCCAATGGTGCGGTCTGGGCCAACCAGTTCGACAATCTGGCCAACCGGCTGTCCCATGTGGAAACCACGGGCCCGGAAATTTTCAAGCAGACCGATGGCAACATCGATGGGTTCATCTGCGCCGTCGGTTCGGGCGGCACGCTGGGCGGCGTTGCCATGGCGCTTAAGGAGCGCAACAAGGACATTCAGATCGGGCTGGCCGATCCCGAGGGCGCAGCGCTCTACAGTTACTACACGCAAGGGCAGCTGAAATCCTCGGGCTCGTCGATCACCGAGGGCATCGGCCAGGGACGGATCACCGAAAACCTCAAGGACCTGACGGTCGATCACGCCTTCCAGATTTCCGACGCCGAGGCCCTGCCCTACATCTTCGACCTTATTGCCCACGAGGGATTGTGTCTTGGCGGCTCGTCTGCGATCAATATCGCAGGGGCGGTGCGGCTTGCCAGGGAACTCGGGCCGGGCAAAACCATTGTCACGGTACTGTGCGACTATGGCAACCGCTACCAGTCGAAACTGTTCAATCCGGCGTTCCTGCGTTCAAAGGATTTGCCGGTCCCCGATTGGCTCGAAGCTGCTCCTACCGTGGATATCAACTCGGTACTGGAGGCCGCTCCACAATAAAAAGACAAAAGCGTGGATCTGGTAAAGACGATTATCGATAATTTCAGTCTTCTCGCCACGCTCTATGCCGCCAACTATCTGTTGGCATTCGTCTGTGCCGTGCGCGAGATCATGAATTCGCGCACGTCGCAGGGCTCCATTGCCTGGCTGCTCTCGCTGCTGCTGCTGCCGTTCCCCACCACATTCGTCTATCTGGTCTTTGGCTGGAAGTTTTTCGACGATTACGCCGAATCCCAGATTCACTCCGGCCGCACATGGCGTCTCTCCCATTCCGAAGATTTGCGCATCGTCGACCGGGGCACCACGGATGATTGGCCGGTGCTGCGCCGGGTGGCCGAACTGCCGTTCCTGTATGGCAATGCCGCCAACCTTCTGGTCGATGGCGAAGAAACCTTTGCCTCGATCTTCGACGGGATCGCCCGAGCCGAAAACTACATCCTCATCCAGTTCTACATCATCCGCGATGACGATCTGGGCCGCCGCTTTGCCGATGCGCTGATCGAGCGCGCCAAGGCCGGCGTGCGCATTTATCTGCTTTACGATGATGCCGGCTCCCACGCCCTGCCGCGGCACTACAAGAACCGGCTCCGCGACAATGGCGTGCAGATTTTCGGGTTCAATCACCGCCATCCGTTCCTCCGTCTTTACGGCATCACCCGCATCAACTACCGCAATCACCGCAAGAACGTGGTTGTCGATGGGCTCGAAGCCTGGGTTGGCGGTCATAATGTGGGCGATGAATATCTGGGCAAGGACCCTAAATTCGGGCGCTGGCGCGATACCCACGTGCATGTGAGCGGTCCCGCGGCGTTGGCCTGTGCGCTGATGTTCCGGGAAGACTGGCACTGGGCCACCGGGCAGGAGCTGCCGGCACGTTATCCGAGCGAAATCCCCACCCCCGGCGACCAGCCCATTCTCGTCATGCCGACCGGCCCGGCCGACAAGCTCGAAGACTGCGCCATTGCCTTTACCGAGGTGATTGCGCGGGCCCGCGAGCGGCTGTGGATCGTCAGCCCCTATTTCGTGCCCGGCATCGAAGTTCAGACGGCGCTTTATGCCGCGTCATTGCGCGGGGTGGACGTTCGCATCCTGTTGCCGCGCAAGCCCGACCATATGCTGGTGTGGCTGGCCAGCTATGCCCATGCGGACCAGATGGTGGCGCATGGCATCAAGGTGCATCGCTATCAGAAGGGTTTTCTGCACCAGAAGGTCATTCTATGCGACGACCAGATTGCTGGCGTCGGCACGGTCAATTTCGACTATCGGTCGTTCAACATCAATTTCGAGGCGACCCTGTGGTTCACCCACAAGGACATGATCGACAAGATCGCCGCCATGCTGGAGGCCGATTTCGAAGCGTCCTATCTCACCACGGAGCAGAACCTCAAGCGTCGCAATTACGTCTTCCGCCTGCTGTGTCAGGGCGCTCGACTGTTCTCGCCGGTCCTCTGAGCCGAACCCGCACTATTTGATCGGCGGCGCGTACAGCAGCCCGCCATTGGTCCACAGCGCATTCTGGCCGCGCAGCAGTGGCGCGCCGGTGGCGGTGCCGAAATGTCGTGAATAGACTTCGCCGTAATTGCCGATGCTGCGGATCACGTCGCGCATCCAGGTGGCGGTCAGCCCCAGCGCGTCGCCGACGTCGTCCTCCACGCCCAGCAGGCGCCTTATGGCGGGAGTGCGGGCCGACAGCATCGACTCGATATTGACCGAGGTGACGCCATATTCTTCCGCGTTGATGATGGCGTACAGCGTCCACTCGACGATGGCTTTCCACTGTGGATCATCGTCGCGGACCACGGGGCCATAGGCCTCCTTGCTCAGCCGCTCGGGCAGGATGGAATGGGCCGCTGGCTCCGGCATGGTGCGGCGGATCGCCTGCAACCAGCTTGCTGAAGCGGTGATCGCATCGCATCGGCCCGAACGGTAGGCAACCGCCAGGTCTTCGCGGTCCTCATAGAGCAGTTCCTCATAGGCCAGCTGATTGGAAAAGAAGAACCCGTCCAGCCGCCGCGCCGATTCCGAATTTGCGGCAACGCAGATGGTTACGTCTTCCAGATCATAGGCCGAGACCACCCCCAACTGGGTTGGCACCATGAAAGCCTGCCCGTCGAAAAACGAGGTGGCGACGAAGTTCGCGCCATATTGGGTGTCGCGCGACATGGTCCAGGAGCCATTGCGCACGATCAGGTCCACTTCGCCCATCCCCAGATGCACAAACCGGCTCTGGCCCGACAGGGGGCGAAATTCCACCTGCGAGGGATCGCCAAATACGGCAGCGGCGACTGCCCGGCAAATGTCGATATCGAACCCCGACCACAGCCCTTCCGGGCTCACCTGCGCAAATCCGGGCACCGGGCTGGCGGCGGCGCAGATGACATATCCGCGCGCCCTTACGGTTTCGAGGGTGGAAATGGTGAAGGGTCGCGCCGGGGCGGCCTGCCCCTGCCCGTCCTGCGCGTATCCGGTCTGCGGCCCGGCAAACGACCCGGCCAGCATCAGGGCCGCAGCGGCCATTACCGTCATAACACGCGAAAATACTTGCAAGATCAATGCGGCGCGAACCGCCTCCGAATGAACGGCCATATTGGCATGGCGCCTTGCATGGTCAAGGTGACTGCCGGGCTTTTTCCCCTCAACAAATCGCCATCACCGGACTTGAAATCCGCAGCGTCAGGCCACGCTCTTTGTAAGGCGCGGCCTGATGGCAGTTTCGATGGACACTTCTTTAATCAGTGCAGAATCTGGCTGAGGAACAGCTTGGTGCGTTCGTGTTGCGGGTTGGAGAAGAACGCGTCGGGTTCGTTCTGCTCGATGATCTGCCCCTGATCCATGAAGATCACCCGATTGGCGACCTGCCGGGCAAAACCCATTTCGTGGGTGACGCACAGCATGGTCATGCCGTCCTCGGCCAGCTTGACCATCACGTCGAGCACTTCCTTGATCATCTCCGGGTCCAGCGCCGATGTCGGCTCATCGAACAGCATGATTTTCGGGTTCATGCACAAGGAGCGGGCGATCGCTACCCGTTGCTGTTGCCCGCCGGAAAGCTGGCCGGGAAACTTGTTGGCCTGTTCGGGGATTTTCACCCGTTCGAGATATTTCATCGCCGTTTCCTCGGCCTGCGCCTTGGGCATGCCACGGACCCAGATCGGTGCAAGCGTCAGGTTTTGCAGGATGGTCAGGTGCGGAAACAGATTGAAATGCTGGAACACCATCCCGACCTCGCGCCGCACCTCATCGATGCGCTTGAGGTCGGAGGTCAGTTCGATTCCATCGACGAAGATGTCGCCCTTCTGATGCTCTTCCAGCCGGTTGATGCAGCGGATCAGCGTGGATTTGCCTGATCCGGACGGGCCTGCAATCACGATGCGCTCGCCGCGCATCACCTTGAGATTGATGTCGCGCAGGACATGAAACTCGCCATACCACTTATTCATGTTGCGGATTTCAATGGCGACATGGGTGTCCGACACCGTCATCTTGGAACGATCGGGCTGCCCGTTGGTGGCAAGGTCTAGTGACATATGCATTTACCTCTTGTGCCCGGTATGCAGCCGCTTTTCCATGTAGATGGAATAGCGCGACATCCCGAAACAGAAAATCCAGAAGACAAAGCCGGCGAAGATGTAGCCGGTCACATCGCCGGTCGGTGACGACCAGTTCACGTCCCGGGCCACGGCCCGCACGGTGTTGAGCAGGTCAAACAGCCCGATGATGGTCACCAGCGATGTATCCTTGAACAGCGCGATGAACGTGTTCACGATTCCCGGGATCACGTGCTTGAGCGCCTGGGGCAAAATCACCAGCCCCAGGGATTTGAATTTGCTCAGCCCCAGCGCATCGGCGGCTTCATATTGCCCGCGCGGCATCGCCTGCAATCCGCCGCGCACGACTTCCGCCATATAGGCGGATTCGAACAGGCAGATGCCGATGATGGCGCGCAACAAGGTGTCGGGATTGACGCCTTGTGGCATGAACAGCGGGAACATCACCGAGGCCATGAACAACACGGTGATCAGCGGCACTGCGCGCCACACCTCGATGAACCCGACGCAGAACGCCTTGATGATCGGCAGCTTCGATTGCCGCCCCAGGGCCAGCAAGATTCCCAGCGGCATCGAAACCGTGATGCCGATCACCGAAATGATCAGCGTCAGGGTCAGCCCGCCCCATTGGCTGGAGGGCACAGGGGTCAGCCCGAACACGCCGCCCGCCATCAGGATGAAGGCCACCACCGGAAAGGCGAGGAAGAACAGCAGCGCCGCCGTGCGCGTGAACGGCATCCGGGGCACCAGCATCGGGATCAGCAGGATGATGGCGATCACGAACATCAGGTTGATGCGCCAGATCTCGGAACTGGGGAAAAATCCATACAGGATGAAATTCCACCGCCCCTTGATCATGATCCAGCAGGCGCCGACGCCTTCGAACCGGCACGCCTGGCCCCGCAGCCCTTCGGGATCGGTAAACACCGCATTGCCGATCAGGAACCCGTAAAGCGGCGGGATGATCCAGAACAGGAACACCACCGCCAGAATAGTCACAAGCGTGCTGGTGACCGACGAGAACAGGTTGCGTTTCGCCCACAGGAACACCCCGCTGGCGCGGCTGGGGGGCGGCAGGGCCGGCTCGATATGATCGCGAACAAAGATGATGTCGCTCATGGCCCCCTCCTAGCGCTCGACCAACGCGACGCGCGCGTTGTACCAGTTCATGAAGATGGACGTCAGCAGCGAGATGGTCAGATAGACCAGCATCGCCAGGCCGATGATTTCCACGGCGCGCCCGCTCTGGTTCAGGGCCGTTCCCACAAAGACGCTGACCAGTTCGGGAAATCCGATTGCCGCGCCCAGAGACGAGTTCTTGGTCAGGTTGAGATACTGGCTGGTCAGCGGCGGGATGATCACCCGCAGCGCTTGCGGCACGACGACCAGCCGCAGCCGGTCCCGTTCGCGCAGTCCGAGCGCTTCGGCGGCTTCCGTCTGGCCGTAGCTGACCGACTGGATCCCGGCCCGCACGATTTCGGCGATAAAGGCCGCCGTATAGACCACCAGTCCCAGGGTCAGGGCCGCCAGTTCCGGCGGCGCGGTGAACCCGCCGCGATAGTTGAACCCTTGCAGGGTGGGTGCGTCAAACGTCACATGCGTGCCGCTGATCAGATAGACCAGCACCACCGGTACGATGAGAAAGCCCAGAATGGGCAACCAGACCGGTCGCCGGTGGCCGGTTTCCTCCGCCCTTTTCAGCGCCAGACGGCGCCAGACGAACGAAGCGATGATCGCAAGTACGCCAACCAGCGCCACCCAGATGAACTTGTCGTCGAAAACCGGTGTCGGGAACGACAGCCCGCGTTGATTGAGGACGATGCTGCCGGGCAACAAGATGCTCTGGCGCACGCTGGGCAGGGCATTGAGGCCGAGAAAGTACCAGAAGAACAATTGCAGCAGCAGCGGCGTGTTGCGGATGGCCTCGACATAGATCGTCGCGCCGCTCCGGATCAGGAAGTTCTTCGACAGCCGGGCCACCCCCAACAGGAACCCCAGCATGGTGGCAAGTATGATGCCGACCGCTGCAACCAGCAGCGTGTTTGTGATCCCGATCAGATAGACCTGAAAGTAGCTCGACGCCCGGCTGTAGGGCAGAAGCGTGAACCCGATCTCAAATCCGGCTGAATCGCCAAGGAAGGAGAAACCGGTCGATTTGTTCTGCCGCGCCAGGTTGGTCGCGGCGTTGTTGGCCAGCCACCAGAACATGGCGACCACTGCGATCAGCAACAGCGCCTGATAGATCAGGCCACGAAACTTTGGATCGTTCAGAATTGAGGTCGACGACGGCTCGCGTCGTTCCCGCACGTCTAATGCGGTCATAAGCATCCCCTCTGCTCGTTGGGCAGGCCGGGAGTCGCGTAACGCCGGCCACCAGGACGAGAGACCCGGCGCAGGTTCATGCGCCGGATCGACTCATTCGAGATGCAACCGCGTTAGCGGATCGGCATCGGATACTGGATGCCGCCATTGGTCCAGAGCGCGTTCAGACCGCGATCAAGGGCCAGTGCAGTGTTGGGGCCGACATTGGCCTCGTACGATTCTCCGTAGTTCCCGACATGCTTGATGATGCGGTAGGCCCAGTCGGCAGTCAGTCCGATCGGGGCACCGAAATCACCCTCCACGCCCAGAAGGCGCATGATCTCGGGATTGTCCGAACCGAGCATTTCATCGACGTTTTCAGACGTCACGCCCAGCTCTTCCGCGCCGATCCACGCATAGAGCGTCCAGCGGGCAAGGTTGAACCACCGTGTATCGCCCTGACGAACGGACGGGCCAAGCGGCTCCTTGGAGATGATTTCGGGCAGAATGATATGATCGGCAGGCACCGGGAACTTGGTCCGGTCAGCCGCAAGGCCCGAGGCGTCGGTCGTATAGGTGTCGCAGCGTCCGTCGAGATAGGCCTGGATGGTTTCGGGCCGCGAGTTGAACGTGAGGAAGTTCGAAGCGTCGAGACCGTTGGCCGCGAAATAGTCGGTGGCGTTGAGTTCAGTGGTCGTTCCGGCCTGGATACAGACCGCCGCGCCGTCCAGATCGAGCGCCGAGGCGATGCCATCGGCAGCGCGCACCACAAAACCCTGACCGTCATAATAGGTCACGCCCACGAACGAAACGCCCAGATCTGTGTCGCGGCTCATGGTCCAGGTGGTTGTGCGCGACAGCACGTCGATATTGCCGTTCGACAGGCTTTCGATTCGCACCGACGTGGTCAGCGGCGTATAGCGCACCGCGTCCGGATTATCGAAGATGGCTGCGGCCATGCCGCGGCAGTAGTCCACTTCGAGCCCGGTCCAGTTGGCCGCATCGTCGGGGTTGGAGAAACCGGGAACCCCCTCGGTCACACCACATTGCACATAGCCCCGAGCCTTTACGTCGTCGAGCAGATCCGCAAAGGCAGCGGGCGCCGCAACCACCACAAGGGATGCTGCCGCCGCGAGACTAAACAGATGTTTTTTCATGATTTTGCCTTGTTTCCTAACCCTTTTATTATCGACTGGCCGTATTGATACTGCCATATCGTGCCCACTGTTGTGGGTCAGCAGCGCCCTATTGCCGTCAGGCGCATTGCCGAGCAACATCGAAGCGCAGTTTTACCGCAGGCGTCAAGGCCCAATCCGCTTTCAAAAGCATCACTTCTGTCCATCGCCTAGTTAAGCAGCAATAGTACTGACCTAATTCATCCCAAGCTTGCCGGGGTAACATGTCTGATTTGAAAAGAAACACGGCGTATCCAGCCGGGTCCGAAACGTTTCTCACTCATGCCGGGCGCGATCCCGGTGCCCAGCATGGTTTCGTCAACACTCCGATCTACCGGGGCAGCACCGTCATTTTCGACAGTCTCGACGCCCTCGACGATTCCACCATCCGCTTTCGCTATGGTCGGCAGGGCACGCCTCTCACCGATGGCCTCGAAACCCTGGTCACCGGGCTTGAGGGCGCAGCCGATACCGTACTTGCCCCATCCGGTGTCGCGGCGATCTCGCTGGCCCTGCTGTCGTGCCTGTCTTCGGGCGATGATGTGCTGATCACCGATTCCGTTTATGAGCCTACACGGATTCTCGCCGAAACCGTGCTCCGGCGCCTGGGGATAACCGCCCGATATTTCGATCCGCGCCTTGGCGCTGGCGTTGCCGCGCTTCTGGCCGACAACACACGCGCGGTGTTTCTCGAAAGCCCCGGCTCGCTCACCTTTGAAATCCAGGATCTTCCCGCCATCGCCCACGCGCTCGCCGGGCGGGATGTCACCATTCTTATCGATAACTCATGGGCGACGCCGCTATTTTACCGGCCACTGGCGCTGGGCGCCGACATCGTCATCCATTCCGCCACGAAAATGTTCGTCGGTCATTCTGACGTGATGATGGGCACCGTTTCGGCCAACGACAAGCATATCGACGCGGTGCGACAGACCCATCGGACGCTGGGGCTCACCGCCTCACCCGACGATACCTACCTGGCGACGCGCGGCATGCGCACGCTGGCTGTCCGCATGCGCGAGCATGAACGGCGCGCGCTCGATCTTGCCCGCTGGCTCGATGGCAAAACCAATGTCGAGGTGTTCCATCCCGCACTCCCCTCCCACCCCGATCACGCGGTGTTCACCCGCGATTTTTCCGGTTCGGGGTGCCTGTTTTCCTTCCTGCTGCCCCCTGCCCCGCGCGCGGCCGTCGCGGCCATGGTCGACAGCATGGAGATTTTTGGCATGGGGTATTCCTGGGGCGGCTTTGAAAGCCTGATCCTGCCCACAGATCCGACCCGCATTCGCACCGCGGTGCCGTGGCCGCATCAGGGCAATCTGTTCCGGGTGCATGTCGGGTTCGAGGACCTCGACGCCCTGCGCGCCGACCTGGAGGCGGGAATCGCGCGCTATTTCGCCGCCATCGGCCGGTAGCCGCGGATCAGACGCCGCCACAGTGGCTTGAACGCCGCGAACATGCGGTAACGCACGCGTCCATCAACAATGCGCATGCCCCAGCCCCGGGTCACGAAATAGTCGCGGATAACTAGCGCGGTCGAAAAGCCCACGAACGACCCGGCGATCACGTCCGAAAGGTAGTGGTCGCCGACCACGATCCGGCTCAGCCCGATCAACACCCCAAATGCGATGATCCAGTTGCGGAAACGCCCGTTGCTGAAGGTGAAGATGACCACCGAGAACGCCACTATGGTGGTGGCGTGGCCAGACGGGAAGCTGTGGAAGCTCCAGTCGAAAATATCGAAGGGCTTGAAGTATAACGGGCCCAGTTCGTCGAGATACATGGGCCGCGCCCGGCCGATCAACCGCTTGAACACCACGGTGACCAATCCGGAAATCGCTACGGTAGCAAACAGATAGCCGGAGATGGCGGCAATGCCGCGCGCGGCCCAGGCCCAGCTGTAGGACAGCTTGAACCGTAGAGCGATGGAGCAAACGATAAGGGCTATCAGCGCGGGAATCAGCATCCAGTCGGATTTGCCCAGATCGGTGATCAGCCTGAAAAACGCCCGAACCGCATCCGGCCAGCCCATCAGCGCATGCGACACCCTCGCATCGAGCAGCACGGCAACGGCAATGATTCCAGCCAGCGCCAGGACCGGCCCCCAAAACAGCACCAAAGTCTGCCGATGCCGTTCGATGGCAGCGTTCCACCAGCGGGCGCTGGGGGTTTCAGGCGCTAGCATGCGGCCTTCTCCACAATTTTGGCTTGGACAAAGCGTCACCGCCGGTAAGATGCCTTGCCCTGCCAGAAAAGAATGTGTATCGCAACACCGATGGCCATGTCGGGGTATAGCTCAGCCTGGTAGAGCACCGGTTTTGGGAACCGGGGGTCGCAAGTTCGAATCTTGCTGCCCCGACCATTGGCCAGCCGATCTGAGGAAAGGCGATTATGGTAGCCCGTATTTACCGCCCTGCCCCCAATGCCATGCAGTCTGGCAGGGGCAAGTCCCGCGAATGGGTGCTGGAGTATGAGCCGTCCATCCCGCGCACGATAGAGCCCTTGATGGGCTATACCTCCTCTTCCGATATGAAGCGCCAGATCGTCCTGCGTTTTCCCACCCTTGAAGAAGCCGAATCCTATGCGCGCCGCGAGGGGATTGCCTATCGCGTCCAGCCCGCGCAGGAAGCCACCATCAAGAAGGTGAGCTATCCCGACAATTTCCGCTTCGATCGCAAGATTCCCTGGACCCACTAGAATCACATTCGCGGCCGACGATACGGATCACCGCTAGGGACCCTATCCGCACGGGGGAGTGATATTGGATTCCTATCTCCTGATCGTGCTGGGCGGAGCCGCGGTGGCAGGTTTTGTCCAGGGGCTTTCGGGCTTTGCGTTTTCCCTCGTCGGCCTGAGCATCTGGGCCTGGGCTGTTGATCCGGCGCTGGCTGCTCCGATGGCGGTGTTCGGCTCTCTGGTCGGCCAACTTGTCACGCTGCCCATAGTGGGCAGGAATTTCGATTTCCGGGGTATGCTGCCCTTTGTCATTGGCGGCGTCTGTGGCGTCCCGATCGGCATCTTTCTGCTCGATATGATCGATCCGCTCGGCTTCAAACTCGGGCTCGGCGTGTTCATGCTCGTCTATTGCCCGTTGATGCTGTTTCTGCCCTCTGATTTCCAACTCCATTTCGGCGGCAAGTGGGCGGATGCCACCACGGGCTGGCTTGGCGGAATTTTTGGCGGCATTGCCGGACTTTCCGGCCCGATCCCGACGCTCTGGTGCTCCCTGCGCGGCATGAGCAAAGACGGTCAGCGGGGCATCATGCAAGGCTTTAACATTGCCATGCACATTACCACGCTAACCGGATATGTTCTGGCCGGGTCCATTATTACGAGCCAGACCCTCACCCATTTCGGCTTGATCGCATCCGCCCTTACCGTTCCAGCGATGGGTGGCGCAATCCTTTTCAACCGTCTGGATACCCGCGCGTTTCGGCGCGTAGTGCTCGTGCTGCTGTTTCTCACCGGGCTTGTTCTGACCACCTCGACCGCACCCGCGGTCTTTGGCTGGCAATTCTAGGAAAGGGCAACGCGCCGTTCCCCTCCTATCCCCAAATGTCGGTGCCAGGCTTTATCCCAGCTTCGTCCAGCGGCTGTCATCCTGGCTTGATTTCACGGCGGCCATGATGAATTCCATCCCCTCCACGCCATCATCGAGCGTTGGCAGCAGCCCTTCGAACTCCGCTCCCTCGCCCCGGATGATCGCGGCAAACTGGCTGTAGAGCGTTGCAAATGCTTCGAGATACCCTTCCGGATGCCCGGCGGGGATGCGCACACCCATCGCCGCTGCCGGTGGCGTATCGATCGCGCCGCCCCGGGTGAGCAGTTGCCGCGGCTTTCCGAATTCGGAGAACCACATGTAGTTGGGGTTATCCTGTCGCCATTCGATCCCGGCCTTTTCCCCGTACACCCGCAATTGCAGCCCGTTCTCGCACCCAACCGCCACCTGTGAGGCCCACAGCATGCCCTTGGCTCCGCCCTGGAAGCGCAACATGATGTTCACGTTGTCGTCGAGTGGCCGCCCCGGCACGAACGCGTCGAGATCGGCGGCGACCGCGGCGGTCTTCAGCCCGGTGACATAGCGCGCCAGATTGTAGGCGTGGGTGCCGATATCCCCGATCGCTCCCCCCGCCCCCGATTTCGCCGGATCGGTCCGCCATGCGGCCTGTTTGTTGTCCTCCGCCGCCGGCACCGCCAGCCAGTCCTGCGGATACTCCACCTGCACCACGCGTATCTTGCCCAGCGCCCCTGATCTGACCAGTTCCCGCGCCTGCCGGATCAGCGGAAACCCGGTATAATTGTGAGTCAGCAAAAACTTCGCGCCGTTTTTGGGCTGCACCTTCTGCAAGGCATAGGCATCTTCCAGAGACGCTGTCAGCGGTTTGTCGCAGATCACATGGATGCCCGCTTCCAGAAACGCCTTGGCGGGCGCGAAATGCATGTGGTTGGGCGTCACGATGGCAACAGCCTCGATCCCGTCCTCACGCCCGGCTTCCACCCGCGCCATATCCTCAAAATCGGTATAGATGCGATCTTCGGCCAACCCGAGTTCCGCCCCCGATTGCTTTGCCACCTCCGGGCGCGAAGACAGCGCACCGGCCACCAGCTGATAGTCCCCATCGAGCCGCGACGCGATGCGGTGCACCGCACCGATAAACGCGCCGGTTCCGCCCCCCACCATGCCCAGCCGAATGGGGCGTCTGGTGTTTTTCGCCATGAAATCCTCCCTGCACTAAATCTGGACAATAGATCGCGCGTTCAGCCGATCCCCTAATCGAGCCCGAGCATGGTCCGGTTCGCGGCCCGGTCGGTGCCTCCATCGGCGAAATCGTCGAACGCCTTTTCCGTCACGCGGATGATGTGGCTGGCGATGAATTCCGCCCCTTCGCGCGCGCCGTCCTCGGGATGCTTGAGCGCGCATTCCCATTCGAGCACAGCCCAGCCCGCAAAGTCGTAGGCCGCGAGTTTGGAAAAGATCGCCGCAAAATCGACCTGCCCGTCGCCCAGCGAGCGGAAGCGCCCGGCCCTGTCGACCCAGCTCTGATAGCCGCCATAAACGCCCTGCCGCCCGGTCGGATTGAACTCCGCGTCCTTGACGTGGAACATGCGGATGCGCTCATGGTAAATATCTATGTAGTCGAGGTAATCAAGCTGCTGGAGCACGAAATGGCTCGGATCGTACAGCAGATTGGCCCGGCTGTGATTGTTCACGCGCTCCAGAAACATCTCGTAGCTGATCCCGTCATGGAGGTCCTCGCCGGGATGAATTTCATAACAGACATCCACGCCCGCCTCATCGAACTTGTCGAGAATGGGCAGCCAGCGCCGCGCCAGTTCATCGAACGCTTCCTCGATCAGGCCCGCCGGGCGCTGCGGCCAGGGATAGACGTAAGGCCAGGCCAACGCCCCCGAAAAGGTCGCGTGCTCGGTGATGCCGAGATTTTGCGAGGCCTTGGCCGCCCACAGCATTTGCTGCACGGCCCATTCCTGCCTCGCCTTTGGGTTGCCGCGCACCTGTGGCGCTGCAAAGCCATCAAACGCCGTGTCGTAGGCCGGGTGAACGGCAATCAACTGCCCTTGCAGATGCGTTGAAAGCTCGGTGATCTCGACGCCGTGCCGCGCGGCGATCCCCTTGAGTTCGTCGCAATAGTCTTTGGATTCCGCCGCCTTCTGCAAATCCATGAACCCCGACACCCAGGTGGGAATCTGCACCCCCTTATAGCCCAGCCCCCCGGCCCATTCGCAGATATTGTCCAGCGTATCGAACGGCGCTGCATCGCCAGCGAACTGCGCCAGGAAAATGGCCGGCCCCTTGAGTGTGCGCATAAAATCTCCTCCTCGATCATCCCCAAGCGGCCTGCCTCTCCTCAAGACAACCCGCCCATGAAAACGTTTACACGATACCCGTCACGCCAGACCAGTCAAGCACAGGTCGCGCGTCCCTCTACACAGAATCAGCCCCGCTGGTCCGGAACAGTGATGGCCTTTTCCGATCCCGCTTCCGACGCGCGAGGGGAAGTCGCGGCGCATGGCCCCCACCATGCACCGCGACGAAGAGACCGCTCAAATCCGTGATTGCCCCCAGCCACGGACAAGCAGCCCCTTATTTCAACAGGGCCTGCGCCTCGACGGGCCCCAATGCGTCCGGACGCTCGCAGGTGGTGGTCATCTCCACCGCCTCTCCGCGTTCGGCGGATTTCAGGATCGATGTCATCACGTCCACCGCGTGGAGCGTGGTGTCGAGCGAGCATCTTGGCCGGCGTCCGTCATCGATCGCCTGCACCATATCCGCAAGTCCGGCGGAACGGTAGTTGGCATAGGGCGGGTCGCCCGGATGCGCCCAGTTGACCACGCCCAGCGGGTGATTCCACGGCGCAACCGCCTCGCGCACGCCGTCACGCCTGGCCAGCACCAGGTCGCCGCCGAAAAAGTTCGGATCAGGCAGATAGAGCGATCCTTTGGTGCCGTAGATTTCCATATTGGCATGCTGGTGGGCTTCCACGTCCCAGGATGCGCCCAGGGTCACGAGCGCGCCGGAGTGAAATTCCAGCACGGCGTGGATGGTGGTCGGCGTCGTCACCTCCACAAACTCGCCCCGGCGCGGCTCACTGGTGATTTCCCGCCGGTCATGCGGCGTCGAAGCAAACGCCGTCACCCTACGCACCGGTCCGATCAGATTGATCAGATTGGCTACATAATACGGCCCGATATCGAGCACCGGCCCGGCCCCCGGTTTAAAGAAGAAGTCCGGGTTGGGGTGCCAGTGCTCCAGCCCATAGCTCATGACGTGGCAGGTGCCCGAGACCACCTCCCCGATCGCCCCCTCATCAACCAGCGCCCGCGCCTGCTGATGCGCTCCGCCCAGAAACGTATCCGGCGCACAGCCCACCTCGACCCCGGCGGCAGCAGCCCGACGTCGCAAATCCTCCCCTTCATCGAGGCTGAGCACCAGCGGCTTTTCCGAATAGGCGTGTTTGCCCGCCCCGATGATGTCCCGCGTCGTCCGGTAATGGGCTTCGGGAATGGTCAGGTTCACCACCACGTCGATATCGGGATTGGCCAGCAGTTCGTCGGGCGTTTGTGCCCCCACCCCGAATTCCTCTGCCCGCACCCGCGCCGCATCGGGCACGATATCGGCGATTGCCCGCATTTCGATGCCTTTGAACAGCGGGGCCAGCTTGAGATAGGCAGCGGAAATATTGCCGGCCCCTAGAATGCCGACGCCGTAAGTCTTGGTCATGTTGCCGTCCTAAAGGCTGTTCGCCGTCGCGAGGGACCGCGCGGCAAAGCGTTCGAGATCATTGGGGTTGTCGTGTTCCATGATGAAATGTTTCGCTGGCGTTTTGTCCCTGATCTCGACGAACAATTTTTTCCACGGCACCGTACCGTGCCCCAGATCGGCCCAACCGTCCTCGTCTTCTGATTCATCTTCTGGCGCTATGTCCTTGAGATGAACGGCAACAATGCGCTTTCCATAGTCCCCGATCCACCTCTCCGGATCGGCTCCTCCCCGTATCACCCAAGCCACATCGATTTCCCAATCGGCCTCCGGCGCTTCCGCCAGCATGATCTCCATGGGCACCCGCCCGCTGTCGAGGGGCCAGAATTCAAAATGGTGGTTGTGCCAGGCGAACCCGAACCCTTCGCCCTTATAAGCCTTTGCCTGTTCGCCCACCTCTTTGGCCAGCGCCACCCAGTCGGCGTCGGGCTGGCGCCAATGCTCCTCGGCAATATACGGGCAGATGATCGTTTCGATGCCCAACGCTTTGGCGATGGCCAGCGTCCCCTTGCGGTCACGCAACTGTTCGAGGCCGAAATGCCCGGTGGGCATGGTCAGCCCGTTGGCATCGAGTTGGCGCCGCAGCCCCTCGGGATCGTCATACACCCCGCCAAAGCCTTCCACGCTGGCATAGCCGAGCCGGGAGAGCATCGCCAAAACATCCGACCAGGGCGGAAAATTGCGGGCACTGTAAAGCTGAAAGGAAAATGCAGTCATCTTGCCTCCTATAGGCGCTCGCCGCTTGCGGCATCGAAAACCGAGGCGCGGGCCGGGTCGAAACCCAACCTGATTGGCGCGCCAACCCGCAGGCCCAGTTCGGTGTCGCTGCGGAAGGTGAAAGGTTGTTCGCCCAGCCGGGCCCAGGCGATGGTGTCCGAACCCATGGGCTCGACGATCTCGATCGCCGTATCGAAGACCACCGGCATTTCTTGTGCCGCGTCCCCGACCATGGCGTGTTCCGGCCGGACGCCCAGCACCACCTCCGCTGGTTGTTCGCCCCTGCTCTCAAGGGCATACCGGTCGAGGGGCAGCGGTTTTCCATCGACGATGATCGCCCCGTCCCGCAGTGTTCCCTTGATGAAATTCATCGAAGGCGAGCCAATGAACCCGGCCACAAACAGATTGACCGGGCGGTTGTAGATCTCATGGGGCGTGTCGAGCTGCTGGATGATGCCATCGCGCATGATGGCGATACGGTCGGCGAGCGTCATCGCCTCGATCTGGTCGTGGGTGACGTAGATCATCGTGTTTTCCAACCGCTGATGCAGCCGCTTGATCTCCACTCGCAGGTCCGATCGCAGCTTGGCGTCGAGGTTGGACAGCGGTTCGTCGAACAGGAACACATCCACGTCGCGCACCAGCGCCCGCCCGATGGCCACCCGCTGGCGCTGCCCCCCGGACAGATTGGCTGGCTTGCGGTCGAGCAGCGGCTCGATCTGGAGCATTTCCGAGGCGCGGGCGACGCGCTTTTCAATCTCCGCCCTGGGCAATCCCGCCACCCGCAGCCCGAAGGACAGGTTCTTTTTCACCGTCATCTGCGGGTAGAGCGCGTAGGACTGGAACACCATGCCGATGCCCCGGTTCTTGGGTTCCTCCCAGGTCACGTTCTTGCCGGAGATAAAAATCTGCCCACCGGTCACGTCGAGCAATCCGGCAATGCAATTGAGAAGCGTCGATTTTCCGCACCCGGACGGACCCAGCAGCACGAGAAATTCCCCATGGGCCACGTCGAGGTTCATTTCCTGCAACACCTTCATCGCCCCGAAGCTGAGCGAGAGGTCGCGGATCGAAACCGAGGCCGCCGCAGAACTGGTCATGTCATTCATCCCTTCACCGCTCCCGCTGCAACGCCACGGACGAACAGGCGCCCCGACACGAAATAGACGATCAACGGCACCAGCCCGGTCAGCATGGTTGCGGCCATGTTGACGTTATATTCGGGGCTGCCCTGCGCCGAATTGACGATGTTGTTGAGCTGCACGGTCATCGGGTAATTCTGCGTTCCGGCGAACACTACGCCGAACAGAAAATCGTTCCAGATGCCCGTCACCTGCAGGATCAGCGCCACCACCACGATGGGCAGACTCATCGGCAGCATCACCTCGAAAAAGATCCGCCAGAACCCGGCGCCATCCACCCGCGCCGCCTTGAACAATTCCGGCGGCAGCGCGGCGAAATAGTTGCGGAACAGCAGCGTCAGGATCGGCATCCCGAAAATGGTATGCACGAGGATCACCGCCCAGATCGTCCCGAAAATCCCCAACTCGCGGGTGATCATCACCAGCGGATAGAGGAACACCTGATAGGGAATGAACGAGCCGAAGATCAGCACGGCAAAGAATATTTCCGATCCGCGAAACCTCCAATTGACCAGCGCATAGCCGTTGACCGCGGCGACTGCCGTCGAGACGATCACCGAGGGCACCAGAATCTTCACCGAATTCCAAAATCCTGGGCTCAATCCCTGACAGGTCAATCCCGTACAGGCCGAGGTCCAGGCTTTCACCCACGCCTCGCCGTTCAGTTCGCGCGGGGGCGCAAAAATGTTGCCGAACCGGATTTCGGGCATGGTTTTGAACGAGGTCATCACCATCACGTAGAGCGGGAACAGATAATAGAGACACGCCACGAACAGGATCGAATAAAGAACGATCCGCTTGGGCGTGAAGAACGGTTTGGGGCGTGGTCCGGCTGGTCCCTGCAGGGCCGGACGACCCTTGAGCACATGCGGCGAGACAACGGTGGAAAGGGCTGGTGTGCTCATTGCCGCCCCCGCCCGCCAAATTCGAGAAACGCCCAGGGCACGACGATAATCATCACCGTCACCAGCATCATGGTCGATGCGGCCAGGCCCTGTCCGATGTTTCCGGCGGTGAACATGTAGTCATAAACGTATTTGGCCGGCACTTCCGACGAAATCCCCGGCCCGCCGCTGGTCAGCGCCACGACCAGATCGTACAGCCGCACGATGCCCGAGCCGACCAGCACCACGGCGGTGATGAACACGCCGCGCATCATTGGCAGGACGATAAACAGGTAGGTCCGCCAGGCCGGAATGCCATCGACCCGCGCTGCCTTCCAGATTTCCTCATCGACACTGCGCAGCCCGGCCAGCATCAACACCATCACGAACCCGGTTCCCTGCCACAGCCCCGCGATCAGCATGGCGTAAAGCACCATGTCGGAACGGGCGATCCAGTCGAAGGTGAACCATTCGAACCCCAGGCCCCGCATGGAGCCCTGCAAGCCCAGCGTCGGGTTCATGATCCATTGCCAGATCAGCCCGGTCACGATGAACGACAGCGCAAACGGATAGAGCATGATGGTGCGAAAAGCGCTTTCGAACCGGATTTTCTGGTCCATCAGCACCGCAAGCAGGAAGCCGATCGACAGCGTGAACACCAGCGAAAACCCGCCATACCAGACGAGGTTGCGCACCGATGTGTTCCAACGCGACGTCCCGAACAGCCGGTGATACTGATCGAACCCGACGAAACTGCCAGTCGGCAGCAGGCGGGAATTGGTGAACGAATACCAGATGGTCCATAACGTGCAGCCGATAAAGACGATCAGCACCGTGGCGATCATGGGCGTCGCGGCGATCTTGGCGGCAAGGTTACGGGTGAACAGTTGCCGGGCGATGCGCGCGAAGCCCACCTGCCGGGTCTGGCGGTCGCTGGCCGTGAGGTCGGTCAAAACTCAAACCCTCCATCGTGTGCGGACACCGGCCAGCCGGGATATGGCTGGCCGCTGCCCAATTCGACGCGAACCCGCTCAGTCGGCGGTTTCGATGATGGAGGCGTAGCGCTCGACATAGTCATCGACGGTGATGGCGTCGTTGTCGATGAACTCGATCGAAAGGTCCTGGAGTTGCTGCTGGGTGTCGCTGGACAGAGCGAAGTCACCGGATGGCAGCAAGCCGTTATCGAGCAGCACTATGGCCTTTTTCATGCAGGCATTGGCGCCGTCCAGATCGATATCGGTGCGGATCGGCATCGAGCCCTTCTTGAGGTTGAAGGCCAGTTGCGCCTCGGGCGAAATCAGCAGCCGCGCCAGTTCGGTCTGCGCTTCGATCACCGCCGGGTCAGTCCCTGCGGGCAGGATGGGGAAATAAAACGAGTCCCCGCCACCGGTCAGCTGATCGTTCATGCCCAGGCCGGGCAGGCATTCGTAATCCTCGCCGGGCACGCCGCCAGCCACCTGCAAGTCGCCCTGCAGCCAGTCGCCGTGGATATTGCCCGCCGCTTCACCGGCCAGCAACTGGTTGCCCACGTCACCGAAGGTGGGCACCATCATCTCGGGACCGACCACCGAACGCAGGGCGTCCATCGCCTCGGCCACCTTGCGGAATTCCGGCCCGCGCACCGCGTCCGCGTCCTTGTCGCGGTTGACGTCGATCACGAGGTCCGATCCGCCGATACCGGCCATCAGCACGCCGGGAACCCCGGAAATCGGCCAGCCGGTGGCCAACCCGAACGGCAGGATTCCAGCCTCCTGCAACGCGGGCCAACTGGCGACATATTCGTCCCAGTTAGTGGGCACCGGCTGGCCGATTGTGTCGTAGGCAGCGGTCGAAAGCCACAGCCAGTCCCAGGAGTGGATGTTCACCGGGAAGCAATAGATGCGCCCCTCATAGGTGCAGGGCTCCAGCAGCGACTCGTCGACGAAAAAGCTCTTGATATCCATTTCGTCGGCGATGTCGGTGAGGTCGCGCATCAGCCCGGCCTGGATCAGTTCCTCAGCGTCACGGCCCGTGTTCATCTGGGTCGCGCCCATCGGATTGCCGCCCAGAATGCGGCTGATGATGACGGGGTTTGCGCCGGTGCCCGAACCCGACAGCGCGCTGTCGACCCACTTATTGCCGGTCTCTTCCTCAAACACCCGGGCAAATTCGGCGACAGCAGCAGCCTCACCTGCCGATGTCCACCAATGGGTCACTTCAAGATCGGCGGCCATGGCGGCAGTCGAACTCATCAGGGCGACCGCAAAGGATGCGGCCACGGCAAAGTTCTTCATCTCAATCCCCTCCCAGGGTTGCTCGAAGGCGGCCTCCCTGCCCCCTTCTCCTCCGTCGGCTGCGAGGTCTCACAGCGGTCCGCAGCCCTAAATGTAATCGATTGCAAATCCTCCAAACATTGCCCTGCAATCGATTACAGCATGTCATGGTATTCTGTAATCGATGTCAAGAGCCCAATACGACCAAAGTCGCATACCGCTCACCCAGCAAAAGGCCCGCACCGTTTCCGGCGCGGGCTGTTCAATGTACAAGCACTAAAACGCTGAAGACTATGCGGCTTCCGTGGCGCGACGGGCGCGCTGCTTCTTGCGGTTGCGCTGGGTCGCGGCCTTCATCGGATCAAAGGCGCGCTCGGGCTTGCCCGGTCCGCGTCCTGCACCGGCCGGCTTGGGTCCACGCGCCCGGTTCCGGCCAGGCTTATTGGCCTTCGAGCCACGCGGTGCACGTTCGGGGCGCTCGCCGCCTGCCGTTTCGACAGTCTTGCCAGTGAGCTTTTCAATCGCCAGCAGCAGGCCGTAATCTTCGGCGCTGCACAGGGCAACAGCTTCGCCCGATGCCCCGGCCCGCGCCGTCCGCCCGATGCGGTGGACGTAGTTTTCAGCCACTTGGGGCAGGTCGTAATTGTAAACGTGGCTGACCCCGGGAATATCGATGCCCCGCGCCGCCACGTCCGTGGCCACCAGCACGCGGATGTCCCCGTTGCGGAAGGCTTTCAGTGTGCGGTCGCGCTGGCCCTGGCTCTTGTTGCCGTGGATCGACCCGGTTTCAAAACCGGCTGCCTGCAAGGTCTTGCTCAGCTTTTCCGCACCATGCTTGGTGCGCGAAAACACCAGCGAAAGGGCTTCCTCTTCGCGGCCCAGCAAGTCCTTGAGCGTCGCCAGCTTGTTGCCGCCGTCGACGAAATGCACCGACTGGGCGATCTTGTCGGCGGTGCGGCCCGGAGGGGACACTTCCACCCGCACGGGGTCCGTCAGATAAGCGGCGGCAATCTCATTCATCTGCTTGGGCATGGTTGCCGAAAACAGCATGGTCTGGCGCGGCTGGCCCACGAGGCGCGAAATATCGCGCAGCACATGGATAAAGCCCAGATCGAGCATCTGGTCGGCTTCGTCGAGCACGAGGTGCTTTGCCGAATCCAGCCGGATGGCCTGGCGCTTGACGAGATCGAGCAGTCGGCCCGGCGTCGCCACCACGATATCGGTGCCGAACGACAGCGCCTTGATCTGCGCACCGATCGACATGCCGCCGACCACGGAGTTCACCTTGATCGGGCCGCCCTTGGCCAGCGCCCGCAGATTGAGGGCAATCTGGTTCACCAGTTCGCGGGTCGGTGCGAGGATCAAAGCCTTGCAGGTTTTCGGTACGGGCTTGCCCGGCTGGGCCGCAAGATGCTGGATCAGCGGCAGGCCGAACGCAGCGGTCTTGCCTGTTCCGGTCTGGGCAAGGCCCATCACGTCGCGGCCTTCGAGGGCCAGCGGGATCGCCTTGGCCTGGATCGGCGTCGGCGCGGTATAGCCAAGATTGGAGAGCGTCTTGAGAAGATGGGTATTGAGGCCAAGGGCCTGAAAATCGGTCAAATGGTATCCTTTGCGGCCCGCCGTCTCGCGGCGTCCGGCATGAAAGAAGACATCTCGCGCTGCCCGAATGCGGGAGCGCGCATGCCAAAGCGGTTGCAAGGCCAGCCAAACGTCGGGAACCACATTGTCCCTGGCGCGTCGGCCCCGTCAGCACCCCGCGTGATGTGGGAACTATTTGGAAATTTCATGCCGGACTTGAGCCACCCAAATGGCGGCAAGGCTGCTCACGCGGCAGCGCACGGCATGGCGCTCATATCGACCTGTGGCCGGGTAAAGTCAACCCTTTAGCGCTGACAAACCGTTTCATTTGCGCTAGAGGGGCCCCACGGCCCCGTAGCTCAGCTGGACAGAGCAGTAGCCTTCTAAGCTATTGGTCGCAGGTTCGAATCCTGCCGGGGTCGCCAACGATCAGCGTTTTCAATGCCGTAAGCTCTGCTAGAGGTCAAAATCGCGGATCGACTCGATCGTTTCCAGACTTCATTCGGGATCAGCTCCATGGTTGCCGCAGCCCCAATCCAATCGATACCCTGCGCATGGCTTCAGCCTCTCCCCGCCGGGTTCCGCATTCCCCTTTGGCGCTGGCTGCTGTTGCCGGCGGTGACCTGGATGATCAAGCGCAGCAACGGCACGTGGGTCTCGGGCAATCTCGATCTTTCGTCCGATGACCTGAGTTTTTCGCAAGTAAAAGCCGGTCGCAAGCGCGAACCCGCAATCGCCTTTTCGTTTCCCTTGCGCGACATTCTGAGCATTGAATTGACCCCCGCCTTTGCGTCGGAGCGCCTGAACATTCACACCGCCACCCGGTCGGCAACATTCCTCGTGGTCAAATCATCGGATTTTATTGCTGACCTCCGGCAACGTACCAGCACACTCTCCGAAAACAACTGATCCCCAAGGAAATGCGGCAATCAGCACCTTGAATAACCGCACCAGAGCGCCCATATCTGCTGTGCTGCTTCAATAAAAATCCGTTTCATTGCCGGGATGAACTGCGCAGAGAGCACCGCAATGCTCCTGCCCTTAGTTTTTTCGCAGCCAATACATCCAGGCCTGCGCCGGGCAGCGCAGATTTTCTTATTTCATCGGTGACAGCCGAGCGCGAACGGCTACAGGGAAATGCCTGTGCGTGTCCGCGCCCGTTACCCGACCGCAAAGGATTTTGATACCATGAACCACATCGATTATTCCGCTCCCGCCGAACTTTTCCCGGGCCGGGGTGGCCTCGCTCCGCGTCGCGTGCGCTATCAGCGTTTCGAGTCAGCCGCCGAAGCCGTTCGCTTCGCCATCGAGGATATGCCGCCGATCGCCCTGCGCGGCGCTTATCTGGAAGTCAACGAACGGCGCTACAACGGCGCGCAAATTGTCGATCTCTACAACGCCGAGACCTATCCGCTTGATCGGGCACCGGCCGATGAGGACGCTGAACCTGCCGCGAGCGCCTCAGCCAACTAGGCCTGCGCCACTGCACATATCCCCATCTGGGGGAGCGCCCGCAGGGGCTGCTCCCCGAGGGATTTACATATCCCAATCCTTATCCACAGCCGCAACCGCAGCACCGTGATTAAGATAGTTTGCTGCCGCCCGGCGAATGCTGTTTTGCAACTGGCGAGCATCGCCCACCTCGATGGTCCGGTCGGTTGAGGCGTCCGCCTTTTGGGCATCAAGCCGGAAGATTTCGACAATATTGTCCAGTGCACCGGCCTGTTCCTCCGTCCGGGCGATGGTGGCATTGATCTGTTCGACGAGGGCGGCGTTCTGGTGAGTCATTTCATCCATCTGCCGTACAGCGATGTTGACCTCATCGATGGCCGAAGCCTGTTCACCACTGTCCCGGGCAATCATCTCCATCTGTCGCGTATTGGTGCGTGCCGCTTCGAGCATTCCCCTGAGCTTTTCGGCAGCTTCGATCACCAGCTTCATGCCGCCATCAACTTCGACGGCGCTTTGCTCGATCAATCCCTTGATCTCCGATGACGCATCCGCTGCGCTCTGGGCCAGCCTCCTGACTTCGATTGCGACGACGGCGAACCCCTTGCCGGCCTCCCCGGCTCGCGCCGCTTCCACCGAAGCGTTGAGCGCCAGCAGGTTTGTCTGAAATGCGATATCGTCGATCATCTTGATGATCTCCGAAACGCGCCTAGAGGCCGACGAAATCCGCTCCATGGCGCTGTTGGCAGCGTCCATCACCTGCCCGCCGTCCTCGGCCGAGCGGGTCACCGATGCAGCGGTCCGGCTCGCTTCCTCGGCCCGCCTTGCGTTGTCCATTACGGTTACTGCCAACTGCTCCATCGCCGCCGAGGTTTCCTCGATGGTCGCCGCCTGTCGCGTCGTGCGCTCGGACAAATCATTGGAACCCGACAGGATTTCCCCCGTCGAATGTTTGAGGGTTCCCGAGGCTCCTCGCAGCTCCACCACAATCTCGCAGAGCTTTTCCGCCACGGCGTTGGTGTCGGTCTTGAGGCGCGCAAACGCCCCCTGATAGTCTCCCGAAACACGGGGCGTCAGGTCGGTATTGGCAAGGGCACCAAGCACCTCGCCAGTTTCGCGGAGCCCGTCATCAATGGTCCCGATCAGCTGGTTGACTGATTGGGCAAGCTCGGTGAGCTCCTCCCCCGCGTCGCCCAATGTCATGGCCTTGGAAAAATCACCTTCGAGCGCGGCTTCGATCACCGTGCGGAAATCATCCTGAAACGCCGACAGGCGTTCGCTGCGTTCCCGGTTTTCTGCCGAAGTCTGTTCAAGCGCCAGTGCCTGCCTGCGAGCCTCACCGGCTTCATGATCGGCCTCGCGGGACCGGTCCTGGGCAAAAGACAGCAGACTTTGCGTATTGCGGGTCAGCCAGATCAGCGCGACAGCTTCCGCCACGAGAATGATGGCATGCAGCACAACCCGCTCAAGCCCGCCACCGCCGTAGAAGACCAGATCGCTCCACAGCATCCCCGCGCCCAGATGGTGCACCGCCACAAGTGCGGTTCCGAGCAAAATCGCACGGACGTCATACAAAAGACCGCACATGGCGAGGGCTGCAAAAAACGCCATATGCATATCGATCTGATAAGGGCTGCCCCGCATCACCACGAGCAGCGCCATCACTTCGGCCATCAGCACGGAAACTGCTAGAAAACGGAATGCCAGCCCGCCGCGATAGAAGAAATATCCAACGGCAAGGGCACCGCAAGAGAGCAGCGCAAGGCCGGTTGAAGCGCCGGGGACACCAAACCGTACCCAGTCGGTCACGGCCACCCAAACGGCAATCAGCAACGCTGTGCCCGCAAGCGCGATCGCGCCTTTCGTGCGCAATTGGTCAAGCGTCATCTGATCCCGTCCTTCATCCAAAATTGTCGGGTGGCGCGCAAAGCGCCGATGCAACCACGCTGAACCAGGCTCCCTCTTCCCGGACGCGCATGTAAAAATCAGGATCGGCGACATATGCAATGACTGCGTTCGACCAGCGGCCGGGGCCCGCGATCCGGCCTCCTGCCCGAAGCACCGCCGCATTGGCCTCTGCTTCACTGACCCACGGTGCGAACACCAACCCCACCTCGCCGGTGGTATTTTGCGGATGGACAATGACGAAGGTCGCCACAAATGCGATCATCGTGAATACAAGAGACGGAACCATCGCCGCCGTCCCCCCTGATCGACTATCTCGTGGCCTCATCGCGACACCTCGAAGCATACAGTCTGATCCGTATCCAATTATTCGTTGAATAGATTACCGAAAGCTCGTTAACAATTATAATCAAAAAGCGGCGTCCGTCTCCGAACACCGCCTTGCTCCAATTCAGTCTCGCCTTGAGCTACCTGGCCGAAATATAGCTCCTGGCCAGATCCACCACATCGTCACCGGCGCTCATCTGGCGATCAATGATGGCTTGAAGCGCTTCGCCCGTGGCTGGATCGAGTTCCATGTTGCGCTCTGCCGCCACCCGGATGAACTCGGGGTCATTGACCATCGCATCGAAAGCCCGTTGCAGGATTTCGATGCGCTCCCGAGGTACGTTGGGCGGGGCGAACAGTGAGCGCCCCACATCCGAAGCGTCGGCGACCAGTTGGAGCATGGTTTTTTCCAGTTCGCTCTCGCCCAACTGTCCGACAGCCGGCACGTCCGGATAGTCGGGGTGAGGCTGGTTGGCGAGTTGCCACAGGAAATTGATCTTGCCCTCGTTGAGCCAGTCCTGCCGTCCGGCGCGCAGGATCGGCAGGCCGATCATCATGGCATCCGCTTCGCCCTGCTCCAGCGCAAGTTCCAGTCCGGACGTATAGCCCTGGATCACCTGAAACTGCGTACCCGCGATATCGTTGAGCATTGCGGGCACAAAGCTCGACGCCGACCCGGCGCCGGTCGAGGCAAAGGTCACCGGCACCTGCTGCGCGTCGGCAAACGATTGTGCCTCGGCCTCATGCCAGCTCACGCCAAATTCGTAGTTGGAGGTGAACCGGCCAATCGCCTGGAACTTGGCGGCATCGAGTTGCACTTCACCGATCAGGCTATCCACCGCGATCGATTGCACCATGACCCCGATGGCCGTCCCGTCCTGTGGCGCGATGGCGTAGAGATACTGGGCCGCGGTCCTCCCTCCCGCGCCCGGCATGTTTTCGACAATCACGTCCGGTTTGCCTGGAATATAATTGGGCAAAAATTCCGATGCGATGCGACCATAGAGATCGTATCCGCCACCCGGCGCGAACCCCACAAGGATCCTGATCGTTTTGCCTGCGTAGAAATCGTCCTGTGCCATCGCTGCACCGCCGGTCAGGCAGACAGCCAGCATCACGGCTGGTGCGATCCGTCGCGCCAGCGTACCCAAACCCTTCATAAGGTCTCCTCCTCAGGTCCTCGGGGGTATTCAGCCTTCCGGCAGATCGAACAGTCCGGATGGCAATGCTGTCATGAGGCCAATGGCCTCCTCATGGCCGACGACATCCGCATATTTGGCGTTCATGTCGAACAGGCTCATCGTGTGGGATGCCTGATAGCGGTCAAAGCAACCGTCTTCGACCACGGTAACCCGATAATTGAGGCTGAAGGCGTCCACGGCGGTCGCCCGTACGCAGCCGCTGGTCGTGCAACCGGTCAGGATCAGGGAATCAACACCCAACTGCGTCAGGAACGACGGCAGCGCGGTTCCGGAAAAGCCGCTCGGCTTGAGCTTTTCGATAACGATGTCGCTTGGCTCGGGCGCCACCTGCGGCATGATCTGGTGCGGATCGATCGTGCTGGCGGCATCTTCGGCGATGCGCTGGTCTTTCCAGCCCCAGGCCCCTCCGTCGAACCCGTCTTTGCGCTTCCGTCCCGACTTTGTATAGATCACCGGCAGCCCCTTGGCGCGGGCAGCTTCAATTGTTTTCGCGATACGGGGCAGAGCCGCCCAGGCCTCATGCCCACAGCTGAGCCGCCACTTCTTCACCGAGTCGACAATCGGCTCGTCGGTGTCGCCACAAAAGGCGTAGCTCACGTCAATGACCATCAGGGCCGGCTTGCGCCCCAAGCCCGCCCGCGCGCCCTGCCCTGACAGCGCAAACACCCGCCGATCCTGCTCGGTCAGCAATGCGTCAAACCCGGTCATTTCCCCTCCCCTGCTTGATGCCAGGCAATCTAGCTCTACGGCCGGAAAGGTCAACACTGAATTTTCTCATAATACAGGATTGAAAAAAATAATGCCTGATAGCTCTACCCATCGATCCAACTGGCTATCCTGACTTTTTCAATTGATTTCCACATAAATTCTGATGGGACTGAATTCCATAAAACAGGACTATTGAAAATATGCGCTGACCTTTCCGCGAGCTTTGAGGGGTAATTCAGCCTTTCGACCTCAACCTTACCCAGAGCGCGACAAACGATGACCTGGAGCCCGGACCCGATTCAATCAGATGCCCTAAGACCAAGGTCCCATGACCGGCACGCCCGATCCGGCCTTAACACCTTGATTTTTAAAAATTTTGTCCCATGTTGGGTGCGAGCGGCTGGCCGCTCTTCCTTTTCAACAGTGTTAGTGTCGATTTCCCGGAAAACCGGGTGATCCAGGAGGATAATCATGTCTGCCCGTAGGGTCTGTCAGTCATGCGCTGGCCCCCGGCCTTCTGCCGCGGTCCGTTGCCCATGGTGTCTGATGAGCTACACCGTTTCGGCGCGGGTTCCCGAGCATATCTTTGCCACCTACGAGGGCGAACAGGGCCGTCCTGCTCCGGCGCAGTCCTATACGACCGAGCGGCCGCCCCGGCCGCTGACCTGATCCTCCTGCCGCTCCTGGGAGCGGCTCACCGAATGTAGCGCCAGCCGGAAACGACGGCGCTACAGGGGCTTGAGCGCTGCGACCTCTGGCGCTCGCCCCACCTTTTCCGCCCCTGCGACCAAACGCACATTGATCTGGGCGGGTCATCGTCCATTTTGGCCGGCGCAACGCGGTTGCCCCACTATCAGCGTTGCAGAGGCTTGGGCTCCCTCCCCTCCTTGCCCAAGCCTCATCCTCTTTCGGCCCGCCTCCCTGTTGCCCCCGATACGCTCCCTAATTCCCCCTGTTTTCCTGCCTTATTGCGCCCCTTCTTGGCGATTGCGCGCCAAAGGCGGCTTGCGCACGGTCGCAATGGGCATATAGACGACACCCGTTAATCCCCTTTCTCAACCATCGGGCGAGTCGTCATGTTCGGGTTCGATCCCAGTTTTTTCAGTTCTCTTGCCCAGGTCATCGTCATCGATCTGGTTCTTGCGGGCGATAATGCCGTTGTCATCGGGCTGGCCGCCGCCGGCCTTGCGCCGGAGCTGCGCAAGCGCGCCATCCTGATCGGTATCGCGGCAGCCACCGTTTTGCGCATTGTCTTTGCGCTGATCACCACCGAACTGCTCGCGCTGGGCGGCGGGCTGCTCATTGGCGGCGGCCTGCTGCTTTTGTGGGTGTGCTGGAAGATGTACCGCGAATTGTCGGTGCCGCACGAGCTCGAAGCCGAAGCCACCGAGGCGCTCGCCGATGCCGATCACAACGCCGATGGCACCGTAGCGGGCAAGGCGCCGCGCAAGAGCCTGCGTCAGGCCGCGATCCAGATCATCATCGCCGACGTGTCGATGTCGCTCGATAACGTGCTCGCTGTCGCGGGTGCGGCCCAGCACCACATCGAAGCGCTGATCTTCGGACTTGTGCTCTCTGTCGTCCTGATGGGCGTCGCCGCAACCTTTATCGCCCGCCTGCTGCATCGCTTCCGCTGGATCGCCTGGGTCGGCCTTGTGCTCATCCTCTATGTCGCCATCCGCATGCTTCTCGATGGAGCCGGCGCGTTCATCGACATTCCGCAGATTCCGCTGCTCTATACGCCCCACGTGGCTGGCTGATCTGCCTGACTGCGGCACGGCAGGCCCCAGGGCCGCCGTGCCAACGCCCTATCTGCGGTCATCCAGCGGTTTTGTGTAAAATCGTTGCGGAACCTAAGGGCTTGTGCGGGGTTTAGCAGGGCCAAGCAAGATGCCCCCATCTTGTGCGGCAGGCGTCGGGCCGGACCTTCGTGGTCTGGTTCGGCGCCACCTCCCTCCCGCGCGCGTCTTCCCGCTCTTTATTGACTCAGCGCAACCGCTTGTCGTTTAATCGGTCAAGGCCAGTGTGCGGCCCGGGCGGCTGTGCCCGGCAAACGGGTGGCGATCCGAGGCTTTGCCGCGATAACCGATCCACCGCCGCGCCCCGCAAGGCCACAGGGAGCATGTGCGATGAAACTCTTGCTTGCCGTCGATATTGCCGATCGCGTGCGCGACGCTCTTTCAGGCCGCCGCACCATCGACTTCGACACGGAAGCCCGCGCCCTGCTGGCCCGCCATCCCGAGGCCCACGTCACTGTCGACGACATAATCGTCACCATGCGCCACGAGATGCGCGCTCCCAGACCGCAAGCTACGCCCCCTGAATCGCAGTGACCTTGAGGATTTCGATGTCCTCGGTCCGGCCTCCGGCTTCAAATTCCACACTTTCCCCCGCCTCGGCCTCGTCGAGTGCCCGTGCCAGCGGCGCGGTCCACGCCAAATAGCCCGTGGCCGGATCGGCTTCATCTTCGCCCACGATGCGCAGCACCTGCTGTTTCCCCGCGCGCAGAAGCGTCACCTCGGCTCCGAACCCGACACTGGCGTCGCCCGGCGCGCGCTCGATGATCTGCATGGAGGCCCGGCGGTTTTCCCAATAGCGCAGGTCGCGCTGGGCAAGCTCTTCGTCCGCCCCCGAAAGGCCCGGCAGTGCGCGGGTCAGCCGCTCAATCTTGGCTTCGATGAGGCTTGCCCCGCGTTTGGTCACCAGATTGGGCGCAGCGCTGATCGGCCGCTCCGGCGTCGGCGGTGGCGGCGCATCATCGATTTCCCTGACAAACGCACGGCTCATACCAATCCTCCCCGTCGCAGGCGACCCAGCTTTGCGGGGGCGCAATACCCTGTCGAAGCGCCCGGAGCGTGTCCCGGAACACCTGACCCATCTTGTCGGCAATACGCCCCGCGATTGCAAGCAGAGCCCCGAAAACGGCACACAATCGCCTTGCCAGTGCCCGCCGGTCGCCCCACTTCGCCGGTAACGAACCCGTGATCCGGTTGGATCGTCCATCTTCTGAACATGGGACCAGTCATGAAAAAACACCTGATGCTGCCTCTGGCGCTGATCGCCGCCGTCTCGATGGCCGCCTGTAGCCGCACCACCGATGCGCCCCAGGCCGATTTCGCCGCGCCGCCGCCGCCCGTCATCGATCCTGCGGCCCCTGCCGCGGTGTCGAGCGACACACTGCCGCCGCTCGAACCGGGTCTCTGATCCCGGTTGTCGGTTTCGTGCCCCGCCCCGGCGGGGTGCGCCCATGGGGAACCCGATGTCCCCTCCAGCGGTTAGCCTGTGCAGCACTATCGGGAGCGAACGTCATGGACAGCAAACTCATTCACAGCGCCGACGGTGCCCAGACCTATGCGGTCATTCTGGAAACCGGCGATGAAGTCATGGCCTGCCTCAAGAGTTTCGCCGCTGAAAAAGAATTGCGCGCCGCCAGTTTCAAGGCCATTGGCGCCCTGTCGCGCGCCACGCTGGCGTTTTTCGACTGGGAGGAAAAACGCTATCTCCCCATCGAGGTCGATGAGCAGGTGGAGGTTGCGTCCCTCACCGGCGATATCGCCCTTGGCCCGGACGGCAATCCCGCCATTCACGTCCATGCGGTTCTGGGCCGGCGCGATGGATCGGCCATGGCCGGGCATCTGCAAAGCGCCCTTGTCCGCCCCACCCTTGAAATCGTCCTTACCGAATCTCCCCTGCACCTGCGCAAGCGGTTTCATCCCGAGTCGGGCCTGGCCCTGATCGATCCCGACCTGTAACCGCCCGCCCGTTTGCCAGATTTTTTTCCACCCAACGGGGTTTTGCACCGGTCCACGGGCTGGCGCGATTTTTTCTTGTCTCTACACTGCAAGGCCGATGCTGTTTTGAGTCCGTCCTGCCGTCTGGAGAATAACGTTGCCCCGTGCATCGACCCTAGCCCCCTTCAAACACGATACATTCCGCAATCTCTGGTCCGCGACCCTGGCGTCCAATCTTGGGGGGCTGGTGCAGGGTGTCGGGGCCGGGTGGATGATGACCACCATTTCGGACTCCCACAATCTGGTGGCGCTGGTTCAGGGGGCCACCACCCTGCCCATCATGATCTTTTCGATCGCCGCCGGGGCCCTGGCCGACAATTTCAACCGCCGCCGCATCATGCTGGTCGCCCAGTCCCTGATGATGCTGGTCTCGTTCATCCTGGCCATCTTCACGTTTTTCGGCCTGCTCAGCCCCTGGCTGCTGCTCGGCTTCACCTTCCTCATCGGCTGCGGCACCGCGCTGCACAACCCGTCCTGGCAGGCGTCCATGGGCGATATCGTGCCGCGGTCCGATCTGCCCTCGGCCATCACCCTCAACAGCATGGGGTTCAACCTCATGCGCAGCGTCGGCCCGGCCGTTGGCGGGGCCATCGTTGCGATCGCCGGTGCGTTTGCCGCCTTCGCCTTCAACGCCATCAGCTATATCCCGCTGCTCATCGCCCTGTTCCGCTGGCAGCCGGACTATGCCAAGCAGACCCTGCCGCGCGAGCGGTTTGGCGGCGCGATGCTGGCCGGCGTGCGCTATGTCGCCATGTCGCCGCAACTGCTCACCGTTCTGTTCCGGGGTTTTGTGTTCGGGCTGGCCGCGATCAGCATTCTGGCGCTGTTGCCTTCGGTCGCCCGCGAATATGTCTCTGGCGGCGCGTTCACCTATGGCACCATGCTGGGCTGTTTCGGCGCCGGGGCCATTGGCGGCGCAATTCTCAACGCCCGCGTGCGCGAAAAATTCCCCAACGAGATCATCGTGCGGCTCGCCTGCATCGGTTTCGCGATCAGCTGCGCCGGTCTGGGCCTGAGCCGCGACGCGCTGTTCAGCCATCTGGCGCTCGTGCCAGCCGGGGCCTGCTGGGTGCTGGCACTGTCGCTGTTCAATGTCACCATCCAGCTGTCCACCCCGCGCTGGGTGGTTGGCCGCGCCCTTTCGCTCTATCAGACCGCCACCTTTGGCGGCATGGCCGCCGGCAGCTGGGTCTGGGGCTCGTTCGCTGACAGCTTTGGGCCCGACATCGCGCTTTTGGGAGCCGGTGCCGTTCTTCTGGGCTGCGCCGCCATTGGCCTGAAATTCGCCCTGCCCGAATTCAGCGACGTCAATTTCGATCCCTCCGACAGCTTTCACGAGCCGACCCTGCGCGTCGATATCCGCCTGCGCAGCGGCCCTATCGTGGTCAAGATCGACTACAGCATTGCCGAGGAGGACATTCCCGCTTTCCTCGCCGTCATGGCCAAGCGCCGCCGCATCCGCATCCGCGACGGCGCGCGCCGCTGGACGCTTTTGCGCGATCTGGAACGCCCCGATATCTGGTCGGAGAGCTATCACGTCCCCACATGGGTTGATTACATCCGCCACCAGCAGCGGCGCACCAAGACCGATGCGGAAAACTCAAAACTCCTGCTCGATCTGCATCAGGGCACCGAACCCCCGCGCGTCCGCCGCATGATCGAGCGCCAGACCGCCCCCCTTGTTGAGGACATTTCCCCCCGCCAGCACCCGGATCTGTTGTGACGCAATAACCATCACGCCGCCCCAAACGGATCACCACACCACCATATTCGTGCGCGATGATATCCTGTCCGACCAAGCGGGATTGTCAGCGTGCACGAGCTTCGCATTGCCCATCTGCATTATGATCCGGCCACCGGCCTGGTGTCGTTCGCTGCGAGCGTGAGCGATGACGCGGGCTCGACCACAATCGCCTCTTATGCCATCGCCGCCCCCGCTGCCCGAAGCGAACGGCAATTGCGCAAACTGGTCGCGCGGCGCGTGCGCGAATTGATGGCGCTGCCCTCGCTTTCGGGCAAACCGGTGTCCGGCCCCCACTGAAACCGGCTAAGCACCGGAAAATTCCCGCTTCCCTTGATTTGGGTCAACGTGCAACCCTTGCCGATGCGCTTTGATATCCAAAAGCCAAAGCAGGAGAAATCGATGTACAAGCATATCCTCATCGCCACCGATGGTTCGGAACTGTCCACCAAGGGCCTCGATCACGGATTGAAGCTGGCCAAGCAGCTCGGTGCCAGGGTCACCGTGGTCACCGTCACCGACATGTGGGCCGCCGGCGCGCTTGCCACGGCAGGAGCGACCGCGATCGCCGAATACGACGCCGCGATCCGCGCTACGGTCAAGGATATCCTCGCTGAGGCCAAGCGCTTTGCCGATGAAACCGGCGTCGAGTGCGAGACAAAGCACATCCCCAACCGCTATGCGGCTGATGCCATTGTCGAAACCGCGCAGGACATCGGCGCTGACCTGATCGTCATGGCCTCCCACGGCCGCCGCGGCATCCGCAAGATGCTGCTCGGCAGCCAGACCACCGAAGTGTTGACCTCCAGCACCGTCCCGGTCCTCGTCGTTCGCTAAACGCTTTATAATCAAGCGCTTGAGCGCAAACCTCGATCTTTTGATTCACCCAACCGCGCCGCCCGATCCTTGCCGGTGCGCGTCTGGGCGCGTCAAGCTGTAGCGCCCCCTCATCCGTCTCGTCCTACGGACGATCCCCCTTTTCCCCTTGAGGGACTTCGAGGCGATAGCGCAGCCACAAATAGCTCCAGTGGAGCGATTTGAGACGAAGAAGGGTCGGGGATGAGGGGTGCGCTGAGCCCGATCTCTGCCGGTTACTGGATCCCGGATCAGGTCCGGGATGACAGCGCTCGGGATTGGGCAACGTCAGGGAGCGACAGCTAAAATGACAGTGGTATGGAGATATCCGGGCGTGAAGGGCGGATTACAGGAGTTGGAGGCATGCGGCTGATCCCCGAGCATCCAAGTACCAGACAGCGACGCCGATCACGGCCCCCCGTTTCCCCACCCCCAACCTGTCACCCCGGACCCGATCCGGGGTCCAGTATGCTCAGAGCCAGAGACGAAGACCCCCGAGGTGCTGACGGCCAGCACTACCCCCAGCTCTCGCGCCGGCTGATAGCCACTATGATCAAGCGCTTAAGCGCAAGCCCTGCCCTTTTGAATCACTTAAACGCGCCGCCCGCATCCCCTTCCGGCGCGCTTCTTTCGCGCAGTCTTTGGCGTCGAAGCAACATCCCATCGCTGCCGGTTACTGGATCCCGGATCACGTCCGGGATGACAGCGCTCGGGATTGGGCAACGTCAGGGAGCGACAGCTAAAATGACAGTGGTATGGAGATGTCCGGGCGTGAAGGGCGGATTGGAGGCATGCGGCTGATCCCCGAGCATCCAAGTACCAGACAGCGACGCCGATCACGGCACCACGTTTCCCCACCCCCAACCTGTCACCCCGGACCCGATCCGGGGTCCAGTATGCTCCGTGATAGAGCTATGCCCGCGCCCCTAAAGCCCGCCCGCTGGCTCTTCCGCCTCCACGCGAGGATGCTCCAGCCTGTCACCGGCAGCCAATCCCAGTTCGGCAGAGCGTCCGCCGGCAATTTCCAGCACGAAGCGCACCGGCTGGCCCGATGGGATGCCGGTGCGGTCCATGGGAATGGCGTTTTCATGGATGCGAACGATCTCGCCATCCGCCTTGATGAACAGCATGTCGAGGGGGATCAGCGTGTTCTGCATCCAGAAGCTGGCCGGGCGTTCCTCGAAGAAATCAAACAGCATCCCGGCGTCCGGAGCCAGGTCTTCGCGGAACATCAGGCCCCGCGCGGTAGCTTCCGGCGTATCGGCAATCTCGATCGAAAATTGATAGCTCTCACTACCCGAATGGATGATCGCGATGTCTTCGCCGTCTTGCCCCGACGCGGGCAGAAAGGCGAAAGCCGAGATCAGCGCGGCGGCGAAAATTGTGCGAATGGCTGGCATTGATCCTGCCCCGTTTCTTGAGTCGGCAAAAGGCCTTGGCGGCGCTTCTGCCACCATTGCATCCAATCCGACAGGGGAAAAGTCCGCAACTGACCGTCCCCACCCTTTATCGCGGAATCAATGGATCAACCACCAGGATAACCGGGCGACATACGCCTCCGCAGCGCCCATAAGCCCGCGCAATGCCCACCACGAAAGAGCGTACCGCTCTGCGCGAGCCTACGCCACGGTGCTCCCGCACAGTCCAGCGAATTCCACCGCAAGAAAGAGGCATCCTGTTGCCGGGCGATTCCTGATCTGAAGGACCTAGCTCCCACACGTCATTTTATCGCGCTTCCCTTGCGCTGCGCGTTGCGGCCGCGCAGCCCCCTTCGCGCCAAAATTGAAAAACCCGTTCGGCTTTTCCCGGACGCGCCCAGAAACGCGCGCCTCCCCTCACCTGCAACGACGGCGCGTCAATGCGACGATGGCGCGTCGCCCCATCCATCGGGCCGGATTTCGGCGACCATCAGACCCTTGGGGCCGTCACCGTAGCGGGCGAGCACGAATTGGCCAGGGCGCAATTCGGTGATGCCGAAGCGGCGCAGCGTTTCCATGTGGATGAAGATGTCCGGGTGCCCGTCGCCCGCCGAGAGGAACCCAAATCCGCGCACGCGGTTGAACCACCGCACTTCCAGCCGTTCGAGCTTGGAGGTCGGCTCCACCTGCACATGGGTGCGGGCCTCGGGCATCTGTGCCGGATGGCGGGCCGTCGATTCGTCCATGGAGACGATGCGGAACGCCTGCAATCCGCCGGGACGGTTCAGCGCCTCGACCACAATGCGCGCGCCTTCATAGGCAGTCTGGTAGCCGTCGCGCCGCAGGCAGGTGACATGCAACAGCACGTCCGCCCCGCCCCCGTCGGGCACGATGAACCCAAACCCCTTGCCCGCGTCGAACCATTTGATGGTTCCCGCGAGTTCGATGACGTCGAGATCGCCTCCCGCCGCAGTCTGGTAGTCTTGTCCGGTCCCATGGGGGTGCGCATCGCTGCGCGTCTCCCCCTGAAGATGCGCTCCGGTGCCGGAAGTGTCTTTCGCCCCCATGCTCAACGCCTTTTCCACACACGGCCCCGCAGAATGCGGGTACTCTTTACAATCACTGGCAGTCTGGCCGATTCAAAAGCAAAAGTTAAGGACCATTCATCATTTTATTGACGACTATTAACCATATTGTCGCTCAATGTTGCATCATGGCGTCGCGGACGTCCGCATCTTGGCGTTTGCCGGGTGCTTCTGCTAGCGTTACCGCCTGCCCGTCGCCGCCATGCGTCGGGCCCTGATTCAGACAAGCCGGAGCCTTGGCCTTGAAATATCTTCACACCATGGTGCGCGTTTCCAACGTCGACGACAGCCTGCGCTTTTATTGCGAGGGGCTGGGTCTGGTGGAATCGCACCGCATCGAGAACGAAAAAGGGCGGTTCACGCTCATTTTCCTGCACGCCCCGGGCGATGAAAGCGCCAAGGTCGAGTTGACCTTCAACTGGGATCCCGAAGACTACACCGGCGGACGCAATTTCGGGCATCTGGCCTATCGCGTCGACGATATCTATGCGCTCTGCCAGCACCTTATGGACATGGGCTACACCATTCACCGCCCTCCACGCGATGGTCACATGGCGTTCGTCAAGTCGCCGGACGGCATTTCCGTCGAGTTGCTCCAGGAGGGCAACCTCGATCCCCAGGAGCCCTGGGCCTCCATGGCCAACACCGGCACGTGGTAAACGGGTAACCGGACATTAACCACACAAATTGACCGGCGGTTAGGCAACCGCCGGTATTTTCATGTCCGTGGTTTGGGAGATCACCCCCAACGCGGAAGTGGTATTTATGCGGTTACTGTCCAGTCTGATCGTCATGGTGAGCCTTTTGGGCGCCTGCGCTCCGATGGCCATGTTCGCTTCGGGAAGCGGCACCGGTTACAACGGTTTGCGCACCGATTGGGGCACCTATGTCTCCCATTCCAATGTCAACGCCCTGTGCCTCTCACCCAAGCTGCGCCTGCTGATCTGGGATTTCGAGGGCCATTTCGGCAAGAAGGTCGTCATGAATTCGGGTTATCGCACCGCCTCGCACAACGCGTCGGTGGGCGGTGCCGAAGCCTCGCTGCACACCAAATGCATGGCTGCCGATTTCTACATTCCCGGCGTCCCCAAATCGCGACTCATCGATTATGCGCGCAATAACGGGCTGGTTGGCGGGCTTGGGTGCTATCCGGGGCAGAACTTCATCCACGTCGATGTGCGCGACCGCCCGAAAGGCAATCGCGGCCCGGTAACCTTCAGCGGCTGTTGATATCAAAAGATTTTTCCATTTAGGGTATTGCGCATTCTGCGGCTCGCCCCTATACACCCGTTCATTGGCTGAAACGCCCTAGGGAAAAGCTCTCCGAGCCTCCCACCGGCACCTCAGCATGGAGCGCCCTTCGTCTAGCGGTTAGGACGCCGCCCTTTCACGGCGGAAACACGGGTTCGATTCCCGTAGGGCGCGCCACTTTCTTCTCAAGTTTTCTGGTTGCCTTGGGCGGCGCGAGCCGATATCAATGCCGCCGATACATGATCGGGGCAGCCCTGCGGGACCTGCCGAAACGATCATCTGAGCTAGCGCCCTTCGTCTAGCGGTTAGGACGCCGCCCTCTCACGGCGGTAACACGGGTTCGAGTCCCGTAGGGCGCGCCATATTCCCATTTCCATCGATGATCGGCGCGGCCCGTCTTGCGAAACGGCGATTTGCGCGGCATCCTCGAATTGCCCTCACACAGAAGAGCCGCCGCTCCGATGGCGGTCTTGCCTATTGATGACCGAACCCGATCCTTCCGAAAAGAGCCACAAGACCAGCCGCCTGGGGGCCCTTCGCCATCTGCTGCACCCCCACCAGGTGCGCGATAGCCTCACGATCACCAGCCAGCCCTCGCTGCGCAATTCCGCGCTGGCCGGGCTGCAGGCCTCGATCACCGCCGGCATCGCCCTGCCCCTCATTCTGCTCTCGCCCTGGGCCGATCTCATCGGGTTTGGCGCGCTCGGGGCGCTGGTGGCGCTGTTCGGGCGATTCGCTCCGGCCCAGCAGCGCAATGGCATCGTGCTGCGCTGCGCCCTGCTGCAAACCCTTGCGGTGCTGGGCATGTCGGCTATTTCCTGGCTGGGCGTGCCCATCGAGATCCAGCTCGCCATTCTGGCGCTCAGCTGCGGGGCGTTCTTTTTTGCCACGGTCAGCGGCGGGTTCGGGGCGCCGGGCGCGCTGATCTTCGTTTTCGCCGCCGGCGCCGCCATGGCCCCCGCCGATTCGGTCTCGGTGGTGTTCGAGCGGACCGCCGCCACCGCCATCGTCGCCGCCTTGGGCTGGGTGGTGTGCGCGGCGACCGAACATTTCCGCCTGCGCGCCACCGAAACCCAGCTTTCCGGGGAAGCGACCCGTCCGCTCAACCATCGCCTGATGGCCGCTTTGCGTATCGCCATCGGCTCGGCGGTCGCCGTGTTCCTCAGCCACGCGCTGGGGGCCGATCACCCGGCCTGGGCGGCCATGGGCGCCGTCGCCGTGATGCAGGGCGCCCATCTTCACATCAGCATGGCCCGCGCGTTGCAACGCATGAGCGGCACGGTGGTGGGGGCCATCCTTGTCTGGGCCATCCTCACCCAGGAACCCTCGGTGTGGACAATCATCGCGCTGCTGCTGGTGCTGCAATTTGCCACCGAGCTGATCATCGGCTTCAACTACGGGTTGGGGCAGATTCTCGTCACGCCCATGGCCCTTTTGATGAGCCATCTGGCCGCCCCCAATATCGCGGGGGCCGCCCTGGCGCTCGAACGCGTCATCGATACGGCGCTGGGCGCGGCGACCGGCATCGTCCTGGCCATCATCTTTTCCAGCCTGACGGACCGCCATCACCTCGCCCAACGCCACGCCGAGCGCAAGCGGTAGGCTGGCGCCTCGACGCGCTTAAGCCGCGCCGCCGTCCTTTTCTTCTTCGAACGTGATGGCCACGTCCGCGTCGGCTGAAAGCCGCACCGTGCCGTCCTCGACACCCGCCACAAGGCCCATGGAGATATAGTGATGGTGCCCCGCATGGCCGCCCTCGCCGCTGTCGTCGCGCGTCAGCTTGATCCGGTCGCCCTCGACCCGATCCACCGTGCCCACGTGAACGCCATCGGCGCCGATCACTTCGGCATGTTCCTTGATGTCTTGTGCTCTAACCATCGTCGTGCTCCTCGATTTGGGAACACGCATAACGCCCCAGCGCACAAATGGCTGCGCCCGTCCGCTTGCGGGGGAAAAGACCTTTACCTCGCCCGCCCCCCTGCTAATCTCGGCCGACTTCCACCTCAACGAGGGATTTTCCTGCGATGACTGACGCCAACGCTCCGCTCGATTCCATCTTGTCCCATGTCGATGCCAATATCGATCAAAGCCTCGACCGGCTGTTCACGCTGTTGCGTATTGCCTCTATTTCCACCGATCCGGCCTATGCCGATGAGTGCCTCGAAGCAGCGCAGTGGCTGAGCGCCGAACTCAACGGGTTGGGCTTTGACGCCGCGGTGCGCCCCACTGCCGGACTTCCGATGGTCGTTGGCCACCAGCGCAGCGACAGCGCGCCGAATGTGCTGTTTTACGGCCACTATGATGTCCAGCCGGTCGATCCGCTGGAGTTGTGGACCAATGAACCCTTCGAGCCGAAAATCGGCGAAGAAAACGGCAAGAAGGTTATCCTGGCGCGCGGCGCGTCCGATGATAAGGGCCAGCTTATGACCTTCATCGAGGCCTGCCGAGCCTATAAGGCCGTTCGCGGTGCGCTGCCGCTGGGCGTTTCGATCCTGCTCGAAGGTGAGGAAGAATCCGGGTCGCCCTCGCTCGATGCCTTCCTTGCCGCCAATGCCGAGGAGTTGAAGGCCGATATCGCGCTGGTCTGCGATACCGACATGTGGGACGAAGAAACCCCCTCCATCATCACCATGCTGCGCGGTCTGGTTGCCGATCATATCGAGATCGAGGCCGCCAGTCGCGATCTGCATTCGGGCATGTATGGCGGCGCGGCGCGCAATCCCAATCAGGTTCTGGCTGAAATCATCGCCTCCCTGCGCAATCCCGACGGCTCGGTCGCCATTGCCGGCTTTTATGACGATGTTCCCGAACTGCCCGCCGATGTCGCCGAGCAGTGGGAGCGCCTCCCCTTCGATGACAGTGCCTATCTGGGCGATGTCGGCTTGTCGGTTCCGGCGGGCGAACAGGGCCGCTCGGTGCTCGAACAGATCACGTCGCGCCCGACCTGCGAGATCAACGGCATGTGGGGCGGCTATACCGGCGACGGCTTCAAGACCGTGATTCCGGGCAAGGCCGGGGCCAAGATTTCCTTCCGGCTGGTGGGCAATCAGGATCCGCAAAAGATTCGCGAGGCGTTCCGCGCCCATGTCCGCGCGCTGGTTCCCGCCGATTGCACCGTCACTTTCCACGATCACGGCGGCAGCCCTGCTTCGGTCGTCCCCTCCGACGGCCCGATGCTGCGCAAGGCCCTGGCCGCGCTCACCGATGAATGGGGCCGCGAGGCCGCTATTGCCGGGTCGGGCGGCTCGATTCCCATCGTCGGCGATTTCAAGCGCAAGCTGGACATGGATTCGCTGCTGATCGGCTTTGCCCAGACCGATGACCGCATCCACTCGCCCAATGAGAAATACGACCTTGCGAGCTACCATAAGGGTATCCGCTCCTGGGTTCGGGTTCTCGACGCGCTCGCATAACCACAGGCACCGCACATCATGGGCAGAATTGCCTGGATCATCGGTGGCGGCTCCGGTCTCGGGGCCGCCACTGCCCGCCACCTTGCCCGACGCGGCTGGACGGTCGCCGTCTCCGGACGCCGCACCGCTCCGCTTGAGTCGCTTGCCGCAGAGTTTGGCGCGCATCCCTATCCCCTCGACGTAACCGATGCTGATGCAGTCGCTTCCGTCGCCGCGCGTATCGTGGCCGATCTGGGCGGGCTCGACATGCTGGTCTATTCCGTCGCCACCATGGAGCGGCTGCGCACCGGTCATTACGATCACGCGCTCTATCAGCGCATCCTCGATATCAACCTTCTCGGTGCCATGCGGGCCATCGATCCGGTGGTTGCGCATATGCTCGCTCATGGCGGCGGGCAGATCGCTCTGGTCGCTTCGGTTGCGGGCTATTTCGGCCTGCCGCGCTCAGCGGCCTATTCGTCGGGCAAGGCGGCGATGATCGCCCTCGCCGAAACCATGCGCACCGAGTTGGCCCGCGATGGTATCGGCGTCCGTCTCATCTCTCCGGGCTTCGTCAAAACCGATTTCACGACAAAAAATGATTTTCCCATGCCGTTTCTCATGGAAACCGACGACGCCGGGCGGCGTATCGTCGCTGGCCTGCTTGAGTCCAACCGCTTCGAAATCGCCTTCCCGCGCCGTTTCGTTGTGATCCTCAAGCTCTTGCGGATGCTGCCCTATCCGCTGTTTTTTGCCATCATGAAGCGCCTTCTGCCCCGCGATCACTAGAGCGGTGAGCGGTCTATCGAACGGAGCCGTCCTCTTTCAGGCCGATGCTCTAACCACGCTTTACAATTGACTCGCGGCCTCTGCCGCGTTCCCCTCTGCTGACACGCGAGAGATGCACTATGGCCACTTCAATGACACCGTTCCTGATGTTCGAGGGTCGCGGCAGCGAGGCGCTCGATTTCTACATGAGCCTGTTCCCCGGCTCAGAAATCGTCTCCCTGCAGAAATACGGCCCTGAAGGCCCCGGTAAAGAAGGGACGATCATGCGCGGAACGGTCATCCTCAACGGCCAGCGCGTGATGATTTCCGACAGCTTCGTCTCCCACGGCTTCACCTTCACGCCCTCGATCTCATTCTGGATCGACTGCGCCGACGAGGCCGAACTCGACCGCCTGTTCACGGCGCTTGGCGATGGCGGCCAGGTCTATATGCCACTCGACACTTACGGCTTCTCCACCCGCTTCGGCTGGGTCGGCGACCGCTTCGGCATCACCTGGCAACTCAACCTCGCGTAACCCGCCGCCCCGTCATCCCAGTACCGCCATTCCCCCCGGGCCCGCTCTCACCCCCACCCTGTCATCCCGGACCTGATCCGGGATCCAGTACACACCAGCGCCCGCGGCTCTTTCACCACACCCCGCCACGCCCTCCGCACAGCCTCGGCCTCTCCCAACTCAGAGCATACTAGCTCCCGGCTCAAGGCCGGGATGACACCGCAGTGTGCCTTGCAACGCGATCACTCAACGCAAGCGTCCTGTTCCTCAGGGGCGGCCTGAAGGCGAACACGCCATGTGCCTTTCCCCCCGCTCCCGCCAGCCCCTCTTTCACCAAGCCCGCCGCGCCCGCGCCCATCCCCAGCCGCGCCTCACCCCACCCTGTCATCCCGGACTTGATCGGGGATCCAGTACTCTCCGCCTCCGCGGCTCTTTCACCACACCCCGCCACGCCCTCCGCACAGCCTCGACCTCCCCCAACTCAGAGCATACTAGCTCCCGGCTCAAGGCCGGGATGACACCGCTGTGTGCATTGCAACGCGATCACCCAAGGCAAGCGTCCTGTTCATCAGGGGCGGCCTGAAGGCGAACACGCCATGTGCCTTCCCCCCACTCCCGCCAGCCTCTCTTTCACCACGCCCCCGCCGCGCCATGCCCATCCCCAGCCGCACCTCACCCCCAACCTGTCATCCCGGACCTGATCCGGGATCCAGTACTCTCCGCCTCCGCGGCTCTTTCACCATGCCCCGCCACGCCCTCCGCACCCGCGCCACGCCCCGCTCTCCCGCGCGCAGAGCATCGCGCCCTTACCCCGGCACAGCGGCATCGATAATGCGCAGCTGCACGGTCTCACGCCCCTGCCAGTGGTCGATATTGAGCGTTCCGGCCAGATGCAGCCTCTGGCCGTCGCGCGCACCCAGCAGGGCATCGCCCAGCGGACTTCCTGCCGCGCGGAAGGCGATCGCCTTGAGGTTGGCGCCATCGCCTGCGCCCACGGTGCAGCGCACATGCCCGCCCGCGCCGACCACTTCTGCATAGCGGATCTGGTGCACCGGAAAGGCAAACACTGGTGTGGGATTTCCCGCCCCGAACGGGCCTGCCCGCTCGATCTGGCGGACGAAGTCCGCGTTGGCCCCGCGCGCGGTGAGCGCCGCGTCGATCCGCACACCGCTTCCCGCCCGCGCCGCCGTCACATCGTCGCCCAGCGTATCGTTGAGCCAGGCGCGGAACGGCCCCAACTGCCCCGGGGCCAGCGTTACACCGGCCGCCATGGCGTGTCCGCCGCCCTTGGCGATGATGCCGCCGCGCACCGCATCGACGACCGCCGCGCCCAGATCGACCCTCGGCACCGAGCGCCCCGATCCGGTCCCGCCCCCGTCCGGCCCGAGCGCGATGGCAAAGGCGGGCCGGTCGAACCGTTCCTTGAGCCGCCCGGCCACCAGCCCGACGATGCCCTGATGCCATTCGGATGACGCCGTCACCAGCACCGCCGGTCCCGGCCCCTCGCCGATTTCCATTTCCGCTGTGGCCAGTGCCTGTTCCACCGCCGCCATCTCGATCCGCTGGCGTTCGCCGTTGAGCTCATCGAGCCGTTGCGCGATGGCCAGCGCTTCGTGTTCGTCGCTGGTGGCGAGCAGCCGCGCGCCCAGCCCGGCATCGCTGATCCGCCCCCCGGCATTGATCCTTGGGCCCAGCATGAAGCCCAGGTGATAGGCGTTGACCGGGCCCGAGACCCGCGCCGCGATCGCCAGGCTTGACAGCCCCACATTGGCGCCCTTGCGCATCACTTCGAGCCCGCGCAGCACAAACGCCCGGTTCAGCCCTTTGAGCGGCACCACGTCGCAGATCGTCGCCAGCGCCACCATGTCGAGCCAGCCGAGCAGATCGGGCAGTCCGCCCCTGCCCCGTTCGCGCAGCACCCGGTTGGTCGCCACCAGCACCATGAAGGCCACGCCCGTGGCGCACAGATATCCCAACCCGGAAATATCGTCGCGGCGGTTGGGATTGACCAGCGCATCGGCCTCGGGCAGCGCATCCGGCGCAAGGTGGTGGTCGATCACCACCACAGCGGCCCCAAGTTTTCGTGCATGGGCGATCGGGCCGTGGCTGGTCGTGCCACAGTCGAGCGTCATGATCAGCGTCGCCCCCTGGCCGATCAAACCCTCCATCGCGGCGTCGTTAGGGCCGTAGCCCTCAAAAATCCGGTCGGGGATATGGGTCGGCGGATTGAGCCCGAAATGGCGCAGATAGCGCTCCATCAGGGCCACCGAACACGCTCCATCGACGTCATAATCGCCGAACAGCCCCACGGTTTCCCCCGCCTCGATAGCGTCGGCCAGCCGCGCGGCCAGCGTGTCCATTCCCGCCAGTGTCGAGGGGTCGGGCATCAGGTCGCGGATGGTCGGCGCGATGAACTGCGCGGCATCCTCGACGCTCACCCCGCGCCCGGCGACGATGCGCGCGAGGATTTCCGACAATTCGGTCTGCTGGGCAATCGCCCCGGCCATGCGGGCGGCGGCGGGATCGAGCCGATCGACCCAGCGCCGGTCGCTGACCGATCTTTCAACGTTCAGAAAGGCTTGGATATCGGGCTTCATAGCCCTTCTATAGCCGCCCCGATGGGCTCCCCGATAGCCGGAGCGCCCGGTTTTGCACGTTTTCGTCCTGATCGTGCCAAGGGAACATCACGGGGCCATTTTCGTTTCCTCTTGTGTGCGCTCCGCGCCATCCGTTTTTCGAGGGAAATTGTCATGACTGTCCGCTATCTTTTGCCCGTTGCCCTGTGTTCGGCCCTTGTGCTCGCCGCCTGCGAGAACCGCGCCGATGCCCCTTCCCTGCCCAATCCCGACGCCGGCAACCCGGAGGCGTTTTCCGATCCGTCTTCGGATGCGGATGCCTCCAGCGGCCCGATGACGCCGCAGGAACTGGAGCAGCGCCGCGAGGAGATCGAGCAGGACGCCCAGCGGCGCTTCGATGACATCATGGACCAGACAAGGCAGGCTGGCGACGATCTGGTTCAGCTTGGCGATGATGCCATGACCAACCTGAGCGAAGGCATGAACTCGGCTGCCGATTCCATCGAGCGCCAGATCGATGCCCTCGTCGAAAGCGCCGCCCAGCGCCGCGACGAAGCGCTCACCGATGCACAAAAGCTCGATATTGTCGCCAATGTTCGCAACGCCGCCGAAGAAGCCACCCGCGCCCTGGGCCGCTCCGAAGCCGAAATCACCGCCGCCGGCGAAACCGCCGAAGCCCGCACCCGTACCGTTCTCGGTGTGGATTAGCCACAAGGCGCAGCACTTCGACTCCCCTCGTGGGAGAAGAGCCGGGGATGAGGGGGACGCTGAGCTTGCCCCACAGCGCCAACCCAACCGCGACACGCTCACGCCGCGCCCCTCGCCAGCCCAGAGCATACTGGTTCCCGGGTCTTCGCCCGGGATGACTCTGGTGGGTGAGACAGGCACGGCGTCCCTCCCCCAACGCCGTGGATGTGGCAGGCACGATGTCCCCCTCCTACGCCAACGCTGTCATCCCGGACTTAATCCGGGACCCAGTAACCGGCAGCGCCAGCGGCTCTTTCCCCAGCCGCCCCGAGCACGCCGCCCCCAAGCGAGCCCCCTTCCCCAACCACACCGAAATGCTCTACCCTTTCTCTGCCTATCCATGTACGGCCAGCGGTCCGTTGCCATAGGGCAAGCCGGACCGAGCGCCGATCATGAGCCGGACGGCAAACACCCGAGGCTGAACAGGCCAGAGGGGATGGAACGGGCGTGACAATTCGCGTCCAGCGTTCAACCATCGGGTCGCCATGCCGCTTTCAGGTTTTCTTCTCGTCCTCACCGCCGCCTTCTGCCACGCCACGTGGAATTTCTTCGTCAAACGCATCGGTGGCGGCCCGGAACTGATCTGGCTGTTTTCCGCCATTTCCTCGATCGTTTACCTGCCGCTGGCCCTGTGGATTGTCCTTGTCGACGCTCCCACGTTCGGGCCGGAGCATGCCCTATTTCTTGCGGGCAGTGCCGCCCTGCATCTGGGCTATTTCCTGTTGCTGCAAACCGGATACCGCAAGGGCGACCTGTCACTGGTCTATCCTATCGCCCGCGCCACCGGCCCGCTGCTGTCGACCGCCTTTGCCGTTGCGCTGCTTGGCGAAGCGCTCAGCTGGCAGATGGCGCTGGGCGCAGCCACTATCATTTTTGGCGTCCTGATGCTGTCAGGCGGGTTTCGTCCCGGCGCGCGGCGCGTGGCCACGTCCGTGGCGTTCGGTGCAGGCACCGGCATTCTGATCGGCAGCTATACGGCGTGGGATGCCTACGCGGTGTCGGTGCTGCTGGTGCCGCCTCTGGTGCTCGATTATGTCTCTGGCCTGAGCCGCGTGGTGCTGCTGGCCCCCATCGCCAGACGGCGCGGCGCGCTGATTGCCCGGCAATGGCGCGAGCACCGCAAGGGTGTCCTCGCCGTCGCGCTGCTCAATCCGCTGGCCTACATTCTGGTTCTTTACGCAATGACCTTCACCCCGGTCGCCTATGTGGCCCCGACACGCGAAATCTCCGTGGTGCTCACCGTCATCGCCGGCAGCCTTCTTCTCAAGGAGGGCGATCTGGGCCCCCGGCTCGGCTGGGCCGCCCTCGTCCTTGTCGGCATGGCCACCCTCGCGCTGGGCTGAACAGATGCGCCTACCGCGCACTCCCCGCCAGCACAGAGCATACTCGATCCCGGGTCTCCGCCCGGGATGACTCTGGTGGATATGGCAGGCACGCAGCCCCCTCCCGCCCCCAACGCCGTCATCCCGGACCCGATCCGGGATTCAGTAACCGGCAGCGCTTGCGGCTCTTTCCCCCCGAAGCCCCCGCCTCTAAAACTCCTCGATCCGGATCAGTTGCGGCTCGCCGACGATAAAGCCGTCCTTGGCGATCCGCCCCAGCGCCTCGCGCACAGCGCTTTCGATGGTTTCGTGGGTGATCAGCACCACGGTGCGGGAGTTTTCCGCTTCCGGCCCAGATTCGTTGGCACGCAGGTCCGGGCGCTGGATGACGCTTTCGAGCGAGATGTTGCTTTCGCCCATGCGGGTGGCGATGGCCGCCAGCGCGCCGGGCACATCCCTTGCGTTCAGCCTTATATAATACCCGCCTTCATGAGCCCGCATCGGCGCACGGGTGCAGGGCACGAGGTGGGAAGACGGCACGCCGAGCGGCGGCACCTGGGTGCCGCGCGCAATATCGAAAATATCGGACAGCACCGAAGCCGCCGTTGCCTCGCCCCCGGCTCCCGGTCCGGCCAGCAGCAGCTCCTGCACATGATTGGTTTCCAGCGAGACCGCGTTGAGTACGCCGTCCACGCCAGCGATGGCGCTTGATTTCTTCACCAGCGTCGGATGCACCCGCTGCTCGATGCCGTTCTCGACCTTGCGCGCCATGCCCAACAGCTTGATCTTGTAGCCAAGGTCTGCCGCCACCTTGATGTCGGCCTGGGTGATCCGCGTGATGCCTTCCACGAACACCTGGTCGGCGGCGATTTCTGTCTCAAAGCACAGGCTGGTGAGGATGGCGAGCTTGTGGGCGGTGTCGAACCCTTCCACGTCGAAAGTCGGGTCGACTTCGGCATAGCCCAGCGCCTGCGCGTCCTTGAGGCACGCGTCAAACCCGATGTCCTCCTCGCCCATACGGGTGAGAATGTAGTTGCAGGTGCCGTTGAGGATGCCGAACACGCGGGTGATCGAGGCCGAGCCCAGCCCTTCGCGAAGCGTCTTGATCACCGGGATGCCCCCCGCAACCGCTGCTTCAAAGCCCAGTTGCGCGCTGGTCGCTTCGGCGGCCTTGGCCAGCGTCACGCCGTGGCGGGCCAGCAGCGCCTTGTTGGCGGTCACCACCGGGCAGCCATTTTCCAGCGCCGCGGTCACTGACGCCAGCGCCGGACCGTCTTCGCCGCCGATCAGCTCTACATAGAGGTCGATATCTTCCGAGCGCGCCAGCGCTACCGGATCGTCGAACCAGCGGAATTGGGAAATGTCCACGCCGCGATCGCGCGACCGGGACCGCGCCGAAATGGCCGACACCACGATCCGGCGTCCGAGCTTGCGGGCGATCGCGTCGCCGTCCTGGGTGAGGATGCGCACCAGCGCCGCGCCGACCGTGCCCAGCCCGGCGATGCCGACGCGGAGCGGACGCAGTTGCTCCCCCTCGGCGCTGGCATGGGTCTGCATGGCGCGGATGATCCGCTGGCGGGTTTCGGTACGCGGCTCGCGCCCCTCCCGCAGGTCGAACACGAACAGCGGGTCGCCGGCAATTTCCCGCCCGAACCGGGTCGGGGTCCAGCCGCGTTCGGAAATAAAGGATTCTACGGATGCCTTGAAGGATTCAATGTCACTCATGATCGCACGCAATTTGAACAGCGCGCGACCATGAATAGGAATTGACCTACACGTCAACCCTCACGGGCCAAGAACCAGCCAATTGTGTGCTTGATTGTGCACAAGTCCATACATTTTCCAGCCAATGTTCGGCCCGAAAATCGGCTTTCCTATAGAGGCCTATGCCGAAGCCAACGGCACGACATTTCCCTTGCCGGAGGCTCCGCCGAGGAACTTGCGGATGGCGCGGGCCGCCTGCCGGATACGCTGCTCGTTTTCCACGAAAGCGAGGCGTACATACTGGTCGCCATACTCGCCAAAACCAACGCCCGGCGCGACGGCAACGCCGGTCTCGCGGATCAAAAGCTTAGCAAATTCAAGGCTTCCCAGCTCGGCGAACTGATCGGGGATCGGGGCCCAGGCAAACATTGTCGCCGCCGGAACGGGGATATTCCATCCGGCCCGGCCGAAACTTTCCACCATCACGTCGCGGCGCGACTGATAAATCGTGCGGGCTTCCTCAATGCAGGAATCATCGCCGTTCAGCGCTGCCGTCGCAGCCACCTGAATGGGCGTGAACGCACCATAGTCGAGATAGGATTTGACCCGGGCCAGCGCGGCGATAAGTCGCTCATTTCCCACGGCAAATCCAACCCGCCAGCCCGGCATGGAGAAGGTTTTCGACATGGAGGTGAACTCCACCGTGATGTCCATTGCCCCCGGAATTTCGAGCACCGAATGCGGCGGATCGCCGTCAAAATAGATTTCGGAGTAGGCAAGGTCCGACAGGATGAAAATCTCCTGCTTGCGGCAATAGTCCACCACTTCCTTGTAGAAATCGAGCGAAGCGACGTAAGCGGTTGGATTGGCAGGGTAATTGAGGATCAGCGCAATCGGCTTGGGGATCGAATGGCGGACGGCCCGATCCAGCGAGCGCAAAAAGTCCTCATTGGGGTCCGCCGGCATCGACCGGACCACGCCCCCGCTCATGATAAAGCCAAAGGAATGAATGGGATAGGTCGGATTGGGCACCAGTACCACATCGCCCGGCGCGGTGATCGCCTGGGCCATATTGGCAAAGCCTTCCTTGGACCCCAGCGTCGCCACCACCTGGGTGTTGGGGTCGAGCTTCACGCCGAATCGGCGGCCGTAATAGGACGCCTGCGCCTTGCGCAGTCCGGGAATGCCACGGGACGAAGAATAGCGGTGCGTGCGCGGGTCCTTGACGGTTTCCTTAAGCTTATCAACGATGTGCTGGGGGGTCGGCAGGTCCGGATTGCCCATGCCCAGGTCGATGATATCCACCCCCTCGGCCCGTGCTTTAGCCTTGATGGGATTGATGTGCTCGAACACATAGGGTGGAAGGCGGCGTATGCGATGAAATTCTTCGCTCATATTGTCCTCGCGGGATCGTTTTCGATCCCTGTTATCCCGGCGCTCGGGCGCTCATGTGTCGGCGCGGCGCACGGGGACGATTATCCCGATATCATGGTGTCTAAAGTGTGAACGGGGCGCCCGTTATATGCAAGAACCGGCCGCTCGCCGTGATCTTTACCGGCCCTGCCGCGTCCCTTACGGGAAAAGCGGCAGAGCCTCGATAGCGGTCGCCTCGGGAAAGCCGAAGGCGACGTTAAAATTCTGGATCGCCTGCCCCGCGCTGCCTTTGACCAGGTTGTCGATTGTGGCGATCACAATCACCCGGCCCGGAATGCGGTCGTCGAAGACGTTGATCACGCAGTAGTTGGAACCCCGTACGTGGCCGGTCGAGGGGATGACACCCTTTTCCGCTACGCGAATAAACGGCTCGTCGGCATACGCTTCGCGCAGCACCGCGCGCACCGCATCGGCATTTTCGGCCTTGTCGAGCCGGACGTGTGCTGTGATCAGTTCGCCACGGCTCATCGGAATCAGGTGCGGCGTGAAATTGACGGCGACCTTCTTTCCGGCGGCGAGCCCGATTTCCTGTTCAATTTCAGGAGCATGGCGGTGAACACCAACACTGTAGGGCGCAACGCTTTCGCCGGCTTCCGCCATCAGGGTCGCCTGCTTGGGCGCCCGTCCGGCTCCGGAAACCCCGGACTTGGCGTCGATGATCATATCGTCGGTAGAGATCGCTCCGGCCTGTACCAGCGGCAACAAAGCCAACAGGGTCGCTGTCGGATAGCAGCCCGGACAGGCGATGATCTGCGCCTCGCGGATCGCGTCGCGATTATACTCGGTGAGCCCATAGGCAGCCCGGGCCTGCAAGTCCGGCGCCACGTGAGCGTCGCCATAGACCGGGCCGTAATCTGCCGGATCGCGAAACCTGAAATCCGCCCCCATATCGATGACGCGCAGCGCCGGATTATGCTCTATGATGCGCGCAACGAGATTCTGGCTGGTGCCGTGAGGCAGACCGCAGAACACAACGTCGATGCCGGAAAAATCCACATCTTCATTGGCAACAAGGTCAGGCAGTCCCGCCCCGGCCAGATGCGGATACACCGAAGCCATGGGCTTTCCAGCATGGGTATTGGCAGTCAGGGCCACAAATTTGAGCCCCGGATGGCGTACACCCAGACGCAGAAGATCAGCCCCGGTATATCCGGAAGCACCAAGAAGCGCGGCTGTTCTGGGCGTTTGCATCTGACTTGCCCTCGTGGTCCGATTGTGTAAATGAAAACCTGCGAGGGGTCTCATAATGGTCTGTAACGACAATGTAAATGACCCCATTGCCCACGGCGTGTCACAGTGCACACCGGCCGCGGCGGGTTATTGAGGTGAAAATGACAAAGCGCATTGCGATGGCCTCACTCGGCACGCAAGGTGACATTCAGCCTTATGTTGCCTTGGCGAGGGCGATGAAAGCCCAGGGATACTCGGTCGTGCTCGGCACCACCGACGATTTCGAAGCCATGGTCACAGGGTATGGAATCGAATTCTGGAGCCTCGGGCCCTCGATGCAGGACTTCGTCAAGCAGTCCCAATTCGAGCGCGCGATGAATCAGAACCTGCTGGTCAACGCCCCCGCCCTGTTGCGGCAGGGGCAGAAGATCGTGGATCGCGCCGCGCGCGCGTCCTGGGAAATGTGCCAGGGCGCCGACTGCATCATCCTGAACATGAATACGAGCTTTTCCATCGACATCGCGGAAGCGCTCGATATTCCCGCCATCGTTGCCGCGCTGCAACCGCTTAATTCCACAAGCGAATTCCCGCTCTGCATCTATTACGGACCGCAGTTTGGCCGGGCGATCAACCGCCTCACCTATTCGACGATGACCGTCCAGCAGATCTACTACAACCTGCCGCGCAACAAGCTGCGTCGCGAGTTGATGGACCTCGGCCCCCGCAAGCATGGCGGGTTCTTCAAGGATACCGACGGCACGCCCTTGTGGACGCTCAACGCCTATTCGGAGATCGTCTCGCCACGCCCGCGCGACTGGCCGAAATCCTCGATCGTCACCGGCTACTGGATGCTTTCGGACAATACCGGCTGGCAGCCCAGCGATGAATTCATGGCGTTTCTCGACGCGGGTCCGCAGCCCATCTATGTCGGCTTCGGCTCGATGCCGTTCGGCGCCGACCGCAACACCGATATCCTGCGCGAGGCGCTCAAGCTGTGGAACGGCCGGGTGGTCGTCGGTCGCGGCTGGGGCGGTATCAAGCCCGATGAATTGCCGTCGGATCGGGTGTATGTCATCGATCGCGCCCCGCACGATCAGCTGTTCAAGCACGTGAAAGCCGTTGTCCATCATGGCGGTGCGGGCACCACGTCGGCGGGCCTGCATCTGGGCCGCCCGACCTTCGTTGTCCCGCAGATGGTGGATCAACCCTATTGGGGCGGGCGGGTCTATGAACTCGGATGCGGCCCCAAACCGGTGCGCCGCCGCAAGCTCACGCCTGCGGCACTGGCCGATGCGCTGGGGCAACTCGACTCCAACCCTGGCTTTGCCCGCAATGCGGAAGCGATCGGCGAGCAGTTGCGCGCCGAAGACGGAACGGGCAAGGCGATCAGGGTGATCGAGCGGGTCATGGCCAATTACCAGCCCCGCAGCCAGCGCAAGCTGGCGTAACACGCAGTTGCACCCCCGGCTCACGCCGGGGGATTGAGGAGCCTCTGAAGCCTCAGGAACGCAATTTATAGCCGGTCTTGAAGATCCAGGTGATGATCCCGAGCGCCACGGCCATGAACACCAGTGTCATCACCAGGCTGACCGTCACGTTCACATCCGCAACGCCATAGAAGCTCCAGCGGAAACCGCTCACCAGATACACCACTGGGTTAAACAGCGCGATGGTCTGCCAGGTCTCCGGCAGCATGGTGATTGAATAGAAAGTGCCGCCGAGAAAGGCCAGCGGCGTCACGACCAGCAGCGGGATAAGCTGAAGCTTTTCAAAGCCATCGGCCCAAATGCCGATCACGAAACCCACAAGGGAGAACGTGACGGCGGTGAGCACCAGGAACAGCACCATCCACACCGGATGCTCGATCCGCACCTCAACGAACAGATTGGCCGTGACCAGAATGATCAGAGCCAGAATGATCGACTTCGTCGCAGCCGCGCCGACATAGGCGATCACGGTTTCGACATGCGATATCGGCGCGGTCAGAATTTCATAAACCGTGCCGGCGAATTTTGGAAAATAGATCGCAAACGAGGCGTTCGACAGCGATTGCTGCAGTAGCGAGAGCATGATCAGGCCTGGCACGATAAACGCCGCATAGCTGACGCCTTCCACCGATTCGATGCGAGATCCGATCGCTGCTCCGAACACGATGAAATACAGCGAGGTCGAGAGCACCGGCGAGATGATCGATTGGGCAACCGTCCGCCACCAGCGGGCCATTTCGAACTGATAGATGGCTCTGATCGCGTAAATGTTCATGTCCGGTCCCTCAACAGCCCGATGAAGATTTCCTCCAGTGATGACTGGTGCGTGGAAATATCCTTGATCCTCAGCCCCTCTTCACTCAGGGCCGACATGATGGTGGCGATACCGGTCCGCTCCGATTTGCTGTCGTACCGGTAGGTCAATTCCTCTCCCCCTTCCCGCAGCTTGAGCCCCATGCGGGCCAGCGTGTCGGGAAGTGCAGGCAGTTTTTCCTGAAGGAGAATGGACAGATCCTTTTTGCCGAGCTTGCGCATCAGCTCGGTCTTTTCCTCGACCAGGATGATCTCACCATTAGAGATCACCCCGACGCGGTCGGCCATTTCCTCAGCTTCTTCAATGTAATGCGTGGTGAGGATGACCGTGACGCCAGTGGCTTGCAGGTCGCGGACCACGTTCCACATATCGCGGCGCAGTTCGACGTCGACGCCCGCTGTGGGCTCATCGAGGAACAGGATTTTCGGCTCGTGGCTGAGCGCTTTTGCGATCAACACACGCCGCTTCATTCCACCAGAAAGCGTAATCAGCTTGTCGTTGCGCTTGTCCCAGAGCGATAAATCTTTCAGGATTTTCTCGATATGCGCATCGTTGCGCGGCTTGCCGAACAAACCGCGCGTGAAGGCCACCGTTGCCTGAACGGTTTCAAACCGGTCGGTGGTCAGCTCCTGCGGCACCAGCCCGATCATCGCCCGCGTCTTGCGAAAGTCGGTCACGACATCATGGCCACCGACGAGGATTTGTCCGGAAGTTGGGCGGACCAGACCGCAGATCGTGCCGATCAGTGTTGTCTTTCCGGCACCATTGGGACCGAGCAGGGCAAAGATCTCGCCGGTCCGGATTTCAAGGTCGATCGACTTGAGCGCGACGAAACCGCCATCATAAGTCTTGTTGAGTTGTGAGATGGACACCGCCGGTGCGGTGGTCGTCGATTGCATATTCATGGCTATTCGCCCTCCGGCCAGAGGAGCCTATATAGGGAGCGGCGCTGGCATGCCTACCCCCAGAACAACAAAAAGGCCCGCCTGAGCGGGCCTTTCGAAACTCTTGAACAGCGTGAAAGATCAGCGCTTCGAGAACTGGAAGGAACGACGAGCCTTGGCCCGGCCGTACTTCTTGCGCTCGACGGTACGGCTATCACGGGTCAGGAAGCCGTCCTTCTTGAGGACGCCGCGCAGCTCCGGCTCGTAGTGGGTCAGAGCCTGGGAAATGCCATGACGGACCGCACCGGCCTGACCGGACAGACCGCCGCCAGCGACGGTCGCGATCACATCGTACTGGTCGGCACGCTCAGCGGCCACGATCGGCTGCTGCAGGATCATCTGCAGAACCGGACGGGCGAAATACTCGGTGAATTCCTTGCCGTTGATGGTGATCTTGCCCGAACCGGGCTTGACCCACACACGGGCCACGGCATCCTTGCGCTTGCCAGTGGCATAGGCGCGGCCATAGCTGTCGAGCTTCTGGACGTGAACCGGTGCATCGCTCGCAACGGCTTCCGTTGCCGCGCCGAGGTCTTCGAGGGAATTGATGGTCTCGGACATGATTATTTCACCCTCACATTCTTGGTGTTGAGCGCTGCAACATCGAGGGTTTCAGGCTGCTGGGCTTCGTGGGGATGCTCGCCCCCTGCATAGACACGCAGGTTCTTGAGCTGGGCGCGCGACAGCGGACCGCCGGGCAACATGCGACGCACGGCATTCTCGACAACGCGCTCAGGGAAACGGCCTTCCAGCAGTTCGCGCATGGTGCGGTCCTTGATGCCGCCGGGATAGCCGGTGTGCCAGTAGAAGCGCTTATCATCGAGCTTCTTGCCGGTGAACTTCACCTTATCGGCGTTGATGACAATCACGTTGTCACCCATGTCCTGATTGGGGGTGAAGGTCGGCAGGTGCTTGCCGCGCAGACGTGTCGCAATGATCGCGGCCAGACGGCCTACGACCAGACCTTCTGCGTCGATCAAAACCCACTTCTTCTCGATCTCGCCAGCCTTGGCCGAGTAGGTTTTCATTGTCTGGTTCCTTACTGGTAATTCAGATGAGAAGAGGCCGCCCTGGGGCGGCCCATCCTCGATCACCCTCACGGATGATCATTTCGCTGCGGTTCTTACAGGCGCCCCGATCCCTCGTCAAGCACCTAGTAATTGTCGCTTTAAATCAATGGCTTACCAATGCGGTATCTAATTACCGCGAAGAAAGCCTATGAATATCAGCGGCATAGGCGGTGACGATTCCGATCAACAGGAACGCCACGGCCTGATGGCCCAGTGCGATCGGCAGACCGACAACCGACAGAAGCGTTCCGATACCGAGAAAAATCTGGAGCAGCACCGTCATGGCAATAGCCGGCATCCAGATATGGATTCCCCCAAAGCCGGTCTTGAACCGTCCCGCAAGCCACATCAGCCCGGCATAGACAGCGATGACATAGGCAATCGTTCTGTGATTGAACTGGACTGTCATCACGTCCTCAAACGCGCTCTTCCACACTGAATCGAGCGGAAACAGCCCGTTGGGAATCAGCGCCCCGTCCATCAGCGGCCAGGTGTTATAGATCAGCCCTGCATGCAACCCGGCCACGAGGCCGCCTGCCCCGATCTGCACGAACAGCAGCAGGAACAGCCCCCATACGGCCAGGGTCCAGCCCTTGCCGGTCTTTGTCCCTTCGGCCTCGGGTTCAAGCCCACGCGCCACCCAGATCAGCGCCACCATCAGCGCACAGGCGGCGCACAGATGGGCCGCCAGCCGGTATTGCGACACATAGGTCAGCTCCGACAGCCCCGAACTGACCATCCACCAGCCCAGAAAACCCTGAAATCCACCCAAAAGGAACAAACCGACCAACGGCACGGTCAGCGACCCTGGAATGCGGCGCTGCGCCAAGAAAATCAGGAAGGGAATCGCAAAGGCAAAGCCGAGCATGCGGCCAAGAAAGCGGTGAATCCACTCCCACCAGAAGATGAGCTTGAACTCCGCTACGCCCATCCAGCCGGCGAAATGTTCCTCATATTGGGGAATTTGCTGATAGGCTTCGAACTCTGCCTGCCAGTCCGCAGCGGACAGCGGCGGGATGATCCCCGAAATCGGGCGCCAGCTTGTGATCGACAAGCCGGATTCGGTGAGACGGGTCGCGCCCCCCACCAGCACCATCACGAACACGAACGCCGCAAGGCAATAGAGCCAGATGCGGACAGGCTTTATACGATCATGATCAAGCGATGCTGATCCGGCAGAGGCAATGGCAGACACAATAATATACCGAAGTTGTCAATTTTGACCGAACTGCTAATGGGACGGCACCTGGATGGCAATGATATCAAACGCCGCAGCAAGGAGACAGCGATGACACAACGCCAACGCAAGGCTGCGGGAATTTTCATTACGCTGGCAACGCTCATTGTCTGGGCCGGGCTTGGCACATGGCTCTATGAAACGTGGCTGGTCGGGGCCCACAATCTCGTGCTGCTCGTCTTTTTCGTCATCTTTGGCATGGGCTGGGTTTTTCCCGCCATGCTGGTCATCCGCTGGATGGCCCGGCCGGATTAGGCGATGTCCAGCTTGCGCCCCCGCCGCATCAGAGAGAAGATTTCAGCCGTCAGAAACACATCGATAAAGCGCTTTTCCTGAAACAGGCCGTTGAGCGAAATGCGCGGCAACGCCTCGGTATGGTCAGCGTGCGCGGCATAAAGCCCGCCCGGACGGGTCGTTACCCCGCTGGCAAATCCCAAATCCTTGACGGCGGCAAACTCGCGCGGCCCGGCCGCAGCGACGCCCCCGATGGGATAGGCCAAGTGATCCGGTCGCGTGCTGAATTGGGCTTCGAGCACCTTGGCTGATTCCTCGATTTCCGCGCGCATTTGCGTCTCGGGCAGCTTTGAGAGCTCATAATGATGCACAGTGTGCGCACCGATTGTGCACAAGGGATCGTCGGCGAAGGTTTTGAGCTCCTTCCAATCCATGATCAGATCGCGGCAATGGGCGGCAAGATCGAGGCCATAGCGCGCTGCCAGCGCCCGCATGGACGCCTCCCGATCCGGCTCGGGCATCTGGCGATAGCGTTGATAGATATGGGCGAAAGTGGCTCGCTTCTGCTCCAGCGTCGCGGCGTCGCCGTAATATGGCCCTTCGGGCAAATCGACCACCACCACCTGCTGCGCGGCAACGACATCCTCAAGCGCCTGCCACCAGACAATCCCTACCCCATCGACCAGCCCTGTCGGCACATAGAGTGTGAACGGTGCCTGATGCTTGCGCAAAACAGGCAAGGCATGGACCAGATTATCCCGATAGGCATCGTCAAAGGTCAGGACTACAAACGGCTGTGCCTCGGGGTCCGTCAGTCGGCGTAGCGCCTCAGCAAGGTCGACGATATCGAATCCCGCCTGCCGCGTCTTGACGATCACCGCTTCGAGAAAATCGGGCGTGATTTGCAAGATGCCATTGGGCGCAAACGCCGCCGGTGGTGAGGGCAACACGCGATGGAGCGTGAGAATCAGTCCTTTTGCCGCCGAAAACCGGCGCAAAGTCGATGCAAGACCGGGGATGGCGAGCAGTTCGAACGCCGCTCTGTAGAGAGTATAACGCAACGGACGCCTCTCAGGCCACGTCCGATTGCCGCTGGGCAGTCGTGATGATCTGGATGTCGTCAAATCCCAGAGCAGCAATTTCGTGGCGGGTTTCGACCCTCCCTGCCGCGCTGCTCAGCGCCACGCATTTACCGCTCAATTGCGCGAACAGCGGCAGGCTGGAGCCCACGCCCACCTTGCCGGTCACGACAATCACCACCTCGTAAATATCGGCCAGCGCTTCGACCAGTGTGCCAGCCCGGTCGATGTTGCGGGTCAGCCGCTCCCCCTGCCCCCAAGGCACAAATGCGAAGCGGTCATCGTTCCCCCGGTGCACCACATCGCCGAAATCGGCGTCCTCTGCGCACAGATCGGAAAGTCCCAATTCGATTCCCTGCTGGCCGCTGGCCGCATCGATCTCGGCGACACTCTGGCCGTTCTCAATGATTGCGGCGGTCAGGCGCTCTGCAAAGTCCCTGCTTTCGCCATACCCTTGCTCCGAGGCGATGATAAACAGCCGATCGACGCCGGACAGCGCGCGCGCGGCCAATCCGTCGATCTCCGCCTCAATCCGAACCGGCGGCACCGGACTGGCGACAATCGGCGCTGGCTCTGCCGGCTTGATCTTTATCGGCTCGGTGGGGACCGGCGCGGCGGCGGCTGCAACCGCCACTGTCTCGGGCATCGGCTCGTCGTCGCGCGTCACCAGCGCCCGCCCCGACAGCAGTTCGGAAAAGATCACCGCGCCCACTTGCAGCAACACCGATGCCAGCCCGACGGCGAGCAGGATCAGCCCGGCCTTGGGCGATGCTGGCGTTACCGCTGGTGCCGCCTCGCTCACGATCCGTACATCGGGCAATGCAGAGCTCATGTCGGAGCGCGCGGTGGCCTCGGTAAAGCGCAGCAGGTAGGCGTTGAGCAATTCGCGTTGCGCTGCCGCCTCGCGTTCCAGTTCGGCCAGTGTAACACCTTCCACCGCATTGGAACCGGCGGTGACTTTGAGGCGGGTCAATTCTTCCTGCAACGAGCGTTCGAGCTCGGCTTCAATCTGCGCCTGTGCTTCGAGCGCCTGTGCCACTCGCCTGCCTTCGGCAGAAATCTGCTGATTGATCTCGCCGATCTGAGCATCGAGAGCCCGGATTGCCGGATGGTTGGGCAGCAAGGTCGCCGCCTGTTGCGCGCGCTCACCCTGCAACCGGCCCAGCTCCTGGCTCAATTGCTGGGCGACGGACGATGTCTGCACATCGGATACGCCAATCACCGACTGGCCGGATTCGAGCAGGCTGCGGATCAATTGCGCGCGCGATTGCGCGGCGTTACGGCGCTCTGCCGCCGCCGCGATCTGGTTGGCAAAGTTGGAAAGCTGCTGATCGGTAAGGCTCAGATTATTGGCGCCGGTGAACAGATCGTTCTCGACGCGAAAGTCCGCGATGGCGCGCTCGGCTTCCACCACGCGCTCGCGCAGTACGGCAATTTCCTGCTCCAGCCACGCGGTTGCATCGAGCGTATCGGACACCTGCTGCCCGGCCCGACGCTGCACGTGGGTCTGGGCGATGCCATTGGCCAGATGCGCGGCAAATTCGGGGTCGGTGGCGCGGTATGCAATCGAAATCAGGCGCGAAGAGCGCTCCTGGGTGACCTTGAGGTTCTTGCCCACTTCAACGATGATCTTGCTGGTGTTTTTGCCAGCAAACTGCGGATGACCCCACAGATCGAGGGCATCGAGGGCGGCGCGGATGGAGTCGCGGGATTTGATCAGCTCCATCTGGCTCGAAACCGCTGCATCATCGACATAATAGGCTGCGGCAGTGGTGCCACCGGCGGCGCTCGTATAGACGCTGCTGCGCGGCTCGATCAGCAACTCGGTGGTCGATTCATACAGCCGCGGCACGAACAGCAACACCATCAGCGTCACGGCCAGCAGCAACACCGTGACCAGCCCGATCCGCCACAGCCTGCCCAGCAGCGCGCGCATGATCAGGCCTGCGTCGATACTGGCCTCCACCTGGGCCGTTTCGGATACGGAATCGCTCATCCATCGCCCCATTGCCGTCGGTGACTTATGGCCTTGCCATGGTAAGCATTCGGTTAAGACGCTCGGCGATAAGAGGTTTTTAACCATAGCGTGAGAGAGCTAAAGGCCTCTTGAGAGGGACGGACAACGTTTATGGCACGGCTGCGCTTTGCATTGCTCCTATTGCCGCTGCTTCTGGCAGCATGCGCCCATTCCAGTGGCCCGGCGACCTATCTTGTCGAGCAGACCGGGCCCTATGCGCTCGATAGTGGTGATCTGCTGCGGGTCAGCGTTTATGGCGATGCGGAACTCACCAACACTTATCGCGTCGATGATGCGGGCTCCATCTCGATGCCGCTGATCGGCGCTATCCAGGCGCGCGGCGCCACCACCGACGCCCTGTCGCGCCGGGTTGCCGCGTCCCTAGCCGCAGGCTACATGCGCAATCCCAACGTTGCCGTCGAAGTTGCTGAATATCGACCCTTCTTCATTCAGGGCGCGATCGGAGCTTCAGGGCAATATCCCTATATCTACGGCATGACGGTACGGGCCGCGATCAGCGCGGCAGGCGGCTTCTCCGACACCGCGAGCCGAAATGCAGTCACCGTGTTCCGCCGGCAGGGCGAGGAAATGGTCAAGGGCAGCGTTGCGCTCGACTTCCCCATCCTTCCCGGAGACACCATCGTCGTTTCAGAACGCTGGATCTGATCGGTGCCAGCAAAGCCCCTGCGCATCATGCAGGTCATGCGCGCCCCTGTGGGCGGGCTGTTCCGCCACGTTTCCGATCTCACACAGGTTTTGGCGGAACGGGGCCACCAGATCTCGATCGTCGCAGATTCTACGCTTGCTGATGCGCAGTCAGAAGCCCGCCTGAATGCTCTCGAACCCTTCGCATCTCTGGGAATCCATCGGCTGGCAATCCCTCGGCTGCTCGGCCCGCAGGACATCTCCACACCGTTGCGCATCAGAGCGCTCGCCAAAGCGCTCGATATCGACATCCTCCACGGCCATGGGGCCAAAGGCGGGTTTGGCGCACGCCTTGCCGGAGCTGGCACGCGCCGCAAGACCGTCTATACCCCCCATGGGGGCGCGCTGCACTTTGATCCGCGTAGCGCCGCCGGGCGTGTTTTCATGTCAATCGAGCGCGGTTTGTTGCGGACCACCGACGCACTGATTTTTGAGAGCGCCTACGCCCAACGCATTTTCACCGACAATATCGCCCTTGCGTCCTGTCGGCAGGAGATCATTCACAACGGCCTCGACGACAGCGAGTTCGACGTCATCACCCCCCTGCCCGATGCGGCGGACTTTGCCTTTGTGGGCGAGTTGCGTGCGCTCAAGGGCGTCGATCTGCTGCCGGAGGCGCTGAAACCCCTCACCCGCCCTGACGGAAAACCAGCGACCCTCATCATGGCCGGAGACGGCCCGGACGCCGGATCGGTAAAAGACACCATCAGGGCTCTTGATCTTACAGAGAGAGTGACCCTCGTCGGTGTGCGTCCCGCCCGGGAGATTTTTGGACGCGGGTGCTGTGTTCTGGTGCCATCCCGCGCCGAGTCCCTCCCCTATGTGGTGATGGAAGCTGCCGCAGCGGGGCGTCCGATCATTGCGACCGATGTTGGCGGCATCCCCGAAATCTTCGGCCCCACTGCCGATCGCCTGATCGAGCCCAACAGCGTTGATGCGCTGCGCGACGCGATGGCGCAATGTCTCGGCGCGCCGGCCGAAATGGAGCGTGAGGCGGCGACAAGGCGGGCGTTCGTTCGCGCGCAATTTTCCCTCACACGCATGGTCACCTCCATCGAAGCATTGTATCGCGACCTGCTCGCCTGACGTTTACGCATCTGCTTCACCGAGTTTTCATTTCTCCTCGCCCATATTGGCCGCACGTTCACTACATGTTGGTGTGAGGTAACCCATGTTCCGGGTCGATCCCAAAGAGGCGGCGCTCAGCCATATTTCCGCCGGCGATGCCACGGGAACGCTGGGATCGGCAGCCGAGGCTGCGGCGCGCATTCCCGCAGAACCCGGCCTGTCGCACAAGATCGTGGGCGGCTTTGCGCAGCTGGCCGAAGCGGCCCTGCTGTTTGCGCTCGGCATGGCGATCTACGCCGCCTATCTCGACGGCGCCAACCCGGTCATCTACGTCTCGCTGTCGCTCGGAATTGTCATCGCGGCCAATGTCGCCTTCAATATTGCCCGCACGCACCGGCTTTCGGCCTACCGCTCCGGCATCAGGCAATTGTTCACCGTCCTGATCGGGTGGGTCAGCGTTTTCCTGCTGGTGATCGCTGGCCTGTTCGCCTTCAAGGCAGGCGAACAGGTCTCCCGGTTTTGGCTTGGCAGCTGGATGCTGTCGGGCGCGGTGCTTCTGGTCATCTATCGGCTTTTGCTGCGCGCTCTGGTGCTCGACTGGTCGGCCAAAGGGCGGTTGCGTCGCCGCACCGTCATTGTCGGAGGTGGCCCCGACGCGGAAGCCCTGATCGCCGCCATCGAAAAGCAGGCGACGAGCGATGTCGAACTGATCGGCCTGTTCGATGATCGCGACAGCGCCCGCTCCCCCGATGTGGTGGCCGGGCTCAAGAAACTGGGGCGAGTCGCCGATCTGGTGGAGTTCGCCCGCCGCGCCCGCATCGATCTGGTGATCGTCTCCATGCCGCTCTCGGCGGAAGCGCGGGTTCTGGAAATGCTGCGCCAGCTCTGGGTGCTGCCCGTCGATATCCGGCTGAGCGCCCATATGAGCAAGCTGCGCTTTACCGACAAGACCTACTCCTATCTCGGCGAACTGCCGGTGTTCGACATCGCCGACCGGCCGATTTCCGACTGGAACCTCGTGTTCAAATGGATATTCGACAAGACCATAGCACTGCTGGCGCTGATTGCCCTCTCCCCGATCATGCTCGCGACAGCAATTGCGGTGAAGCTCACCAGCAAGGGTCCGATCCTGTTCCGGCAGCGGCGGCACGGCTTCAACAACGAGTTGATCGAAGTCTATAAATTCCGCTCGATGTACACCGAGGCGAGCGACACGGGCGCGTCGAAACTGGTTACCCGCGATGACCCGCGCGTTACCCCTGTCGGGCGCTTCATCCGCAAGACCTCGATCGATGAACTGCCGCAACTGTTCAATGTGCTCAAGGGCCAGCTCTCGATTGTCGGCCCCCGGCCACACGCGCTGAGCGCCAAGGCGGCCAACAAGCTCTATCACGACGCCGTCGATGGCTATTTCGCGCGCCATAAGGTCAAGCCCGGCATTACCGGCTGGGCACAAATTCATGGCTGGCGCGGGGAAACCGACACGATCGAAAAGCTGATGGCCCGCGTGGACCACGATCTCTATTACATTGAGAACTGGTCGATCCTGCTCGATCTCTACATCTTGTTGATGACGCCGGTTTCGCTGGTTACCAAGTCCGAGAATGCGTTTTGAGCGCTACGCTGTACGCTCTCGCGCCCGCCGACCGCTCGGAGTTGGGGCGCAGGTGGTTCAGAACGCTGGCACAAAATGCGCTGGCGATATCGGTCGCCGTATGGATTTTTTCCGGCGGCTTCGTTCTGGTCGAACCGTCGCCCTATGAGGTGATGTTCGTCATCACCTTCGCCATTGCCCTGGTCGGTGGCCTCAAACTGCACCGCGGCACCCTCCCCCTGTTGTATGTGATCCTCGCGTTCACGCCGTTTGCGCTGATTTCCGTATTTTTCATGCGCTATCAGGAGGTGAGCGCGGGACTATTGTTCAACCTGGTCACCATATTCCTCTTGGTCACCAGCTATTTCGTCGCCAATTTCGTCGCGCAGGCCCCGGCCCGCCATATGCGACTGATCACCGGCCCCTATATCGCGATCGCGCTGATCGCCGCCATCGTCGGTACGTTGGCCTATGTTGGACTGCTACCCGGTGAAAACGTCTTCCTGCTGTTCGGACGGGCCAAGGCGTTTTTCAAAGACCCGAACGTTTATGGTCCCTTTCTCATCTTTCCGGCGATGGTGGTCCTGCAACGGGCCCTCCTCGGCAATGGGCGGGAGATGGCCTGGAACGGGCTCGCCTATCTGATTTTGTTCATTGGTATCTTCGTCAGCTTTTCACGTGGCGCTTGGGGTCACCTTGCCGCGTCGACGGCACTGGTGTTTTTCATGGTGTTCGCGCTCGAAGCGACCGCGCGGCAGCAGGTGCGCCTGCTGCTGATCGCTATCGGCGGCGTGATGGCGCTGGCGCTGGCGCTCGCCGCGCTCCTGTCGATTCCGGACGTGGCGGAATTCTTCCTGCAGCGTTTTTCCATCCAGAGCTACGATACCGGAGAGACCGGCCGGTTCGGACGCACCTGGTACACGCTTGAACTGGCGATCAGCAATCCATGGGGCATCGGCCCGCTGGAATACAGCTTCATGCGCATTTCCGAACAGCCCCACAATACCTACGCCAACGTGATGCTGACCTATGGATGGGGCGGCGCCTTTGCCTATTTTGCCCTGGTCGGCTGGACCTTCGTGGTCGGCGCACGGGCTATCGTGCTTCCCTGTGCGAACAGGTTGTTGCTCATCCCGGTCTTTGCCACCTTCGTGCCGATGATACTGCTGTCGGCGATCATCGACACCGATCACTGGCGGCACTGGTTTTTGATTACCGGACTGGTGTGGGGCTTGTGTGCCGGTCAGGTGGCGCAGCGGCGCTGACAAAAAAGAAAGGCCCAGCGCTGAAAACGCCAGGCCTTTTCTTGAAAAATAATGGTCGGAGCGGCCGGATTTGAACCGACGACCCTTTGTCCCCCAGACAAATGCGCTACCAGGCTGCGCTACGCCCCGATCGACCGGAGACATAGACAAGCGGGGCTTTTGAAGCAAGCCCCTAAATCTCATGAATGAGGACAAACAGAAAGTTTGGCAGTGTTTTGCACAGAGTGGCGGCTGCGGCCGGACAGGAACGCGTCGAAGAAACGGAGTTGCCTGCCGGTCATTGCCATGTGTATTTTCTGGATCTGACTGCAGGCCAACCGGAGATTGCAGCATGAAGAGTGCCCGAAATATCGAGAAGGATTATCCCTTGCCCGAGTTCATTGACAAACTCCGGCGCCTCGCTGACGCCCTCGAAAACGGCGACAGATTTCAGATCGATATTGCGGGAGAACGCATCTACGTCCCGGTACGGGTGCATTACTGACAATGGGCCTTATCTGCCGCCTGCCCTTGGCCGACTAAAGCCTGGGCATGGTTCTCATGGTGCTGGTTGGGGGAACGGACATGGAAGCGCCGCAGAATGAAGATCAGCTAGTGGAAATGTTGTTCCGCAACGGCACTCTAACCGTTGTGGGCATCCTGATGTCCTTTTCCCTGTCTTTCCTCACTCAGTGGGCGAACAATCCACTGCCATGGGAGCTTGTGGACCTTCCTACGCTGCTCTTGTTGTCCGTCGGCATCATTGCCCAGGGCATTTCCCTTGCCCTGCTGCTCCGCCACAACTCGTTGCAAAGACGGTTTTACGACAAGGCCAGCAAATGGTTTCTGCTGGGCATTTTATTGACTGTCAGCGGCGTCATCTCGGCCATTGTCATCGATTTCATCCAGCTTGTGGCTTAGGACTAAAAATCCTGACCACACATTGACTTGGATCGCGGCCAACCTCGCGATCCGAGATGCCGGGCGCGAGGTTGGTGTCGAGCGTTCTATCGCTTGATGCAGCGCCCCGATCACGGACGCGGGTTCAAGATGGCTTCGATTGCGTCCACCGTATCCTGGGTGGGAAGAGGGCAAACCCGAAGTTGCTAACCACTTATTGCGTAAATCTTTCCTTCCAAGACTCAGGAAAACTACTTGCTTTGAGACCACTCGACCATCAAATGCGTTCGAACAGTAGTTGAAAGCATTTTAGAAGTCGGCTGGCTTGATGGTGGCCAGAATGGCCTCATCGGCAGGCAGTTCCTCGGTGCCGGGCGTCAGGCCGTTTTCAGCCGACAGGTAGGCGATGATGTCGGCATATTGCTGCGCGGGCAGGCTCCCGGGGGAGTCGCCGGGCATCGTGGTCGAGATAAAGCCATAAAACAGCGCTGCGTTGGGGAAGCTCTTATAGATCGACACGATATCTGCCCCATGGCAAGTGGAGCAGCGCTGCTGATAGGCCGCGTCGCCTCGCTCGATCTGTTCAGGCGTGGTCCAATCGTGAGCCTCCGCCGCATCCTGCGCGATCGCCCCAGTCGCAGCCATGAGCCCGACCGTCCCTGAAAGGGCGGCGATGGCCAGAACGCGCGTCGACCGCGCAGCCCAAAAAATACGATTCACTTCTTTCTCCTCGGTTTGGTTTCACCGGCACACCTGCCGGCGAGGTCAGAATTCAAATACGCTAAAATGTGAGTGTCCACTTGCTAAAGCCCTTTTGGATCAAAGCCCAGATTCGACGCCAGTTCCGCAATCGTCCCATCGGCCCGCAAGGCGGCAATGGCCTCATCGAGCAATTCGCGCAGATAGGCGTCGCGGCTCAACAGCACGATGCCGACCGGCTCGGTCTCAAGCACGGGAAAGACAAGCGGCGCGACCTCAATTCCGCTATCGGCATATTGGTCCAAAAGCAAAGGCAGGGCGTGGTTGGGAATGATGCCCGCCTCCAGTTGCCCCCCAGCAATCGCCCGCAGGATGTTGCCCGGCGTATCGTAGGGAATGCGCCGCAGGTCCGGGCGGTTGCCCGTGCTGAGCGTCATCGCCAGGGTCATATCGGCCTGTGAAAGCATCAGGGAGCCGATCCTTGCGTCCAAAGGCAAATCGAACGGGCTGCCGATATCGGGCTGGGACGACGCGAGCACATAGGTCACGTCAAAATAGGCCTCGCTGATGGTCAGCCATTCGGGCAGCGGGCGCCATGTGTGGCTGGTTCCCATGGCTGCATCGCAATTGTCCATCAGATGGACGAACAGTTCCTGCTCGAACAGTTCCTGGGTTCCGGAACTGACCAGCGAGACGTCGTAAAACTGTGCCTCAAGCAGTTGCAGGCTGGCAATCTGCTCGCCCACGGCCCTGTCGAGTTCGACCATGGGGCTGCTTGGCCAGACGCAGAAAATGATGCGATTTCCCCTCGCCCGGGCAGCGCCTTCGTAAAAGTCGCTCTGCACCATGGGCTGGGCACTGGCCACTGTCGCCAGCGATGAAACAGCAAGAGCCAATGCCAGACGTCTCACCAGGACTTCCTCTGTCATAAAAGGCGGAACCGCCTGCCGCCGGGTTGGAAAGCGGCAGGCGGCTCCTGGAGCTAGCCGATCAGTTGGCTTGCGGCAAGGCGAACACGAACAGGTTGTTCCCGGTCGCCGGATGGAGGATATCGGGGACCAGCGCCGCCTGGGCGCGCGGGCTGCCGCCACCAAGGCCAGTCGGCACCGCGATGTACTGGACGCCGTCGACTTCGTAGGTCACGGGCATGCCCTGGACCGACTGGGACAGACGGACCTGCCAGATGACATCACCTGTTTCCGCGTCGAACGCCTTGAAGTAGCGGTCAAGGTCGCCGGCAAAGATCAGGCCGGTTTCGGTCGAGAGCAAGCCCGTCAGGAACGGAGCATGCTGCTCGTGACGCCACTTCACTTCCAGCGTATCCACGTCGATTGCCGCGAGCAGGCCCTGTCCACCGACATCAGGCATCGGAGCAAACGTCCGGAAACCGCCCGTGCCGCCGCCGCCGACCACGGCTTCCACTTCGCGGGCTGTAAAGTTCATGCAGCTTTGGCTCATAGCCATATAGAGGCCACGGGTGTTGGGGTTGAACGCCATCGGGTGCCAATCCTTGCCCCCGGCGGTGCTGGGGCATGAGAACACCGGCGTTTCGTAGTCGGTCGGAATCTTGTCCTCGCGGACCGTTGCCTGGCCGGTTTGGGTGTTCACGTCGAATATGTTCTGGAACACCATTTCGCGGTGATCGATGTAATCGCCGGTTTCGCGATCCATGACCCACAGGATGCCGCTCTTGCCGATCTTGTAGAAGCGCTTTTCACCATCAACGTCGACAAAGACATGCTCAAAAGCATCGTCGAGGTCGAGGGTCTCACCGGGCAGGAACTGGTGATACCACAGGATGTCGCCATTGTCGGGATCAAGGGCGATCGTCGAGTTGGTGTAAAGCGAATCGCCGCGATGGCCGCGACCAAAGCTCGTCCAGGGATAAGGCTGGCCCGTCGAGCACAGGATGATATCCTGTTCATCGTCGTATGAGCATGGATGCCAGACACTACCGCCGGCGCGCAGGAAGTCAGGCGTGTCGCCCCAGGTGTCGCCACCCTCTTCACTTGCGATCGGCACAGTATAGGTGCGCCACAGCTCCTCGCCCGATTGCGGATCGTGGGACACCACGTAGCAACCCGTGCGCTCCTCACGGAACACGCGACAGTCGGTGAGGCCGGAGATCACCTGCCCCTTGACGATGGTCGGGCCGGTACTGAAGCCCACCTTGTAGTCTTCCCAGCTCTCCATCTCCACGTCCCAGGCCACCTGGCCCGAGCGGGCGTCGAGTGCGACAACGTGAGCATCACAGGTCGAGGTAAAGACCCGATCACCATAAAGGGCAATGTTACGGGTGGCGCCGGAAGTCCCATGGCAGGCATCTTCGGGCAATTGGCGCTTGTACTGCCAGAGCAGGTCACCGGATACGGCATCGAGCGCCTGAATGACGTCGCGCGCGCCTGCGAGGAACATAATCCCGTCATAGACCAGCGGGGTCGATTCGAAGGTGCCCGGCTCGACGTTCCACGACCATGCCATTCGCAGATCGTCGACGTTTTCAGGGGTGATCTGGGTCAGTGGCGAGTGGGCCCAGCTATCGCGGGTGCGCCGCCAGTTGAGCCAGTCGCCATCAGCCGGATTGGCGAACATTTCATCAGTCACCGGCGTGAAGCCGGCCCATGGGTCTGCTGCGCTCTCCTGCGCCGCAGCACCGCCTGCACCCGCTGCCGAAAGCAGCAAGGCAAGCGCCAGAGTTGTATATCTCATTGTATTCCCTCCACGCCCCTGGTCACACGCGATCGATGCATTTGTCCGTCACCACGGCACACTGGAGCGATCATCCGGGTCGGGAGGGGCGGCCCGCCAGGATTCTGACACTCTAAGGACAGGAGCCGGTTCTGCCCTGCATGATACGGCCCTCCCCCCACGTCATTTCACGCCGGAAGTATCATATCGCTGCACATGCCAGTCAACTTAGACGCATCAGCTATTGTTGAAATAACAACCCTTTCCTTATCTCAAAATATTCTGTATAATTTCTTTTTATTTCTATAATAATATAAAATGACTATCTTTTTTCTTCTTTATCTTCTCACCAGTCCCATCCGGAAATCTTCCATTTCCAAGCGTCCCGCTCCTCCCCGATTGCACAAATTGACCGTGGACAAGCTGCCGTCTCCTGGTCGATAAGACCGCCGACGGGGGACAAACCATGAGCGATGACTGGACGGGGCTTTCCGAAGCTTTCAGCCTTTGGCCGGGCTTTGCAGGTAGCGAAGCGAGACTCATCAACCTATCGGAAAACCATACGTTCCGGCTTGATCTGCCCGATGGAACGCCCGCCGTGCTGCGCGTTCACCGGCCCAGCTATCACTCCCGCAACGCCATCGAGAGCGAGTTGGCGTGGATGCGCGCGCTGCGCAGGGACGCAGGACTGTTCACTCCCCGCCCCCTTCCCGGGCTCGACGGCGTGCTGGTGCAACAATCTGCGTTCATGGGGCAACAGCGCCATATGGTGGCCTTCGCCTTCGAAGAGGGCGAAGAGCCATGCGAGAGCGATGATCTTGTCCCGCTTTTCCACCAATTGGGTGCTCTGGCCGCCCAATGTCATGCCCATATCGAACACTGGCAGCTTCCGCCCTCATTCGAGCGGCAGACGTGGAGCGCTGGTGCCATTCTCGACCCGGATGCCATCTGGGGCGACTGGCGCCTGGCGCCGGGCGTAGCGGGCGAAACCCGCACCGCGCTCGATGCCCTCGACCTGGCATTGCGGCGCAGGCTCGCTGCCTATGGCGCGACCCGCGACCGGTTCGGCCTGATCCATGCCGACATGCGGCTGGCCAATCTTCTGGTCTCGGATGGAGTAACGCGGCTCATCGATTTCGACGACAGCGGGTTTTCCTGGTTCGGATATGATTTCGGCGCGGCCGTCTCGTTTTTCGAAGACAGCGACAGGGTCCCTGCCCTGCGTGAGGCCTGGCTAAAAGGCTATCGCGTTCATCGCGCCTTCACGCGCGAGGACGAAGCCATGCTCGACGAGATGGTGTTGCTGCGCCGCATGGCATTGCTGGCCTGGACGGGCTCCCATGCCGAAACCGGTCTCGCCCGGGATCAGCACGCGACCTTTGCGACGGGCACGGCGGACATGGCCGAGCGCTACCTGACGCGCGGCACCATCGATCGCTAAAGCGATCAATCGTAAAACAGCGACACCCGGTGCCCGCCGATTTCATGGACGTTGATGTCCATGTCGTAGATTTCCCGCAGTGCCTCGGGCTGGATGATCTTGTCGGTCGAGCCGTGATTGACGACCTTCCCGTCGCGCATGGCGATGATGTAATCCGAATACCAGGACGCGAAATTGATATCGTGCAGCACGACCACCACGGTCTTGCCGAGCTCTCGGCAGGCCCGCTGCATGAGCTTCATCATGCTCATGGCGTGCTTCATGTCGAGATTGTTAAGCGGCTCGTCGAGCAGCACGTAATCGGTGTCCTGACACAGCACCATGGCAACGAACGCCCGCTGGCGCTGGCCGCCCGAGAGCTCATCGAGAAACCGGTCAGTGAAATCGTTCAGGTTGAGATATTCGATGGCCCGGTCGATATGCTCCTTGTCTTCGATCGTTGTCCGTCCCTTGGAATAGGGATAACGCCCGAAGGCAATCAGATCGCGCACGGTCAGCCGCGCGGTCATGTGATTGTCCTGGCGCAGGATCGACAGGCGCTTGGCCAGCACGTCGCTGGGTGTCTTGGAGACGTCCATGCCATCGACGGTCACCGATCCGGCATCCATCCCGAGCAGGCGGCTGATCAACGAGAGCATGGTGGATTTGCCCGCCCCGTTCGGGCCGATGATCGATGTGATGCCGCGCGCCGGCAGCTGGATCGAGACATCGTCCACAACGGCAGTGGGGCCGTAATATTTCTTGAGGCCGGTAGTGATGATCATCGGGCCGCTCCCCGCAGAATAAGAATGATAAAGACGAGGCCGCCGAGGAACTCGACAATGATGGACAGCGCGGTGTCAAAGGCAAACACCCGCTCGAACAGCGTCTGTCCGCCCACCAAAGCCACGATGGCCAGAAGCGACGCTGCAGGCAGTATGTATTTATGCTTGCTGGTGCCGACAAGCCCATGCGCCAAACTGGCCACCAGCAGGCCAAAGAACGTAATCGGCCCCACCAGCGCGGTCGATACCGAAACCAGCACAGAAACCATCACGAGAATGATCACCACGGTCCGCTTGTATTCCACGCCGAGGTTGATCGCCGTGTCACGGCCCAGCGAGAGCACGTCGAAGGTATGGCCCATGCGCCACAACACAAGGGTCACGACTGTAAGGATCGCCACCGAGACGCCGAGCAGAGTCGGATCGACCGTCGAAAAGCTTGCAAAGAACGTATCCTGAAGAACCTGGAAGGAATTCGGATCGAGCAGTCTTTGCATGAAGTTCGACAGGCTGCGGAAAAATATTCCAAAGACGATGCCCACCAGCACCAGAAGATGCAGGCTCCGGCCTTCGCTGAGGAACAGCCACTGGAACAATATCCACGAGAACCCGATCATCAGCACCACTTCGATGCCGAATTGCAGGTGGGGGTCCATCAGCGCCAGCATTTGCGGGCCGAGGAAAAACACCGTTGCCGTCTTGAGCAAAATATACAGCGCATCGAACCCCATGATCGACGGGGTCAGGATGCGGTTATTGGTGACCGTCTGGAATAGCACCGTCGAAATAGCGATGGCGTAGGCCACCAGCGCCAGCGACAGCAGCTTGCGCCCCCGGAACGGCAACACAAAGCTCCAGCTTCCCTTGGCCCCCAGCGTCATGAAGCACGCAATAGAGATCAGAGCGAGAATAGCGAGAATCAAAAGAACGACGGTCGGACGCGACCACTGGACATTACGCATTGTGACGCTTCCTCAGCAGCAGATAGAGGAAGAGGCCACTGCCGATTACCCCAACGACCACGCTGATCGGAATTTCATAAGGAAAGCGCACGATGCGCCCGATGATATCGCAGGCCAGCACGAAGGCTGCGCCAAGCACCGCCACCCAGGGCACCGTGCGCCGCATGTTGTCGCCTATCATCAGGCTGACCACGTTGGGCACGATCAGACCCAGGAACGGGATCGAGCCGACCGACACCAGCACAACGGCACTCACGATCGATACGATGATCAGGCCCAGCCGCATCACCAGCTTGTAGTTGAGCCCCAGATTGGTGGTGAAATCCTGCCCCATACCGGCAACTGTGAACCGGTCGGCGGCAATATAGGCCATCACGGTTCCAGCGAGGCCGAACCACAGCAGTTCATATCGGCCGCGCAGCACCCCGGAAAAGTCGCCCATATTCCAGGCCAGCATCGATGCCATCAGGTTGAAGCGGTAGGCGAAAAACGTCGTGACCGCGCCGATCACGCCGCCCAGCATGATCCCGACCAGCGGCACCAGCAACACGTCGCGCAGCGGCACGAACCTAAGGATGCGGATGAACAGCGCCGTACCCGCCATCGCGAAGGTGGCGGCAACGATCATCTTGGCAATCAGCGGCCAACCGGGTGCGAACAGGGTGACGACCAGAAATCCCAGGCCCGCCGACTCGGTCGTTCCCGCCGTCGATGGCTCCACAAACCGGTTGCGGACGATCATCTGCATGACGAGCCCGGCGATAGCCAATGATGAACCGGCTAGCAGGATTGCGAGAGTCCGTGGAACCCGGCTGATGATGAGGACCTGCATCGGGCGATCCTCGGGACTGGAGGAGAGCAGCGAGTGAATCGAAACGTCGCTGACGCCAACGAATAAGCTGATGATCGCCAGAATAACGGTCATCAATATTCCGACAGAAAGAAGCCGCACCGTATCGCCTGCGTTTGCGCCACCCGCCAAGGGACGGCTGAATATGGAACGCCCGGCGAGGTGGAACCCGCCGGGCGCAAGGAAATGCCGGGCCGGTTACTCGGCGGCGTTGAGACCTTCGATCACCTGGTCGAGCAGCAGCATGATGCCGGTATAGCCATGCATGGTGATGTAGGCAGCCTGCGGGTCGAGGTAGATGATGTGATCTTCCTGCCAGGCTGTGGTCTGGTGCATCAGTTCGTTGTCGAGCAGCTGCTTGGCCGCACCGTCATTGCCGACACCGGCATCGCGGTCGACGACGAACAGCCAGTCAGGGTTGGCTTCGAGCAGGAATTCGAACGACACGGCGTCACCGCCATGGTCGCCGTCTTCGACCCGGTCCATCACCGAAGGAATGCCCAGTTCGTTATAGATCCATGCAACGCGCGAATCCGGTCCGTATACGCCGAGGTTGCCGGCGTTGGTGACCAGAACCAGCCCGTCGCCCTTGCCATCGGCGGCGGCGCGCGCTTCTGCGATCTTGTCGTCGAGATCGGCGGTCAGTTCGGCTGCGCGGTCTTCAATGCCGAAGATCTCGCCCAGAGTTGCCAGGTTGCCCTTGAGGCCAGCAATGATGTCGGAGTTGTTGACCGACATATCGACCGTCGGCGCAATCTGGCTGACCGTCGGATAGGTGGAAGCCGAGCGTCCGGCAACGATCACCAGGTCGGGCTCCGATGCCGCGATCGTCTCATAATCGGGTTCGAACAGCGAACCGACATTGACGAGGTCGCCGCTGGCGTTATCGGCGAGATAGGAGGGAACATTGGAGCCGGGAGCGCCATCGATTTCCACGCCGAGCGCGGTCAGGTTATCGAAAGCTGCCCAGTCGATGACGAAGACGGTTTCAGGAACGCCGGTGATGGTCGTTTCGCCCTGCGGGTGCTCGACAGTGACATCCTGGGCAGACGCTCCAGCAGTAAGGGCGAGCGAGGCTGCCAGGGCTACAACCGCGGTGGCGGTGCGGAAATGAGTGAAAAGAGTCACGCTTATCATCCAATCGTTGGGTGAAGTGGAGTACGCAGCCGCAATGCTGACTGTGCATGTCAGGTTTTAGCCATCCACACCCGGTCCGTCAACAATGTTGAAAGCCAATATCAGCTTTAAAGCCTCCCGCCCAGCGCTTGCTTGCAGGACAGGGCTAATTATGGCCCCTATGCGCCGGCATCAGGGTCGAAAAGGCTCAGGTCCGTGTCCGGTCGAGCAGAGCGCGGCATTCCTCCAGAATCGCGAGCGCAGCGGAAAGCCGGTCACGATGCTCTTGTGACAGCTCGGGTCGCACCGGCTCGGGCGCGACAGACAGGGGGGGCGTTGGCGCCCTGCCCTCATCGCTCAGTTCGACAAATTCGGCATTGGGGATAGCCGAATCGCCATCGAGGTCCATATCGGGATGCGGCTGGGCAGCAATGGGCAGGGTCGAGCCTGTCTCGCCGATGGCGATCACGTGCCGCGCGCCCTGCTCTTTGAGGATACGCTGGACGCCCTTGATGGTGAAACCCTGATCGTAAAGCAGGTGCCGGATGCCCTTGAGCAGTTGCACATCGTCCGGGCGGTAATAGCGACGTCCGCCGCCGCGCTTCAATGGCTTGATCTGGGAAAACCGGGTTTCCCAGAAGCGCAGCACGTGCTGGGGTAGATCGAGTTCTTCTGCCGCTTCGGATATCGTCCGGAAGGCGTCTGGCGATTTTTCCAACGCAAGTTGCCCCGGTAAAAGTGATTACTTTACAGTTCGAACCATAGATTTGTTGATCTTGGATTTCAAGACGTTCGAAGGTTTGAACACAAGAACCTGCCGCGGAAGGATCGGCACTTCCTCGCCTGTCTTGGGATTCCGCCCGATCCGCTCATTCTTGGACCGCACCTGGAATGAGCCGAAAGACGACAGTTTCACGTTGTCCCCCGCTGCCAGCGAATCGCTCACGATCTGAAGGACACGCTCCACAAGCTCCGCCGATTCGGTTCGCGAAAGGCCGACGGATTGATACACAGCCTCGGCCAGATCGGCGCGAGTTACTGTTTTTCCCGACATGATGATCCCCTCAACCTCATAGAGACCCGCAACACAGCCCCCAAGATTTCAAACACTTAACGCTCAAAACGAAACCGGGTCAACGCCTACCAGCGAATCAGTGATGCTCCCCAGGTGAAGCCGCCCCCCATCGCCTCGATCATCACCAGGTCGCCCTTGTTGATCCTGCCGTCCTCGCAAGCCACCCATAGTGCCAGCGGAACCGATGCCGCCGAAGTGTTGGCATGCTGATCCACGGTCACCACCGTCTTGGCGTCTGAAATGCCCAGTTTGCGGCCCGCTCCGTCGATGATCCGCCGGTTTGCCTGATGGGGAACGAACCAGTCGAGCTCATCGGTGGTCTTGCCGGTCTTGGCCAGAACCTCTTCCACCACGTCGGAAATCATCCCGACAGCGTGCCGGAACACCTCCCGCCCTTCCATGCGCAGATGGCCAATAGTCTGGGTCGACGAGACGCCACCGTCCACATAGAGCTTGTCCCAATGGCTGCCGTCCGTCCGGAGGCTCGACGCCAGCACACCATCCTCGGGGGCATCGGCGGGCACTTCGCGCGCTTCGAGAATCACCGCTCCGGCGCCATCGCCGAACAGCACGCAGGTGGTGCGGTCGGTCCAGTCGAGAATGCGCGAAAAGGTCTCCGCGCCAACCACCAGCGCGCGCCGGGCCATGCCGGTCTTGATGTAGCTGTCTGCGGTCGCCATCGCGAACACAAACCCTGAGCACACGGCCTGCACGTCGAAGGCCGAACCGCCGGTAATGCCGAGCTTTTGCTGCAAGAGGGCGGCGGTCGAGGGAAACGTCATGTCCGGCGTCGTGGTGCCGACTATGATCAGGTCGATATCGCTGGCGTCCATGCCGGCGTTTTCCAGCGCGCGGCGGGCCGCGACCAGCGCCAGGTCGGAGGTGAGCTCACCTTCGGCGGCGATGTGGCGCTTGCGGATACCGGTGCGCTGCACGATCCACTCATCGGAGGTATCGATCAGCTTTGCGAGGTCGTCATTGGTCATGACGCGCTCGGGGAGATATCCGCCCACTCCGCGCACAACTGATTGAATCTTGGTCACGCCGTAGGTGCCTCCAGGCTGGACGGATCCGCGGGCGTTGCCAGCGCGGGGAAATGTTTGATGCCTTCACCGATCTTTTCGATCAGATCGTTACGCGCCATGTCATAGGCAAGGCTCAGTGCGCTCTTGTAACCGATTTCGTCGGTGCCGCCATGACTCTTGATAATGACCCCATTAAGGCCGAGGAACATGCCGCCATTCACGGTGCGCGGGTCCAGTTTCGAACGGATGGCGTTCAGCGCCTGACGAGCGAACAGCGCCCCGATCTTGCTCAGCAGTGATGATTTCATGGCATCGCGCAGATAGGTCCCGACCTGCCGGGCGGTGCCTTCGGCGGTCTTGAGCGCGATATTGCCGGTGAACCCCTCGGTCACGACCACATCCACCGTACCTTTGCCCAGATCGTCGCCCTCGACGAACCCCTTATAGACAAAGTCCGTCTGGGCCGTCTCGCTCAGGATCTTGCCGGCATCGCGAACCGCCTCGTTGCCCTTGGCTTCTTCGACGCCCACATTGAGCAGGCCGACGGTCGGGCGCTCGCTGTCGAACAGGGCCCGGGCCAATGCCGCCCCCAGAATCGAAAAGTCGACGAGTTGCTTTGCGTCCGCGCCGATGGTCGCGCCCACGTCCAGCACCACGATGTCGGAGCGAAGGGTCGGCCAGATGGCGGCGATGGCCGGGCGCGAAATCCCGTCCATGGTGCGCAGGCAAAATGTAGCCATGGCCATCAGCGCGCCGGTGTTGCCGCCCGAAATCGCGACCGCAGCCTCGCCATCCTTGACCGACTGGATCGCCGCCCACATCGAGGAATTGCCCCGCCCCTTGCGCAGGGCCTGGCTGGGCTTGTCTTCCATGGCGATGACGGTATCGCTGTGACGGATTTCCGACACCGCGCGCAATTCGGGAAATTCCTTAAGCAACGGCTCCAGCACGTCCTGCTGCCCATGGAAAATGAAACGGGCGTCGGGCCGCTCGCGCAACAGGAGTTTCGCGCCATGCAGCGGTGCGCGTGGAGCGTTGTCTCCGCCCATCGCATCAACGGAGATCGTTATCGTTTTAGTCATTGCGTGCCTTGTTGCCTGCCCGTCGAAAGAGCGCCGGCGTCTCCAGTCCGGCCCTCACATAGTCAATGAACCCCGCCGCGCGAGCGTGTCAACACACGCCCCGGGCTTCGTTCAGTCCTTTTTCAGTGCCTTGAGCGCGGCAAATGGCGACAGCTCGGCCGGATCGTCGCCAAGGGTTTCTGGAACCTCGGCTCCGGGTTTGCGCGGATAGAGATCGATAGCCAGAGCAAAAATCTCCAGCACCAGGTCTGCGAGGTCGATATCCTCGCCCTCGAAATAATCCGGCAGGTCGTCGTCTTCGAGATTGACGAAAATCTCCGCGCCAGCAGTTGCCTCGCTGGCCGCGTCCTGTCCCGGAAGGAAAATCCGGTCGATGGGTTCGTCGATCTGCTGCGTCACCGGATCGCCCGTCACCACGCAGGGTTGCACGATCGTTCCGCTGACTCTGCCCTGGGCCCGAATGCCGCCGCGAAATCGCGTGGCAGTCAGGTGCGCCGAAAAATCCAGCACTTCGCTCACCTTCAGGCGCTCGGCGATCAGGTCGCGTTGAGCGGCGTCGGTTTCGATCCTCACCTCCCGGCCAGCGGCGGGAATCTTGTCCACCCGGACGAGCGCGTCGAGATCGAGCGCTTCTTGCCTCGGTTTCATTTCGGGTCTCCAAACGTCACTCTGCCCTGCATGATTGCGGCCACCTCTTGGGTCCGCAGCAGGCTGTCACTGCGCAGTATATAATCGGCAAATACGTCAAGGGCAGCATGAGGTTGCCCTTCATGAAAATTGCGGGATATGAAATCCGCAAGCTCGGCCCTGTCATCCTCATCGAGGATCGCCGAGAGGCTGGACAGCATGCCGTAAAAAAGACCGCCCATCTTTTCGATCCGCTTGCCGATGGAGAGGTCCCCTACCCCCATCTCCCGCAGCGATCGGTCCATATCCTTGAAAAAGCAATCAAAGACATTCTGGGCGAATTCCTTGGTTTCCCGTTCGCTGGACCGCAGCCTGCGAAACACCAAGGCCGCGTGCAGCGAAATCATGTCGAAGCGCCCGGTCAGCGTGTCAGGCACGCCCCATTCGGCATAGAATATCTCGCGCCGGGATTGCGCCACAATGGCGTTATAGACGGCGTAAACCGGCTCGGTCAGCTTGGGTTTGCGGAATAAGGACAGGATCATTTCATCGATTCACTGTGCGAGTTGGGGCGACCGAATACAAATGGAAATGGATTGGCCGCTTGCCAGAGTCGTGCCATGACGGCTAAACAACACCCAATTCCCTGGCGCATTGTCGCGAGGCTATAGTCGAGAGAGCTGAGGAAAGTCAATTCCATGAGCCTGCGTTTCGCCCTTGTCCGCCTGTCCCCCGTTGCCGCTGCCATCGCCGTCGGTCTCACATTGTCGGCCTGTTCGGGAACGGGCCTCGTCGCCCAGCGCACCCAGGGATACGTACTGCCTGCGGATGCCATTGCCCAGGTCCGCCCGGGATCCAGTCAGGATTTCGTCCGCATCGTCCTTGGCTCGCCCCAGACCACCAGCACCTTTGGCGGTGAAACCGCGTGGTACTATGTGGAGACCAAAGTGAACCAGACCGCGTTCGGGCTCACCATGGTCCAGGAGCGCACCGTTCTCGCGGTTTATTTTGGTGCCGATCGCCGGGTCACGGATCGCGCGCTCTATTCGCTTGAAGATGGCCGTGTGTTTGCCATCGAACAGCGCCGCACCGGTTCGTACGGCGAAGACCGCAGTTTCGTGGAATCGCTGCTGGCCTCAATCTGAGGCCAGCGCCGCCTTCTTGCTGCGCAATCCGCGCCCGCGCAGGTCGCTCCAGGCCAGCAGCAGGATCGCCGCGACCGCAATCGGCATGGCCAAAAGGTTGATGGCTTCCCAGCCCAGCAGGTTGAGCAACACCCCTGCCCCGATCGAGGCCACGGCGTTGACGCCGAACACCATCTGTTCGTTGAGGGCCTGCACCCGTGCGCCCTCTTCGGGCCTGTAGGCCTGGCTGAGCATTACCGTCGAGCCGATAAAGCCGAAATTCCATCCAACGCCCAAAAGGACGAGCGACGCTTCGAAATGCAGCGTCGTGGTTCCCGACAGCGCGGTTCCGGCAGCGGCAATGATCAGCAGAAGGCCGATGGCGATGGTCAGATGCGGCCCGATCCGGCCAACGATGGCGCCCGTCACAAAGCTGGGCGCGAACATCGCAACGATATGCCACTGGATCGCATTGGCCGCATCGGCGGGGGCATGGCCGCACAAATGCACCATGGCCAGCGGCGCCGCCACCATCACGAATGTCATCAGGGCAAAACTGGCCATGCCTGTCAGGATCGGCACGAAAATGTCGGGCGTGGAGATCAGTTCGGCAAACGGACGCCCCTGCTCGGACCGGGACCGTTTTGGTTCACCGCCCGGCAGGCGTGTGAAGCTCAGCATCAGCATCGCAACGAGACTCAAGCCCACCAGCCCGAGGAACGAGCCGGTATAGGGCGCTCCGGGCACCGCTTCGGCGGTCATCGCCGCCAGTCTGGGACCGAGAAACCCGGCCAGAACCCCGCCAAACATCACCCAGGAGATGGCCCGTGCCTTGCCCTTGTCCGGCGCGCTGTCGGCTGCGGCAAACCGGTATTGCTGCCCGAACGCCCCGGCCGCGCCGATCAGCAGCATCGCCGCCGAAAAGAGAATGAAATTGTGGATATATAGCCCGAGCGCAGCGATAAGGCCGCCGGTGCCTGCAATGCCCGCGCCCAGCACAAAGCCCCGTGTCCGGCCCAGCCTGTGCAGGATCAGAGCGGCAGGCCCCGCCATCAGCGCCACCCCGATGATCATCGCCGTGGTCGGAACCGTTGCGAAGGCGGGGTCAACCGCCATCGAAACGCCCGCCAGCGCCCCGACTGCCATCACCATGCCCTGGGATGATCCCGCGACGGCCTGCGCGCCGGACAAGAGGAAAATATTACGCATATTGGCCATCAGAAACACCCCAATATCCGCGAAGATGATGGATCGGGACCTGCGGCGCACCCGATCCCCAAATCAGAGCGGCTTGTCCTCACCATAGCCCTCGGAGAACTTTCGCGCCACGGCATCGAGGACGCCATTGACCATGCCGGGCACCTCGTCCTCGTAGAACGCGTTCGCCACGTCCACATATTCGCGGATGATCACCCGGAAGGGGATGTCGCGCCGCTCGGTCAATTCATAGACCCCCGCCCGCAGCAGGGCCCGCAGGGTCGCATCGATACGGGTCATCGGCCAGCCGCGCTGAAGGGCGGCATTGATGATTGGATCGAGCTTGAGCTGGCTGAGGACAACACCGCGCACGATATGGCGGAAATAGTCGGCGTCAGCCGGCAGATACTGATCGCCTTCGAGTTCGCGGCCCAGCCGGAAACTCTCGAACTGGCTGAGGGTTTCTTCCAGCGTCTGCTCGCCCACATCCATCTGATAGAGCGCCTGAACGGCGGCAAGCCGCGCCGAACCGCGCTGATTGGCCTGTCTTTGCCCCTTGTCAACGGCCATGGATCAGTCCTCCATCAGCCGGTCGCGGGGAGCGGCTGTCGTCACGCTCTCGCGCGGCGCAAACGCAACAATATAGACCCCCGCCATGAGGCAATGCTGGCCTGCGGCCAAGCCGGGCGCAATCGCAAAAGTATCGCCAGAACTGGCCATTATTTGATCCTGTAGAATTTTAAAATGTGTCGCGTTCCCGAACGAATATCATTTTTTCCGGCAACGCTCCATGAACCGCGCCGCATAGCGCGTCATCAGATCGACTTCAAGGCCGCTCGCACCAGCAAACACCTCGCCGCCGACTTCACGAACTGATTCAACTCAGTCGTTTTTAGAAACGAAAACAGCAGGTTATCCGAATATCGTCGAGAACGTATTCATCCGTCGTCCGCATCCTCGGGGTCATCTCTGCCCCCTCGCCTATGCCGTGTCGTCACCGTCCATGATGGTCAGAAACGACTGGAAATCATCGGCGCTGGAAAAATTCTTATACACCGAGGCGAAACGCACAAAGGCCACGTCGTCGAGTCCCTTGAGCCCTTCCATTACGTATTCCCCAATCTGGTCGGAGGTCACCTCGACTTCCCCCAGACTTTCGAGTTGGCGCACCACGCCCGAGATCATGCGTTCGGCCGCCTCGGGATCGACCTGGCGCTTGCGCAGGGCCGTGTGCACCGAACGCGCCAGTTTCTCGCGGTCGAAGGGGACCTTGCGGCCAGACTTCTTGACCACGGTGAGATCGCGCAGCTGCACTCGCTCGAATGTGGTGAACCGCCCGCCGCAGCCGTTACAGACGCGGCGGCGGCGGATGGCGTTGGAATCCTCGGTTGGCCGGGAATCCTTCACCTGCGTATCGTCATTCCCGCAATAGGGACAGCGCATGGCTTTATCCGTAAATCGGGAAGGCTGCGGTCAGCTCCAGGACGCGTTCCTTGACCTGGGCTTCGACAGCTCCGTTGTTGTCCTCGCCATTGGCGGCCAGACCGTCGATGACCTCGACCATCATCTCGCCGACCTGGCGGAACTCTTCAGTGCCGAACCCGCGCGAGGTCGCCGCAGGCGTCCCGACGCGAATGCCCGACGTGATGGCAGGCTTTTCCGGATCGAACGGCACAGCGTTCTTGTTGCAGGTGATGAAGGCCCGCTCCAGCGCTGCCTCGGTTGCCTTTCCGGTCACCTTCTTGGGCCGCAGATCGACCAGCATCAGGTGATTGTCGGTTCCGCCGGTGGCAATTTCCAGCCCACCCTTGACCAGAGTGTCGGCCAGAACGCGCGCATTGTCGATGACCTGCGTGGCGTAGGCCTTGAATTCCGGGGTCAGCGCTTCCCCGAAAGCCACCGCCTTGGCGGCGATCACGTGCATCAGGGGCCCACCCTGGATGCCGGGGAAGATGGCCGAATTGACCTTCTTGGCGATCGCTTCGTCGCTGGTCAGGATCAGTCCGCCGCGCGGTCCGCGCAGGGTCTTGTGGGTCGTGGTCGTCGCCACATGGGCGTGCGGGAACGGGCTGGGATAAACGCCCGCCGCCACCAGTCCGGCCACGTGCGCCATATCGACGAACAGGATGGCGCCCACTTCATCCGCAATCTTGCGGAATTCGGCCCAATCCAGAACGCGCGAATAGGCGGAAAACCCGGCCACGATCATCTTGGGGCGATGTTCCTGCGCCAGCTGGCGCACCTGATCCATGTCGATCAGCCCATCCTGCTGGCGCACGCCGTATTGCACCGCGTTGAACCATTTTCCGGACTGGTTGGGCTTGGCGCCATGGGTAAGGTGTCCGCCCGAATCGAGGCTCATGCCCAAAATGGTATCACCCGGCTGGAGCAGAGCCTGATAGACGCCCTGATTGGCCTGCGAACCGGAGTTGGGCTGCACGTTGGCGAACTCGCACCCGAACAGTTCCTTGGCGCGATTGATGGCCAGTTCCTCGACGATGTCGACGAACTGACAGCCGCCATAATAGCGCCGGCCCGGATAGCCTTCCGCGTACTTGTTGGTCATCACCGAGCCCTGGGCTTCGAGGACCGCGCTGGAGACGATGTTCTCCGATGCGATCAACTCGATTTCCTGCTGCTGCCGACCCAGTTCGTCGGCGATCGCCTTGGCAATCACCGGATCATGATCGGCAATGGTGCGGGTGAAGAAATCTGGGAAAAGCGGGGCTGTACCGGTGGCGCTCATGGCGTACCCTCGACCTCTTAAAGATCGCGTTCGTTGGAAAAAGTGGCCCACTTTTTCGCTGCGAAAACGCGACAAAACCAAAAATGACGGGCCGCCGCCCCTTTCGTGAAAGGGCCGTTGCATCCCGACTGCGGAATAATAAGCAAGCGCGCTCCGCATAGCACGGGGCCACCGGCGATTCCAAGCAAAGATCGGGACCGATTGTCGCCTCAGCGCTTTTGCGCCGCATCCATCGCCAGTCGGCGCCGCAATTTAGCCAGCGCCAGCGATTTCATCTGCAGTTCTGTGGCGCTGGCCGGGGCGATCGCCACGACTTCAACGCCGCTTTCGACGTCGATGGCCGCCACGCGCACCTGCGGGCCCGCATGGCGGAACTCGAACAGCACTTCCCGGTCCGGATTGCTCATGCCTGCCCCCTCATCGCCGGTTCATCCAACGACGGCCCGCCCAAGCCTGCCTCTAAGCGCGAATCTCGGGAAATTCCGTCCTGCCCTGGGCGTCGAATTCGTAAACGTCGTCGCGGAAACTCACCACGCCGCTGCGGTTCGCCCAGGCGGTGAAATAGGTCATGAAAATCGGGACCGGATTGGACACGTTGACGTCCAGCCGCTCGCCGGAAGCAAAGGCGGTATTGACGTCGATGATGTCATAGCCGGTATCGCGCAGGATCCAGGAGACGAATTCCGCGACGTCGGAGACGCGCACACAGCCCGAGGAATGGAACCGCGCGTTTTCCGAGAACAGCCCCTGCTCCGGCGTATCATGGAGGTACACCGCGTGCATGTTGTGGAAGTTGATCTTGACGTTGCCCATGGAGTTCCGCGCCCCGGGGTCCTGGCGGAACGTGTAGTTCACCGCTTCCTCGGTCGACCAGTCGATGGCGCTCTGGGACACCTGATTGCCGCGTCCATCAAGGATACGGATCGAGTATTCGTCCAGATAGTTGGGGTTTTCGTTGACCAGCTTGATGATATCGCGGCGGATGATCGAAACCGGCACGGTCCAGTACGGGTTGAAATTGATCTGGTGGATGCGGCTACGCAGGATCGGCGTCTGCCGGTCGATGCGCCCCACGACGGCGGTGTGCCGGCGGGCCACTCGCGCGGTATCGACTGCTTCAATCGCGGCGGCAGGAATGTTGACGTTGACGTACCGGTCCGAAAGCTGCCCGGCCATGCCGCGCACCCGCTCCATGTTGACCCTGATCTGGTTCAACCGGGTCGAGGTCGGCACCTTCATCGCCCAATAGGTGTATTCGTCCACCTGCCCGTTGATCTGAAGGCCATGGCGCGCCTGAAACCCGCGCACGGCCGCATCGAGCTGCGCATCGAACCGGTCCGACATGCCCGCTTCCTGCGACAGGTCACCGGTATGCATCAGATAGCTGCGCAGATCGCGCACCGGACGCCGGTCGGAGCCAAGGCCAAGCCGGAAAATCGACTCCGGCACATCCGGCCAGCCGCCGATCGAGGTCAGCCGCTCATAATATTCCGCCACGCGCTGCAGATTGTATTCGGTGTCGATGGACACAATCGGATCATCGCCGCCGATAGCGTCCATTGCCTGGCGCGAATTGGTTTCCAGCTCTTCCTGGGTTACCGCGCGGCGTCCGCCCATGAGGTTATCCAGCAAGGACTGGGCAATGGCCGGCATCGGAAATGCCGTCGATGCCAAAAGAGCCGCCCCAGAGCCGATAACAGTTCGCCGATTGAGTTTTCCGCCAGTATCGCGCATCGCGTCAGTCACCTATCGAATATCGAAGTCGCGGGAAGTCCAGAATGTCCTATTGCCCAGTTCCGGCCCCTTCGCAATGGGATTCACCAGACTTTGAGCGAATCCCGGAATGCCGGTGCCGATTGGCCGAACAAAGGCCTCTCCTGCCCAATTCCGGCTAGAAAGAATTTGCGGCTCAAATAAGAAACGCCGACCTTGTGGCCGGCGTTTGACTGACTGATGTGGCGGCAATGCCACAGCAACGGGTGTTCAGAGCTTGTAGAGAATCTGGTCGACCCAGAAACGCTCCAGCCGCGACAGCGCGGTGTTGAGCCCCGAAAATTCCGATTCGCCCAGTCCGCCGACGTGCTCGATGGAATTGAGGTGACGCTCATAGAGATCGTCGATCACTTCCGCCACTTCCTCGCCCTTGGGGGTCAGGCGAATGCGCACCGAACGGCGATCAGTCTTGGAACGTTCCTGGAAGATGTATCCGGTCTCGACCAGCTTCTTGAGGTTGTATGAGACATTGGAGCCCAGATAGTAACCCCGCGTCCGCAGCTCGCCTGCGGTCAGTTCACTATCGCCGATATTGAACATCAGCAGTGCCTGCACAGGGTTGATATCGTCCCAACCCATGCGGTCGAATTCGTCCTTGATCAGATCGAGCAGCCTGCGGTGCAGACGCTCGACGCGGGAGACGGCTTCAAGATAGAGCGGCTTCAGACTCTGACGGGGGGCATCTGCCTTCACGGCGGAAACGTTGTTAGCCATTGGTACTGCCTCACTGTAAATATCTGCGCGATTTTTCGCGTCTGTGAGGACAACCTACCCCCCGGCTCTCAAGATCGGTTTAAGAGACAGGCTTAATGTTATCTTACGGGAAAACTTGAGCTTTTTAGGTTTTTTCTTTCTTACGCCCGTAGCGAAATCTGTAACCTTTATAGATCGTTACCGACCGGCGAAACCTCTAAAACGGCTGCAATAACCGCGACTTGTCCGCCAGTCCCGCCAGCCGGAAACCGAAGGTCGAAGACCGTTCACGCAGGGAGATGGCCTCAGTCGGCAATCTGGCGATGGGCCAAAATCCGGGCGAGCGCGAACAGGCCAAAAGTTGCCAGCATCACCCCAAGTTTGAAGATAAAACCCCACAAAGTGAGGCTAACCCAGGTGCTGCCCGCCAGATAGAACGCCAGTTCCACGACCAGCGATCCGGCCAGGATGAAGCCACCCCATGTCGCGTGCATCCATAATCCGACCGCCGCGAACAGCCGCATGACGCTCAGCGCCGCGAGCAGCACGAACCCCATTGCGCCCATGGCAAGCACAGGGCTTGCCGCCCCGCTGCCCAGCCCCAGCAGGCGCGCCGCGTCCGACAGCCCGATGAACAGGCTCAGCAGCGCAAGAAGTCGGGCCAAAAGCCCAGCCGGTTCGAGTCTGAAATCCATGCAGGTTCCCCAAGTCTGCCAATTGCTATCCCGATTTGGCTTGGCCGGACAAGGCCGCGTTCCCTTTTGTCCCGCGTTGATCCGCCCCTTTGCGCCCATGCGATCGCCCTGCTATGGACGAAGCAAACCAGTGAAATGGATGACGAGATGCAGTTGGAAAAGCACGATATGGAGTTTCTCGGCGGTCGCAGGCTGCGTCGGCCGCGCATGGCGGACTGGAGCCGTAATCTCGTTCGCGAGAATACGGTCACGCCCGCCGATCTTATCTGGCCGATCTTTGTCGTCGAAGGCCAGAACGAGCGCCAGCCCATCGGCACCATGCCCGGCGTCGAGCGGCTGTCTATCGATCTGGCCGTAGAGGCCGCCAGAGCCGCCCGCGCCGAAGGCATCCCGGCGATGGCGTTGTTTCCTTATACCGATCCGTCCAAGCGCACCGAAGAGGGGCTTGAGGCGATCAACCGGGACAACCTGATCTGCCGCGCGCTTTCGGCAATCAAGGATGCCGTGCCTGAAATCGGCCTCGTCGCCGACGTCGCCCTCGATCCCTATACCAGCCACGGCCATGATGGCGTGATGGAAGGGGACGAAATCCTCAATGACGAGACCGTCGCCATTTTGGTCAAGCAGGCGCTGGTTCAGGCTCGCTCCGGCGCCGATGTGATCGCTCCGTCCGACATGATGGATGGTCGCATTGCCGCTATTCGTGCAGCGCTCGATGCCGAGGGGCTCGAAAGGACCATCCTGCTCTCTTATGCCGCCAAATACGCGTCGGCCTTTTACGGGCCGTTCCGCGAGGCCGTCGGCTCCGGTGCGCGCCTGCGCGGCTCCAAGCTCACCTATCAGATGGACCCGGCCAACGCCGAAGAAGCCATTCGCGAAGTCGAGCAGGATCTGGCCGAGGGTGCGGACTGGATCATGGTCAAGCCCGGCACGTTCTATCTCGACATCTGCCGCATGATCAAAGACCGCTTCGATACGCCTTTATTCGCCTACCAGATTTCCGGCGAATACGCGATGATCTCCATTGCCGCCGAGGCCGGAGCCATCGATCGCGATGCGGCGATGGTTGAAAGCCTCATGGCGTTCAAGCGCGCGGGCTGTTCGGGCATCCTCACCTATTTCGCCCTCGACATGGCCCGCAAGCTCAACGCCTGATCGCGTTTCTGCTGCCAGTTTCTGCTTTCCGCCTCTTGCGCTCCTGCCCCCGGCACCACATCTGTTGGGGGCAGACCGAGGAGTATGGGACCATGGCAACGGATTTCTTTGGCCGGATCATCCGCGACGACCTTCCCGATCCGGCATCCGCGCCGGAGCTGTTCGAGGGCATCCTGACCCGGCGCGCCATCGCTTTTCTGATCGATTGCGTCATCATGGGCGTCATCGTCACCGTGGTCACGGTGGTCGCGGCCATTCTGGGGCTGCTCACCTTTGGCCTGGCCTGGCTATCCATCCCCATCATCGTCCCCCTCACCTTCGTCGGCTATTACGCCGTCACACTGGGCTCCTCGTCGCGCGCCACCCTGGGGATGCGAGCCACCGATATCGTGCTCACGCCCACCCGGGACACCACGCTTGATGGCTGGATGGCGATGATCCATGTCCTCGTGTTCTGGATTTCCTGCTCCATCCTCACGCCCTTCATCGTTCTGATCGGCCTGTTCACCAACAGGCGCCAGCTTCTGCACGACATGATCGTTGGAACGCTCATGGTCCGCCGCTCGCCGATGGAGAGGCACTGGCGTCAGTATTCGGGCGTCGGCAGCGCCTCGTATTAAAGCCTGCCCTCAAAAGCCCTGTGCTTTGCCACAAGGCGCGTTGCGCGCCATGGTGAGGAAGACTACACTCGCAGTACCGTAAACCCTCCGGCGGCCGAGCGAGCACCGTCCATGGACCATACCCCGGAAAACGCCCAGTTTTTTCTGACCGCACCGTCGCCCTGCCCCTATTTGCCGGGCCAGCAGGAGCGCAAGCTGTTCACCCATCTGTCGGGGCGGCGCGCCGCCGCGCTGCACCAGCTTTTGTCGGACCACGGCTTCCGCCGTTCGCAAAACCTCATTTACCGCCCGGCGTGTCTCGATTGTGACGCCTGCCAGTCGGTCCGCGTCCGCACCGCCGATTTCAGCCCCGCGGCCCGGCATCGCCGCACGCTCAAGCGTAACGCCGATGTCGCGGGCGAGATCGTTGCGCCCATCGTCTCCACCGAGCAATACGCGCTGTTCAAGCGCTATCTCGAGTCGCGGCACGATGGGGGCGGCATGACCCAGATGAGCTATCTCGATTATGAATTCATGGTCGAGGATACGCCCGTCGAATCGATGCTCATCGAGTATCGCCTCACCGCTGATGGCCCGGACGGTCCAGCGGGACAGCTTATTGCCGTCGCCCTCACCGATCCGCTGCCCGATGGGCTGTCGATGGTTTACAGCTTCTTTGATCCGCAGATGGCGCGCCGGGGACTCGGCACTATGATGATTCTCGACCATATCGCCCGCGTGCGCCCCACCGAGGGCTATATTTACCTCGGCTATTGGGTCGAAGCCTCGCCCAAGATGGCCTACAAGGCCGCCTTCCAGCCACTCGAAGTGCAGCGCGGCTCACATGGCTGGGTCGATCTCGCCCCGACAACCGGCACGGAAGCCGATTTGTGAGGTCTTTGGGCGCGATAGTGAGCGCAGTGGCGGCTGCGGGCCATTTGCTCGCCTGCATCGTGCTGACTGGCATGGCCATCATGGGGGTGTTCGGGTTCCTCTTCCCGGCGCTCGACCTGTTCAATCATGTCCAGCCGGTGTTGTTTTTCGGCCTCATCGCTCTGCTGGTCACCGCGCCGCTGTTCGTGCGACGCCAGATGGTGCGATCGCTGGCCCTGGCCGTGGCCGCCACCGGGCTTGTCGCGTCGAGCGCCATCTATGTCCCGGAATTTGTGGCCGGGCTTATGCCACGCGAGACCCCGCCGGATGCGGCCCGCATTTACACGCTGATGACCTTCAACGTGTTTGGCCGCAACGAGGAGCCCGAATCCATCGTCGCCAATGTGGCCGCGGAAAATCCCGATATCCTCGCCCTGCAGGAATACAGCCCCTATGTGCGGAACGTCATTCATCCGCTTTTGACTGAACTCTACCCGCATTTTCAATATTGCGCCGGCGGCCAGCGCGCCTTCGTCGGGCTCTATTCAAAACTGCCGTTCGAGCCGCTCGATGTCGACGCCTGTTCGTCCTCGATCATCAATACCGATCGCACGGCGCGGATCATGGTGCGTTTCGAGACGGAAACCGGCCCGGATTTCTCCCTCGCCACCACCCATAATGACTGGCCCGCCCCGATCACCCGGCAGGTCGAGCAGTTCGCCACGCTCCGCGATTCCCTGGCCAGCGTCGCGCCGCCGGTGATCCTCGTGGGCGATTTCAATTCGACGCCCTGGTCCTACGCGCTGCGCAATTTCGTTACCGAGGCCGGGCTTGTGCGCCACACCCACAACCTGCCGACGTTCCCAACGCTCTGGTATTATCTGGGCGGCTGGCGCTCGACCATGCCCCTTCTGCCCATCGATCACGTGATGACCCGCGGCGCAATCGCCATCCACTCACTGGTCACAGGCGAGCCCAGCGGCAGCGATCATCTTCCCATCATCGTGCGGTTTTCGGTCAGCGAATAGCGGAACGGACTCCGGGCGGCTCACAAGAAGCCATCCCGCAGCCTGCGCTACCCCTTGAACCGGTTATTGCGCGGGAACCCGGTCGGCGGCTGGCGTCCGGCCTGGGCCCGATCCCCGATCCAGTCGCGCAATTCGTCCATGGACTTGGTGAACGTCCGGTTCGACGAATCCGTCCAGGTCAGCCCGTCAGCGGCCATGAACATGCGCGCATCGGACACGCCGCCATCCTTATACCGCTGCAAGCGTACACCCTTGCCGCGCGTCATTTCGGGAAGCTGATCGGCGGGGAACACCAGCATGCGCCGGTTCTGCCCGATCACCGCCACCATGTCGCCCTCGGCGGGCACGCATAGCCGCGCTTCCTGACCGCCGGACACATTGAGCACCTGCTTGCCCTTGCGGGTATTGGCGATCATGTCGTCTTCAGCAACCTTGAAGCCGTTGCCCGCATCGGACACGATCAGCCGCTTGGCCCCGGGGCGATAGACGAACAGGTCCACGATGTCCTGCCCTTCCTCGATATCGACCATGATGCGCACCGGCTCGCCATGTCCGCGCCCACCCGGCAGCTTGTCCGCGCCCAGCGTATAGACCCTGCCCCCAGTCGTGAGCATCAGCAGCTTGTCGGTGGTCTCGCAGGTAAAGCCCAGCATGAGCCGGTCATCGCTTTTGAAGTTCTGGGCAGCGATATCGTTGTTGTGGCCCTTCAGCGCCCGTATCCAGCCCTTTTCCGACAGCACCACGGTGATCGGCTCGCGCTCGATCATCGCCGTTTCGATATCGGCGAGGTCGGTGTCCGGTGCCTGGGCAAACGTGGTCCTCCGCTTGCCCAGCTCCGTATCGGGACCATAGGTCTTGCGAAGCTCACTAATTTCGGTGGCGATCACGCCCCATTGCTTTTTTTCCGAGCCGAGCAACGCCTCGATATGCGTCTTTTCCTCGCTCAGCTTGTCGAATTCGGTGCGAATTTCGATTTCTTCGAGCCGACGCAGGCTACGCAGGCGCATATTGAGGATCGCGTCGGCCTGCACCTCGGTGAGGTCCCAGCGCGCCATCATCACGGCCTTGGCGTCATCCTCCTCGCGGATGATGCGGATCACCTCATCGAGATTGAGATAGGCAATCAGATAGCCGCCGAGCACCTCAAGCCGGTGTTCGATCTGGTCGAGGCGGAACTGCGAGCGCCGGATCAGCACCTCCTTGCGGTGGTGCAGCCAGGCCTTGAGCACTTCGGCCAGGTCCATGACGCGCGGCGTCAGCCCCATGTCGAGCACGTTCATGTTCAGCGAGAACCGGCTTTCCAGCTCGGTCAGCTTGAACATCGATTCCATCAGCAGCACCGGATCGACCGTGCGCACGCGGGGTTCGAGCACCAGTCGAATATCTTCGGCGCTTTCGTCGCGCACGTCCTTGAGCAGCGGCAGCCGCCGGGCCAGCAGCAGTTCGGCGATCTTTTCGACCAGCCGTGACTTCTGCACGCCGTAAGGAATTTCCGTGATGACGATCTGATAGGTGCCGCGCCCGCTGTCCTCGGTCTCCCATTTGGCGCGAATGCGAAACCCGCCGCGCCCGGTCGTATAGGCCTGTTCGGTTGCGGCAGGGTCATCCACAAGCACGCCGCCGGTCGGGAAATCCGGCCCCGGCACGAAGCGGATCAGGTCCTTGGCCGTCGCTTCGGGGTTGGCCAAAAGGTGCAGTGAAGCGTCACATAGTTCCGCCACGTTATGCGGCGGGATATTGGTGGCCATCCCCACGGCGATACCGCTCGACCCATTGGCCAGCAGGTTGGGGAAGTTGGACGGCAGCACGATCGGCTCTTCGTCTTCCCCGTCATAGGTCTGGCGGAAATCGACGGCGTTTTCGGTGATGCCTTCGAGCAGCCGCGACGCGATTTCCGTCATCCGGCTTTCGGTGTAGCGCATCGCCGCTGCGCTATCCCCATCGACGGAGCCAAAATTGCCTTGCCCGTCCACCAGCGGGTAGCGCACGGCAAAATCCTGCGCGAGGCGGACCAGCGCGTCATAGACGGATTGATCGCCGTGCGGGTGGAACTTACCGATGACGTCGCCGACGATACGCGCTGATTTCTTGTAGCCCTGCCCCGGATCGAGCTTCAATAGCCGCATGGCGTGCAGGATCCGCCGGTGCACCGGCTTGAGCCCGTCCCGCGCATCGGGCAGCGCGCGCTGGGTGATAGTCGAGATCGCATAGGAAAGGTAGCGCTCTTCCAGCGCTGTCCTCAGATCGACAATGCGCTCATCGCCACCGGGCGGGTCCATAGTATCGGCCATGAGGCTCCTTGGTGCTTGTACTCCGAATCACGCGGATTATAGGCGATCGGACAGCGTCCGTCCGGCATAAGGCAAGCCGCCTTTCCCCAGCGGAAAGGCGGCCCCGATGTTCAGTCGTCGGAGAGGGTATAGCTTTCCAGTTCACAGATATCGATTTCCATGACGTCGAGTTCGGCGCCTTCCGCCGTCTCGAAGCGGAAATCATAGAGGCAAGCGTCCGCCCCATTGCCGATAAAGACCGTTCCTTCGTAACCGGATTCGAGAATGCCGATGTCTTCAAGGAGGTCGTCGCCCCAGGTCTCGTCGTCGCTGGGCGAAGCGTAAAAATAGGTGAGCGTATGGCTCGAAGCATTGATCAGCGTAAATCCAACGTCCTGCGCAAAAGCGGGAAGGCTCACCATCCCGACTGCCAGTGAAATTGCAAATGCCAATGGGTATTTCATATTGAACCTCGTTCAGCCGCACCATACGGCTGTGCGGCGCATCTAATCGTTGACCCAAAAATTGGCTAGCAAAAAATGCTGGTTTCTCAGGAATCTACGCGGGATTTTGAAGATGCTGAATCAGCCAGTCGCGGGTCGAGGGGGGCTCCATCCTGCGGGCCGCCCAGACGTGGCGATCCAGAAAATGGCCGGTCAGGCGAAACGCCGCTCCGATATCGCCCGCGCCACAGGATACATCGGCGCCCAGAAACGCCGGCAGGGCCAGCAGCCGGTCGCCGTAGGGCCCCGCCTCCGTCGCGCAGACGGCGCGCCCGCTGCGCGGCGAGACGTGGGTCAGGTTCTCGTGGCTCCCCGTCACCGCGCAAGTGTCCAGATCGAGGCCAAACCCAAGTTCTTCGAGCAGGAACATCTCGAACCGGGCGAGGTCCATGCCCAGTTCCTCTTGCCCCCGCTCCCGATCGATGAGATCGAACACCGCGGCCAGCAGGTCGTCATGGGGGTCGCGCTCGGGCAAGAGCCGCAAATGATCGCCCAGCAACTGGATCAGATAGAGCTTTTGCCGATCAGCCAGCATGGCTGCCGCCCGCAAATGCGTGGCTTCGACGGAAAAATGTCCCAGATGGTCTTCGAGCCTGGCCCGCCAGACGAGGTGCACGGAATTTCCCGGTTGCAGGAAAGCCGCCTGTTTGGGTGACCGGCCGCCGCGCACCAGTCCCTGCCACCGTCCTCGCCCCGGCACCATGGTTTCGAGGATCAGCGCGGATTCCCCGTGGCGTTTCACTCCGATGATCAGGCCTTCAGCGGACCATTCCATTTCGGTCGCACTCGATTATTTCGTCCAGTCGAGCCCCATCTCGCGATAGCGCTCGGGGTCGTCTGCCCATTTGGCGCGCACCTTGACGAACAGGAACAGGTGCACCTCGGTTTCAAACATATCCATCAGTTCGCGCCGCGCTTCCGCACCGATCGCCCTGATCGTCTGTCCCTTGGCTCCGAGCACGATCATCTTGTGGCTGTCACGGGTGACATAGATCACCTGCTCTATGCGATAGCTGCCGTCCTTCTGCACCGTGAACCCTTCGGTTTCCACGGTCGCCTGATAGGGGATTTCCTCGTGGATGCGCAGGAACAGCTTTTCCCGCGTCACTTCCGCGGCCGTCAGCGCCAGCGTCAGATCGGTAAGGTGCTCTTCTGGGAAGTGCCATTCGCCCAGCGGCACCTGCTCCCGGCACCAATCGGTAAAGGCTGCCACCCCATGCCCGCGCAGAGCCGAAATCATGAAGGTCGCCTCAAAGCGCCCCTTCTCGTTGAGCGCCTGCGCCAGGGCGAGCAGCGATTCGTGCTTCACCTTGTCGATCTTGTTGATGACCAGCACCTTGGGCTGGCGGATGTTCTGCAATCCGTCCAGCAGCGCTTCGATTTCGCTGTTAAGCCCCTTTTGCGCATCGACGATCAGCGCCACCATGTCGCCGTCGCCAGCACCGGTCCAGGCCGATTGCACCATGGCCCGGTCCAGCCGGCGTTTTGGCGTAAAAATGCCGGGGGTGTCGATAAAGACCAGTTGGGTCTCATCGGTGGTCACCACGCCGCGCACCTGGGTGCGCGTAGTCTGCGCCTTGTGGGTGACGATCGATACCTTGGTGCCGACCAGCGCGTTCAGCAGGGTCGATTTGCCCGCATTGGGCGCGCCGACCAGCGCGACGAAACCGCATTTGGTCGGTTTGGTTTGCTCTTGGGTCGTCATGTCTCGCTCTTCCATACGCCCTCGCGCAAAAGGAATCGTTCGGCGGCCTGATGTTCCGCCAGTCGTTTCGATGGCCCCGATGCGGTGATCGCGTCATAGCCGAGCACCGACACCGAGATGGTGAAGACCGGAGCATGGTCGGGACCGGACCGGGCGATCTCCACATAGGTGGGCGGTTCCAGCGCCTGGGCCTGCGCCCATTCCTGCAACGTGGTCTTGGAATCCGCGCGCCGCGCCTGCGCCACGTCGAGATTGTCCCCGAACATGCGCGACACAAACGTATAGGCCGGGTCCAGTCCGCCATCGGCATAGATCGCGCCGATCACCGCCTCGCAAACGTCACCAAGGATGGCATCCTTGTTTGCGCCACCGGTCCGCGCTTCGCTTTCGCCCAGCCGGACAAATGATCCGATGCCCAGCTTGCGAGCCACCTTGGCGCAGGTTTCCTTGCGCACGAGGCTGTTGAGGGTCCGCGACAGCTCCCCTTCATTGGCCGTAGGCAAGCGCTCGCTCAGCATATGGGCGACGACCAGCCCCAACACCCTATCGCCCAGGAACTCGAACCGCTGGTAGGATTCCGCCGTCCGCCGTGACGGGGCAATCGCGCTCGAATGGGTCAGGGCGCGCTGCAACAGCGCTGGATCCCTGAACACATAACCCAGCCTCGCCTCCAGGGTTTCCCTGTCGCGTGCTCTCAGGCTCATTCGTAAACCGAGGTGAACATCCGGTCAAACCGGACGTTGCCCGGCCAGCGCCAGATCTGCCAGGGCGGGATGTTGTCGGTGATCGAGAAGAAGCGCCATTCCGCCTTGCCCACGAAATTCTCGAACGGCACATAGCCCACCGAGCTCAGTGAACGGCTGTCGAGCGAGCGGTCGCGGTTGTCGCCCATCATGAAATAGTGCCCCGGCGGCACGGTATAAACGCCGGTATTGTCGAACTGGGCGGTGTCGGAAATTTCCTGCGTCGTATAGCTCACGCCGCTGGGCAGGGTTTCGCGATACAGCAAGACCGGCAGTTCCACGCCGGTGCTGTCGCGGTCGATCTTGGTTCCGATCTGCTCGCGCACCACCGGCTCTTCGTTGATGTGCAGCACGCCCTCGATCATCTGGATACGATCGCCGGGCAGTCCGATCACGCGCTTGACGTAATTCTCGCTCTGCGGCACCGGCCGGAACACGGCCACATCCCCACGCTGCGGCGCGTTGCCTAGCACCCGCCCATGCCAGGGCACTTCGCTATAGGGCAGCGAATAGCGCGAATATCCATACGTGTATTTGGACGCCAGGATATAGTCGCCAATCATCAGATTGGACTGCATTGAAGCAGTCGGGATCGAGAATGGCTCAAAGGCGAAGGTCCGAAAGACAAGGGCGATCAGCAGCGCCTGAACGATGACGACGACCGTCTCGCGCAACTCGCCCTTGCCGGTTTTCTTTTTTGCGGCGTCCGACATGGGGGTGCTCATGAAAGGGGAACTCGTGGATTTGTTACGGGAGCGGTACGGCCGGGTCAACCGGCAGCGCCTCGATAATGACAAAGGCCTGGGCCATACCGTTGTCGTCGGTAATCGTCAGGTGAATATGGGCCTCATGGCCTTTGGGCACAAGGCTGGCAAGCCTTTGCGCGGCCCCGCCGGTCAGTTTCATGGTCGGCTTGCCGCTGGGCAGGTTCACCACCCCCATGTCGCGCCAGAACACCCCGTGCGACAGCCCGGTTCCCAGCGCCTTGGCACAGGCTTCCTTGGCCGCGAAGCGCTTGGCGTACGACGCGGCGCGCAACCGCCGTCCATCGGATTTGCGGCGCTCGATCTCGGTAAAGCACCGATGCGTGAACCGCTCGCCGAACCGCTCCAGCGTCCGCTCGACATGCGCGATTTCACACAGATCGTTGCCCAGCCCGATAATCACTGCAAACCTCGGCTTCCCGGCTTTACTGCGGGCAGTGCGGCCAGTTCAGCTGGCAGAGCGTCAGGCGCATAGGCAGGTACCTTGTACCCGGTCAGCGACACCAGCGGCACGCCCACATCGGCCTCACCATCCGAGCGATCGACGATACAGGCAGCGGCGATCACGTCGGCACCCAGCTTGTTCATGCAATCGATGCACTCGCGGATCGACAGGCCGGTGGAGACGATATCTTCGACCACAATCACCTTTTCACCCGGCGCGACCTCAAAACTGCGCCGCAGCTCGAACACGCCATCGACGCGCTCGGTATAGATGGCGGGCACACCCAGATGCCGTGCGGTTTCATAGCCGGGGATCACCCCGCCCATGGCCGGAGACACCACCTGCGACACATCCCCAAAACCTTCAGCCCTGATCTTTTCCGCCAGCGCCCGGCACAGGATTTCCGCCTTGTCGGGATGCATGAACACCCGCGCCTTTTGCAAAAACACCGGCGAGCGCAGCCCCGAGGACAGGATGAAATGCCCTTCAAGCAAAGCACCGCAATCGCGGAAAATTTCGAGGACTTCGTCTTGGGTCATGCCGGCTGGGTCTCTTTGTGTTCGTGGGTGGTGGCATCGAGCGCGCCGTCGATGCCCGAAACGGCTCTGGCCTGGGCCAGCGTGGCGCGCTGGACCCGCGACAGGCCCGGACTGCGTTTGAGCGTTGCGAGCACATCTGTCAACTGGGTCAGATCGCGCACTTCCAGCTCGAACAGCAATTCATGGGAATCGGCGGCAAGCGCCCGCATGACCAGGTTGGAAATATTGGCGTCACACGCCGCAATGGCGCTGGTGATCTGGGCGAGCGAGCCGGGGCGGTTCTGCGAATACATCGAAATGACGACCCGGAACAGCTCTTCGGTCCGGCCCTGCATATCCCAGCGCACGTCGATCCAGCCCACATCCTCATCGTGGAAATCCACCAGCGCATCCGATTCCATCGGATAGACTTCCATCACCCCGCTCTGGTGGAAAATGCCGATGATGCGGTCACCGGGCACCACCCCCTCGGGTGAAACCGTCACCGGCATGTTGAAGTCGAAGCCGACCATGGCGGCGAATTTCTTGATGGACGCCCGCTGTCCGCCCGGCATGCGGAATTTGAAGAATTGCGCATTGCGCAGCGAGAACCACCCTTCGGCGTCGTTAGCGACCGGCAGGCTCAGGCGGCCCTTGCGCCGGGGCTTGCCCTTGAGCGCCGTCATCTGCTCGGCCAGTTCCTCGGCGGTGATCGTCCCCTCGCCTATGGCCGCCAGCATGGCGTTGCGGTCCTCCATCTCCAGCCGTTCGGCCAGCAGATCGAGTTCGTCCTCGTTCATATCCAGCGCCTCGCGCTCGATCACCGCCATCATCACCTGCTCACCGAGCGTAACGGCGCGCTGGAGCGCTCCCTGCCGCACCGCACGGCGGATGGCCGAGCGCGCCTTGCCGGTCACGGCGATGTTTTCCCAATTGGGCGGCGGCGTATGTGTGGCGTCGCGGATGATCTCGACCTCGTCACCCGAATGGAGCTGGGTGATCAGCGGCATCACCGTTCCGTTGATCTTGCAGCCCACGCAGGTGTCGCCGACATCGGTATGCACCGCATAGGCAAAATCGATCGGCGTTGCCCCGCGCGGCAGCGGAATGAGCCGTCCGCGCGGCGTAAAGCAGAACACCTGATCCTGGAACAGTTCGAGCTTGGTGTGCTCGACAAACTCTTCGGGATTGTCGCCTTCGGTCAGCCGCGCAATGGTTGTGCGCAGCCAGTTGTATGCCCGGCTTTCCTCCTCCAGCCGGTGCATGTCGCCGGAAATCGCTTCCTTGTACAATTGGTGCGCCGCGATCCCGAATTCGGCGATGGCGTGCATTTCCATGGTCCGGATTTGCAGTTCCACCCGTTGCCGCCCCGGTCCCACGATGGTCGTGTGGATCGAGCGGTAGTCATTATGCTTGGGGACCGAGATATAATCCTTGAACCGGCCCGGAACGACCTTCCAGCTGGTGTGGATCACCCCCAGCGTTCGGTAGCATTGGTCAACCGTATCGACGATCACCCGAAAGCCGATCATGTCTGAAAGCTGTTCGAGCGCGATCCCCTGGCGCTCGATCTTGGAATAGATCGACCACGCCGATTTCATCCTTGAAGACACCGCCGCCGTGATGCCCTGCTGCGCCAGATGCTCTTCCAGTTCGGTGCTGATTTCGGCGATGATCTCCCGGCTCGATGTCTGCATCTGCGCCAGACGGCTCATGATGGCGTTGTAGTGCTCGGGGTGCAGCGTCTTGAACGACAGGTCCTCAAGTTCGTTGCGCATGTCCTGCATACCCATGCGCCCGGCCAGCGGCGCATAGATATCCATGGTCTCCTGCGCGATGCGTCCGCGCTTGTGCACCGGCATGAAATCGAGCGTGCGCATGTTGTGCAGGCGGTCGGCCAGCTTGACCAGCAGCACCCGCACATCCTGCGAAATCGCCAGCAGCAGCTTGCGCAGGTTTTCCGCCTGCGCTTCCTCCCGCGAGACCAGATTGAGCCGGTCGATCTTGGTCAACCCATCGACAATCTGCCCGATCTCGGTGCCGAACATCTCGTCGATCTCGGCGCGGGTGGCGTCGGTATCCTCGATGGTATCGTGGAGCAGCGCGACGGCGATGGTCGCGTCATCGAGCTTGAGTTCGGTCAGGATCGCCGCCACCTCCAGCGGGTGGGCGAAATAGGGGTCTCCTGAGGCGCGCGTCTGGCTCCCATGCTTTTGCATGGCATAGACATAGGCCTTGTTGAGCAAGGCTTCGTCGGCGTTGGGGTTATAGGCCAACACACGCTCGACGAGTTCGTACTGGCGCATCATGCGCCGGGGCGCTCCAGACACCGGACCTCTTCCTGGAGCAAATCCCTGATCTGATTGGGATCAGATCAGGCGCTCCAACTCCTTGCTTGTCGCGCTTCCGAAGCGGAAAACCGGCTCCACCCCCGATCGGCGTCGGGGGCATGCTTTTCCTGGAAGCGCTCGAAAACTACAAAGGCGCCCGGCTTGCTGCCAGACGCCTTTGAAAACTATACCGGGAAAGGCTTGCGCCGATCAATCGTCGCGGCGCTCGGGGGGAGCCAGGGATTCGATGCCGCGCAGCAGCTCTTCTTCGCTGATGGTATCGAACACCGGACCGTCCTCGTCCGAGGAGGTTTCGATGCGCGGAGCCGCTTCGTTCTCGGGCTCGTCCACTTCCACATATTTCTGCAAGGAGTGGATCAGGTCTTCCTTGAGGTCGTCCGGGGAAATCGTGCCGTCGCCGATTTCGCGCAGGGCGACCACCGGGTTCTTGTCGTTGTCGCGGTCCACGGTGATCGCGCCGCCAGCGGAAATCATGCGGGCGCGATGCGCCGCCATGAGAACCAGCTCGAAGCGGTTCGGGATCTTTTCAATGCAATCTTCTACGGTGACGCGTGCCACTGCCGGTCTCCATTGCTTTCAGAGCGTTTCCTGCACCAGCGAAAATTTCCGCTCATGCGATTGGGAAGCGCGACAGGTCCATAAACATAGAGCACGCCTTCCGTTTCATCGAAAGCGCGCGATCCAGGGGAGTGAACGGCGTTCTTACACGAGCCGCAGGCGGTTGACAAGCTGCCGCTGTGTGTTCACCCGGGGCACTATTGCACACCGGTGTGAACTTCTTATGCCCTTTGCGCGTTGAGCGGCATACATGCTTTTTAAAATTTTCATCCGCCGCCTTGTTTGGAGTTTTCATCAACAATGTTCGATCCGCGCGAAAAGGTCGTTCTGTTCATCGACGGCGCCAATCTCTACGCAACGTCGCGGGCGTTGGGCATTGATATCGACTATAAGCGCCTTTTGAGCCGGTTTCAGGATACCGGTTACCTGCTGCGCGCCTATTATTACACCGCCCTTGTTGACGATCAGGAATATTCTTCCATCCGGCCGCTGATCGACTGGCTCGATTACAATGGCTATGCCGTGGTCACCAAGCCGGCCAAGGAATTCACCGACGCCCATGGCCGCCGCAAGATCAAGGGCAACATGGACATCGAGTTGACCATCGACGCCATCGACATGGCGCCCCATTACGATCATCTCGTCTTGTTTTCCGGTGATGGGGATTTCACCGCGCTGGTCGCCGCCCTACAACGGCGCGGCAAGAAGGTGACTGTGGCCTCCACCCTCACCACGCCCACCCCGATGATTTCCGATGATCTGCGGCGGCAGGCGGATTATTTCCTCGAAATCGCCACCCTGGCCCAAACCGTGGGACGCCCGCAGGTTGACCGCCAGCATTCTCCCAAAGAGGATGTCGCGGATTGATTCCGTTTGCCGAGCCGCCCATCCGTGACTGCCACCAATCCCCCTCGCGATTGCCCGTTATGCCCAAGGCTGGCGGAATTCCGCCATCTCAATCGCGAGCAGTTTCCCGATTGGCACAACGCTCCGGTGGACAGTTGGGGCGGTGACACGCCGCGCCTGCTGGTGGTCGGCCTTGCCCCCGGGCTACGCGGAGCCAACCGCACCGGACGCCCTTTCACCGGCGACTATGCCGGCGACCTCCTCTACGCAACGCTCAAGAAATTCGGACTGGCCATCGGCGACTATGCCGCCGATCCCGATGATGGGCTGGAATTAATCGATACGCTGATCGTCAATGCGGTGCGCTGCGTTCCGCCGCAGAACAAGCCGACCGGACCGGAGATTTCCACCTGTCGGCGGTTTCTCAGCGCAACCATCGCCGCCAATGCCCAGGCCCGCGTCTATTTTGCGCTGGGGCGCATCGCCCACGAGTCCCTGCTCTCGGCACTGGGCGAACGCCGCGCTGCCTTCCCCTTTGCCCATGGCGCCCAACATCAGCTCACCGGTGGCGCGGTGCTCGTCGACAGCTATCATTGCTCCCGCTACAACACCAATACCGGGCGGCTGACGGCGGAAATGTTCGAGGACGCTCTGGGCCGCGCCGCGCAACTGGCCCGCGCCTGAAGCGCCCTCTCCCACTCCTTATTACCAGCGCTTCAGCCCCAGCAGCTTTTCCCCCAGCGGGGTCAGCTTTGCTGTCGTGGCGTTGTGCTTTTCCCATTCTCGCGGATCGCCGGGAAACGCATCGCGCCTTGGGTGGTCCCGTTCGCGCCAGAGCCTGATCCGCTCTTCACGCTCGGGCTCATTGTCCCACTCCGCCGGATGCATGGAGATGTACTGCGCCATGCGCACCCGATCATCGGAGTGGTTGGGCCGTACACCATGCGCGAGCAGCGAGTTGAAGATCATCAGGTCTCCCGGTTCGAGATCGACATTGACCACGTTCAGCCCGGTCATATCCGGATGCATCGGATCACGATCCTCGGGCTGGGTTTTCACCCACGCATTGGAAGCCGCCCGTCTCGCTGTCCTGCTTTTTAAGGCTCAGCACCGCCTGAACGCCGATGGGTAAGGGCCGGATCGAGGTATCGACGTCCCAGTGGATAAAGCCGTGCGGGCTGCCCTTCACTTTCTTGGGTGGATTGAGATTGGCCCGATCGATGGTGACCCACAAATCCTCACGGTCCCAGATATCCACGAACACGTCATAGATGCGCTGCTCCATGCGGTTGTCCCACAGATATTGGTGGTTGTAGATTTCCACCATCCCCGTGTTGTTGAGCTCCTTCATCTTGTGCTCACGCCGCTGCGGTGCGTACCAGGTGGACTTGTCGTCCGGGTTCTTTTCATCAAACTGCCAGAGTAGATCGACAAGCCGCTCCACATTGCGCGCAGGCACCGCCCCGCGCACGATCACATATCCCTTCGTCGTCCAGTGCTCCCAATCGTCCTTCGACAAAACACGCAGCGGCAAGGTCTTGCGGATGTCCTTGAGCTGGGTGGCCGTCGTGGTTGTAGGATGGCTGTCGCGTTTGGTCGCCATGGTCTGCATTGAACTCTCCCATATCTGTCTTCCCCTCGAAGGCGGATATGGACGAGTTTAGCGCTGGCCGCACGCCCATGTTGTGCTAGACGGGCCGAAATTGATACTATTCTGGCGTGAAGCGAGGAACTGACGCCCGATGCGCGCCTATCGTGAGCATTTACCCCTATCGAGCACGTCCTCCTGGACCATGCTCAACCGCCGTCTGGATGACGCCATTCCCTTCCAATGGCATCACCATCCCGAGTTCGAATTGACCCTCACCCTCAACTCGGAAGGGCAGCGGTTTATCGGCGATCACGTGGGCAGCTATGGCCATGCCGATCTGGTTCTCGTCGGCCCGAACCTCCCCCACACCTGGGCATCGCGAAACAAGCGCGATGAGGCCGAACCCCATATCGCCATGGTGCTGTGGTTTCGCCGGGAATGGATCGAACAGGCCATCGCTGGCTCGCTCGAATTGCGGCCGGTCCAGGATCTGATTGATCGCGCCTCTGGGGGCCTCGCTTTCGCTTCGGAGACCGGCAGCGCGCTCGAACCCGAGTTCCGGGCGATCTTTGGTCTTGCACCCATGCAACGGCTTCTCGCGCTGTTTGCGATTTTGGGCCATCTCGCCCAAGATTCCAGCGCCCGGCCCCTGTCGCGTGTCGGCCCACAGCCCATCGCTGGAGGCCGTTCCCGGCTTGATCGGGTACTCACCCACCTTCACGCTCATTATGCCGACCCCATCAGCATGGATGGACTTGCCGACATAGCGGCTCTCAGCGTTTCTGGACTGCATCGGATGTTTGTACGCCACACGCAGGTCAGCGTGACAGCCTATATTGCGGCCCTGCGGATCGGCGAGGCCTGTTCCCGTCTGTCATCGACCGATGAGCCGATCGGGTTTATCGCCGAGGCAGTGGGCTACACATCGCTGGCCAATTTCAATCGACAGTTCCGGTCGCTGCGCGGCATGACGCCCCGCGCTTATCGGGCCATGTTCCGCAAGTAGCGGCACTGGCATCCGCCCGATCAGCCCTGCTTGAGAATGCGCTGCTTGTCGCGGGACCAGTCGCGATCCTTCTGCACATCGCGCTTGTCAAAGCTCTTGCGGCCCTTGGCCAGCCCGATCAGCAGCTTGGCCATGCCACGCTCGTTGAAATAGAGCTTTAGCGGCACAATCGTATTGCCCTGCCGCTCCACCCCGCGCGCCAGCCGCGCCAGTTCCCGATTGGACACCAGCAGCTTGCGCTTGCGTTTTTCGTCGTGATTGAAGCGGTTGGCCTGCACATATTCGGGGATATTGGCATTGATCAGCCACAGCTCCCCGCCCTCGGGCGAGACATAGGATTCCACGATCTGCGCCTTGCCATTGCGCAGCGACTTGACCTCGGTTCCGGTGAGGACGATCCCGGCCTCCAGCGTATCGAGGATTTCATAGTCGAACCGGGCGCGGCGGTTCTCCGCCACCATCCCGGTTTCGAGCAATCCTTTTTCCTTTTTCGGTGCCATCTATCGCTTCATCAATTGATCAGGCCCGCATGGACCATCGCTGCGTCGATGGCCTCCCTTGTGCTGTCGGCAATTGGCACCAGCGGCAATCGCGTCTCCTCGGCGCACAGGCCCAGCCGCGAAACAGCGTATTTGATCCCTTGCGGGTTGGGCTCGATGAACAGCGCCTTGTGCAGCGGCGCCAACCGGTCCTGAATAGTCAGCGCGGTTGCAAAATCACCGGCCTGACATGCCGCCTGAAGCGCCGAGCTCAGCTTTGGCGCGACGTTGGAGGTCACCGAAATGCACCCCCTGCCCCCATGGGCATTAAAGCCCAGCGCGGTGATATCCTCGCCAGAGAGCATGATGAAATCGGGCCCCAGCGCCTTGCGGGTCAGGGTCGCCTTGCTCATGTCCGCCGTTGCGTCCTTGACGCCGATGACGTTGGCATGGGCATCGCGCAGGCGCTTGATGGTATCGACCGCGATGTCGACCACGGTGCGCCCCGGCACGCTATAGAGGATGACCGGCAGGCTGGTCGCCTTGGCGATCGCCGAAAAATGCTGGAACAGGCCTTCCTGATTGGGCTTGTTGTAATAAGGCACGATCGAGAGCACCGCGTCGGCCCCTGCCTCTTCAGCAAACTGCGCCAGATGGATCGCTTCACGCGTCGAATTGGAGCCCGCTCCGGCCACCACCGGCACGCGCTTTTGCGCCACCTCGATGGCGATCTCGATCACCCGGCGATGTTCCTCATGGCTGACCGTGGGGCTTTCCCCGGTGGTGCCCACCGGCACCAGCCCGTTGGTGCCTTCGTCGATCTGCCATTTGACGAAGCGCGCCATGGCATCTTCATCAACAGCTCCATTCTGGAACGGCGTTATCAACGCCGTGATCGACCCGCTCAACATACGAAACAGTCCCTGGTTGGCGCTGCCGGAACGCCCGACAGCTCTTTGGTTTGTCTATTGCCGTTACATAGCGCACAAATGCTAGCAATGCTTTACATTTGCGGCGCGACAATTTCTCATGCCCGAGGCTGGAGCACCATAATGGCCGCCTCGTGGCGCGACAAGCGCGCCCGCCACCCTTGGCGATTGTGCGCTGCGCCCGGCGTGCTATGAAGCATCATGCTCAAACGCGCAACACCTCCTGCCGATGCAGCCGTCTTTTCCGGCCTTCCGATCCGCACCATCACCAGCGGGTCCGGGAGCATGAACCTTGCCGTTCACATCCACGGAGACCTCAGCGACGCGACCATCCCGGTGCTCTGCCTGCCCGGATATCTGCGCAATATGGCCGATTTCGCGGCTCTTCCCACGGCGCTTAACCGGCTGCCCGGCCAAAGCCTGTGCTTCATCCTCATCGATCTGCCCGGACGGGGCCGCTCATCGCGCAGTCCTAAAAACACTGCCTATTCCACCTTGCGCGATGCCGATTGCGCACTCGACGTTCTGCGCGCCCTCGATGTTCCTCGCGCCATCGTCCTTGGCGAAGGCCATGGCGGGCAGGTGGCCATGGTGATGGCGGCGCGCCAGCCGCTTGCCATCGCGGGGGCGGTCCTGGCCGATGCCGGTCCGGTCACCGATTCTCGCGGCCTTGTCCGCACCAGAACCAATTTCCGCCATTTATCCGGGTTGCGCGGACAGCAGGTAGTCACCGAGGCCCTGCGCCGGATTTTCGCCACCGATTATCCCGACCAGACCCCTGCTCGGCTCGATGCACTTGCGGACCGTCTCTACGTCCCCGGCCCGCGCGGACGCGTCCAGCCGCTGTTCGATCCCAAACTGATCGAGCAGCTTGAACGCTTCGAGGTCGATGATGTGTTCGAGCCGCAATGGCCGTTGTTCGATGCGCTGGCCCACGCGCCGCTGATGCTGGTTCGCACAGCGCTGACCGATCAGGTCCGCCGCGCTACGTTTGACGAAATGGTCCGCCGCCGCCCCGATGCCGCCCTGCTCACCATTTCCGGTCAGGGCTCGCCGGCCCTGCTCGATGGCGCCGCTGAACTTGGGGCGCTGTCCGCTTTCCTGCGCGATATCTGCCAGCCGAGGCCCGCGGTTGCGGACGAGCCTGATTAAGCGAGGCAGCCAGCGCGGCTATTTCCCGGCCAGGTCCCGCGCCTGTTCGATCCAGTTTTCGCGTTCAACGCGACTGCGGAACGACATGCGCTCGTTCATGTCCTCGATCGCCTCCGCGTCCCAGGTCGCGATCTGATCGAAGCGGTAAATGCCGTTTTCATGCAGCATCGCTACAGTTTTCGGCCCTATCCCCTTGATTTTGGTCAGGTCGTCGGGCTCGGCTACGGGCGCTTCCTCGATGACGACCGGCGCGTCTGCGTCCCGCTCGTTGGCGGTCTGCTCTGCCGTATCGGGCTCGCTTGTCGCCGCCTTGCGTGGGCCGAACACCTGCTTGAGCACATATCCGATCAGGCAGCCGATAAAAAATGCGGCAAGCAGCAGTAAAGCGCTGGGGATAATATGGGGCGTGGGGTTCACCGGCTCGCCCTCACTGTTTCCTGTCCGGGGTGCCGTACCAACCGGTTGCGATCCCGATCAGCACCGCCAGCACCAGAAACGGCCAGTCGATGGCCATAAGATAGGCGATGTCGCTCACTGAGAATCCCCCTCAATCTTGCCGGCGCTGTCTTCAAACGCGAAGACGATCCGGCGATTTTGCGCCTTGCCCGCTGCCGTATCGTTGCTGGCGATGGGCAGGCTGGCGCCATAGCCCACTGCATACAGCCGCTGCGGGTCGATTCCCTCTGCGACAAGCGCATCGACGACCGCTTCGGCCCGCGACAGCGACAAGACCAGATTGGTCTCGGCCCTGCCATCGGCATCTGTATGTCCTTCTACATAAACGGGAAGCGTTGGGCAATCGGCGAGGATTGCGGCCAGGTCCCCGACCAGTTCCTCTGATTCCGGCGTCAGCCGCGCACTGCCCGACGCGAACAGAACACCCCGCTCCCCCATCGCCGCTTCGATGCGCTCCCCGCACAGCGCGACTTCCGCAGTATCGATTTCCATGTTCGGCTTATCAGCAGCAATGCCGGGAGCCCCGCCCTCCTCCAGATCGGCTCCCGCGTCCTTGTCGGCACGATCCAGCATCTGCTCGATTTCATCGACCAGATCGGTATCGATATCCGCCGCCTCTACAGATCCGGCACGGTCTCTTTCCAGCGGCTCCTCCAGTTCAATCTGCCATAGCGCGCCCGTTCCGGTGGTTGCACCCAGCGCAGCGATTAGCGCGTCGGGATCGACCCCGGACTTCAACACCCCGGTGACGCGCCACTCCTCATTTTCGAGAACAATGTCTCCCCGATCCAACAGTGCACTGGCCTTGAGCGCCCTGAGCGCGTCGCCCAGAAACCCGACCGGTGCTCCACTGGCAATCTCCATCTGTTCGTGGACTATTCCTTCGCGGGCACGCCGCAAGACGATCCGCGCGCCTTCACCCGGAATATTGCCCGAGATCGTCAGCCCATCGGCATCAATTCGCGCCGCCCACGAAAACGCCTCGTCCAAATCGACCGCCTCGGCAGGACTTTCGCTGCCCTTGCTATCGAGCGTCTGGACCTGCGCGATAGCCGGACCGGCAGAGCACGCCAGAACAGCAAAAACCAAGGCGAGGCGGAGAGGATTGGAGAAAATCATGCAAAACCGGAAAACTGAATCTGGCAGGAGCCCGCAATCGATAACGAGCGACTCAACCGCACCAGCTTAAGCACCCATCCCGGTGAGGTGAACTCACTTTGCCGCCAGCATCGCAGGCCCTGCGTCGCGCATTGCGGGCGCAGCTCCAAAAAAGAAAGGGCCCGGCAAAAGCCGGACCCCTCCAATTCTTGGCTATATAAGACGTTCTTAGAACGACTTTTCGGCCGAGAAAGTGACCTGGTAGTCGCCACGATCGGTAGCAGTCAGGTCCAGGCTGGACTTGAAGCCACCACCCGGAGCATACGACAAGCCGATTTCGCCGTAAACGACGTCGCCAAGAGCGAGCCTCGTAGCAGGGAGCGGCGGAACCGCTGGGACCACAGCGTCGGTGCTGCGAGCATTTTCGATGTAGCCAACCTGAGCGCGAGCCGAGATGTTCTCGGTCAGGCCGAACTCGGCACCACCGTAGATGGTCCAAGTGTCGGTTCCGCCAGCAAACTCGGTGAAGGCAGCGCCAACGAAGATGTCGACGGTGTCAGTCGCAGCAAAAGAGCCTTCGCCAGCGATGGTCCAGTTGCCCGGCTCGTCAAAGAGCGCGTCAGCCTTAAGCGAGAACATGTCGAACGTCGCATCGGCACCGATCGAAGCAACCCAAGCACCCGCATCGTCGGCGATAAAGCCACCGCGAACGGTGAAGTTATCGAAATCAGCCGAAGCGTTCAGGTAGAAGTTGATCGGGTCACCGGCAACGTTATCGTACAGGTCACCGAAAAGGATACCGGCTTCTGCCGAGATGCCATTGGCATCATAGGCCACGCCCAGACCGAAAGTCCCGTCAACTGCGAGGTCTTCCAGTGCAACGAGCACCGAGAAACCATCGGCGATCAGGGATTCGATCTGAATGCCCATGCCACCGGTGCGAACAGTATTCAGAATTGAATAGCCCTTGCCGATGTCATTGTTGTCGAAGTTCCAGAAATCAATGAAATCTTCGTGGCGCGAGCCATACTTCTGGTCAAGAATCGTGGTGCTGAACAGCGAGCCGATGCGGCCAGCGGTCAGGACAGTCGTGTCGCCGAACGAAACGAAGGCACGCTCGATGCGAACGTCTTCGCCGTTCGTGCCGGGCACGTCGTTAAGGCGCAGAACAGCCTTGGCGGCGCCAGCGTCGGTCTGGGTGGTTGCTTCAAACAGAAGCTGCCACTCAACACCATGGCCGTTGTCGTAGAACGTGCCGAGAGTGTCCCAATTGGTGACGCGGTATTCGTAGTCGACCTTGCCCGAGATCTTGAGGCAGGTGTCGTCGGATTCGATGGTCAGGCCGGAAATGCCATAGGCATCGCACACGCCCAGCGAAACGAAGTTCGCAATCGGATCAGCGGCCTGAGCACCCGTCGACAGGGCCAGAGCGGCTGCAGAACCCAGAAGAAGGCTCTTGAGTTTCATAATTGACCTCCAAAGTCAGTCATTCAGTTTGCCGGGCTATCCGGCGGTTTGTCGAAACGCGACCACATTATTGTTGGTGTCGTGTGTTGCCGTCGCGTTGCGACCGACAAACGATCCCATGCATGGATTCGCAAGGGTCACTCTAGCGATGCCCGGCCCCTTCGCAACATCCCTTAGTGCGGTTCACAGGCAGATGGGACGGGTTGGAAAGTGAATGTTGCAAAATGTCCACACATCTGGAAACCACTTGTTAATAGTTGTGGCGATGCCCGTTTACCCGTCATTTACAATTGGCTGGCCACAAGCCGCCAGCGTCATCCCTTTCGTAAAACAGCCACATTGGTGGTCTGGAAACGCTAGGGCAAACATGTCGGGAAGGGTCGGCCGTGTCATATGGAATCCGCATCATGGCTGACTTGTGCCGCGCGTTGCTGATTGCCGGGCTGGCCGCAAGCGCTGGCGGCGGAGCCATCGCGCAGGACGAAACCGACCCGGCCCAACAGATGATGGTCGACGCCGATGCCCTCATCGTTGCCACCCAGGTCACCACGCGCTGCGCGCTGTTTGATTCCACCCTCGCCTATCTCACCCCCCTCGATCAGGCCGGCGCCTCCCTGCGGCTCGATGAGATCGTGGTGGCAGCCTCGGCCTCGGTCGAGGATATGGCCGACCGGCTGGCGCGGATGCGCGCCGACGCCGCCGCCATCACCTGCGGCGATGAAGACCTTGCGCCTTACATGGAGTTCGGACGGCAGATCGCCCGCGACGTTATCGATATAGCTCTGGTTGCGTGGCGGTCGATCGATGTGATGCGCTGCAACTATTTCGTCGATGATGATTTTCTCGTGGCCGCCGAGCGCGCCCGCGCCACCGCCGAATCCACCACCATCGACGGCGAGATCAATCGCGTCACCTATATCGAGCAGCGGGCCGCCGCCTGGGTCGATGTGTTTGCCGCCAATTGCGCCAATCTGGGTTTTGACCCGGTCGAAACCCTGCCCGGCCAGATCGCCCTGGCCCTTCCCAGCGCGCCGTAGACCCTAAAAATCCTCTTTTCGCCTCCCCCTTATTGCGCTATTACGCATCCCGGAATGGGGCTGTAGCTCAGTTGGGAGAGCGCGTCGTTCGCAATGACGAGGTCAGGGGTTCGATTCCCCTCAGCTCCACCATTTCCTTTATCTCACGCGCCGTACCGTTCGCCGCATGACGCGCTAAAACCGCGCTATGCGCCTCTCTGGCGCTCCGATGGGGCGCGCAACAATGCGCGGGCAGCAGGCCGCGGCCTGGTTCCGGTGTGCGGATATTCCGCCTGCTAGGTCTCGGGCTCGTAGGCAGGCATCGGCAAGTCTTCTGCCAGCGAGAGGACGAAATCGAATATTTTTCGGTCCTCCATGATCGCCATATCAATATTTCCGTTCTGGAGATTTTCGATCAGGGCATCGCGCGCTTCGGCTGCCGCGTCGGGGCCGGAAAGGTGTTCAATCCGCTTGATCAGAAACCCGAGGGACAGATACAGCGAATTGACCACAATCTTGATCCCTTCGACCGGCGCGCCGGGGTGAACCACATCGCTCTCAATCATTTTCGTCCCGCCTCCTTGACTGAAATTGCGTGTAATTACGCAACGATAGTGTTGGGCCCTTGGTTCCCTCTCCCTATCCGGGCAAATCCCGCTCAACAGGCGCCCTATTGAAAACCGGTCTGCGGGTCCCCATCTGGTGGCTACGTTCAAGTGGACGAAATGGCGCCGCCACAGCTGCGGCCGCGAATTTCAGCAGCGTTGTGCTGCCTCCCCCGAACCTTTTTTCAACCCTTTGCTGGCGCGTTGCCGGTCATGTGACCGCCGCAGCCGGCGATCAGCCATGGCTGCCCTCTGGCGGCCACAGGAACACAGTATGAATACGTTAGACTACAAGGCCGAAGCCGCCCTCTATCTGGGCAGCGATTGGCAAACCGCTCTCGATCAGGGAGCCCGTACATTTTCGAGCGCCGCCAAGGCGATCCGCTTTGCCATGGAGGAAGTGCCGCCCGTCAGTTTGCGGGGCGCGCTGATGGTCGTCGAAGGCCGCTCCTATTCGCCGCTGGACCTGCGCTCGCTCTATCGCGATCACACCTATCCGCTGCTGCGCAAGCAGGATCGGCTGGCGCGCATCGTCGAGCCTGCCGAGGCCTAAGGCCCCGGCCTGGAGCGCGAGCACTGGCTTTCCGGCCTCCGCATCCCATATGGTTAGGGGCATGGTCGCCAGATCGTCCCGCGACCGCGGCGTATCAGGGGGCAGCGGCGCGCAAGCTCAGCACTCCCTCATGCAGCACCTTGGGACACCGTTTTCCCGGAAGCACCCGCTTCGGGGTACAAGCATCGGAGACTCATCATGGCTAAAAAAGACCGTCAGGCCCTGCGCCTCAAGCACATGAATGCTGGCAATCTCCTGCGGACACGCGGAAAGGCCAAACCCGGCCTCGCCTCCGCCAGACGCGGCAAGTAATTTCCATTCCGGCCCCGCCCGACCTCACCGTCCGGCGGGGCTTTTTTTTCCGCACTTCCGAACCGCAGTCGTGGTGCCCACTCTTGCTGCAGGCGCTATTTTTGAGCGTCGGCCATGATCTGCCGGAGCTGGCGCAGCAGTTGGGGGCCGGTCACCTGGCTGGCATTATAGCCTTCCTTGGCGAGCGCGGTCTTGAGTTCGCCATTGGTCCGGAACTGGCCCGTTTCAGCAAGTTCGAAAGCCCGTTCAAGGGCAGTCTTGGTCGTATCCATTCTCAATCGGAGTGCAGCGCCAATTCCTGCATCGTTGCGTCCAGCGCCGCCGCCTTTCCCCATCATGGTAAGGGCCGCGCCCGCCAAAGGCCAGCCGCCCCCGTCCCACAATAGCGCCCAATCCTGCTCACACTATCGCCCGAAACAGCCCGCAGGCTGTTATGTGGGGGCGTAACGGGAGGATTTTTCATGCTCCGGAGCCCATTGGCGGCGTTTGCCGCTCTCACCCTGTTGGCCGCACCCGCGCTGGCTGCCGACGATGAGATTTCCGACTTTGCCGCCGAGATCGATGTCAGTGACGACATCACCATCCATTTTTCCCAGATCGATGTGATGGTGGACAGGGACCCGGTGCCGCAGATCGCCGGCGTCACCGATCAGTTTGGCGCCACAACGCTTGGCGAGGTCCTGCTCAACCGGCCCATCGCGAGGTCCGACCTCGATGCCCTCGCCGAAGCCACTGGCAAAGTGCTGTCGTTCCACTGCGCGCGGGGTGGGCTTTATGAGGTGGAAGGCGTCCGCCTTGTCGGCGGCGAGGGGTGCGACATCGTCGAGATGCAAACGGAGGAAGTCCAATGAACCCCAGCGCCCTGAAACTCCTGATGCTTCCGGCTCTTGTGTTTTGCGGCTCGGGCGCGCTTGCCCAATCCGCCATGCAGTTTCCGGACGCGACCGAAACTGTCCCCGAACTGATCGCTCTGTATGAAGACGCGGATTCGGCCTGCCGGTTGTCGATGAGCGGTGACGTGAAGGTCGCCGTCGCCTGCGAAGCGCGCGCGATTTATGGCGCAGCGCTCAATGAGCGGAACTGGTGCAAGGGCCGCGAGGGCGAACCGAACGCCATGATGGAGTGGCACGAATGCGGACCGGATTCCCTGCGCTTTACCGCTGCGCAATAGCCGCTTTGGTCCCCGACCGGTCGAGCGCCGCCGCGATATAGGCGTCGAGCGCGGCGCTATCGATCTGCTCGCCGTGCAGGCCCAGCTTGCTGCGCCGCCACAGCACGTCCTCGACCGTTCGCACCCATTCCCGTTCGATGAGGAAATCCACTTCCGCCGCGTAGAGGCCAGCGCCAAAGGCCCGCCCCAGTGCCTCGGCATCGGTCGCATTGCCCAGAATGGCCCAGGCCTCGGTGCCATAGCTGTGGACCAATCTCCAGGAGTCACTTTCGGAGAGGAATGGATAGTCGCGCTGCAATTGCGCGATCTTTTCCCCAAACTGCTCCACCGCAAAATCGCCTCCGGGCAGCCCCGCCCCTGCCGTCCAGTCCCCGCCGCGCGCACCCAGCGCCGTTTGCACGTGCCCCAGCGCTTCCTCGGACAAGCGCCGATAGGTGGTGATCTTGCCCCCGATCACCGTCAGCAAGGGCGCTACCCCTGCCTCCCCGGTCAGTTTCAGCACATAATCGCGCGTAGCTTCCTGCGCCTTGGAGGCGCCGTCATCATAGAGCGGACGCACGCCGGAATAGGTCCACACGATGTCGCCCCGCACAATCGGCGTTGCAAAATACTCATTGGCCGCGGCGATCAGATAGTCAGTCTCGCCCTCGGAAATTTCCGCATCCCCCGGATTGCCCGCGAAATCTGCATCGGTTGTACCGATCAGGGTGAATTCGCGCTTATAGGGAATGGCGAAGATGATCCGCCCGTCGGCATTCTGAAAAAAGAAGCTGCGCGGATCGTCGTAAAGCTTGCGCACCACGATATGGCTGCCCTTCACCAGCCGCACCGCATGCGCCTCCGGTTGCCCCTTGAATGTCTGCTCGACCCACGGCCCTGCCGCGTTGACCAGCATCCGGGCGAAAACGGTTTCCTCTGCGCCGCTGATCTGGTCGGTAAGTTCAATCCGCCACACGGCCCCCTCGCGCTGCGCCGATGTCACCTTGGTCCGGGTCCGGATCATTGCGCCGCGCGTCGCTGCATCGCGGGCGTTGAGCACCACCAGCCGTGAATCATCCACCGTACAATCGGAGTATTCAAACGCCGTCCCATGCCCCGGACGCAGCACCTTGCCGAGCGGATCGGTGGCGAGATCGCGCGTTGCCGTCGGCGGCAGCTTTTTGCGTCCGCCCAGGCTGTCATAGAGGAACAGGCCCAGCCGCAGCAGCCATTTTGGCCGCAGGCCCTTGTGGTGCGGCAGCACGAACCGCATCGGCTGGATGATGTGCGGAGCCATGCCCCACAGGACTTCGCGCTCGATCAGTGACTCGCGCACCAGCCGGAATTCATAATGCTCCAGATAGCGCAATCCGCCATGGATGAGCTTGGTCGAGGCCGAGGACGTGCCCGAGGCCAGATCGTCCTTTTCCGCCAGCGTCACCGAAAAGCCGCGCCCCGCCGCGTCGCGGGCGATGCCGCAGCCATTGATGCCGCCGCCGATGATGAAGAGGTCAACCGGGTCGGTTGTATGCTCGTTTCCGGGTGTCATGATGCAAAGCTAGGGTGAAAACGTGAGGACTTGCAAGTTTTTCGGGCCAAACGGCACGCACACCATCGCCCTCGTCCGGCCTCATAGCGCTCCATCAATACGCTTTTGTGTCAGCCGCCAGAGCGCTGGAATGATTTTTCCAGCGCGCCCGACGGGCTTGCAACGGTCATGCGCCCATCGGCCCGATCGGAGAATATGCGCTCCTTTCGCACCTGCCGCTGTTGCATTTGCCCCTCGTTATGGCCATCAAACGCCCACTGATCATTCTTCGTTACGGGAGATGCGTTTTGAAAATACTGGTCCCGGTCAAGCGGGTGCTCGATGCCAATGTCGCCGTCCGGGTGAAGACCGACGGCTCGGGCGTCGAACTCGCCAATCTCAAGATGAGCATGAACCCCTTTGACGAAATCGCCGTCGAGGAAGCGGTTCGGCTGCGCGAGGCCGGCACAGCGAGCGAGATCGTCGCCGTCTCCATCGGCCCCGCCCAGGCGCAGGACACCTTGCGCACCGCGCTCGCCATGGGCTGCGACACCGCCATTCTGATCAAGACCGACGAGGCGATCGAACCGCTCACCGTCGCCCGACTGCTCCAGAAAATCTGCGAGCAGCAGGCCCCCGATCTGGTGATCATGGGCAAGCAGGCCATCGATGATGATTCCAATCAGGTGGCGCAGATGCTCTCGGCCCTGCTCGGCTGGCCGCAGGCAACATTCGCGTCCAAGTTCACCCTCAGCGATGGCACAGCCAGCGTGATCCGCGAGGTCGATGGCGGGCTCGAAACCCTCGACCTCGACCTCCCCGCCGTGGTTTCCACCGATCTGCGGCTCAACACCCCGCGCTATGCGTCGCTGCCCAATGTGATGAAGGCGCGCAAAAAGCCCCTCGAAGAGATCGATGCCACCAGCTTCGGCATCGATCTTTCCCCCACCTTGCGCATCGTCTCGACCGCCCGCCCGCCCGAGCGCAAGCCCGGCTCGCAACTGGGTTCAGTTGCCGAACTGATCGACATTCTCAAGACGGAGGGCCGCGTCCAGTGACCACGCTCATTCTCGCCGATCACGACAACAGCGCACTCAATGCCGCGACCGCCAAGGCCGTCACCGCCGCCCGTGCGCTTGGGGGCGACATCCATGTGCTCGTCGCCGGGCATCAGTGCGCCAGCGTTGCCGAGCAGGCAGCAAAGCTCGATGGCGTGGCCAGGGTGCTCATCGCCGATGCTACCGCTTTTGAGCACCGCCTTGCCGGCCCGGTCTCCGAGCTGATCCTTCATCTGGCGGGCGGCTACAGCCACTTTGCCGCTCCGGCCACCAGCTTCGGCAAGGATGTGATGCCCCGCGTCGCCGCCCTGTTGGGCGTCATGCAGGTGTCCGATATCACTGCGGTGCTCTCGCCAACCGCGTTCGAGCGCCCGGTCTATGCCGGTGCCGCCCTGCAGACGGTCGAGGCCACTGCTGAGAAAATCGTTCTCACCATTCGCGCCTCGGCCTTCGATGCGGTCGCCGACACCGGCTCGGCCCCTGTGGATCCTGTCGATTTCACCCCCTCCGCGCCAAAAGCCCGTTTCGTCTCGCGCGAGACGGCGGCCAGCGCCGGGCCGAACCTTGCCAATGCCCGCGTCGTCGTTTCGGGCGGGCGCGCCCTGGGGTCTGCGGAAAATTTCGATGCGCTGATCGCGCCATTGGCCGAAAAGCTCGGCGCAGCGATTGGCGCGTCGCGCGCCGCAGTCGATGCGGGCTATGCGCCCAATGACTGGCAGGTCGGCCAAACCGGCAAGGTGGTCGCCCCCGACCTCTACATCGCCATCGGCATTTCCGGCGCGGTCCAGCATCTGGCGGGCATGAAGAACGCCAAAACCATCGTCGCCATCGACAAGGACCCGGAGGCCCCGATCTTCGCGGTCGCCGATTATGGCCTCGTTGGCGATCTGTTCGAGATCATCCCCGAACTGATCAAGGCGCTCTGACCGGCAGAACCAGTCGCTCCAAACAACCTCAGCGGGGCTGCGCGCCCAATTGGATCACCGCGCGCGCTCCGGCTGTAATGGCGGCGGAAAGGCATTCGGCAGGCGTTTCGCCGCGCAATTCGGCGGCGAGAAACCCGGCCAGGAACGCATCCCCGGCCCCGGTCGTGTCGATCACATCGACACTCTGGGCCGGTAGCGCCACCGTATTGCCGTCCCGCGTCGCATAGATGGCCCCTGCGCCGCCGCGCTTGAGCACCACGCGGGGAAAGTGGTCCAGCAGAGCCGCCACCTGTTCGGCGGGGTCGACTTCCCCGGTCAAAAGTGCAGCCTCGTCGGCGTTGGGAAACACGATATCGGCACCCGCCGCCCATCCCATGAACGCGTCGGGCCCCACCGACCGCAAAAACCCGGTTGAGGCGGGATCGAGGCTCACGGCGATACCGCGACGCATGGCCTCTTCCATCAAACTCATCACCGCGCGGCGCGGCCCGTCCTCGAACATTGCATAGCCGGACACATGCAGGCGATCGGTGCCGTCAAGCAATTCGGACGAGAGGTCTTCCGGCCCCAGCCTGGCGTTAGCGCCGCGATCGGTCAAAAAACTGCGCTCGCCATCGGGATCGATCAGGCAGATCAGCGTGCCGGTCGGCACCAGATCATCGGCCCCCAGATGCGCCGCGACCCCCTGCCCCTCGAAATAGATTTTCAGCCGCGCCACGTCCGTCGCGCCCGCGCGTCCGGCGAAATGGGCATCCACTCCCATCGCCGCCATCCACACCGCCTGATTGGCACCCGAACCGCCGGGCAATTGCCGTATCGCCGCTGTCGTATCGGTGCCACGCGCAATCGGACCTTCAGGCACCACCAGAATATCGGTGATCACGTCCCCGACGACGAGAACCTGCCCGCTCATATTCCTGCGCTCCGGCACAAGCCGCGTGCCCTCACGCCGCTGTCTCCAGAGCCACTGCGATCTTTGAAGCCACTGCCGCGTTGTTTTTCACCAGCGCGATATTGGCGGTCAGGCTCTTGCCCCCGGTCAACTCGAAAATCCTGTTGAGCAGATAGGGCGTTACATCCTTGCGACCCACGCCCTGCGCCTCCGCATCGGCAATCGCCGCTGCAATCCGACCGTTGATCTCATCGGCATCGAGGGCGTCGGCTTCGGGGATCGGGTTGGCGACCAGCACCCCGCCGCGCATCCCCAACTGGGTCTGGGCCGAAATCAGCGCCGCCACTTCCTCGGCGGTGTCGATCCGGTAGTCCACCCCATATCCGCTCTCGCGGGCAAAGAAGGCCGGGAAGGCATCCGTGCCAAACCCGATCACCGGAACACCATTGGTTTCAAGCACTTCGAGGGTTTTCGGAATGTCGAGAATCGACTTGGCACCGGCGCACACCACGGTCACCGGGGTTTGCGAAAGCTCCGTCAGGTCAGCGGAAATATCAAACGTAGCCTCGGCCCCCCGGTGCACGCCGCCAATGCCCCCGGTTGCAAAAATCCGGATACCGGCCATGGCGGCGATCTGCATGGTGGTGGCCACGGTGGTCCCGGCGGTCAGCCCTTTGACGAGGATCGCTGCCAGGTCGCGCCGCGAAGCCTTGGCCGCATCGAGCCCGGTCTTGGCCAGCTTCTCCAGCGTGTCGCCCGCTACACCCACATGGCATTTGCCGTCCATCACCGCGATGGTTGCGGGCAACGCGCCGTTCTCGCGCACCACCTGTTCCACCGCCAATGCGGTTTCCAGATTCTGCGGATAAGGCATCCCGTGGGTGATGATGGTGGATTCCAGCGCCACGATCGGCTGCTTGTCGGCGAGCGCATATTTGATTTCAGGGCTGATGGCGAGAAAGTCGGACACGGCGGACCTCACTGATCTGATCCCTGATGCAAATCACAGCCCGCATTCACACGCAAGCCTTTGAGCCTTCCCGCCTCCAGCCACAACGATTGGACTGGCGCTTCAGAACACGCGGTCAGCGCCTTGGCAGAGCCGCGAAAAATTCCGCATATTCGCCAGTCCGGGTGCTCTGAAGCACAGTTTCCAAATCATCGAGCGGCGTAAGGGAAAGGTCCACCCGCACATCGATTGCCGGGTAAGGCTGATCGCAACAGACAAGAATTGCCGCCGAGCGGATGCCGCGCGCGTCCCCGCCCTTTGCTTCCCCGGCCCGCAGCGCCGCCAGCAATCGCAGTTCCAACGGCCCCCGCTCGGCCCGGAACCCGTCCACCATCGCCGGGACCACAGTATCCGCCGCCAGCAGATTGCCCGCTGCCGCCAACCCGTCCTCAAGATGCAGGCCAACGTGTTGCGTCAGCCCGCTTCCGCTCCATCCAGCGGTCCGCCCCTTGGCGTCAATCACTATAAGCTGCCGCTTATGGACCTCAACATCGGCTTGTGTGAGGGCATCCACCACCTGTTGCGCCCCTTCGCCCAATGCCAGCTGCGCCAGCCCGTCGGGCGCATAGAGCGGGTTGGTAAAACCTTGCGTCGCCAAGGCCCCGACCCCGGCCCGCGCATGGGGAACAAGCGAGCCCACGGCGGGTCCGCCGGTAGCCGTCGCCACTCCGAATGCGCCGGTCTGCGGGTCACGCGCAACAATTGAAAATGTCATGGCGGGTCTCCCGGCGCACTCGGCTTTGACGGTGCGTGCCGAACGCCCTGTCGCATTTTATACCGACAAATCTGTTGCCATGTCTATTTATGCTGATAAATTAATTCAAGGCTGAAGCGCCTGGGAGAGGTGTACTTCTGCCGATTAAAAAGGAGAGGATCATGAACAAACTGCTCGCCGGAGTTGCCGCCGCCGTTCTGCTGGCCGCATCTCCGACCCTCGCCCAGACGCCCCCCGATGTTCTCGTGGTTGGCCAGATCGCCGAGCCGCAATCGCTCGATCCGCAGGTCTCCACCGCCGCCAATGATTTCCGCATCACCACCAATATTTTCGAAGGGCTGGTGCGCTTCAAGGATGGTACGCTGGAGGTCGAACCGGCCCTGGCCACCGACTGGACGATTTCCGATGACGGGCTCGTCTATACCTTCACCTTGCGCGAAGGCGTCACCTTCCATGATGGCACCCCGTTCAACGCCGAGGCGGTGAAATTCACCTTCGACCGCATGCTTGACGAGAGCCATCCCTATTACGACACCGGCCCGTTCCCGCTGTCGTTCAATTTTGCCGATATCACCGAGACCAAGGTGATCGACGATTATACCGTCGAATTCACGCTCGGCCTGCCCTTCGCGCCGTTCCTCACCAACCTCGCGACCAACACCGGCGGCATCGTTTCGCCCGCCGCTGTCGCCGAATATGGCGATGATTTCGGGCGCAATCCGGTGGGCACCGGCCCGTTCCAGTTCGCCGAATGGCAATCCAACACCCGCGTGGTGGCCATCCGCAACGATGCCTATTGGGGCGACCCCGCTGGCACGGAAACTGTGGTCTTCCGCCCGATCACCGACGCCAATACCCGTGTCGCCGAGATGCTGTCCGGCGGCGTGGATTTGATGGTCGAGGTGCCGCCCGATAACGTGGCGATGTTCGCCGACGATCCCAGCTTCACCGTCTATGACGCTGTGGGCCCGCATGTCTGGTACGTGATGCTCAACGCCAAGGACGGCCCGTTCGCCGATCCGCTGGTGCGCCAGGCGGCCAATTACGCGGTCAACAAGGAAACGCTGGTCAACGACGTGCTGCAAGGCACCGCCGATGTTTCCGCCGGCCCGATTCCGCCGGCCTTCGCCTGGGCCTATAACGAAGACGTCGCGCCCTACCCCTACGATCCCGACATGGCCCGCCAGCTTCTCGACGAGTCCGGCGCCACGGACCTGTCGGTGACCTTCTACGTCACCGAGGGTGGTTCGGGGATGCTCGACCCCATCCCGATGGGCACCGCCATCCAGGCCGATCTCGAAGCCGTCGGCTTCGATGTCGCCATCGAGACCTATGAGTGGAATACGTTCCTGGCCAATGTGAACCCCGGCCTCGAAGGCAAGGCGGACATGGCCGAAATGGCGTGGATGACCACCGATCCCGACACCCTGCCCTTCCTCACCCTTCGCACCGACGCCTGGCCCGAGGCGGGCGGGTTCAATTCGAGCTACTATTCCAACATCGATGTCGACGAAATGCTCGATCAGGCCCGCATGGCCACCGATCAGGAGGATCGCGCTGCGCTCTATCGCGACATCCAGCAGGTTGTTCATGACGACGCCCCGTGGATTTTCGTCGCCAACTGGAAACAGAACGCGGTCTCCACCGCCAACGTTCAGGGCTTCGAACTGCAGCCCGACTTCAACCTGCGCCTGCGCGGGGTGACCAAGCAGTAGGCCTCAGCGCCTCTCCAGCCTCCCCCGCAAGGGGGAGGTGCCGCGCTCACTCGCCACCGCCAGGATTTGGCCCCGCGATGCCTAAACCACCACCGTCATCCCGGGCTCGACCCGGGATCCAGTAACCGGCAGAGTCGAGGACAACCCAAGCCCTGCCGACTACCCGCCCCCAACGCAAGTCGGGGGCGACACAGAGAGACGGGAAACACCGCATGACCGGCTACATCGTCAAACGTCTTCTCTATGCCATCCCGGTCATCATCGGGCTCAGCGTCATCGTATTCGGGATCATGGCCGCCATTCCCGGCAGCACGGCGCTGGCCATTCTGGGCTCGTTCGCGACCCCCGAGAACGTCGCCCGCGTCAATCGCGAACTGGGGCTCGACCTGCCCGTCTGGCAGCAATATTTTGTCTGGGTCGGCAATCTGGTTCAGGGCGATTTCGGCCACTCCTACATCCTGCGTCGTCCGGTGCTTGATGAAGTCCTCGAACGGTTCGGTGCCACCCTGATCCTCGCCGGCACGTCGCTGGTCCTGTGCTCGATCTTCGGCATCCTCGCGGGCGTCGTCTCCGCCGTGCGCCAGTTCGGCTGGACCGACCGCATCGTCACCCTGTTCGTTCTGATCGGCATTTCCACGCCGGCGTTCTGGCTGGGGCTGATCTTCATCCTCGTCTTTGCCGTGCAATGGCGCGTGCTTCCGGCCTCGGGGATGTATGCGGTTTATGGCGGCGGCGACCTGCCCGACCTGTTGATCCACCTCATCCTGCCCGCCACCACGCTGGCCATCGTCGCCACCGGCGTTATTGCCCGGCTGACCCGTGCCGCGATGCTCGAAGTGCTGCGGCAGGATTATATCCGCACCGCACGGGCCAAGGGGCTCAACGAGCGCGCCGTGATCTATCGCCACGCCTTCAAATCCGCTCTGGTCTCGATCATCCCGGTCATCGGCATCCAGGCGGGGTTCGTGATGGGCGGCGCGGTCTATATCGAGACCGTGTTCCAGTGGCCCGGCATCGGGGCCATGCTGGTCAACGCCATTTCCACCCGCGACATTCTGCTGGTGCAGGGCGGTGTCCTGCTGGTCGCCGTCACCTATGTGCTGATCAACCTCGCCGCAGACGTGGCGCAGGCCATGCTCGACCCGAGGCTCAAGACATGACCCAGGCGCTGGCGACCACCGCTCCCCTGCCCACCGCGCGCCTGTCGAACTGGCGGCTGCTGCTCAACAACCGGCTGGCGGCGGGTGGGCTGATCGTGCTCGGGCTGATCGGGCTCCTTGCCCTTCTCGCTCCGCTGCTGCCGATCCCCAACCCCAATATCACGAATCCCCCCAACCGCTTGCAGCCGGTCTTTAGCGAAGGACATTGGCTGGGCACCGACCATCTGGGCCGCGATATCCTCTCGCGGCTGATCTGGGGCACCCGCGTTTCCATCGCCGTCGGCCTTTCGGCCACGGCAATCGCCGCGCTGATCGGATCGCTGATCGGGCTGGTCGCAGGCTACGCGCGCGGCACCACCGACAACATCCTCATGCGCGGCATCGATATGCTGATGGCGTTTCCCTACATCCTCCTGGCGCTGGCCATCGTCGCCGTGCTCGGCCCCGGCCTGCTCAACGCGCTCTATGCCATCGCCGTGGTCAACATCCCGTTTTTCGCGCGCAACGTGCGCGGCATCACCGTGGGGCTGGCCAGCCGCGAATTCGTCGATGCGGCGCGGCTCTCGGGCAAATCGCACACGGCGATCCTGTTTACCGAAGTGCTGCCCAACGTCCTGCCGGTGATCGTCATCACCATGTCCACCACGGTTGGCTGGATGATCCTCGAAACCGCCGGCCTCTCCTTTCTCGGTCTTGGGGCCCAGCCGCCGCAATCGGACCTGGGGTCGATGCTGGGTGAAGGCCGCCGCCTGCTGTTTAACGCCCCCCATGTCTCGATCATCCCCGGGTTGATGATTTTCGCGCTGGTGATGAGCATCAATCTGCTCGGCGATGGCATCCGCGACGTTCTCGATCCGCGCCTTAAGGCGGGCGACCTCACCCGCCCCCTCTCGGTAACGCGGATGGCGCGCGGCACCGCCTACGCCCCTGCTAAGGGCGGGCCTTCCGATGCCATTCTCGATGTGCGCAATCTCGAAACCAGCTTCCAGAAGGGCCGCGCCACCGTCCCGGCCGTCCACGACATTTCCTTTTCGCTCGACAAGGGCGAATGCCTTGGCCTCATCGGCGAATCCGGTTCCGGCAAGTCGGTAACGGCCCTGTCGCTGCTCGGGCTCGTCGCCTCCCCTCCGGGGGTAATCACCGGCGGTTCGGTCTTTATCGAGGGCGAAGACATCTTCGCGCGCTCCGAAACCGGCATCCGCGCCCTGCGCGGTTCCAAGGTCGCCTATGTGTTCCAGGACCCTCTGACCACGCTGCATCCCCTCTATCGGGTCGGCGATCAGATCGCCGAAGCTGTCACCGCTCATCAGCCCGTGGGCAAGGCCGAAGCCAGACGCCGGGCCATCGCGTTGATGGAACAGGTCGGCATCCGCGATGCCGCCCAGCGCGTTGACGCCTTCCCTCACGAATTGTCGGGCGGCCAGCGCCAGCGCATCGGCATCGCCATGGCGCTCGCCAATGATCCCGACATCCTGATCGCCGACGAACCCACCACCGCTCTTGATGTGACGGTACAGGCGAAAGTCCTCGACCTGCTTCAGCATCTGCGCCGCGAGCGCGGGCTGGCGCTGCTGCTCATCACCCATGATTTTGGTGTGGTCGCGCAGGTTTGCGATCGGGTCGCGGTGATGAAGGATGGCGAGATCGTCGAAATGGGCGATACCGACACCGTGCTGCGCGCGCCGCGTCATGCCTATACCAAAAAGCTGATTGCCTGCGTCCCCGAACTGGGCATGGGCAAGGCTTTCCTTGACCGGGTGCGTCCATTGTTTGCGGAGGATCGGCCATGACCGACGCCCTGGTCGTGCGCGATCTGCACAAGACTTTTGGTGGCACCAAAACCCTGTTCGGGGCCCGCTCCCACGCCATTCACGCCGTCGCTGGCGTCTCGTTCACCCTCGCCGCTGGAGAAACTCTCGCCATCGTGGGCGAATCCGGCTCGGGCAAATCGACCATTGCCCGCATGCTGGTGGGTCTCGAAACTCCGACCTCGGGCGCTATTTCCATTGCGGGCAAGGATTATTCCGCCCTGCGCGCCGAGGGCTCGCGTGCCTTCGGGCGCACCATCCAGTATGTGTTTCAGGACCCTGTGGCCTCGCTCAATCCCCGCCGGACCATTGACCGCATCCTCGATGTGCCCCTGCGCCTCCTTCGCGGCTATGACGCCGCCAAACGCGCCGCCCGCAAGCGCGAATTGCTCGACGCGGTGCAGATGCCGTCAGACACGCTGGAGCGCTATCCGCATGAATTTTCCGGCGGGCAGGCCCAGCGCATCGCCATCGCCCGGGCGCTTGCTGCCGAGGCCGAAATCATGGTTCTCGACGAGCCGGTTTCGGCGCTCGACGTTTCGGTCCAGGCGCAGGTCCTGCTGTTGCTCGACGACCTGAAACGCGAGTTGGGGCTTTCCTATCTGTTCATCAGCCACGATCTGGCCGTGGTGGAATCCATCGCCGATCGGGTCGGTGTGATGTATCTGGGCCAGATGGTCGAACTCGACACCGCCCCAAACCTGTTCGCCTCTCCGCAGCACCCCTACACAAACGACCTGATCGCCAGCGCACCGAGGCTGGAGGGGGTCACATAATATGGCCGCCCACGCCTTCCGCGCTCCCAATCATCAACGCTGCTGGCAAAGCACCGCCACAGCCCGCCTCCCCACCGTCATCCCGGACCTGATCCGGGATCCAGTAACCGGCAGAGCTCCGGCTCTTCCCAACCCGTGCCACCAACCACCCGCGCCACTCATGTCCACCTCAACTCCGAGCGTACTGGCTCCCGGATCTTTGCCCGGGATGACGCCTGCGGGAATAATGCCTCTCAAAACCCCACCCCCTGTCATCCCGGACCCGATCCGGGATCCAGTAACCGGCAGCGCTCCGGCCCTTCCCAACCCGTGCCACCAACCTTCGCCACTCATGCCCACCTCAGCTCCGAGCATACTGGATCCCGGGTCTTCGCCCGGGATGACGTCTGCGGGAGTGATGCCCCTCAAAACCCCACCCCCTGTCACCCCGGACCC